>Ga0307373_10000136_pt1 | contig 127854 bp, 111 predicted proteins | sample OX2MG_FD_202534 | JGI IMG/M metagenome (GOLD analysis project Ga0307373, IMG submission 202534) | Soil microbial communities from Risofladan, Vaasa, Finland - OX-2 | ecosystem: Environmental > Terrestrial > Soil > Coastal area > Acid sulfate soil | place: Finland: Risofladan, Vaasa... | reverse complement strand
GCCTCTGCTGCCCAGCCGGCCGACGAGCCGTCGGCCGCCACTGTCAAAAGGAAGCAATATGCCAGTGGGGGCGGACGGCTCGTCCGCCCGCCCTCGCGAGCAATCACGATTCCTTCGCGATGGTGCTCCTCAATCCTGTTTCTTAGGAGGGCGGGCGGTATGCCAGTGGCACCCCGCCGGTCATTACAGCTCAAGAGACCGGCAGGACGCCGGTCCTACTGACTTCTTTTTCCGGTCGGGGCACACGGCCCGTCGCCCCGTCCCGGCGATAAACCCCGGGATTTCTCACGCTCGCGGATCTAGACGATCCGCTTCTGGCCGTGCTTGAATCCGCCCTGCTCGCCGATCGCGTCGTTGCTCCCTTCGCCGCCGCGGCCGCGCTCGCGGCGCCGCCTGCGGCCGGGGCCTGGCCCGCTGCCGGGTCCGGGATCGGGTCCGTTGCCACCGCGACCGTGGGGAGGCGCGCCGACCGGCACGATCTCGATCGCGCGCAAAAAGCCGTCTCCCGATGATCGCGTGGTCAGCATCGGGTCTTCCTTGAGCGCCAAGTGCACCACCCGCCGATCGCGCGGCGGCATCGGCTCCAGCGTCACGCTCTGATGGTCGCGCTTGGCCCGCTCACCCATCGACAGCGCCATGCGATGCAGCTGCTGGCGGCGCCGCGCGCGGTACGCTTCGGTCTCGAGCACGATTGGCGCCGCGTCGCGAATCCGGTGCGCCACGATGCGATTGACCACGTACTCGAGCGCGTCGAGGGTCTGTCCGTGGCGCCCGATTAGCAGCCCGGAGCCATCGGCCTTGATCTCGAGTTCGAGCGAGTCGGGCTCGGCATCAATCACCCGCGCGACCTCGGCCTTTTCACCCATCAACTCGAGAATCCGGGTCAGGATTTCGGCGCCCTCGCGGGCCTGCTGCTCGAGGTCCGCGCTGCGCCGGGGCGCCTCGGGATTCTCGTCGAGGTCGGCGCCATGCTCACCGTCGCCACGATTATCGGCGCGCGATCTCGCCTCGCGCTGCGCCTGCGGCAGCGGCGCTTGGGCGGCGCTCGAACGCGGTGCGCGGCGGTCTTCACGGCGGTCTTCACGGCGGTCCTGGCTCTGCACGGGGCGCGGTTCGTCGCGGCGATCTTCACGACGCTCTTCGCGCTGACCTTGTTGCTGCCGGTCTGGCGGACGCTCTTGGCGGCGGTCCTGCGATCGATCCTGGTTGCGCGCCGGTCTCGGTTCGCGCGCCTGCTGCTGGTTCATCGCCGGGCGCGCTTGCGGCGCGGGCCGCGCGGGCGCCGGCGGCGGCGACTGGACGCCCGAAGTCGCAGCCAATTGCGGACGGCGCATCACGCGGACCTTCGCCTGCCTTGCTCCCAGTCCAAGCAGGCCCGCGCGCGGGGTCGCGAGCACCTCGATCGTCACGTCTTCTTCGGGCGCGCCAAGCTGCGCGAGCGCCTGCGCGATGGCTTCTTGGACCGTCGCGGCGGTGACTTCAATTGGGTCGGTGATACTCATGCGGGCACAGGGCTATAGGTTTTGAATTCACGGTTGAGAACAATTTGCTGGACGACGCCCAGCACGTTCGAGGAAAAATAGTACAGCGAAAGTCCAGCCGGAAAGTTCACGAACATCACGGTGAAAATAATCGGCGTCAGCATCATCATCCGCTGCTGATTTGGATCCGGCGAGGTCGGCGCCATCCACTGCTGCAAAAATGTGCTCGCGCCCATCAGCAGCACCAGCACCGGCAGCCCGTGGCATTGCATCAGCGGCAGCTTTGGCATCCACGACAGCGGAAAACAATCGGGCGCCGACAGATCCCGAATCCACAGGATGAACGGCGCGTGGCGCAGCTCGACCGCGTTGAGCAGCGCCTCATAAAGCCCGATGAAGATCGGGAACTGGACCGCCATCGGCAGGCATCCGCCGATCGGGTTGACGTGGTTGCGCTTGTACAGATCGACCATCTCGCGCTGCTGGCGCTCGTTATCGTCCTTGAATTTCTCCCGAATTTTTTCCATCTGCGGCGCCAGCCGCTGCATTTTCATCATCGAGCGCTGGCTCTTGATCGACATCGGCAACAGCAGCACCCGCAGCGCCAGCGTCATCAGGACGATATCCCATCCCCAGTTGGGCGCGAACAGATGGAACAGTTTGAGCACGCGCAAAAACGGCAGCGCGATGATCCCCGAGTAACCAAAATCGATCGATTTGTTCAGCGCCGGATCGACCGTCTCAAGCGCCTCGAGCAGCTTCGGCCCCATGTAAACATCGGCCGACAGCGTCGGACTCGGCCCGAACAGAATCCGCGCAAAGCCGTTGTCGCCCGGCTCGAGCGCTATCGTCAGCACCCCTTGGCTCGGAGTGCGCGGCAGATAGGCCGCCAGAAAGTAGCGATCGCCGAAACCCGCATAGGTGATCTTGCCCGTGGCCGGCGGCGCGCCCTTTTTCAGCGTCGCCTCGTAGTCGCTGATCACCTTGCCCTGCACGTAGGCCTGCACCGCGGGCACGTCGCGATAGCCCTCGTGCGCGGCCATCGGCTCACTCATCGCAAGCCCGATCCCGTCGAGCTTGGGGCCGCCGCTCACGCCGATATTCATCGCGAATGCGTACGAGCCGCCCCGGAATTCGAGCGCCTTGTCGATCCGGGTGCCGTCCGCCGCGGTAACCACGCAATCGATCTTCGCGCTCGCAGCGGCTGGCACCTCTATCGTCTCCGGCCCGCCGCAGGTGTAATCCAGCGCCGAGTCGTTGACCAGCTTGCCGTCGCGCGCCAGCGTCACCGCCAGCGGATAGCGCGCGTCGTTTTGCGGAACCATCTGGTAGGCTCCGCTGCCGGGCGCGGCCGAGGCGTTGTAGCGCTTGAGCTTGAAGCTCTCGAGCCGGCCACCCAGGGTCGTCAGGACGGCGGTGTAAAGAGAAGTGTCAATCGTGATCGATTTTGGCGCTCCGCCGGCGCCGGACCCCGCCAGCGCCGACGCTGCTGGCGCGGCCGAAGATGCCGCCGCCGCAGGCGCACTCGAAACCCCTGCCGATACCGCTGGCGCCGGTTGTGCGGCGCCTTGCGTGCCGGCTCCCGCAAGCGTGCTCTCGGCGTTTGCACCGGGTCCGGCCGCCGTGCTCTGTGCGGTGCCGATGGCGGTCTGCCCGCTCGGCGGCGGCGGATAGAGTCGCTTCAGAACCAGCTCCTGGTAAGCGAAGATGAGGCCCAGCGACAGGATGACGGCAATCAGTACGCGGCTCGAGTCCAATTAGATTCTTCCTGAAGAGTTTGCGACCCGGTCAATCGGCGGCGGAACCGGGTCATAGCCGTGCGCTCCGAGCGGATGGCATCGCGCAAGCCGGCCGAGCGCCATCGCACCGCCGCGCGCTATCCCATGACGGCGGATCGCGAGCGCCGCGTACTGCGAGCAACTCGGCTCGAAGCGGCACGCCCGCCCGAACATCGCGAGCATCAGCGGCGAGATCGCGACGCGGTAAATCCAGATCATCCCGATCGCGACCCAGCCGAAGCTCGCGCCCACTCCGCCTCCGGCCAGTTGATAGATATTATTGCTGCTCGAGCCCCGTGATTTCATCGGCGTGGCCGCTTTCCGGCGAGGTCCAAAGTAGCAGTCAGAAGCTCGGCATTGATAGCCGTGGTCTTAAGATTTTCCGCCCCCACCAGCGCGATTACGACTATCGACATACCGGCGCCGATCCGCTCGCGCAACAGATGCCGAAAGCACTCGCGCACCCGCCGCTTGATCCGGTTTCTCACCACCGCGTTGCCGACCCGGCGCGAGACCGTCACTCCCAGCCGGGTGTGGTCCGTGTCTCCGATTCCGACCCGCCCCGCATAGAGCACAAAGTGTTTCGCCTGGAGCCGGATTCCGCGGCGCTGGAGGGCAATGAACTCCGCGCTTCGATGCAGCCGGTCGGCGGCGCCGAAGCCCATTGCGGTCGTTGTCCGCGTGCGGGTCAGCCCGGCTGTTTGCGCGGGATCGTGGGGGTCAGACGCTTGCGGCCCTTGGCGCGGCGGCGTTTGAGAACCGCGCGGCCCCCGGGCGAGGCCATCCGGGCCAGGAATCCGTGAGTCCGTTTGCGGCGGCGATTGTGCGGCTGGTAGGTCCTTTTCATCGGTCGGGGCCAACTTTATTTCAGAGCCAGAAAACTGGCGCTTTAAGATTTCGAGCATTGCGGGCGCAAGCCACCTAAAAGGCCGCCGCACCCAAACCCGGAATCGTCATCGAACCATACCGCCGCCCGCCGGGCAAGCACCGCCGCCTACCGTAAGGAAGCGATATGCCAGTGGCGATGAACGGCTCGCCAGCCCGCGTGTGCCGCGCCGCATAGCCGCGCGAGCGATGCCCGCGAAGCGAGCGCTTCGCTTGTTCCCACGCTGGGAACGATGCTATCCCGGATGCGGTGCGGGTGATAGCGCGGCGGACCCTGATTCAGTTTGTCGAATCTCTCAAGGGGCAGGCCGGACAGAAGGCTGCAAAGGCCGCACTCGATGCGTGGTTCCATAGTGGCGACCGCGTGGTGTTCAACCTCAAGGGCAACGACTACCGGATGGTGACCGCGATCGACTATAAGCGGCGGATCGTGTTCATCAAGTGGCTCGGGCCGCATCGCGACTACGATAAGATCGACCCAAGGACGGTTCAGTATGCGGATTAAGCCGATTCGGACCCGTGCCGATTACGCGCGCACGCTACGGGAAATCGAGCGCCTGTGGGGCGCACGGGAAGAAACCTCCGAGGGGGACAGGCTCGAGGTGCTCGCGACCCTTGCGGAAGCCTACGAGCAGAAGCATTTTCCGATCGATCCCCCCGATCCGATCGAGGCCATTCGCTTTCGGCTCGAGCAGCAGGGACTCGACCCGCGCGCGCTGATTGGCGTGATTGGCGGCCGCAGCCGCGTTTATGAGGTGATGCAGCGCAAGCGCTCTCTGTCGCTCGCGATGATCCGCCGCCTGCACGAACGCCTCGGAATCCCGGCCGAAGTGCTGATCCGCCCGACCCGCGCCGCATAGCCGCACGAAATCCCACCCAATCCGGGATTGCGCAGCGGCGCCTCGCGAGCCGCCCGTCCGCGCCGCGATGCCTGCGCGATGCGTCCGCGCGCTACGCGGGGCACGCGCCGCGATGCTAACCTTACGCACGCGATGTACATCCCCGATACGATCGTGGCGCCGGCGACCGCGCCGGGAATCGGCGCCGTGGCGATTATCCGCCTCTCCGGACCGCGCGCGTTCGAGATCCTCGACGCGATCTGGCATCCGGCGCGCGCAGCGCGGCCGCGCGAGCTGGCGGTCGGTGACGTGCTCGATCCTGCGACGGGCGCGCATCTGGATCGCGCGATGGCGGTGCGGTTCCCAGCCCCCCGATCCTTCACCGGAGAGGACGTTGCAGAGTTGCACTGCCATGGCGGCAGCTACCTGACCAGCCGGGTAACGGCAGTGGCGATCTCGCACGGAGCGCGCCTTGCCGAGCCAGGTGAGTTCACCCGGCGCGCGTTTCTCAACGGCAGGATGGACCTGGTGGAGGCCGAGGCCGTCGCCGATCTAATCTCGGCACGCAGCGAGTCGAGCCTGCGTCAGGCGCTTGCCCAGCTTTCCGGCGAGCTATCAAAAAAAGTAAATGAGTTGCGCGGTAAAGTCGTAGCGATCCGGGCGCATCTCGAGGTCGAAATCGATTTCTCGGATGAGGATATCGCGATGCCCGCACGCTCGGCGATGATTCGCGAGCTCGATAACCTGGTCGATGACGTTGCGTCTTTGCACGATAGTTTCACGCGCGGAAAGCTGATTCGCGACGGCCTCCGCGCCGCGATTATCGGCAAGCCCAACGTCGGCAAGTCGAGCCTGCTCAACCTGATGCTCGGGACCGATCGCGCGATCGTCACCGCGATCCCGGGCACGACGCGTGACGTGATCGAGGACACCGTCCAGCTCGGCGGCTTCGCGATGACGCTGCTGGATACCGCCGGAATCCGCGCGGGCCGCGACGAGGTTGAGCGCCTCGGTATCGAGCGCACGCGAGCCGCGGCCGCCGCGGCCGACCTGCTGATCGCGGTCTTCGATTCGTCGCGCGCGCTCGACGCCGAGGATCTCGCAATCGCCGGATTGTGCGCCGAGCGGCCGGGTCTGGCGATCCTGAACAAGGCGGACCTGCCCAAAGTCGCGGACGTTCTCGCGCTGCGCGAGGCGGGAATCGCGATGCCGGCGCTCGAAATCTCCGCGCTGACCGGCTCCGGCCTTGCCCCGCTGCGCGACGAGCTGACCCGCGCGGCTGCGGCGCTCGCCGCGCCCGACGGCGCGAGCGGCCTTGCGATTTCCCGCGAGCGCCATCGAGAGGCGCTCGCGCGCGCGCTCACGGCATTGCGCGCCGCGCGCGACAGCCTCGCCGCCCGGATGCCGCCCGAGATCACGGCGATCGACGTCTCCGCCGCCTGCGACGCGCTGGGCGCGATCACCGGCGAAGTCACCGGCGAAGACGTGCTCGACGCCGTATTCCGCGAATTCTGCATCGGGAAATAGCATGTTGTGCGATTCTTAGTCACTTCAATCCGCGGACCCGCTCCCGTTCGAGAGCGGTCGCGACTGTCTGATCCCCTCCCACTCGGGAGAGGTCGCGCCGAAGGCGCGGGTGAGGGACCGATAGTAAGAACTCTTTCCCGCGTGCGCGCCACTGAGCCCGGGAGGCACGGTCCCCTCGGGCTGCCAGTGCGACCTATGCACAAGCGATCTGGCGACGGGATCGGGCCTGCGGAGGTCATCACAGAACCGCGATCCGGAATTTCCTCTTTGGCGGTCCCTCACCCGCACGTCCGGAGCCGCAAGCGATCGTGCCGCAATAGCTACTTCTTGGTGAAGGCGAAGTGCTCGGCCATCTGGCTGCGAACCTCATTCAGATGATTGCAGTATTGGAAGAATCCGCCGTTGTAGTTGCCGTCCTGGCGGCGCTGGAACTCGCCCTCGAAGTTGTAATAGCCCGGCGTGCAATCCTGGTTGCGGGTGGTCTTGCCGCGGTGCCTGATGACTTCCTGCACCCACCACTCTTCGGCCTGCGGGGTGGCGTCGATCGACTCATAGCCGTGGCGGCGGGCGTGATCGATGCACGCCGCGATATGATCGCCCTGGGCCTGCAGCATATCGGTTAAATTAAACTGGAATGACGCCTGGTAGCCGCCCATGACGAATAGGTTTGGGTAGCCGTGCGAATGGATACCCAACAGCGTGCGGATGCCATCGCGATACTTATCATTGAGTTCGAGGCCGTTGTGCCCCTTTATCTGATTGTAAATGCCGGTCTTCTGCACCTCGAAACCCGTGGCGTATATGAGCAGGTCCAGCTCGTATTGTTTGCCCTCGAATACCGGACCCAACTCGGTGATCTCGGTGATGCCTTTGCCCCTGGTATCGATCAGATGGACGTTGGGCCGGTTGAACGTGGGCAGATAGTCATTGTGGAAACACGGCCGCTTGCACATCAGCATGTACCACGGCTTGAGCGCCTCAGCGGTGGCCTTGTCCTTGACGATCGCGTCGATACGCTGATGAATCTTCATCATCGCCTCGATATTCGAGTTCTCCTGGCGGCGAATCTTCTCCTCGGGCGGCATCGCGGCCTGCTTCGCCCGCTGCGCCTCGGACATCTGAGGTTGCATCCGCGCCCGCGCGCGCCGCTCAGTCTGCCATCCGGGGCGCAGTTTTCGGGCCCAGTTGGGATCCGTCGGCCAGTCGTCCCGGATGTCAATCGAAGACGGGGTGCGTTGGAAAACGTAAAGCTTTTTGGCCGCCGCGCCCAAGCCGGGAACCGCCTGGACCGCCGTCGCTCCGGTGCCGATGATGCCGACGACTTTGTCCGCGAGGCCCGACAGGTCCGGCTTGGTGTAGGCGTAATCCCATCGCGAGGTGTGAAAGGAATGGCCCTTGAAGGTATCGAAGCCGTTGATCCTGGCCAGCTTGGGTTTCGAGAGCGTGCCGTTGGCGCAGATCACGAACCGCGCTTTCATCCGGTCGCCCCGGTCGGTCGCGATATGCCACATCCGTTCAGCCTCGTCCCATATGGTCGAGGTGACGGTGGTCTGAAAAGTCGCGAGTTCGTACAAATTGTACTTCTTGGCTATAGCCTGGCAGTGCGCGAAAATCTCCGGCCCCTTGGCGTAGTGATCCTTGGGCACGTAGTCCAGCTCGTCGAGCAGGGGCAGGTAATCGTACGCGACCACGTCGCACGCCACGCCGGGGTAGCGGTTCCAATACCAGGTGCCGCCCACGTCCGCGCCGCGTTCGACGATACGGATGCTCTCGACGCCAACCTCGCGCAGCCGCGCGGAGGTCAGCAGCGCGGAGAATCCGCCGCCGATGAACAGGCATTCGACGGTATCGTTTATAGGCTCGCGCGGCGTAATCTCGCCCGCGTACGGATCGACTTCGTATCTCGACAGCGTGCCGGTCAATTCCGAGGTGTACTGCGCGGTGCCCTCTGGCCGGTAGCCGAGCCGCAGATCGCGTTCCTGGGCGAATTTCTGCTTGACGCGATCATAGAACTCCTGCGGCCGCGTGGGCTTCGCGACAATCCCAATGGGCTTATCCAGCGACTCCGCCATCTTGATTTTCTCCCTGCGCGATGGTCCTCGCGACGCCGCGCTCGAGCAGTGCTCGATGCCGCCGCCCCGCTCAGCCTGCCAGCTTGCCACGATACCGCCCCGATTTTCCAGCGCCCCCGCGGGCGCTGTGTTCCGCTGAAATCGCGCTCCTCGATCGGGGGGTGCCACCGGCACACGGGCGGCGCGGCGCGGCGATTGCTCTTTTTTGCAATCGCCGCGCCGCGCGGGTGAGGGACCGACAGCATCAAAGTCCGGCTGGCAGAGTCCGCGATATGCGCCGCACCTGCGCCCCATCTGAAAGCTTACGACGACTGCGAGAATCGCGCTTTAAATTCTGGCCCGCCGCATGATTTCGGCGCAGGAAGTGAGGCGCGCGAAGAGTTCTTACTTTCGGTCCCTCACCCGCGCCTTCGGCGCGACCTCTCCCGAGTGGGAGAGGATCAGCCAGCGGCACGCGCGGCGGCGAGCATCTCGCAAGTGCGGATGTTTGACGCTTGCAGGCGGCCGCCGTCGAGCAGCGTTCCATCCAAATCAAAACACAAAGCGTGAGGTGGTCTCATCCGCAATTTCCATTTTGAAGATTCTGAATGTGACTCCCATAGCCCGCCGCCGCGCCGTCGCGCAATCGATCGGCTGTTTCGCGCCGACGGCATCGCGGTGCCTTGGCGCGCGTGCTTGATGCGGTTTCCAAAGGCTCCGATCTATATCTAACATTTTGTAGGATTTATCGACTTCATGCCGCCTCGTGCTGATCCCTCTCCCGCCGGGAGGTGCCACTGGCACACGGGCGGCGCGGCGCGAGGCTTGCGCTTTTTTCGCAAGCATCGTGACGCGTGGGTGAGGGTGCTTACTCCGCCGCATGCCGCCCGCGCGCCGCTTTGCGCGCGGCGCCGCCGCGCGCAATAATCCTGCCTTCATCATGAAGCATGACGTAATCATTGTCGGCGCCGGTCACGCCGGAATCGAAGCCGCGCTGGCTGCGGCCCGGATGGGCGCGCGCACCCTGATGCTGACGCTCAACCTGGATCATATCGGCCAGATGTCGTGCAATCCGGCGATCGGCGGAATCGGCAAGGGTCATCTGGTGCGCGAGATCGACGCGCTCGGCGGCGAGATGGGCGTCGCGATCGATGCGACCGGAATCCAGTTCCGCTTTCTCAACACGCGCAAAGGCCCCGCCGTGCGCGCGCGCCGCGCGCAGGCCGACAAGGCAGCGTATCGCGCGCGCAGCAAGCAGGTGCTCGAGTCGGTGGACAACCTGACGATTCGCCAGGCCAGCGTCGAGCGGTTGATCGTCGAAGGCCGGCGCGTGCGCGGCGTCGAATCGCAGATCGGCGAAGTGTTCGAGGCCGACACCGTTATCCTCACGACCGGCACGTTCTTGAAAGGGCTCGTGCATATCGGGCTGCGCAATTTCAACGCCGGCCGCGCGGGCGATTTCGCCGCGATGGGACTCAGCGATGACCTGGCGCGATGGGGATTTCGTATCGGACGCCTCAAGACAGGGACCTGCCCGCGCCTCGATGCGCGCACGATCGATTACTCGGCGCTCGAAGTTCAGCCCGGCGACGATCCGCCGCCGCCCTTCTCGTTCCGCACCGAGCGTATCGCGCAGTCGCAGATCCCCTGTCATCTGACTTACACCAACGCACGCACCCACGAGATTATCCGCGCGGGAATCGATCGCTCGCCGATGTACTCCGGGGTTATCCAGAGCAAAGGCCCCCGCTATTGCCCGTCGGTCGAAGACAAGGTGATGCGCTTCCGCGACAAGGAACGTCATCAGATTTTCCTCGAACCCGAGGGACGCGACACGGTCGAGGTTTACCCCAACGGGCTCTCAACCAGCCTGCCGCTCGACATGCAAATCGCGATGGTGCATTCGATCGCCGGGCTCGAACACGCGGAAATCATGCGGCCCGGGTACGCAATCGAGTACGATTTTTCCGACCCGACACAACTTAGATCCAGCCTTGAGACAAAGCTTTTAGACGGGTTATATTTTGCTGGCCAGCTCAACGGCACCACCGGCTATGAAGAAGCGGCCGCGCAGGGCATGGTCGCCGGAATCAATGCCGCGCTCGCGATACGCGGCGAGCCGCCGATAATTCTGCGGCGCGACCAAGCCTATATCGGCGTGATGATCGACGACCTGGTTACTCGTGGAATCGGCGGCGAGCCGTATCGGATGTTCACCTCGCGCGCCGAGTACCGGCTGCTCCTGCGCGAGGACAACGCCGACCGCCGCCTGTCGGCGCTTGGCGCACGCCTGGGTCTCCTCGACTCGGGGGTCGGCGAGCGGGTGGCGGCCAAGGCCGAGCGCGTCGCGGCGGAGATCGAGCGGCTTAAGTCCGCGACGATCAACCCAACCGAGCGCACGCAAGAGATTCTCGCGGCGGCCGGCTCGACGGCTATTGCGGCCCCGGCGCGCGCGCTCGATATCCTGCGGCGGCCCGAGATCTCCTACGCTATACTGACGCAAATGCTCGGCGCCGAATCGGGGCTTACCGTCGATGAAGCGGCCGAGCTTGAAATCGACGTCAAGTACGACGGCTACGTGAAGCGGCAGACCGAGGCGCTCGAGCGTTTGAGGCGCCTCGAGGACGCCGCGATCCCCGATTGGGTGGATTTCGCGAGCGTCACCGGCCTGTCAACCGAGGTCCGCGAGCGGCTCGCCGTCGTGCGCCCGTATTCGCTCGGCCAGGCGGCGCGGATGCCGGGTATCACGCCGGCGGCAATCTCCCTGTTGGCGGTGCATATCAAGGGTGGCCGCGAGCGCGCGTCACGCCCGAGCTGATTTCCGCCGCGAATGTTTCACGTGAAACCTCGACGACCAGACGATCGAGAAGGGTGCGAGGCGATAGGCAGTATCGTCGCCACCCGAATTGAAGTAGCTTTTCCGGGCCTTGGATTGCCCGGTTCCGCGCCGAAAATCGCGGCGAAAATCGGCAGATTCGCGACGATTCTCGCGCTGTGGGGCACCAAAATCAACCTGACCGCCGACCCGACCGACCATGACGAGACAACCTTCCACGTGCTGGATTCCCTCGCCCCCGCATGGCTCGCCGCGATGCACCCCGAAACGCCGCTTGGACGCTCATTCGGCAAGGGGAGGCGGATGCTCGACGTTGGCAGCGGCGCGGGATTCCCCGGCCTGATTCTCGCCGCAGTAACCGGCATCGATACCGTCCTGGTCGAATCGCGCCGTAAGCGCGCGAACTTCCTTCGCGCGGCGGCAGCGACGATGGGCCTGCCCCGCGTCACCGTCATCCATAGCTGGGCTACTCCTGCCGATATTCCGAGTGGTTTCGACCTCATAACCGCGCGTGCGGTGGGAAGGCATCGTGAGTTCTTCGAACTTGCGGCGGCCGCGCTCAAGCCGGGCGGTATCGCGATGTTGTACCTAAGTATGGAACAGCCGATTGACGGCGAAGCAGCGCTCGCCTGTGGTCTGGTCGAGCTTCCTTGCATGCAGTACGAAGTTTCACGTGGCGAGGACACGCTCCGACGCGTGCTCGGACTGTGGCTCAAGGCGACCTCTGCGTAACTCGCGGATAGGGGTGCAGGTGCCCAGGGAGAGATTCCTCGCGGAGCTTGCCCTGAGCAACGCCGAAGGGGCAGACTGCGCTCGGAATGACAGCAAATACCTGCGAATTGTCATTCCGAGCGAAGCGAGGAATCTCGCCAGTCGCGCCAGTAGCCCTTGGGATTGAGTTACGCAAAAGTCTCCTCAAGACGAATTGATCGCGCGCAAAATCCGCTAATTTCCTGCGCAAGGTCGCGGCTGTGGATTACCGCCATCCGTGCACTTTGCTTTCTAGGGTTGCAGGGCGTTTAATAGGTGGGGCGATGTTTCACGTGAAACATCGCGGGCGATAACGGCGCGCAACCAGTGCGTTTCGAGGTGGGGCTGGCCGTGGGGCGGATAATCGCGATTGCCAATCAAAAGGGCGGGGTCGGCAAGACCACCACCGCGATCAACCTCGCCGTCGCGCTCGCCCACAGCCACCGGCGCGTCTTGCTGATCGATCTCGATCCACAGGGTAACGCCACCTCTGGCCTAACGATCGTTAGGGAAACCCCCGAACCCGCGCGCGCGGGCAAGACTATCTATGACGCGCTGGTAACCGGTGCCGCGCTCGGCGAAGTAATCGCCGAGATGCGCCCCAACCTGTTTCTCGCCCCGGCGGGCGGAGATCTGGTCGGCGCTGAGATCGAGCTGGCCACGATGGAAGGTCGTGAGCGGCGTTTGCAGATGCTGCTGCGGCCGATCGCACTGGAATATAACTATGTTTTAATCGACTCGCCGCCCTCGCTCGGAATCCTGACCCTCAACGGCCTGGTCGCCGCCGATTCGGTCCTGGTCCCGATGCAGTGCGAGTACTACGCGCTCGAAGGGCTCAGCTCGCTGCTCGCGACGATCCGCAAGGTCAAGTCCGCGCTCAGTCCCGGCCTCGAAATCGAGGGACTGGTGCTCACGATGTTCGACTCGCGCAACCGGCTCTCGCACGAGATCGCGCGCGAAGTCCGCCAGCATTTTCCCGACCAGGTTTTCAAAACCGTGATTCCGCGCAACGTGCGTTTGTCGGAGAGTCCCAGCCACGGCTTGTCCGCGCTCGAATACGACCCGCGCTCGGCGGGCGCGATCGGCTACCGCACGCTCGCCGACGAGATTATCGAGCGGACCGAAGGCGCCGCGCCCTAGCCGCCTGCGCATTCAGCCGGCGTACTCAGCAGGCACAATCAGAATCAGAATCAGGAGGATGACCCACGATGCTTAACAGACGGCCGCTCGGACGGGGACTCGACGCGCTTATCGAAAACACCGCCGCCGACCTCGCTCCTGCCGAGGCTTCCGCCGACGCCGCGGGCGCGCGAATCGTGATGGCGCCGCTTGGGGAGATCACGCCGAGCCCCTTCCAGCCGCGCCTGATATTCGACGCCGAGCGGCTTGAGGAGCTGGCGCGCGCGATCGCGAGCCAGGGCGTGATCGAGCCGCTCATCGTCCGCGTCATCGCCGGCGCGGAGCCCGCCGCGGGCGCGCCGCGCTACGAGCTGATTGCGGGCGAGCGGCGGTTGCGCGCCGCGAAAATCGCGGGGCTCGAGACGGTGCCGGTCGTGATTCGCGAGCTCGACGATCGCGGCGCGCTCGAAATGTCGATCGTCGAAAATCTTTCGCGCGAGGACCTAAACGCGGTCGAGGAAAGTCGCGCGCTCAAGCGGCTGCATCGGGATTTCGGCCTCGGCCACGACGATATCGCGGCGCGCATCGGCAAGAGCCGTCCCTACGTCACCAACTCGATCCGGCTGCTCGACCTGCCGATCGAGGTTCTCGAGATGATCGCGCGCGGCGAACTAAGCGCCGGCCAGGCGCGGCCTCTTCTGTCGCTCGAAACGCCCGAGGCGCAACTCACCGCGGCGCTTGAAATCACGGCCGGAAAAATCAGCGCGCGCGGCGCGGAGGCTCTAGCCGCCGTTCATCGCCATCCCCGAACGGACGCGCCCGCGCGCGCGGCGAGCGATCCGAATCTGAACGCGCTGGCCGAAGGCATCCAGCGCGCGCTCAAGCGCAAGGTCAGAATCCTCAAACCCCGCGGCAAGTCCCCGGGCCGAATCGAACTAGACTACTACGACGACCCCGACCTGACCGCGCTGGCGTCGTCGCTGATGGGCAACGCGCGCACGTAGCGGCGCGAACGGATAGGCCGGGCCACCCCGCGCACGATCATCCGGCCACAAAGACTCGGCAGTGTTCTGTATGCACGTATGCTTGCGCGCGCGAGGAGCATCGCCTAAAGTCCCTTTAGGCGAAGGGTGCGAGAAGCCTTGACAACCGAAAGATTGTTCGACCGAGAAAATGGTCGCTAGAGCCATATCACCCACCGCCTGAAGGTGACGACTTTGGCGAGCATTAGCATTCCCCACGAGCAGCTTCATACGCTGGGGTCTTTGGTCGATCTCACGGAACGTCAGATGCAGACGCTTCTGGACGTGCTATCAGAGGTGCCTCTTTCTGTCGATTTGGAAACCCTTGAAAAACAAGCTGCCTCAAAACTCACCTCAGTATCGAAACATCCTGAAAAACTTGTACGGTCGATAATTGCTCTTAATGTAACGCGCGCGCATGCCGAACCACCCGTCCCGGAGTTCGTACAACGCGTGCTGGAAGCCTTGGAGGAAGCCGAGGTTACGGGCAAGAAACGCGAAATTGCAGAAGATCGCCTGACGAAGTTGTTGACCCTCCCCGAGCTTAACGTTGCGACCAAGGCCATCCATCTTAAACTCGATCACGAGCGACTTCTCGCGCAGCCTCGAATTCTGACTGACGCGCGCCCGATATATGGGCCCGATGTTTCAGAAGCTCCGCTCGCGGTCCTGATAACTCACACACTCAAACTGAGCTACTACCAAGACGAAAAACAGGTGGACTTTTACGTGGTGCTCGACGACGACGATATTTCAGCTCTGGAAGAGGTACTCCAACGGGCCAAGCTGAAGGCTCGAAGTCTCCGCAATATCTTTCAGGCGGCCAATCTGAAGGTGGTGCTTAGCTAGAACACGATGGAAGCTTTAGCTCGCTTGGAATGGAAGGCATCCTCCGAGTCATCGCAGTCGTATGCTCCCAGGAAGCCTGCTCACTGGATTACTACGTCCATTGCGAATCTCAAAGAGCAACGACGCGTCTACATTTATGTTTCGCTAGGACGGCGTAAATACGTCGTTCGGCAATCTCAACAAGAGGTCAAAGCTGAAGCAATAGATCCCGCAATCGAGTCTGAGTTTCAAAGCCATGTTGAACGATGGCGGAAGGAAACTCTGTATCTTTCTTCAATCGCACGCAAGCTGGCCCATCCAGACTATCTTGCCATAACTAGCATGGGCAAAAAAGTGATCCCTCTGTTATTACGCGAGCTTGAAGAACGGCCTAGTTATTGGTTTGGCGCTCTGAAAGCGTTAGCTAAAGATGAAAACCCGCCGAAGGAAGAAAACACTTTTGATGGTACCGTTAAAGCGTGGCTAGTGTGGGGCAAGGCGCGTGACGATCTACAAAAGCGCAGCACAACAGGAAGTAGAACGTCTATTTCCGAAATTGCGGCGAAACCCGTACGTGATCACGAGTAGTAAGACCCCTATATACAACTGTATCGCTTGGGCAGCGGATGAAATCCATCAGTGGTGGGAGTATGGAGCAAAAACCCTACTTGGTGCGCCAACGTTCTGGCCTCCCGGCTATCCACCAGGTGATACTTGGCCGGAGGTGGCAAATCTTTTCATCGCGTTTCTTCGGTATGCCCCTACCTCTAGTCGGCGGCCTCGCGCAGCCTACGATAGGGTGGCGATCTACGGTCTTGATGACAAAACCTTTACGCATATCGCTCGACAGCTCAAATCCGGGAGATGGAGCAGTAAACTCGGCGAGTTTCACGATCTGGAGCACACGCTGACAGATTTAGAGGGTACCGGGTCCACTGGATACGGTCTGGTGCGAACGATTCTTGAACGCGGACGCCCGTAGAAAAAGGTTAAGATCGCTCGCCGCCGCGGCAAGGCTCCGGGCCGAATCGAACTCGACTACTTCGACGAACTCGACCTAACCGCCCTCGCCTCGTCGCTGATGGGGCACCCGCGCACGTAGCGGACAAGCCGGGCGGAAGAACCAACCAACCACAAAGACACCAAGTCACGAAGGATGGTCAGTGCGTTGGGATTGAGTTACGCGGGGATTCCGGAGGGGCAGGCTGTGCGTGACCCATTCGAGAAAGGGTGCAAGCGCCAAGGGCGAGATTTCCTTCGGCTCCGCTCAGGACCGGCTCTCGCGATGGGCGCCATCCGGGTCGAAACGCTCGGCGCGAAGCTCGCGATTCACTCGCGCTCGGAATGACAATTTCCGCGTAATTTGTGTCATATATGGTTCCCCGCTCGCCTTGATTTTCCCCAGCTCTTCTCGCAACCCGGAGCACGGTTCCGCATCCACCCCCCCGTGCAAGGGGCGGCCGCTGGATCTGCGCTCGGAGCGCTTCGTTGCTCAGGGTCTGTGAGTGTTTTCGGGCGCGGCGCAAATTCCTGTCACCTTGAGCCGAGCTCGAGAAACTCACAGGCTTTAAGCGGAGCCGAAGGAAACCGAGAAATGTATTGGCCGAGTTGTCGCGCGCGTTAGTTGAGTATCGCGGCGAATAACCGTATGTCGCTCCAATCCTCAGTATCATTTTGGGCCGGCACTTCTTGTCGGTTCATCACCGCAGGCGTGAATTTGGCGTTTTTTGCGGGGCCGCTTCGATAATGTATCGAAGGCGCGAAACACAATAAATGGCATCGGGCGATCGTAAGCAATGTTGTAAGTGCCTCGTCTGACGCCGAAGGAGAAAACCAAACGGCAGCAAGGACGTCAGATACTGGACTTGTTAAAGAACACAAAAGCTCAACATTCGCACCCATGTCTCTTGATCGCATGCAAATACTAGTCAGAGGGAAGACGGGGCCGCCGTGGACGAAAGAGAGCGCCGCTAATATCCTACTAAACATACAATCGGAGCCCGAACCGTCGCCGGAATAAGAAACCGCGTTGCATTCCGGTGCCTCACAATGGATACTTTTTAATAGCACTTTATGGGGGGGGCATCATGCGTCAGTTCCTTAAGACCACCTTTATCCTGGCAGCCGTCCAACTATATATCGCCGGATCGGTGTTCGCGGCGTCGGTGGATTCGGCGCCCAGCGCCGCGACTCCGTTCGTGATTTGCAACAACCAGCGATACGCGCTATGCGCCGAAGCGAGCTGTTTCACTTATAACTCGGTCGCCTACTGCAAGTGCGATATCAAACGAGGCGACAGCATCAGCCTCCAGCTAAGCTACTCAAGCCCGCAAGGCCAGCAAAATGTCTGTGATATAAACCAGGAAGGAAAGCATAATGGCTATATGGTCAGTACTTTCAGCCTGCCGAATAACGTGAAGAAGGGTGGTACCGCCGCTGTCTATACCTGCCCCGGATCGGCCAACGCGGGAAGCGGGGTGGCCGCACCCGTCGCTTATGGGCAATGCGACGGCGCCATATGCTTCACCAGCAGCAGGGGACAGAGGTTTCCGGGTTTCGATGGACGACTGAGGCATTATGAGGACATGTGTTCCTGCCCAATCTCAACCGATGCGACGGCCGGGAGTTCGGACAGCGCCGGGTATCAGATCTTCGGGCCGTACGATCCGAGCGCATCCGCCGGGAGCAGATGCGATGCAAGTGCCTGCGCGGCTTGCAGCGTACCAAGCCCCACCGACAATGGAACCACGATTCCGGTCGGTGCCCCAACCGGCACGGGGGAATTCCTTGCGCTAACGCTCGACGGACCGCCGCCGCCGGTTCTCAATCAATGTTTGTGTACCTGTAGTCAGACTCCGGGTGTGAATGGCGGCATAACCTGTACGTTGGGCGCGGACATCACCCCTTAGCCAGTCACTATTGACCCGCGTGGCCGGCACCGGCGATCCGAATCTGAACGCGCTGGCGTCGGCTCTGATGGGCCGCGCCCGCACGTAGCGGCGCGAACGGATACGCCGGGCGAAAGAACCAACCAACCACAAAGACACCAAGTCGCGAAGAAAATGGGAGCGGGCCGAGCGGCGGGCGCGCGCGCGGAACGGGCGATGCGCGATGAACGTCATTTCGAACCGAGTCTGCGAGCGTGAGAAATCCCGGGATTTCTCGCCGCCGCTCTCGCTTCGAGGCGTCGCTCCCGGATGATCGCGGTCGCAAGCGCTGGCTCGAAATGACGGCGCAAGGTCCGGTATTTGCGCGGTCGGATGCGGGATTGCGCGTATCCACGTATCCGTATCAATGACGGGCGCGTCGCTTTCACGCGGCTGGATGCGAGGTGGCTCGCTCGCATCCTGTCCTTCAACTGGTAGGGCGGGCGGCGCGGGTCGCGGCACGTCAGGTAAGAAACGGGGGCGTTCCTCGCGCGGGATGATGTTTCGCTCGCCTCTCCCGCATCGCCTCTGCTGCCCAGCCGGCCGACGAGCCGTCGGCCGCCACTGACAAAAGGAAGCAATATGCCAGTGGGGGCGGACGGCTCGTCCGCCCGCCCTCGCGAGCAATCACGATTCCTTCGCGATGGTGCTTCTCAATCCTGTTTCTTAGGAGGGCGGGCGGCTCGCGAGCCGCCCCTACGAAAACGTTTATGCCTTGTTCTCCGCAGGGGCGCGTCGGAACGCGCCCGTCTGAGATCGCGGCGATCGATGCGCGCGGAGCGGACGGGCGCGAAAACGATCTGCCGGTTGCCTACGCAACGATGCGGTCGGAGAAGCCGGCTACGTCGTGGGTGAGGATCAGCAGGTCGCGCGGATGGCCTGCGCGGTCCTCGACCCAGTCGGTCAGAACAGCTTCGACCTGGAAGCCCAGATGCTCGAAGGCGCTGCGCGCGGCGGTCTGATCGGGGGTCATCTGCGCGGTCAGCTTTTTGAGGCCGCGTCCGCGCGCGACCTCGAAAATCTCAGCGGTCAAGCGCCGGCCGAGTCCCAGCCCGCGGAATTTCGACGACGCGTTGACGCGCAACTCGCCGATTCTGCGCGTCCATCGGGCCGGCTCGACATGCACGCTCGCATACGCCGCCAAGTCGCCATCGACCTCGGCGAGCAGCGTGATGGTGTTGCCCTTTTTGAGGTTATCGATCCATTCGTTGATGACGCCCTTGTCGGTGATATCGGTGCGCAAAAACAGCAGGTCGTCGCCGGGCAGCATCGCGGCGAATTTCAAAATCGCGTCGCGATCAGAAGGCTCCATCAAGCGCAGGGTCGCATTTCGGCCGTCACGCAACTTCAGATGCATCGGAAATTTGCTCACGGCCTTCGGTTTTTGAGCCATCGTAACCCTCCGCAATTTCCGGCCGCGCGTACATTGGACGCCATGTACGGCCGCGCGAGCACCACGATCATCCTTGCAGCATCGCCGCGCCGTCGGCAAGCGCCGTCTGGCGCAAATTGGCTTGCGGATCGCGGCCCATGCCTGCCAAGGTTGAGGTACACCGATCGCGCCGCGCCGCACATCGTACAAATCCAAGGCGCTCCGTGCGGCGGCTGCACGCGACATCTGGAGGTGTGGCGATGGCTTCCGGGATTCTCGGCGGCGGCACGCGCAGCTACCGCCTGTCAACTCAGGACGCGACTTTTATCTACGCCGAGTCGCAAAGCGGACCGCTGCATATCGGATCGATCGGGCTACTCGAGGGGCGGATCGAATTCGAGGAGGTCCGCCGCCATGTGACCAGCCGCATCCATCTTATTCCGCGCTATCGCCAGCGGCTCGCGCCGGTGCCATTCAATATCGCGCACGCGATGATGGAAGACGATCCGGAATTCAGCGTTGACCATCACGTCTTCGAGCATGAATTGGCGCCCGGGTTGAGCGAGGCCGCCGCGCTCAGCGCGATCATGCGCAATTACGAAACTCCGCTCGACCGCGAGCGTCCGCTGTGGGACGTGCACATCTATCACGGGCTCGAGGGCGCGCGCACCGCCGTCGTATGGCGCGTGCATCACTGCCTGGTCGATGGAGTCAGCGGCGTCGAGCTGCTGAAAGTGATGTACGATTTCCGGCCCGATCCCGAGCCGGCGCCAGCGCCCGAAACACCGTGGGCGCCGAATCCGCCGTCGTCGGGTGCGGCGCGCTTTATCGAGGCCGCCCGCGCTCAGCTCCACGCGACCCTCGAGGGTGCGCAGCAGGCCGCGCGCGAGGTGATGAGCGATCCAGCAGCCGCCGCGAAAAACGCCCAGGCACTCGCGGCCGCCGCGCGCACGATGACCGAGCTGGCCACGCGCCGGATCGCGCGGACGCCGTGGAACGCGGGAATCGCAACCGGGCGGCGCGAAATCGCGTGGACGCGACAATCCTTCGCCGACTTCCGCGCGATTCGCCAAGCCTTCGGCGGCTCGGTCAACGATGTCGTCCTGACCATCCTGACCGAAGGCGCGGCGCGCTATCTCGCGCATCATGGCTACCTCGCCCGCGGCGAAGAGCTATGCATCGGATGCCCCGTCAACGTGCGCCATCGCGATGAGCGCAGCGCCCTGGGCAATCGCGTCTCGATGATGTTTCCGACCGCGCCCGCCGAGCCGACGGATATCGTCGAGCGGTTGAAAGTGATCGCGGCGGAGACCGAGCGCATCAAGGCGGCCGGAAGCGCGCAAGCGCTCGAGTCGCTGATGCGGATGGCCGAGGGAGTTCCGCCGGCGCTCGTCGCGATGAGCGCGCGGATGGCGACCGGGGCGCTCGATGCGGCGGCGGCGCTCGCGCAGCTCAGCGGATGGAAGCCGGCGCCGGGCGGCTTCGCGCTACCGGCGGCGATGATCAACTTTATCGCGACCAACGTGCCTGGAGTGCAGGTGCCGCTGTATCTGCTGGGGCATCGATGCCTCGACATGATTCCGCTGGTGCCGCTGGGCGCGACGCTCGGCTACGGCGTCGCGATTCTGAGCTACAATAGAAGTTTGTATTTCGGCATGATGGCGGAGCCGCGGCTGATGCCCGACGTGGCGCTGATGCGCGCGTTCGTGGATGACGCGTTCGCCGAGCTGCGCCGCCGCGGCCATGAGCGCGCGGGCGTGGCCGAGCGCGTGATGGCGGGAGTGGCGGCGGCGGCGCGCGGGTGAGATAGCTCGAGCGAGCCGGTGCGCGGTCACAGGCTAAAGCCTGCGCCACGAGGTATCGCACCCGCGCGCGGGTCAGTTCGACAGCACCATCCCGTACGGACCCGGCCTCGAGACTTTGTCGGACGCTATAATATTGGAGGCGGGGCAGATCGCGGCGCCGGTGGTGCATTCGATGCCGATTGGGTACTGGCTGATCGTCCCGTCCGCGATATTCGTGGAATATGCGAACTGGACTTGCGGATCGACGACGATGCTCACCGGACCGTTGACCGGATTGATGGAGACTCCGGTGATCAGCGTGTTACCGCTCACGATGTACGAGGTGATCGATCCCGATCCGGCGGTGCCGTTGCCGTTATTGGCCGACAGCGCGACGCCGGTGCCGGCCCACGCGGTTCCTATCGCGGCCTGGCTTCCGGGCACGCCGGGTGTGAAACCAGTCAGGACGCCAGTGCCCGTGCTGGGGGCGAAGAACAACGAAATCAACGTGGTGTTGGGATTGGAATCTCCAGCAAGCAGAAGAGCGCCCGTGCCACTGACGGTGGTAAACAGCGGGCTCAGCGCCAGATTCGCAGGGTTTCCTCCGTATGAGCCCTGGCTGTTAATCGGCGATAGCGCCAGATTGCTCAGCGCGCCGGTCTTGGAATTGAACCCGAGCGAATAGATGAGCCCGCTCGCGTTATCAGACACGTACAGGACCGTTCCACTCGCGTTAATCGCCATCCCGAACGGAACCCTAAATCCCGTCGTGGTCACTGCGGTGCCGAGCGGCCCCGAAGAACTGATCGGATAGGCGCTGACGGTTCCGGTGCCCGAGTTGGTGACGAACAGCCAGGTGGGCGTGCCCGACGACGACAGCGTCAATACCTGGTCGGGCACGGTTTTGGATCCGTTTGGGACCGACGGCGGCGTCATCGGGGTGAGCGTACCGTCGGAGCCGACGGTGTATTGATAGATGTTCCCGTCCTGAGAATTGCACGCATACAGGAACTGGTTGTTCTGAGTGATTGCGATTCCGAGCGGACCACCGCTGCTGCCCGTGGCGCCCGCCGCGATCCGGGCGTTGTACTTGAGCACTCCCGTGGTGAGGTTGCGCTTGAACTCGCTGATATAGCCGCTATCGCGATTGGTCACATACGCGAAGCCGCCGGCGGTCACGGTCGAGGTCGAGGTGGGCGAGGCCGATCCGGACGATGAAGTCGAGTAGGGCGATTTGCACGAGATGGCGCCGATCGTGGCGGCGAGCAGGAAAATCGGCGGCAGGAATGCAAGCGATCTCGCAAGATATCGATAATTTGACACCGTCGCTCCTTATAAACGCGAGCCATCATTATCGCCGCACGATGCGTCCCAGCGCAAGATTGAGCGCATCAGGTGCGCGCGCGCCACGGCGCGCGCTGATCACCTGCCTCCCGCAGTGTCATCGCCGCGCGTGGCCGCCGATGTCTCCCGATCGTCATTCCGAACCGAGTCCGCCAGCGTGAGGAATCCCGGGATTTCTCGCCGGGGGTGAACACGCGCGGCGTTGCGCCCGAATGATCACGATCGTCGGCACTGGCTCGGAATGACGCTTACCTTAACGTCGAGCGGAGCGGTCGCCGGAGCGACGTTCTGAGCAGGCGAGGGTTCTATGCAAGCAGACCCGCCGCCTGGGAAAGACTGACCCTGAATGACCGGAGAAGAGTCGCCAGGACCCCCAGATTGCGGCGAAGCGGAGCCGGGCGTAGGCGGGGGGGGAGCGGCTGCGGCACGGGAGCTATGGTTGGCGCGGAAGTCGGGCCCGGAGGGTTTGAGGCCCGGAACCCGGCCGCCAGATTCAAGCAATTCTCCGTGTCTCGAAAACCAGAAGAGTGGGGCGATTTCAGATGTTGCCCGAGGGGCAGGCGCTGGCCGCGCTCTATGTCCGCGAATATATCGAGGCAATGCTGTCGCAGCGCGGTCCACGCGGCTTGGGTCGTGGAGGCGCTCCAATTCGCTGGCACCTCTTCCGGGATTGTTGTCGTACCCAGCGGCAGCGGCGTCGCCGTAGCGACTGCCGTTTGCGCGCCGAGCGGCCCCGCGGCACATAGCAACCCGAGTGCGAACAATCCGACGGCGACGGGCGCTCTGATTTTCATCGGACTTCCCTCCCGCGAATCGAAAACCCAGAGACCCTGCCTTGTCGAGCAGTTACTTTCGAATGCACATAAAGTCAACTTATCCGGCGCAGCTTGCTTACCGGCGAAATTCTGCGAGCCTCTCGTTTAGAAAGCCGCATGGCGCGCCAGACAATCGCGCGCGCGCGGCGCGAAACGATGCGATGCGGTCCGCGCGCTTCGTCATCCGGCGCGCGCGAATAGGTCAGAGACTCTCGCGCCATGACAATTTCGCGCCCAAGGAATTCGAGCTGGAATGCGCCACCGCTACTCCGCGCGTGGCTGGACGTCGCGCTCGATCCGCGCCTGGTGTTCCCGCGCCGCGAGGCGAAGATCATAGGTGCTCTGCAGATTCAGCCAAAACTGGGGATTGACCCCGAAATAGCGGCCAAGGCGCAAAGCTGTGTCCGCGGTGATCGCGCGCTTGCCCTCGATGATCTGCGCGATGCGGTTCGGCGGCACGCGCAGCGCCATCGCCAATTGGTGCGGATTCAGTTCGAGGGGCTTCAGGAACTCCTCGAGCAGGATTTCTCCAGGGTGAATTGGGGGAAGCTTCTTGGACATATAGATACTCGGATATCGCAGGTCGAATGCAGTTTGCGGTTGCGGCCGTCGCGTCAGTGGTAATCAATGATCTCTACATTGAACGCATCGCCCTCCTTCCAGACGAAACAGATCCGCCATTGGTCGTTGATCCGGATGCTGTGCTGACCCGCCCGATCTTTTTTCAGGGCTTCGAGATGGTTACCACGATTGATCGCCAGCACCCGGAGGTCGGTCGCGGCATCCAGCACCAGAAGCATGCGGGGAGCCGTTGGCTGGATCGCCTGAAATCGGACCACGGGTTGATCGCCGAAGATGGCCGCGGTATCCGCGTCCTCGAAAGACCGTATCGCCATCACGCTCATTATATGACGCAGTACGTCTAATGTGAAGCGTCCCGCCGATCGCTTGACATTGGCGCGGTGGCGCGCGAAACGATGCTATGCTGTCCGCGCGCTTCGTCATCCGCCGCGCCCGTGGCGCCGATGCGGCGGCGATCGCCGAGGTTTATATCGCCTCGCGGCGCGGCGCCGCGCGCTTCTTGCCGACCGTGCATAGCGACGATGAGATTCGCGGATGGATCGCGTCCTATCTGGTCCCGAATGCCGAAGTCTGGGTTGCCGAGGCCGCCGAACCCGCCGGCAATGTAATCGGCAGCATAATCGGGATGATGGCGCTCGCGGGCGAGATGCTCGAGCAGCTATATATCGTCCCCGCGGCGCAGCGCCGCGGCGTCGGCGGCGGGATGCTGGCGCTCGCGATGCGCGAGCGGCGGGAGGGGCTGCGCCTGTGGACGTTCCAGGCGAACGCGCCCGCGCGGCGCTTCTATGAGGCGCGCGGCTTTCGCGCGATCGAATTCACCGACGGCTCCCGCAACGAGGAACGCGCGCCCGACGTGCTCTACGAATGGAAGCCGTGAATACTCAGTTCATAATTCATTTCGCTAATCCAAATTCAGGAGAATAGTCAGATGGCGACAATCGATTTCAACAAAATACCGCGCTTCAAGGATCTGCCGGTGAAAAAAGGCGCGCCCGCCGAATCCTCGTGGGGCGTGTTCGGCGACGACGACGAGTTCGGATGCCTCAACTTCCTGACCCCGGCGGGAGTCGTCGAAGCCGCGCGCCTGGTGCAAAAGGGCCGCGTCTTCCGGCTCGATACCCCGATCAACTACGCCAAGCCTCCGCTGTTCAATCGCGCGCCCGCCAAGCACACTATCCTGAGCTTCGCGCAATACGGACTGCTCGGCCATGACGATTCGATCGATAACTACAATACCCAGGAAGGCAGCCAGTGGGACGGGCTGGCGCACGTCGGCCATGTGCGCCATCGCGCATTCTACAACGGTGTCAAAGACGATCAGGTAAAAGACGGCCCCGACGGGAAACTGAGTATTCACAAATGGGCCAATCGCGTGGTCGGACGCGGCGTTTTGATCGACGTGCGTAAATTCACGCAGGACAATGGCCGCCCGCTCGATCCGCTGAGCTCGGCGACCTACAAGCTCAAAGACCTGCAAGACGCGCTCGCCGCGCAGAAGGCCACGCTCAAGCCCGGATCGATCCTGCTGGTGCGGACAGGATGGCTCGGCGCGTATCTCGCCACGACCGCCGAACAGAAAAAAGCGATGGCGCCGCTCGAGGCGCTCAAATCGTGCGGTCTCGAGGCGACCAGCGCGATGGTCGGGTGGCTATGGGATAATCGGGTCGCCGCGATCGGCACCGATTGTCCCGCCGTCGAGCAATGGCCGTGGGATTTCAGGGATGAAGGCGCGCTGCACTACCGGGCGCTCTCGATGCTGGGGCTGCCGCTCGGCGAGCAGTTCGTGCTCGACGATCTTGCGGCTGATTGCGCCGCCGACAACCGCTACGAGTTCATGGTGGTGTCGGCGCCGATGAACCTCGAGGGCGGGATCGCCTCGCCGCCCAACGCGGTCGCAATCAAATAGGAAACAATCCACAGATTACACAGATTTCACAGATGAAAGATTTCTGTCCGAAAATCTGTGTTAATCTGTGAAATCTGTGGATACTCCTAGATCGCGCGTGCGATTATCTCCGCGACCGCGCGAATCGCCGTCTCCATCACGGCGAGCGCCATGCTCGGCGCGTTCGGATGGCGCGCGCTCTGGCGCGAGTCGTAGGGCAGATGGATGAATCCCACTGGGAGGCGCTTTTGGCGGCGGGTCAGATGCAGGCTCGCGTACATCAGGGCGTTGCAGGCGTATGCGCCCGCGCTTAGCGAGATTTGCGCGGGAATCTCGCGGCGGCGCAGCTCGCGCATCACGGCCGCGATCGGGATGCGCGCGAAGTAGGCCTCGGGAGCGCCCGCGATTACCGGCTTCGCGTCCGCGCCGAACTTGTCGTCCTGCGCGCCGGAATGCTCGTCGGCCAGATTGATCGCGACTTTCTCGATCGAAATCGCGGGCCTGCCGCCCGCCTGCCCGAGCCCCAGAATCGCGCGCGGGCGGTAGCGCACGATCGCGGCGTTGATTCGGCGCACCGCCGTCGCGCATCCTACGGGCACCTTGACTGACTTGACCTTGAACGCGCCGATCTCGTCGCCGTCGAGGTTGCGCGCGATCTCCCATGAGGGATTGACCCGCTCGCCGCGAAACGGCGCGAATCCCGTCAGCAGAAAGATCCGCGATTGCGCCATCGCGCGCCGCTAGCCTTTGCGCACCGGATGCTCGATTGGCAGGTCGTCGCGATTACCCCATTCCGCCCACGAACCCCAGTAGTTGCGCACGTTCGCAAAACCTGCCAGCCGCAGCGCGACCAATGCGTGCGCGGCGCGGTAGCCGCCCTGGCAATATGGAATAATCTCGGCGTTGGCGCGCAGGCCGAGCTTCTGATACTCGGCGCGCAACTCGGCGGGCGATTTGAATTTGCCGTCGGCGGCGTTCGCCTCGGTCCAGTCGCGATGGATTGCGCCGGGAATCGCGCCGCCGTGGCGCGCGCGCACGCGTTCGCCAAAATACTCTGCGGCGCTGCGCACGTCGAAAATTTGCGCGTCGCCGCGCCCGATCCGCTCGACGATATGCGCGCTCGTGGCGGCGACTTCCTCGCGCGGGGCGGCGCTGAAGCGCGAAGGCTTGAATGCGGACGCCGCGGTCGAGAGCTTTTCGCCCGCGAGCGCGCGCAACCCACCGTCGAGCATCCGCGCCCGCCGATGGCCCATCCATTCGAGCGCCCACAGGACGCGCGCCGCGCGCATCCCGGAGTCGTCCTCATAGGCGACCACGGTTTCCTTGCCGGTGATTCCGAGCGCCGAGAAAACCCATTCGAGTTGCGCGCGAAACTCCCCCGCGCCGCGCTCGCTGGTGTCGTAATAGTGAAACGGGAACGGATCGAAATGGCGCGCGCCGGGCAGATGCCCGGCCCAGTAGTCGGCCGCCGCGCGCGTGTCGATGAACACGACATTTTTGTCGCCGCGATGCGCCCGCACCCATTTCGCATCGACGATTGGTTTCGGTTGCGCTCCTGATGCCGCCATCGCGTCGTCTCCTCGCCGCGCCGCACGCGCGCGCGCGATCATGCGGAGATTCGCGCGCTCAGTTCCCGGTCCCTACGGCATCGCTAATAGAGCGAAAACCCTCGCGCCGGAGCAAGGCCACCAGCCCGTCTTTGATCGTGGCCACGACTCCGGGGCCCGCGTAGATAAGCCCGGTGTACAGCTCGACCAGGCTCGCCCCCGCACGGATATGCTGCCACGCGTCTTCGGCGCTGGCGACGCCGCCGACGCCGATGATCTTGAGGCGCCCGGCGCAGTGCCGATGAATCTCGCCGATAACCGCGCGCGCGCTGCCGCACAGCGGAGCGCCCGAAAGCCCGCCAGTCTGGTCCGACGCGACGCCAACCGCGTCGCGCGCAACGGTGGTGTTCGTCGCGACGATTCCGTCGAGCGCGAGTTCGAGCGCGGTATCGCAGATCCGGTGCAGATCGCCGGGTTCGAGATCGGGTGCGACCTTGAGCAGGATCGGCGGGCGGCGCGCCGCAGGCTGCATCGCGCCGGTAATCGCCGCCACGATTTCGCGCATCCGCGCCGGCGATTGCCAGTCGCGCAGCCCCGGCGTGTTCGGCGAGCTGACGTTGATGACGATAAAATCCGCGCACGGCGCCATCCGCGCCACCAGCGCCGCGTAATCTCCCGCGACGCGTTCGGCGGCGGTGTCCTTGTTCGGGCCCAGGTTGAGACCGAGCCGAAGCGCAATTCCGCGCGCACGCATCCGCTCGATTCGGCGCGCGACCGCCTCCATCCCATCGCTCGGAAAGCCGAGCCGGTTGATCAGCGCATGGTGCTGTGGCAGCCGAAACACGCGCGGACGCGGATTTCCCGGCTGCGGAAGCGGCGTCACTGTTCCCAGCTCCGCGAATCCGAAGCCCAGACCCTGCCACGCGGCGGCGGCGACAGCGTCTTTGTCCATCCCGGCGGCCAGCCCGACCGGGTTCGAGAATTCCAGATCCCACAGCTTGACGCGCAACTCGGGCGGGTCGGCGGGCGGCGCCAGAAGCGGCCACGTCGAGAGCATCGCGAGCGTCATGCGATGCGCCGCTTCGGCGTCGCATCGGAACAGGACCGGTCTGGCAAGCTTGTACAGTTCGGTGAGCATTTATCAGGCCATCACGAGGGCAATCTTGCAGTCCGCGCGGCGGCGCGCAAATCGAGCCGTGGGGATAATCGGCATCGCGCAGGATGCATTCTCGCGCGCGCATGGAATATGATCGCGGGCGAACCGATCCAGCCGAAATTTTCCGGAGGCGAATGGCGACGCAGTGAGCAACCAGGCAAAGATGGAGGTCAAGCTCGTCGATTACGCGCAGCTCCCGCTCGAGAAGCTCTACGCCGCGTTCCGCACCTGTTACTCGTCGGACACTCCGATCGAAGTCTGGGAGAAAATCAAAACCGAAAAAATCAGCCACGACACGATCGCGAAATTTATCGCCGAGCGGCTCAAGACCGGACACGCCTCTCCGCTCGAGCAGGTCGTCTTCTGGTTTGGCATCGCGGGCGTGTCGCGCTCACTGTCGCATCAGTTCGTGCGCCATCGCATAGGAATCAGCTTCGAGCAGCAGAGCCAGCGCTACGTCAAGTTCAAGCGCGACAAGATGGCGTACGTGCTGCCGCAATCATGGCAGCGCGCCAAGCTCGACGGCGAGTACGAAGAGCTGCTCGGTCGCGTTTCGGAGCTATACGCCAAGGCGCTAAAGGCCGGTATCCCGGCCGAGGACGCGCGTTTCGTGCTGCCCAACGCCGCGCCGACCAATTTTCATGTGATGGTCAACTTCGCCGAGATGCTGCATATCTGCGACCTGCGCCTGTGCGTGCGCGCGCAGTGGGAGATCAGGAGGATGGTCGCGATGATGCGCGCCGAGATCAAGCGGGTGCTGCCGGAGATCGCGATTTTCCTGCAGCCCAAGTGCGGCGAGCATCGAATGGGCTATTGCGACGAATCGCTCGAGGATTGGGCCAAATGCCCCCTCGGCAAAGTCCGCCCGCACAAGTCGGCGCTGTTCGAGATGTACGAGCTGCACGGCAAGCGCAAATCCGAGGCGCTGACCGAGACTGAATTCAGAGCGGTCGAGGAAAAAGAAATCCTGTAGGCTCGCGCGCCGCCTGCCTGATTCCTCTCCCTGTCGGGGAGGTGCCACTGGCACACGGTTAGGTGAGGGTCCGATCCGCGCGCGGCATCGTTTGCCGCGCGCCTTAAATTCCGCGTGCGAATTCATAATCGCGCGGCGCTTCGCGCCGCGCTGAAAAATGACCCTCACCCGGCCTCTCCCTTTCAGGGAGAGGGGTAAGCTGGCGCGCGGTTGCGCGGGCGATGAGGTTGATCGTTGAATAGTTCCGATGGCGGCGGGCAGCGACACTCCCGATCTTGACGACGCGATCGCGGCGTTCAATCGCGGCGATTATTTCGCCGCCGCCGAGTTGTTCGAGGGCGCGCTCGCGCGGGCCGGCGAGGAACTGCGCGGCGTCGCGGGCGCGCTCAATCAAATCTCGGCGGCTCTCCATCTGCGCTTCGAGCGCGGCGGCCGCCAGGCGGCGGTCAACCTGCTGTCGCAGGCGATGCTCGCGCTTGACGACCTGAAGCCCGCGCGCGGCGGACTCGACCTCGAGCGGCTGTACGCGGAAGTCTCGGCGCTAAACGATGATATTCGCGCCGCGCCGCGCGGGGAGCACGACGGGCTCAAGTATCGCGCGCGGATTTTTCTCGAGCGGCGGCGCGCGCCGAAAATCAACCGCCTCGACGCCGGCCGCGCCAAACTCTGAGCGTGCGGCGCGCGGGCGAATCACGATGTGCGCCGCTCAATCTCCGGCTCTGCGGATCGCCGCACTGGGTCGCGTGATTCGCCGCTGCACCCGATGCGCGGCGCTGGTGCGATGCCGCACGCGGGTGGTGCCGGGAGCGGGCGACGCTCCGGCGCTGATCGCATTGGTGGGAATCGCGCCGGGGCGGATGGGCGGCGACCGCACCGGAGTTCCATTTAGCGGCGACCGTTCGGGCGATCTATTGCGCCAAATGATCGCGCGGTCCGGACTGGAAAGCGTATTCATCACCAACCTGGTCCGCTGCAATCCGCGCGACGCGCGCGGCCGCAACCGCGATCCGAAGCCGCGCGAGATCGCGAACTGCCGCGCGCATCTGGCGAGCGAACTCGCGATCGTCCGCCCGCGGATTATCGTGTGCCTGGGGCGGATGGCGTGGCGCGAGCTCGCGGGCCGCGACGCGCCGTTTCGGCCGGCGCCGGAAATCCTGCCGACGCGCGATGACGCGATATTGTTTCCGATGTATCATCCGGCGTACGTCAACCGCGGCGCGTACTCGAAGCGCGACTATCTGCGCGACTTCCGGCGCCTCGCCGCAGTGGCAGAGGCTTTAGCCTGTGCCACCAAGCCGCGCGCGCCAGGCGGTTTGACTAAAGCGGAGGCGACCGCGATGCTGACGCGGTAGCGAATCGGCCATCGATCGAATCGAATGGATATCACGCCTGAATTTGTCGCCAAGGGACTCGCCCGCGCGCATTACATCACCAATCAGCGCGTCGAGACGGCGGTGTTTCTGGCGCTGGTGCTTGAGAAGCCGCTTTTGATCGAGGGTCCCGCCGGCGCGGGCAAGACCGAAGTCGCCAAGGTGATCGCCGCGATGCTGCCCGCCGAACTGGTGCGCCTGCAATGCTACGAGGGGCTGGACGAAGCGCGCGCGCTGTACGAGTGGAACTACCAGAAGCAGCTTTTGCGCATCCAGGCCGACCAGGCCAACGGCGTGCGCTGGGAGGATTTGTCCGAGCACATCTTCTCGCGCGAGTATCTGCTCGAACGGCCGCTGCTCAAAGCCATCACCTCGCCGCGCCGCGTGGTTCTGCTGATCGACGAGATCGACAAAGCCGATGAGGAGTTCGAGGCATTCCTGCTCGAGTTGCTCTCGGATTTCCAGGTCAGCGTTCCCGAGCTGGGCACGCTTAGCGCGCACGAGCGCCCGATCGTGGTGCTGACCTCGAACCGCGCGCGCGAGCTCTCGGAGGCGCTGCGCCGGCGCTGCCTGCATCTGTTCATCGATTTTCCCGGTATCGAGCAGGAGCGTAAGATTATCGCGCTCAAGGTTCCCGGACTTGACGAGCGGCTGGCCGCCGAGGCGGCGCGCTTCGTCAACGCGGTGCGCGAGCTCGGGCTGCGCAAGCCGCCATCGATTGCTGAGACGCTCGATTGGTGCCGGGCGTTGGTGCGGCTGGGACTGGCCGAGCTCGACACGCAAGCGATTCGCACGGCGCTGGGAGTGCTGCTCAAGCATGAGGACGACCGCGCCAAGGTCGAGGCGAAGGCATCGGCGCTCGCGGCGCGCCGCCCGTGACCTCGCCGAGCGCGCAAATCACGAACTTCATCGCGGCGCTGCGCGCGGCGGGAATCCGCATCTCGGTCGCGGAATCGATCGACGCGATGCGCGCGGTCGCCGCGGCGGGGCTCGAGCGCGAGCCGATGTGCGAAGCGCTGGCGGCAGCGCTGATCAAGGACGAAGCCGACCGGGCGGGGTTCGACGACGCGTTCGCGCGCTTCTTCGCGGCGCCGCCAAATCGAAATTCGCGCGGAGATCATCCTGATCATCGCGGGTCGCTTGAATCCGCCGCGAGCGGTCCCGGACGTCCCGGCGAAGCGCCGCGCACAGGCGCGAAGCCGCGCGAGCATTCGCCACGCCGCGCCAGCGCCATAAGCGAGCACCCGGATTCTGAGCCGAAGGAGACACAAAGCGCCGAGCCGCATCGGCCAGCGCAGGCTGAGACGCGCGGCGCATCGGGCGAAGCGGAAAATCGCGCAACCGGGCATCTGGATGCGGACCGGGCGGCGGAAAATCGCGAGCCGGCCCTGGTCTCCGGCGGCGAAGGGACACGCGCCGCGCGGCTGCGGGCGCTCGAGCGCAAGCCGTTCGCGGCCTATACCGATCTCGAGTACGGGCAGGCGCGCGACACGCTTGAGATCCTCAAGCGGCGCTTTCGGACCCGGCTCGGACGGCGGCTCAGAATCGCAAAGGCCGGGCGGGTCGATATTCGGCGCACGATTCGCGCCGGGATTCAGCGTGGCGGCGCGCTGGCCGAGTTGCGCTTTCGCGCGCGGCGTCCGCGGCGTATCGATTTGACGATCCTGGCCGACATCTCAGGTTCGGTGCGCTACGCGGCCGAGCTGATGCTTGAATTGGTGGCAGGCGCGTACGCGAATTTTTCGCGCGTGCACAGCTTCGTGTATATCGACCGCCTGGCCGAGGCCGATTTCGAGGCCGGTCATCTGGTGACCTCGCCGGCGCTGGATCTGTACGCGCGATCCGATTTTGGGCGTGTGCTGATGGAGCTATGGGAGCGGCGCGCGGAAGTTTTAAGCCGCCAGACGGTGGTGGTGATACTGGGCGACGGACGCAACAACCGGCGTCCGGCGCGTGCGGATTTGCTGCGCGAGCTCGCGCGTAGCTGCAAAGCGATCGTGTGGCTCAATCCGGAAGAGCCCGCGCGCTGGGGCACCGGCGACAGCGCGATCGCGCAATACGCGCGCGAAGTCCGCGCGCATCTGCCCGCGCGCGATCTGCGCGAGCTGGAACGCGGCCTGCTCGCAATCGCGTAGCGCGCCGCGGTGCGGAGTCTTATATTTCAGTAGGATCGGCGGTGTGCCAGTGGCACCTCGCCGGTCATTAGAGAGGAACTCTGATGAACAAGGAATTTGCGCCGGTCACGCCCGGCGAGATGCTCACAGAGGAATTTCTGGCCGAATACCGCCTGTCGCAAAACCGGCGCGCCAAGGCAATCGGAATTTCTCCGAACCGGATCGCCGAGATCGTACACAACCGCCGCCGGATCACTGCGGATACGGCGCTGCGTTTGGGCCTCTATTTTGGCAACAGCCCGGAGTTCTGGCTGAATCTCCAGACCCATTACGACCTCAAGATCGCGCGCCGCAAACTAAGGCCCGCAGCGATCGCGCGAATCAAATCGCGCCGCGCCGCGTGAGCGCCGGCTAGAAATCCAGCAGCTCGCGCATCCGCTCAAGGATCCGATGCGCGCGGGTCAGGTGCCCGTCAGCGGGTCGATCGACGTGCAGGGTCTTTTCGCGCTCGAGCTGGCGCTGCGCCACCATCTCGCTGATCGCTTCGGCGGCCTTGGGATGCTCGCGGAACATACGCGCGAAGCCGTCGCGATTCATTTCGAGCACCTCGACATCGGTCACCGCCTTGATCGTCGCGGTGCGCGGATCGCCGTTGAGCAGCGCGCCCTCGCCGTAGATCTGCGACGGACTGCCGTACGCGAGATGGCGCGGCGAGCCGTCCTGCGCGATCCCGATCACCTCGACAGTGCCGCGCCGCACGATGAACATCGTGTCGCCGGCCTCGCCCTGGCGCACCAGCACCTCGCCGGCGCCGAACTGATGCATCTGCACGGAAGGGACCAAAAAGCGCAGCTCCGCGTCGGCGAGCTCGGCCAGAAACGGAATCTTGCGCAGCTCGGCCATGATCTCGACTTCGTACTCGGCCTCGCCCGTGCCGGGGCGAACGCGGCGTTCGCGGCGCAGCTCCAAGGTGCGCATCGGGAAGGGAATATCGATTCGATGCCGGCGCATCGCGTACCACAAGTTCGACACGACCTCGGAATGGACTCGCTCCTGGAGCGCGTAATCGTCGATCCAGAACTTGATCCGGTAGCGAATCGCGCTGTCGCCATACTCCCAGGGCATCACTTCAACCGGCGGCTCGCGCAGGACGTGCGGGATGTCGTGCAGGATCTTGACCAGCACCTCGCGGACCCGGTTGGGCGGCACGTCATAGGCGATTCCAACCGAGATTTCGTCGCCGATCGCGCCGGCGCCGAAGTTCACCAGCACGTCTTTGCTGACCAGCGAATTGGGAACCTCGAGCCGTTCGTTGGCGCGGGTGACGACCGTGGTCGAGCGCCATCCGATTCCGCGCACGCGGCCCAGGTAGTTGCCGGCGCGCACCCAATCCCCCGGCTCGAACGGCTTGCCGAGCTGGAGCATCAGCCCGCTGAAGACATTGCTGAGCGATTCCTGCAGCGCAAGTCCCACCACCGCGGCGACCACGGTCGTGGTGGTCAGGATCGAAAGCGGCTGAAAGCCGAAGTCGGTGTACAGAACGGTGCCCGCGACCACCGCCCACAGCACGAACATGACCAGGTCCTTGAAGATGGTCGAGAAGTGGGCGCGGCCGCGGCGGGTCAGCCCGTCAACCGCTTCGAGCACGAGCCGGATGAGTCCGAACAGGAACAGGACCAGGGCGGCGGCGGCGATCTTCTCGGCGACATTCGCGGTGCGGATCATCGTCGAGGCGACATCGAGCACCAGTCCGGCCGCGATCAGGATGAAGGTATTCGAGCTGACCTGTGAGCGGCGGCGCCGCAACGCGAACGCCATCAGCAGCGCGGCCAGAATCGCGATCGACTCGGCCGAATCGCGCAGATCCGAATGGATCGCCCAGAAGCCGAGAATCGTCTGGAGGGGCGTGGACCGCATCGTCTATCCCCTATCCCCCGATCGCCGCGGCGACGGCGCTGAGCTGCCTGGCGGCGCCAAAATATTCGGCCGCGATCTCGCGCGCGGCGCGCGCGTGGCGCGGGTAGTCGGCGTTGATCCGTCCGATCGCATCGCCCGCGTCATCGGCGGTGTCGAAGCCGAGCAAGCCCAAGCCTTCGGGGACGAACTTCTCGAATCCGGTGCGTTGCGTCACGACCGGCCGCCCCGCCGACAGATAGCATACCGTGCGGTCGCTGAACCATCCGGAGCGCGTGCGCACGTAGATGTCCTTTGCGACGGTGAACTCGCCGCGCGAGGCGCTTATATAGTCGCGATACGTATTGATATCCAGCGACATCGGCGCCGCCGCAGTAAGCGTAAAGCCGCCGGCCACGGTGGCCCGGTAGTCGGGGCCGGTATTCAGATCGGTCGCGATTTCGATCGGCTGCGCGGCGCGCCGCGCCACCTCGAGCACCTTGCGGAAGTTGACATGCTTTGACCAGTAGTACGTGTCACCGCCGATCACCAGGTCGTTGCCGTGGTTGCGCCAGGTTCCGACGGTGGTAAACGCGCGCGGCTCGGCCTGACCCGCGGCGGGACGCCACTGGTCGAGCAGCACCGGAGGGCGGGTGGGATGCCAGTTGATTCCCGCCGTGGGCAGAACGCAATCGGCCGCGCCGATATTGGCCGCGTAGGTGAAGAACAGTTGGTGCGCGGCCGCGAACTCGCGCGCGAGCGGAATTTTGCGCGCCAACTCGACCTCGAACGTGCCCGGGTCGGTCTCTAGATACACCAGGCATCGCGTGGCGCGATGCTCGTCGCGCGGCTCGGTCGCGCCGCACAGGTTGATAACCGCGTCGGCGTCGCGCAACAGCTCGAAGCATCGCGCGCGCGGCATCCCGAGATATTCCTCGCGCACCGAATCCAGAAATGCCCAGCGTCCGCCAAAGCCGTAGCGCTCGAGCACGGCGCCCAGCGTCCGCAAGTTGCGCGCCGGATCGCGCGTGATGGTCAGCTCGATCGGGTCGTAGCAGAACGCGCGATGATCCTCGAGGTAATAGACCTCGAAGCCGAGTTCACGAAAGCCGATGAGATGATGCAGCAACTGCCAGACCACGCCCGCGAACGGGTATCGCGCGGCGAGATGAAGAACGACGATTATGCCCTTGTGCTTTGGAACCACCGGGATTTTCCGCGATATTACTGTGCGCGGCCGGTTATGGATAGCGGCCCGCTACCGGAGTCCCGCGATTCGCCGAAGCTCGTCGCTCAAGAGCGCCACCGTTTTGCGCCGCTGGCTTAGCTGCGCCGCGCGATTCTCTCCGAGTTCGCCAAGATAGCATCCGCGCTCAGGCAGATAGAGCACCGCGCGATATGGAAAGCCGGGTTTGATCTCGTGCCATGGCTGGCGCGCGATCACGCCCTCGATAGTTCCCTCGACCACGCGCTCGCCGGTCTCAAGGCCGTCGCGCCAGATGAGCGCGGCCGCCGCGCGCAGCCGCGCCGTGCGCCGCGCGTCCTCGACGCCTTCCATCCGGCGCATCACTTCGGCGACCAGCGCCTGGTCGGAGTCTTCTTCGGCGCCGCCGAGCCATCGGTGCGACCGCACCCCAGGCTCGCCGCCGAGCGCGTCGATTTCGAGGCCGCCGTCGTCGGCGATAGTCGCGATCTGGGCGCGCGCGTAATAGAAGCGCGCCTTAATGAGCGCGTTGCCGGCGAAAGTCGCGGCGGTCTCTTCGGGCTGCTCGCGAATTCCCGCGTCGCGCAGCGAGATCGCTTCGAGCGCATACGCGCCGAGCAGCAGGCGATACTCGGCGAGCTTGGCGGAATTGGTGGTGGCGACAAGAATCTGTTTCATCAGGATATGGCGCCGCAACCTGCGCGGCGTTACGGCCGAGGGCGTTTCGGCTTGGGATGGTAGGTGAACTTGAGCGCCGCGCGCTCGCGATGCGACTCGAGCGCGAGCTCGATCAGGCGATCGATCAATTTCGCGATCGGGATTCCGCTCGCCTCCCACAATTTCGGATACATGCTGATCGAGGTGAAGCCCGGGATGGTGTTGAGTTCGTTGACGTAGATACGGCGCAGATCGCGGCTCGCGAAAAAATCCACCCGCGCCATTCCGCGAATCGAAAGCGCCCGAAACGCGCGGATCGCGACCTGGCCTAGGCGCTTCATGATCGCGGGCGGGATATCGGCGGGAATTTTTGTCGCCGCGCCGGCCGGATCGACGTACTTGGATTCGTAGCTGTAGAACTCATGCGCGCCGGCCACGATCACCTCGCCCGCGACGGAGGCTTGCGGATGATCGTTGCCGAGCACGGCGACCTCGAACTCGCGCCCGGCGCATGAGGCCTCGATAAGCGCCTTGCGATCGTACTGGAACGCGTCCTCGAGCGCCGCGTCGAGTTCGCCGGGGCGTTTGACCTTGCTGACTCCGATCGACGAGCCGATCGCGTTGGGCTTGACGAACACCGGATAGCCCAGAGCGCGCGCGAGCTTGCGCGCGGCGGCGCGATCGGCCTCGAAGTCCGCGCGCAAAACCGCATGGTAGCGGACCACCGGCACCTTCGCGTCGCGCAACAGACGCTTCTGCACGTCCTTGTCCATCCCGACCGCCGAGCCAAGCACGTCGGCGCCGACGTATGGAATTCCGGTCAGCTCGAGCAGTCCCTGCACGGTGCCGTCCTCGCCAAAGGTTCCGTGCAGCACCGGAAAGATCACGTCGAGAGGTGCGCTCGCCGCGCCTCCGGTTTGCGCGACCGCTCCCAGAGCCGCCGACGGCGTCCTGACCAGCGCGCGGCTGTCCCGATGCGGCAGCAGAGTGACGGGAGTGCCGCCGGCTTCGAGCGCGGCCAGATGCGGAGTGGCGGCGGCAAGCATCTTGAGCGCGTCGCTTTCGAGATACCACTTGCCGTCGCGATCGATTCCGATCGGCACGATCTCGTAGCGCCCCGGATCCATCGCGGACATCACGGACAGCGCCGAGCGCAGCGATATTTCATGCTCGCCCGAACGTCCGCCGAACAGAACCCCGACCCGGATTTTATTGCTATGCGTCATAATTGAAGCGCCCGCGCGCCGCCTGGATTGTGACACGGCGCGCGGCGATCTTCGAGCAAAATTCTTCCGCGCGAGCTTCGCGCCGCGCGGCGAAACCCGCGCGATCGAGGCTCCCGCGCGCACTTGAGACTGTCGATAAACGTCAAGTTTTTGTCCGTCATCCTGAACGGAGGTTGCTCGTTCGGCTCCGCTCAGGACCAGCTCCGTGAAGGATCTCCGCGAAGCGATTAGTGCGAAAGGCCTTGGCGTGGCTTAAGAAAATCGCTTCGCGTAGATCCTTCGCCTTCGGCTCAGGATGACATCGGCGGGGTGTTTGGAAAAATAATCGACAGTCTCCACTTACTGGCGATAGTTGGGTGCTTCCTTGGTGATGAACACATCATGGACGTGGCTCTCGCGCTGGCCGGCGTCGGTGACGCGGATAAAGCGCGCGCGGCGGCGGAGTTCGGCCAGATTCGCGGCGCCCAGGTAGCCCATCCCCGATTGCAAGCCGCCGATTAGCTGCTCGATATTCGAGGCGAGCGGCCCGCGATGCGGCACGCGCGCCTCGATTCCCTCGGGCACGTGCTTGCCCGCTTCGGCCTCCTGCAAGCCGTAGCGATCGCGCGTGCGCTCGGTCATCGCGCCGATCGACCCCATCCCGCGATACAGCTTGTAGGTGCGGCCCTGATACAGAATGGTCTCGCCGGGGCTTTCCTCGGTGCCCGCGAACAGCGAGCCGATCATCACCGAGGCCGCGCCCGCCGCGAGCGCCTTGGTGATATCGCCGGAGAAGCGGATGCCGCCGTCGGCGACCACCGGAATTCCGCGCGGCTCGGCGACCGCGACCGTATCCATAATCGCGGTTATCTGCGGCACACCGACGCCCGACACCACCCGCGTGGTGCAGATCGATCCCGGCCCCATCCCGACTCGCAGCGCGTCCACGCCCGCGTCGATCAGCGCCTTGGCGCCCTCTGAGGTCGCGATATTGCCGGCGATGATCTCGACTTCGGGGCATTCGCGGCGCGTCGCCCGGATCGCCTCGAGCACGTTGTGGGTATGCCCGTGCGCGGTGTCGATACACAGCACGTCCACTCCCGCGCGCATCAGCGCGGCGGCGCGCGCCTCGCGCTCGGGACCGACGCCGATCGCGGCGCCCACGCGCAGGCGGCCCCGCTGATCTTTGCTCGAATGCGGATGGCGCGTCGCCTTGTCCATATCCTTGACGGTGATCAGGCCGCGCAGCCGCTCGCGCTCGTCGGTGAGCAGCAGCTTCTCGATCCGATGCGCTTGCAGGATTTCCTTGGCCTCTTCGAGCGAGATTCCGGGCCGCGCCGTGACCAGCTTGGTGGTCATCACGTCGCGCACCGGCTTGTCCAGGCGCTTCTCGAAGCGCAAGTCGCGATTGGTCAAAATTCCGACCAGGCGGCCGTCGCTGACCACCGGCAGGCCCGAGATGTGATGGCGCTCCATGATCGCGAGTGCTTCGCCGATCTTCTGCTCGGGATGCACCGTTATCGGGTCGGCGATCATTCCGCTTTCATATTTCTTTACCGCTTCGACTTCGGCGGCCTGCTGCTCGAGGGAGAAATTGCGATGGATAAATCCAATCCCGCCATGCTGCGCCAGCGTGATTGCGGTGCGTGATTCGGTGACGGTATCCATCGGGCTCGAGACCAGCGGGATGCGCAGATGGATTTTCGGGGTGAGCAGGGTCGCGACGTCGCAGGCGGTGGGCAGCAGGTCGGAGAACTGGGGGAGCAGGAGAACGTCGTCGAAAGTTAGACCTTCGCGAAGCTCCGAATGCGGCATTGGGAGTCCCTCCTTAAGCAAAAAGCCCGCAGTTGTCCTGCGGGCTTTGATCCGATGCGATGGGTTGATACGCGTGCGTGGCTTTCTGACGCGCCATATCTGAAAGTAACAGAGCGCAGCCACGCGATCAACCTGCGCCGCAACGCAGCGGCGCGTTTATCCCGGCCCGTCAATGCGGAATCCGGGATTTCTCACGCTCGCGGACTCGGTTCGAAATGACGATCGGAGGGCGCCGGCCGCGCGCTCATCGCGATCCCCGGCCCCGTCATTTCGAGCCAGTGCCGGCGCTCGCGATAATCCGGGCCGAACACCTCGCGTTGGCAGCCCCGGCGAGAAATCCCGGAATTTCTCAGCTTCGAGGAGAGGGAACACCCGTCTGTGCAGCGGCTTCCAAAATTTGCGGGAGCGGGGCCAGCGCCTCTACCAACATCCGTATGGCTTTGGCTTGTTGACGCCAGGGCAAATGATGAAATCTCGAAAGCACCTCGAATCTCGCCATTAACACTAGCTTTCCTGACACTCGAAGATGTCTATTAACGTTTCGCATCCTTCCTGTCCTCCCCTTTTCGGTTTCGCCGGACGGCGGCGGTCGTTATCAACACACGGGCTCTACGGATCCCAACGCGCGATCTGCGATGCTGTTTCGCCCACCACCTCGTCGAGCAATCGCGTCGAGAGCGGGAACGCCGTCAGCAACAACTCGATACTACGATTCCGTGCTGGAATGGTCGCGCGATGAAACAACTGCTTACGTTCGCGCAGTGAGAGCCAGGTTTCTTCCCGGCATGGATACGCCAGGCAGACCGCAACCCTCGGCGTCCGCGCAGTGGCGGAGTAGGCAAGCACTTGAAGCAAGTCCTCGCGATGTCGTTCGCGAATTGACTCTCTCAGGTTTTGCCAACGGCTATCCTGCATCTCCTCCCAATGCTGCTTGTATTTTGCATCGACGATCAGAGTTAGGTCTTCACGCTCGAGGACAACATCGGGAACCAGCGATTTCTGTGAACCCAAGTACGGAGGATCCCACGAAATGGGGATTACCGTTTCTCGCTGGCGACCGGTCTTAAGTACTCCGCCTGCGCGGCGCGCAAGGAGATCGACGATCACCTCCGCCCACGCCTCGAAAAATTCCTCCATCGACATCGACCATGCGAGACCGCGCAAATCGCTCGAGCCGCCGAGGCCCCTTCGCTCGGCGGTCCATTCTATAGCCTCGATCCCGCCGGTGTAGGCCTCCGTGTTGAGCCTGGAGCGCATCCATCCGAATATTTCTGCGGGTCGCGGGCGCACTGGAACCACGTCACGAAGTCGATCTTTGAGCCTCTGACAAAGCTCGATCAACTTAAGCACGTAAATTCCTGCATAGCGCTGGGTTTCGAGACTGCCAAGATGGACCTCGACCGCGAATCGAATCGCAGACTTCAGGCGACGATCGTCGCGGAGGTCTGGAAATTGACACGGCACCTGAAGAAAAAGCCCTCGACTGATCTGGCGGCTCGCGTATCCGCCCCAATCCACGGTGCCGCGAGGGGCAGGGCGTGCCTCGCGCACCAGATCGAATTTACGTTCAAGGCTGTCGAGCAAAATCTTGAGCCTAACGAGCACGATCGACGACAGCAGCCACGGCGGAATTTTGCGATCAGAGCGGGGAAGCATTGGCTGAGCCAAGGGCGATGGAAGCACCCGCCAGCCGGTCGCATTCATCACCGCACCGACGCCCGACCATCCGAATCGCGGGCTGACGATCAGACCGAAATCGAATTTGCCGCTGCTCGGTGAAAGCAGAGAGACCGCACCAATTCGGTTGGTCGCGGTACAATCCAAATCGACTTCGGAGCCGTCAAAATGCGCCCGGAGTTCAACTCCGACAGACCGGAGCCTTTCGAAATTTTGATAAATGAACTGCTCTGCGAGTCGCGCGATTTGCGCGGTGGCGTCTCTGGGAAATTGTCCACCAAGTAGGAACTCGGCTGGCAAGCGCGCGCTGCCGGAATCTGCAATTTCGAGAAGCTTGGCATTTGGAAACGCCCGAAACTGCGGGGGACGCGCGGATTCCGCGATCCCTCCCTGCCGAGGTTTTTTCCGCCGGCGAACTTTCACAACGTGTTAATCCATTGTAGGTAAGATCGCAGCGGTTCCGCGAATGACGTGACATAACCTTGGGCGAGATATTCCTCTATGAGAGGCGCTAGCGTGACTCGTAAGCGCTGCCCCGCGTTATTCGGATCTTTGTCCAGGAAGTAGGAGTGTCCGGGCATCAACTGGAATGCATCGTCGGTCGCATGCTCGACAAAGATGCTGAGAAGCTCGGCGAAGGCATGCTGCATTGTCTCGCTACCGCCCGCGCGCACGACACTCATTTGCGGCCACAGTTTCTGAAACGCGAACCGCCGCCGAATCGCCACGTCGACCACCGCGAGACTGCGATCGGCAGTATTCATGGTTCCTATGATATGCAGATTCTTGGGGAGCGACAGGCGCTGGCCGAAAGGAGGCCCAAAGTCGAATGGTAGATCAAGGGACCGATCGGAGCTGTCGTCGGCTTCCAATAGGTAGATCGCTTCGCCAAGGACCTTTGACAAGTCTGCGCGATTGATTTCGTCAATATGCAGTAGATAGGGCTTTTTGCTTGAGCTTGCTTGCTCAGCGGCCTCGATCAGAAATCCTTTTTTGGGCGCGAATTTCAGACCCACAGCATCCACTGCGGTGTCCGGTGCGAGTCCTCCGACAAAATTCTCGTATGTAGTATTCGCATGGAACTGGATCGTTCGTCCGCGTCCGTCATACTGCTTGCGAATCAACTCCCGCGCCATTCGGGTTTTCCCGGTACCCGGCGGCCCTTGCAGAACGACATAGCGCCGCTGATCTAAAAGAGTCGCAGCGTCATGCTCAGAAATGTCTGGCATAAGATGCTCGAGCCATTGTTGCCGGATCGAATCGCGTTCGATCTGGAATTGCTTGATCGGATTTTCGTCGCGCTCCTCGAACATCAGATCCAAAAAAGCAGTTAGTGCTTCGAGCGTCTGCTCCTTGTTTCCTGTGGGGGCATAAATCCCGTAGAGAACTCGGCCATACTTTCTGAACGCTGGCGCATAGTTCGAGAACTCAGAACCGACGTTGCCAGGAATTGCGAGATCGGTTCGCGAAGGCTCTTGCTTAGCCCAGGCAACCAGCCTTCCACGCGCCTGCTTGCTGTTGAGCCATCCGCATAGTGCGTTGAGCTTTCGAGCATGCCCCGGCCGACCGAGCACGTTTTCATCCGGCGCGAGGCCGTTCGTACCGACTACGAAGGTAAGCAGACAAGGCGCATCTGGTGCCGGGAAGATCGCAAGCGACATTCCGCCATACACACCCGAATCTGGATTACTCGGATGAATCAGTGCGGCGTACGGGACGTTCTGACCGTCATCGGTCTCGGGCATCTCCGGCGCTCTGATCTTGACTACTCGCGCAGCACTTGCCGGATACCGACCGCCCGCCGACCCGAACAAGTCCTTAAATCCCGCAGAGACTCGCTTGGGCCAATCCTTCGAGTACCCTCGTTCCATTATCGCCGCTAGAAGCTTATCTGCCCACATCGAATCCCCTCCCTTAAAATTACCGGTGGTGAATCATTCCGCTGCCCCCTACTCAACCCGGTGCAACTCCCCGGCGGCGCGGATCTTCGGGTGATCGACCCAGTCGTAGCGGTTGTGCTGATCGATTAGCCGGCCGTCGATTCCGGCGGCGCGGGCGCCCAGCATGTCGATCGAGTAGATATCGCCGGCGTAGCGGGCTTCGTTCGGGGCGATGCGTAATCGCTCGAGCGCGATCTGGAAAATCCGCGGGTCGGGCTTCGCCACGCCAACGACATGCGAGTCGATTATCGTGTCGAAAAATTCCGCCAGCCCGAAGCGGTGCGCGTCGCCTTCAACCTGGCCCTCGGCGTTGGACACGATCGCGAGCTTGTAGCCCGCGCGCCTCAGGCGCTCCAGAGCCTCGCGCGTGCCGGGGCGGACGACCCGCCACAGTGTCGCCTCGCGATGAATCTTCTGGAAGCGCTCGCCGCATTCGCGGATTTCCTCTTCGGGAATTCCGGCCGCGCCCAGCCATTCGCGGAAAAATTCTTCGTAGCCGCGATTCGGGTCGCGCTCGCGGCCGCTCATCATGTACCGGTCGATCATCGCGCGGCCCCGATACTCCGCGAGCTCGAGGCCCAGCGCATCGAGCTTGCGGCCGGGCCGGCTGAACTCGCGCGCGAGCAGTTCGTAATCCAGAAACGCGAGCGTGCCGCCAAAGTCGAACAGCAGAGCCTTGAGGTTTTGCCCGTTGTCGATCTTTTTCAGTGGCGATTTGGTCTTCGATTTTGCCTTCATCGCGTCGAGCCTACCTTGTGCTGCGCTTCGGAGTCATCCGCTGCACCGCTCGGACCGTGGCTTGTTTCACCGGTGTCATTCCCGCGCGTGGCTGCCGCGCGAGGAATCCCGTTCTCGGCGTATGCGCCACTCGCAGGCGGGGCGCCCGAGCGCCTCGGGATTCCTCGCGCGCGGCAGCCACGCACGCAGGAATGACACCTTTCGCAAATTGAACCAGTCCGTCAATGGTTGGCAGGGCGGCGCCAAAAAGGTAAGATTTTTCTGGGTTTTTATCTCCGCAGGATTGTCTAAACCCCGCGCGCAAACTTAGACCTTGTGTTTACCGGAATAATTGAAGACTTGGGAATCGTCGAGGCGCAACAGCGCTCGCGCCAGGGCGCGGTGCTGACGATCAAGACCGCGCTGCCCATGGCGAAAATGAAGATCGGTGATTCGATCTCAATCAGCGGCGGATGCATGACGATCGTCGCGAAATCGCGGGGCAAATTCTCCGTCGAGGTATCCGCTGAAAGCCTGCGCCGCACCACGCTTGGTGCGCTGAAACCCGGCGATCGCGTCAACCTTGAGCGCTGCATGACGCTCGGCAAGCTGCTCGGCGGCCATCTGGTGGCGGGGCATGTGGACGGGGTCGGACGAATCGTGTCGATCAAGCCCGAGGGCGACTCGCGGCTCTATATTTTCGAAGCGCCGGCCGCCGCCACGCGCTACCTGATCGAGAAGGGATCGGTCACGCTCGACGGGGTCAGCCTGACCTGTTTTGGGATTCGCGGGCGGCGCTTCTCGGTTGCGCTGATCCCGCATACGCTCAAGGTCACCACGCTGGGCTACAAGAAGGCGGGTGCCGCGGTGAATTACGAGAGCGACCTGATGGCCAAGTACGTCGAGCAAATCCTTGCGGCGCGCGAGACTCCGATCGCGGCGGCGGGAGCGTAACGCGCCGCCGCCCGCGCGCGCGCCGGAAGATCATCATGAGCCTGATGCAGATACCGCGAAAGATCGAGTACGCGCTGCGCGCGATGATCTACATGGCGGATCGCCCGGGCGGAGTCGCGCGCGGCACCGAGATCGCCCGCCACGAGCAGATTCCGAAATACTATCTCGAAAAAGTGATCCGCGACCTGATGCGGCGGGGACTGGTGCATGCGCGCCGCGGTCCCGGCGGCGGCTACCAACTCGCGCGGCCCGCCAACGGCATCTCATTTCGCGATATAATCGAAGCCGTGGAAGGACCGATCACGCTCAACGTATGCACCGACGGCTCGAGCTCGTGCGCGCTGCAGCCGAGCTGCCGGATGTACCGGGTATGGGAACGCGGCCAGCGCGTGCTGCTCGAAGTGTTCTCGGACTCGTCGCTGGCCGAGATCGCGTCGTCCAAATCGCCATCCGACGCGCTTGCCGCGGCCGCGGCCGCCGCAGCCAAGAACTAATCCGTTGGTGCGAACTCGAGTGTCCCCCGCGCGGGTCAGGCGTCAAATCAATGGCCGGAGATCGCGCATCCGTACGCCAAAGATTCAGCCGTGAGCGACGCCGCGACGAATCCGCCCGCGCTGGCCGCGCATGATGCGCGCCCGCGCGCGCCGAGCTTTTCCGAGAAGAGCTTCTACCTCGAGGAGTTTTACGGAAAGAGCCTGCTGTTCGCGATGGTGCCGCCGGGCGGCGACCGGATCAGCGATTTCAACTCGCTGATCCGGACCCTGCGCGAGCTGCGGCGCAATCAGACGCGATGCATCGCGATCGTCTCGCCGGCCGCGCTGCCCAAGCTGCTCGAAAGGATGGGGCGGATGGCGCCGCGCGCACCGATTCCGGTCTTCAATCCCGCGCTCGGATTGCGCTCGCGGCCGTATCCGCCCGATTCCGCGGTCGCGCAAATCTGGGAGGGACTGCGCGCGGGCTCGATCGTCGTCGCCTCGACTATCGACGACGATCCGGCCGACTTGGTGGTGTTCGCGCAGGAACTCGCCAGCCGCCTGCGCGTCTTCAAGCTGATCTTTCTCGACCGTCAGGACGGACTTAACGATCGCAAGGGCAACCGCCTGTCATTCGTCGAGATGACCCGGATTCGCCGCACCCTTGGCACAAGCGGCTCGCGGGTGCGCAGAGCGATCGTGCGGGCCGCCGATCGCGCGCTCAAGGACGGCGTCAGCTCGGTCAACCTGGTGGCGCCGCGCGGCGTGTACGACGAGCTGTTCAGCTTCGTCGGCTCGGGGACGCTGTTCACCGAGATGCAATACGGGCGCGTGCTGCCGATCTCGATCGATGATTTCGAGGAAGTCGAGGCGCTCATCGTGCGCGCCCAGGAAGAGGGTTTTCTGCTGCATCGCACGCCCGAGCAGATCGCGCGCATCCTGCCGTCATGCTTCGGCTACCGGATCGGCGACGAGCATCTGGCCGGCATCTGCGCGCTGCTGACCGACCCCTACCGCCGCGAACGCGCCGGCGAGATCACGGCGATGTACACGCTGACCCGCTTTCAGGGCGAAGGCGTCGCCGTCGAGCTGGTCAAGGAATGCGTCAAAGAGGCGCAGGCGCGGATGCTGCGTTACGTGTTCGCCTGCACCAGCGAGGATCGCGCGGCGCGGTTTTTCACGCGGCTGGGATTTCGGCGGATCGGGCCGCCCGAGGTACCGGCGGCGAAATGGCGCGGATACGACAAACCCCGGATCGCACGGCTCAACATCTTTCGCTATGAACTCGACTGACGCGAAGCTCGTGGCGATCATTTTTCTTTCCGTGTTGGAGTCATTTTGCATAAATGCATCACCTCGAATTCGATAACTTCTCCTTGTGAGACTGTCGATAAATGGCGAAGCGCGGCTTGAATGACCGGCGAGACGCCGGCCCTACTGAGAAAAGGCTTAACGCCAGTAGGGCCGCCGTCCCGGCGGCCGCTTGCCTGCGGGTATCTACAAGTTGCAAAGGTGCTTTTCTCCGTTTATCGGCAGTCCCACAAGGAGAGGGAATTGAGCGCGGCAGTGGGCACTTGAAATGAAATCGCAACCAGCCCGAATTTGGCTCGCGCTCGGCGCGATCGTGATCGCCGCCGCCGTGCTGCTGACCAACCGGCTCGGCGCAAGCGATATTTGCGGCGGTGACGAGGCGGTCGAGGCCGTGTTCGTGCAGCAGATGGTCGAGCATGGGCAGCTGCTGTTTCCGCTCGAAAACGGCGCGCAGCCGATGTACAAGCCTCCGCTGTTCCACTGGACCGCGTTCGCGCTCGACCGGCTGACCGGGCAGCGCCGAGTGACAGCGGCCAACCTGCGCGCGGCCGCGGCGTTCTATGCGATCGCGGGCGTGATCATGACGATCGCGTTCGCGCTCTGGCTGTTCGGTGCCGAGGGCGCGATTCTGGCCGGCCTCGCGCTCGCGGGCTCGTATCAATACATCAACCAGGGCCGCTTTGGCCGCGTCGATATGACGCTGTGCTTCTTCGAGGCCGCCGCGCTGTTCACGTTCGTGCGATGGCTGCCGGAAAAGCGCGACGCGCTGATTGATACGCCAGCGCATCGGATGCTCCTGTACCTGCTCGCGCTCACTCTCGGGCTGGGCGTGCTCGCCAAGGGCCCCATCGGCGCGTTGCTGCCGGGCGCGGCGATGGTGGCGTTCATGGCGAGCGAGCGGCGCTGGCGGCAGATGCTCGCGATGCTCGAGCCGGGGCCGCTGATCGTCGGCGCCGCGATCGCTTCGAGCTGGTACGCGGCCTGTTACCTTGGCGGGCGGATGGGGTTTCTCAACCGTCAGCTCGGGAGCGAAAACTTCGGGCGGTTTTTCGGATCGCTGGGCGCGATGGCGCCGTGGTACTACGTCAAGCCGCTGTTTCTGAACTCGGCGCCGCAGAGCCTGCTGGTTCCGATCGCCGTCGCGCGGGCGCTATGGCCGCGCGCCGCGGCCAGCGCCGAATCATCCTGCGATGATGACGCCGCGCCGCGCGTGCGCGCCGCGATACGGCTGTTCGCGATCTTCTGGATCGTCACGGTCGTGTTCTTCAACCTGGCTGCCTACAAGCGGCGCTCATATCTGCTGCCGCTGTGGCCGCCGGCGGCGCTGATGCTCGCGTGGCTGGTGATGTCGGTGCGCGATCCGCGCTGGGCGCGCGCGGCGCGATTGGGATTCGGCGCGGCGTGCGCGATCGCGATCGTCTTCAATTTGATCTACATACCGCACCAGGAGGCGCGCGATTGCGCGGGTTCGAGCTATCGTCCGGCGGCGCTGGAAATTAACCGCGCGGTCGGGCCGTCCGATCCGCTTTACACGTTTGGTTTCCGAGAGGAATTGGCGCCGCTGCTGTTCTATCTCGATCGCGACGCGCCGGCGCTCAAGGGCCGGCTCGGCGACGCGCCTCCCGGCTACGTGATCGTTCCGGCGCGCGTATGGCGCGCGCGGCAGCGAGAAGCACTGGACCTGACTCCGGTCCTGACCAGCAATCACGGCACGCGCCATCTGATCCTGCTGCGCCGCGGCAAGACCTATGCGCGCAGGTAATCGCGCGCGCGGCGACTTGCGTTGCCGTATCCGATCCAGTGATTGGCGCTCACGCATCGACGGTGCGGATGCGCATCCCGCACAGATTCACGAGGCCGTCGCGCAGGTGCGCGCGGTCGGAGGCGACGAGATCGAGTCCGCCGAGACCCTCGCCGCGGCCGTCGGCGTCCTTGACGAAGCGCAGCGTGGCGTTTTCAAGGCGCAGGCATGAGTTGCCGGCTGGGTCGCGGCCGATTGGAATCTCGGTGATTTCGCTCCATCGCGCCGCCAGCGCCGCCGGGTCGGGCGACTGAATCTCGGCCGCGGCGATCGCGCGGACGACCTCGGTGCGCACCGCCGCCTTCCAGTTTTTGCCCGCCGGCTCCCAAGGTCCGTCGGGTGATTGGTCACCGGCCTGGAAATCGATCTCGAGAAAGCTGCCGCCGGTGTCGCGCGGATGGAGCTGCATGTTCGAGAAGCCGCGCCCCTCGGCGTCGAGCACCTTGCGGATGCCGAGTTCGGCGATGCGGCGCTTGCGCGGCGCGTGATCGTCGCACTGGCAGATGACCATGTAGCCGCCGTCGCCGCCGCGGCGTTCGAGATAGCGGCCGCCCGCGGTGCCCTCGCGCACGGGCGAGACAACCTCGATGAACTGGTTGCCGACGGGAAAGAGCGCATTGCGCAATCCAAAGGTCGCCACGCCGGGGTCGCGGTAGCCGACCTCCAAGCCGAGCACCTTGTGCATGTCGGCGGTCACCTCATCAAGGTCGCGCGCGACCAGCGCTATCTGTCGCAGTCGTAGCCACATGTGCGAATCCTCCTTAACGTTTCGCGCTTAACGCAAGGCGCTCAACGTCCCGTAAAGCGCGGCTTGCGCTTTTCGACTTTCGCGGCGAAAGCCTCGCGCGTGTCCTCAGTGGTGAACATCCGCAGATGGCGCTCGCTTTCCAGCGCGACGTAGCCCGCAAGGTCCATCCGTTCCGCGTCGGCGAAGTTCGCCTTGAGCGTGCGCAGCGCAATCGGAGCGGCGTCGGCCAGGCGCTGCGCGATGGCGGCGACCCCGGCGCGGAAGTCCGCGTCAGGAAACACGCGCGAGACCATGCCAATACGCAAAGCCTCCGCCGCGTCGAACTTGTCAGGCATCAGGTAAAGCTCGCGGGCGCGCGCCGCGCCGACAATTCTTGGCAGCGTCCACGGACCGCCCATGTCACCCGCCACGCCAACTTCGAGAAAGGCGGTGTTGAAGCGGGCCGAGGCTGCAGCGTAGCGCAGGTCGCACGCACACGCCCATCCGAGTCCCGCGCCCGCGCATGCGCCGTTGATCGCCGCGATCGTCACCGCCGACATCTCATGCAGGAGCACCGGGACGCGAAAGTCGGCGGGCGTAAGCGGCGCGTCGTCGGCGCGCGTGGCTATCCGATCCAGGTCCGCGCCTGGGCAAAAGCCGCGGCCCGCGCCCGTCAGCACCAGCACGCGCACCTCGCGGTCGGCGGCGGCGGCAGCCAGCGCGCGCCCGGCTTCGAGCAGCATCAGGTTGGTCATCCCGTTAAGCCGCTCGGGCCGGTTCATTGTGAGCGTAGCGATCGCGCCGCGCTTTTCGTAAACGATTGTCTCGAAATCCGCCATGATTGAACGATAGTCCCACAGGCGCTTCGAAGTCTTCAAGCGAACCGCCGCGCGCGCATCAAGCCCCGTCCACCCCCAAGGCGCGGACGCGCGATGCCTTCCGGCCGGCGCGCGCCGGGTTTCGGGATTCGATCGCGAAGGCTGGCGTTTTACCGCGTCCGTGCCGAAGATCGGCCGCTAGCACGAGTTCCGGTCGAAGTTGTCGAGCCGCCGCCGCCGGTCAGCCCTGCGCCGCGGGCTTGGGGGCTGGCGCGGTGGCGTTCAGGGCGGCGGCGCGCGACTTTTGGCGGAGCTGGGCGAGCATCTGGCGGAGCTTTTGCGGATTGACCGGCTTCTTGAACAGCGCGCCTTCGAGACCCTTGAGCCGCGCGCGCTTCATGATGTGATCCTTGTCGTAGTAGTACGCGGTCATCAGAATCACGGGCAGCTCCGGCATTTCGCTCTTGACCGTCATGTAGAAATCGTAGCCGTCCATCTCGGGCATCACGACGTCGGATATGACCGCATCGACCTTGACGTTGCGCAGGATTCCCAGCGCGGCCGACGGCCGGGTCGCGCAATGGACTATGCACTTCTCGGCGCGGAGCACGTCGCCGAGTGAGTTTACCACCGCCAGGTCGTCGTCGAGCACGACGATCGACATCCCGGCCAGCGGCAGGTCCTCGGTCGGTTGCGGGACGCCGCCGGGCGCCGGGGCGGGTTCCGGCGCGAGCGGTTTTTCGCGCCGGGTTTCGCGCGGAGCCAAGTCGGCCATCCGCTTGCCAGCAAGGTAGTCGCGGGTCTCGTACACTCCATTGCGCGCCATCTCGTCGAGCCGGCCCACGATAGCCTGTACGCGCTCGAGGCTGGCCCGGATGGAATCGACGCGTTCGTTCTCGACCACCTTTTCCGACTCGTTCAAATGGCTATCCATCGAGCGCGCCACCAAGTCGAGGTTGTTCAGGATCGATTCGAGCGGATTGTTGATTTCGTGCGCCAGGCTGACCGCGATTTCACCCGCGGTCGCGAGCTGCTCGCGCTGACGCATCCGGCGGATATCGCGCGCGAACCCGATCGAGCCGATCTCGCTGCCCTGGTCGTCGTGGATAAGACCGCCCGAGATCATGACCGGAATGAGCTTGCCCTCCTTGCCGCGGAAAACGGTCTCGAAGTTGGCGATCCGGTTGCCGTTGGCCGACTCGCGCATCGCCAGCATCACGCGGCGCGCCTCTTCGAGGGACGGATAGATGGTCTGGGTGCAGGGCCGGCCGATAACTTCCTCGGGCGCGAAGCCGAGGTTCTGGCGGGCGCCGTCGTTGTAATAGATAATCACGCCTTCGCGATCGACCGCGATAATTATATCGGGCGAGCTTTCCACCAGTCGTTGGAGATACTTGGTATCGAGCGCTATCATCGATTTGCCGTTGCCACTTGAAATTATATTTGGATAGTTGGATGGATAGATGGTTTTCGGGCGCGCCGGGCGGGATCAGGGGCGCGCGCGCGGCCGGAATTTCGGTATCATCACTTCGTCGCTCAGCCGCTCGAAGGTGACCTCGACCGGCATCCCGATGCGGATCTCGTGGGGCTTGATGCCGACCAGGTTGGAAATGAATTTCGGCCCCTCTTCCAGCTTCACCACGATCACCGCGTAGGGAACCTCGTCGGCGAAGCCCGGATGATAGACCTGGTGCATGATGTTGAAGCTGTATATCTCGCCGCGTCCGCTGACCGGAACCCATTTCGCTCCGGTCGCCAGGCACTTCGCGCACAGCTCGTGAGCGGGGAACCGCAGCGTGCCGCAGTGGTCGCATCGCTCGACCATCAACTGGCCGCGGCGGGCGCCCTCGAAGAAACCGGCCATATCGGGAGTGATAGCGGGAACTGGTTTACCTACAGATGCCATGGAAATTATAGTTTGATTACTCGAAATGAATCAGTTTCGCCACCGGCGCGAAGAGCAGTCCGGCAACGCCGCAATACTCAGTACAGTTTAGGCGCTTGCTCCGAGAACCAGGGTCGAGTGGGTAGACAGGATGCCGCCGTTGCCCGAGACCAGGCCGATATCATGGCGCGGCGCCTGCCGCGCCCCCGCCTCGCCGCGCATCTGCACGATCGCCTCGGCGACCGGGGTCATGCCCCACATGTAAAACGAACTGAGCTGTCCGCCGCCGGTATTGACCGGAAGCGAGCCGCCCGGCCCGATGCGCCCGCCCGCGACGAACGGACCGCCTTCGCCCTTTTTGCAAAAGCCATAGTCTTCGAGCGTGACCAGCACGGTGAAGGTGTAGCAATCGTACAGCTCGGCGAAGTTGATGTCCGCAAGTTCGATTCCCGCCATCTTGAACGCGATCTTTTTCGCCAGCGGCGCTCCCGAGACCAGCGTATCCATCGGATCACCGCCCGGATGCCCCTGGCCCATCCCGAGGATATAGACCGGCGGATGCTTGAGCGACTTGGCGCGCTCGGCCGAAGTCACGATCACGGCGAGCCCGCCGTTGCTGACCAGGCAGCAGTCATAGAGGTGGAACGGCTCGACGACCCATCGCGCGGCATTGTAATCGTCCATCGTCATCGGCGTGTCGTGGAACTGCGCGGCGGGATTAAGGTTAGCCCAGCGGCGCTCGGCGACCGCGATCTCGCCAAGATGTTCCTGGCGGGTGCCGTACTTATGCATATGGCGCTGGGCGACGAACGCATACCCCGCGTTGACGCCGAACTGTCCATAGTGCGCGTTGAGCCCGCGCGCGAAACCGTAGGCCGCCGCCGATCCGCCGCCGGACTTCGCGCCGGTCTTGGCCTTGTCGGGCGACTGCTGCCGCAGGGGTGCGTCGGCGAACACGCACGCGACCACGTTGGCCATCCCCGCCGCGATCGCTTGCGTGGCGTGCATGATCATCGCGCCCGCGGTGGCGCCGCCAAGGTTCATTGTCGCGGTCAGGGTCAGGTCGGTCAGCCCCATCGCCTGCTGGAGCGTGAACGACGCCATCGCGTTCTCCATCCAGGTGACGCCCGGATTGACCAGCAGCCCGTCCAGGTCCGAGCGCGCAAGGCCCGCGTCCGCGAGCGCAAGCTCGATCGCCTCGGCCGCGAAGCCCATCGCGTTCGGATGGTCGAAATTCTTGCCCATGCGGGTCTGGCCGAGGCCCGCGATGGCGCAGTTGGCTCTCAAATCGTTGGACATAACCGGGTCTCCGTATAGTGCCCTGGGGGTGGGCGATGCAATCTCAAAGCATAGCCCAACCGGGGGCGCGGCCGAAACGGGCGAAAATCGCCCTCATAGCCTCACCCGTGGCTCTTTCGTATTCTCTTAAGGATTGGTTGCCAAGGGTCGATTGATAAACCTAGAATTGGCTGCGGGAGATCCAGGAGATCCATCAGATGGCGGAACCGGTAAGCTTCGAGGCGCTCGCGAGCAGCCAGCATGTGCTCTCCAGCGCGGAAAATTTTGTCCTCTATGTGCTTCTCGAGGCCGTTGCCCAGGGCCGGGGCGGCGCGGGCGGAGGCGGCAGCAGATTGCCGCTCAACCTGAGCGTCGTGATCGATCGCTCGGGTTCGATGTACGACGAGCAGCGGCTCGAGTACGTGGTCGAGGCGGTGAAATTTCTGGCCGGCAATCTGACCCCCCAGGATAAGGTCTCGATCGTCGCATTCGCCGACAAGGCCAAGGTGATCGTGACGCCGGAAGAGGCGACCAATCGCGACGCCGTCAAGCGCGCGATCGACGATATCGATCTGCTCGAGATCGGCGGTGGCACGCAGATGGCGCTCGGGATGCGCGCCGCGATCGAAGAGGTCAACAAGAATCTCGATACCTCACGCCTCAACCGGGTGCTGGTGTTGACCGACGGCCAGACCTACGAGGAAACCGCCTGCATCGATCTGGTCCAGCAGAACCGCGACAAGATTTCGTTCTCGACGATGGGCGTCGGGGTCGAGTTCAACGAGAAGCTCTTGCAGCGCCTGGCCCAGGACTCCAACGGCAAATATCATTTCATCGGCAACCCGGGCGATATCCCGGCGCTGTTCGACGACGAGTTGCAGGGCCTGCGCGCGGTCAGCGTGCGCAGCGCGCGAATCGAGGTCACGCTGGCGCAGGGCGTGCAAGTGCGCGAGACGTTTCGCGCCTCACCGGAAATTTATGCGATGGGCGCGCCGATCATCGGCGACGACCGCAAGATCTCCTACGAACTCGGCGACCTCGAAGCCGGCGTGCCCGGCTCCGTGCTGCTGACTTTGGTCCTGCCGCCGCGCAAGCCGGGACTGGTGCGGATGCTCCAGAGTGTATTGCATTACGATGTGCCGGGGACCGGAGAGGGCTCCGCCAATTGCGATCTGGCCGTCGAATACACGCTCGATCGCACGCTCACCAGCAAGCGCAACGGGCGGGTGATGAACCTGGTCGATCAGGTCTCGATCGCCAAGCTGCAAGCCAAGGCGGAAGAGGAACTCAAGGCCGGCAACGTCGATCGCGCGACGCGGCTTTTGGGCAACGCGATCCAGGGCACTCAGCGGATGGGCAACAGCAAGGCGACTCAGGCTCTGGCCGGGCTGCTCGATCAGGTCAAGAAGACCCAGACCCTGCAGACCAAGGCCGCCAAGACCACGCTGTTGCAGGCGCAGGCGGTAGTGCGCAAAACCCAGATGCTCGATCCCGATGCGCTAAAGGATTTCGGCAAACCCGAATAGTTAAACCGGTTTCATCAGGAGAAAGACCGGACGAAAAATCTCCCACAGCCGAAGGACAGGGGCTCAAGATCATGATCAAGTGCAGCGAGTGCAGCTACGAAAACATGGACGGTCTCGATTACTGCGACGGATGCGGCGCCAAGCTCGCGCCCGCCGCCGCCGATGCATCCGCCGCCGCCGAGCCGCCCGCGCCAGAGGCTCCCACGGCACAGGCTCCGGCTGAGGCAGCCGCGCCCGAGCCGTCCGCGGCCGAAGAACCCAAACCATCGGAAGCTCCCACCGGCGAGATCAAGCCCGAAGCGGCGCCTGAAGCCGCGCCTCCGCCCGCCGCGCCTCCGCCCGCCGCGGCGGCGCCCTCAGGAGCGCCAGCGGCATTCAAGGCCAAGCTCAAGGTTATCCGCGGCGGACGCAAGGATCAGGAATTTCCGCTCGAGGATGGCAACAATCTGGTCGGCCGATGGGATCCCGACACCGGGTCGTTTCCCGAGGTTGATCTCGACGCCGACGATCCCGAGGCCAAGATCTCGCGCAAGCACGCGCTGATCCGAATCGCTGAGGGCAAGATCACGGTCGAAGACATCGGCAGCTTAAACGGCACCTATGTCAATCGCGGCGCGCGCCTGGCGCCTGGCACCGCGGTCGAGATCAAGACCGGCGACGAGGTTATCATCGGAAAGACCTTCCTCAAGCTGACGGTCGATCCGATATCCTGATCGCTTCGCTCTGTGAGGCGGCGCGCCATCCGGCCCTGCAGGCAGAGTCGAAGCCGGAAAACGTGGACGCATCATGAACCCGGGTGAGCCGCTTTCGGAGGGTCATCTCCTGGACGGCCGCTATCGCGTCCGAAAAGTTCTCGGCGTGGGCGGCATGGGCAGAGTCTATCTGTCCAACGACACACGTCTGGCCAGCCGTCCGGTGGCGGTCAAGGAGATGATTCTTGGCGACGGAATCGCCGAGAAAAAAGCCATCGAGGATTTCACCCGCGAGGCGACCGTGCTCGCACGCCTTACCCATCCGGGCATCCCGACCCTGATCGATCACTTTGCCGAGAACGGCCGCCATTACCTGGTGATGGAGTTCGTCGCGGGCGGCACCCTCGAGGACGCGCTGGCCAAAGCCGGCGGCAAGCTGCCCGAGCCGCTGACCCTGCGCTACGCGCGCCAGATGCTCGAGGTGCTGGACTTCCTGCACGGGCAGAACCCGCCGATCGTTTACCGCGACATCAAGCCCGGCAACATCATGATCGACAAGGACGGCCGCGCGATGCTGATCGATTTCGGCATCGCACGCTTCTTGCCCAAGGGCGGCAAGGCCACCATGATCGGCTCGCCCGGCTACGCCCCACCCGAGCAGTACGTCGGCAAGGTCGAAGCCCGCTCGGACCTCTATTCGCTCGCGGCCACGATGCATCATGTGCTGACCGGGCGCGATCCTGCGCTGGAGCCGCCGTTCAGTTTTCCGCCGGTCAAAAGCGTCGCGCCGTGGGTTTCGGATCCGACCGGATGGGCGATCGATCGCGCGCTAAACCATCAGATCGACAAACGCTTCGCCTCCGCGCGTGAGATGCTCGACGCGCTGCCGATTCCATCGTCCGAAGAGCAGGCGCATCCTTCAACCTCGGGCCGGTTTGCCAATGGCGGCAGCTCGATGGGCTCGATGCCGACCGTGGTGCTGGCCAATCCGGTCTCCGAGCCGGCCCGATCGCCAGCCGCGCAGCCGATTCGTCCGAGCGCGCCAACCCCCGGCCGCCTGACCTATCCTGCTGGATATTCTTCCGCCGAGCCGCGAGTCGCGCCGGCGCCGTCGTCGCTGACCAACATGCCAACGGTGGTGCTGACCCATCCTGCCCCCGAGCCATCGCGTCAGCAGCCACCGCCAGCGCCAGCGGGAGGACGCGAGGCGGGGGCGAAGCAGCATGGGGCCTCGATGCAAAAAGCGATCGATCTCGGCGCGCGGGCCAAAGCGTTAATCGAACGCGGGCTCAAGTCGAAGATCGTCGCTTCGGTCATTCAGGGCGGAGCGAATCCCGCGCCAGAAGTTTCCTCGACGGCCAAGACGCGCGAACTGCGGCCCGGAGCCGCGACGCCGCGTACGGGCGCTCCGGTAGCTACTGCAAATCGCTCGCCCGCGCCGACGGCGCAGCGTGCGGGGCGCGTCGCACCGGCGCGTCCGCGGACCGCACAGACTCCGGCGCCGGCGATGCCGCCGCTATTTCCCGACAGCCCGAAGGCGCGGACCTCGGGTGCGCCGGCGCGGCTGGTCGCGCGCGGAGAAAGTACCGAGTTCCCGATCAAGTTCGTCCACACCACCATCGGGCGTGCGCAGAGTACGCAGCCGTCGGACGCGAAGCCCGATATCGATCTGTCGGCGCTGACTCGCGGCGCCGAACGCGTCTCGCATCTGCACGCCGAGTTCGTTCAGCGTGGCGACGACTATTTCGTCCGCGACCTGGGGAGTCTCAACGGAACCTACATTGCCGGACTGGGGCGGCTTTCGCGGGATCAACTCTACAAATTGAAGGATCGCGACCAGGTGGTTCTGGGTGGCGCCATATTGCAGTTTCGACGAGGTTAGTCGCGCATGATCAAGTGTCCCGATTGCGGTGAACAGGCGCCCGACGAAGCGAAATTTTGCGACCGATGTGGCCGGGGACTCGGGGCCGGCGCAGGCGCGGCGGCCGCCGCGCCGCTTCCAACCCGGCCGGCGGCGCTCGCCCCGGGAACAGTCCTCAAGGGCGGGTTCGAGATTCTTGCCACGCTGGCGGGAACCTCGATCGAAAATCGCTATCGCGCGCGCCGAATCGACGCGGACCCGCCCGCCACCGCGATCCTGCGCGAGCGCTTCGGGCCCGAGCCGGCGCCCGCCGCGGAAGCTCAAAACGAAGCCATCCCCACTGGAGTTTCGCCGCAGGCGGACACCGCGCCGCTGCCCGCGCCCGACGATCCAAACGGCCCGCGCGCAAAGACCGCCGAGCTGCCGCCGATCGCCGCCGTACAACCGCAGCCCGCTGAGGCTGACTTGGCCGGCGCTACCGATGCGGCTCCCACCGCGGACGAGACGGCGCAAGCCTCCGAGGTCACGCCCACCGCCCCCGAGATCACCGAACCTTCCGCCGAAACGCTCCCGCCCGATTCCGCTGCCGTGGCAGGCAACGGATCTGCGCCCACGCAGGAGCAACCGCCGGCTCAGGCGCTCGCAGAGCCGGTCGAAGAAGCACCCGCCCCCGATCTTCAGGAGCATCTCGAACAGACCGCGCAGGAAGATCTCGGCGAAGTATTCGGCCGCGTGATGGCGCTGTCGATGACCCTGACGCACCCGGCGTTCCAGCGCGCCGACGCGGGATTCGCGGACCACGGCCGGGTCTATCTGGTCTATGCCGACGAGGCGCTCGGGCCGATGCCCGCGGCGCCGATAAGCGAGCCCGAAGCGATCAGCGCCGCGATTCAGGTCTGCCAGGCTATAGGTTTCGTGCATCGCCGCGGCCTGCGCCTCAACGACATCTGCCCCCTGTCGGTCGCGGTCTCGGGCGCGGGACGCATCAAGATGACCGGGCTCGAGTACGTAAGCAATGACAATGAGAGGCAGGCCGAGCCGGTGCCCAATGACGGCTACACCGCGCCCGAGATTTACCGGGGGCGCAAGGTCGATAAGCGCGCCGACGTGTTCTCGGCCGGCGCGCTTTTGTACACCTGGGTCACGGGCGACCGGATCGAGACCGAGAGCTGGCGTGAGGAGGCCGGATCGGTGCGCTTTTATCCCCCGCACGTGGTCACCCCGGAACTCGAGCAGGCGATACTGCGCGCGATCCAGTTCGAGCCGGCCGCGCGCTGGGCGACGATCGACGAATTCAAGGCCGAGCTTACGCGCCTGATGGGGCAATACCGGGTCCGGGTCGCCGCGCTGACCGACGTTGGGATGGTGCGCGATCACAACGAAGACGCAGTGATGATCGTCGAATATGTACGTGACTCGCTGGTGGAACCGGACCAGAATCACCTGTGCGTCGTGTGCGACGGGATGGGGGGAGCCGAGGCGGGGGAAGTCGCGGCGGCAATTGCCGTTGCCACGATCCGCGACTATGTTGAAACACGGCTGCCCGGTACCGAAGTTATCGATCCGGGTAAGCTCATGAGCGCGGCGCTCGAAGAGGCCAATTCCAAAATTCTGGAATACGTCGCGGGCCACCAGGAATCGCGCGGGATGGGTTCGACCGGGGTGACCGCGCTCGTCACCCAAGCGGGCGCAACGGTCGCGTGGGTCGGCGACAGCCGCGGCTATTTTCTTGAAGGCGGCGCGCTCAGGCAGGTGACCAAGGATCACTCGCTGGTGCAGCGCTTGATCGATATCGGACAGATCACCCCCGCCGAAGCGCGCACCCACGAGCATAAAAACGTGATCACCCGCTCGCTCGGCGCGCGCCAGAGCGGTCCGGCCGGCGCGGAGGCGATCGCGCTCAAGCTGCGGCGCGGAGACCGGATGATGTTGTGTAGCGACGGACTGACCACCCATGTCGAGGACAAGGATATCGCGGTGATTTTGCGCCGCCATCGCGATCCCTTCGAGGCCGCGCGCGAGTTGATCGCGGCCGCCAACGCGGGCGGCGGCACCGACAACATCTCGGTGATCGTGATTTACGCGAGCTGATTGGAAACGACTTAACCGATGGCGGAAAATCCAAACTTGACTGGACCGGCGACCGGACCGCTCGCGCCCGGAACCGTGCTCCAGCATCGCTACGTGATCGATCGGCTGCTCGGCGGCGGCGGCCAGGGGGTGGTTTATCTCGCCCGCGATCAGCGCCTTGCCAACCGCACCTGCGCGATCAAGGAGATGGTCGATCATTTCATCGACCACGCGCGGCGTATCGAGGCCAATGACTACTTTGCGCGCGAAGCCGACACGCTCGCCCAGCTAAAGCATCAGGCGATCCCCGCGATCACCGATCGCTTCGACGATCAGAACCGCCATTACCTGGTGATGGAGTACGTCGAGGGGCGCAACCTTGAAGAAGAGCTGGCGGCGCACGGCGAGCCGCTGGCCGAAGGGCTGGTGATCGATATCGCGCGCCAGCTGTGCGACGTGCTGAGCTACCTGCACGGCCACGAACCGCCAATCATCTACCGCGACATGAAGCCCAGCAACGTGATGCTGACGCCCAAGGGACGCGCGGTGCTGATCGATTTTGGAATCGCCCGGCTGTTCAAGGCCGCCAGCAAGGGCACCATGATCGGCACGCTCGGCTTCGCGCCGCCCGAGCAATACCAGGGCAACGTCGATCCGCGCAGCGACCTCTACTCGCTCGGCGCGACCCTGCATTATGTATTGACCGGACGCGACCCCGAAAAGTTTCCGCCCTTCAGCTTCCCGCCGATCCGCGAGCTGCGCCCCGCGCTCTCGCCCAATCTGGCCGGCGCAATCGACGCGGCTCTCGCCTACGACGTCAGCCGGCGCCCCACCACCGTCGCGGACTTCCGCGACATGATGCTCTATGGGCGGGGCCTGGAAGACGCGGGCGCGCGCGGCGTGACCGCGCGCGCGGGCACCGACGATCTTTCGCTCACCGCTTTCCCGGATGAAATGCCGCCCGAGCTGAGACCGCGCCCGCGCAAGCCCAAAAGCGCGACGCGCCGCGCAGTCGCACTGCTGATCTTCTGCATCGTGCTGGGCGGGGTCGCGTTCGGCGCGACCTATGTCTACTCCGATCCGCAGCTCCAGATCCGGCTCGGCGTCAAAGGGCTGATTGACGGCCTGCCCTGGAAACATCAGGAGCTGCTGGCCAAGGCCAAACAGCATCCGCTCGGCTTCGAGCAGATGACGCTGGCGCTTTCGACGCGCGAGGGCGTGCCGCTCGGGCCGCCGCAGTCTTCGTTTACGGATAGCGATCTGACCAACGCGCGCTATCTGAAATGGTCGGCGACCTTCAAGAATACGCTGGCGGGATTGTCCGGCCGCGCGGACAAAGTCGAGGCGCGCTTTTACGATCCCAACGGGTTGCAAATCGCCTCGAGCGATCAGGAGATGTACCTGGGCCCCGCCCAGAAGACCGCCGATTTCTCCGGCGTCGCGCTGATGCCCACGATGACCGACAAGCCGCCCGGCAGTTACAAGATCGCGCTCTACATGGACGATCAGATGCTGGCCGAGAATCAGTTCAGCGTCACGCAGGACCTTACCGCCCGCCGGGACGCCGCGGCCGCAGCCGCCGCTGCAGCCAACGCCGCCAAAGCCGACGAGGCCAAGCGCGCCGAAGAGGCGCGCCGCCTTGCGATGATCGAAGACGCGCGCCGCAAGCCCCTTAAGCTGCGCGATATCGAGTTCCTCAACACCACCAAGACCGGCACCGCCATCTCGGGCGCGACGGCGTCCTTCGATGTCTCGAAAGTGCTGTTCGTCGGCTGGCAGGTCTCGTTCGACAATCGCCTGTTCGGCCTCGAGTCGAGCCAGTATCGCGTCGATGCGGCCTATATCGCGCCCGACGGACGCACGCTCGGCAGCGTCAACGATTGGCAGAACGTATCGCCGACCCAGCGCACCGTCACCTTCAGCGGCCGGGTCGGCAACTCGCGCGGCGGAGCGTTCCTGCCGGGTGCCTACACCGTCAATTTCTATCTCAACGGGCAATACTTCGGGCAGAAAAAGTTTCGCGTCTTCGCCTCGACCGGTTCCGGCGCCTACGCGACCTCACCCAGCAGCAGTGGCGGCGGATACGGCGGAGGCGGTTACGGTGGTTCGGGCGGCGGAGGCTCCGGCGGATCGAGCGGCGGCGGCGCAAGCCTGGTCGGTCCCACGCTCGCCACCGGAACCATCAGCGGCTTGCCCGGCGGAGGTCATCCGGGGATGGAGTTGCGCCTGCGTCCGCAGCCCAACGGATTCCTGCACGGCGAGCTGGTGATTCACAAGCCGGGCTTCGAGCTCGCGCCGCTCGAAGGATTTATCCGCGGCAACCATATCCAATTCCAGGTCCCGTACGGGGCCGACACCTACTATTTCGAGGGTGAACGGGGCGGCGACACGCTGAGCGGCACCTATAACTCGACGCCGTCGGGCGGCAATGGCACCTGGACCGCGCAAGCCAACTGACCCGGCGGGCGGCCGATGCTTACACGTGCGCAGCGTGAGGGTCTGGCGGGGATCCGCAGATTGCAGCGCCAATGGGTCGCGATGCTCGCGGCCGGGCTGGGATTGTTCCTGATCGCGATTGTCCTGGTCGCGATCGACTTCATGCGCCTTAGCCGCCCCGTCGCGAGTGAATTGCATCTCGCGTCGTGGGAGATGTTTGTGTTTCTGTCCGCGCTGATCGTGGTCGCGGCGAGCACCTATATCGCCGCGGCGATTCGCGCGCGGCGATGCCCGCGATGCGGCGAGCAATTCTTCGTGCGCACGCGCCGCGCGCGCGCCGCCCCGCGTGGCTCATTTCCCGCAGGACCGCTGCGCCAGCAATGCCGCAACTGCGGCCAAAGCTTGGGCGACGCCGCCATCGATCCCGCGCCCCAGAACCCGTAGGGGCGGCCCTGCGTGGCCGCCCGCGCTATGAATCGCCTGTCGCGTTGAGACACACGCGCCATCGCCGCAACGCCGGAAACGGGCGGCCACGTAGGGCCGCCCCTACATTGTGTTCGGCGCGCGCCGGGGGCGGGGTTTTCCGGGGTGGCGCTTGAACGCCGGGGCGCGGCGCGCAATGCTGTGCCCCGAGTCTATCGATCCGATGGCAAGTAATCTTTCGCGCGAGAAGCTGCTCTTCTATGCTGCGGCCGGCGGCTTGGGCGGCTTTGCCGCGTGGGGCGCGGCGGAGCCGTTTTTGGGCATCCGCTCGGTCTTCGGCCGCGATATCCTGCTTGGCGCGCTGATCGGGTTTTTCATCGCCGCGTTTCTCGCCTCGATCGAGGCGCTCAGCGTCGGCCAATGGCGCCAAGCGCTGCGCGGCGCATCGGCGGGCGGGACGATCGGGATGATCGGCGGCGCGATCGGTCTGGTAATCGCCGAGGTCGCCTTCGATCTGCTGGGCGGAATTGTCGGGCGGACGCTCGGATGGGCCGTTCTCGGAATCTTCGTCGGGTTGGGCGTCGGATGGGCGTCGCGGTCCAACGCGCGGCGGCGCAACGGGGCGTTGGGCGGAATCGTGGGCGGAGCGCTCGGCGGGTTTTTCTATCAGAGTCTGACCTCGACCTTCCCGCAGGCGTTTGGCCGCGCGATTGCGATTATCGTGCTCGGCGCGCTGATCGGATTCTTCATCGGCCTGGTCGGCGAATTGCTAAAGCGCGGATGGCTGATGGTGGTGCGCAGCCAGAGCCGCAACGCGCGCGAGGGGCGCGAGTATCCGCTCGTCAAACCGGTCACGATCATCGGCCGCGCCGAGGAATGCGACATCGGGCTGTTCGGCGACAAATCGGTGCTGGGCCGTCACGCGATTATCCGGCAGGAAGGGCGCGCGTTTTCGATCAGTCCCACCGGGGGCGGCCAGATTTTGCTGAACAATCAGCCGATCTCGGGCCGCCAGGCGCTGCGCAGCGGCGACCGGGTCGAAGTCGGCGGCACCCTGTTTTTGTTCCGTGAACGCGCGCAAGTCGCGCAACGCTAGCAGGTGGTATCCGTGCGACGGCCGCAATTCCTCGCCAAGACCGCGGCCCTCTCGGCAGCATCCGCGGGATTGGCGCTGCTACTGGCGGGATGCGCTATGCTCGGGATCGGATCGTCGGCGCCTGCGATTGCGCCCACTTCGGTCCAGAAGCTCGAGTACTACCAGTACCAGGTCAAGGGCTACCAAAACTCCTTCCCGCATCGCACGATTCTGGTCCTCGAGCCGGTCGATGATCGCGCGTTCCAGGACGCCGGCACGCCCGATCACGCGCCGCTGGGTGACAAGCCCGCAATCGGGATCTCGCTCGGCCAGAGCGGGCAGATCGTGCAGCGCCTGTACTGCGATCCGCTGCCGGCTATCGTGCAGAAAGCGATCGGCGTGTCGGCTGAGGAAGCCGGGATGTCCGCGCTCTTGGGCAAGGGATCGGCCTACACGCCCGGCAAGCCGTCGTCGGCGGATTACGTGCTGGCGAGCACGATCACGCGCGGATGGGCGATCAAGCGGCGCGGCCCCGACGGCGAATACGGGCCGGTGTGGGCGACCTCGGCCAACTTCGCGCTCGAGGTGACGATCTACAAGGCGCCCTTCAGCGTGCCCTTCTGGCAGGGCACGAGCAGCTCGATTTACAACGATCCTCCGATCGGCAGCTTTGGACTCGGCCCCGAGGACGAAGCCGGCGTGTACGACCAGCCGGGGCAGGTGCTGTCGGTGGCGCTGACGCGCGCGGTAGCGGGAATTTTTCAGCGCGACGATCTTCGCACCCTGGTGCAGCAGGACCAGATTCGCCCGCGCTAGCCCGACGGGGTGGACGCATCGGTAATGCGCACGCCGTTACCATCGCGAAAATCCATTCGGCTCCCGGACTTCGATTATTCAACTCCGGGCGCCTACTTCGTGACGATATGTGTTCAGCGCCGTTTGTGCTTGCTCGGCGCAATTTCCGATCGAGGCCTCGAGTTGAATCCTGCCGGCCAGACCGCCGAGCGCTGGTGGCGGGAACTGCCAAAGAAGTTCCCGACTGTCGAGGCGCAAGACCTTGTCGTGATGCCGAATCATCTGCATGGAATAATCGGCCTCCGGGATATTGTAGGGGCGGCCCTATGTGGCCGCCCGTTCGAGGACGTCGGCCGCCCGCCCGAGGACGTTGCCCGCCCGCCCGCCCGAGACCGGCGCTGAGGAAAACGGGCGGCCACGCAGGGCCGCCCCTACGCTTGCGGCAATAATCAATTGGTTCAAAACGATGACAACGAGCGAATATATCCGGCAGGTGAAGGCGCGCGGGTGGCCTCCATTTCCGGACCGGCTGTGGCAGCGAGGGTACTTCGATCACGTTATTCGCAACGATTCCGAGCTGAGCGCGATTCGTCAATATATCGCCGACAATCCCGCGCGATGGGCGGCGGACCCGCAAAATACCGCATCACGGGTTACGCCGAATCCCTCTGATCCCGAATGGCTTCGCTGAGCACGCCCGAGGATGTAGGGGCGGCCCTGCGTGGCCGCCGGTCCGAGTCCGAGGACGTCGCCCGTCCGGAACCGGCGCCGCGGAAGACGGGCGGCCACGCGGGGCCGCCCCTACATGCGGCAATAATCGACTGGTTCAAAACCCCGGCTTGCATCGCGTCCGCGATGGTTTAGCCTGAAATGAGCGTCCCGATCGTTCGGAGCATATTTTAACCGCACGGGCGGCAGGCACGATTCAAACTCAAGGAGATAATTCCACGATGGCTGGTGGAAGTCAGGATACCGTCGCAATCAATCATCAGAGCTCGAGGCCCGCGGCCGTGGCGCCGTGCGCGATCGTTATCTTCGGCGGCGCCGGCGCACTAAGCCATCGCAAGCTTCTGCCCGCGCTCTACAATCTGGCGCTCGACGGCGATTTGCCGGAGCGTAGCCCGATAGTCGCGTTCTCGATGGAGGATCTCGACGATGCGCGCTACCGCGAGTTGGCGCGCGACGGAATCGACAAGTTTTCGCGCCGCCGGCTCGACCCGGCGCATTGGGAGAAATTCGGCCCGCGGCTGCATTTCGTGCGCGGCCGCTTCACCGAACGCGGCGACTACGACGGCTTGCGCGCGCGCCTCGAAGAGATCGATCGCACTTACGCGACCGGCGGCAATCACGTCTATTACTTCGCCATCCCGCCTTCGTTTATCGAAAGCTGCGCCGCGATGCTGCATGAGGCCGGGATGATCCGTCCTCCCGACGGCGAACAGAACTTCACCCGCGTGGTGGTCGAAAAACCGATCGGCTACAGCCTCACCAGCGCGATGGCGATCGACGACCGGATGTCCGAGCATTTCGACGAAAGCCAGATCTTCCGTATCGACCACTACCTTGGCAAGGAGACGGTCGAAAACCTGATGGTGCTGCGGTTCGCCAACTCGATCTTCGAGCCGCTGTGGACCTCGCGGTTTATCGACCACGTGCAACTGACCGTCGCCGAGGAGGACGGCGTCGGCGCCCGCGCGTCCTACTACGAGCGCGCCGGCGCGCTGCGCGACATGGTGCAGAGCCATATCCTCGGCGTGCTAAGTATCGTCGCGATGGAACCGCCGCGCAGCACCCGTGCGCGCGCGGTGCGCGACTCGAAGCTGGACGTGTTGCGCTCGATACGCCCGTTCAGCGACGAGGATATCGAGAAATTCACGGTCCGCGGCCAATACGGCGCGGGGCTGGTGTCCGGTGCGGCGGCGCCCGCCTATCGCGACGAGGAGAACGTCGCGCCCGAGTCGCGGACCGAGACTTTCGTCGCGATGCGCTGCTGGATCGACAACTGGCGTTGGGCGGGCGTTCCGTTCTATATACGCACGGGAAAGCGGATGCCCAAGCGGACCAGCGAAATTGCAATCTACTTCAAATCGGTGCCCCGAATCCTGTATAACGCAAATCCGCGCGCCCAGTTGGCGTCCAACATGCTCACCATCCGCATCCAGCCCGACGAAGGCCTCTCGGTCCATATCATCTCGAAGGTGCCGGGCGCGCAAGTCCGCCTCCAGCAGGTTGCGGTCGATTTTCATTATGCGACCACCACCCCCGAAGCCTACGAGACTCTTCTGCGCGACATCATTCACGGCGACCAGACCCTGTTCATGCGCCGCGACGCCGTCGAGGCCTCGTGGCGGCTGGTCGATCCGATTCTGTCTGCTTGGGATGAATCGCCTGCCGATCCACCGCTGTATGCGGCAGGCTCGTGGGGACCGATCGAAGCCGCCCTGATGATGGCGGCTGACGGACGCGCCTGGCGCGTGCTCTGAGGAGCGTGCCGGGTGCCAGTTGGAGAGATACTTTATGGGCATCCGGGGGATTACGCTGGCGCGTCATGTGTCCACGCACCACGGCACGCGGCTTCCGAACACTGACTTGGCGCTGATCCTCGAACGCATCGAGCAGATCGGCAAACGCATCGCGCGCGAGCTGGCCCACGCCTCGCTCGGCGGCCAACTCGGTTACAGCGGTGCGACCAACATCCAGGGCGAACAGGTCAAGACGCTCGACCAATGGACCAATCAGGTATTCCTCGAGGCGTTCGCGCATCGCCGCCCCGTATGCTGCCTGGTGTCCGAAGAGATGGAGCACGCGGTTCACGCTGGGGGGGAATGCGGAGATCCGAGCTACGCGATCCTTTTCGATCCGCTCGACGGCTCCTCGAATATCGACGTGAATGGATCCCTAGGCTCGATCTTCTCGATCCACAGGCGCGCACCTGATCACGGCGCCGCCGTCGCCGATATTCTGCGTCCCGGCGCCGATCAGGTCGCGGCGGGCTATCTTCTTTACGGGCCCAGCACCCAGCTCATTTACACCGCCGGCGAAGGCGTCGATATCTTCACGCTCGACCATCGCCGCGGCGAATTCGTGCTATGGCGTGAAGGCGTCAAGATGCCGCCGCGCGGCACCGCCTACGCGGTCAACCAGGGCAATATCTCGAAGTTTCATCCGGGCGCGCGCAAATTTGTCGAGCATCTGACCAGCCGCAAAGATAAATCGACGTCCTACTCGCTGCGCTACTCGGGCGCATTCGCCGCGGATTTCCATCGCTGCCTGCTCGAAGGCGGCCTCTACCTCTACCCCGGCGAAGTCACCCCCGACGGTCGCACCAAGGGCAAGCTGCGCCTGATGTATGAGCTGGCTCCCATGGCGATGATCGTCGAGCAGGCCGGAGGCAAGGCCTCGACCGGCAAATCGCGCATCCTGGACCTGATACCCGAGTCGCTGCACGACCGCGCGCCGATCTACATCGGCAGCGCGGCGGAAGTCGAACTCGCGGAATTAATGCAGGTCGAGGGTTAAGCGCGACAGCGAGCTGACGGAGCCATCATGGCGCGGATCTTACTGGCCGGCGACATCGGCGCCACCAAAACCCAGCTCGCATTGTTCCAGGCCGGCGACGGTCGCGCGGCGCGCCTTACGATCCTGCGCAAGCAGCGTTACCGGAGCACCGGCTATCCGGGCCTCGAGCCGATGTGCGCCGAGTTTCTATCCGACGGCGTCCGGGTCGATGCGGCCGGCTTCGGCGTGCCCGGCGTGGTCGTCCTGGGCACGGCCGAGCCGAGCAACCTGGCGTGGAAGCTCGACGCGAAACAAATCTCGGCGGCGCTCGGCGGCGCGCCGGTCCGGCTGCTCAATGATCTCGCCGCGACCGCTCTGGGAGTCGTCGAGCTGACTGACGCCGATTACGAAACAATCCAGGAGAACAGCCTGCCGGAGGCAACCGCCCGGTCGGGTAACGTCGCCGTGATCGCAGCGGGAACCGGACTCGGCGAGGCCGCGCTCGCGTGTCACGACGGGCGCTACTACCCGGTGGTCTCCGAGGGCGGGCATTCGAGCTTCGCGCCCGAGGACGAAGAGCAAATCGACTTGCTCGGTTTCCTAAAGCATGAATTCGGCCACGTGAGCTGCGAGCGCGTGCTGTCCGGGCCGGGTCTCGTCAACCTGTACCGATTCTTGCGCACGCGCAGCGGGGTCACGGAACCCTCGTGGCTAACCGCCGCGCTTGCGGGTGGCGATTCGGCGGCCGCGATCAGCGCCGCCGCCGAGAGCGCGCGCGACGGCGTTTGCGTTGACGCGCTCGCGAGGTTTTGCGCAATCTACGGAGCGGAGGCGGCGAACCTGGCGCTCAAGGTGTTGGCGCTCGGCGGCGTGTATCTGTGCGGCGGAATCGCGCCTAAAATTTTGCCGTGGCTTAAGCGCGGCGAATTCGCGCGCGCATTTGCCGCCAAGGGCAGGCTTGCCCCGATGCTCGGGAAGATCGCGGTGCGCGTGGTCATCAATCCCGATGTCGCCGTGCTTGGCGCGGCGCATTCGGCGCTCGCGATGCTGTGCTAATAGTGGAAGTAACCAAGACCCCACGAACGGGGCGGAGGACTTTTTTATGACCAAGCGGGTGCGCGAAATTCTTTCCTGGTACGATTCGGAAAACGCCGGCGTGCGCAGCAACCTTGCCCGGATGCTCAACCACGGCAAGCTCGGCGGCACCGGAAAATTCGTGATCCTCCCCGTCGATCAGGGTTTCGAGCATGGACCCGCGCGCAGCTTCGCGCCCAACCCTCCCGCCTACGACCCGCGCTACCATTTCGAGCTCGCGCTCGAGGCCGGATGCAACGCCTACGCCGCGCCGCTCGGATTCCTCGAAGCCGCGGTCACCGATTTCGCCGGCGAGATTCCGCTCATCTTGAAGCTCAACAACCACGAGCTGCTCTACGATGAAAAAGATCCCGCCCCGTCCGTCACCGGCAGCGTTCACGACGCGCTCCGGCTCGGATGCGCCGCCGTCGGGTTCACGATCTATCCGGGATCGACGCAGGCCAAGTCGATGTACCAGGAGCTGCGTGGGATCGCCTCCGAAGCCAAGGCGCACGGCCTTGCGGTGGTGGTGTGGGCGTATCCGCGCGGCACCAGCATCAGCAAAGCGGGCGAGACGGCGATCGATGTGGTCGCGTACGGCGCGCAAATCGCGGCGCAGCTCGGCGCGAATGTTATCAAGGTCAAGCCGCCCACCGAACATATCGAGCAGCCCGAAGCCAAGAAGGCCTACGATGCCGCCAAGGTGCCGATCGGCACGCTCGCCGAGCGGATTCGCCACGTCGTGCAGGCCGCGTTCAACGGCCGACGAATCGTGATTTTCTCGGGCGGAGCCAAGGAGACCGAAGAGCAGCTCCTGACCACCGTGCGCGGAATTCACGCCGGCGGCGGCTTCGGCTCGATCATCGGCCGCAACTCCTTCCAGCGCCCCAAGGCCGAAGCGCTAAAGTTGCTCAGCCAGGTGATCGAGATCTACAAGAGCTGACCGCGAGTACATCGCGCTCTGCCCTTATCATTTTCTCGCGTGGCATAGTGGCGCCGGCGTCGGTCGGCGTGGGGTTACAGGCTAAAGCCGGCGCCACGAGGAATCCCCTTCGCAGGCGGCCGCGATGGCGCCTTCGGCGATCCGAAGCGCCACAGATACCTCATCGACCCGGATTCGAGATTCCTCGCGCGGCAACCGGCGAGACGACCACCCGCCTGACAGATCCGAACGCGCGCCGCACCGCCAAGACTGGGAAAATCCTATCGCGTTTGCGCTGCCGTCATAGCTTCGATTGATTGCCGGGCGTTCTTGCGACGCTCCGTGTGGAAATCCGATCCTGACAACGAACCGACAGTTTATCCATCAAGCTGTGGGTTTACCCATCAAACTGTGAGTTTACCCATCAAACTGTGGTCAGCAGTCACTCTTTATTCCTTGTCCGGGAAATTCGCAACGTTGTGTTCCTTGAAGAACGTATCCTATGGATCACCGGGCCTCACCGTCTTCCTGGCCACATTAGTTAATAATATGGTCATACGCTACGCAATGTTACCCGCGGGGGCGACGTTCGCGGTGATATCTTAATGCGTCATTAGACCATATTCTGCGATTGGCATACGTTCGGCGATAGCTAATTCGGGGGGACTGACGATGTTAATGAGGCAACAGATCGCGGGGCTACGCAACTATAATATCAACAAGACGTGGTTCCTGGCGGCACTCGTAGCGCTTACCTTTCTTGTGGCGGGATGCAACGACGAGGGCGGTAAAGCGGCGCCTTTTGTCCATCACCATACGCCGACCCCCACTCTCACACCGACACCGACACTGACGCCAACTCCGACCGTGACGCCAACGTCAACGCCGACGCGAACTCCGACCCTGACACCGACGCCGACTCCGACCACGACGTCATCGCCCACGGCCACGGCAACGCCAGCGCCCGTAGTGGTATCGTCCTACCCACCTGTCTCCGGCTGTGGGGGTCAGGGGGTTCCGATTAACGACAAGATCGCAGTGAGTTTCAATCAGGCGATGAATCCTGCGACTATCGACCCCTCAACCTTTACGCTGACGGGGCCGGGCTCGACTTCCGTGACAGGACTCGTGACCTACGACACGACCAACAATATCGCGATCTTTACGCCCACCAGCCCACTGGCGGCTGGCACCATATTTACCGGCACGATTACCACCGGGGTCGAGAGCCTCGGCGGGACCGCACTGGCCAGCGATTTCGTATGGTCCTTCACCACCAGCGCGAGCTCGGACACGACCGCCCCAACCGTCCTCTCCACAAATCCGTCTGATTTTACCACCGGCGTGCCTACCAACCAGATAATCATCGCAACCTTCAGCGAAGCGATGGACTCTACAACCATTACTGGATCGACTTTCACACTCACGGGGCCGGGCTCATCGCCGGTTGCCGGCACGGTGACCTATTCCTTCATTGGCGCAGCCGCGACGTTCACACCGGCCAGCGCTCTGACGGCCAGCGTGATTTATACCGCGACGATTACCACCGGGGCCAAAGATCTGGCCGGAAATCCGATCGCCTCCGCGTTCAGTTGGAGCTTCACCACCGGTACGGGGCCAAACAGCACCGCACCCGCGGTATCCTCCACGAACCCTGCTAATGGAGCTACGTCGGTGTCCACCAGCGCAGGGGTCAATGCAACCTTCAATACGGCGATGAATCCTGCGACGCTCACCCCGGCAACTTTTACGCTGACTGGTCCCGGCTCGACTCCCATAGCGGGAAAAGTCACCTATGATGTGGCAGACCGGATCGCGACGTTTACTCCCACGAGCGCGCTCGCAACCAGTACGAGTTTTACGGCCACGCTCACGACCGGGATCAAGGATCTGAACGGCAATGCGCTGGCAACTAACTTTGTATGGAGCTTCACCACCGGTTCAACGCCGGGTCTTTCACCGATAAATCTTGGAGCGGCGACCGGTTTCGAGGTTTTCGCACGCGCCGCGATTACTAACACCGGCACGAACGTGATCAACGGGGATGTTGGTTTGACGCCAAACACTCTCACTTCGGTGACTGGATTCCCGCCTGGAATAGTAAACGGGACGATATATACTGCCCTCGATCCGCAAGTGGTCGCCGCGCTAGCCTCCTTGCAGACCGCGTACACCAACGCCGACTCCGCCACGCTGCCGGGGGCGGCGATTGTCGCCGAAAACCTGGCCGGAGTCACTCTCACCCCCGGTCTATATACATCCGCCGCGACCACATTTGAGATAACGGGAGGAAATCTCACTCTCGACGCCCAGGGTGACGCGAATGCGGTCTGGATATTCCAGATGCCCTCGATCGCGAGCGCCCTCACCCTGACCAACCCCACCTGCGACGTTATCCTGGCCAACGGCGCCCAGGCTGGCAACGTCTTTTGGTGGACCCCCGGTTCAGCGACGATCGGAGGGAGCTGTGCGATGGTAGGAAATATATTGGCGGGCACGTCTATCTCGTTTGCCTCGACCGGCGCAACGCTCAACGGCAGAGCGCTGGCCGGGACGGGCGGCGCCAATCAACTGACTGGCGCGGTCACAATAGCGGGCACCCTGGGGGGCGCCATCGGCACGGGCGGCGCTTGTAGTCAATAGAGGTTCATCGTGAAACATCCGACAAGGGCCGAACGACGGCCGCAAACCGGGCTCTGAGCAAGAACGGGATCGCCCATGCGAAAGAGAAACGGAATATACTTTATTTGGATCGCAATTGCGTCGATCGTGGCCGGCTGACCGGCGGGTGGACCAGGTGCCCGAAGGACAATAAGAGCGGCGCAATCACCGGCTGATTTGCACAACGGCCGCGGACCCTTGACGGGTCTGCGGCCGTTGCCTTCTCCATCCTCGCCGCGACCCGCGGGGGTTTTCAACTCGGCGCGACTGCGCTACACCCGGAGAATGGCAACGATGGATTACAGCAGCTACCAGCATCTGCTTTTCGAGCGTAAGGGCGACGGGATTTTGCTCATCACGATTAACCGGCCCGACGTTCTGAACGCCACCAACAAGCGGCTCCACTGGGAACTCAGCCACGTATGGCTCGATATCGCGCAGGATGACGAGACCCGCGTGGTGGTCGTCACGGGCGCGGGGCGGGCGTTTTCGGCCGGCGGCGACCTCGAGATGATCGACGCGATGTCGGGCGACGCGGCCAATGTCGGGCAGGCGTTCAAGGAAGCCGGCGACATCGTGTACAACATGATCAATCTCGAAAAGCCGATCATCAGCGCGATCAATGGCGTCGCGGTGGGCGCGGGCCTGGCGGTCGCCTTCATGGCCGATATCAGTATCGCGTCCGAAACGATGCGCATAACAGACGGCCATCTGCGCCTGGGCGTGGCGGCGGGCGATCACGCGGTGATCATCTGGCCGCTTTTGTGCGGGATGGCGAAGGCGAAATACTATCTGCTGACCGCCGATTTCATCGACGGCCGCGAAGCCGAGCGGATCGGATTGGTCAGCCTGTGCGTGAGCCCCGACAAGCTGATGGACAAGGCGATGGAAGTGGCGCTCAAGCTGGCGCGCGGACCTCAGCAGGCGGTGCGCTTCACCAAACGAGCGCTCAACAATTGGCTGCGGATCGCGGCGCCGGCCTTCGACGCGTCGCTGGCGATGGAGATGCTGAATTTTTTTGGCGCCGACGTGAAAGAGGGCGTCAGCGCGATCCGCGAAAAACGCGCGCCCAAATTCCCGAGCACTCGTTAGCGCCGGTTACGGATTCAGGATTATGAAAGCCTGCGTGTTCAAGGCGCCCGGCGCGCGGATCACGGTGATGCTCGAACTGTAGGAGGGTATGAGAAAGGGGCTTTTTTTGTTGCCCTCACTTCTGGAATACTGCCGGGAGCAACCCAATGACCAGACTAAGACGGAGGGGACGGTTATGAGAAGAATGGCGATTGTGGCCGCATCGGCGATGCTCGGAATTGCGCTCGTGTTTTCAGCCGCGGTTCCCGCGCTCGCCGCCAAAGTCGATTGCGATGCCGTGATGACGGCGCTCGGCTCCGGCAAGAAGGCCAAGGAAGTGGCCACCGATATGAAGATCTCGGTCTCGAGCGTTTATCGGTGCAAGCGCAAGGCGAAAGCCGCCGCCAAGGCCGCCGCCAAAACGCAGGGCAAGGGCAGCGCCGCCAGGGAAGCGGCGCAGAACAAGGCGATGGCGCCCGCGGCTGCTGCATCTCCGGCCGCGCAGTAACTCAGGTTCGGCCACGCTCCGCGGGCTCAAGTTTCCGCCCGCGGAGCGTGCTCTCGATTCAGGCCGCCAATCCGATGCCCAAGTGTGAGCTCTGCGAGCTGCGCGACTATACGCAGCGTTACTGCCAGTTCGTCCATCCGTTCAAATTCGCGATCCTGGATTGCGATTCGTGCGACACCCCGATGGCGGTGCTCGGAGACCATCGCGTGGCTCCGTCCGACGACGAACGCGCGTTCATGATCGAGGCGTTGTCGATGGTCGCACGCAGGAAGTACGGCGAAGATCGGTTCATTATCGACGGCGTGATGCGCCAGATTCCGGACCATTGCCATATCCATGCGCGGCCGATCGTGCGCTTTGGCGGTTGAACGCCGCGCGCGCATCCCAGTAACCCGCTATTCTCGATACATTTTGTAGGGCGACGGCTCGCATCGGCGGCGCCAGTCTCGCCTTCTATGTCTTTTCGACCGTTTGGCGAGCAGCCCGCCTTATGGTATATGCGCGCCGGTAAGGTGTGTCGCTTGGGGAGGCGGCGCCGCTCCCAGGGAAGAGAACGTGGGTCTTTTCCGCTTGCGGGGGCTCTTCAGGAGGTACGGGGGAATGCCGACCGGCACGGTCAAGTGGTTCAGCCCTAAGAAGGGTTACGGCTTCATTACGATGGAAGACGGACAGGAAGTGTTCGTCCATTACAGCGCCATCGATGGCAACGGCTTCCGCTCTCTCGAACAGGGTGAGCGGGTGCAGTTCGAGGTGGCGCAGGGTCCCAAGGGGTTGCAAGCCTCGGCCGTGAGCCGCGGCGCGTAAGCGCCCCGCTTCGGCATCCTGCTACAAAGCGGGGAAGTCGTCCGGGAGAAGAATCCCGGATGGATTGGCTTGTCCGCAGTGGTTCGGGGCGGTCCGAGCCTGGATTTGTTTTTCAACCGCGGTCGAATTAGGAATCAGCCATGAGTGATGTGTTACCCGTTTCCGACCGAATCAGATTTGGCGTAACCGCCGGGGTCGGGAACCCCGAGCAGGCGCGCCACTGGATCGATGAAATCGCGCAATGGGGCTACGACATCGTATGGGCCGGCGACCACGTCGCATTCACCGGCCCGATTAACGATCCGCTGATCCAGTTGAGCTACTTTTCGGCGCTGCGGCCGGAGCTGACCTTCGGCACCAGCGTCTATCTACTGCCGCTGCGCAATCCGGTCACGACCGCCAAAGTCGTCGCGACGCTGGACCGGATGCTCGGCGCGGGGCATTTCATCTTCGGCGTGGGCGTGGGCGGAGAATTTCCGCCCGAGTTCGAGGCCAGCGGAGTTCCCGTTAAGCAGCGCGGCGGGCGCGCGACGGAGTCGATCCAGATAATCAAGCGGCTCTGGAGCGAAGCCCAGGTCGAGCATCGCGGCAAGTACTTCAGTTTCGGCGCGATCCGGATGGAGCCCAAGCCTGCGACTCCCGGCGGCCCGCCAATCTTCGTGGGCGGCCGCGCCGAGGCCGCGCTGCGCCGCGCGGCACTGTGTGGCGACGGCTGGATGCCGTACGTGATCACGCCCAAACGGGTGAGCGAGGGACTCGAATTCATCGCGCGGGAGACGCAGCGGGCCGGCCGCAAACTCGAACGCTTCGGCACCGGCGTGTATCTGTTTTGCACGCTCGGCCCCACCTACGAAGCCGCGCTCGGGGTTGCGGCGGAAATTCTGAGCAAGCGTTATGCGATGGATTTCCGCGAGCCGGCCAAACGTTACGCCGCGCTGGGCACGCCCGCACAGGTTGCGGAGCGTATCGGAGAGTTCATCAAGGCGGGAGCGCGCGATATCGGAATCGATTCGACTTGTCATCCGCGCGACCGTTCGGCGCAACTCGAACAGTTCGCGCGCGAAGTCATTCCGCTCATCCGGAAGTAGCGCGCGGCCACGCACGCCCGAAGCGGCCGTCGTGCAGGCGCGGCCACACGGGCTTGCGGTAGGGGCGCTTGAAATCGCCGTCGGGATAGCCCATCGGCACCAGCGCGATTAGCTGAAAATCCCCGGGCGCCCCGAGCAGCGCTTTGGTCTCGTCCTCGCGCGACGACAGCATCGTGGTCATCGCGGTTCCGATTCCGAGTGCGCGCGCCGCCAGCATCAGCAGCTCGATCGCGGGGAAAATCGAGCCATAGGTTGCGCCGAAGTTGAACAGGTCCTCGGGCGTGCCGCGCGCGACCCGCATCTTGGGCCGATCCAGAAACACCACGACGTGGACCGGCACGATCGCAAGCGTCGCGGCGAATTCGTCGCCGACCCCGAGCGCCTTGTGGGCGCGCGGCGAAAGCGTCTTGCGCCTGCGGATAATCGCGCTTTCCTTGTACGGTCCCCATACCGCTTCGTACATCTGCTGGATTTCGCGGCGCGCGCTTTGCTCGCGCACGATCACAAATTCCCACGGCTGCGCGTTCGAGCCCGAGGGCGCCATGTTCGCCGTCTCGAGCACGCGCTCGAGATCGGACGCGGCGATTGGCCGGGGCGAGAATCGCCGCACCGTCGGAGTGCTGGTTGCCACCTCGAAAAAATCCATCGTATGATTCCCTCATCCCGATTCGCGCGCGTCCTGAGCCGCGCGTCTTATACCAGCTCGAGCGGAGTTGCGCCGCGCTCCGCCACGCGTCCGACTACCGCGGCGTCGGGATAGCCCGCCCCGTGCAGATCGGCGAGCAGCCGGATCGCCTGCGCATCCGGCACGGCGATGAGCAGACCGCCCGAGGTCTGCGGATCGAACGCGAGCGCCGCCATCACCTCGGAAACTTCGTCATGGATTCTGACCATCGGCGCGTAGTACTCGCGATTGCGCGCGCCGCCGCCCGGAATCATTCCCGCGCGGCACAACTCGATTGCGCCCGGCAGTATCGGCAGGTCTGATTCCTCGAAAATCATCGTGACCCCGCTGCCCGCCGCCATCTTCGAGGCGTGGCCCATCAGCCCGAAGCCGGTAATGTCGGTCGCGGCGTGAACCTCGTATTCGAGCATCGCGGCCGCCGCGCCCGCGTTGAGTTGCGCCATGACCTTGACCGCGGCCGCGTACTGATCCGCGGACAGCGCGTCACGCTTGAACGCGGTCATCAAGATCCCCGTGCCGAGCGGCTTGGCGAGAATCAGCGCGTCACCCGGGCGTGCTCCGACGTTGCGGATAATCCGGCGCGGATCGATCACGCCGGTTATCGCCATGCCGAATTTCACTTCCTCGTCGGCGACGCTGTGGCCGCCTACCACATAGGCGCCCGCTTCGCGCGCCTTGTCCGCACCGCCGCGCAAAATTTCGGCGAGCATCCCGCCCGGCATTCCGGACTGCGGCCAGCAGACGATATTGAGGGCGGTCACCGGCCGCCCGCCCATCGCGTAAATATCGCTCAGCGCGTTGGCCGCCGAAATCTGGCCGTAGGTATAGGGATCGTCAACCACCGGGGTGAAAAAATCGATTGTGTTGACGATCGCCAAATCGTCGCGCAGACGGAACACTCCGGCGTCGTCGCCGGTCGAGATTCCAACCAGCAAATCGGGATGGCTCGGCAGTTCGAGCCGTGCAAGTGTGGCCGCCAGGTCCGCCGGACCCAGCTTGCCGGCTCAACCGGCGGCCTTGCACCGGGCAGTCAGGCGGACGAGCTCGCCGCGTGACGGATTATTGTCCTTCGCTTCGGGCATCGTTACGTATTGTTCCTCATTTCGCGGCGCGATGTCAGCCCGCGCGGACTCGCAAACGGCGCGCATCGCCCACCCGGGTGGTGACGCCGCTATGGTCGAAATAGTCGAGGATCGCGATCGCGAATTTGCGCGAGGCCCCGAGCAGATCGCGATAGATGGCGGCGGTGATCTCGGGATTTTTTGCCAGATGTTCGAGCAGGATCGCGCGGGCGCGATCGAGCGCGCCGCGGGCGAAATACAAATCCGTCGCGATCTTGACCAGCCGCCCCTCACGCTCGATCGCCGCCACCACCGTCCGCAGTTGCCCGAGCGCCGACGGCGCGAGCTTAAGCTCGGCGGCAAGCTGGCTTAAGTCGGGCGGCTGAAAGCCCGCGCGCCCGAGCGCGGTCTCGACCAGCGCGCCAAGCCGCCCCGCGTCGCCGCCCAGATGCACCTGGTGCGACGCGATGCGCACAATGCTGTCGTCGCGCACGATTTCGATCTCGCGCGCCAGCCGGTCGATAATCGACCGCAGCGAGCGCGCGCTCACCTGCCATGGCAGCCGCGAGCGCAGCGCCTCCATTTCAAGGCCGGGCGCAAGCGGCTCGGCGGTGTGATGTTCCGTCACAGCCGCGAGCACGAAGCGGCCGAGCGCATCCCATTTCGTGGCGGTGGTATAGCCTTCTTCATCGCCCATCGAAAGCTTGATGAAGCGCGGGTCCTTGAGCGCGGCGGCGATCTCTTTTTGCGGCGCATTTAGCAGCTGCCGCACGCGCAGCGCGCTGAGCGCCAGGCTCTCCTGCAAATCGACGATCGCCAGCGCAGCGTCGGCGCCATCGCCGTCGCCGGCGCGCAGCGTGGCAAGGTTCGCGCGGTAGCGTTCAAGCGGCTTGCGCACGCGGCGCCCGAGCGCGTTGAGCACGATTCCGCCGCCGAGCGTGCGCAGGTTGGTCTCGTCGCGAATCACAAAGCGATCGCCGCCGAGCGCGACAACCGGATCTTCGGTGACGATTTGCACGATGCATCGCTCCTTGAGCGCGATCGCGGTTTTGTCTTCGAGCAATATCACGCGGCCTATAGTCTCCGTCGTGCCGATATACAGCCGGATGCGCGAGTTGGCCTTGAGCGGGCGTTTGGCCGCGGGACGAATTTCGAGCAATGCATCGAAGCGCGCGCTCGCGAAGTCCAGCTTCTCGTCTGCCAGCACCAGCCCGCGCCGAAGTTCGAGCCGCTCGGCGCCCGCCAAATTGAGCGCCACGCGCTGGCATCGCCCGGCGCTCTCGACCGGCTCGGAATGCATCTGCACGCCGCGCACCCGCACTTCATCGCCGGGCGGCAGGACGCGGAGTTTTTGCCCGACGCGAACTTCGGCGCCCAGCGCGGTGCCGGTCACGACCGCGCCGTGCCCCTTGATTAAGAATGATCGATCGATCGGCAGGCGGAAAATTCCGGTCGCGCGGCGCCCCTCGAAGCCTTCGAGCTCGCGCACGATACCGGCGCGCAACTCGTCCATCCCGACGCCGGTCTGCGACGACACCGCGACCGTCGGCGCGCCTTCGAGGGTCGTGCCCTCGGCGAGCAGTTCGATCTCGTCGCGCACCTCGGCGATTCGCGCGGCGTCGGCAAGATCTGACTTGGTGATCACAAAGATTCCGCGCCGCGTGCCGAGCAGGTGCAGGATATCCAGATGCTCTTCGCTCTGCGGCATCACGCCGTCATCGGCCGCGACGGTGAACAGCACCAGGTCGATCCCGTGCGCGCCGGCCAGCATGTTGCGGATAAAGCGTTCATGGCCGGGAACATCAACCACACCCGCGCGCGTGCCGTCGGGAAGCGTGAAATAGGCGAACCCCAGCTCGATCGAGATGCCGCGCTCGCGCTCTTCCTTAAGCCGATCGGTCTCCTGCCCGGTCAGCGCGCGCACCAGCGCGGTCTTGCCATGATCGATATGGCCGGCGGTACCAAGAATCGCGTGTGTGACTTGCGCGGGCATCGGGGTTTCGAGCCTACACCGCACGCCGCGCGATCAGAAAGCCTGATAGCATCGCGCCTCATTGATGCATGCGCCAGCCGCCGCCTACAATGTATTGACTGGAGTTGAATTGGTGACGCACGAACAACGACTTCGAGGTGCGTTTCGCATCCTCGCCCTCACGACAGATGCCGATATCGACACTGCACGGTTGCTGTTCCGAGAGTACGCGACCTGGCTCGGCGTCGATTTGTCGTTTCAGGGTTTCGAGGAAGAACTTGCTGGACTGCCGGGCAGGTACGCGCCTCCGTTTGGTCGACTGCTGCTGGCGCAGCGGGGCGACGACGCCGCCGGATGCGTTGCCCTGCGAAAATTGGACGGGTGCGCCTGCGAGATGAAGCGAATGTGGGTCCGGCCGGAGTTCCGCGGGCGCGGATTGGGACGGATGCTCGCTGAGGCTGTGATTTCAGAGGCACGCAAGATCGGTTACGCACGCATGCTGCTCGATAGCCTGCCGTCGTTGAGCCAAGCGCTCGCTCTGTATCGCTCGCTCGGATTCCGCGAGATCCCGCCATATATATACAACCCAGATCCGCGGGCGGTTTTCATGCGGCTGGATTTCACGAACCAGAAGATTTCTCGATGACTGTGCCGGGACTCGAACAACTGGAGGAAGCCGCGCGGGTGGTCACATCGGCGATGAGGCCGACCGCGGAAATCTGCTGGCCCACGCTCTCGGCGCGTTGCGGCGCCGAGGTTTGGGTGAAGCACGAGAATCACACGCCTATCGGTTCGTTCAAGGTGCGCGGCGGATTGGTCTATGTTGACGACCTGCTTCGTGCAGGTTCCGCACCGGCCGGCATTGTCGCGGCGACGCGCGGAAACCACGGCCGGAGCATCGCGTTTGCGGCACGCCGACGCGGACTGCGCGCGACGGTCGTGGTGCCGCATGGCAACAGCGTCGAGAATAACGCAGCGATACGGGCGTTCGGCGCTGAGCTCATCGAGCACGGGCGCGACTTCCAGGATGCTCTCGAGCACGCATCTGAGGTCGCCCGAGAACGCAAGCTCACGATGGTCCCTTCTTTTCATGAGTCGCTCGTCCGGGGTGTTGCCACTTACGGGCTTGAGTTCCTGCGCGCCGTTAGCGGTATGGACACGGTGTACGTGCCGATAGGCCTCGGCTCGGGAATTTGCGGAACCATCGCCGCGCGCGATGCGCTCGGGCTCACGACCAGGATCGTCGGCGTCGTCGCCGCGGCTGCGCCTGCGTACGCGCTGTCCTTCGCGGCGCACAAGCCTGTGCCTACGCAATCAGCGATTACCATCGCTGATGGGCTCGCGGTTCGAGTGCCGAACCCCGAGGCGATCGAAATCATCAACAGGTTTGCTGAGCGCGTCGTCACTGTCACCGATCAAGAGATCGAAGAGGCTATGCGCAATTACTTCACGGACACTCACAATGCGGCCGAGGGCGCGGGCGCAGCGGCGCTGGCCGCTCTGCTCAAGGAGCGCGATCAGATGCACGGTCAGCGCGTTGGGATTGTACTCAGCGGTGGAAATATTGATCGAAAGACTTACGCACGGGTCCTTGCAGACCAGGAAACTTGATTCGTCCGCTGCTTGTAGCAGACGTCACTTTGCGGTCCAAAAAACTCACATTCTGAATACGCCGAACTGCGCGGCGGGCGCGATCGGAGCGCCGGCCGCCGCCGCGATGCCCAGCGCCAGCGCGGCTCGCGTCTCGACCGGATCGATCACACCGTCGTCCCATAGCCGCGCCGACGAATAGTAGCAGCTCGATTCCAGTTCGTATTTGTCCAGCGTCGGGCGGGTGAACTCGCGCTGCTCGCCCTCGCTCATGGTGCGGTTCTCGCGCTGCAACTGATCGAGCTTCACCGTCAGGAGCGTGTTGGCGGCCTGCTCACCGCCCATCACCGAGATGCGCGCGTTGGGCCACATGAACATCAGGCGCGGCCCGAACGCGCGCCCGCACATTCCGTAATTCCCGGCGCCGTTCGAGGCGCCGATGATCACGGTGAACTTCGGCACCTGCGCGTTGGCGACGGCGTTGACCATCTTGGCGCCGTCCTTCGCGATTCCGCCCTGCTCGTAGCGTTTGCCGACGATGAAGCCGGTGATGTTCTGCAAAAAAACGATTGGGATGCGCCGCGCGCAGCACAGCTCGATGAAGTGGGTGGCCTTAAGGGCGGATTCGCTGAACAGCACGCCGCTGTTGGCGATGATCCCGGCCGGGTAGCCGAATATTCTCGTGAAGCCGGTCACGAGCGTGGTTCCGTAGCGCGGCTTGAATTCGTGCATCCGGCTCCCATCCACTATTCGCGCGATCACCTCGCGCACGTCGTACGGCTTGCGCGTGTCGGTGGGAATTACGCCATAGAGCTCGGCCGGGTCGTAGTGGGGATCCTCGGGCGCGTCCTGCTGATAAGCGGCGGCGCCGCGCGGGCCAAGGTTTTCCAGAATCGAGCGCGCGATCCGGAGCGCGTCCTCGTCGTCTTCGGCCAGATGATCGCTCACGCCCGAAAGCCGCGTGTGCACGTCGCCACCGCCCAGCTCTTCGGCGCTGACTTCCTCTCCAGTGGCGGCGCGCACCAGCGGCGGACCGGCCAGAAAGATGGTTCCCTGGTTGCGCACGATCACATTTTCATCGCACATCGCCGGCACGTACGCGCCGCCCGCTGTGCACGACCCCATCACGACGGCGACCTGCGCGATCCCGAGCGCCGACATCCGCGCCTGATTGTAGAAAATCCGCCCAAAGTGATCGCGGTCGGGAAACACCTCCGACTGCAAGGGCAGAAACGCTCCGCCCGAATCGACCAGGTACACGCACGGCAGCCGATTCTCGATCGCGATCTCCTGCGCGCGCAGATGCTTCTTCACCGTCATCGGATAGTACGTCCCGCCTTTGACCGTCGCGTCGTTGGCGACGATCATCACCTCGCGGCCGTGTACGCGGCCGATTCCGGTCACGATACTCGCGCCCGGCGCCTCGCCGCCGTACATCCCGTGCGCGGCCAGAGTCGAGAGTTCAAGAAACGGGCTCTGCGCGTCGAGCAGCATCCGCACCCGCTCGCGCGCGAGCAGCTTGCCGCGTTCCAGATGGCGCTTGCGCGCGCTCTCCGGGCCGCCGGCTCGGACGCGCTCGATTTCGGCGCGCAGATTTTTGACCTGCGCTTCGAGCGCTTGGCGGTTATTGCGAAACTCTTCAGACGACACATTGATGCGCGATTCGATTCGATCCATGTCTGCCCTCAGCCCGCTCTGATGGTGCCAGCGGCGGCGGTTTCGGCTAGATATTAGCGTTAAGCCGCCCCGAATGCGCAGCCCGCGGACGGGACGAACAAAACGATGCGGGATCGCGACCTCAAAGCGCTCGAATTCGACAAGGTGCTGAGCCTTGTCGCGATGCACGCCGCCTCGGAACCGGGGCGCGAGGCGACGGCGCGCCTTCGGCCCGCAATCGATGTCGCCGAGGTTCGCGAGCGCCTGCGCGCGACGGCCGAGATGGCCGAGTTGCGCGCCCACGCGGGTTCGCTGCCGATGCAATCGTTCGCCGACCAGCGCAATCTTCTGCTCGCTGCGGCGCGCGGCGGCGCGGTGCTCGACGGCGCTGCGCTGCTGGTGATTCGTGATTTCGTGTTGGCCTCGCGCCACGTCGCGGGCTTCATGCGCTCGCGGGTCGAGCGCACTCCTCATCTGGCCGCGCTACATGAAAACCTGCTGGCGCCCAAGGAGCTGGCCGACGCGCTGCTCTCGGCGCTCGCCGACGACGGGTCGCTGCTCGACGACGCCAGCCCCGAGCTGCGCCGCCTGCGCGGGAGCCTGCGCGACGAACGTAGCGAACTCGAAACGCGGCTCGGCCGCGCGCTCAGCGCGGGTGGAATGGAGCCCTTCGTTTCGGATTTCGTCGTGACGGTCCGCAACCGCCGCTTCGTGCTGCCGCTCAAGCTCAACTACGCGGAACGGCTCGAGGGTATCGTGCAGGACCGTTCGGTCTCCGGCGAAACCCTGTTCGTCGAGCCGATGTGGGCGGTCGAGCTGAACAACCGCGTGATGATGCTCGAGCGCGAGGCCGAGGCGGAAGAGCATCGAATCCTCGCGGCGCTGACCGCGATGGTGGGCGGATATGCGCCAGAGCTTAAGCTTACGTTCGACGCGATGACCGAGCTTGACGCGCTGAACGCGCGCGCGATTTTCGCCGAGCGATGCACCGCAATCGAGCCGGAGATCGTCGCCGACGGCGTCGATTTCGCCGCCGCGCGGCATCCGCTGCTCTTGCAGAGCGGGCGCGAAGTCGTGCCGATCGACGTCAGTATCGCGCCCGGGCAGCACGGCCTGGTGATCTCGGGGCCGAACACCGGCGGCAAAACGGTGGCGCTCAAAACTATCGGGCTGCTCTCGCTGATGGCGCAATCGGGACTGCTGATTCCCTCGCGCCCGGGCAGCAAGGCGACGGTGTTCCGCAGCGTATTCGCCGATATCGGCGACGAGCAATCGATCGAGGCCAACCTGTCGAGCTTCTCGGGCCATATCGCCAACCTGTCGGAGATTGTGCGCTCGCTCGACGAGCCGGCGCTGGTGATCCTGGACGAGCCGGGCGCCGGGACCGATCCGGCCGAGGGCGCGGCGCTCGCGATCGGCCTGATGAATCATCTGGCGGCGCGGCGATGCTTGGTCGCGATCGCGACCCACTCGACCGCGGTAAAGCTGCACGCATACTCGCGCGCCGACTTCGACGCCGCGGCGGTGGACTTCGACGCCGAGCGGCTCACGCCACTTTACCGCCTGAAACCGCACACGATAGGGCGGAGCTACGGACTGGCGGTCGCGCGGCTCCTCGGACTGCCCGAGGAGATTATCCTCGCAGCCGAGGCGGCGATGGGCGCAGGCAGCGTCGAGCTTGACCAGGCGCTCGCGCGGCTCGAGGCCGAGCGCGCCCGGCTGGGCGAGGATGCGCGGCGCCTGCGCGAGGATCAGGCGGCCCTCGAGCGCGAGCTTCGCGACGCGCAAGCCCGCGCAGAACGCGCACGCGTGAAAGCCGAGGCGGAGCACGCGCGCAGCCGCGAAGGCGTCGCCGATTTGCTCGAACGCATCCGCCGCGAAGGCTCCGATCTGATGCGGGAACTAAAGACGCGCTCGAAAACCCGCACCGACCTGGGCAGGTTCGCCGCCGACGCCGCCGCACAGCTCGAATCACTCGCTCCCGCGGCGCAGCCGGGCGAGCCTCCGTCCGATAACGAACCGCTGCGCCCCGGCGAGCAGGTCGAGCTGGGCGAGATTCGCGCCGAGCTGCTGTCGATCGAACCGGGACGCGCGGTGATCGTGCGCGGGGGCCTCAAGATCGAGGTTTCGCCCGAGCGGCTGCGGCGCGCGCGTCCAATCGCTTCCGAGGGACACGGGATGCGGTACGAAAGCCGGCCCAAGGAGCCTCGCGTAACAGTCAGCGCCGAGCGCAGCCCGGAGAGCGCCGAGCTGAATCTAATCGGGATGCGCTCGGGCGACGCGCTGCGCAAGCTCGAGGAATTTCTCGACCAGGCGTTCCTGACCAGCCGCGCCGAGGTTCGTATCGTGCACGGCATCGGCTCGGGCGCGCTGCGCAAGGCCGTGCAGGAGTATCTCGGCACGTCGCCGTACTGCGCGTCGTTCGCCTCCGCCGACCCGCATCACGGCGGCGCGGGCGCGACAATAGTGCAAATGAATCTGTGAGGCGCCGCGCGTGCCGCGGCGCTCAAGCTCGCCGAGGAAGCCGCAGCACTTTGCCGGGCGTGGTCCGCGGATAAGGCGCGAACTCCGCTTGCGCGGCGCGTCCTGCGGGCGCGCTGACAGCTCCAGCCAGGTTCGGAGCATGCTCGTGGCAGAAACCCATCACCGCCGGATCGCCGTACTCGCGGCCGACGACTACAAACACGCGCGCCGGGGTGGGAGTGCGCTCGTGCAGGCATACCGAGCACGTAATATGCGCACCAAAGTGCCGAGCTTGAGTTTCCACGCGTCCCTCCCGCGGCGAACCGGCCCCCCGCGCGGCGCATCGCCGCGCATCCGGCCTGGGCGGAATATCTCCGCCGCGCGATTACATTACCAAATGTAGGATTACATTACCAGGGGTGGGCGATCCCGGTTTCCGCATCGCCGCGATCGCCACCACCGCGCCACCTCCACCACAATGCAATCTTAGCTGACACGCAGCCAACCGCAAGCAGCCAGAGAGCCCGGCGTCTTGCCGGGCGCGATGCTCCTAAAACAGGTTCTTCAAATTGCCCAGCGGGTTGGGCGATGAGCCGCTGCCCGAGTTGCCGCCGCCGAGAAATCCGCCCAGTCCCTTATTGCCCAGAAATTTGCCCAGCGCCTTCGAGCCCTGCTGCTGGAGCGCGCGCTGACCGGCATGTTGCGCCAAATCCGCGACATTGGGCACCACGATCGGCTTGGGCAACTGCCCGGTGATCCGCATCGGAAGATCGACCTGCTCGTTCTTGTTGGTCACGTAGATGACCGCCTGCTTGTGCGCGACAATCTCCTTGGTCAACTCCTGCGTGAGGATGATTCGCGCCGCCATGTCGATATGTCTGTCCATAGCGACCCATCCGTCGCCGGTCAGTGAGTAATCGACGGTCTTCACCAGGATATCGTTCGAGGTGACGCGCGTGTTCTTGAGGACGAAGCTCAGCGAAGCCGACTGGATGTCGGTATCGGGGTTGCTGAACAACTCGGGATGATTGTTGACGACCGACTGGGGCACCAGGTTTCCGATCCCCGGCAGCTTATCGACCTTCTTGAGGGCGGTTGCGGCCACGTTGATGCCGACCAGCTTGCCCTGCATCAGCACGATCTTTCCGTTGCCCTCGAGGGTCTGCTTGATATCGTCAAATTTGCCGGTCGTGCCGGAAAGCTGGAGGTTGCCGGTCAGCAAGCCGCGCACCTTGTCCGCCGCCTTGGCCTTCTGCGAGGCGAGCGCCTGCTGGACATCGACGTTCGCCAGCGCCAGCGAGGTGTTGAACGGCGCGGCGGGCGCCAGGTGAGTCTCGGCGGTCGCGGCGATCTGGCCATTGAAAGCCGCCAGCTTCAGTTCCACCACGCGCAGCCGCTTGCCCTCGAGCGAGGTGGTGAGTTCGAGATTCTTGTACGCGACGTTATTCAGCAACCCGGAGGGCGAAAGCAGCTTGTTCTCGTCGTCAACGCCGAACGCCTTGAGCGAAAGCGTGCCCGTCGCCGTGAGGTTGTTGAGCTGCTCATCGGCGGGACGGCCGGGCGCGAAATCGGCGGTGTGGATCGCATCGGCGGTCAGGTCATAGGTGAGCTTGGGCGGATAGATCGGATCGGCGTGCGCCTTCAGCGTCGCGTTCGCGGCGCCGAGCGTGAAGGTCAGCGGGCCAATATCCGCCGTGGTCCCGGCCAGCTTGATATTTCCGCTCAAGTTGCTCACCGCGCTAACCGCGCCCGGCTGCGCGCCGGGCTTGGGAATCGAGACCGAACCAAGAGCCACAACACCGTTGGCGGCCGCTTTGCCGTCGGCATATTGCACGTCGGTGTGAATTTCAGCCTTTCCGGTCACGGCAAGTTTCGCCGCGGCGGGCGCCAGCTTGGCGAGCGCGCCGATATCGAACTGATTGGTGTCGATTCGTCCGTTGAAGCTGCCGCCGCCAAACGCGATTTTCGTCGCCTTGAGGTCGAGTACATCAAGCGTTACCTGGGCAAGCGTGAGGTCCAGCTTCGAGCCGTCGCGATCGGCGTCCGCCTCGAGCTTGAGCGCCGTGCCGGCGGGCTTCACGAACAAGTCGCCGAAGCTCACCTGATCGGCGCTCAGGTCGGCCGCACCGTGCAAGGCAAGCGCGTCGAGTCGTCCCTTCACGGTCGCGGTCAGGCTGACGGTATCGGTGATGGCGAGCTTGGCGGGAATTGCGCGGCGGGCCTGCTCGATCTTGCGGAAATCCGCCAGCGCAAACGGTCCCGCCGTGAGCTTCAAGTCAAGCGGGATCGCGTTTACGTCGATACTCGTGCCGCTGAGCAGCGGCCCGACCTGCCCGCTCAGCTCAAGGTTCTGCGCGCCGGCCGCTATCGCAGCCATCTTGAGGTCGATCTTGAAGGCGGAGTTGAAGCTGAAATTCTCGAGATCGAAATCGATTTGGGAAATCTCGAGCGGCGGCTGGCCGGCATCTTGATAGATGATCGTGCCCTGATCGATCGCAAAACTACTGACGTGCAGCGCCTCGAGTCGCTCGTCGCGGCGCTTGGCATTGCTCTGCGCCTGCGCCATCGGAGCGCCCCGGATCGATCCGCCGGAAGCGGATTCGCTTGCGGGCGCGCCGGACGCGGCCGCACCCTCACCGGCGGGCTGCGCGCTTTTCTTTCCAATGCTCAGAACATTTAGCTGGCCGTCGGCATTGCGGATGACCGTAATCCGGGGACGGCTCAGCACCACCTTGGTGATCCGGAGCTGGCGGGCGAGCAGCGGGATCAGATCGACTTGCGCATACAGGTCAGAGGCGGTCACGAAGGGCTTGACCGAAAATCCCGGGTCGTCGCCAATTTCGACGCCCGACAGGTCCGCCTCGACGCCCCATCCGAGCTGCGCCTTGATACTCTCGACATGCACGCTGCGGCCGAGCGAGGCGCTGACCTTGGCGAGCACGCGGTCGCGATTACTGGCGATGATCGAGTTGAGATTGGCGGCGGCGTAAATCAGAATCGCGCCGACCGCGACGACGATTCCGCCCACGATGGCCCCGATGATGATGAGTGGTTTGCGCATCGAAACCCCAAGTGCTCCTTCCACGATATGCTCTGACCGGGCGAGTTTAGCCAATCAGCCTGCGATACGCACGATCCTTGGGCGCTCGCCGATGGTGGCGAATAGCCCCGTTCCACCGCCGACGCGGGCGCGCCATAATCATGGCGACCGCAAGAGTAGAGTGCGACGCACTTGATCGGGTACCGCGATGGCGCGCAAAAAGAAAACCCGCCGAAGTGCGCAAACGCAAACACCCGCAAAGCCGCCAGTCGGCCAGCCGGTCACTTTCTCACCTTTCAAAGATTTGAAAAAAATTGTGGCCGCGCGCTCGGTCACGCTTGCGCCCAAAGCCGTCACGCACGCGCCCGCGCCGCCGCCCATTCCAAAGCCCACCGCGCCCGTCGATGACGCCGCGCTGTTTCGTGAAGCGTTCGCCGGCGTTCGCCCGCTCGACGGCACGCGCTCCGCGCGCCTGCCGGTCGAGCCGCGCGTCGAGCGCAAGGTAATCAGCGATGACGCCGAGGTCGTCGCACGGCTGTCAGACTTGGTCACGGGACAAGGAACCTTCGACATCACCGAGACCGAAGAATATATCGAGGGTGCGAGGGTAGGGATAGATCCGCGGATGGTCACGCGGCTGCGGCGCGGCGAGTTCGCGATGCAGGATCACATCGACTTGCACGGGATGATTCAGCCCGCCGCGCATGACGCTCTGACCGCTTTCGTGGTGAACTCGGTGCGCAAGGGCCATCGCAGCGTGCTCGTCGTGCATGGACGGGGACTCGGATCGCCGGGGGGCCGCGCGATTTTGAAGCACGCCACGGTCCAGTGGCTGTCGCACGGAACCATCGGCGGCCACGTGCTGGCATTCACGACCGCGCGGCCGCCCGACGGTGGCGCAGGCGCGATGTACGTCCTGCTGCGGCGCGAGAAGCAGCGCGCGCCGTTCGATATCCTCGAGGGCGCCAAACGCCGCGGCTGAGGCTATCGCGCCAAAAAAGGCGGGCGCCGGTTTCGCGGCGCCCGCCTATCATTGCCGGTCGGTGTCCAATTGGTGGTTAAATCTTGGCTTGCAGGAAGAACGCGATGACCAATGCGTACAGGGTCAGCGCTTCGATGAACGCCAGCCCGATGATCATCGGCACGAAAATCTGGCCGGCGCTGTTTGGGTTGCGCCCGATCGATTCCATCGCCGACGCCGCCATCCGACCCTGACCGATGGCGCTGCCGAACGCGGCGATTCCGATGCCGATATTCGCCGCAATTGCGATCAAGCCCGCACGCAGCGGAGCGCCCGCCCCAGCGCCGCCAGCCGCAGCCTGTTGTGCCATCGCCAACAGCGGCGAGGCGAGAATCGCGACTCCAACCATCGCGATAACCGTTCCCATTTTGCGAACCATTTCGAGTCCTCCTTGTCCTGCGCAATCGTCTCACGCGATCCTGGCGCCCGCGCCGCCACATCTTCTTTCCTCTACCACCACCAATTCGGGCGCGCGTCCTTTGTCGCGGGAAATCCTTATCGAAACTCTTGTCTTAATGTTCGTGGCTCGCGGCCAGCCGCACGTAACTCATCGACAGCACCACGAAGATGATCGCCTGAATTACGCATACGATCGATCCAAGCGCGTAAAACGCGAGTGGAATGACCAGCTTGGTCAGCCCGGTGAAGATGCTCAGCACGGTATGGTCGGCGAACATGTTGGCGTAAAGACGGATACCGAGCGAAAACGGCCGGAACAGATTGTCTGCTAGCTCGATCGGCAGCATCAGGAATGCGAGCGGCAGATATGGCCCCAGAAAACTCTTCAAGTACCAGGCGCCCTGCGATTTGAAGCCCTGCACGATGTAGTAAACGAAGCAGATCGTGCCCAGCGCGAAGGTCAGGTCCGAATCTCCGGTCGGCGGCTCCATTCCGGGAATCAAGCCAAAAAAATTCGCGAATAAAATGAACATGAAGATGCATCCGAAGAACGGCACCAGCGCCCGGTAGCCGTGCACCTCGAGCACCTCGTGTACGAAGCCGTCGAGCCATTCGACCAGGACTTCGGACATCGCGCGCAGACTTAGCCCGTCATCGGGCACGATCGGATCTTTCGCACGGGCGAGCGATCGGCGCGCGGCGAATCCGAACACGATCAGGATACCCATCACGATCCAGGTTCCGACGATAACCTCGGGAACCTTTCCACCGCCGATCAGTTCGAGAAAATTGACCGATTTCTGCAAGGATTCTCTCCGGGCGCGCCCGCTTAAGCCACGCCTTTGAGTGAAGCTCGTCCGGTTTCAATAATGATGGCGGCCATCTGAGTCAAGACGCCGAAGCCGAAGCCCATACCGTCGATATGCGCGCGCGTGAAAACCAAGTACACGAGTCCTGCCAGGATGAACAGCTTGAGCGGTATCGCCGCCGCTCCCAAACGAGCGGCCGCGCCAGAAATTCCCGCGCCGGCGGCGGCTATCACCAGAGCTCCGAGCGCGGCCAAAATCCACAAATTCGCGATCACGACCGCTCCGCCAAGCAGGCATCCGACGGCGGCGCTAATCGACAGCCAATATCCCAACGCGCCGGCGGCGAGCGCCACCAGCACGACGTTGGTGCGCTGAATCGCCGCGATAGTCGGAACCGCCCAGCCGAATTTCATTTCGACATCATGCGCTGCGCGAGCTGCAGCTCGCGAATCAGCCGATAAAACCCCAAGCCCAAGCCGAGGAGAAACAAGACGAAGGTGATCCAAGGATCAGTGTGAAAGTAGAGGTCCAGGTAATGCCCCAGCACCGTGCCGGCCAGGATTGGCCCGGAAAATTCGAAGCCAATCGCCATGAAGCGCGCCGCTTTCCCCGCCGTCCATTGCATCGCGGTTACTCGGACCCTGCGCGCCTCAGCCGCGGCTCGCGACGGCCAGCGCGGCGTGCGCGGCCGCGATGGTGCGATCGAGATCGGCATCGCTGTGCGCGCCCGAGATGAACATGGCCTCGAACTGCGACGGTGGGATATTGACGCCATGCTCGATCAGCGCATGGAAGAAGCGTCCGAATTTTACCGTGTCGGAGGTGCGCGCCTCGCCGGCGTTGCGCACCCGCGACGGCCCCAGAAACATCGTCAGTATCGAGCCCGCGCGATTGACGCATCCGCGCGCCTCGCATTGCGCAAGGGCGTCGCGCAGCCCCGCCTCGAGCCGCGCACCAGCGGCCTCGAGCCGCGCATAGACGCCAGGTTCCTTCAAGAGCTTTAGCGTTTCGATTCCAGCGCGAACCGAAAGCGGATTTCCCGACAGCGTGCCGGCTTGGTAGACGGGACCGTCGGGCGCCAGCAGATCCATGTATTTCGCTGGTCCGGCAACCGCGCCGACCGGCAATCCGCCGCCGATTATTTTACCGAGCATCAGCAGGTCGGGCGCCACGCCGAGTCTTTCGCACGCGGCGCCAAAGCTCAGGCGAAAGCCGGTGATAACCTCATCGCAGATCAGCAGCGCTCCGTGTCGATGCGCGATCGATTCGAGCGCTTTCAGAAACCCTGGCTCGGGAAGCACAACGCCCATGTTGGCGGCGATCGGCTCGACGATCACGGCGGCAACTCGATCGGGATTGTTCCTAAAAATGTCCTCGACGCTCTCGATCGAGTTATAATCCGCCACCATCGTCAGTGCCGCGATCTCCGCCGGCACCCCCGCGCTGTCGGCCACGCCCAGCGTCATTCCGCCCGAACCCGCGCGTACCAGCATCGAGTCGCTATGCCCGTGATAGCACCCGTCGAACTTGATAATCGCAGGCCGGTTGGTGGCGGCACGCGCGATTCTTAGCGCGGTCATCCCGGCTTCGGTGCCGGAGCTGACCAGGCGAATTTTTTCGGCGCTCGCGATGGCCGCGGTGATGATTTCGGCCAGTTCGACTTCGAGTTCGGTCGACGCGCCGTAACCCAAACCGTCGTGCGCCTGGGCCGCGATCGCGGAGGTCACGGCCCGGTGGGCGTGACCTGCGATGGCGGGACCATAGGAGCATACGTAATCGATGAACTGGTTGCCGTCGGCGTCAAAAAGATACGCGCCGCTGGCGCGCGCGGCGAAGCGCGGATCGCCGCCGACCGCGTTCCATGCGCGCACCGGAGAATTCACGGCGCCGGGAATTTTTTTTTGCGCGCGCGCGAGCAATTCGCGTGATTTTTTGCTGGAGAGCATCGAAAGTCTCCTGTGACAGCCGAGGTACCATCGCATGGCGATGCAGTCAAACGCGCGTCAGAGCGTGCTGCGCGCACCTGCACGCGAAAAATTAATCGGAGCACAATGGCTTCAGGAGCCATCGCAACCGATCGATCGAGCGCAGCCGCGATTCGCGCATGATCGTGACTCGAAGTCGATCACGGAATTTTCCTTTTCGATTCGCGCGCATACAAGAATCTCCGCGCGTGCGCTTGTCAGTACTCGCAAAAGAGTTTATCACGTTGCCTTGGCCGCGCGACTTTCGTTCACGCACATTTAATTTTGGCGCAAGTCCGGATGGCCTTCGTGGATACCAATGGCTCGAGAGCGCGCGCGCTTCGCCGTCGCTGTCTTAGGGAATTCAGAGATCTATAGAACCACAAATCTGACCGGTAAGTTGACAGCTGAAAGCCCGGCAACCCGAATCTGCTTTCGGGGTGGACTAAAAAAGCGCTTATCCACAGGTGTGGATAAGCTTGTGCGTAATTCGATCGCTGGCTGGTGAGCCGCATTAGGCTCCGGACCGTTGATGCGTGGCCCGGACTTTTGGGAGGAGATCGAATGAATGGGTTATGGCGCAAAGCTAATGACCGTTTGCGTGAGGAACTCGGGCAAGTTGGGTTTGAAACCTGGATCGGCCCGCTGAGCTTTGTCGGAATACAAGGCCGAACGGTAACGATCGAGGCACCCAATAAATTCTTTCGCGACTGGGTGAACGAACGGTACCTGCCGATGCTGCGAAAGTCGCTCTCCGATGAGGCGGGCGAGCTGGTCGAGGTCAAGCTGACCCTCGGCGAGGGTTCCAGCCCGAGCGGCCCGTCGCATGGCAACGGCAACGGCAACGGCAACGGCAACGGCAACGGCGCAAATGGTAAAATACATCACGTCGAGAGACCCGCTATGGGGCGGGCGTCGGCACGCGCCGAGCGTCATCCGCAACTAAACCCACGTTATACTTTTGCGGAGTTCGTGATCGGCTCGGGCAATCAGTTTGCCCACGCCGCTGCTCAAGCGGTGGCTGACCAGCCCGGCGACAAATATAACCCGCTCTTCATCTACGGCGGAGTCGGGCTCGGCAAGACCCATCTGGTGACGGCAATTGGGCATCACATCTACGGCGCTCAGGATCGCACGCGCAAGGTGCTGTTCATGTCGTCAGAGGTTTTCATGAACGAGCTGATCGGGTCGATCCGGCGCGACAAGATGAACGAGTTCCGCGAGAAGTTCCGCCTGGTCGATGCTCTGATTCTCGACGATATTCAATTCCTTGCCGGACGCGAGCGCACCCAGGAGGAATTCTTTCATACCTTCAACTCGCTGCGCGACGACCGGCACCAGATCGTGCTGACCTCGGACAAGCTCCCGCGCGAGATTCCCGGGCTCGAGGAACGGCTGCGCAATCGCTTCGAGTCGGGGTTGATCGCCGACATCTCACCGCCCGATCTCGAAACCCGGATCGCGATTGTCCAGAAGAAAGCCGCGCTCGATAGCTTGCGGCTTAGCGAAGACGTCACGCTCTACATCGCGCAGAGCATCCAGTCCAACGTCCGTGAGCTCGAGGGATGCCTGACCAGGCTGGGCGCGCTCGCGTCGCTCAACAAGTCGGCGATCACGCTCGAGTTTGCGCGCCAGGCGCTGCACGATCTGATTCGGAATCACGACGCCAAACCCGACGTCGAGATGATTCAGAAGACGGTCGCGGAGTTCTTCCATATCCGCCTGGTTGACCTGAAATCGAAAAAACGCACCCAGCACATCGCCTTTTGCAGGCAGGTCGCGATGTACCTGTGCCGCAAGCTCACCAGTAGCTCGTTTCCCGTAATCGGTGAGGCGTTCGGCCGCGACCACTCGACGGTGATCCATGCGTTCAACCTGATTCAGCGGCGGGTCACCAACGACTCGGCGTTCAGGCTTTCGATCGAGAAGATCGAACGCGATCTAAAGGCGATGCGGGCTAATGCCGCTTGAAGTTGAAAACTCTGTGGAGTACTTCCGGATAACTCGACTCAAAACCATCGGCCAGCCGGTCAGCCTCTGAGCCGAAGGATCGAGGCGGCAAGCGGTCGACAAATTACGCAATCACGATTCCCGTTGAAAATCAGCCACTTAATCGAGTATTCAACAAATCAACAGCCTCTACGGGTCTTACTGATCTTATAATTAAGATCTCTTAAGAGAAGAATAGAAGGCAGGACGGACAGTTCATGGGATTGGTTATCGACCGCACAGCTTTGCAGACCGCTCTGGCGATGATGCAGGGAATCGTCGAACGCCGAACCACGGTTCCCATCTTGGGCCATGTTCTGCTCGAACCCCAAAGCGCAAGTCTGCGGCTCAGCGCAACCGACCTCGAGGTTGGAATTTGCACCGAAATCGCGGCGCGCACCGCCAAGGACAAGAGTGTCACGCTGAACGCGAGAAAGCTTTTCGAAATCGTGCGCGAAGCTGGCGGCGACGAGGTCAAGCTCGACACCCTGGACAACGATTGGGTCGAACTCAAGTGCGGACGTGCGAAGTTCAAGATGATGGGACTCGACCCGCGTTCGTTTCCGGCCATGCCGAGCCAGAGCGCGGCGAAATCCGACCCCGCAGCGGCGGCGAAGCGGGGAGTCAAAGCCGAACTCAGCATCGCCTCAACGGTGCTGGCCGGGATGATCGATAAAACAGTTTTTTCAGTCAGCCCCGACGAGGCCCGTTACAATCTCTCCGGCGTGTACCTGGAAGCCGCCGGACCCGGCGGAGTGCGGATGGTCGCGACAGACGGGCATCGGCTCTCGATGATCGAACGCGAGGCGCCCGGCTTCAAGATGGAGGGCGGCGCGATCATCCCGCGCAAGGGATTGCAGGAGTTGCGCAAAATTTTGGAGCAGGCGGGAGATCAGGATGTCACGCTTTCGCTCGATGGGCAGCTCGCTTACATGAAACGCGGCTCGACTGAAGTATCGATGCGGCTGGTAGAGGGTGAGTTTCCCGACTATCGCGGGGTAATTCCAAAATCTTCACGGCACTCGATCCCGGTGGATCGCGATGCGTTTTTTTCCGCGATCAAGCGAGCCGCGATTTTTTCAAACGAGCGCTATCACGGTGTGAAGCTGGCGCTGGCGGCCGGCACATTGACGGTTTCTTCGACCAGCCCGGAGATGGGCGAAGCGAGCGAGTCGCTCGAGGTTGACTTTACGGGCGAAGATTTCGCGATCGGATTCAACGCGAACTATTTGCGCGAGGTACTCGGCATCATCCCGTCGGGCAACAAAGTCGAACTGGGCTTGAGCGACGATGTGAGCCCGGGCGTGATCAGAACCCCGGAAGATTCCAAGTTCACGTATGTCGTGATGCCGATGCGGTTGTAGCGCAGGCGGACTATTCTCCCGCCGCACCAGGCTTTGCGTCCGCCGGGCTCAAATCAGCCCCGACCTTCAGCAATACAACTTTATTGCGAACCTGCGCAGGCGTTTCCCACGGGAACGACGCCTCGTGCAGCGGCTCCGTGGTTGGAACCCCCAGTGCTGGAACGTCGCGCCGGCGTGCGATGATCCATTGGACGTTGCCGCTGGCGACCGCACGTTGCAGATCCCACAAATGATTGAACTCCGGCAGCGGCGCTGGAGGATTAATATAAAAAAGTGGACCTGCGGTCTTATAGAAAACCAGATGGCTGGTGTCGCCTTTGAGCAGGCTCAGGGTCTCTATCCCGAACGGCTTCTCACCTCGGTAAGCGTCCGCCGCCGGCATCGCGAAGAGGTAGATATACGTCATTACGCAATAAGCGATAATCCCCATCGAAACCGCGACTCGTACCGGGCGATAGTTCCGAAGCGCATACACCACTCCCGCCACGCTGACGATCCATCCGACCGCGAATATCGCGCGGTCGGGCGCCTCGGGCAGCGTCGCCATCGACCCGCGCAATATCAGCGACGGCGGCAGCATCACGACCACGCCCACAACCGCGCCCATCGCGACCAGACCATATCCGATTTCGAGCAGGCGCCTGGCAGTGCGAGATTTAAGCGCGTCGGCCGCCAACAGGCGCGCGACGAGCAACGCGCCGGCGGGAAGTATCGGCAAGATGTAATAGCTGCGGCGCGACCCCGAGATCGTATAGAAGGCGAAAGTCGCCCAGAAATACACCAGCGCGAAGCGATCGCTGCGCGCCGGCTCGAGGTGTTCCCTGCGGTGGTGATGCGCTTCCACCAGGGCCGCCGGCAACAGCATCGCCCACGGCGCCATCAGCGCGAAGATCACATAGACGTAAAGATAAACTGGGCCGCGATGGTCAAACGGGTGAAAGAAGCGCACCACGTTCTCCCTCCACACCATGTGCAACCCCCAGTCCGAGCCCTCGATTTTTTTCGAGAACCAGAATGGGAACGAATATATTCCGATTCCCATCGCGATTGCGGGTATCGACTTCCAGTTAAACAGCCATCGATTGCGCTCGAGCACCCATCCGATGCGCTTGCCGATGGCGCCGTGGAGTAGCGCATCCCCGAACTCGCGCCAGCCCCGGGCCAGCGTGCAGTACAGCCCGATGACCATGATCGGCAGCACGAAGCCCAGCAGCCCCTTGGTCAGCGAGGTAAGCGCCATGATGATCCACAATCCGACGACCCACCATCCGTCTTGCCGCCGCTCGTGCTTCACGAACAGCAGCAACGCGGCGAGTTCGCCGGTCAGGGTCTCGACATCAGCCGATGCGTGCCGGGAAAAAAACACGAAACTGAAGCTGGTCGCCAGAACCACGCCCGCGATGATCGCGGTGCGCGATTCATACAGCCGCCGTGCCAGCATCATCAGCAACGCCACTCCCAGCAGGCCTGCGAGCGCGCACGGTATGCGTGCCGCGGTCTCGTTCATCCCGCCGGTAAGATAGGTTGACCACACCACCAGCCAGTAAGAGCCCAGGGGCTTGTCGTAATAGACGCGGCCGTTGATTGTGGGCCAGAAGTAGTTGTGGGTCGCGATCATCTCGCGCGCGATTTCAGCCCATCGAAATTCCGACGCCCAAATCGCGCGCGAGCCCAGGCGCACGAAGAACAGTATCGCCGACAGCGCCATGATCGCGCCGAACCATCGGCGCCAGTTTAGGGCCGCCGCGCCGTCGCTTGCGGGCGACGCCGCGTCATTAGCTGAACTGGGGGCGGAACTCATCGCGGGAAATTGTATCCGTAGCCCTCGCCCTGCCGCCATACTCGCGCAATCGCGATCCCGCCCGCGTGGCGCAGCGGCGGAGTGCGTGCTAGCGTCAAACCATCGCGCAATCCGCGAGAAATATCGCGGGAGCCGACGCGCGAATTCCCGCCAAACCCATATTTCGAGACGAGCCGACCCTCGATGAGCCAAGATCACGACGCCCCCGCGGACCAGTCGCGGCGCAAACCTAATCGTTTAATCGGCGAGCAAAGCCCGTACTTACGCCAGCACGCCCACAATCCCGTCGATTGGTATCCGTGGGGCGCCGAAGCACTCGCGCGCGCCAAAGCAGAGAACAAACCCATCCTGCTCTCGATTGGATACTCAGCCTGCCACTGGTGCCACGTGATGGAGCGCGAATCGTTCGAGAATGACGCGATCGCCGCGCTCATGAACGAGAAATTCGTTTCGATCAAAGTCGATCGCGAGGAGCGTCCCGACCTCGACCAGATTTACATGGACGCGGTGCAGATGATCACCGGGCGCGGCGGATGGCCGCTTACGATGTTTCTGACGCCGGACGCCAAGCCGTTTTTCGGCGGCACCTATTGGCCGCCCGAGGATCGCCAGGGTATGCCGGGATTTCCCAAAGTTCTGGCCGCGGTCGCCAACGCCTATGGCAGCGGCGCGCACGAAGTTTCGCACAACGTCGAAAAGCTTGGGGCGGCGTTGGGCGCGCTATCGCAATACGAGGCCAAAGCGGGCGACCTGCGCCGCGACCAGGCGGTAGTCGCCGCGCGAGCGCTGGCGGGCGCGTATGACAGCGTCAATGGCGGGATCGGCGGCGCTCCGAAATTTCCCAACACCTTTGTATTCTCGCTGTTTCTTCGCGTCTTTGCCGGCGAAGGCGACGAGGCGATGGGCGAAATGGTTCGTCACACGCTCAAAAAGATGGCGCGCGGCGGAATCTACGATCAGATCGGCGGCGGATTTCATCGCTACAGTGTCGATGAGCGATGGCTGGTGCCACACTTCGAGAAAATGCTCTACGACAACGCGCAGCTCGCGGTCTTGTATGCTGACGCGGGCCGCGCGCTCAACGAGCCCGAGTTCCTGGATCTCTCGCACGATATCCTGGACTACGTGCTGCGCGAAATGACCAGCCCCGAAGGGGGCTTTTACTCCAGTCAGGACGCCGACAGCGAAGGCGTCGAAGGTCAATTTTTCGTCTGGACGCCCGAGCAGGTCGTCGAGGTTCTGGGTCCGGAGCTCGCCGAAATAGCCGCGCGGTTTTTCGATATCAGCGTCGAGGGCAACTTCGAAGAGGCCAATATCCTCCATCGCACGCTCGAAATCGCGGATGCGGCGCGGATGTTTCACAAGCCGGAAGCCGAAATCGAATCCGCGCTTCAGGTCATCCGCGAGAAGCTCTACACCGCACGCGCCCGGCGCGTCCCTCCGGCCCGCGACGACAAGATCCTGACGGCGTGGAATGCGATGATGATCTCGGCGTTCGCCGCGGGCTACCGTGTCCATCACGCGCCGCGTTATCTTGAAGCGGCGCGCCGCGCGGCCGGCTTCCTGATGACGAAGATGTGGAACGGGCGCGCGCTGTTGCGCTCGTGCAAGGACGGCGAAGCGCGCTTCAATGCCTACCTCGAAGACTACGCGCTGCTGGCCGGCGCGATGATCGATCTTTACGAGGCCTCGCTCGAGGCGCGCTATCTCGAACACGCGCAGACGCTGGCCGCAGCCATCCTGGAGCGCTTCCGCGATGGCGAGCGCGGCGGCTTCTACTTCACCTCGGACGATCATGAGACGCTCATCACGCGCAGCAAGGCCGCCTTCGACGGCTCGACGCCATCGGGCAACAGCGCGGCGGTAATGGCCCTGCTACGGCTTTCCGAGTACACCGGCACGGAGCAGTACCGAATCGAGGCGGAGCGGACGCTGCGGCTGTTTCGCGAGTTTCTCGAAAAGCAGCCGTTTGGATTTTCCCACTTGCTCGAAGCGGTCGATTTGTACCATCGCGGCGCAACCGAGGTAGTGATCGTCGGCGAACCGGATTCGGCAGAGTTTCGGGAATGGATCGAGCGCCTGGGGCTGCTCTACGTCCCCAACCTCGCGCTCTTTGCCATCGATCCCAATGCCGCCGCCAGCACCGGATTTCTGCCCGAGCAAGTGCGCGGGAAGGCTCAAATAAACGGCAAAATCACCGCCTATCTCTGCCGCGACCGGACCTGCTCGCCGCCCATCACCGAATTCAAGGTGCTCGAGACCGAGCTGCTCGGTTAGTTGAACCGGTATGGATGGCCCGTCCGCCGACTTGCGCAATGGCATCGCCCGCTTTGAACCCGCGTATCCGCCGGTAGTCCGCAACCTGGCGGCGCGCCCGCGGCGCGGTCCTCTGCGAGTGGTGGCGTTCAATGCGGCGGGTGGCGCAAGACTCGATGACATCGCGCATTGCCTTGGCCGTGAGCCGCTTGCGGGCGCGTCGATCATTCTGCTGTGCGAGGCCGACTGGGGCACCGCCCGCTCCGGCCGCCGCAAGGTCGCGCTCGAGCTGGCGGACCGGCTCGGAATGAGCATCGCGTATCTGCCCGAGTTCGGCCGGATGGGTCCCGGCGGTGAAACCACGGCGTTCATGGGCAACGCGATTCTTTGTGCCGCGCCGTTCGAGGAAGTCCGCGCGATCGCTATGCTCAATCCTTCGCCCGACGGCTCGGACCGCATGCGCCGCGGCTACCGCGGACGATTCGCGGGGCTGGCCGTGCGGACCAAGTCCGGGATCGCGCCGGGCGGACCCGCGCTATGGATCGGCGCGGCGCATCTGGACAGCAGATGCGCTCCCGGCGGACGTGCTGAACAAATGGCTGCGTATATGGACGCTTTTCCCGCCGGGACTCCGGCGGTCTTTGGCGGGGATCTGAATTCCACGACTACCGCGCTTTTGAATCGCGCCGCATACGCGCGGACCTTTGCCGCGATGCTCCTGAATCCGCGGCGCTTCAGAAACCCGCAGCGCTATGAGCCGATGTTCGCGCAGCTTTCGGCGGCGGGCTTCGAGGTCGCGGGCGCGAACGCGCCGGGACGCCCGACGTTTACATTCTCGCGGTTGATTCCGCCGCTTTGGCGGCCGCGCCTGGACTGGATCGCGCTGCGCGGCGTACGCCCAATTGCGGACAGCGCGGCGGTGGTCGCTCCGCGTCGATTTTTCGGCGCGCGGCGATGTTCAGATCACGATTTCATCACCGTGGCGCTCGACCTCTGAGCGCGAAGCGCGCTTGGGCGCGGCCTGGTACGGACGCGCTCTACCATCGCGCCTTCTGAAGCTCGACTTCCTTGCGTGCAAACACGAACGATCTCCCGCCAACGGTGGTCCCGAACGCAGGATATGGAATCAGATGGCCAAGATCGCCCCGGTTCACCTCGTTTATCGCGGCGATCTGGCCCATCTCCGGATGCCCGTGAAACAGCCAAATATCGTCGAAATAAAACAGGCATCCGGTCGGTGCGAAAGGCAACAGCCATTCGAGCACCGATCGCGTGCTGCTGTAATAGTCAACGTCAACGGTGACGATTGACGGCGGATGCGCCGCCAGTTCGCCTGCCAGCTCCGCAGTGAGCGAATTTTCAAAGAAGCCCTTGACGAACCGCACCTTGCCGCGGCTGAGATCAAGCTGCTTCGCTATGCGCGCCTTGGTCTCTTCGAGGCTGAATCGGATCATTCCCTCATGGAACCCGGGATGATCGTCGCGCGCCGACGCTTTGGGCGGCATCCCCTCAAAGCTGTCGAACAGGAACATCGAGTAGGCATAGAGGTCGAGATTATCCGCGTCGCAGAACACCCTGAGCGCCCGGAGAAAACGGCCCATCGTATGCCCCTTGCCCACCCCGAACTCGTAGTAGTTGCCCTCGGGACCGCCGCGCTGACGATGCTGCTGATGCATCGCGCGTAGAAACCAGGTGGAAAGCGAGTTCGCCCGGAACTGCTTCATGAAGAACATATCGAGTTTGGCGCGCTGCCGGACCAGCGGCCGAATCAGCACATTGCCCGCTCCGCCACTTTTCCGGCCAAAGGTATTTTCAGGCATATAATTTCTAAGCTATAACGTCCCGCGCCGTCGCGGCGCCATAGGCATTCACGATGTGTGCGCCGAGCGGAATCAAGTCGGCCGGAACCATCGCGGCAAGCGCCACCGGAGAGTGGACCGATCACCTGATGACGCCCGCGGTGCGCAGCGCCGCGATCTTCGCGGAGTCGTAGCCCAGATACTCGTGCAGAATCTCGCCGGTATGCTGTCCGAGCTGCGGCGCGGCGCGCTCGATTGGCGCCTGCGTGGCCGAAAACTTCATCAACGCGCCGGTCTGGCGGACCTTGCCGAATTCCGGATGGGTTACTTCGGCGAGCAACTCATTGGCCGCGATCTGCGCGTCATCGAACATATCTTTGAAGTGGCGAATCGGCGCCGCCGGCACCTCCGCACGATGCAGTTGCGCGACGATATCGGCGCGACGATGCGCCGCGAGTGCGCTTTCGAGCGCGGCCGCCAGGCGGCTATCGGCCGGCTCGGCGCGCGCATAGCTCCAGTCCAGCGCCGGAAGTCCCGGCAGGATGCGGCGCAAGCTTTCCCACTGCGCGGAGCTGTCGAGCGAAATATATAGCCACTCGCCGCCGTGGCACGAGTATGCGCGCGACAGCGCGGCGCGGCCGCGCAGCTCAGGGTCGCCGTTTTCCAGATCGGGACGATTTGGGTAAAAAATGAACTCGCCCGCTTGCAGAGCCATCGCGGCCTGCAGCAGCGACGTCTCGCAGAACTGCCCGCGGCCGGTCCGCTGGCGCGCGCGCAGCGCAATGACGCATCCGAGCGCCGACACCATCGCGGCGCCGTAGTCGCAGATCGCGCAGGTCAGGTACACCGGATGCGCGTGCGGGCCGCCCTGTGCCGCCATCACGCCCGAGCGCGCCTGCAACAGCGGATCGAAGCCTGGTTGATTGTGCTCCGGCCCGCGATTTCCGAAACCGTTCACCGACATATAGATGAGCCGCGGGTTGAGCGCCGCCAGCGCGTCATAATCATAGCCGAAGCGTTTCATCCGTCCCGGACGCAGATTTTCGACGACAATGTCGGCGCGCGCGGCGAGTCCGTGGATGATCTCGCGGCTTTCGGGCCGGGTGAGATCGAGCGCGAGTCCGCGCTTGCCCTGGTTCCAGCCGAGAAAACCGAAACCGAAGTGGCGAAAGGAATCGCCCTCCAGGCTTTCGATCTTGATCACCTGCGCACCCAGTTGCGCCATGAGCATCGGACCGTATGAGCCGGCGATATAGCTCGCGAAATCGAGCACCAGGATTCTCTCGAGCGGGCCCGTGCCCGGGCGCGCGCCGGACGAGGGCGTGGCAGTCGCATCGCGCGTATCGCGGGTGTCGCCAAGCCATTCGAGGGCGCTGCTTTCATCGCCGGGTGCGGGAGCGGCGCCGGTAATCGCGCCGGGCGTGTCGGCCAGGAAAAACGGCAGACCCATCTGGACGGTCGCGCCGAGCGTCGGGTCGGTGATTTCCTGGCGCATCCCGAGCGCGCGAGTCTGCTCCCAATCGATAAACTCCTGGCGGGTCATCACCGGCGCGCTGGGGACATCGGCCTCGCGCAGGAGACGGAGCCATTCGGCGCGCGGGCGCGTGCGGATAATCGGCTCGATGATATCTTTGAGGTCCTGCCAGTGCGCGCTGGGAATTCCCCACGGCGCGTTCTCGAAGCGTTCATCGGCGACCAAATCCGGCCGGTCGATCGCGATCGCGAATTTGCCCCAGAAGGTGGCGTTGCCGCAGGCGGCGAAAAAGTACTTTCCGTCGCCCGCCTGGAACAGCCGGTAAACCGGAATTGGTCCGAGCGGGTCCTGGGGGCCGTGATACAGGGTGGTCATCGACTCATGATGCAGGATGCCGCCAGTTTGTAGCGAAAATGCGCCCGCAAGCAGCGAGACCTCGAGCGCCTGTCCTGTTCCGCCGTCCGCGCGCGCACACAGCGCGGCAGCCGCCGCGGTCGCAGCCAGCAATCCGGCCGAGTAGCTCGCGGCGGGAACCACCAGCGCGACCGGTTTCGAGCTGCGCGCCCACTGGCTGCCGGTGATTCCGCCGAACGCCGCCACCAGGTCGTCGTCCGCGTTGAAGTTGGCCAAGGGACCGCGGCTTCCGAGCGGAGGCAGGTTGACCGCGATCGCGCGCGGATTGATCCGCCGAATCGAGTCGTAGTCCTGGCCGAGCGCGGCCAGGCGCGCCGGTGTGGCGCCGGTGACGACGATATCGGCCCATCGAATCAGTTCCGCGACGCGCGGTCTGGCCGCGGCGCTTGAGGAATCAAAGAACAGCGAGCGTTTCGAGCGGTTGAGCACGTGAAAGTGCGGCGAGCCGCGATGCGCCGCGCCTTGCGGCGGTTCAACCTTGATCGCGCGCGCGCCCTGCTCGGCGAGGATCCAGGCGGCGTACTCCGCGCCCAGGTTTGCTTCGAGTTCGAGAAGATTCACCCCGTCAAGCGCCTTCATCTTGAGCCTCGCATAAGGTCGCACCGCATCCGCTGCAAATTGGTCGGCCAATTGTGGTTGAGCACAGCGCGAAAATGCAAACGGCCCGGAAACTATCCGCTTTTACTCCGTGCGCGCCGGATCGCGCCCTGCGAATTCAATCACGGGAAATCGTGCGTTAATTCGCCCGTAACCTTAAGGCTTTAGCTTCGACCCGCCACGGATTGATGGTGCGGGTCGAATCCTGAGCCAGACAATTCGGGAAGCTCTCTTGGTAATCGGAGAAAAGCAATGAATCGAATCAGGTCGAACCTTGCGAAGCCATCCGGGTTTCTGAAAGCCGGTGCTGTGGCCGGAGCATTGGCGCTGGCGGCCGCTGGATGCTCAACGATGGCGGCGCCCGCTGATTCGCCGCCCGCGGCATCGGCGCAGTCCGCGAGCGCCAAGCCCGCGACGCCTGCGCCGGACGTGACGGATTGCGCGATAGTCACGCTTTCCACACCCACGCTCTATGCGTGCGGCGGCAAAGTTTACACCGTATTCCAGCTTCAACACCTGAGGGAGCAGGCGTCAGCCGCAAAAGCGGGCGGATGATTCGCCGTTGAGCCAACGCGAATTTTGACCGTCATCGCAGCCGGCTTCGCGGTCGAAGCCGAACAGAGCCAGCGTCGTAGCGGGAGGGAGACTTCTATGACATTTATCGGAATGAACAACCGAACTCGAGGAAAGCGTCTAGCGGGAGGAACGCTGCTGTTGGCGCTTGCCGCTCTGGCGACGACGCTATTTTATGCAACGTCGCCACTGTTCGCACAGGCTACTTCCGGCTCCGCCGAACCAGCCCTCAGCGGCGCAGCTTCGGGATCGCTGACGCTGTGGACCGACCCTAAAACCGGGGAAGTGTTCACCAGGCCGGGACGCGGGCGTGTTCCGTTGATCCTAAATACTGGAGGGGGGGCGAGCGCTCAGCACGCGGTCGAGGAGCAACTCCAGGAACAAAAAGCGCAGACGGCGAAACTTGCCCAGCAACTCGATCAGCAGCAGAAACAGACCGCGGCAGTCACCAAGCAGGTGCAAGAGGTTACTCCAGCTTGGCAGGATTACCTGGCAAGCTATAAGAATAAAGTCTCGATCGGCACCCAGGTGTGGTTTGGCTATTCGCTGTTCTCCCACACCGGATGGGGTCCGCAATATCTAACCCAGCAAATTTGGCCGGGACCTGGCAACGACGGCTATAACGACTTTTTCCTCCACCGGGGATATCTCAACTTCTTCTTCTATCCGACTGAGGACTGGACGGTTAGAGTCACGCCGAACATCTATACGATGCAGGGCAGCACCGCGAACCAGGCCTTCGGCGGAAACGCCGGAATACCCAACACCAACGTGGGTAATTTAGGTTACCGAATTAAATACGCCTATTTGCAATACAATACTCCGTTCAAAAACCTCGGCATCGATGCGATCAAGACCGACAAGATAATCATCGGCGTCCAGCCGCAGCCAATCACCGCATGGGAGGAAGATCTGTACGGCTATCGCTTCGTCAACTTGACCACTTGGAACATGAGCGAGGCGTCAACCTATCCCGGTCTCTCCGTTCAAGGTCCGATCACGTTCGGAAAGGACAATCTTCAGTATATAGATTACAACATCGGCGTATTCGACAACGCGAGCTTCCACGCGTTCGAGGGAACCAACACCAAGGAAGTGCAGGGCCGCGTCTCGATCTATCCATTCGGCGCCAGGTGGCGCTTCCAGGGTCTGGGTATCACCAGCTACTATGCATTCGGTTACGGCAACAACACGCCGGACCAGGCCCAACTGTCAACGCCATTCAAAGGGCCGAATTCGGAGATCGAGCGCCTCGCCGAAATCGTACACTACGACGCCGAGAACTGGGGAATCGCGTTCGAATATGATTGGGGGCGCAACGCCTGGAGTCCCGGCAATATGTTCTCGGGTTCCGGGCCGGCCGCGCTTTATGGCCTTACACCCAATGCAGCGTTTATCCCGAAGTCGGTTGCGATCAATCAGGCGGCTTACGCGAATCTGGCTGATGCGTTGCTAAACAATGGCCGGAGCTATCAACGAGGCTACAACTTCTTCGGTCATTACCATTTACCCCAAACCCGCTACACTCTGTTCGGATGGATCGAGCAATGGAACGCAAATACCCAGGTAAAGAATAACCCATTCGATTTTGAAAGAGTGGTGCTCGGAGTCGCTTACCAATGGAACGAGTATCTGCGCTTCGCACTTGATACGCAAAACACCCTGTTCTACCACAGCCAATACAACATGCCGGTTTCCTACGCGAAGCAGTTCAACTGGTCCGCGCCCAAGGGCTTCACGGGAACGTCAATTCCCGATGTCGTTACCAGCGACACGCACATGTTTATGCTGAACGCCGAGTTCGTGTTCTAATTCGTGGAGTACACAGTGCAATCATATCAGACAAATCGAAATCAACGGACCACTTTCCCGATGCGAGCGGCGATGGCCGCCATCGCGCTTGCTCTGCCGGTCCTTTCGGGCTGCGGCATCGTAGCGCCATGGTCGATGGAACCACCGCCGCCCGCCTCGGCTCTGACGCAAGCGCATTCGGACCCGCAAGAGTGGATCGGGAAGAGGTTGCCGGACCTGACGGCCAAGCTCGGCGAGCCGAGTAGCATCGAACCGCTCCAAGAGACGACGGGGGATTTGGTGATCTACTCACATCCGGGCTTTCCGCACTACGTCTTCGAGACGGGTCCTAACGGCAAGATCGTGAGCGCCTCCACCGCGCCTTGAGCGGGGCTGCAGGAAGAGGGAAAGACAACAATGACTACTTTTGATTCAGACGCCAGCAAAACGGTTTTAGGACGTGAGCGGCCCTGGATACGCCGTAACTCCAGATACGCCCGGATGCTCGGCGCCCTACTGATGGTCGGCATGCTCGCCGGCGCAAGTTCGCTTTACGCGGCCGGCGGCGAGGGCGCGGGGGGCGCCGTCCACACTAGTCGCAAATACTGGATTGGCAAGAACATCAGCCAGGCGGAGAAGGAATTTGGCACGCCGACCTCTTCCGAACAGCTCGTCGAGACTGGCGGTATGCTCGTGATTTACGCTCGCAAGAAGGATCCGGTCCATTTCGTGTTCGAGACCGACGCGAACGGCACAATCACCAAGGCCGCCCGAGTCGAATAGTGTGTCGGTGGTTGATAGCGATGCCTCGCGACGCGGACGCGGATACGGCGGCGGCCCAAGCGGCAATGAAGCCGCGCTTTGGCGCCAAATCAGTTCGGGTATCCGCCGAGCTGATGGGGAAGCGAGTTGTCGAGCGCATGCTGAATTTCCTCGGGCGGCGCCTGTTCGCCGGGCGCCACGCGCGCAATGACGCCCTGAACTTCCTGCTGCTTGCGGCGCCAGGCCAGGTCGAGGCTTGCGTTATCGTCGGTCCACGACATCGAGTTCATTTTGTCGGCGCGAGCGGCTTGCTTGAGTTGACCAATGAGCTCGGCGCGGCCTGACGGTGTCGAGGTATCATATTGAGCGGCCTGTGGTTTGGGAGAAGGGCTGGGAGCCGTCGAGACGGGTGCGCAAGCGGAGAAGAAAGCGGCGGCGGATATAGCTAATGCTCCGAGTGTCTTCATAGTGGGTATCCTCGAATGACAAGCAGCGAGCTGGGCTCGCAAAGGGGTTGGTGCGCTGGGCGCCATCAGAAGCGGATGGAGAGATCTGAGGCAATTGTTACACCTGAGTCGGGCAGCCTGCAAACCCGTGTATCGACAACTCCAGAGCGGCGCGCGGGAAGGCCGAGAACGTGCTGGAAGTAAGATAGCCCCCCGAGCCGCATCGCACGAAGTGCGCGTGGGATGCGGATGTGCAGCCACGGGCGCCGCCCGAACTCCTCAGCGGCGTCCGTGGCCCTTTTTCGATTGAGGACATTTAGCGAATAGCGAATGCTGGCAAGGACGTAATCAGAAAGCTCTCGACTGATGCGGGTTAGAATTGTCCCGGGTAGCATGTTTGCGTGGTCCGCAACTCGCCCCTAATCACCGCTGGACCCACGAGGATTGGAGCTTCGTACCTGCACCCCATCGGCGTTTCCCATCGGGATGCGGGGCGCTGGGCTGCGCCGGGGCGCAAGCATTTGCTTGCGCCCCGGCGCGGAGTTTTCGGGCTGGCTAGGGCGGGCCGCGCTCAGCGGATTCCGACGATTGACTCTCCCGTCGAACGCTGGACCTCGGCCTCGGCCACCGAATAGCCGTAGAGCGCCGTGACGTAGGCCGCCGAGTCGGCGGTAAAGCGGCGCTCGGCGTCGTCGAGCTCGATAATCGAGCTCAGCCCCTGGCGGTATCGCTGGGTGGCGAGGCTCAGCTCCTGCTTGGAGGCGGTCAGCGTCTCTTCGGCCTTCTTGATGACGACCACCGAAGCCTGCCAGTTGAGAAACGAGGTGTGGACTTCCTCGACGACGCGCTGGCGCATGTCGGCGAACGCATAGCCGACCGCATGTTCGCGGGCGCGGGCTTGCGCGATCTGATCTTCGGTGCGAAAGCCGTTGAACAGCGGCCAGGTGATCACCAGGCCGGCGAAAAAATTGTTCGCGGCGGGCAGCCCGGTGCCCATCGCGGTGTAACCAAGCTGCGCGGATCCGGTGGGAAGATAGTCGCTCTTGAACTGATCGACGCGGGCGCCTGCTGCGCGGGCTTCATCGACCAGTACTTTCAAATCGGGGCGTAGCTGATAGGCGCGCGCCAGCAAGCTCGGCAGTGATTCGGTGACCGGCGAATAGGTCAGGGTGCCGACTACGTTGTACGGTGGCGCCGAGTCCGCCATGCCCATCGCGGCGTCGAGCGCCACCTTGGCGTCGTCGCGCGCGTTGACGGCCTTGACCTGCTCCATCTCGGCGCGCGAGAGGTCGGCCTGGGTGATGGACACGTCGATTCCGGGGCGCAGGTCGGCTTTGGCAAGCACCGTCGCCTGGTTGCGTTGCTCGCGGCGCTGGCGGATCGCCTCGTCGTAAACCTTGATCTCCTGCTCGGCGGCGAGCAGCTCATAGTAGCGCTGCGCGACGGCGAAGATCAGGTTCAGATCGGTGAGTTTCAGTTGCGCGTCGGCGGCATCAAGGTCGGCGCGGCGTTCGTTGATAAAGCCACGCACGCGGCCGAAGTCGAACAGGAACTGCGAGACCGATACGCCGCCCATATAATTGTCTGAGGTCTGGCTGGTCTGCGACGGGTTGGCGCTGGATTGATCGTGATTACGGCCCGTCAAGCGTGGAAACATGTTGAGCGGGAAGTAGCTGGTGTTGCCGATCCCGTTGTCGGTGGTGCGCAGGTACTCCGCCGAGCCGTAAGCCTGCGGCAGCATGTTGGACTGCGCGACTCCGACTCCGGCGCGCGCGGCGAGCACGTCGGACTGTGATTCCATCCGCAAGGGATGCAGTTTGAGGGCGATTTCGGTCGCCTGTTTCAGGGTCAGATCCGAATTGGGCTGAATCATGATCTGCTGGGCGTGGGCGGCGCCGCACAGGCCGCCCGCGACCGCGAGGACCATCGCCATCATCAGCAGCCGTTTGTTAGCTCGAAAAAGCCGGCAATACATTAGTCAATCTCCGTGCTCGGAAGCGCCGGACTCCTGCGTGGCTTCGGCGAGAATTTTTACCGGTTCGCCCGCCGCAAGCGACGGGCTCATGCGGGTGACCACCTCATCGGTGTCGGTCAGACCCGAGGTGATCTCGATGTTGGTGCCGTCGCTGAGGCCGGTGGTCACCGGAGTCTTGCGCAGCTTTCCGTTTCTGACCGTGTAGATGTATGAGGTCGGCTGCCCCAGGCCCGAGACCGCGCCGCGCGGAACTTCGAGGGCATTGGGATGCTGGACCAGAGTCAGCGTCACATCGGCGTACATCCGCGGGTAGAGTTGGTGATTGGCGTTATCGATGTCAATCTCGGTGAGCATCGTGCGGGTCGCCAAATCCAGCGACGACGCATAGCGCGTGACCGTGGCATGGAAGACTTTGCCCGGGAATGACCGCAGCGTCATCGAAGCCGGCATCCCTATGCGCACCATTCCGGCCTGGCGTTCGGGAATATAGATATAGACCCGTAGCTTGCTGATCGCGGCTTCCGTCAGTACCGGGCCGCCGCCGGTCAGATGGCCTCCGGCGCCCTCCGTCGCGCCCGAGCTGATTGGCGCGCCGGAGCCCGAAAGGCCGAAGTCGCCGCCGCCGGCGCGGATCAAAGCGCCCGGGTCGGCGAACCGGCCGGTTATGACGCCATCGAACGGCGCGATAATTTTGGTGTACGAGACCATGGTCTCGAGCGCACCGACGGAGGATTTCGCCTCCTGATACTTGGCGTAAGCGATATCGACCGTTTCCTTGGCGACCAGGCGCGGATCGGTTTTACGCACCCGGTCCAGGCGCTGCCAGGTCAACTTGTTAATCTGCATGGTGGCCTGATCCCGCTCGAGATTATGCTGCAATTCCGGCACCTCGATCACGGCGAGAATCTGCCCGGTCTTGACCCAATCTCCCTTGTCAACATTCATCTTGACCAGGTATCCGGTCACCTTCGAATGCAAAGCCGCTTCATAGAAGCCAACCAAGTCGCCCGGCAGTTCGATCGACTCGACGACGGTATGGCGCTGCGGACGCATCACCGGCACCGATCGCAGGTCAGAGCTAGTTACCACCGGCTTGGTCGGCACGGCAGGGGTATCGCTGGAGTAGTGGCATCCAGCGGCCGCGAGCAGGAACGCGGCGATCAGTAACGACTTTCCAAGACGGCTCACTGTTTTGTCCTCCGGGAATAGAACAGCTCGTACACACAGGGCACCAGCACGAGCGTCAGAATGGTCGAGACCGAAAGCCCGCCGACCGCGGCGCGCGCCAACGGTGCGGAAGCCTCCGAGCCCGCGCCGATTTCGAGCGCGATGGGCATCAAGCCCGCCACCGTGGCGAGCGCGGTCATCAGGATCGGGCGCATGCGGATGCGTGCGGATTCGATAACGGCTGGGCGCAGCGCCTGTCCCTCGCGGCGGCGCTGATTGGCGAAATCGACCAGCAGAATCGAGTTCGACACCACGATTCCGACCATCACGATGATGCCCATGAACGATTCGATGTTGAGCGTGGTATGGGTCAGCCACAGGGTCCAGATGACGCCAATCAAACCCATCGGCACGGCGAACATGATGATCACCGGGTCGAGGAACGACGCGAATTGCGCCACCATCACCAGATACAGCAGCAGCACCGCCATCCCGAGTCCGAAGCCGAAGCTCGAGAACGAGCGCTGCATCGCGGCCACCGCGCCGCGGTAGGTGATCTGAACCTCGGGCGGAAGTTTCATGCTTTTCAGGCGCACTTCGATCGCGTTTTCAGTGCCGCCCAGGTTCGAGGTTGACGGTTGGACCAGCACGTCAACGACGCGCTGGATGTTGTAGTGATCGGCCTCGGACGGGTACTTCTCCGGGATCAAATTCGCGACGTTGCGCAGCGGGATCGATTGCTCGTGCGCGTCGGCGCTTTCGATGTGATGGACGGGGATGTTGAGCAGCGTATCGACCGAGTTGATCGCCTCCTCGCGGTACTGCGCGGTCAGGAAGTAATCGTTGCCGGTGGTGCGATCAATCCAGATCGACGGCGCGATCATCTGGTTCGAGGTCAGCGCCGTGATCACGTTGGTCACGACGTCCTTCTCCGTCAGCCCCAGCCGCGCGGCGCGCACCCGGTCCACCTTGACGTCGAGCGTCGGGTAGTCGGCCTCTTGCGGGATATAGGTCTGCGATACATCGGGGAGCTGGCGCACGTCGTGATCGATTCGGCGCGCCACGCTGAACAGCGGACCATAGTCGGGGCCGCTGACTTGGATGTCGATCGGCGCGGGCAGGCCGAAGTTCAGCACCGCGTCGATGATGCTGCCGGAGGAGAAAAACGCCTTGACCGAAGGCACCGCGACCGGCAGCCGTTTTTTAAGTTTGTCCATGTAATAAAAGGTCGAGAAGCGGTGATTGTCCTTGAGCGTCACCATGATCTCGCCGGTGTCCTCACCCGAGTTGGACGAGTAGATGGCCGAGATGCTGGGCGCCAGGCCCAGATTGGAGACCACGGTCTCGAGTTCCTGGGGCGGAATGATGCGGCGGATTTCATTTTCAATCTGCCCGGCGAGCGTTTGCGTCAGCTCGATTCGGGTGCCCGCCGGCGAACGCATATGAATGATGAACTTGCCGGCGTCGGTGGTCGGAAAGAGCTGGGTTCCCAGCAGCGGAAAGATCAGGAGTGAAACCCCGAACAGCACGCTGACCGTCCCGATCACCACCATCTTATGTTCGAGCGCGCGCCGGAGCTGTTTCTCGTACCAATCGGCAAACCGCTGATAGCGGCGGTTGAAAACCCCGAACGCCATCTGGAACAGATTTGACGAATGCGCCCCTGCGTGGCCGCCGCCCGAGGCCGCCGCCTCGAGCGCCTGCGCCTCTTCCTGGGTCAGAAAACGCGCGCAGTAGATTGGTATCACCGCCATCGCGACCACGTACGACGCCAACATCGCCAGCACCACCGCCAGCGCCAGCGCGCTGAACAGATACTTGGCAACTCCGAACAGGAACATCACCGGGAAGAACACGATGATGGTTGTGATGGTCGAGGCCAGCACCGGCAGCGCAACTTCCTCGGCGCCCTCCTTCGCCGCGGTCGCCGGCTCCTTGCCCTCGGCCAGATGGCGGTTGATGTTTTCGAGGACCACGACCGAGTCATCGACCAAGCGTCCGATCGCGAGAGCGAATCCGCCCAGCGTCATGATGTTGATCGTCGAGCCGCCCATGAACAGGCAGAAGGTCGCCGCCAGGATCGAAAGCGGAATCGACAGGAAGATCGCGAAGGTCGAGCGGAAGCTGCCCAGGAAGATCAGGATCATCAGTGAGGCGAGAATCGAACCGGAGATCGCCTCATGTTCGAGCGAATGGACCGCGTCAAGGATGTAGTCCGACTGGTCGAAGATCGCTTTGAGCTTCATCCCGGGGGGCATTCCGAAGACCTTGGGCAGGATTTCATGGATTCCGTCAACGACCGAGATGGTGTTGGCGCCACCCTGCTTGAGGACCGGAATATAGACCGAGGGCTGGCCGTCGATAGTAACGATATTATATTGAATCGCCGTCGAGTCTTCGGCGTTGCCCACGTCGCCCAGCCGCACCGACACCTGATTCTTGCCCACTTTGATCGGCACCGCGTTGAGGCTCTCCGGATGCCCGATCATCGCGTTCGAGTAAATGTAGTAGTCGGTCGCGCCAATCTTCGCGTCGCCTGCGGGCAGAATCAGATTGGTGTCGTTGAGCGCGGTGACAACCGAGTTCAGCGTCAACCCGCGCGCCTGCAACGCATTGCGATCCACGTACGCCATGATCTGGCGGAATTTGCCGCCAAACGGCATCGGGACCGACGCGCCCGACACGGTCGCGAGCTGGTTGCGGATGTTGTAGCGGGCCTGATCCTCGAGATCGACTTGGCTGAATCCCTTGCCCTCGACCGTCACCAAGGTTACCGGCAGCGACGACGCGTCGAACTTCAGCACCAGGGGCGGCAGCGTACCAGGTGGCAGAACCCCCAGGTCCGCCATCGCCAAGGTCGCCAGCTGCGCCGATGCCGCGTCAACATCGACGCCGCTGTGCAGGTACACGGTAATCATGCTGACCCCGGGCAGTGAGCGCGACTCGATATGCTCGATTCCGCTGCCGAGCGTGAAGAAACGCTCGTAGCGGGTCGTGATGTCGCGCTCCATGTCCAGCGGTGGCATGCCGGGGTAGAAGGTGGCGACCACGACCGCCGGAATCTTGAGATTCGGAAAGACGTCGACCGGCATTCTCGCAAAGGCCGTGACACCGAGGATGACAACGATCAGCGCTCCCACGATTACCGTAAAGGGGTTGCGCAAAGCGAAACTGGGCACGTCGATGCACCTCGCTCAAATCTCCGGGCGCCCAAATGAGCGCCGCGGTCCAGAAATTGCCAGCGGGGATTCTTCATCCACCGCGACCGTTAGCCATTGTGACTCGGGTCAAGCCCGAACGGGAAAGAACGGAGGACCGCAGGGGTCGGAGGAGACGCGAAGCCTCCGCAAATGGCGCGGCGCGGGCCACGGTGGCATCGAGTGTTTTGCCGCGCGCCACGAGCACGCCGCGGGCGACAGTGATCCGATCACCGACAGCGGACCCGGCGCGGGGTATGCCGTCACCGCCTCGACCCGCACGTCGGTGCAATCGTCGCATAGCCCCAGGTACTCATGGCGTGCGGCGACGTGGCGCACCTCGACCGGCTTATACGACGGTCCGAAATTACTGGTGCGCAACGCCGGCAGGATAATCGCCATCGCAAGCGCGATCACGCATCCCGCCAACCGCAGCGATGCCGTCAGGGAGCGGTAACTTAAGCAGAACTGACCCATCTCTCAAACCCGTATTAGCCTAATCGGAGCCGGGGCGGCGCTCAAGCCACCGTTTCACCCATCCCCGCGACATCCGCGCCGGGGCGGTGTATTGTTACCGAAGATGCCGACGATGCCAATCCCGCCCACGAAACATCGGCGCAACGGTGCCGTAATCATCTTCGGACTGCTCTTGGGGCTGCTCCCCCTCCGCGCCCCCGTCGCTCAGGCGCAGCAATATCACGTCGATCAGGCAAGCAGCACCGCATTGACCAAATATCTCCATCGCCACCGCCTGCCGCTGGTGGGTGGCCAAGTCTTGCGCACCGATTCCGGCACTCCGAAACTGGTTCTCTATGGCTTTGTGGCGACCCAATCGGGCCGCGGTGATGCCGAGCGCAAGGCCGAGCGCTATCTGGGTTTGACAGATGTCCCGGTCACAAATTCGATTCAGATCAAGCCGTCGATCAATGCTTCGGGAGCGTCACCCGGATCAGGGCCGGGCGCCCCGTCCCAGCCGGCGCCGAACTCGAACCAGCAATGGAACAACGCGATGGAAGGCATCTATAAGAACGGCGCTCAGCCGCTCCCGTCGCCCGGAGTTCCGGTCCTGCCGTAACATCGGCACCCCCGGGGGCCGCGTGATAGGATCGCGGACGCTGTGGCGGACAAGGTCATTTTTCTGCGCGATCCCGGCCGCGACGCGGGCGAGCGCAAATTCAAAATCAAATATGCCGAGCTGCTGAACCCCGCCCAGCTCGCCGCGGTGACGCATCGCGATGGTCCCCTGCTGGTGATCGCGGGCGCCGGCTCGGGCAAGACCCGCACCCTCATCTACCGCGTCGCACGGCTGATCGAGAGCGGAGTCCCGCCGGGCGCGATTCTGCTGATGACGTTCACCCGGCGCGCCGCGCAGGAGATGCTCGAGCGGGTCGAGCGCCTGGTCGGCGAGGGCTCGCGCGCGGTTGCGGGCGGCACGTTTCATTCGTTTGCGAACAACATCCTGCGCCGCCACGGCGTCCAGATGGGGCTCAAGCCGAACTTCACCATCCTGGATCGTGGCGATATGGAGGACGTGATCAATCTGCTGCGGGCGCGGATGGGGCTGGCGTCGCGTGAGCGGCGGTTTCCGAAGAAGAGCACCGTCGCCGAAGTGATCAGCATGGCGCGCAACAAGATGCGCGAGCTGCCCGCCGAGATCGAGGCGGATTTCGCCCATCTGATCGAGCATCAGGCCGAACTCGTCGCGATCGCCCAAAAGTACGAAGCCTACAAACGCGAGCGCGCGCTGCTCGATTACGACGACCTGCTCTACCGGCTGGCCGAGTTGCTCCGCCAGTATCCGCAGGTGCGCCAGCGCCTGACCGAGACCTATCGCTACATCATGATCGACGAGTACCAGGACACCAACCGCATCCAGGCCGAGCTGGTGCAGCTCTTGGCCTCGGGGCATCGCAACGTGATGGCGGTGGGCGACGACGCGCAATCGATCTATTCGTTTCGTGGCGCAAACTTCCGCAACATCATGGACTTCCCCGAGCTGTTTCCCGGCGCCCGCGTGATCAAGCTCGAGGAGAACTACCGCTCGGTGCAGGGAATTCTGGACCTCGCCAACGAAGTGATAACCCGGGCGGCCGAGAAGTACACCAAGGTCCTGTTCACCTCGCGTGGAGGCGATTTCCGCCCGATCCTGGTCCGCGCGCAAGACGAGCACATGCAGTCGCGCTTCGTCGCGCAGCGCATCCTCGAGCTGCGCGAAGAAGGCGTCAAGCTGGGCGAGATGGCGGTGCTGTTCCGCTCCAGCTTTCATTCCTTCGATCTCGAACTCGAGCTCCAGCGCCGCGATATTCCATTCGTCAAGCGCGGCGGGTTCAAGTTTATCGAGACCGCGCATATCAAGGATGTCCTCGCCCATCTGCGCGTGGTCGCCAATCCCGCCGACGCGGTCTCATGGCTGCGCGCGCTGATGCTGGTGCGCGGAGTAGGGCATCGCACCGCCGAGCGCACGATCGAAACGCTGGTCAGCGCCGACGCCCCCGAGCGCGAACTAGCGCGGCTCGCGCAATCAGGAGGACGAGGTGGTTCCGCGCCCGGCTATGCGCGCCTGGCCGAGCTGTTGGCGGAAATCCGCGGCGAGTCGAAACGTCCCGCCGAGCAAATCGCGGCGACGCTCGAGTACTATCTGCCGGTCATGCGCGAGGCTTACCCCGACGATTATCCCAAACGTGAGCGCGACCTCGAACATTTTCAAAATATCACCGAGCGCTACCGCAGCCTCGAAACGCTGCTCGCCGACATGGCGCTCGAACCGCCCAACGATTCGCTTGGCGGCGTGCTGGCGGAAGGACCGGAGGACGAGATCCTGACGCTCAGCACGATCCATTCGGCCAAAGGACTCGAATGGCGGATCGTGTTCGTCATCTGGGCGGCGGACGGCCGCTTCCCCGGCCCGATGAGCGTCGATGAAGAATCTATCGAGGAAGAGCGCCGCCTGATGTACGTAGCCAGCACGCGCGCCCGCGACGAGCTTTACCTGACCTACCCAATCTACATGTTCGATCGCATGAACGGCTACATAATGGGCCGCGCCTCGCGCTTCCTCGACGATCTGCCCGCAGAAATTCTCCCCACCGCAACGCTGCAGGACGCGGATGATCCCGCCGAGTAGCGTCTCGGTTCAGGCGGGGTTCTTCGTCACCTCGAACTTCGCGTAGCCGGGCTGGGGTTCATCGACGTGCATCGGGAGCGAGACTTCGCGCAGGACGGGAACCTTTTCTGTGATCGTTCCGGTGGCGGGTGCGTCTTTGGGCACCGTGATTACGCGGGTGCCGACGAAGCGCACCACCGTCGGCAGCATCCTGCCCGTATCCAGATAGCGGGTGTGCGTGGCTTCGAGCAGCGTGTCGAACTTGAACAGCTTCGAGCCTGCACGAATCAGGTACTCGTCGTGGCCGAGCGGCCGAACCATCGTCGATTCGCTCATCACGTAGATGTGCCCGACCGTCGGCCGCAGGAAGCCCGGATAGAGCGGATTGACCCCGAGCCAGAATGGGATGATGACGCGGCGGGTGTCGGGCCATCCGTTCAGATGCACGTGGGCTTCGTGATCGTTGTCGCCGAGGGTGAAATCTTTGGCGTCGAAATCGCGCAGGATATCGCGGCTGAGCTGGTCCTGCGGCGGGGTGTTAATCTCGCCGGTCGGGCCGAAGTCCAGCGCCTTGTCGGGGGTGCATCCGACGGCGCCCGCGATCGCGAGCGCCGCCAGCACGGCTACCGCCATCGCCCTGAGTTCCGCCCAGCTCATTCGATTCGATAGCGCGCGTAACTCGCGGGGATTGCTCCGCCGAGCGTCCATTTCATTGGCAGAGAGACCTCGCGCACAACCGGAATTTCGACTTTCTTGCCGTCTCCGCGGACAAACTCGCGCTTGCCCATGTACTGCACTATCGTCGGAAGGATTTTCCCCGTGCCGCTGTAATGCGTGCGCGCGGTCACGAATACGGTCTCCTGCTTAACCAGCGTGCTGCCCGCCTCGATCATCCAGTCGCCGGGCGTATCGAGCGGCTTGCCCAGGGTGGCCTCGCTGATCACGTAATAGGCGCCTTCCTTCGGTTGCGTGACGCCCGGGACCAGGATGTTGACGCCGAACCAGAACGGCAGCTTCATCCACGCGTCCTTGCGCGACCCAGGCGGCCGGACCAGTGCGATGGAGTTGTCGTCGCCAAGTATAAACCGCCGCCCACGAAAATTTTCCTCGACTGACTCGGCGCTGGCGTAGATCGAATGCGGCTTCGGCGGCGGCGGCGCGCGGCGGCATCCGGACGCGGCGTATATTGCCGCGCCCAGTGCGAGTGCGAACGCGATCCGCCCGCGCCGCTCAGGCCCCACGCGCATAGTGGGCGGCGATCTCGCGGCCAACCAATTCGATCTGCCGCTCCCACGCATCGGGCGCGGCTACCGGCCAGAGCACGAACTTATCGAGCCCCATCGCGGTGTACTGCCCGAGGCGCGCCACGATGTCTTCGGCCGATCCAAAGACGCTGCGCTCCAGGAACTGCTCGGCGCCGCGGCCCATCGCGGAGAGCATCGGCTGCATCTCGGCCAGCGCTTTTTCGCGTGAGGCGGCGATCCGGCACAGCAGGATGAGCCCCGACTCGATGCGCGCGTTCGCCCGGCCGTAATCCGCCGCGTAGGCGCGAATCTTCTTCATGCTGTCGGCGTATTCCGCGGGGGTTTGGAAAGACGCGAAAAAGCCGTCGCCCAGCCGCGCGGTGCGGCGCAGCGCCGAGTCGGCGCGCCCGCCAATCCAGATGTCCATCGTGCCGAAGTCGTTGTTCGAGCGCGGCGCGGGCCGCGGCTCGATCGTCACGCCCTCGAAATTGAAGAAGCGCCCGTGATAGCTCGCCTGGCGATCTTTCCAGACCGTGCGCAGCACCTCGATTCCCTCATCCAGGCGCCGGCCGCGCGCGTCCGGTGAAATTCCGCACGCCGCGTAATCGGCCAGGTTAGATCCGGTCCCGACCGCCATCACCATTCTGCCGCCGGACAGATAATCGAGCGACGCGAACGACTTCGCGGCCAGCAGCGGATGGCGCAAATTCAGCAGCAGCACGCTCGGCCCGAGTTTCATCTTGCTGGTGCGCGACGCGATCAGCGCAAGCGTCGCGACCACGTCGAGTTCCGGCGACGGCGCCAACAGATGATCCGAGAGCCAGAACGAATCGATACCCCAATGCTCGGCGCGCTCCGCGACCCGCGCGATCGTTTCGGCCGAGGGCATCCCCAGCCGCCACAATCCAAAGCCCGCCCCAATCTTGACTTGCGGCATCATTTCCAGACCGTATTGCGCCTGACCATAGGCTAGATGATAGCATATGGTCCGCCGCAATGAATTCCAATCGGGATCGAGTGCGCAATCTTGGCGCTAGCGTAACGATGCTCGGCACGGGCGATGCCTTTGCCAGCGGTGGCCGCGGACAGGCCGGCTTTGTAATCGACGCCGGCGGCACGCGCATCCTGATGGAGGCCGGCCCCGAGATTCTGGGCGCCCTCAAGCGCAATGCGATCAATCCGGCTGGCTTCGATTTGCTCGTCATCAGCCATCTGCACGGCGACCATTTCGGCGGAATTCCGTATCTGATGCTCGAATACATGTGGGAAAGCCGGCTCGACCGCCCGCTTACCATCGTCGGCCCGCGCAATCTGGAATCGCGATGCTGGCGCCTGGTCAGGACGCTGTTCCCCGGCTTCGATCTCGAACGGGTCAAGCGCAAGCTGCGCTTCGTCGTACTCGAACCGAACTCGACGCTCCGGGTCGGCAAGGTCAAGCTCATGACGATTCGCAGCCCGCACACCCGGCCCGACATCTCGTTGTCGATCAGGGTCGAGGTGGGTGGCAAGACGATAGTTTTTTCGGGCGACACCGGATGGAACGACGCGCTGGTCAAGCTCGCGGACGGCGCCGACCTGTTCATCTGCGAATGCACCTACTTCGAGAGCAAGCATCTGAAATTCCATCTCAACTACCCCGAGCTTGCGGAGCATCGCGATCTCTTCAAAGTTGATCGGATGCTGTTGACCCATATCGGGCGCGAGGTTCTGAACCATAAGCGCGAAGTGAAGATCGAGATGGCGTCAGACGGGATGAAGCTCGCGATCTAGCGCGCTGGCGCGCGCGAACGCGAACAAGGAAATTCTGATCATGGGTATCGCGGACGGAAAGCGAGCGCTGGTGGTCGGCGTCGCCAATGACAAGAGTCTCGCCTGGTCGATTGCGCAGGAGCTGCACGCCCACGGCGCCGCGGTCGCGCTGACCTATCAGGGTGAGGTGCTCGAAAAGCGCGTTCGTCCGCTCGCCGCGCAGATCGGCGCCGAGGTTGTCGGCGAGCTCGATGTCACCAACGACGCGCAAATCGCGCGGGTGTTTGGCGCGCTCGAGGCCAAGTGGGGCGGACTCGATATGCTGGTGCACGCGGTCGCGTTCGCCGAGCGCGAGGATCTGCGCGACCGCTTCCTGAACGTCAGCCGTGGGAATTTTTCGCGCTCGCTCGAAATCAGCGCCTACTCGCTGGTCGCTCTGGCGCGCGCCGCGGAGCCGCTGATGCGGGCGCGGGGCGGCGGCTCGATCGTCACGCTGAGCTACATCGGCGCGGTCCGCGCGGTTCCAAACTACAACGTGATGGGAGTCGCCAAAGCGGCTCTGGAAGCCTGCGTCCGCTACCTGGCGATCGATCTGGGGCCACACAATATCCGCGTCAACGCGCTCAGCGCCGGACCCGCGCGCACCCTCTCATCCTCGGCCATCAGCGGTTATCACACGATGGCGCACGAGGTTGAAAACCGCGCGCCGCTGCGCCGCGGCATGAAAACCGAGGATGCCGGCAAGATGGCGGTTGCCCTGCTGAGCGACCTCTCGAGCGGTGTCACCGGGCAGACGGTTTACGTGGACGTGGGCTACAATATCGTCGGCTTCTGAGCGGTCGGACTTGGGCGCGGCCCGGCCGCGGTGACGCAAGCCCGCCGATCGGCGCCTGACGATCGGCGAAGGAGATTTGCGATGGCGATTCATATTGTTCCCCAGCTCTCGGATAATTTCGCGTATCTGGTGGCCGACGACTTCAGCTCCGAGTGTGCGGCGGTCGATTGCGCCGAAGCCGACAAGCTTCTCGCCGCCGCGCGCGCACACAGCCTGCGCATCGTCGCGCTGCTGACCACGCATTGGCATCCCGACCATAGCGGCGGCAATCAGGACCTGGCGTCAAAGGTGAAGGGCTTGAAAGTGTACGGTGCGAGCGCCGAAAACGGCAGGATTCCCGCGCTGACCAATCCCGTGGCCGACGGCGACGCGATTCGAATCGGCGCGCTCGAAGCGCGCGTGATCGGCATCCCCGCGCACACCAACGGCCACGTCGCGTATTATTTTCAGAAACTCGCGGCGGTCTTCACCGGCGACACGATGTTCGTCGGTGGCTGCGGCCGCGTGTTCGAGGGCAAGGCGGCCACGATGGTTGCGTCGCTCGCGCGGCTCGCGGCGCTGCCCGATTCGACGCAGGTCTATTGCGGCCACGAATACACCGAGAAGAATCTTCGCTTCGCGCTGACCCTGGAACCGAACAACGCCGCGCTCAAAGCCAAACACGAATGGTCGCTGAAGGCGCGCGGCGAAGGCAAGTGGACCGTTCCCTCGACGATCGGCGACGAAAAACAGATCAATCCATTTCTGCGCACCGCCAGCGCCGAACTGCGCGCGAGCCTCGAGCGAATCGATCCATCGCTCGGCGGCGATCCGGTCGCGATCTTCGCCAAAACCCGCGAGCTGAAAGATCGCTTCTAGAACGGTTGCATGATCGTGAGCATCAGGATCGCCAGCACCAGCAGGCTGACGACTCCATGCACCACCCCGAATTCGCGCCGCGTCGAGGCGCTGGGATTGTCCTCGAGGAAGCGGATCCGCCGGTAAAAGCGCACGTGATAAAACAAAATTACCGCGACCAGCAGCAGCTTCGCGTGCAGCCATCCCTGGCGCAATACCGCGGGCCGCATCAGGATCAGCACGATTCCGAGCCCGACCGTGATCGCGGCGCCGAGGTTGACCGCCACCTCGAACAGCCGCCGCACGGTCCCGAGCAGCCGCTCCTTGGGCAACCCGACCTCTTCCGGCACGCGCCCGAGCAGGCTCGCCAGCATCAGCAATCCGCCGATCCAGAAAATCACGCCGAACAGATGCAGCGCCAACACGATTTGGAACACGGCGTCTTTCACTTGGCTACCTCCTGCGATCCACCCGCGGGTCGCGGGAGTGACGACGGTACCGTATCGAGGCGTGCGCGAGAAGCGTCCGCGCGCCCGAGCGCGACGCTTGCCGGCGCGCCCGAGTAATCGCATTTATGAATCCGCGCGCGCGGGGAAGTTCCAGCCGCGGCCGCGCCGCACAGAGGTTTGCGATGGCCCAGTCATACTCATCTGAACTGAAACGGAAAACCGTAAGCCCCGAACAGGCCGCGGGCGCGGTCAAGTCCGGCCATTGGGTCGAGTACGGTTTCGGACTCGGGCAGCCGGATTTGTTCGACCAGGCGCTGGGCGCGCGGGTTCATGAACTCGAGCGCGTGAAGCTGCGCGGATGCCTTGCGATGAAGCCGCGCGCCGCCGTGGAAGCCGATCCGGAAGGCCACCATCTCGCCTATCTGTCGTGGTACTTCTCGGGACTCGAGCGCAAGCTCTTCGATCGCGGACTGTGCCAGCATATTCCGATGAATTTCGGCGAGGCGCCGGACATCTACCGCCGCTTCGCTCAGGTTGACGTCGCCGCGCTGAAGTGCGCGCCGATGGACGCGCACGGGTATTTTAATTTCGGTCCCTCGGTCACCTATCACAAGGCGATCACCGAAACCGCCCGCCATCTGATCGTCGAGGCCGACGCGAGCGTGCCCTACGTTTACGGGCTCGAATGCGGCGTGCATATCAGCGAAGTCGATCAGGTAATTGACGCGGGCGCCGGGGTTCTGCCGGAACTGAAAAATCCCGCGCCCGGTCCCGCCGATCAGAAAGTCGCCGAACTGATTGCGCCGGAAATCGAAAATGGCGCGTGCCTGCAAATCGGAATCGGCGCGATGCCGAACGCGGTCGCCGAACTGCTCGCGCAATCGGCGGTCAAGGAACTCGGCGTGCACACCGAGATGTTCGTTGATTCGCTGATCTCGCTGTACGAAGCGGGCAAGATCACCGGCGCGCACAAGGCCGGCAATCGCCACCAGATGACCTATTGCTTCGCCGCCGGATCGTCGCGCCTCTATAAGTTTCTCGACCGCAACCCGGCCTGCTTCGCGGGTCCGGTGGATTACACCAATCTGCCGCACCACATCATGCGCAATGAAAACGCGGTCGCGATCTGCAACGCCGCGCAAATCGACCTGACCGGGCAGGCGTGCTCCGAGTCCGCCGGAATCCGGCAGATAAGCGGCACTGGCGGTCAGCTTCAGTTTATCCGCGGCGCGTACGCTTCCCGCGGGGGCAAAGCGATCCTGTGCCTCGCCTCGACCTACGAACGCGCCGGGCGGCGCGCGAGCCGAATCGTCGCGCGGATCGACGACTCGAATATCGTCACCACCCCGCGCACCGACGTGATGTACGTGGTGACCGAGTACGGAATCGTCAACCTCAAGGGCAAGTCGGTACCGGAGCGCGCGCGCGCGCTGATCGGAATCGCGCATCCTGACTTTCGCGACGAGCTCGAGCGCGGCGCGCGCGAGTATCGGCTGCTGCCGAGCGCGATCTTCTAGGGTTGCGGCGCGGCGGAATCGCCGGTGAATTTGTACACCAGCTCATCGGGGCGGGTGAAGCCGAGTTCGCGGCGGATCAGATGTTCGAGGTAGCGATCGTTGGAGCGCAGGTTCTGAACGGTTGTTCTGAGCGATATGTTGCGCGAGGTCAATTCGGTGCGCCGCGCCTCCAGCGCCCGGCGCCTGACCCGCAGTGCGACCAGGTCGCGCGGACCCAGCGGACCCAGCGCAAGGCTCAATCCGAGCAACGCCAGAATCGCACTCAGGATTAGGTCGAGCCAGTGCCGGCGCAGGTGATTGCTTAAGCGGCTCATCGCGTTATGGTAAAGCAGGACCTGGGGGTAGTTCAAGTGAGCTTATTCCCCAACGTCATTCTAAAGTTCCGAAAGCGTACTGAATCAGGGGCTGGTTCCCACTTTAGAATTTCTTTATAAATTGATGCCCACCCCCCTTGCTTTTGCAATAACAGGTTTCTATAATGCATCCCGAGGGGTGGGGAAAATCAGACCACTCATTAGAAGTGAGCTTATCCAGCAGCGGCCAATTGAGAGGAGGTGTCTATGCCAGTTAAGAAGAAGGCCCCCAAGCGGGCCACCAAATCCAAAGCAAAAATGAAGAGCGGTATGAAGAAAAAGGCCGGCAAAAAGAAGAAGAAGTAACTAGCCACAAGTTTTCCTCCGGGTTTAACCGCCCGGAGGCTGGCTAAGGATACCAAGCTAGCCGCTGGAATGAGCCGAGGCGTTTGCGCCTCGTACGCCGAGAGAGCCCCGGTAACACGGGGCTCTCTCTTTTTGTGCGCCCCGCTTGCGTCCCGCGGGCACCCGTCCTAATGATCGCGAGGCGCAATTTTTCCGACGAGCGCTTCTCCGCCCGAGCCTCCGATGAACCATCCCGATTCCACCTTCGACGCGATTATCGTCGGCGCGCGGGTCGCGGGAAGCGCCGTCGCGATCGCGCTTGCGCGCCGCGGGCTCAAGATTCTGCTGGTCGACAAAGCGGCGTTTCCCGCGGACACCCTTTCCACCCATATCGTGCTGGCAGGCGGTACGCGCGTGCTCGCCCGGATGAACGCGCTCGAGCATCTCGAACGCGCCGGCGCGCGCCGCTATCAGCGGATGCGGATGCTCGGACCGGGTTACGATTACGGCGTCGATCTCGAAGCCGCGGGCGGCGACGACCTGCGCGGGTTCTGCCTGTCCCGGACGCACATGGACGCGGCGATGCTTGCGCTGGCGCGCGACGCGGGCGCGGCCGTACGCGAGCGCTTGCGCCTTACCGATCTGGTGATCGAAGACGGCGCGGTCGCGGGAATCCGCGGCGAAGATGACTCGGGGACGCGCGAATTTCACGCCGCGCTCGTGATCGGAGCCGACGGGATGCGCAGCACGGTCGCGAGGATTGGCGAGGCCCGGCTCGGCGCCTTCGCGCGTACCGAAGTCCCCTGCGCGCGCGCCTACTACTACGCCTATTTCGATGACCTGAACGCCACGCGCTTCGGCGACGATCTGGTCACCGAGCTCGACGCGGCGCCCGGCCAGGGCGCGATCGCGTGCCGATGCGAGAACGGCCGCGCGGTCGCCGCGGTCGCATTCGACGCGGACCAGATGCGCTTGTTCCGGACCGACCTCGAGGGCAACTTCCAGCGCGAGCTCGCACGCTCGTTCGCGGTCGGACATCTGGTCGAAGGCGGCCGTCTGGCGAGCCGGATCTTTTCATCGGGCGGGCTGCGCAACACCTGTCGCAAGCCGGTCGCCGACGGTGCGCTGCTGGTCGGCGACGCGGGCCTGCACGTCGATCCGTTGTTCGGCCAGGGGCATTCGCTCGCGTTGATGAGCGCCGAGATCGTCGGTGAGCTGGCTCCGCGCTGGTTCTCGGCGCGCCGCGGCCGCGTGATCGCCGCCGCCGCGATGAGCGAATACGCGCTGCGCCGCGACCGCGAACTTTTGCCCTATTACGCGGCGAGCGTGAAAACCTCGCGCGCGCTCGTATGCGATCCAGTCGCGCACGCCGCGCACCAGATCGCGCAGCGCGAGGGCTGGGCCGCGCTCGAGATGGCGCGCTTCGGACAGATGGCGGCGCGCGGCGCGTTTCCCTCGTTCCGGTTCGCGCGGATGATGGCGCGCCACGCGCGCGCCGCCTGAGGGCCGCGTGGAAGAATCACTTGGACGCTTTGCTTGCGCGGTCGAGCGGCCCGAGCCGCTCAAGTTCGCGTACCCTATTGTCCTGCTGCCCGATCTGTTCACCAGCGCGCGCCATCTGGGCCTGCTACTGGGCTATTTCGCGACGATAGGATGGGAGGTTTACGCGCCCGATTTGCGTGCCGCGATCGGCGCCGGCGGCTCACCGCCGCTCGCCGAATTCTCTTTCGCGGACCTGATCGCGCTCGCCGGCGAAGCGCTCGACGCGATCGGCCGCGGCGCGATTGTCGTCGGCCACGGCGCGGGCGGCCTGGCCGCGCTCAAGCTCGCCGAGCGTCCTGGCGTCAAGGCGGCGGTCGCATTGGCGCCGCTGGCGCCGGGCTATCGATCGGCGCTGGTCTCGGGCTTGGCCGCGCGGCTATCCGCGTGGCGGCGCGGGACGATAGATCCTCCGCGCGGCCGCGCGTTGTTCGAGTTTGTCGCCGACGCCGACCCATTCCAGCGCGCGGCGATAATCCGCGCACTGGCGCCTGAGAGCGCGAAGCTCGCGATGGGAATAGCGCGCGGCGAGATCGCTTTGCCGGCTGCCGCCGCCGCGCCGCGGCTGATCGTCGCGGGCGACTCCGACATCTTTGCGCCGATCGCGCGGGTCGCCGATCTCGCGCAGTCGCTCGGCGCGGTGCTCGCGCGGCTGCAAGGGCGCGGCCACTGGCTTATCGGCGGGCGCGCGCTCGAACGCTCGATCGGCGAGGCGCAGCGCTTCCTGGTCCGCACGCTCGGGCAGGAACTGCTGCTGCTCTATCCAGAGGAATGGAAAAATGAACCGGACGACGGCTAGCCTGCCACCAGGCGTCCGACCCAGCTAACCGCGACGCCGGCGAACAGCGCGACCAGCGGCCACAGGCGCTGATCGTTCACGCGCCTGAGCTGCGGCAGGATGTCCGAGGTCGCGACCGCGAGGAACGTCCCCGCCGAAAGCGCGATCGCCGCGCCGATTGCCATGTCGTTGGTCTGCTTGAGAACGGCCCACGTCAGCATCGCGCCGACCGGCGTTGACGCCGCGTGCAGCGCCATCAGCCACACGATCGAACGCGGCTTCCATCGGTCGAGCAGCAGCAGGCTGGTCAGCGCGAACGCATCGGGGATTTTGTGGAACAACACCGCCAGCATCACCACGCCGCCAAGCTCGGGCTTGTTGTAGGTCGAGCTGATCGCAAGACCGTCGAGCAAACTGTGAAACGACAACCCCGCGTACGCCATGATGCCGAGATGAATATGATCCTCATGGCCATGCGCGCCGGGATGTTCGGGGTAGGGATGCACCAGCACGAAACGTTCGAGGACGAAGATGGTCAAAAAGCCCGCCAACAGTGGCCATCCGAGCCACTTGCCCAGCATCGGCGCCGCGTCGGGTATCATGTCGAAGAATGCGACGCCGAGCAGAATGCCGCCCGAGAAGCTGATTGGAATCAGCAGGTTGCGGCGCGACAATCCGCCGGCCAGTGGAACCAGCGCGCCAATCATCGAGCCGGCGAAAATCACCAGCAGGTAGAGGACCAGGCTTAAACTCATCGCAGCGGCTCTCGGCCGCGATCGCGGCGCGGGATGCATCTCGCTAACACACGCGCCGACACCTGCCAAGCGCAAGGCTGGCGCGGGCGGTTGCGGACGCGCGCTGGCGCGGCGGATAATCCGCGCCGTGACCGAGGAGCGGAAATAATCACCATGGGAGCAATCAGGGATCAGGCCGAAAAGCTGTTTAACGGCGAAATCACCACCCGCCAGTTTCATCCGCTGCTTCCCACCGGCGAGTACGAGGAAGTCGCCGACGGCGTGATGTTCTACCGATGGTTCGCGAACGTGACGGCGGTCG
>Ga0307373_10000134_pt1 | contig 128255 bp, 110 predicted proteins | sample OX2MG_FD_202534 | JGI IMG/M metagenome (GOLD analysis project Ga0307373, IMG submission 202534) | Soil microbial communities from Risofladan, Vaasa, Finland - OX-2 | ecosystem: Environmental > Terrestrial > Soil > Coastal area > Acid sulfate soil | place: Finland: Risofladan, Vaasa... | reverse complement strand
GGGATTCATTCCGACCGAATGGTATCCCACCGCACTGGCGGTGAAAGGCGACAACCTGTTGATTGTTACAGGGAAGGGAGAAGGAACGGGACCGAATTCGAGAATCCTCCAACAGCCTCACAGGAACAGTGTGCATCCTTACATCTGTACCCTTCTTCATGGTTCGGTCGCCCGGGTCAGCATTCGGAACTCAGAAAGGCACCTTGCTGAACTTACACGAGTTGTCGAGCGAAGCAACCTAATGGAGGCTCGAGCGGGTCAGAAGACTCTGTTCGAAGGGCGAACTAACCCGATCCGTCATGTCATCTATGTCATCAAGGAAAACAGGACTTACGACCAAATCTTTGGAGATATGAAGCCCGGGAACGGTGATCCATCACTGTGTATGTTCGGAAAAGATATTACGCCGAACGAACACGCGCTGGCGAAACGGTTTGGGGTTATCGACAACTTTTATTGCAGTGGAGAAGTCTCAGGGGATGGACATGAGTGGTCCACCGCGGCGATCAGTACTGACTATAACGAAAGGACGTGGGAGATTGCGTACCGCAGCTCGGAAGGTACGCTTTCTTATGGACGCGGGGAATATGGTATCGAATCCCTCCGTCATGCCATTCCGGATATCGATGACCCGGGTACGGGTTATATCTGGTCCGACGTAGCACGGCACGGCCTTACCCATCGCAATTATGGTGAATTTATATCCACGCACTGGTGCGACAAGGGACTAACCAAGGTGTCGCTCCGTGCCGGAGTTCCGCTCGCGTCGCAAGGGGCGTGCCGGGAGAAGGTGGTTCGCAAAGGCCAGCCGCTTCCGCCGAATGTCGGCGAGCCTCACGGTTCCCCAAGCCCTTGGCCCTGGCCTGTTCCGATGATTGCTTTTGCTGAGGCTAGCAGACCTGCAATCGAAGGGCATTTCGATCCGCATTACGCTGACTTCAGGCTTGACTACCCCGATCAACTGCGGATGGATGAATTTATGAACGAATTCAAGGGCTACGTCGCCGCGCGCGAGAGCGGGCACGGAACCGAACTTCCGCAATTTACCCTCATGTGGCTTCCCGACGACCATACCGCCGGAACAAAACCCGGGATGCCGACGCCCTCGGCTTCCGTCGCTGATAATGACCTTGCGGTGGGCCGTCTGGTGGATGCTGTTTCGCACAGTCCCTATTGGAATGACACTGCGATTTTTATCCTGGAGGATGATGCCCAGAACGGCGCCGATCACGTTGACGCCCATCGCAGCACGGCCATGGTGATCAGCAAGTACTCTCCTGGTTCCGGCAGCCGGCCTTTCGTCGACCACCATTTCTATACCACGGTTAGCGTGATCCACACGATTGAGGAGTTGTTGGGGCTGCCTCCCATGAACAATAATGACGCTCAGTCGCCGGTGATGGCGCCGCTGTTCTCTGGACCCGGCAACCAACCGCCCTTTACGGCTGATGTCCAAAATCGCGAAAACGGCTTGATCTACACGATGAACTCGCCTGACGCTCCAGGCGCCAAGCAATCGGCTGAGATGGACTTCTCACACGCTGACCAGGCCCCTGCGGCCGAACTCAATGCCGTTCTCTGGCGGGATCGTATGGGAAATACCCCCATGCCCAAGCCGCGTCACGTCGTTTTCCCATAACTGGGGCCCGTGGGGATGCGGCCGAATGGAAGTTGGCAAGTTCTGCTTAACCGGATGTAACCGCAGGAGCCTACTCATTTAAAGTGGTGATTATCAAGCTGGGCAATGTATCCGGTTCCCACGCTTGATGGTAGGCGTAGGTCTTTCTATCCTTAGTGGCTGACCGGGTGGCGTAGCATGAACAGGCCGGGCTTCCTATTGGAGACACGAAGAGCCTCCGGCCTCAAGGTTTCCCGCTACTGTCCGTTGGCCCCGGAGTTCTTGCCTTCCAGTTCGTCAGCCAGCGCCCCGGCGTTATAGGCCTTGCGGAGCGCCTGGATAATTGCCGGCGCGGCCACAGCCACTGAGCGATTGTCTTGTGCGTCGTACACAAAGTATCCGACAAGGCTTTCGATGTTGCCGTCGAATATGACCCCGACGAGCCTGCCATTGCGGTTAATGACCGGCGAGCCGGAGTTTCCTCCTACCACGTCGCAGGTGGTCACAAAATCCAGAGGCGTTGAGAGATCGAGCTTATCTTTCAATTGGAGCCAGCGCTCAGGCAGATTGAAGGGCGATGTGAGGCCAAACCCGTATGCGCGGTCGTACAATCCATAGAAGGTCGTATGCGGCGGCGCCTTGGTTCCGTTCATGGGATAGCCTTTGACGGCGCCGTAAGCGAGACGGAGGGTGAATGTCGCGTCGGGGTATGTGCTTTTGCCGTAAGCAACAAAGCGTGCCCTGCCGATTTTCTCTCCGGCCCGCGTTTCAACACTTTCCACATCGTCTTCGTGCCACTTGATCATGGCAAGGATCTGCGGATTGACTCGCCTGGCAAAAGCGATAAGGGGATCTTTGGACGCGGCGACGGCCGCCTCGCCGCCCTCGATCAGCGACTTGCGGAAAGCTGCATCCCCCATTTGGGTTCCGGCAAAAGCTTCCCGGGCTGCCAGCTGTGGCGTCTGTCCTTTGAGAGCTCGACGCACATAAGGATCATCAGGGCCTAATGCTTCGCGCGACTCCTCAAGGGCATTGGCGAGCAGAGCCTGCTCCATCGGGAGATACACCGGCGCGGGGGAGAAGAGTTGGAAGCGCAGGGACGGGAGTTGCGCCTCGTGGAAGCCCCGCAGCCGTTCGCCGTCGGGCTTTTTAACCTGCGCGACGTACTGAACGATGGTCAACGCTTCTCTAGCCAGTGAACCTCTGGGTAGAGAGCGAAAGATGTAAGGTTTCAAGTTGGCGGCAAGAGTTTTTACTGCAGTGGCGATTTCATTCCAGGCGCCGCCGTATTCCTTCTGCCAGGCAGGATTTGCGGCGACGCGCTCGCGAAATTCCTGTTCCTCTTTCTCCTTTTTGGCCATCAGATCAGGATTGCGCAGCCCCGTTTCCATTCCCGCATAGGCTTTCAGGGAATTATTGAGGAAAAAGATCTGGCTGGAGGCTTGGCGCGCCTGCTCTGCGCCCTGGGCTGAATAATGCTCGAGCGTTGCCAGCCGCCTTTTCAGGATCTGGATGGTGAGCGGGAACATTCGATCGCGCAGCGTTTGTAGCTGGGAGACCGTGTCTTGACGGCCGGTTAATCCCGGGTTGCCAGAAACAAAAACTAGGCTGCCGTCCACAGGGCCCTGGACAGCCCATTGGAGGTAATTTTTGCTTTCCAGCGGCTTGCCATTTTCATAAACGCGAAAAATTGCAAAATCAAGATCGTATCGAGGATAGGTGAAGTTGTCAGGGTCTCCCCCGAAAAAAGCGATCTGCTGCGAGGGCGCAAAGACCAAGCGGACATCGGTATACTTTTTGTAGCGATAGAGCCAATATTCGCTTCCCTGGTAGAGCCGTACAACGTCAGACCGCAGCCCCGTTGCCGCGAGGCTTGCCTTTTCAATTTTGGCGATTCCCGTGCGCTGGGCCTTAAGAGCTTGCGCGTCGTTCATGCCTGGCTTGACGGCTGCCATCACGCGCTCCGTTACGTTTTCCATAGACATCAAAACGTTCAGTTCAAGGTCGGGGCATTTCAACTCCTGCGATTCCGTGTGCGCGTAGAACACGCCCGCGGCATAGTTATGCTCTGGCGTGGAAAGCTTTTGCAGCTGCATGAGCGCCACATGATGATTGGTCAGCACCAAGCCGTGCGGGCTCACGAACGCCCCTGAGCCGCCGTCATTAAAGCGCACGCTTGAAAGACGTACGTGATTGAGCCAGGTTTGCGTGGGGGTAAAACCGTAACGTTCGCGCAGTTGCTTGAGGGGAGGATTATCGAATGTCCACATGCCCTCGTCGCCGAGCATCAACGCGCGCAGTGCCGCAAGCCCTGTTGCCAATAGCAAACAGCAAATGAATAACTGCAACCCATGTCGTTGGAATCTATGCAAGAATCCCCCGCTCTCCTCGAAAATAGACTATTTTCGAAATCGATTCGGTTAAGAAAGGCTATCCGCACCGCCCGGCAATGTCAATCGGATGAGTGCGGGGGCCGAGAGGAGCCGAGTTATCGCCCTAATAGCTCAAAATACCGGGTTGCTGCCTCGATGCCGCGATAGAAATTGGGCAAGTGGAACTTTTCATTTGGAGCGTGGAGGTTGTCATCGGGCAGGCCGAATCCCATCATAATGCTTGGAATCTTCAGGTGTTGCAGGAAGAGGTCGACAATCGGGATGGAGCCGCCGGAGCGCATGTAGACTGTCTTCTTTTTGAAGACGTCTTCCATTGCCTCTGCCGCCGCTCGAATATACGGACTGTCAGTTGAGACCACGGAAGCCGGCGCGGAGCTTAGCACTCGGACCGTAGTCTTAATCCCCTTCGGAGTGAGCTTCTTTACCGCGGACGTATACTGCCGAATCACTTCCTTCGGCTCCATCTTCGGAACAAGGCGCATGCTGACTTTGGCGGTAGCGGCGGCCGGAATCACGGTTTTGGCTCCTTCGCCCACAAAGCCGCCGCGGATGCCATGAACCTCAAGGGTAGGTCGCGACCAAAGCCGTTCAAGTACCGAAAATCCTTTCTCGCCGGTGAGCGCAGTGGAACCAACCTCTTTCATTAAGAACGCTTTTCCCTTGAACGGCAGACGTTTCCAGGCTTCAAGCTCCTTCCGGCTGGGCTTCTGAACTTTCCGATAAAATCCGGGAATGCGGATTCTGCCATCAGGCCCTTTCAGACCGCCGATAATTTCTGCCAGTGCTTGCATGGGATTTGGAGCCGCTCCCCCGTACATTCCGGAATGAAGATCATGACCCGCGCCGCGCGCTTCAATCTCTGTATAGACCAGGCCGCGCAGGCCGGTGGTAAGGGTCGGCAGGCCGGGCGCAAACATTTCCGTGTCACAGACTACGGCCGCGTCAGACTTCAGCCGGGCGCGATTTTTGGGGACAAATTCTTCAATGTGTTCTCCGCCGACCTCTTCTTCGCCTTCGATCAGAAACTTGATATTGATGGGGAGTTTTTCTTCGCTTTTGAGATATCCTTCGACAGCCTTCAGCAGGATATAAGTCTGCCCTTTATCGTCTGAAGCGCCCCGCGCATAAAGGTTGCTGCCGCGGAGAGTGGGTTCAAAGGGAGGAGATTTCCATTCGTCCAGCGGATCGGGAGGTTGCACGTCATAATGGCCGTAGAGTAAGAGGGTGGGCTTGCCGGGAGCCTCCAGCCACTCGGCATAGACGAGAGGGTTCTGCCCGGGCTTGCCGGTGATGATCTCGACGCCTTGCATTCCCATGGCGCGGAGCTCATCAGCGATGAATTCCGCGGCATGATGGACGTCCCGCTGGTGTTCCGGCAAGGCGCTGATACTTGGAATTTTCAGCAGGCGGATGAGCCCGTTCAGGAATTGCTGCTTGTTGGCATTCAGGTATTTGATGGATGAAGTCGTCACAGATTGCCCCTCGATTGAATTTGCCAATGAAAGCAAGACTGCGCTCCTCGCGCGCCTGCCAAATTTACAGTCTATGCTTTGAGTTCGGCCACGTCAATTTGCGATAGCTTCGCGCAAAAGCGAATGAACTGTAAAGTTTTCAGCAGGGATATTCGCAAGAAGGTGGGGATGCTCGCCAGGTTTTGCCGCGAATGCGCTGGGACATCATTCAGGCCGGGAGGCAGAAGATCGAACTTCTTCTTCGGTGTGCTGGGCGTACCGGTTACGGACCACGGCAAGGTAGTGAAAGCCTGACACTGCCGTGATGCCCGCAGCAAGGTAAATGCATGCCTTGAGGATGGCTGGTGTGACCCAGGGCATATGGGCAAGAAGCGACAGCGCCGCAAAGACCGTGATGACCTGTATGACAGTGGATGTTTTGCCCAGAATCGTAGGATGGAAAGGCCGGTAGCCCGCTACGAGGATGATGAGCAGCGCCAGAATCAGAATTGCCGCGTCCCGGCTGAGCACCACGATGGTAATCCACCAAGGCAAGGCGCCCCGAAATGAGAGGGTGATAAAGGCCGTGCTCATAAAAACCTTGTCAGTGATGGGGTCGAGCGCCACCCCTAACGGTGTTACCTGACGGAAGGTCCGTGCTACGATGCCGTCTAGGACGTCTGAGAACGCTGCTACTGCCAGGACAACGAGCGCCGCGGTGTCGTGCCGGCCAACCACCAGGATGGCGAATATTGGGACAAAGATCAGCCGCAGAATGGTGATTTGGTTTGCCGGAGTCAGCGTGCGCGAGGCCATGGGCGGTTACCCTTGCGGGTCCTCCAGTCGCACATATTTCCCGAGCTGGAGGGCTGCTTCATTTGGGAATTGACAGGTCGGAGGCGCAAACAAATTTGTGATCATAGGGGAATTAACCTCCGGCGTGTTCCTTTCGAAGGTCCTTAGCACAAATCACCTGTGCCGCCGGATTCAACTCTGCTCGCGCAACCGGTCGCGCAGCTTGCGAGCTTCGACGAAGGTTTGTTCAAGCTCGCGGTCGCTCAGATGGGTTTTTACACTCTCAAGTTTTTGGATCATCGCTTCGAGCCCCGCCTGGATGTTCTCGATGTTTGTCAGGCAGATGTCCCGCCAAAGGCCATAAGGGCTATCGGCAAGGCGCGTCAGGTCACGAAACCCGGAACCGGCCAATTCGAGCGGCAGGCGTTTCTCTGTTACCTCATCAGCAACCATGCTGGCAAGGCCAGAGGAGAGAAGCTGGGGCAAGTGTGAGAGATAGGCCACTGCCAGATCGTGGCTTGCAGCATCCGTGACGTAGGGCCGAGACCTCAAAGTTTCGAGGAGCCGGACGAATGCTTTGACGCGCTCATCATTCATGTGTTCAGCGGACGACGGGGTCAGCGCGTAACAGACATTTTCAAAAATCGAGGCGTCTGCGTGTGCGAAGCCGGAGCTTTCCTTTCCGGCTAGGGGATGCCCGCCCAGGAACAGCGGGTCGCCGCTTATCAATTCCTTTGCCCGCTGGCAGATCAGGCGCTTGGTGCTGCCGACGTCCGTGACAAGCGCCTGGGGAGAGAGGTGTGGTGGCAACTGGCCAAGCAAGTCAAGGATGGCCCCAACCGGAGTTGCCAGAATCACCAAGTCAGCGTCGCGTACAGCGGAGGGAAGGTCTTTTGCGGCTTCGTTCACGGCTCCGGACGCGAGCGCCTGGCTTAAAGCCTCCGGCCGGTCATATCCCACCCGATGGGCCGGATGGCCCAGGTTTTTAAGGGCCAACGCCCATGAGCCTCCGATCAGGCCCAGTCCGATAATGGAAATCCGTTTAAAAAAAGGTTCGGCAGGTCCCACGAGGAGTCTTTCCCTTGAGCGGCTGGAACTTCAAATGGTTCGTCCCACCGCTGGTGCGATCATCTGCAATTCCTTCATCAGCTGTTCAAACTGTTCCAGGTAGAGTGATTGCGCGCCGTCGCTAAGCGCCTTTTCAGGATCGGGATGTACCTCGATCAGCAATCCGTCAGCCCCGGCGGCTACAGCGGCCCTTGCCATTGGCGCTACCTTGTCGCGCCGACCGGTTCCGTGCGAGGGATCGACGATGATCGGGAGGTGAGAAAATTTCTTGATCACGGGAATCGCCGAGATATCCAGCGTATTGCGGGTGGCGTTCTCGAACGTACGGATGCCGCGTTCACAGAGGACCACGTTGTAATTGCCGCCGGACATGATGTATTCCGCCGCCAGCAACAACTCCTCAATCGTCGCGGAGATTCCGCGCTTGAGCAGCACGGGCTTGGATGTTTTCCCCAGTTCCTTCAGCAGATTGTAGTTCTGCATGTTCCGCGCGCCAACCTGCAGGACATCCACATAGTCCGTCACGACGGGAATCTGTGTGTGGTCCATCACTTCCGAAACAACCAGCAGGCCGTATTTGTCTGCGGCGTGCCGCATCATTTTCAAGCCGGGAAGTCCCAATCCTTGGAAGCTGTAGGGAGAAGTTCTGGGTTTGAATGCGCCGCCCCGCAGCACTCGCACACCCATTTCTCTGATTCGAGCCGCAATCGTGTCGATTTGGGTTTCGCTCTCGACGCTGCAAGGCCCGGCCATGACCACGACCCGGTTGCCGCCCACCGCCACGTCCTTGCCAAGCTGAATAATCGATCCCTCGGGACGGAAATGCCGGCTGGCCAGCTTGTAAGGAACCGAAATTCTGAGAACATCCTCGACACCGTCGATGAGTCCGATGTCCCGGGTGTCAAAATCGATTTTGGCGCCTACCGCCCCGAGAACCGTCTGCCGAACGCCCGTTGAGCGGTGGATGTCGAAACCCATATCCATTAGTTTATTAATGACATGCTGGATTTCTTCTTCGGTCGCACCTTCCTCCATGACCACAACCATCTGGCACTATTCCTTCTCTTGGTAAGATTTGGTATCCATGATGTGGCGTTCCAGGGACCGCGCTTCATCGATGATCCGCTCAAAAAGGCGCTGCACGGCGGCATTGTCGAGCGGGCCGTGATTCGACTTCACAATGTTGCTCAGGATTTCCGCTTCACGGTTCGGCTGCCAGGTCTGCATCTTCAATTGGTTTTTGATGTGTCCGATCTCCACCGCACAGCTTGCGCGCTCATTCAGCAGTTTTACCAACTGCTGATCCAGTTCGTCGATTCGCTTGCGCAAGTTCTCGAGTTCGCTCATGCGGGTGAACTTCCTGTTCCTTGCTTGAGCCAGCGGATGTATTTTTCGATGGCCGCGGCCCCTTCAGTGGAAAAATGTTCTTCGATGGTGCGAACCACCGCGCTCCCGACCACCGCCGCGTCCGCCAGTTCTTGCACGGCGCGGATCTGCTGGGGGTTTGAAAGGCCGAACCCGACGGCAAGAGGCAGCCGGGTAAACTTTCTCGTGCGTTCGATCAGCGGCCGAGTGTTTGCCGCGATTTCCTTGCGTTCTCCCGTGACGCCGGTGCGTGAAATAAGATAAAGAAAACCGGTTGAAACGCTTGCCACCCGCTCCAGCCGTTCATCCGTGGAGGTTGGCGAGGCCAGGAAGATGGTGTCAAGCTTCCACTTTCGCAGAGTCTGGATGTAGGATTCCGACTCTTCCGGCGTAAGGTCCACGGCGAGAACCCCGTCGGCGCCCGCCTCGCTTGCGTCGCGAGCGAAATCCTCAAGGCCGTATTGCAGAATCGGATTGTAATAACTGAACAGAACCAGCGGCACGCGAACGCGTTTGCGCCAGCCGGGCAGCGCCTCCATTACTTTGCGCAGAGTCGTTCCGCCCTGAAGGGCTCGCTCTGAAGCTCGCTGAATGATTGGGCCATCTGCCAGCGGGTCGGAGAAAGGCACGCCCAGCTCGATGATGTCCGCGCCCCCGCGCTCGATAGCCTCCAGCAGGTCGCCCGTGGCTTCAAGCGTGGGGTCGCCCGCGGTCACATAAATGATCAGCCCTTTGGCCTTCTGCTCGCCAAGCTCTCGGAACTTGGATCCAATTCGCGATGTCACACCAGTATCCATAAGAAGTTCTTGAGATTGTAACCGGAATTACAAAATTCCTGCCGATTGAAAAATGCCCAGGTCCTTATCGCCCCTGCCTGAAAGGTTCACAATAAACACTTTTTCGCGGCCGGCTTGGGGAGCGCGCTTGATGACCTCCGCTAAAGCGTGTGAAGATTCGAGCGCCGGAATGATGCCTTCCATGCGGGCCAGCGTTTGCGCGGCTTCAAGAGCTTCCTCATCGCCCGCATACGTATATTCCACTCTGCCCTGGCGGTAGAGGGCTGCGTGTTCAGGCCCTACGGCGGGATAATCAAGCCCCGCCGACACCGAATGGGTATTGGAAATCAACCCATCGGCCGTCTGTAAAATGTAAGTGTACGTGCCGTGCAACACCCCTGGCGACCCGCCCGTAAAACGCGCTGCATGGTCGCCGAGATTGAGCGATCGGCCCCCGGCCTCGACGCCGACCATTTTAACTTCCTGGTCGGGGATGAAGTCGTAAAAGAGCCCAATGGAATTGCTCCCGCCGCCCACACAGGCAAAAAGGCAATCGGGCAGCTTACCGGTGGCCTCCAGGATTTGCTGTCGCGCTTCCTGTCCTATGACGCGCTGGAATTCGCGCACCATCATCGGGTAAGGATGCGGCCCCAGCACCGAGCCCATCAGGTAATGGGTGTTTTCGACGTTGGTGACCCAATCGCGCATGCCCTCATTAATGGCGTCTTTCAGCGTCTTGGTGCCTGAGGATACGCCCACTACTTCGGTTCCCAGCAGGCGCATGCGGAAAACATTGGGTGACTGCCGGGCCATATCTTCATCGCCCATGTACACCCTGCACTCCAGGCCCAAAAGCGCCGCCACTGTCGCGGTGGCCACGCCGTGCTGGCCGGCGCCTGTTTCGGCAATCAAGCGGGTCTTGCCCATGCGAACCGCAAGCAGGCCCTGCCCAAGGCAGTTGTTGATCTTGTGCGCGCCCGTGTGGAGAAGGTCTTCCCGCTTCAAATAGATTTGAGCGCCGCCCAAATGTTCACTGAGCCGCCGCGCGTGGTAGAGGGGCGTGGGGCGTCCGGCAAAGTAGTGCAAGAGGTATTGAAACTCGGACTGAAAGCTTGGGTCCTGGCGCGCCTCCTCATAAGCCTGCTCGAGTTCCTCAATGGCGTGCATGAGCGTTTCAGGGACATAGCGCCCGCCGAACTCCCCAAACCTTCCTTGGGCATCGGGCGCGATCACTGTTGGTTGTTCTTTCGGCATCTTGGTCTCTAATAAACGAGATTAGCTCAAATTTGCTGATTTGCCTCTTCGACCGCAGCAAAAAATGCGCGAAGAAGTCCCGGGTCTTTTTCCCCTGGGGCTGACTCGACGCCGCTTGCCACATCCACGGCGAACGGCCGGGCCATGGATATAGCGCGACCTACATTTCCAGGATTCAAGCCCCCGGCCAGAATAATTGTGCCATATTCTGCTGCCTTTCGCGCCAAAGTCCAGTCGATTTGAATGCCCGTTCCGCCTTTTAAGTCCGGGTGGAAGGCATCGAGGAGAAAAGCGTTCGCGCGAAGTCTCGCCAGCGTTTCCGGGTCAAAATCTTTTCCAACCGTCACAGCCCGGATCGTCGAGTAGGCTTTCAGCGGACCGGCCGGTTCCGGAAAGCGCGGGCCGTGAAGCTGCACGGTGCGGACTCCAGCTTCCCGTGCGATGGCAGCCACACTCCCTGCATCCGTCTCATCCGCGTAGACGCCCACAGCGGTTACAAACGGCGGCAATCGTTTGATGATGGATCGAGCGGCGCCTGGCGCAATGGAACGCGGCGAACGGGGATAAAAGTTAAAACCCAGCGCGTCAGCCCCCAGCTCAACCGCCAACTGGGCGTCTTCGAGCCGCGTGATCCCGCAAACTTTGACCCGGGTCAGCATGCCGTCAGGTCCGTGCCATCCTTAACGATGGCGCGCTTTCCAGGAGTTGTTCCAGGGCTTTTCCGGGATTGCCGGACGCCATCAGATGCTCACCGATAAGGACCGCGTTAAACCCTGCCCCGGCAAGACTTTCAAGATCGCTGCCGGACTTGATGCCGCTCTCGCTCACTGCCAGGCATGAGCGTGGAAGCTTTTCCCGAAGCCGGAAGGAAGTTTCCAACCGAACCTCAAAAGTGTGCAAATTTCGATTGTTGACGCCGATGATGCGGGCCCCGGCAGCAAGCGCCCGCTCAAGTTCCCGCTCCGTGTGAACCTCCACCAGCGGAGCAATCTTCAATTGCGAGGCAAGCCCAAGGAGCCGTTTAAGGTCTTCATCCTCAAGCGCCGCCACAATCAACAAGAGCGCGTCAGCTCCCGCGGCCGCCGACTCATAAACCTGGTAATCGTCGATGATGAAATCCTTCCTCAGCACAGGCAGTCGAACGGCCTGCCGGACGGCCTGCAAGTCGCCGAGCGATCCCAGGAAAAACTCCTCTTCCGTCAAGGTCGAAAGCGCCCTGGCCCCTGCGCGCTCATAGGCGATTGCAATCTCCTGGGGCCGATAGTCAGGGCATATTAATCCTCGCGAAGGAGAAGCCTGCTTAAGCTCAGCGATGATGCTGAGGCCTTCGGCGGAAAGTGCCGCGGCGAAATCCCGATAATCGGCTCTCCTCTCGGCAGCTCGCCGGAGGCCTTCCAGTGGATGGCTCGTTTTCAGCGCTTCGACGCGGCGCCTGCGCGCGGCGATGATCTTTTCGAGAAACAGACTCTCCACCTTGACTCCTCAAATCGCCGGGCTTTACAGCGTGAATCGGAACGAGCAGAGCGGGGCAAGCCTTTAATGTAACCTTCCGGTGGGAGCGAAGTCAACGCTCCAAGCATGAGCTCCGGGATCGTCCCTGTCCGCCAAACTTTAGTCTGGGCGCACAAGGCCCGCGCCGGGAGTTCGATGCGACAGGAAAGAGGCTGATTTTTTTTGCAGAAAGCTTTATATTGACCATTCGCATTTTGTGTTGAAACTAACACGGAGGTTTACCTCATGACGGATGTCGTGACTTTTGGCGAAGCCATGATTCGGCTGGCGCCTCCCCATTTCCTAAGGATCGAGCAGACTTCCTCCCTTGACGTGCAGGTCGGCGGCGGCGAGCTTAACGTTGCGGTGGGCGTAAGCCGGTTGGGACTTAAAAGCTCCTGGGTTTCCCGCCTGCCCAGAAACCCGCTGGGGCGGCTGATGGAAAACCGGGTGAAGCAAATGGGGGTTGATCCTTCACCGATCGTGTGGACGGATGAAGGAAGAGTCGGGCTGTATTTTGTGGAATTTGGCGCAGCGCCCCGGCCCAGCTCCGTTCTTTACGACCGTGCCCATTCTTCGATCAGCTCCATCAAGCCCGGAGAAGTGGATTGGAAAGAGGTTTTTGCGGGCGCCCGCTGGTTTCACACCAGCGGCATCACGCCGGCCTTAAGCGATTCGGCGGCGGCCGTCACCCGCGAGGCGTTGGTGGCGGCAAAGCAGGCCGGAGCCACCGTCAGTTACGATTTGAATTATCGTGGCAAACTCTGGTCTCCGGACAAAGCGCAGGCCGTCCAGGAGCCGCTCATGGATTTGGTTGACGTGCTGATTACCACGGAAGAAGACACTGGCGTCGTCTTCAAAATCAAGGCTTCTGGGAAAACGGATGACAGCGGTTTCAAAGAGGTTTCGGTCGAAAGTTACAAAGAGGCCGCCCAACGGCTTCAGGAACGCTTCAAGTTCAAGTGCGTGGCGATCACCCTGCGGGAAAATCCTCTGGTGTGGCGCAACACATGGTCGGCGATTGCTTACGCGGACGGTAAATTCTACGATGACGCCAAGTACGAGCTGGAGATTGTAGACCGGGTGGGTGGCGGTGACTCGTTCAGCGCGGGTTTTATTTACGGATACCTTTCGAAAAATTCATATGAAGCCGCGGTGCGTTATGGGAATGCATTCAGCGCCCTCAAGCAGACCATTCCGGGCGACTTCAACTGGTCAACGCTGGAGGAAGTTGAAAAGCTGCTGAAGGGGGCAAGTTTAAGGGTTTCAAGGTAACGACCGTGTCAGGGGTGGGAGGCTGAGTCATTTGGGACCCCGGGAGGCTGTATCGGCTGCGGGGTATTCAGCCGTATCTTTATTACCAGCAAGGAGTTAAAGATGTCGTGGTCAAGGGAGAAAGCTTTAGGACTAATCCGTGAGGTTGGTCTTATTCCCATCATCCGTGCCTCAACTTCGGATGATGCCTTCCAGGCGGTCGAGGCCATTGTTGCCGGTGGGGTGCCGATTGCGGAAGTTACGATGGTGGTGCCGAATGCCCTCCGGGTGATGGAGCGAGCCGTCGAACACTTTGGCGACAAAGTGTTGCTGGGGGCAGGCACGGTTCTTGATACGGAAACCTGTCGGGCGGCCATCTTTGCGGGCGCCGAGTTTATTGTGACTCCAACGCTTGACGTCAAAGTCATTGAAATGGCACGCCGCTACAGCAAGGCATGCATTCCTGGCGGGTTGACCCCTACGGAAATTCTGACAGCTTGGCAGGCCGGGGCTGACATGGTGAAGGTGTTCCCCTGCGGACCCGCCGGAGGAGCCCGGTACATGAAAGCTATCATGGGACCTCTTCCTCAAATCGATCTTGTTCCTACGGGCGGAGTTGATCTTGAATCGACTCCCAAGTATATCCGGGCCGGAGCCGCAGCGGTTGCGGTCGGCGGGGAACTGGTCTCATCAAAAGCGTTGAGGGAAGGGAACAGCGCGAGCATTACAGCGGCTGCCCGCCAGTACGTTGAAGCGGTGCGGTCAGCCCGAAGGACCATGGCAAAATAGTTTCCCGCTCCGCCGATCGCGCGCATAAGGAAGCGCAGCATGGGGGCGTTTGGGTTGTCATCAGCTTGAACCGTGTTCCAGGGCGTGGATGAACAAGGTCAGGTAGCGGCTCATGGCGCTGGTGATGAGGAATTGCTCACGCACGTGCTCATGCCCCTGGCGTCCCAGGCGTTCGGCGATGGAGGGGTTGGAGAGCAAGTACCGTACTTGATAAGCCGTCCCTTCCACCGAGTGAGCAAGCATCCCGGTGTGCTTGTGGATGACCTGGATCGGAATTCCACCTACCGCCGAAGCAACCACGGGTTTCCTCTTCCAAAGCGCTTCGGTAACCGTCAGTCCGAAACCTTCACGGAGACTCTTCTGGATCACGATCGTTGATCCGCGCTGCAGGGCATTGATCTCAAGCGCACTCCAGGGCGGCAAATCGAGAATGTGGATGTCGGGATCGCCGGCTGCCACTTCCCGAACTTGGTCGAGCACTTTGCCGCCTTCCGGGTCATCCGCCGCGCCGCCCCCGGCGAGAACCAGTTGGCAGTCAAAATAGCGTTTGACGATTTTGTAAGCATTCACTACGCCCACGGGGTCCTTTAGGCGGTCAAAACGTGAAACCTGAGTGAGGATGGGGCGCTTCGGGTCGATCTCAAATCCCTCCAGAACGCTCTCAATAAATTCCGGTTCCAGATCCCGGTTTTTCTCGGAAAGGGGGTCGATGCAGGGGTAGAACAAATATTGGGGAATCGCGCTCTGACGAGTGAAGTCGGGCGAGGAGAACAAAGACGCGTCATACCGGAGGACATAGGGTTCGAGAAAACTCCAAACGGTGGGGTTGGGCCTCGACAAATCAATATGGCACCGCCATATCCAGCGGCCGGAATGGTTTTCCCGGTCATTGATGAGGGGCAGCGGTTGAGGGTCGTGGATCACGACCAGGTCAGAGTCCAGTTGAAGGCGTGCGCGGTTTTGCTCGTTATAGGCAAGAAAGATTTCGAAGCTCTCCGGAGGCTTATCGTAAGGCGCTCCGTGCAGGGCATTGTGGAACGCCTTTGTGATCTCGAAGAAGTCGTCGCCCCCGGTAATCACATCCCAGCGGAGCGTGAGGTTGAGTTCCGTGAGCAGAGGAACCAGACGGCTGAGGATTTCGGCCACGCCTCCTCCGACGGAGGTCGAGTTCACCATCTGCACTGTGCGGCCTCGGAGCCGCGAAGCGAGTGCTCGAAGTTCTAGGATCTCCGGCGCCCCGACGATGGATGAGTAGTCATCCAGATGGAGCGTGCGGGTTTGGGGTTTCGTGGCCTTCATCGCTCCAACTCCTGGCTGACCAGGGCAAGAAGCTGCCGCCGCGCTACCTCCAGCGTGTTGGTGTAGATATCGATGCGGGTTGCGCGCTGTGCCAGGCTCTCCAGTCCCAAGCCCGTTGAGAGCCAGAGCGAGAAATCGTTGGTTCGCAGGTGAAGCCGTAATCGGGAGGTTACGAAGTGGAAATGGAACGAAGCGTTGCTCAGTTCGGCAAGCACGTTCCGGAAATCCTCAAGCGTCTGGACTTCTATATTCAACGGAACTGAAACCTCGATAGCTTCGGAAAAGTAGAACGGCTCAAAAGCCTCTTGCCGGGCCCGCTCGGGGTGGGAGTGGCAAAAATCGGTAACCAGCGACCGAAGGTCATTTCTCAAGTCGGAGAGACTTAGATAATCACGCAAATCCAGCGCCGCCAGTCGTTCCGCGAGCGCAGCTTGATTGCAGCCCGCCATGATCCATTGAGCGAAATCGTCGGAAAATCCTTCTGTCAGGAAGTGATGGCGGCGCAAACTGTGAAAGGTATGGTAGAAGATGGAGGAGTCGCTGCACTTGGCCAGTCCCTCCTGCAACTCCGAGAGCTTGGTTGCCCTCTGGTTCGAGATGCGGATCAGGTACGACGCGGTAGCAAACCGGAAGGGAACTTGACCCTTTTTCAAGCGAGCGTATCCTCCAGCTTTTTCAGGAACGTCAGCACTTCAGCCGGACTGCGCAAAAAGAATTTGGCATGGGTTTCTCGAAACCTGCCCACTCGTATTGTTACACCGTTTTTCAGCAAGGCAAAGGCCGTTTCGTCGGTGGTATCGTCGCCGGCGTAGATGGCCAGCTTGCGGCCCGGAATCTGCCGGAGCAAGTCCTGTGCCGCGATGCCTTTATTCCCCATTTGGCTGGGATAAATTTCCCAGATTTTCTTTCCGGCCATCAGCCTGAAACCAGGTCCTAAGCGCTCAAGAACCTGTTCGGCCACCGACTTGGCTTCCTTGGCTGTCGCATCGCGCGCCGCACGATAGTGGATGCCGAAGCAAATCCCTTTATCTTCCACCCTTATTCCCGGGAGGCTGCGGACCTGTTTCCGGACCCATTCCATGCCTTCCCGAAGCCGGCCGGCACTTGGCAGAGAGGTTGTTTGTCCGTCACTTCTTTCCCAACCGTGAAGCCCGAAATACAGTGCGCCTTTGACCCGCGCGCGTTGGCGCAGGTCGGCGAGCTGCCGTCCGCTGATGAAGCACAAGGTCACGCGCGGATGACCGGCCAGCCGGTTAAGCAATCGCCGCGCTCTCTCTCCCAGCAACACTTCTTTGGGGTTTCGCCGCAACCGCACCAGAGTGCCGTCAAAATCCAGGAAGAGGACGATGGTCTTGGCCAGCCTCGCTCGTCTGGCGACATGGGACCACGCGGAAAAGAGATGTTCGGGTTCCTGGGGGAGTTTGGCTTGAGGCTTCTTTGCTGTGGCTGATGTTCGCCGTCCTTCGGATTCCTTTTCGGACCGCTTACGGTTTCTCTGCATGTTTTGCCACAACGATTGCCCGGGTCCGTGTGGAAAAAGCACCCGAACCTTTCCATCCCGGAAGGCCTGTTAGGAATGGGTCAGCGGACTCTTAGCGGTTCGGTTTTGTCGAGCCGGACTTCGGAAAGTTCCCGGACCAGGCTTGCCGCCCAGCGGTAAATGTTATGCTCGCGAACCACGCGCCGCATCCGTTGCATCCGGAGCCTTTTTTCTTCCGGGTCCATCTCGAGAGCGTAATGGACGCCTTCCGCCAGAAGTTCGGTATCGTAAGGATTGACGACCAGAGCATCCCGCAACTCGCGGCAGGCGCCCGTGAAGCGGCTCAGGATCAGCACGCCTTGGCCATCGTCACGGCTGGCCACAAACTCTTTGGCGACGAGGTTCATCCCGTCGTGGAGAGACGTCACCATGCACAATTCGGCCGCCCTATAGTAGCGCGTAATCTCCTCATGGCTGTGATGCCTCTTGAGAAGCACGATCGGTTTCCACGCATCTTTCTGGAACCGGCCGTTGATTCTTTGCGCCTCGCTTTCAATTTCCGCTACCAGGTTGCGATATCGCTGGATGTCGGTTCGGCTGGGCGCGCCGATCTGCACAAAGCTGAATTTGCCCTGATAAGTGGGATATTTTTCAAGAAAACGCTCAATCCCGCGGAAACGTTCGACAATGCCTTTGGTGTAGTCCATGCGGTCGACGCCCACGCCCATGATGGTGGCCGCAACGCCGAGTTCCTTAAACAGATCCTCCGCGGAGGGACGGGTTTCCAGCAGCGGATCGCCGGAATTCTCCGTGTCAAAGACCACACTGACCGGGAACGGACGCACCAGGGTAAAGTGGCCGCGCCGGTTGACGGCAAAGCGGTCCCATTCGATGCGGCACTCGAGCGCGCGATCCACGGTTTCCAGGAAATTGTTGCAGTGCGACTGGATGTGGAAACCGGCAAGGTCGGCTCCCAGCAATCCGTCCAACAGTTCGCGCTGCCAGGGACAAATACCGAATCCCTCCGCCGTCGGCCAGGGAATATGCCAGAAAATCGCCACGCGCGCGTCCGGCCGTTTTTCTTTCACCAGGCGGGGCAGCAAGGCAAAATGGTAGTCGTGGATGAGCACGGCAGGCTCGGGCGTACCCTCCATCTCCTGTAAGACCGCTTTTGCAAACTTCTGGTTGACCGCTTTATATTGCTTCCAGTCGGCCTCCCGGAAGGTGGGACGCGTGTGAGCGATATGGCACAGCGGCCAGAGACCTTCGTTAGCAAAACCGAGATAAAATCCCTGCTCTTCTTCTTTGCTCACCCAGACTCTGCGCAGGGTGTAGTGAGGGTCCTTGGGAGGCACGCGAAGGCGATCGTGTTCGTCCACGGTGTCGCGGTCGGCGTTGCCGGCGCCGGCCGCCACCCAGGTGCCGTCACAAGCTCGCAGAATGGGCTCGAGCGAAGTTACCAGGCCGCTTGCCGGAACCAGGCATTCGATACCCTTGTCGTCGCGAACGTGCATGTAGGGTTCGCGGTGTGAGACCGCAAAGATCGGCTTGCCGCTGAAGCGGCTGCGGACATGCACCCGCAGGCGCTCCGGCGTCCAGACAGCCTCGCCAGCTTCACGCAGGCGGACTTCTTCCTCAATGGCTGTTCTAGCCACTTCCAAACTTTTTGCTAACTGGGTTACTTCCTGCGTAATGGGCCGAAACAGTTCTTCAGAGGGTGGAGTTGCGCCGCGCAAGCCCTTGCCTGTTCGCAGGGCGCGCAACCACTGGGCTGTCTTCGTGACAGGCTCAAGGATGCTGACACGGATGATGAGAAGGCATATCAGTGCGATCAGGACGGTTTCGACGAGCAGGCGAAGAAAGGTATCCCGCCAAAGCCGGAAAGACTGAGCCTGGATGAAGCTTGCGTTATGGAAGAGCGCCAGCGCCCCTTCCACGCCCTGGTCACCGTTGATGGGCAATACGAAAACCTGGAAGGGGACTCCGTCGACCGTCAGAAACTGGCTGCGTCCCCGATTTTGGGCGATGGTTTCGCGGATTAGCGAGGGGGCAGCAACAAGTTGCGGCGTGATTCCGTTGGCCGCGCTGACTTTTTCCCCCTCCCGGTCATAAACGTCTACACCCGCCAGTCCTTCGCGGTTTTCAAAGCGGTTCAGAAGGGCGGACATTTCATCCCAAGCCTGGTTCCTGAGCAGCGGTTCGACATTCTCAGCAAGACTTTGGGCCAGAACTTCCGCGTGCCGGTCCAAGGTGCTGCGCAGAACGTGATTTTCCGAGCGAATCTGGAAGACTGCAAATAGGCAGGCCACCAGCGTGATGCTGATGATGAGAGAGATAATAAGTTTGTAACGAATGCGCATCTTATGAATTCTACATCATTTGGGTCAAGATAAGTTCATGGAAGACCGTGCTCCATCGCTAGCCTCAATCGTGAAAAGGCGAGAGGGCTCTGAAGTCTGGTGCTTTCGTAATGAATCCAATTCCGTTATTATAGCGCATGAGAGAGCAGAAGATGGATTTTGATGGTCGGGTAGCGGTGGTTACGGGTGGGACGGGCGCTCTCGGATGCGCCGTCGTCCGGGACCTTTTGGAATCTGGCGCCCGGGTTGTGGTGCCTTATACCCGGGAAGAAGGGTGGAAAGCTCTTCAAATGCACGTTGCCGAACAGGCTGACCGCCTCACGGGTAGCTCGGTCGATCTTGCCGACGCGGGCCAGGTGGACAACTTTATTCAAGATACCCTCTCGCGGACCAGCCGCGTTGACTTTCTTGTCTCGCTGGCGGGCGGGTTTGCGGCCGGCAAAAGTTTTGAATCCGACGAGCGCATATGGGATCGCATGCTCGACATGAACCTTCGCAGTGTCTTTCTGCTGCTCCAGCCTGTGGTCCCGGCAATGATCCGCCAGAATTTCGGGCGCATCATCACGGTATCGAGCGGGGCGATTCTAGGCGGCGGAGGAATCGGAATGGCGGCTTACGCCGTCACCAAAGGCGCGGTGAGGCAGTTGACCGATATTCTTGCAAAAGAACTTGCGGGATATGACATCCGCGCCCACTGCGTGATGCCCGGCACGATGGATACGGAATCGAATCGCAAGGCCATGCCGAAGGCCAATCCCGCCGAGTGGGTAAAAACAGAAGACGTGGCCCGGGTCATCCACTTTCTGCTGGGAGATCAGTCGCGCGCGGTCCGCTCAGCCGTGGTTCCGGTTCTTGGCTAAAGCGGCTCCCGCCGCGGCTTTTCCTTGGGTGGCAAAAGTCTTGGTGGGCGCCGTCCCTGCCAAGGGGAGGGTAAGATGATCGTGATTGAAAGTTTAGGCCCTGGCGGTTATAATAATCGTTTGACCAGATTGTAAGGAGCCTCATGAGGAAAGATATTCATCCTGATTACCATGACGTTGCGGTGGTGTGCGCCTGTGGCAACACCTTCAAGACTCGGTCCACACACGCAGGGGATGTGCTGCATCTCGAAATTTGTTCGAATTGCCATCCCTTCTATACCGGCAAACAAAAGCTTGTGGATAGCGCCGGGCGGGTGGAGCGCTTCCAGAAGAAATACGCGGCGTTTCGCAAAGGCCGGGAAGAGGCTGCTGCCGGCAAAAGCTCAGGCGCCGGAAGCTAAGCATCGGGGCCGCGCGCGGCCCTTTTCCTCCTGGTATTCGAGAAGATTCCAAAGACCAGAATCAAGTAGGGCAGAGAAGGCTGTTGGCGACGAAACCACCGCTTGATCCCTATATTACGAAGGCCAAAGTCTACCTCCTGGGGCGCCAGACGGTCGTCCGCGAGGAGCTCGCCCGTTTTCTCGATGAAGAAGGGCTCAGTTTCACCACCGACACCGAAGCGGCAGCCGAGGTGCTGGCTGAAATTGCGGGCCGCGCCTGCTACATGTCCTTTGGGAAGGGACGCAAGACCAACCGAGAGTATCTCGATAACATCCTGACGTCAAAGCATGGCAGCGTGCTGGAACACGCGGTCTGGTCTCTGTTGATCACGGGAGTCAGCCGCTCGCTGACGCATGAGCTGGTCCGGCATCGCGCCGGCTTCGGCTACTCGCAACTCTCGCAGCGTTACGTGGACGAAGGCGACGCGCGCTACGTGGTGCCTCCGCTCTATCAGGAAAACGACGAACTCCGCGCCCAGTGGCAGCAAACCATCGACTGCGTCAGAAAAGCCTACGTGGAACTCGCGGATGCCACAGCGCAATACGTCCAGCAAAAGCATCCGGAAATGGCCACGCGCGACCGCCGCAAGTGGGCCCGGCAAGCGGCAAGATCGATTTTGCCCAACGCCTGCGAGACCAAAATCTTTGTGACCGGCAACAGCCGCTCCTGGCGCCACTTCCTGGAAATGCGCGGCAGCCCGCACGCCGATACGGAAATCCGCCTGCTCTCGGTGGAAATCGCCCGGGTGCTGAAAAACGAAAGCTCCAACATCTTCCCGGATATCGACATCTACGACGAAGCCGACGGCATGCCCGCCGTGCGCGTTACGCATTCCAAGGTCTAACGAGCCTGGTGCGCTCGATCCTCTTTGCCGCTTTCTCAGCGCTACTTAATTCCCACCACCATGGAATCGGGCCCTGCGAGGTGCTCGACGTAAGCTTCCCGGAACCCGGCTTTTTTCATCCAACTGCAGCAGTCGGCCCCGGTGTAGTCGAATCCTCCCCGGGTTTCAATCAGCATATTGAGGCTTGCCAAAAGGCCGAACGCATTGGTTCGGCGGTCGTCATCAATCACCGCGTCATAGACGACCAGCGCGCCGCTTTTGGGCAGGGCTTTCGCGGCTTTTGAAAGGAGCATCTGTTTTTCTTCCAGGTTCCAGTCATGCAGGACGTGTCCCATCACCATTACATCGGTTTCCGGCAGCGGGTCCTCGAAGAAGTTTCCGGCATGGAAGTTCAGGCGCGGGCGCAGGCCGAAAGAGTGCACGTACTCTTCAAAAAACGGCTGCACGGCAGGCAGATCGAATCCGACTCCGTCAACGTGTTCGTGTTTCAGCGCAATCTGGGTGGGAAGCCCTCCCTGAGCGGTGCCGATGTCGGCGAAAGTCTTGTATTTTCCCCACGCGAACTTCTCCGCGATGGCCTTGGCGGCACCCAAGCTGATGGCGGTCATGGCCTGAAGAAATCCCCGCATCCGATTGGGGTCGGCGTAAAGCGCGGCGAAAGCATCGCCACCCTGTTTGGATTCGTTCTGGGGGAGGCCGGTGCGCAGGCCTTCAGTGAGCGAGCCCCAGTGGTGGTAAAGGCGGGCATTCGCCATCTCCAAAATGCCTCCCACATAAGTGGGCTTCGCTTTGTCGAGGAAAAGGTCCGCCTCGCGAGTGTTAGAATAGTGTCCGTCCTTTCGCTCCAGGATTCCCAGCGCCACCAGCGCATCGAGGAAATCCGCGGCGCTTCTTACGTGCAATCCGAGTGTCCGGGCCAGTTCATCGGCCCGCTCGGGTCCTCTGGCAAGCTGCGTAAAAACCCCCAACTCCACCGCGCTCAACAGCGTTTTCGAACCCCAGAAGCCCAGTCCGAGTTGCAATATTTTGTCGGGCTCGGGCGGCGCGCCGCCCTCCGGCCGAACTGCTGTTCGGTCTTGATCAGATAATGCATCCATAACCCACCCCTTCAGTTTTTTGAATCGCTTGCCCCAGCAAGTTTTAATGGGTTCATGATAACCGAAAAAGCGTGCCGTGTCTCGAAAGTCGCGGGCGCGGATGAAGATGGCGGGATAAGTAAAACCTGGGAGGAAAGGCGGCGGAAATTACAATCCCGCAGCTTTACGGAACTCGGCCATGTGCTCGCGCATCTCGCGGTTTGAGGGATCGAGCGCCAGCGCTTTCTGCTGAACTTTCACCGCCTGCTGATACTGGCCGTTTACGTAGAGGGCTTCCGCCAGCGTGTCAATAAAAGTCGCCTCTTTCCAATGGGTCAGGTCAACAGCCTGCTGGGCATGTTTCAGGGCTTCAGCGGGATTTCGGTAGCGGGGGTCTTTAGCGGTTGCGAGCAGCCAGGCCAGATTATTGTGGCCTTCAGCCATGTCTGGCTTGATCTTTAAGGCCGCATGATAATGTTCAATGGCTTCAGGATAAAGGCGCTGCGCGGCGCATAGATCGCCCAGGCCTTCCTGGGCTTCCGCCGTCTTGGGATTTTTCCCCACGGCCGCCTCAAGATACTTTTGCGCCTTGCCGGGGTCACCCTGGCGTTCATAGGCGACGGCCAATCCCAGTTGGGCCTGGGGAGAGTCCGGGCTCAGCCGCAGGGCGGTGTGATATTCCTCGATTGCTTTCGTTAATTGGTCCTGGCTGAGATAAAGCGAAGCCATCTCTTCGTAAGGCCTTTCGTCATGCGGGTTCTTATGCTGCGCCTGCTCAAACCGCTCGAGTGCCCGGCCGTCCTGGTGGTGATTGCGAAATTCTATTCCTTGCCCAATCAGTTGGGTTACTTCAAGCGAGGCGCGGTAATGGTTTGCGGTAGCGAACATGGCCACAGCGACAATGGCGATGGGGATGACCACCATTTGTTGCGAGACCCTGGAAAGCACCCAAGCGCGGTCCATGCCCGGCAGCGGAGGCGGAATCAGCCAGGCGAGCGCCATTCCTCCCAGCAAGCCTCCCACGTGTCCCCAGTTATCGATCAAGTGCGGCAGGGAAAGCCCGATGGCAAGGTTCAGCACAATCAGGATTACCATGCCCTTGCCAAAAGCCCGCTTCCAGCGCCAAGGCACTACTTCAGGGTGCAGGTATCCGGTGACCAGCATGGCTCCGGCCACGCCAAAAATCGCTCCGGAGGCTCCCGCCGCGACGTTATTAGACATCATCATAGAAAGGAGCGAGCCCGTGATGCCCGAGCCCACGTAGATGACGGAGAAACGCCCGTATCCATAAACCTGTTCCAGGATCGGTCCCAGCAGATACAGCGCGTACATGTTGACAGCGAGATGGAACCAGCCGATGTGGATAAACATCGGCATGACGAGCCGCCAGTAATCACCGCGGCGCAGGTAGGGCCCGTAGGAAGCGCCAAAGTTCAGCAGAACGTCAACCTGCTTGGAGCCGCCCGCGAGCGTCATCAGAATAAACACCGCGACGCACAATCCAATAAGAACCAGCGTGGCGACGGGCCAGTAGCGCGGCCAGCGATGGGAGAACCGCGGCAGACGATGGATGGTCGTTTGAGATTCGTCGAGCGATTCCATGGTTTGTCTTGATTAGGTTTCTGCCCGCAGCCACTCGAACTGAAAGGCGGGCTTCCAGGCGGGGGCCGAAGGATTCCCTCTGAAGATGTGCCGATTCAGGGTTCTTGACCGCATAAGCCCCGATCTTTCAAAATTTCGGTTCCCATGCGGAATTATATCATTTTGTCCGCACGGGGGCCTGGAAGGCACTGGTTCCTGGAGATTCGTGTAGCTCATTGCGGCGAGCCGCGGGCTGCCGTTGGCCGCCGGAGCTTCAGCAGGGGATGGCCTATCCTCTGTTATTGCGGCATGCTAGTATGTTAGCTATGAGCAAATTACTTTCCAAATATGGGTATCGTTCTGCTGCTTATTTAATGCTCTTGCTGGCCGTGGCGGCGGTGTTCCTTGGCGGGAACCGGGCTTTCCCCGCGTCAAATCCCTGGGCTCCGAATCAGCTTGTTGAGCCGGCTACGCTGGCCCGTCAATTGAAGTCGTCTGGAATGAAGCCGTTGTTGCTGCAAGTGGGATTCCGCCGACTTTATGACCAGGGCCACATTCCAGGCTCCAAGTACTGCGGGCCGGCTTTTCGACCCGCTGGAATCGCCAAGCTGAGGGAATGCGTTGCCCAGGTCCCGCGCACCAGGGAGATTCTGCTTTACTGCGGATGCTGTCCCTGGGAGGATTGCCCCAATATACGCCCGGCTTTTGAGGCGCTCGACCGCATGGGTTTTAAGCGGGTCAAGGTCCTTTATATCGCCCATAATTTCGGCCGGGATTGGGCGCATCAAGGGTATCCGACCGAACCTTGATCTCCGATCGCCGAGCCCGATAAGCGGGTGGCGCGAGGAACTGCAACGCCCGTGGCCGCATCTAACCAAATGAGCTGTAGCAGGCGAGGAGTATCAGGTTATGTGGAACAATTTTAAGACGACTCTTCTCTTGGCAAGTTTAACGGGAGTCTTCCTGGCTATCGGCGAGTTATGGGGCGGCGAGCGCGGCGTGGTGCTTGCTTTGGTGTTGGCCGGGGTCATGAACCTGGGCACCTATTTCTTTTCGGACAAGATTGCGCTTTCCACGTCCGGAGCCAAGCCGGTTTCTCGCGAGGAAGACCCGCGCATTTATCAGATTGTCGAGCGGCTGGCGGCGAAGGCTGGAATTCCGGTCCCGAAAATCTACAAGGTTCCCACCAACTCTCCGAACGCTTTTGCCACCGGGCGCAATCCCAATCATGCTTCGGTTGCGGTTACCCAGGGCATCCTGGAGATTTGCGACGATGAGGAAATCGAGGGTGTGCTGGCCCATGAACTCGGCCACGTGAAGAACCGGGATATTCTGACCAGCGCCGTCGTGGCCACTGTCGCCGGGGCCATCACGTTGATCGCGCGCATCGTATTCTGGGGTGAGATGTTTGGTTTCGGCGGGGGCGGCGGGGGCGACCGTGAAGGCGGAGCTCTCTCGGCGCTGGCCATGATGATCGTGGCGCCGCTCGCGGCGATGCTGATTCAACTGGCGATTTCCCGCTCGCGGGAATATGAGGCGGACGCCACCGGCGCCCGGATCACCGGGAATCCGCAGGGCTTGGCGCGGGCGCTCAAAAAGATTGACGAGTGGTCCAAGCGCGTGCCCATGCAGGTCTCGCCTTCCATGGCGCACCTGTATATCTGCCAGCCGCTGACCGGGCGCGAAATGTTCTCAACCCTTTTCGCCACCCACCCGCCCATCAAGAAGCGGATCGAGCGGCTCATCGGCACGGGATATTATTGATTTCTTAGGACGAATGCGAATTCTGAGATGTTCCACTCGAGTCACGGATAGCTTTTATTCCAAGGGCAAAGCGCAGGTTAAATCTTAAGCAAAGCATATGGCCATCGTCATTGATGGGATGGTTGAAAAATGGCGGGGTGCGCAAAGGCCTGCGCTGAAACATAGCGGGCGCGGTGAAAGTCCAAACGTATGAGTGCTGATCCCGCGAGGCGCGGAAATGGATATCGAGCTCCGCGGCCCGTGGATAAGTGGGAGGGTATCCTATGGCGGATAACAAGGAAAGACGCGACATTGGACATGCAATGTTCGGCCTCGGTGAGTCCGAAGCGCCGCAGACCCGGAATCCAGGCGGTCAGGAGCCATCTCCCCAACCGCCCACGACGCCTCAAAGCGCTCCCGGGCAGCAGCCGCCTCCGCCGCAGGCGGGGCAACCTCCGCAACCGTCGGCGCCCGCGCCAGGCCAGCCGGGCCAAGCTCCCCAATACATTTACGTTCAGGCTCCGCCGCCCGCCTGGACTCCGCCGCCTCCGTCAGGCGGAAGCGGCCTGACCAAGTGGGTGATTGTCCTGGCCGTGCTGATCGCCGCCAACCTGGCGCTCGCCATCAGCAACCGGTTCCAGTTTGGGAAGTCGCTTCAAAAGCATTCGGACCAGCTTACCTTGCTGTCGCGGCGGATGGATTCAAGCGATGACCGCTACGCGCAGTTGAAGGGGCAATTTGACGTGACAAGCCAAAAGCTGGGCTTGACGCAGGCGGAACTCGGGCGCGCCCGGCAACTGGCCGCCAATATTCAAAAGCAGCAGCGGCAGGCCGTGGCGCAATTGAACCAGGCCATCCAGAAGAAAGCGAGCGCCCAGGATCTCAACAAGCTCCAGGCGGATGCCAACTCGAAATTCGGGAGCTTATCAGGAGATATTGCCGGGACCCAAAAGGATCTCCAGGCTACCAAAGAAGCGCTTACCGGGACCAAGGGAGAACTCTCCGGCGCGATTGCCCGCACCCATGATGAACTGGTGGCTCTAGCCCACCGCACGGACCGCGACTACTTTGAATTCAAGCTGGCCAAAAAGCACGCGCGGCAAAAAGTGGGAAGCATCATGATCGAGTTGCTGAAGACCAACCAGAAGAAGAATCTCTATACCCTCAATCTCTATTTTGACGACAAGCGGACGGAACGGAAGGATAACGCGCTCGATCAGCCCGTCTTCTTTTACGCACAGGGAGCGAAGAGCGCGCTGGAACTTGTGGTCAACAAGCTGGGCAAGAACATGATCAGCGGGTATCTCAGCACGCCGAAGGGATTTTTCCCCAGCACTCCGACGGTGCTGACCAACCGCCCGAGTTGAGCACCTGTCACGTCCAAGTGGCGGACTGATTCTCTCTGCGCAAAGCCTGGGCGCACTCACCCCGCTTTTTTCTGCAAACAGTATTGGCTGAAGGCGCCCGAGCGCCGGGCGCCCTTCAGCCTGCCCCACGGCCTGCAACGGTTATTTTTTTGCTGGGTCTGCGATATGCGTGCTGAGGATCCTGGCCAGATCTTCGTAAGGCCGGGCGCCCACCACCTGCTCGACGATATTTCCATCCTTGATCAAAAGGAGGGTGGGAATCGATCGAATGCCGAACTTGGCCGCCAGTTCCGGCGCTTCATCCACGTTGACCTTGGCGAAATTGATGTCCTGGCCGTATTTGTCCGCCAATTTTTCAAAAATTGGAGCGATCATGCGGCAAGGGGCGCACCAAGCCGCCCAAAAGTCAACGAATGCGGGTTTAGCGTCGGTTTCGAGCTTTTGCCACTCCTCTTTGTTGACATGCTGAATGTTTGCCATGACTATTTAATTCTCCTCAGATTTTGCCACTAAGGGTAAGATGCGGCAGGGGACAAGAAGTTTCGCATAGTTTCCGGTTCCAGGGCTTTTCGAGGCGGCCCGGCTGAAGTGACATTTGTCACCGTCGCAGCCATTTGCTAAAGCCTTGGGCAGGAGGAATGAATGGCGGGCTATTGGCTTTTCAAATCCGATCCTGAACATTATTCGTTTCCCGATCTGGTTCAGGACAAGAAGACGGTTTGGGACGGCATCTCCAACAATCTGGCGCTGAAGCACCTGCGCGGCGTGCGCCGGGGCGATGGGGTGATGATTTATCATTCCGGCAGCGAGCGGGCCATCGTGGGCTTGGCGGAGGTTTTGAGCGACCCTTATCCCGATCCCAGGCAGAAGGACCCCAAACTTGCGGTTGTGGACATCGCCGCGCGTGAGACGCTTGCCGAGCCGGTTACGCTGGAGCAGATCAAAAGCCAGGCTGCCCTGAAAGATTTTGATTTGGTCAGACTGCCGCGGCTTTCCGTGATGCCCGTTCCTGAAAGCACCTGGAAGGCCTTGCTGGCTCTCGCAAAAAGTCGATGAAAGTTCTTCAGCCTTTCCTATGAGCCGAATCGCCAAACCGCTTGAGTCCCACCTTGAGCTCGAAAGACTTCAGCAACAGATTGTGGCCTGCACGCGCTGTCCACGGTTGGTTGAGTACCGCGAGAAAGTGGCGCGGGAAAAACGCCGCATGTTCCGCGAGTGGGAATATTGGGGCAGGCCGGTGCCGAGTTTCGGCGACCCGGCGGCAGAGTTTCTGATCGTGGGGCTTGCGCCCGCGGCGCACGGCGCCAACCGCACGGGACGGATGTTTACGGGCGACCGCTCGGGCGATTTCCTCTTCCGCCGCCTCTTTGAAGCCGGGTTTGCCACACAGCCGGAATCGCACGATCGGGAAGACGGGCTTGAACTGCGCCGCTGCTACATTACGGCGTCTCTGCGCTGCGCTCCGCCGGCCAACAAGCCGCTTCCTGAGGAATTGCGCAACTGCGAGCCTTACTTTGAAAAGGAACTTTTGCTCTTAGACCAGGTGCGCGCCGTGCTGGCGCTCGGCCGGATCGCCTTTGACCGTTACTTGAATGTCCTGCGGAAGCATGTGGAGCTTCCACCGCGCTCCGCGATGCCCTTTGCGCACGGGGCCAGCTACGCGATGCCGGAGGGAAGGCCGCGGCTGTTTGCGTCTTACCATCCCAGCCAGCAGAACACCCAGACCGGGAAGCTGACACCCGAGATGATGCGGAACGTCCTGAAAGAGATTGACCGCTATCTTGGGCGCTGATTCTATCCGTCCGCGCGCCTTAATCCATCAACATGCCGCCGTTGACTTCGACGGTTTCTCCAATCATGTACCTTGCGGCAGCGGAAGCGAGGAACACGATCACGTCGGCGATTTCTTCCGATGTTCCGGCGCGCCCCAGCGGAATGTTGGCCACGAATTTTTTGAAGACTTCCGGCGGGCTGTACTTTTCATGATAAGGCGTGGCGATAACGCCCGGGGCGATGGCATTCACCCGGACTCCGTGCGGCGCCAGCTCTTTGGCCAGGCTCTTGGTGTAGGTGATCATTCCGCCTTTGGCGGCGGCGTAGACTCCCGAGCCGACCCCGCCGCCGTTGCGGCCGGCGATGGAGCTGACGTTGATGATGGAGCCGCTCTTGCGCGCCGCCATTTCCTCCCAAACCGCTTTCACGCAGAGGTAGACGCTTTTCAAATTCAAATCCATAACCTGGTCCCAGTACTCCTCCGTCATTTCGGGAAGGGTGTGGCGGCCCAGCAAGTCTCCGGCGTTGTTCACCAGAATGTCGATGCGCCCCCACCGCTTGCGCACGGCGTCAACCATCGCCTGCACCTGGGACATGGAAGTCACGTCGGCCTGGAGGGTGATTGCGTCGCCGCCTGCCTTGCGGATTTCTTCGGCGGCCTGCTCGGCTCCGGATTGATTCTTGTGATAATTGATTCCTACCCGCGCTCCTTCAGCCGCCATGGCGACGGCCGTGGCGTACCCGATGCCGCTGGAAGCGCCGGTAATGAGAGCGATTTGGTCTTTCAAAACCATGATTTCCTCCACGAATTAGATATGGATTTTTCCACTCCTGAGGACCATTTGAATTGCCATGATGGCACGTTCGAGGAAAACATAAAATAAAAAGGTTGGCAACCTTTCGTCTTTTTTGGTAATCCTTATAACTTAAACCTGCAGGGGCTGTTCTTGAAATTCCGGGATTACCCAACCTCAGTGGCAGGCACACATCACTCAGATTATGAGGATCGAGACGCATGATTGAAGTCGAAAATCTGACCAAACGGTACGGTCCCACCCTGGCAGTTTCCAACATCAGCTTTAACGTCCAAGAAGGTGAAATCCTGGGGTTTCTCGGCCCGAACGGCGCCGGGAAAACCACCACGATGCGCATCATCACAGGATTCCTTTCGGCCTCGTCGGGCCGGGTGCGCGTTTCCGGCTTTGACGTTGCCGAGCAGCCGCTGGAGGTGAAGAAGCGGATTGGGTACCTTCCTGAGAATCCTCCCGTTTATCCCGACATGACGGTCAACGAATACCTGGCGTTTGTGGGACGCATCAAGGGAGTGCCCCGCAGCGACCTCAAGAAGCGGATTGGAGAGGTCAGCGAGAAATGCGCTGTGGCCAACGTCGCAAACCGCCAGATCGGCAAGCTTTCCAAAGGGTATCGCCAGCGCGTGGGTTTGGCGCAGGCGCTGATGGTCAATCCCGACGTGCTGATCCTCGATGAGCCGACCGCCGGCCTCGATCCCAAACAGATTATTGAGACGCGCGAGCTGATCAAGGGCCTTGCGGGGCATCACACCGTCATTTTAAGCACTCACATCCTTCCCGAAGTCTCCAGGACCTGCCAGCGAGTGGTGGTGATCAATCAGGGCAAGGTTGTTGCCGTGGGCGCCCCGGATGAGTTGACGGCGCGCCTGCAAGGTTACGGGACGGTTCTCATCACCGCCGAGGGTCCGGCGCCGGAAATCATCGGCAAGCTTCAATCCGTGCCGGGCGTCAATCTGGTTGAGCCGCGAGAGGCGGCCGAATCCCGGGTGACGTTGGAGGTTCACGTTGAGAAGGGGCAGGACGTTCGGGCGGAGATGGCGCGAGCCGTCGTCGAGTCCGGCTGGAAGCTGTTTGAGCTCAAGACCAGCGGAATGAGCCTGGAAGATATTTTCTTGAAACTCACCACTTACGACCTGAGCGAAGACGAACCTGCTTCGGAGAATCCGCCGGTTCAGCAAGATGCGGCTCCAGCAGAAAATTAATTCCTAGGGGTTGCGTCGTTTCAGTTTCCGCCGCGTCTCGGCGGCACGCAATTCCTTTGAGGGGACATCGCAATGCGCAATATCCTGGCAATCGCGGGAAAGGAACTTCGCTCCTATTTCCACTCGCCCATCGCCTATCTGGTGATGGCGGTTTACTCCGTCCTTTGCGGGTTCTTTTTCTATAGCTTCACGGCCACCTACGTGGTGCAGTCGCTTCGCATGCAGGCCATGGGAGGGATGGGCGCTCCGCCCATGACGCTGAACGATTACGTCATCCGGCCGCTGTTCGAGGGTGTCCTGTCGGTGGTTCTTCTGCTGCTGATTCCGCTGATCACCATGCGGCTTTACGCGGAGGAAAAACGCTCCGGAACCATCGAGCTTTTGCTGACTTCGCCCCTGACCGACCTCGAAATCATCCTGGGAAAATTTCTGGGAGCTTTGCTGCTTTACGCGGCCATGGTGGTCATCACGTTCGGTTACGTCAGCGCCCTGTTTATTTACGGGAACCCGGATGCGAAGCCTTTGCTGGCGCAAGCGCTGGGGCTTTTCCTGTTTGGGAGCGCGCTCTTGGCGTTGGGCATGTGGATTTCGACTTTTACCAAGAACCAGATTATCGCCGCGGTGGTTTCCTTCGCGGTTTTTCTGCTCTTTTACGTTTTTGACTGGGTCACGGCTTATTCCAGCGGGACGCTGGGCAAGGTGTTTTCCTACCTGGCTTTTACGACCCATTTTGACACGTTTGCGAAGGGCGTTATCGACTTGCGCGACCTCGTCTATTATTTGTCGGTCATCGTGCTGGGCATTTTCCTGACCGCGCGCTCCGTTGAAGCTTTGAAGGGGAGGGTTTGAGAAGATGGCATCGAAGGATCAGATGAAAGGAGGCGGCGGCCAGCGCATCCTTCAGGGCGCGAATCTCGCCCTGTATACGCTGATCGGCATCGCGATTGTGGTGCTGGTCAACTGGTTTGTAAACCGTCACGACCGGCGCTGGGACCTGACCCCGAACCATGAATACAGTCTTTCGCCTCAAAGCAAGAAAATCCTCCATGAGCTGAAGCGGAACGTCACGATCTACGCCTTTGACCGCAAGGCGGCTTTCAGCCAGCGCCGCGACCTGCTGAGCAACTACTCGATTGCCTCGCACCACGTGACCGTGGACTACGTGGATCCGGACAGCCAGCCCGGCTTGGCCAAGCAATTCGGAATCACCAGCTACGGAACCATCGTGGTGGCCGCTGGCGACCGGCACTTCCAGGCGCAGAGCACCGACGAGGAAGGCGTGACGAACGCCTTGATCCGCGTTCTGAAAGGCGAGCGAACCATCTGCTTTATCGATGGGCACGGCGAGCATGACACCAACAGCGCCGACCGCGACGGTTTCCAGAACCTCAAGCAAGAACTCGGCAACGAAAGTTACCAAGTCCAGACGCTGATGCTGCTCCAAAAGAACGAGATCCCGGCCGCTTGCGGGATCGTGGTTGTGGCCGGCCCCAAGCATGATTACCTGCCGCCTGAGATCAGCACCATCCAAACTTACGTGGATGGCGGCGGGCGCGCGATGTTCATGCTGGACCCCGGGGTGAAATTGCCCAATCTGGACAAGCTGCTGGCGGGGTGGGGAATCAACGTCCGCGACGACATCGTGGTGGACATGAATCCCGTGGCGCGGCTTTTTGGCACGTCGCCGGATATGCCGCTGATCATTAGCTATGGAACCAACGCGATTGTCCAGCCGCTCAAGCGCGTCGCAACCCTGTTTCCTCTCACCCGGTCCTTTGACCTCAGCACCAGCCCTCCTGCCGGCAGCTCTCCGGAAATGCTGTGCCAGACCTCGGCCGACAGCTTTGGCATCGAAGGGTTCAACCCCAGCATGCATAAAGTCTCTTTCCGGCCCGGCAAGGACATCAAAGGCCCGCTCGCCGTGGCTGTGGCCGATACCCTCAGCGGCCGGGACAGCAAAAACAAAAAGGCCGAGGGTCGCGTGGTGGCGATGGGAACGTCTCTCGCGGCCGCCAATGCTTACCTGGGATTCCAGGGCAACCGGGACCTCGTGATGAATATGGTGAACTGGCTCTCGGCTGAGACGGATTTGATTTCCATCCGGCCCAAGAAAAATGAAAGCCAGCACTTGGACCTGAACCAGCGGCAGATGGGCCGCCTGTTTTATTTCTACGTTCTCGGGTTGCCGCTCTGCATTATTCTCATTGGCATGGGTGTCTGGTGGCGTCGTCGGCGATGAACAAAAAATATCTCAATACTTTGATTGCTCTGGCTGTGCTGGCAGGGCTTTGGGGCGCTTTCACTTATTTCGGGCGCAAGAAGAGCGCCAAGGCGGCAAAGAGCGCAACGGCCGCCGGGCAGAAGATTTTCCCGGTGGCGCGCGGGCATATTACTTCGTTTACCTTCAAGCCCCAGGACGGGGAGGCCGTCACCTGCGCCCGGCAGGGCTCCGCTTGGGTGATCACCGAACCGCGCAAGCTCGCCACCGATTCTTCCACCCTTGACGGCTTCCTGAAAAGTCTTACCTCCGCCTCGGCCAGCGAGGTGGTGGCTGAGCACCCGGTCAGCTTGAAGGATTTTGGCCTCGATCCTCCCCAGGAAACGATTGAAATCTCGACCGACCAGAAGCCCGCCAAGTTCACGCTGCTGATGGGAAGCTCGACGCCCACGAACCAGGGCTTTTATGCCCAGGTGGGTGGCCACGAGCGCGTCATCATGCTGGCGAGTTCCCTGAAGGACTCGCTTGAGAAGAGCCTGTTCGATCTGCGGAACAAGAGCGTTGTCACGCTCGAGTCCGGCCAGGTTGACCACCTGGCCGCCACTTTGAAAAGCGGCAGTTACACCCTGGTCAAGAACCCGGAAGGCGTATGGGATCTGATGCTGCCGCCGGCCGTGCGCGCCGACCGATTTACGGTGGAAGGGCTGGTGGATGAACTGGGCAGCGCCTCCATGAAAAGCATTGTGGAGGAGTCTAAGAAAGACTTGGGCAAGTATGGCTTTTCAAACCCCACTCTGACGCTCCATTTAAGCGGCCCCGGCGGACGCCAGACGCTGGTGGTGGGGAAGAAGAGCGGCGATCAATATTACGCGATGAACACCGCCCTTGATCCGGTGTTCACCCTCGGTTCCGATTTCCTCAACCAGTTCCAGAAGAGCGCGTCGGATCTGCGCTCGAAAGACCTGTTCACCTATTCCACCTTTGAAGTCAACAAGGTGGTTGTTGACGGACCCGGAGGCCGTCGCGTTTTTGAGCAGAACAAGAACAACAAGTGGAGCGAGACTTCGCCCGCGAACAAAATGGAGCCCGGTCCCAAACTGGAAACCCTGATTGATAACCTGCGGGATTTGAGCGCCACGTCGTTTCCCAAAAAGAATCCTACGGACCTTGCCGCGTACGGGCTTATCAAGCCCCTCTATACCTTCCAGGTGCAATCCGGCAAGCAGAACAAAACTCAGACCGTCGAGGTGGCGAAAGCCGGCGGTCACATCTACGCGCGCCGTTCCTCGGATCTGGTGCCGGCGGAGGTTTCAGAGAAGGCCCTCTCAGCCGTCGAAGAAGCTCTCGGCGCTCTCTGATGGAATTTCCCGGCATCTCCTGCTATAGTGTCGAGTTTCCCCCCGGCCTTATTTCTGGGGCGCGCGCAGTGGCGCGCGGGGCTGGAACGCGGAATCCCTAACAAAAACAGAAAACGGAAAAGAGACTTGGCCAAAGCGATGCGCATAACTAAAATCGAAACAGCGGTGGTTGAAGCGAATTACGACTGGACTCTGGTGAAAGTCAGCACGGACGCGGGCATTGTCGGATGGGGCGAAGCCTTTTTTGCTCCCGGCCTGACCAACGTGATCCGGGAGTTCAATGAGTTCCTGCCTGGAGAAGACCCGCGCGACGTCGACCGCCTTTGCCGCCTGATGCGGACGGCGCTTGGGGCGGCGGGATCTTCCGGCATGGGCTTTCATGCCATCAGCGGCGTTGACGTGGCGCTCTGGGACCTTGTGGGCAAGTCGGCGAACCTGCCCATCTATCAGTTCCTGGGCGGCAAGTATCGTGACCGCGTTCGGATTTACGCCGATTGCCACGCGGGCGAGGGGCTTTCAAGCCTGTCGCCCATGCTGCTGCCGCGCACGCCCGGCTGGGCCCGGAAGCGCGGCGCGAAGGCGGAGCCCGAAGAGCGCTGGCGGAAGGATCTGCCCAACCGTGCTGAGCTGAGCACCAAGTATCACGGCGGGCAAAAAGCGGAAGCGCCCGCCATCCGCCCGGAGAGTTACGCCCGCCGCGCCCGCCAGATGAAGCGGCAGGGCTTCACGGCTTTGAAATTCGATATTGACGTCCCCAGCCGCTTTTCGCTGGACGATTACAATCGCGCCCTGACGCGCAAGGAAATTGACCTGATGTCGGGACTGGTGGGCGCGCTGCGCAAGGCGCTCGGTTCTGACGTCGATCTCGCCATCGACTGCCACTGGAATTACGGCGTGAACGACGCGATAAGGCTGGCGCGCGCCTGCGAGCCGTTCGACCTGTTGTGGCTCGAAGACCCCATCCCGCCTGAGAATACCGACGCGCTGGTACGCGTGACCGCGGCCACCACCGTGCCCATCGCCACGGGTGAAAACCATTACCAGCGCCACCAGTTCCGCGAGCTGCTGGAGCGCAACGCGGTGGACATCCTGGCGCCTGATTTCCAGAAGGTCGGCGGGCTGCTCGAAGGCCGCCGCATCGCCGACATGGCCGACCTTCACTACCTGGCCGTCGCGCCGCACAACATCTCAAGCCCCATCGGCACCATGGCTTCCGTGCATCTGGCGGCCGCCATCCCCAACTTCCTGGCGCTGGAGTGGCATGCGGCTTCCGTGCCGTTCTTTGACGACCTGGTCAAGGGCCGCCGCGCCCCCCTCATCGAGAAGGGCTACATCAAGCTGCCCGACCGCCCGGGCCTGGGCATCGAGCTCGACGAGCAGGTCGCTTACAAATACCGCAAGCAGGGCGAGCCTTTCTTCGATCAGCCGGCCTGAAGTCCCGCGTCTGATTTTTCCTGGTGGGGTGCTGTCCTCAGTTTCCGTAGCGGCGGGTTTATCCCGCCTTCTGGACCTGAAAGAACGGGCCGTGAGCAGACGGCCCTGAAGCCTCACGCCTCCAGGCTTTAATTTCGTCTGCGCCGGCGGCCGTTATCTGAGACAATGGCGGAGGATGGGCCCATGCAGCTGCGGACGCCATGGAAATTCCGGGTGACAAGGATGCGATCGCTCTGCCGGTCGTTTCCGGTGGTTCTCTGTTTCCTGGCCGCGCAAGGCGTGCCTGCCGCGGCCGCCAAGTTGACGAACCAGACGCTCGATGGGTTTACGCGCTACGTCCAGGCCACGGAGGCGCGCATTGACCGGGAAGTGTCGCGGCCGGAGGACTTCCTCTACATTGACCGCTTGGCTCCCGACCGCCGCTCCCAGGTGGCCGCTGAGCTGCGGCGGGGCGGCCTCTTCATGGAGCGCCTGGTGACGCGCAACCAGGCGGGCCGCGAGCTCGAAGCGCCCGGCGGCCTGATCCATCACTGGATCGGCGATGTATTCATTCCCGGCGCCTCCATCCGCGAGGTGCTCGATTTCGCCCAGGACTACAACCATCACCAGGATTACTATCCGGAGATCGTCCGCTCGCGCCTTGTCAGCCGCGACGGCCCGGACTTCAAAATCTTCTACCGCATGCGCAAGCACAAGCTGATCACCGTGACACTCGATACCGACCACGACGTCCGCTACACGCGGCTTGACGACGCGCACTGGTCCAGCCGCTCGGTCTCAACGCGCATTGCCGAAGTTGTGGACGCGGGCGGGCCCAACGAGCACGAGGATCCGGTGGGCGACGACAGCGGTTTTCTCTGGCGGATCAATTCCTATTGGCGGTTCGTTGCGCGCGACGGAGGCGTTTACGTCGAGTGCGAGTCGATTTCGCTTACCCGCGACATTCCCACCGGATTCGGCTGGCTGATTGGCCCCTTCGTTACCAGCATTCCCAAGGAATCGCTTGAAAGCACCCTCAGCGTTACGCGCTCCGGGGTGCTGAATCTCGTCGCTATGCGGAGGAAGTGACGGCGCGCCGCCTGCGGTTTTGGGCCGCCGGCTTCAGCTCTGCGCGCCCAAAGGCGCTGACCCAACCGCCGCCCCCTTCATAGATGCGCCACCCGGTGACGGATCGTTCAGCGTGGTAGGGTTATCTCCGACGTAGGCGTACATGTTCCAGGTCTAGGGATGTTTTCGTGGAGCGACGGGCGAGCCATGCGCCGAGGGCCCACATAGTTTAAGACGGGGCGGGCCTCTTGTCTCCGGCTTGAACCTTCCAGCTTCATAATCAAATTCCTGAAACAGACGAACTTTCGGGTTCCAGCTGATCTCTGTGCTGGCGCCTTCAACCTGCTCCTCCGGGTTCAGGTAGTAGAGCCAGAGTGTGAAGTCCGGGCGATTGTTAAAAATGTTGGTAGGGTCGTCAGCCATTATGTGGTCGGAGAGGTCAAGGGCGTAGCCGTATGACACCCAGTCTTCAATGTCCTCGGCACTTATCGTGCTCCCGGCACCTACGTAACCTGACCCGTTTCTCGGCGGCAATTGGTCAGCCCTCAGTTCCACAGCCCACGTGTCCGGTCCCGTTCGGCGTAAAATAATAAACTTCGATACGTAGTAGCGACCCGGAATCTTCTTGTGCCCTGAAAGCGGCAGAATCGCCATGACCTCAACAGATCCGGGCTCGGTCAGGTGGCCACATTTCACAACCTCGGCTGACGCACCAAGCCACCGTCTTGCTGCCTGCAAGCAAGCGCTGGATTGACCTCGGGGGCCGGCGAAGCCAAGCCCCGGGAATGCCAGCGCCAGGGCCCATAGAACGAGCCACCGATGGCTAGAGACGAAATAGTTGATCCTCATAGTCAATCCCTTAGTACGCACATGGCCTCCCCTCAACACCACTGCAGATGATAGAGGTCACCTTTTCTATTTCTTGTTTTTTATCTTCAGGGGTCGGCGTCCAATCGAAGAAAAGCAGGTAGCCACGGCATGAATTGTATGCCGTGGCTTTGTAGTTTTTGACCCGCAAGAGGCCCACTAGCAAACCAATCAACAGCGCCATTGTTAAAATCAACATGAGTTTTTCCGGTGATGCACGTTCACGGCGTTGTATTCTAACGCTGTGTCGCGGCTGTGACGGCCTTTTATTTCCTGGTACGGATTTCGATTTGATCGAGAACGATGCCCGGATCGGGCGTCCAGATTTTTACCGTGCGCAAATTCCGGCCATTTGCACGGAATGGGAACTCAACCGTAGCCCGATTTGCCAGTTCCACCTGTGAGCGAACGCCGATCCCTGTGCGATCGCCCGTCTTGTTGTCGTAGCTGCAGCGACTGAGGGGCACTTCCTGCAACTGCGGCGCGCTCTGATCCACGCCGGCAGCCACGCGCAGCTTCAACGACGGATTTAGCTGATAGGTAGGCAGGACGTGCACGAGGACACTGAAGTCCGAAGCCGCGTCATCCATTCGGACATCGTATTCCAGTCTGGGAGCGCGCCCCAGATCACCGGGCGCCTCCCAACGATTAGCAGCAACCATCTTCTCCCACGCCATGGCCCGGCCACTCCAACCTAAGCCTTCGATCGCGCGCCAGCGCACCGGGGCAGCAGCGAACTTTCTGGAAAACTGCGCCGCTCCCAAAACCTTGCCGGAGGGATATTCGTTGGCGACGCCAGCCGGTTTCTGCTGGGGGGCGGTGTTGTTGATATCCGGAAGTTGGTACAAGTCGCAAAACCCGGTGTTGCTGCCGCCGACGGTCATCATGCGTTTCCACTTTCCCCCTTCAAGTGTATTGTTGTAATAGTCGGTATTCTCAAGAACCATCCGGTTCCACTTCCTGACGGCCCGAGCGTACTCCTGAGCTTTGGCCGGCTCCGCCTGGCTGTTCAGGTAGCGTTCGTAGTTGATGAAAGTTGAGCCACTAGTGCAAAGCATCCTCACCGGGTATAGAACGAGCTCAAAATACGCGGCGCGCGCTTCCTCGGGAAGCTCCAGCGCGACCTTTTCAGCGCGCTCCAGTACGGATTGATACTGGCGCAGCAAAAGATCGGCAAATTCAGGCGGTAGCCCGGCCGCCCAGGCGCTCCGTACTGTCTGGGTCCGAATGATGCATAAGGCGCTGCCCATGGTGTCGGGTTTCCGAATGAAACATAATCGAAAGAACTCCGCCAGGATGGACGCGATCTCGTCGGCGTTTTCCGGCCCAAACGACTCGTCGGCAAATTGCCTCAGGTAAACGGGCTGTGATTCAGGCCCGAACGCATCGACGTTCCAGGCGAATTGCGCCCAGAAATCCGTGTCGATTTCCTGGGACTTGATATCGCCGACGTTCACCACCCAGAGTGTCCTGGTATGGTTGTCCCAGGCCTTGCGCATTTCCTCCCAGATTTTGGACGGAGGAGTCGCGCTGAACCAGCAATGGTCATGGGGCTGGCCACTGTAATCGACATGATAATAGACGCCGCTTCCCCCCGGCTGCTTTTGCTGCGAAGCATCCGGCAACTGGCGAATGTAACCCCAGTTGTCATCCGGCCACACCAGGGTAACGTCCGTGGGAACCTTCAACCCGTCGTCGAGAAGATTCTGGACCTCGTTGTACATGATAAAGGCCTGCGGAACCTTTTCGCCGCCGTGCAACGGATCCACATACTTCCGCAGCAATTCGCGCTGGTCCCTGAAGACCTCCTCGATGATTGCGATCTGGCCGGCTTCCGTCTTGGGACCTATCATCGGGAGGTCGCCGTTCCCCCGCAGCCCGAGCGTCCAGACGGCTTCATATTGGCCTCGCTCTTGCGCCGCTTTTTTCCAGAACGCCAACATCCTCGCGCGGTTCGTCGCATAGTTCCAAGGCCCCTGCGTCGCGGTGCTCCATGAGCCGGGGCTCCGCAGCATCGGCTCGGCATGGGAGGATCCCATTACAATGGCCCACTGGTCGGCCAGCTCGCAGTTCCCGGGTACCACACCAAACGCATGTTTCCCAGCCGTCGCGGGCCAAAGATAATTGAGCCGTAACCGAAGCATGAGTTCGAAGATTTTGCGGTACGTCTTCGGGCCGATATCGTCGTGGCTTGCGTCGAATGTTTCCATGGCCCAAGGTGCAAACCCCCAAATCTCGTCATTGATAAAAATCCCGCGGTACTTAACCGATGGAGACTCTGAAATTTGTTCACCGCCGGTTGCGGTCACCAGGTTTTGCCGCTTCCGTACCGGCACGTCCGCCCACCAGTAAAAGGGAGAAACGCCGATCCGCCGCGAGAGATCCATCGCCCCGTAGGCCGTTCCGCGCCGGTCGCTTCCAGCGATGACCAGGGCTTTTTGGACGCCGTCCAAAGGCTTAGCCACCACCTTGATCCCGTAGGCTTCCCAGCCCTGGATCTTGGCGGAATCAATCTGCCTGGCCCCGGCGATTTGATCGATGAGGCGAGACCTCCCCAGCGTGCCCATGATCACGGCGTTTGCGCCCAGCTCAGCGGCGTTGGACTTGAGGGCCGGCCGCTTGCCGGTTACGCGCTCAACGTCGTCGGCAAGCAGGCCCGCCGCAATCTTGACCACGTCGAAATCTTTTGCGTCGACGTAAATATCCGACGTCCGGTTGCCCGATACCAGCGCGACTTCGCCGGCCCTTGCTTCCGCCCGGTCTTCCACCCGCAATCGCGAACCGCCCGGCGTTTGCGCAGATAGCCGCCACCCGCCGAGCGCGTTCGTCATCTTCACAGCCAGCGGCGTGAGGACGATTTTCAGCGCTGTTCTTCTTTTCATTTTAACCCCCGTTCATTATGGTTCGTTTCAAAGCCCCAGACAAGGGAAGGCGCAGAAAGTACTGTCAAGGCAAAGTAGAAAGTTCCGGTATTTAGCCAGATAGAAACTTCCTCCTCCAGGGGTGGCTTGGGGGAGGGATGTGGCATTGCTGGCGGCAAGGCCTGGAGGCCGTAGGCCGGAAGAACTTGCCGGCCGCGGCGCCGGGCAGGGCGTCCAGCTTCAGGTAGGAACTGCGGAAGCGCAGCCACGCCGTGCCGTCCAGCCGTTGCTCCACCTTCACCCTCTCCCGCTCTGCCTCCCCCATCCTCCGGTTCGACCGCCGCCCCCGCAGCCGGTGCACGATCCCTCCATCACCCTCCTTCCTCACCCTCGCCAGCAGCTTCCTCACCCAGCGCTCGCTCAGCCCCAACTGCAAGGCTCCTTCCCGCTGGCGCCAATGACCTCGCTCAATCCCTGCCAAGACCACTAACCGGTCCCGATCCCTCTGACTCAACCTCAGTTCCTCTTTTCTCATCCCCCAAGCGTCTGCCACTTACACCGGATCTTTCTACTTTGCTGCGACATACCCCATAGCTCCGTTTGACAACGCGGGGCTGATCGCCTAAACTAAGAAGTTCTATTGAGCTTATTTGGACGTTCTGTATGTCTCTCTTCTATCCTCTCAACTCGCTTCACCCATTCTAATCAACCAAGGAACTGATTGCATGCCTCAAATTATCAAAGAAAGACTCTTCACTCCGGGCCCGACGCCGCTTCTTATGGAGGGCCAAGCTCGAACGCTGACCGCCACTTTGCATCATCGCACGGAAGCTTTTAAGCAGTTGACGAACGAAACCCTTGAGAACCTGCGGTACTTTTTCAATACCCAGAATGACGTCCTGATGTTTTCCAGCTCTGGGACGGGCGCCATGGAAGGTTCCATCTCGAACTTGACTTCTCCCGGCGAGCGCGTGCTGGTTTGCACGGCGGGGAAATTTGGCGAACGGTGGGTGGAGCTTGCGTCTGCCTATGGCCTTGAAACAGTCAAGGTGGAAGCTCCTTACGGCCAGCCGCTCAGTGTGGAAGAGATTGGGAAACGCCTCAAAAATGATGGTCCCTTCCGCGCGGTTTACGTCCAGGCGACGGAAACCTCCACGGGCGTGAGCCATGACGTCAAGGCCATCGCTGACCTTGTGCGTCCGCTGCCGGACACCTGCCTGGTGGTGGATGCCATCACCGGTCTCGGCACAACCGATCTCAGGCCCGACGAATGGGGGCTTGACGTCGTGATTGGAGGCTCGCAAAAGGCCCTGATGGTGCCGCCCGGTTTGGCGTTTGCCAGCATCAGCGAAAAGGCGTGGAAGCTGATCGAAAAATCCAAGTCTCCCCGCTACTATTTCGACTTTGCCAAAGAGCGCAAGAACCTAGCTAAAGGCCAGTCCAGTTATACCCCGGCCACGACGCTGGTGGTGGGACTCCATGCGACGCTCCAATACATTCGTGAAGTTGGCCGCGAGAACCTGATTGCGAACGCGGCAATGCTGGCCAAAGCAACGCGCGAGGCGGCGAAGGCGATGGGGCTTAGCCTCTTCGCAACAGATTCTCCCGCCAATGCGGTGACGGCCATCAAGGCTCCGGAAGGCATGGATTCAGGCGCCATTGTTAAGGAGATGCGCTCGCGTTTTGGGGCGATCATCGCCAACGGCCAGGGAACGATGAAAGGCAAAATTTTCCGACTCGCCCACCTTGGCTACTATGACGCGTTAGAGCTCTTCGCAGGGTTGGCCGGGGTCGAGATCGCGCTGGTAAAGCTTGGCCATAAGTGCGAACTGGGTAGCGGCGTCCGCGCGGCGCAAGGGGTTTATATGAAGCACGCTGGTTAGTCAAGCTCCGTTTCCCAAAGGTAGTCTCATTAGTCTTCAATATCTCTTCTATCGTTTTTATGAAAGGAGGCAATTCCAGAGTCTGCATCGCCCATAAAATTGGGCCTCGGATAACTGCCCATGAAAATCTTAATTGCTGACAATGTTTCAAAGCATGCCGTTCAAGTGCTCCAGGAGGATAAATCCTGGGATGTTGTTTTTCTGCCCGAGCGGAAGGGCTCTTCGGTTGCGGAAGAGATCGCCGATGCCGACGCGCTAGTGGTGCGCAGCGCCACGAAGGTGACGGCGGAGCTGCTCGAGCACGCTCATCGCTTGCGGGCCATCGGCCGTGCAGGGGTGGGCGTTGACAATGTTGACCTGGATGCGGCCACGAAGCGCGGCATTGTGGTTATGAACACGCCGGGCGGCAACGCCACCAGCGTCGCCGAGCACACCATGGCCCTTGTCCTGGCGCTTGCACGCCGCATTCCTCAGGCAGACGCCTCAATGAAAAAGGGCGCGTGGGAAAAAAAGAAATTAACCGGCACTGAGTTGCGCGGCAAAACTCTGGGACTGGTCGGCCTGGGCAGGATCGGGAGCGAGGTTGCTCGCCTTGCACGGGCTTTTCAAATGGATGTCATTGCTTACGATCCTTATGTCTCTGCTAGGCTCGCGCAAGGCCAGGACGTGAAACTGGTCACGCTGGAAGAAGTGCTGCAATCGAGCGACTTTCTCAGCCTGCACGCCGCGGCGACCCCGGAAACACAGCATTTCCTCAACGCTGAACGGCTCGCACTGGCAAAGCCTGGAATCCGGATTGTCAACTGCGCGCGCGGAGATCTTATCGAGGAAAACGCCCTGCTGGCAGCGCTCGAAAGCGGGCAGGTGGGTGCTGCTGCGCTGGATGTCTTTGAAAAAGAGCCTCCTCGCGAGCCGCGGCTGATTGCACACCCGAATGTCGTAGCCACTCCTCATATTGCCGGCTCTACGGAAGAAGCCCAGGAGATCGTGGGAATTAACATCGCCGAGCAAGTTCGCGATTACCTGCAACTTGGTGTTCCTCGCAACGCCGTCAACATGCCGCACGTTTCAGCCGAGGAGTACAAGAAACTCGAGCCATATATTCAGTTGGGAGAAAAGCTGGGTTCCTTCCTGGCGCAACTTTCGAGCGACCGCCAGGAGGAAGTTCGGATCAGCTATGACGGTGGCTTGGCAGAGCTGAACACGCACCTGGTCAAAAACGCGGTGCTCAAGGGAATTCTCGCTCAAACCCTTTCCGAAGAGGTCAGCCTGGTAAACTCCGGTGCGCTGGCCCAAGAACGCGATTTGGAAGTCGTGGAAGTGAGAAGTGCCCGGCGCGTGAAGGCTTCTTTTTCATTGGGCGTCGCTCTGCGAACGGATCATGGCACTCAGTCGGCCCTTGGCATGGTCGGTCACCGGACCCTGCGCATTCTAGGGATCAACGATATTGATATTGAAGCTCCTCTCAAGGGCTTCTTGCTCTTTATCCGCAATCAGGATGTGCCCGGTGTCATCGGTCGTGTCGGAACGATTCTGGGCGATCACAAAGTCAATATCGCCAGTTTCGCTTTGGGCCGGAATCAAGAGGCTGGTGAGGCGGTAGGTTTGGTGAACGTTGACAGTCCTGTTGCCCCGGAAATCCTGGAAGAAATCCGCAAAATTCCGGCTGTGCAGTTCGCGCGCGTTGTTGAAGTCTAAGCTTGTTCCTGTGGTCTTTTTGGGGGCCAGGGCTTTTCAAAAGCCCTGGCCTTTCTTGTTGTTGTGTTTTTTTGCGAGTGGCTGCTTAGAGGCACAACATCATCAGGAACTTAGGCCGCTTGGGTCTTTGAGGCTTGGAGATGCCGGGCCACCATTTCGGCGAGTTCAGAAGCGGCCAGTGGCTTCTCACGATAGTCAAACGCGCCCATTTGCATGGCTTCCAGGTAACAGTCGATATCGGAACTGCGTGAAAGCACAAAGACGGGAATGTCGTCATTTACGTCAAAGGCGCGCGCCAGAACAGCGCGTCCCTCAAAAGCGGCCGTCCCCTGGCTTACGATGACGAGGTCAAAAGTTTCCTTGTCGAGGCACGCGGCGCCCTCCATATAGGAGGCAAGCGAACGCACCTCATACCCCTCATGCTGAAGAATCGCAGAATAGTGGAGCAAGTCGTTGAGGTCGTCATCGACCACAAGCACCTTTTGTTTTCTCCTCGGCGCTGTTTCCTTGCTTTTGATTAGACCCGACAGTCTGTCCCGCATCTTTGCTCCTTTCCGGCTCGATGTATCTTTTGGTGCGCTTACGAGAAGCGCCCGACCCGTTGCGAAAGGGTATCTGGCTAAGGGACCTTCACCTCATCCTAAGTGCAAATGCTCTTTCCCTAGCCCTCAGATTGCACGTCCCTGCCTGTGCCTTACCTTTGCTTAGACATGCGAGGCCAGCAAAAGGTTGCGTCGGTCGGGTGTGACGGGAAAAGATTGGGAGAGTTGGTTGTGGATAAGACTGCGGCTCTTTCTAGTCAAGTTCCCGGATGCCGATGAGAAAGTATCTGAACAAGCCTTCGCGGACTATGCTTACTTCGTACCACAAGAGGCACCGCACTTGGCGGTGGCGAACTGGCAAGTAGACGGTCCGCTCCTCACAGATAGTCTTTGGCATGGGTCCTCCTCCCGCATTTGACCCTGCCTAGTTAGAGGCACGTTAGCTGCCAAAGTGCGGGCTTTGCGGGTGTTTCTTATTAAGCGGTTAGCTAGCCCGGAGCCCGAATTCGCGAAGTTTTTTTCTAATCTGCAAGATCTTTCTGGTATCTGTCAGTTAATGCTACCGGAGTTGAAGGCTGGAGATAGCGGCCGGGAAATGGAAGGAGGCTCTTGCCGGTACCTCTGGGCGGATTTAGCTCGTGCCGCTTAAAAACACCTTTTCCCTCGTTACGCGGTCCCAAGCGTGTCAACGTACGGGCTGTGGAAGGAAGTCAGACCTTCAGTAAAGGATTGAATAGTGCTCACTACTGGCGAATGTTTCTTGGCGAGAGTGACGGGTTATCAGTCTGTGCCAGAAATACCAGCGAACAACGGATTCTTCCGGTAGAATCAAGTTTTCGTTCTAAGTGGGGCTCTCATTTCGGATAAACTTCGCATCCGATGGCTAGCCAGGATGCCGTTAGCTCGTCTGATCTCGAAGATTGAAAGATGACTGTTCTAATCCACCTTCAAAGCGCTTTACAGTATGCCCTCTTCAGTATCGGGGGCGAGCCTATTACCACGTACGACCTGCTGGCCTTCTTCTTGACGCTGTTTCTCACCGCCATTGTGGCGCGCCGGGTCCGCCGCCTGCTGGAGATCTATTTCCTGCGCAGGCTCCCGGTCGAGGCCGGAGCGCAATATGCCGTCGCTTCTCTGACCCAGTACGGGCTGTGGGTGGTCGGATTACTGGTAGGACTGAAAGTTCTCAATATCAATTTGACGGCGATTGCCGTTGTGGCCGGCGCTCTTGGCGTGGGCATTGGCTTTGGCCTGCAGAATGTGGTCGCCAACTTCGTTTCCGGGTTGGTGTTGCTTGTTGAGCGTCCCATTCGGGTGCGTGACCGCGTCACCATGGAAGGAGTGGAAGGGAACGTCCGCGAAATCAATTTCCGTTCGACCACGATCCAGACGAACGACAATATTTCCATCATCGTCCCCAACTCCGAGTTTATTAACGGCAAGGTCATCAATTGGTCGCTAGGAGATCCCAAGGTTCGCATCCACGTGCCTGTGGGCGTAGCTTACGGGTCCGACCTGCCCACCGTAACACGCACACTTCTTGCTGTCGCGGCTGAGACGCCAGGAGTGCTGAAAATGCCCCAGTCTGAGGTGCGATTCCTGGAGTTTGGCGATTCCTCCCTGAATTTTGATCTCTTGGTCTGGACGAACGACCCGGCCAACCATCTCCAGCTTAGGAGTCGGCTGAACTTCGCCATTGACGCTGCTTTTCGCCGCGCGGGGGTGGAAATTCCTTTTCCGCAGCGCGATGTTCATGTTAAATCGGCCAAAGGCTTGCTGGGAATTTTCAACCCGCCAAAGCGGTCGTAATTATTCCAATAGGAAGCACTTAGCCTCCGCTTTGTGGCTTGTCCTGCCATGTGCTTTAACGATGTAACTTTCAAGTTCTTTCCCGGCAACATTCAGCGGGTCTCAATCCTGGAGGTTGTGAACAGTCCGGCGAATCTGCTAAAATTTAACTCAATTAAGATCAACCGTGTTGGTGGCGCGTTTTTTTGAGCAGGCCCCGCACAGGCCGGTGGGCGGCGAGTCATGAGTGGGAGATTATGCTGAAAGGCAAAGAGGTTACTCATGGATCAAGCAACGGTATATGTGGTAGGCGCTGGCCCCGCCGGACTTTTCGCAGCCCGCAAGATCGCGACGGCCGGACACCGGGTACTGATTTTTAACCGGGACGTCAAGCCCGGCGGCCTTGCCGAGTACGGTATTTATCCCCAAAAATTTCACATGAAGAACGGCTTGAGGAAGCAGTTCGCCAAAATTCTGGCGATGCCGAACCTCGATTACATTGGCAACGCCCGGGTGCGCTCCGACGAGCGGCTGACCATTGGCGAACTGAGAGACTGGCAGCCGACGGCCATGGTTTTTGCCGTGGGCGCGCAAGGAACCAAGAAACTCGGCCTGGCCGGCGAAGATTCCAAAGGTGTCTATTCGGCCAAGGACTTTGTTTACCATTACAACCGGCTACCGCCTTTTGCTTCGCAGGATTTCTCCACCGGCCGCCGCGTGGCCATCGTGGGCATGGGAAACGTGATGGTGGATATTGCGCGCTGGCTGATGGTCGACCAACCAGGCGAAAAGCCGGACGAGGTCACGGTGATCGCGCGCCGCGGACCCTTTGAGGTTAAGTTCGATCGCAAAGAGTTCGATGAAATCGAAACTTTTTGGGACCGCGTTCTATTCCGCGAGGAACTGAACCGCGTTGCGGAAGCTGTCCGGGCTGTCGGACAAGATGTCGGCCAGATTGCTGACACGACGTTTCCCTGGCTGAAGACCCAGCCGGATTCGCCGCCGAAGTCAAAGCTCACCTTCCGATTCCTTACCTCTCCGGTGGGTATTGAACCCGGGGCAAACGGCCGAATCGAGCGATTGCGCGTTGTCGAGAACGTGCTGGTCCGTGACGGCGAGAATACCAGGCCGAAAGCGACGGACAAGGAAACATCCTTGGATGTCGACACGCTTATCTTTGCCATTGGCGACCTTGCCGACTCCACTCTGGGCCTTCCCTACAGCAAAAACTCCTACGTAACCAATTCTGACCCGGCTGAGCCGGACCGTGCAGCTTACGAGGTCTTTGACCCGGGATCGGGCAAGGTGCTGGACGGTGTTTTTGTGGTGGGATGGGCGCGCAAAGCCAGCGAAGGCTTGGTCGGCAAGGCGCGTTTTGACGCCGAGCAGGGTGCCCGGCATATTCTCAAATATCTCGAAGGCGCCGAGGTCAAACCCTCACCCTCCCCTGAAGAAATCGTCCGAGGAATGCGCGGCAGGGGAAATGATGTGGTGACGAAGGAGGCTATCAGCCGGCTTGGCCAAGTGGAGGCTCAGCGGGCGGAATCGCTGGGTTTGCCCGAGTTCAAGTTTTCCACCAACGAAGAGATGCTGCGTGCCATCGGGGCTAAGGTCGCCAGTTAGGTGGATTTAGGCGTCTGAGGGCCGCAGCAGGAAACGGCCACTGCGGCCTTATTTTTGATCCCAGGTTCCGGCAATCCGGACTCTGATTCTTCATGCTTTTAGGGATTATTTTGCCGACGGTTGGGAATTTTTGGGGAAGGATCTCATTTTTTTTCCCTGATTGAAACAAGTCATTATATTCTAACAGTGCTGACCGTTATTGGTGCGGTTATAGCCTTGTAACACTTCCGGACTGTTTTGGTAGCGCTTATTGAGAAGGGCCACGGGGGTGGCGTCGCTGGCGGTTAACCCCGGGCGTTGTCCGCATAATAGATGAGTCGCCGGCGGCTTTTGCGCTCTTGACGGGAAGGATCCAAAACCTTTTATTGCCATGACGCGAGAGGCGATTTTCCCCTTCATTGCATAGGGAGGTAGGCTTGGCAATCCTACCGAGAGGCAGCCAAAAAGACCTGTGGGGCCAGATTGCGTTTTACAGCGGCCTGGGTTTTATCATTCCGGGAGGCGCTGCAGGCGGATACTTTTTGGGGTGGCTCCTTGACGAATATCTGCACACAACGCCGTTTTTAGGTATTATAGGAGGTTTGGCAGGCGCTGCGGCGGGGATCGTTGAGGTCCTCCAGATTTTGACCCGGGCAGAAAAAAGTGCAGATCGGGAAGGATCGTCTGGCGACTCTGGAAAGAGCTGAAGCGAGGCTGCCGCGGTGGATGGCGGGGCTTACGGTTGCTGGAATGGTTGTTACTCTGGCGCTGGGTGAGCTTCGGATTGCGGCTGGCTTTGGCTTGGGAGCGGGAGTAGCGCTTCTCGGTTATTCGTGGCTGCACAAAGCGGTAGTGGGGTTGATGGATGCGAGGAGGGAGCGACCCTCCAATCTCATGCTCGGCATGCTCATGATCCGCTACCCGCTGGCCATCGCAGTTGTATTTGTCTTTTACCGTGGAAACTGGTTGCCCTTTGAAGCCGTTTTGGCAGGGTTGTTTGTCCCGATAGCGGGAGCTTTCGCAGAGTCCTTATATCAAGTCAGTTCAGCTTTGCTCCACTCGAAGGTCTGGTGAGAGAAGCCCCATTGTGGTTCTGGGGCTCCTGAGAGCGGGGTGAAGGAATCTTTGTGTTGGAGAACGGTTCGGTGCCTATCGAACACCCATTCTGGTTTGCGACGTTGCTGAACAAGTTGCTGGGCGGTCTTGTGACGCCGCTCATGGTGAAGGTGGGATTTCCCCCTGCCCATCCGCATCATCCCATTCCGGGCTATGTGGCGGGAGAGATCCTGGTTTTGCTGGTTATCCTGATTGGGGCGATCGTCCTCAGGCGGCAACTTTCCGTGGAAAATCCGGGAAAGTTCCAGCAGACCATGGAGCTCTTTTTGGAGTTCACCCAGGGGTTGGCGGACGAGATGATCGGCCACGGAGCGCGCCGGTATGTTCCGTTAATCGGGACGCTGGGGATTTTCATCCTGTTTTGCAACGTGCTCGGGTTGATTCCCACCTTTGTGACGCCGACCGCAAGCATTCCGGTGCCGCTTGGCTGTGCGGCGCTGGTTTTTGTTCATTACAACCTTCAGGGTTTTCGCGAGCATGGAATTCTGGGGTATTTCAGGCATCTCTGCGGGCCCATGATGGCCATTGCCATCATCATGTTCCCCACCGAGGTGTTCAGCAACTTTCTGCGGATGCTTTCGCTCAGCGTTCGTCTCTGGGCGAACATGCTGGTGGGTGGGATTCTTGAGCATGTTTTTACCTCTTTGGTCCCGATTGCCGTTCCCACCATTTTTATGGCGCTGCACGTTTTTGAATCATTTTTGCAAGCGTATGTTTTTATGATCTTGCCGGCGCTCTACATCGGCTTGGCGGTTTCTCGGGAGCATTGAGTTGCTTGCGGGCGCAGAAGCCGGCAGGGCACGGGCGGCTGCAGATCGGGATTTTGTTCAGATTCACGGCGAGCCAAGGGTGGCGGCATCGGGAGAGATGCGGTACTCTTGGTGTACAACGAGTGTCGAAGCGACCGCAAGGCAAGTTCCTGTCTTAGCAGTAGAATGGGGGAACGGCCGGGCGGCAAAATATCAAAGTCAATGCCTGCCTGGGTAGGGTGAGGCTAACGTTAAGGAGGGAAGATGAGGCAAAAGGTTTTGATCTTTTGCACAACAATCACAGGGTTGCTGCTTACGGCGCCGTTGTTTGGCGCGCAAGGAGCTGCCGCGGGCGCAGGAGGGAGCTCCACGAATTGGGTGGCGATTACCTCAGGCTTTGCGATGGCAATTGCTTCGGGCCTTTGCGGCCTGGGGCAAGGTAAAGCCGCTGCCTCGGCTTGCGAGGGGCTAGCTCGTAATCCGGGAGCGCGGCCGGGCATCCAGTTCTTTTTGATCCTGGCCTTGATTTTTATCGAATCGCTTGCGCTTTACACGTTTGGGATCATTTTTATCAAGGTTCGATAATTGTGTTCCAGTTGGTTGAAGGCGGGAGTTTTCAGCCTCCCGCCTTTGCTGATCAAGCCTGCCGTCCGGTGGCTCCGTTGGCCTTTAAAAGTGTTGCGAGTTCCTCTCCTGGGCCCGGAGAAATCTTTCATTGAAGTGGAATCCTTTGCCGTTTTCCTTATCCGCGCGCATTCGAGGGCGACCCTATGGGCGGGATCATCAAGGAGTTCCCATCGATAATCGCGGAAGCTCGGGAAGGTCCATTAGGGAGGTCTTAACCCTCCAGCAGTTTCCTGTTGCCAAGTCCTCCAGGGCTCCTTACTATCTTTCTAAGGCGAGCGATTCTGGAAAGAATCGCCGGGAGCTTGTGGCATGGTCAGCGGTTTCAATACTGAGATTTCGCACGATGGAACGGTTTACCACGTTCAGACGGAGTCCCGGAAGCAGGGGGGCATCGAAACCTCTGTATACGTCAAGGGCGCAGTCATCCATTCCCTGCGGACCTCGCACCCCGACCTGTTGAGCGCGTCGCAATACAGCGAACAGCAGTTTCATCAGTTGCTTGAAGACCAGCACCGGCGGGTGATCTCGGAAATCCGAGCGGGAAACATTGAATTCCCTCCAGCGCACTCTTCCGGCGCCGGAGGGCCCAAATGAAAATGAAGATTCAACTGAACGGCGAGTTGCTGGAAGTTCCCGAGGGCCTCACCCTTGCGGCTTTGCTCGAGTGGCTGGGTCTCCCTGCTGATCGGGTTGCGGTGGAGCGCAACCGGAAGGTTGTGAAGAGAACCGAGTGGAGCGCCACGCCCATTGAGGAAGGCGACCAGGTGGAAGTTGTCCAAATGGTGGGAGGTGGCTCGGGCGGCGGCGTTGCTGCCAGCCGCTGAGACTTGCCATGAACTCCAGCGTCAACAGTTCCTCGGCGATCATCCTTGTAACACTGCTCATCAAACTGGGCCTCATTGCCTCCCTGGCGAGCATCATCGCCCGCTTTGACAAATTCCGCCGCCTCCTGCTGGTGGAAGTTCGGGAACCCAAACAGAAGCTTCTCTTCGCGGCCTTCCTGGGCGTGCCTTTCATGTTGGGGGTGCTGACGCGCCTGGTTGTGCACTACCAGGGTGCTGACCTGAGCCTTGAAGTCACCGTTTTGGGCGGGTTGCTGGGCGGGACCATGGTGGGTCTCGTCGTGGGCATGTTTGTCAGCTTGCCCGCGGTGCTCATCAAGCACGAACTCCTTGCCGTTCCCATGGCGGTGCTCTACGCGGTGGTTGCCGGTTCCGCCCGGTGGCTTTGTCCGAACAAGGAAGAGATTTGGAAGTTTTCTCCTTTCATCGATCTCAGCCTCTACCGCTCCATCAAGCAAAGGTTCAAGCAGCCCTCCATGGACTGGCAGATCCTTTTCTTCCTGGTCTGCGTGGTTCTCGAAATGTCCAGGATCGGGGTGGGCCGCATGTCCAACGGCCTGCTTTTCTACCTGAACCCGCCCCGCGTGTGGACCGAGCTGCTGATCCTCATGACCACGGCGATTGCCATTGCGCTTCCTTTGCGGATCTGGAACAACACCCGGATCGAGCGAAAACTGGAAGAGAAAGAGCGCATGTTGATCCAGGCCAGGATGGACAGCCTGATCAGCCAGATCAACCCGCATTTTCTCTTCAATACGCTGAACACGGTTTCCTCCTTGATCCGGCTCGATCCGGACACCGCTCGGAAAGTGCTCGTAAAACTTTCCAACATCCTGCGGCGCCGGCTCAAAACTCAGACCCACTTTGTGGCGCTGCGGCAGGAGCTTGATTTTATTGCCGACTACCTGGACATTGAAGTCGTGCGCTTTGGGCAGGATAAACTCCAGGTTCATGAAGAAATTGATCCGGCGGCTTTGGACGTGATCGTGCCCAGCATGATTCTGCAGCCGATGGTGGAGAATGCCATTCGGCACGGGCTGGGACCGAAGATCGAGGGCGGAACCATTACGCTTCGGGCCTCCCGGTATAATGGACGGGTTCAGATTGAGGTGGACGACGACGGAGTTGGCATTCCCGAAGAGCGTTTGCCGAAAATATTTGCCTCGGGAATCGGCATCATGAACGTTCGCGAGCGCCTCAAAGTGCTGTACGGCCACGATTTTTCCATGAAGATTGACAGCGAACCCGGGAAGGGAACAATGATTCGTTTTGAGTTCCCCGAGGTTGTTCCCGCTGAAGAAACCCTGCCCGTTGAGTCTGCGCAAACTCAGACTTGACCTTGTCTTTGCCAGCTCGCCCTGATCCTGGACGCCTGATTGCGCCTGTCGGGATTTCCTTCCGCCTCATCTCCTCATGGGTCTGTGTTAGTATCAGGGGTTTACGGAGCGGCGGGGCCAATCTGTTTTGACGCTAGGCGTTTTTAATCCTGGCAGTCCTGCCTAAATTGAAAGGACCGAGGAGCCTTTATGGCGAAAGACGACTCTGAGAAGCTGAAGACCACTCCCAGCTCCATGGGCATGATTGAACCCCGATTTCGCGACATCTATAAGTCGTTCTATAAAGAGACCTATTACACTTCCACAACCCTGGATGCAAAGACCAAGGAGCTGATTGCTCTGGCGTGCTCTTTGGTGGCCAAATGCGAGGGTTGCGCCCGAGGGCACATCAAGAAGGCGCTGGAGCTCGGAGCCACCAAGCAGGAGATCTCCGACGCTATCGTTGTGGCCGTCGGCATCGGCGCCGCCAGCGTCGTCGATATGTCCGATAAGGCGGCGATCCATCTTGATCTTCACCACTTCGAGTAGCGGCCGCCTGGCGAGCCTGCCGCGACGAAAAAGATGAGAATCTTGCTTGGAACACGGACTTGCCATCGCTAAAAACGCAAGAACGTTGTAGCCGGCGTTTCCCGAGGATTCCGGGTGGACTTACTGGTCATCGGCAATTTGTTTCTGCTGCTGTTTCTGGGTTTGGCGGACAATCAAACCGTTCCTGCGCTTCTCCCGCTCCTCATTGACTCCCTGCATATTAGTGTCGAACAGGCAGGATTGCTCGCGGTCTTCTATTCCGCGGCGGCGGCCCTGGCCTCTCTGGTCACCGGAGTTGTGTCGGATCACTATGGGCGCAAGCCCTTCTTGATCTTGGGCGCGCTGGTGTTCGGCGTGGCCTCCTGGATGGCGGCGGGGACGCAGAGTTTTGCGGGGCTGACAGTGGCTCGGGGCCTGACCGGACTTGGGGCAGGGGCGATTTCAACCTGTTCGATCGCCTTTGCCGGGGACTGGTTTGCTTACAACGTGCGCGGACGGGCCCTAAGCGTGATCTCGACTGCTTACTTTGTTGCGCCGATCTTGGGCGTTCCTCTGGCCGCGCAGATCGCCGGCCGATTAGGATGGAGGGCAACGTTTTACTTTTTTGCAGTCCTCGCTGCCGCGGTTGCGTTGCTCTCGACAAGGCTGCCCCGTGAAAAACGGGAAGCCGGCCCTGCCTCGGAAAGATGGCAAGCTACCTTCCGCGCCTGCCGGTCCTTCTTTGCCCGGCGTGACACGCACGCCGGGCTTGTCATCGCTTTCCTGGTTTCGGGAGGCCTCTACGGGTTTATTTTTTATATTGGCCAGTGGCTGCATGCGGCGTTTGGCGTGGCAACGGGAACCATCGGCTGGGTTTTCATGTTGGGCGGGGTTGTGGCCGTGGTTGGCGCCCCTGTGGCGGGCAGCTTGTCAGACCGCTGGGGAAAGCGCCCGGTTTCAATTCTCGGCAACGTTGTGCTGGCGGTGTCGGTGGCTCTGATTCCTCTTTTCCCGTGGGGGATCGGCCTTCTGGTGGTTTTTGGCGTCACCAGCCTTGGCGCCGCAACGCGGCAGGGCCCTCTAACCGCATTGATGACGGAACTCGTTCCCAGCGCCGAGCGCGGTTCCTTTATTGCCTTGCGCAACGTCTTTTCCCAAACTGGAATCGGGCTGGTGGTCCTGGCGGGAGGCGCCATCTACGAATGGCACGGTTATATCGCCGTAACCACTCTTTGCGCGGCCATGACTTTTCTGGTGGCCATCCTTCTGGCCACTCACATTGTCGAGCCGCGGCCGGCGGGTGATCGCCGCCCGTAAGCGGCAAGAGAATCAGAGATCTGTCAAGATTTCCGGAGAGGACTGACGTTGGCAAAGCACAGAATCGTCCGAAACGTCCTGCTGGTTTTTCTGGGATTATTTCTCTTGTTTGCCCTGGTTGTGGTGCCGTGGTTCTTCACGAACATTGTGACAACCGGATCGTTTCATTTCCACGATCCGAATGATGGCAAGACGCCTCTCTCCTTTGGTCTGAACTACCACGACATTGAGTTCCATTCCTCCGACGGTATTCTGCTGAAGGGTTGGTACGTGCCCGCCGGCGCGAACCCGCACGGGACAATTATCTATTGCCACGGACATGATCGCACCCGCGTGGAAATGCTGCCCATGGAGGTTTTCGGTCACAGCCTGGGTTATAACGGCCTGCTCTTTGACTTTCGCCATGCGGGCCGGAGCGGTGGTAAAATGTGTACGCTCGGCTATCAGGAACGGCTCGACGTCATTGCGGCCGTTCACGACGCCCTTGTCCGGGAGAAGGCGGCGCGTCCCGTCGTCTTGTGGGGTGTCTCGATGGGAGCGGCTGCGGCGCTGATGGCGGCCTCCCAGTCTCCTGATGTTGCTGCGGTCATTTCAGACAGCTCCTTCCTTTCGTTTCGCCATGTTATCGACCACTATGCTCACTTGTTTTTCCATTTGCCTGTCTTCCCGATAGTGGACGAAGTAGTCTACTGGTCGGCGTGGCGGGGTGGCTTCACTCCTTCGGATTTTGATTTGCGAAAGGCTGTAGAGCGAATTAATCCCCGGCCAATCCTGTTTATCGCCGTTAAAGGAGACAAGCGCATTCCCGCCACCACCGCGAGCGAACTGTATGCCTATTCGACCAGCCCGCAAAAAGCCTTGGTGGTGCTTCCAGGCCATCGCCACGGCGAAGGCTTTACATCTGGTAACGCCGAATACGAGCAAGCGGTGACACGGTTTCTTCAGAATCTGACCCCGTGAAAATTGATGGTCCGGCGCTGAATCCTTCACTGCCGGCAAGATCCGATTCCTCCAGACTCTTGAGCGGTTTGATTCCAACCCTATGGGTTTGAATCGCCCATGCGCAAGAATTTGCATGCAACACGAACCGCTTTTCAGATGCAAGCCCCCGCGCCCTCCGCAAATAGAAAGCCCTGGTTAGCGAACAAGACGCTTTTTACTGAAACTATTCCCGGCATAGCTGACGCGGGAAGGTCCACTTTCCTCTTTTCGGCCAATATCTTATAACAAGTTGAACCCACAAGTGTTAATGCTCGCTGGCGGCAAGGCGAATGTTTAACTGCCACGCGAGTTATGGGCCATCCGCGCTCCGGAACGTCTCAAGAATACTGGCCGAGTATCCGAATGATAAGAGTGGGATTCGGGTGGCAGAGGAAGGTTTGCGAAAGCATCGGATTTGGTACAAGCCTTGCTCGTAGGTTTGTTGCAGTCTGCCCCGAAGCGGCCCGAAGCTTGGTTTACTGTTGAATTAAGGTACCCGGTTGCTAGTAGTTACTCTGGAATTGGCTAGGTTGCGTCTTGTCAATCTCAAACGCTCTGGTAAGGTAAATTGTACCAGAAAGCCAGATGAAGAGGCCACGGCTTGTGCTGAGATTTTGCATGGTCGGCGGGCTCGGGACGCACAGGGGCAAGTGCTCATTTTGTGGGGGCGGAAGTAATTTCCACGGGTTGAGTTGTGCCAGATCAACGCGTGAAGGAGTGTCAAAAATGATCGCGAATCACGAGACCAGCCGGAAAGGCCGCGAGGCGCGCGGCGTCAGCGTGATGATCGTAGCGGTGGGGATGATTTTCATTTTGGGGATGGCGGGTTTGGCCATCGACCTTGCCTCGCTTTATGTGGGGCGCAGCCAGGCGCAACGCGCGGCCGACGCAGGGGCGTTGGCGGGCGCGCAAGCTTTGGTGGACGGCTCATGCGTTCCGGATAGTACCGGAACCATCACGGGGGCCTGCGTGGTGATTGCGCAGCAGCGAGCCGCGGCCGTTGCCAATCAGAATCTGATTGCCGGACTCAGTCCGGACATTTCGTCGACCAACGACGTTACGGTTGACACAAGCGTTCCGAACGATCCGCAGGTCACCGTATACGCAGGGCGCGGAACCTACAATGGTTCAAACCACAGCAACCCACTGCCAACCTTCTTCGTCAAGGTATTCGGCGTGGATTCGGCAAGCGTATCCGCAAAGGCCACTGCTGAAGCATTTAATCCTTCCGGATCAGGACTGCCGATCGGGGTCAAGTGCGTGAAGCCGTGGTTTTTTCCCAACTGCGATCCCGGGAACACGACAGGGACGCCCAATACAGACTGTTCACCTGCCACGGGACCTTTTGTCGTGGATGGTAGCGGTGGGAATCTGAACGTGGCGCGCCCTGGCCAGTATCCGGGTACGGGAGTTTACGGAGAGCCCTTTACCATGAAACCCGGTTCACCGGGAAGCGCCGCAGCCCCTGGGCAGTATTATGCGGCATACATTCCGAATACCACGGCGATGCCGACCTATTGCCCGGCTTGTGCAAAGTCGGGCGGAAGCGGCGGGAAAGGAACGGGCAGCGCGGCGGTATACCGAGCAAACATTGAATGCTGCAATCAAAACTCCGTTGTGTGCGGCGTCCAAGACGTCACGATTTCCTCTTCAGCCGGCAACATGGTGGGACCCACGAATCAGGGTGTCGATTGTTTGATCCATCAGAACCCAGGCTGCGGCCAGGATTATTTGCAGGGTGTCGCCTCCCCCTGCAGTCCTATCAGTACGCCGCCCACGTCAGGTCAGATTGCTAACTATCCTTTTACGGTTATCCCCGGGCCGAATAACCCCTATGCCAAAAACGCGGCCTCGATTCCCATGTCCAACTCGGATTCGGTGGTTGCGGTGCCCATCTATAAGGGAATTTTGCAGTCTGGTCAAAACCAAGTCGAGGTCGTAGGTTTTCTGAAGATCTTCCTCCAGTACGTTGATTCGAAAAAACAGGGAACCGTTTACGGCCATGTCCTGGATGTTACGGCGTGCGGCACCGGAGGAGGCGGCTCAACTGGCGGTAGCGGCACTTCCGTTATCTCGACCGGCGGATCGACCATTCCGGTGCGGCTGATTCGGAGCGGTTCCTAAGGGTTTGTCAGCAGCAGCGGATAGGGCGGTTGCGCCCGAACGGCCTGAATTGATTTCTCTTGATCCTGACTCCCTTGGGGAGGGGGGCGGGGTCAAGAGTTCTCGACGACCCGCCGGTAGAGGTCCTCGTAGAGGGGAATAATTTTCGAGGAGCAGAAATCGCGCAGGGCTCGGCGGCGTCCGGCCTGGCTCATCTGTTTGTGCCGCTCGGCATCGGTCAGAAGATCGAGTGCGCAAGCCGCCATGGTTTCAACATCCCGCGGCGGCACAAGGAATCCTTCCACCCCGTCCGTCACCACCTCCGGCAGTCCGCCTACCCGCGAGCAAATGGGAGGAACCCCGCTCGCCATTGCCTCAAGAGCGGCTAACCCGAACGACTCAAGGTCGCTTGGCAACAAAAAAATGTCTGCCAGCCGCAGCAGATCCTGCACCTGATTTTGCTTTCCGAGAAAGACGACATCACTCACCAGACCTTTGTCGCGAACCAGCCATTCAGCGGCAGTGCGCTCGGGCCCGTCTCCCATCATCAAAAGCTTGGCGGGAATTTCTTTGCGGACCCGCAAAAAGATTTCGACCACGTCGGTGACGCGCTTGACAGGCCGAAAATTGGAAAGATGGACCAGTATTTTTTCTCCATGCGGTGCAAACTCCCGGAGCCTGGAGGCTTCCTTGCCGGGACGGAAGACGTCACAGTTGACAAAATTCGGGATGACATCAATCGGACGGGAAATGCCAAATTCCCGCACCGTCACCTGGCGAAGGTGCTCGGAGATGGCGGTGGCGGCATCGCTTTGTTCAATCGCGAAGCGCGTTATGGGAAGGTAGGAGCGGTCTGAGCCGACCAGGGTGATGTCCGTGCCGTGCAGCGTGGTGACCACGGGAATGCGGCGCTCGCCGAGCATGGCCCGAGCCAGAAACGCGCTTACGGAGTGCGGAATCGCGTAGTGAACGTGGAGCAGGTCGAGGGATTCGTTGACGGCGACGTTGTACATCTGGGACGCCAGCGCCAGCGTATAGGGGGGATGGTCAAACAACGGATAATTCATGACTTCCACTTCATGGAAGTGGATGCGCTCGGAAAGCTTCGAGATGCGGACCGGGACGGCATAGCTGATGAAGTGGATATCGTGGCCCCGGGCCGCGAGTTCCAACCCCAGTTCGGTTGCAACCACGCCGCTTCCGCCGTAAGTCGGATAACAGGTTATGCCAATTTTCATTGGGGTTTACGCGTGGCCGCCCGCCCGCGGCCTTTAAGAAGCGGGCGCTTGCTTGGATCCCTTCTTGCCGGACTCCAACACGATGATATTTTCCACCTCGCGCTCGCCGCCCTTCTCTTTGTAATAGATCAGAACGCTGGTTCCCGGGGTCAGTGCTTCCAGTTCCAGCTTTTTCCCATTGAGGGACTTGACGTGGATATCTTTTTTGACGGGGAATATCTCAGTGTCCTTGCCATGCAGGGAATTGACATTCAATACTTTTTGCTTCATGTCCAGGTATTGCACGGTTCCGCTGTAAGCTTGGCGGCCCGGGAAGGGGCTGATTTTCCCCACGATGGGAATTTTGCTCTTATGCTGTTGGGCCGAGAGGGGTGCCGCCTGGACCAAAGCCAGGAGGCATGCGGCAACGATCCCTATCGCTGTCCACCGCCGCGTGTCGCCGCGCTGCACCGTGTTTCGGGATGGGTCCTCGGGCGCGTGCTGTTGCCATTTCCCGAGGCGGGTTAATGTGGACCGGGCGGCGGTTGCGGGTGACTGGCTGGGCCACCCTATCGGCGCCTTTGCCAAGGGACTGAAGGTTTGAATCAAAAATGGTTTCACTGGTTTACTCCGCGGGTGGGACCTTCAGCGCAGAAGGCCGTATATGCTTACGGTCGCGGCATCCGCACCCTGCGCCTTGTTTCCATAAAGCGAAAGCCGATCCCTCCCGCCAGGTTACTCGATGTCCAATTCGTGATCGAAGTTGCCGTTCCCGCTGTTTTTGCCATCGCCATCTTTATAAATGTATCGAATGCAGTTTTTCATGATCAGCAGGTTCGGTTCATCGGCGCGATGGACCTTAATACACAGCTTGTCGTACCATTCGATGACTCCGTGGATTCTTTCACCCTCATCCAGGACGACAACCACGGGCGTTCGAGACTGCATCTGCTTGAGGTAGTAAAAATTCTCGGCGTTCGTCTGGTCAGGGGGAGCAGGCTTTTTGCGTTGGACCCTTCCCCCGATTTGTTCCTTCACTTCGGAGAGTGTGGGACGTATTAGTTTGCGGTTCACTTCTTGGTGCTCCTTCGACTCTTTTCAGCTAGTGCAAAGCCCTCAGGGGTCTTGCTCAAGAAGGTATTTCGATACCTTTAAGAGTAGATGTCAATTTGTGCGTTCCGGTTTCTTCAGATCGGAAATTTCGACCAGAAAAACTTTCACGGTGTACTTCGATATATACCATATTCGTGGTTCGAGAACAATCTTGCCGGTCGTCCTGCATCCCGTCAGCGGCTCTCTGTGGAGAGGCTGGAATTCTGGATTTCAGGTGGCTTTCCGCGCGGTGCCCCGGTTTCTAAGGCCGGGTCGCCGATGCAAGGAGATTCGAGGCGAGCGAATCAAGGGAAAGCTGCTGGTTGACATTGCGGATCTGCTGGCGATAGATGCTTTCGATGCCGGCTGCAAGCTTTTCGATCCCGGCCATTCCCAGAGTCTGACTCCAGGCCTTCAGGCGCGGAACAAGGTCGACGTGGGTTACGCGAGGGCTTTTCTCTTCCTCCAGCACCTGCATGAGGTCTTGCAGAATTCCGGAACCGACTTTAAGAGTCTGCTCGGCGCCGCCGGAATCCGAGATCAACGACTTTGTGGCATCGAACAGCGCTTTCCATTCTCCGGGCGCAAGCGGCCGGCTGCGCGGGCGGGCCACAAGGTCCAGAAAATCCAGCCAGGGCTTGCGCCGGAGCAAAAAATCGTTGAGGTCAAAAGTCTGCGCCCGCGCAATGCTGCCCTGGATCACCCTCGCTGCAAGGGCCTGCTGCGGTTTGGTGAATCCGCGTTCTTCGCCGAGAATGCGTTCGATCACCGCTTCTTCGACGGGCGCGAATTGCAGGGTAAAGCAGCGCGAGCGGATGGTGGAGCGCAATTCATAGGCTTGGGGGCAGACCAGGATGAGCGTGGTTGTTGCGGGAGGCTCTTCAAGCACCTTCAAAAGCAGGTCCGCGGCTTGCCAGTGGATGGTCTGAGCCTGATCGATGATGAACACCCGGCGCGGCAAATGGAACGGCTGGTTGTAGGCCGTGGCGCGAAGCTGCCGGATTTGTTCGATAAGGATGTATCGGGTGAGGGGCTCGATCAATTGGATATCAAAATAAACGAGGCCCTCGACGCGGCGGTGGGCGTCCTTGATTGCACGCCGCCGGGCCACGTCTTCCGACCCGGAGGCGAGAAACTCGTCCGCCCTGCGGCACCGCTCGCATTCGCCGCAAAAGCCGCCCTCTTCGGCGCCGGGCTCGGCGCAGTTGAGGGCCTTCGAGAGCATTATGGCCAGCGTCTTTTTCCCGACGCCTTCCGGCCCGGTGAACAGCATGGAGCCGGGAACCCGTCCCCGCGCCAGCATGTCGCGCACCGTCCGGACCGCTTTCTCATTACCCAGAAAAGAATCAAAACTCATAGCATTCGTGGCGTGGAGAAGCCGCGCCGTTTGAACCTCGCACCCTGCGACGGGCGCCCGGCCTTCAGGGGCGCCGCTTCTTGATTGCCGGACGGGCCTGGCGGGCGGTTGAACCGACCCTGCGCCGCTTGGCCAGGAGGGCATCCACCAGCTTGCGAATTTCAGCCTGGACCTCGGCAGCCGGGCGATCGGCCGCAATCACTTTCATCCTTCGCGGCTCTTGCCGGGCCATTGCCAGGTAGCCGGCCCGCACCCTCTGTTGGAATTTTAGCCCATGATTCTCAAATCTTGTAAGCTTTGCTCCCCCGCGGCTGGTCCGGCGGCGGGCGCGTTCGAGCGCCACTCGCGGGTCAAGGTCAAGCAGCAGAGTTAAATCCGGCTGGGTGCGTCCGCAAATCGCCCGGTCGAGAGCCCGGACCGTCCGGACGCCCAGCATTCGTCCGTACCCCTGATAGGCGAATGAGGCGTCATTGTACCGGTCGCTGATGATGAGGCGCCCCCGGGCAAGCGCAGGACGGACAACCTCTTCGAGATGCTGCTCCCTCGCGGCATACATCAGGGTGAGTTCCGTCAGGGAAGACATCTTGCCCATGCCGGGCCGCAGCAGAAGGTTCCGAATGCGTTCGCCGACTTTGGTCCCGCCGGGCTCGCGCGTTACCACCACGGGGCTGGAACGCCCGCGCAGGTGTTCCACAAGCTTGCGGATGTGCGTGCTCTTGCCGGACCCGTCCACTCCTTCAAAAGTAATAAAAATGCCATGAGGCATCGGCTTTCCCCCCTGCTTCTTCCTGAACGGTCCAATGCATCGTTGCCGTAGGGATTCCTGAGGACTGCAGAAGCCGGTCCTCAGTTTCCTTTTTGCCCGGGTGCGGATTGCAATACTACCATCGGAGATTCGGTCCTTACAAGCCGAAAGGCCCGGCCCGACCGGTGGTACAATAGCGCCTCATCATGAGCGTCGCGGAAAATGTCGAGCTGGTGCGAGGGCGCATTCGTGCGGCCTGCCGGCGGTCCGGCCGCCGGACGGAGGATGTGCTGCTGGTCGCTGTTTCCAAAACCGTGCCCGCTGAGTTTATCCGTCAGGCTTATGCAACCGGCCTCAGGGACTTTGGCGAAAATCGCGTTCAGGAAGCCGCCGCCAAGCGTTCTGAACTCTCGGACCTTGCCGCCACCTGGCACCTGATCGGACATTTGCAGTCGAACAAGGCAAAGCTTGCTTGCCGGCTTTTTGACTGGGTCGAATCCATTGATTCTTTGCGCATTGCCGAGAGACTTAACCAATTCGCGGCGCCGGCCGGCCGCAAGCTCCCGGTTTTGCTGGAAGTGAATCTTGGCGAAGAAGCCAGTAAGTTTGGCGCAGAGGAAGCGGAAGTCATTCGTCTGGCGGAAGCCATCGGGCGCCTCGAGGCTTTGGAGTTGCGAGGCTTGATGACGCTGCCGCCGTTTTTTGAAGATCCGGAAAAGGTGCGCCCGTACTTCCGGCGCTTGCGGGAGCTGGCCGGGCGGATTGAGGGGCAACACCTGCCCGGCGTATCCATGCACGAGCTCTCTATGGGCATGAGCCACGATTTTGAAATCGCCGTGGAAGAAGGCGCGACCATCGTCCGCGTGGGGACGGCCATTTTCGGGTCGCGTCAATAGCATTCCGGCGGGAAGGCCGCCAAAACGCCGTGAGCGAATTCAGCGCCGAAGGCAACACCGTCAAGTTCTGGCTTCGGGTCAAGCCTCGCTCCCGCCACGAGCGCCTGGGCTGGAATGCCGCCGGAGAACTTATGCTTGAAATCCAGGCTCCTCCGGTGGAGGGTAAAGCCAACCAAGCTGCGGTCGAATTTCTGGCTGAATCGCTCCGCTTGCCGCGTTCCGCGGTCGAAATCGTCGCCGGGGAGAAATCGCGGCGAAAGCTGGTTCGGATCACCGGGGCCCCGGCCAAGGAAACCATTGCCAAACTGGATGCCTTGGCGCAAAGGAGAAAACCTTAGGCCGTGATTTACGCGCTCTCGCTGACCCTGATTGTGATCGCGCTGCTCGTGGTGAGCGTCGCTCAGTCGAGAAAACTGAAGTCGCATGCTGACTTCATGGTGGCGGACCGCAAGCTCTCGGTGTGGGTGCTGATTTTTACGCTTCTCTGCTCCTGGATCGGTGCGGGAAGCCTGTTTGCAGGCGCGGAATTCGCCTATCAACAGGGCCTGGCGTCGCTCTGGCTGCCGGCAGGCGGCTGGGCGGGCCTCGTGGTGATTTACTTCATCGCAGGGCGGGCGCGTTCTTTTGCGCAATACACGGTTCCGGACCTGCTTGAGACACGCTACAGTCCCACGGCGCGGGTTCTGGGAACGATCTGCATTATTGTTTCCTATACGGCAATCGTTAGCTATCAATTCCGCGGCGGCGGCCGGATTCTGAAGCTCGCCTTCGGCATGAGCGAAACGGCGGGCACCATCATCCTGGCGATGTTTGTGATTCTGTTCACGGCGCTTGCCGGAATGTCGTCGGTGGCCTACACGGATTTAGTGATTGGATTGGTCGTGACCGTCGGCTGCCTGTTTGCGCTGCCGGCGATGATTGCGCACGCGGGAGGATGGAGCGCCGTGCGCGCGGCGCTGCCGCCCAGCCACCTGCGCCCGATGGGGACGATGACTTTTGGCGGAGCCATGGGCTACTTTCTGCCCACCTTCGCGCTGATGCTGGGCAACCAGGCGATGTACCAGAAATTCTTTTCCGCCCGGAGCGAGCGTGACGCGCGGCGTTCCGTGGTGGGCTGGGTGTGCGGCACCATGGTGCTGGAGACGGTGATTGTGCTGCTGGCGATTGTGGGCGGCGTCATGTTTCACGCGCGAGTCGCCTCCGGAAGGCTTCCCGCCTGGGGCTTGATTCCTTACACGGCGCGCTACGGAGTGCTGCCCTGGATCGGAGCCATTTTCCTGGCGGCGATTTTCGCCAAAGTGATTTCAACGGGAAACAATTACCTCTTCTCGCCCGCCACCAGCGTGGTGCATGATGTCCTCCAGCGGTTTATTGCCAAGCGCGCGAGCGACCGCAGTCTGCTGCTGATGTCGCGGATCACGGTGGTCGTCCTGGGCCTCGTGGCGCTTGCCCAGAGCTTCCAGCCGTCCATCCTGAGCACGGCCGTCTATGCCTATGACGTCTATGGCGCGGGCATCACGCCGGTGGTGGTTGCGGCGTTCTTCTGGAAGCGCGCCACCACGGCCGGAGGCCTCAGCTCCATTGCCGCCGGAACAGTTGTCGCCATCCTCTGGAAAGTCCTGAGCCTGGATTCGGTGGTTCCCATGATTTTCCCGGCGCTTGCCGCGTCGCTCGCGAGCCTGATTGTCGTCAGCCTGTTGACCGCGCCTCCGCGCCCCGAGCAGTGGCAGCCGTTCTTCAGGCACGCCGGCAGTAGCGGCGGGTTAACCCCGCCATCACAATGAGGTGGAAGCCAATATGGATCTCGATGCAATTCAATCCGCTCTCCGCGAAGCGGGGCTTGATGGCTGGCTCTTTTATGACCACCACCACCGCGACCCGCTCGCTTACCGCATTCTGGAGCTTGCCGTGCCGCTTTGCACCCGCCGGTGGTATTACCTGATTCCTTCCCGTGGCGCTCCGGCCAAGCTGGCGCACCGGATTGAGCGCGGCAATCTGGACGCTCTCGCAGGGACATTGAGTCTTTACTCTTCATGGTCCGAGCAGCGCGACGAACTGCGCAAAATGCTTAAAGGCAGGCGGCGCATCGCCATGCAGTATTCGCCGCTTAATGACATTCCCTACGTTGGTTTGGTGGATGCCGGAACGGTTGAACTGGTCAGGAGTTTCGGGGCTGAAGTGGTCTCTTCCGCAGACCTGGTGCAGTTGTTTGAAGCGCGCTGGTCCGATGATGCTCTGGCATCGCATCTCGAAGCTGGCAAGATTGTCCACGCTTCCATCCGCATGGCTTTTGCCTTAATCCACGATGCTCTTCGAGCCGGCAAGACTTTAAGCGAATACGACGTGCAGCAGGAAATCCTGCGCTTCTTTGACGCGCATGGACTGGAGACGGAAGAAGCTCCCATCGTGGGCGTCAATGCGAACTCCGGCAATCCTCACTACTGTCCCACGCGGGAATCGTCTCTGCCCATTCGCAGGAATGATTTTGTGCTGCTGGACGTTTGGGCCAGGCAGCGGAAGCCGGGCGCGGTTTATTTTGACATCACCTGGACGGGTTTTGCCGGCGGAACGGTTCCAGGCCGCTACGCTGCCGTTTTTGCCATTGTTCGCGAGGCCCGCGAAGCCGCCGTCGATCGGGTCAGGGAAGCCCTGCAGGCCGGAGGGCCGCTTTATGGCTACCAGGTGGATGACGCCGCGCGCAACGTTGTCACGCGCAGCGGCTACGGCGAATATTTTATTCACCGCACCGGCCACTCGATCGGCGAGGACATCCACGGCAACGGAGCGAACATGGACAACTTTGAAACGCACGACACCCGCAGAATCATTCCGCGAACCTGCTTTTCCGTGGAGCCGGGAATCTATCTCGATGATTTCGGCGTGCGCAGCGAAGTGAACGTCTATGTCGATGAGCACGACGCCCGGGTCACCGGAGAGTCCCAGCAGGAGATCATTCCCATTCTGGGAGCGTCGTGGTAGCGGAAGGCGCCGTTGCTTTGCCGCGGTTTTCGCTGCCGGCCGTTGGGTGGCCCGGCTTTGCATTCGCCAGTGCCGCCAGCTCCCTGCGAATCTCATTCTCGATCAACAACCCGGTGGTGTATTTCAAGCCTGTTTCACGGAACACAATGATGCCGTCCTGGTCGATCAGGATGTAGCTTGGAAAGGCATATACGGCGTAGGTCCGTCGCATCACCTGGTTGCGATCGAGATACTGAGGCCAATTCATTTTCTGCGCCTGGACGAACGCCCGCCACGCCCTTGTCTCGGTACCGTAGCTGACACTGATCATTACAAGGGGGGTACCAGCAAACTTCTTTGCGAGGTAAACCATGTCGGCAAGTGATTCGGTACAAGGCCGGCACATGGCGTCGGTCCCCCAAAAATCCAGCAGGACGATTTTCCCGCGCAATTGCTCCAGGTTGTACGTCCGCCCGTCGAGCGCCGTCAGGGAGAAGTTGGGCGCAACGAGGGAGGTGGCCAGGCGAGGGTCGGCAATCACCCTGCGTGCTTGACCCGCCGACGCGCCCTGTGGGTTCTGGGCCAGGTAATCTTTCAGTGTTGCAATTCCTTGCGCGGCTTCGCCGGCTCGCGACTGCGCGATGCCAAGGTTGAAAAGAGTCACCGCCCGGTCGGGATATCCTTTGTCGAGTTCGTACGCGGCTTGGAATTCCTTCTCGCCTTGTTTGAACATCTTGGGCTCACCTTCGAACCCCCTCTGCTCGGCCGCCAGAGCCCTCAGGTTATGGGCAAGAACTTTCAGATGGACATTCCAGCCGGCGTATCGGAGAACGCTATCGCAGCTCTCCTCGGTCTTCTTCAGGTCCTCCAACTGCCAGTAGGCTTGCGCCATACCCCAGTAGCAATCCGCCGAGCGGTTTCCTTGCCGGGCATTCAAGTGCTTGAAGGCTTTGATGGCCTGCTTGTAGCGTTGCGCTTTCAGCAGTGATCCCGCCTGTGCCATCGTGGAATTGCTTGCTGAAGGCTGGTGCTTCGCGCAGAGTGTTTTTGCCGCGAAGCCGGAGAATGCCAGCACCAGAACCAGCATGCCGGTCCCTCTGCGAACGGAACCGGAGCATCCACTCCGGCAGCAGTAGAAAAACGAAAATAGGCTTTCGTCGGTACACATTGAGTTCATAATTGACCTCCCGGAATTAGCGAAGCCGGTCCAATCAGGACACGGGGAGCATGGCGGTCGGCGTCTCATGGAGATGGGCTTTTAGCTTGGACCATGCCGGCAAGCTGAAGACTTGAGGTCGGATTGGGGCGCCTAGGTTCTTGATTCTGGAGAAGTGCATGCAGGCACTCTCCTGCTGTGATGAGGTGTAGTACGTAGCCTCTGAGGCCAAGTCTGGCTCAGCGGTTCACACCATACGGATACACCCGATTCCCGTCATCGTCAAGCCTTGAATTGCTACGGCGTGCGCAGGCGGCGCGATGTTTCACTCCTGCGCGACTCCTCGCGTTCCTCTGTCTTAAGCCGCCGGGTCATGGTTTACGCTCCGGGCGCAAGATTGGGATGTTCTTTCGCCCACTGGAGATATTCCTGGACGGTATAGAAAGTCCGGTACTCGTAGAGGCGCGCGCCATCCTCCACCGGTACGGTCCAATCGAGGCTCCACGAATCTCCGATTTTCCGCATCCACTCTTCCAGCCGGCCGTTCATGGCTTGCTGGAGCGATTTTGCCGCGGGGGCGTCCACAAGGTTGCGCATTTCATAGAGATCGTTTTCAAGGTCGTAAAGAACCCAGGGCGCAGATTCGGTGCGCGCGTACATGTAGCGCCCGGTGCGCACGCCGCGCCAGGCGTCGCGCACGTTGCCGCCGCGGTAGGGCCCGAAAATCTGGAAGAAAGCGGATTCGGGACCTTGGTTGCTGTTTCCCAGCACCACCTGGGATAAATCTGTCCCCTGCATGTCGCCGGGGACGTTGATTCCGCAAAGCGAAAGCAGCGTGGGCGCGATATCCACGTGGCTGAACAGGGTGTTTTTCTGCTGCCCGCCTTTCACCCGGCGAGGATAGCGGAGGATGCCCGGAACGCGAATCGATTCTTCCCACGGTTTGCGCTTCAGGATCTCTCCCTGCGAGCCCAGCATGTTGCCGTGGTCGGAAGAGAAGAGCACGATGGTGTTTTCCGCCATGCCCAGCTCATCGAGAGTCTTCATGATTTTCCCGATCTGCTCGTCGATGGCTGTGATGGCGCCGTAATACCTGGCAATCTCCTTGCGGCCTCCGCCCCGGACGTCCGGAACCCAGTTGGGGCGCATCTTCAAGGCCTCCGGGTCATACCTGTTCAAGTATTTTTCCGGCACCACGTAAGGATCGTGCGGAGCGCCGGGCGCCACCATCAAAAAGAACGGCTGCCCGGTTTGCGCCTGATAGAGAAATTCGACGGCAAGATCGGTCCACACTTCCGGCATGTATTTTCGCGTGACGATCGGCACATTCACGTCGCGAAAATACCAGTTGTAGAAATAGTTGTGGTTGCACTCATGCGCGGCCCACTGCTGGTAGCCGTGCCTGCGCGGTCCGGGCGGGATAAAACCCGGCAGGCGCGGGCCGCCGTCCAGGTGCCACTTGCCCACGTAAGCCGTCCGGTATCCGGCGCGGCTGAACGCGCTGCCCATTCCTCCCAGCGACTCGCGCAGCCGCAAATCATTCGCCACCATGCCGTTCCGGCTGGTGTACATTCCCGTCTGGATGTTGGCGCGCGCCGGGCAGCAGACGGGAGTGTTGGCAAGCGTGTGTCGGAACAAGACGCCCTCACGGGCGACTTTGTCAAGGTGCGGCGTGCGCACGTCCGGGTTTCCCATGCAGCCGAGCGCCTGGGCGCGCCACTCATCGGGCAGAATGAACAGGACGTTTGGCCGGCGCTCGGCTTCCGCCTTCGCCAGCGCCGGGCCCAGCGCCACCCCCGCGGCGCTTGCGCCCACCTGCTGCATAAAGGATCTTCGGCCCAACTTATTTTTCATTTCATCTGTCATTTAAGGTCTCCGGTTTCCATAAGGCTTCTGCCGTTGCGCGCCCAGAGGACTTATGGTTTGGTGCAGCGGCGGCCGCGCCATCGGTTAAGGATGCGGCCCCACCTGGAACCTGCCGGCGCGAATCTCCGCCAGCAGCTCTTGATACTCTTTCTCGGTCCGGTTATAGAGCGGAATAAACTCGGTGAAATCGTAATTCCATGAATCGCCCGCGCGTTCCATTTGCCGCGCCAATTCCGCGTCTATTTGTTGTTGAAGATCGCGATGTCCGGGCTGGTCCACAAGGTTGTGCATTTCGTAAGGATCGTTTTCAAGGTCGTAGAGCAGCCACGCTTTCCCCCGGGTGCGGGCGTACTTGTATCGACGGGTCCGCACGGCGCGCCAGCCGGGGAACGACGTTCCCATATCGCCGTAGGGCATGTAATTCTGGAAATAGACCGACGGCGGCTCCTTGAATTTGCTTCCTCGAAGGCCCGGTGAATAGTCCGTTCCCTGCAGGTGCGATGGAATCGGCAAGTTGGCCAATCCCAAGAGCGTGGGCAGCATATCGACGTGGCTGAAGAGATAGTCCCGATGCTGGCCCGCCTCGAGCCCGGCCGGATAGCGGATGATGCCCGGCACGCGAATCGCTTCCTCCCAGGGCTTGCGCTTCATCCTGAAGCCGTGCGAGCCCATCATGTCCCCGTGGTCGGAAGTGAACAGGACGATGGTGTCTTCCGCAAGGCCCTGCGCGTCGAGCGCTTTCATCACGCGGCCGACCTCATGGTCGATGCAGGTGATGGCGCCGTAATAGGCCGCGATATCCTGGCGCCGGGTTCCGTAGCCGCTGCCTTGCCAGTTGGGGCGCAGGTGAAGCTTGGCGGGATCGTACATTTCAATATACTCGCGCGGCGCGACGGGCGTGGTTAAGGGTATCGGGAAGTGCGGAGGATCATAAGCGACAAACAGACAGAAAGGCTGCTCTCCGCGCATCTGCCCCAGGAACTCGATCGCGACGTCCGTCCACGTATACGCGTCGTAGCCTTCGATGGGAATCATCAGCGGCGAGTCACGAAAGTACCAGGTGTCAAAATAATTGTGCCGGCATTCGTTGGCCGCCCAAAGTTCAAATCCCTGCCGCCGCCCGCCCGGCGGAATGTATCCCGGCAATCGCGGCCCGCCGTCCAGGTGCCACTTGCCGATAAAGCCCGTCCGGTATCCGTGCGCCCGCAGAATTTCCGCAAGGGTCACTTTGTCATCAGCGAGCGGCAGATCGTTGCTCCGCACGCCGTGCCGGTGCGGATAAGTTCCCGTCAGCATGGTGGCGCGCGCCGGACAGCACAAGGGAGTGTTCGCAAAAGTCGTGGGCAGCGTCACACCCTGGGCGGCCAGCCGGTCAAGGTTCGGAGTCTTTACGTCCGGCTGCCCCATGGTGCCGAGCGCCTGCCCGCGCAATTCATCCGGAAAGATAAAGAGAATGTTGGGACGCCGCCGGGGCGCTGCGCTCGCAGCCGCGCCTTTTGCTTGCGCCGCCAGCCCCGCGGCCAGCGCCGCGCCCGACGTCCTCTCCAGAAATTGCCGCCGCGTCCATCGCTCGCGCTCGCTCATGGTTTGCTTTTCCCCTTTGCCTTCAAACACTATCCAACGCACACGCCGCCAGCACCACCACTTGCTGGTGGTCATTATAATGGCTCCATCTGAGAAGCACTCCGCTTTTTGAAGATTTGCCCCTCCCTTGTTCCGAGCCCGTGCACCCGTCATTCCGAGGGCCGATGTTTCTGGCCGGCCCGAGGAATCCGCTTCTCACGCGCCCTACACTGGCACACGTCATCCTGAGTTTCTATGTCCGTCATTCCGAGCACCGCGCCCGTCATTCCGAGCCCGTTCGCCCTTCCGCTTGCGAACGGCCCTGAGCCAAGCGAAGGGCCTCAGGGTAAACTCCGCGAGGAATCTGCTTTTCGAGCATCCTAAGCGGCAGCCGTGTTACACTCCCGGCGTGAAAACATCCTACGTTTACATCATGGCGAGCCGCTCGCGCACACTCTACACAGGCGTGACCGCCAACCTGGAAAGGCGCGTGGCGGAGCACAAGCGCCACCTGCTTCCCGGTTTTACCAGCCGCTACCGCGCCGAGCGGCTGGTTTATTTTGAAACCTGGGGACACATCCGCGACGCGATCCAACGCGAAAAACAGATCAAAGGCTGGCGGCGATCGAAGAAAGTTGCGCTGATCGAGTCGCAGAATGCAACGTGGGTCGACCTCAGTGAGGGATGGTACGGAAAAGCAGATTCTTCGGCCCAAAGGCGGCCTCAGAATGACGCGCCGGGATAAGCCTCTCAAATAACGTACAGATCAGCCGCCGCAGCCGCCGCAGCCGCTGCGTCCGTCATTCCGAGCCTTGCGAGGAATCTGCTTTTCACGCGTCCTGCACTGGCACACGTCATCCCGAGCCTCTATGTCCGTTATTCCGAGCTTTGCGAGGAATCTGCTTTTAACGCGCCCTAAAACAGAGCCTGTCATTCCGAGCCATGCGAGGAATCTGCTTTTCCTCATAGACGGACCTCCGCAGGGAAGCTCTTTGTGTTATGCTTCTCCCGAAATGGACTGGAAAAACAAGCTCTACTTCGGCGATAACCTCGGAATCCTCAAGGAGCACGTGGCGACGGAAAGCGTGGACCTGATCTACCTCGACCCGCCCTTCAATTCCAGCGCCACCTATAACGTGCTCTTCAAAGAAAAGAGCGGTGAAGAATCCGCCGCGCAGATCACCGCGTTTGAGGACACTTGGCAATGGGGGCTGGAGTCCGAAGCCGTTTACAAGGAAATCGTTACCAGCGGCCCGCGCAAACTTGCCGACTTGATGCAAGCCTTGCTCGCCTTTCTTGGCCGCAACGACATGATGGCCTACCTCGTTATGATGGCCGTTCGGCTGGTGGAACTTCACCGCGTCCTCAAGCAGACGGGCAGCATTTACCTCCACTGCGACCCCACCGCAAGCCATTACCTCAAGCTAGTCCTGGACTCCGTGTTCGGCGTTTTCAATTACCGGAACGAGATCATTTGGCAGCGCACGAATGCGCATAACGCCGCGGGGCAGTATGGAAGGATTCACGACATCCTCTTTTTCTACACAAAGACGGGCGACTACACTTGGAAGGAAGTCACCACCACCTTCGGAGCCGCCCAGTTGAAGCGATATCGTCAAGATCCTGACGGCCGCCTTTATACCGGACAGGACATGACTGCAAGCAGGCCAGATAGCAATTCGGGGAAGTTCGAGTGGCGCGGGACGATGCCACCCGCAAGTCGGGGTTGGGGGTACGAGGTCGAGCAGCTCGAAAAGTGGTGGGCAGAGGGGCGGATACTTACCAAGAAAGATGGCACGCCGCGAATGGACGGGCTCAAGGTCTACCTTGACGAGAAGGGTGGGAAGCCGCTCCAGTCGGTCTGGACAGACATCCCCAGGATTGCAAATACGAGCCCGGAACGTCTCGGGTATCCGACCCAGAAGCCCGAGGCGCTTCTGGAGCGCGTCATCAAGGCCAGCAGCAACGAGGACGACGTTGTTCTCGATCCGTTCTGCGGATGCGGCACGGCTGTTGCCGTGGCGGAAAGGCTGCGGCGGCGCTGGATCGGCATTGACGTTACCTACCTCGCCATCAATCTTGTGCAGCGGCGCTTGCGCGACCACCATCCGGACGACTTGAGCCCTTACGAAATTGTCGGCGCTCCGGCGGACGTTGCGAGCGCCGAAAAACTGAAGGAGATCAGCCCGCATCAGTTCGAGTGGTGGGCGGTTGACCTTGTAAACGCCCGTCCCGCCAACGACCATAAGAAAGGCGCGGACAGCGGCGTTGATGGCTACATCAACTTTTTCGACGACAAGAGCGGCAAGGCCAAGCAGGTTGTTGTGCAAGTGAAAAGCGGCTACGTGGGTGTGAACTATGTTCGGGACCTGAAGGGCGTCCTCGCCCGCGACAAAGCCGCCATCGGCGTTCTGATTATTTTGCGCGAACCCACGAAACCCATGCTGACCGAGGCGGCGTCCGCCGGATTCTACGAGCCGAAAGATTTTCCCGGCCGCTACCCGCGCCTCCAAATTTTGACGATTGCCGAGCTTTTGGGCGGGAAGAAAATTCTGTTCCCCGAGCACCGCGTCGAAACTTTCGCGAAAGCCGAGCGCAAAACGCGGTCTGAACAACCGGACCTTTTCTAAGTCTAGGGTTGGAGGCCGAGGGCTATGCAGCCGCCGGCCGCTAAAGCCGGATGGTAACTTTCTTTCGAGGAATAATGCGCACGGGGCCGATCAGCCCGGAAGGGGGCAATGGGTGGAAATCCTTTTCGGAGTGCTCCCATTGGTTTGTTCCCGCGCTGTAAATGTCGACCGTCGGCCCGTAGTGGGGAACAAGCTCGGCAGGCACACCGGGCAGTTCCTTCATCCCGGAAACGTAATTGATCAGAAGGTTGGTCACCAGGATTTCCAGATGATTTGAGCCGCTCTTGAGCGCCTGCGTAATATCGAGCCGGTAAGGCTTGATCCAGGCCACGCCCACCGGCTTGCCGTTCAGCGTGACTTCCGCGACGTTGCCGACTGTTCCGAGATCCAGCAGCGTTTCCAAGTCCGCGCCCACATACCGGCCGGGCACGTCAAAGTCCAGCGCGTAGCGCCCCGTTCCTGAAAAGTGCCGGCTTCGGGGATCTTCCGTCCAGGAGCGCAGATCGGAAACCTGCCTCTCTACTTTTTGGAAGCGGTATCCTTCCAGCGTCATCCGCCACCGGCCCGTTACCCGCAGAGGCTCCGGCAAGCCGGAGACTGTTGCGTGCACCTTCCTGCTCCGACCGTTTTCGACCACCGTCACCTGCGCCACACCGTTCTCGGCGGCAATCCCTTGCAATTGGCCGCCTGCAATTTCCCGCACTTCTTCCAGGTTTGCTTCGCTCAGGTGGAGGGACGGCTTCCCGGAACGGAAGATGAAAAGGGTTGAGGCATAAGGCGCGAGGCGAAGGGGAATCTCCACTCCTTCCGCGCGTTCCTGGTAAACATGAACCGGGCTGATTCGTCCGGTCATGGGGTCCCATTGTTCCGGTGTCTTTCCCGGAACCCGGAAGGTGACGGACGTCTCGCTCGCTTCCGGTTGCAGGTTGGTTACAAAATAGATGTCGTCCTGGCCAAGCCGGCGATGCAAGAATGTCAGGCCATTGCTTTGCTGGTTTCCCTCAAGCGCAAAGTCCGCCTTGAGATGTTCCCGCAGCGCCCCAAGCAGCGCCCGCTGCGGCGGTGCGAGCGGCGGCGTGGGCCCAATCGGCTGTGGAAAGGGCGTAAAGGCTTTTTGAGTGGCCTCGTAGCTGGGAATCTTGTAATCGGCGAAATAGTAAGTTCGGCCGCCGCCTGGATGCACTTTGCCCTTGCTGTCGGAGCCGAACAACTCGCTCGAAATTTCCCGCACGCGCGCGTCGCGCTCCGTAAAGTCTTTAAGCCCCACCGACGCCGAGGGCCGTTCATCAAGCGCGATCACCACTCCGCCGCCCAGCACAAATTGCCGGATAAACTCCATGGTTTCCACCGGCACAGCCGTTGTCCTGGGCAGGATCAGAAAGCGGTAAGCGAGTTCGCGCACCCGGATGTGGCCCTTTTCCGCCCGCGCGTGATTTTGCAGGATGTCGTCGTTGACCGGGTCAAAATCGTAGCCGTTCGCCACCAGCGTCTTGCCCAGATTGCCGTAGGGCATAATGCGCCGCTCGTTGCCGAACAGCACCTTCTCTGTCCACACCGTGGACTGGGGCGAGTAGACCAGAACGTCTCCGGCAAACTCCCCCTGCCTCAGCAGGAAGCAGCAGCGGCTGACATAGGCCGCCAGATGATGGTAGTACTTCCACCAGGTGTTCCAATGGCTGATGCGGTTGGCCCAGGGCAGGTCGCGCGAGGGAGCCACGTGCATTTCCGGCGAGTAGAGATACTCGATGTTGTAGAACTGCGTGACGCCGTCGCGCAGAAAGGCGTCCGTAGCGACCTTCAGGTCTTCCAGCGCCGTATGGTAGCGCTGCATAAAAATAAAGGTGTAGGCTTCGGCGGAAAGAATTTTGCGCCCGTAAAGGTGCGCGCCGGCAGCCGTCGCTTTGCGCGGATCGGTGACAACCTCAAAGCCGCGCGTGGTCACCTCTGTTTCAGGCCGCGGAGTCATTCCCGCTCCACGGATCAGTTCCTCGGTAAAGCGGTAGTGCGGCTGAATGCGCGCCTGTGCCTTGTGTCTGCCGCACCAGCCGATAAAAGTGTCAAACGTTGCGTTGCGCCCCAGCCAGTCGAGAAAGTCGTTCACGTCGTACCGGATTTTCGGGGTCAGCTCGCCGATGTCCCACCAGAGGGCCGGCAGATAGCGCGTGAGGTCGTAACCTTTGTACGCGCGGAATTGTTCGAGCGCGGCGTTGCTCCAGTGAATGGTTTCCGGCAGAACTTCAATTTCGAAACTGTCGCAGAAAAAACTGTCCAGCGTTTTGCCGAATTGCTCTCCGAAGGCTTGATTTAAAGCTCCGCCCAAATAGTCGCAGTAATTCCGCATCGCCTGCTTGCTGAAGTGGTCCACCACCCACTGCCGGCGCAGAAAATTGTCCGTCGTCTGGCATTCCTGCCCCGTGTACTTCAGCCGAAAAACCATCAGCCGCCATTGGCCCTCCGGGATTTGCCACTGTAAATGGCCCTGGCTCAGGTTGCCGGTTAAATCCGTTAAGGAATCGGCCTCCAACCGGCCGCCCGCAACCCGGCCGGCAACCACGGCGACGATTTGATTTTCATCAGGCGCCTCGGAATGAAAGTTGGCATTATACGAGTCCGGTTTTGTCGCCGGCTTATACTCCGGCAATTCCCGGCGGAACGTTCCCGGACCTTCCACGTCTACCGAGCCCTGCGCCAGAACCTTGCTGCGCTCCGCCGGCGGCACCCAGAAACCTCCAAAGCTCCACCCTGGTCCAAAGGTGACCGCCACTTCCATATCCCGTCGCTCGGCCTCTTGGAGCGTATGGCGAACCATTTCCAGCCATTCATCGCTCAAATAGGGAATATTACCCTGCGCGTACATCCGCCAGGGAATCTGGATTTCCACGCCGCCTTGCCCCTGCCGCGCCATTTGTTCCAGTTCCCAGGTGATTCCGTCTGGGGTGACGGCGCTTCCCGGCCACGCCCACCGCGCATGCGGCCGGTAGCTACGCGCGGGGTCAAGCCAGCCCTGTTTCAGTTCCGCAGAGAGACGGGAGGCCGCCGCTTCACTTTCGGAAGCCGCCGCTCGGCTGGCTTCTGCGAGAGCCTGAACAGGCAAACTGCTTGCCAAGCCCGCAGCGCCCGTGACCCGGGCGACCTCAACAAAGAATTCGCGGCGGTTTGGCTTGTTTTCGTCCTTGTTTTTTTCTCGCGGGTCGTTCATTTTCCATCGCCCTTGTGCCTTGAGGATTGACAGCGGGGTTGGGCCTTGCTCGTAGAAGGCACAACTATAGCACAGCCGGATGGGGTGGTCCGGCTCTTCAGAACTGTCGTTTTTTAATTCCCCGGGTGCCTCGAATCTGCCCGCTCTTTTGCCGGCTCTGCGAAAAATGTCTTGACAATTTCCTGGCGACATGCTACATTTCTAGCCATGAGGGCGGCGGGGGTTCGTGCACACTTACCCGCCCACGGAGGTTCTCCTTTTTCCCGCAGGGAGAGTGTTATGGCAAAAAGCGGCTGGGACAATCGAGATATCTGGGTTGCGAGGCAAATCGAAATTCTGGCTTTGGAACCTTGCAAGCAGAAAAAAAGAATTCTTTTTTTCAAAAACGAAGCTAGCTAAGTTATTGACAACAAACAACACGCCTAAAAACGAAGCTAAGAAAATCCCAAAACGCCTCCCTTCAAGTTGTTGAAAACAAACAATAGAAAAAACGAGCCGGAAAATATCCGCCGATCCTTTGCTGGCGCACAGGATGACAAAGCCTCGGCCCGGGACGGCAGCACGCCTGCCAAAAAAATGAGGCGGCAAATGCCCGAAAGCTTCTGCCGCCCCTGGATGATAAGTTGTCTAGCCCTTCAGATCCCGGCCCTTCACGGCCGCGCTTCTTTAAGCGGAAGTGAGCTTGCGGGCTTCATGGTCCCACACGGCAATGGCGTTATTGAAGTAAGCGTAATTGGCCATGTGGCAGGCAATGGCGGCGTTGTTGCCGAATTCAGGCCCCTCGATGGAGGGCCGCCGCGTTCTGACGGACTGGAAGAAGTTCCACAAGTGTTCACGCGTGCTGTCATAGTCCGGAGGAGCGTAATACGAGACCGACTCAATGGCCTTGGCTTCGCCGGGAGGCGTGTCATGTTCGGCGTGCCACTTCTTGGAGTACGCGGCTTCCATTTCCGACGGCCAGGCCGGCGCGCACGGGTTATGGTTCTTGCCGTCCTGCGGCATGATGGTAAACCCGCGGGGGTTTTCAATGCCGCCCATCTCCAGAATTCCGTGGGTGCCCATAAAACGATAGACTTCGCTTTCACTGGTGTTGAGGGTCACCCGCAGCATGGCGCGGAAGTTTGCATAGTCGTAGACGGTTGTCATCACATCGGGGAAGTCGCGGCCGTCGTGCCAGCGGAAAAGGCCGCCCATGGTGGCGGCGCGCTTGGGCGGAGCCTTCACATCCATCGCGCAGTGAATGCCGGTCAGCGAGTGGATGAAAAGATCGCCGGAAATGCCTTCGCCGTAATCCTCCCAGCAGCGCCAGCGCGTAAACCGTTCCTTGGAGAACGGGCGCTTGGGCGCGGAACCCAGCCAGGTTGTCCAGTTGACGGTCTGGGGAGAAAGGTTCGGCGGGATGGCGTAACGCCAGGCGCCGCAAGGACTGTTGCGGCCCATCGACGACTCCACCAGGCAGACGTCGCCGATCACGCCCTGCTGCATCAACTCTCGAGCCTTGGTGTAAAGCATGGAACTTGGTTCCTGGCTGCCCACCTGTACGATGCGGTTGTATTTTTTGGCGGCATCGATAATCGGGAAGCCCTGCTGAACTTCATGAGTCATGGGTTTTTCAACATAGACGTCTTTGCCCGCCTTGCAGCAATCGAGCACGATGCGCTCGTGCCAGTGGTCGGGAACAGGCGCCAGGATGCAGTCGATATCCTTGCGGTCCAGCAGGTCCTGATAACGCTCGGTGATCTGGATGGGCTTTCCCACAATCTGCTTGGCAAGCTCCTGGCGGCTGGTGTAAAGCTCGCAGGCCGCGACGCACTCAACGCCCGGCAATTTGATGGCAGTCGGGAGAAGGCCCCCGCCCCGCATGCCGACGCCGATGATGCCGAAACGTATCGTGTCGCTGGGCGCGGGCGGGCGGGCCGGAAGCCCGATCGGAGTTGCCTCCAGCATGATCGAGCGCGCCGCCATCATTCCTCCGGTTACGCCGGCCGCTTTTCCCATAAAGCTGCGACGAGTAATCCTTTTTTGGCCCATTTAAGATTCCTCCTGGATAAAACAGAATCGAGATTTCTAACTCGCGGCATAATTCGGCCAAAAGTGTATCGCTAATGAAATGCAGATGCAACCAGCGCACAAATTATCGGAGCGCAAATCCGGCGCGCGGCGGACTACCGGGAGTAGATTTTGACCCACTGGCCGCGATCTCGGAATGTGGCCAGCAATCTCAAATGGAATTTGCGCTCGATGGAGCCGGCCGTCATGGCCGGCACGTACTCCAGGGTGTTTTCAACCCACAAAAAGTGCCGCAGCCAGTTGTCGGGTGGATTCCATTGGCGCGAGTAGAGGTAAAGAAGATCGAAGGCGCGCGGCGATACCGGATGGAAGTCTTGCGCGGTGAATCCCTCCAGTCTGACCACGCGCAACGGCTTTTTGACATAACCCAACTCGGGCTGGGCCAGTTCGCCGGTGGCCGGCCAGGCCGTTATAATGCGGGGATCGTTTGGTTGCGCGGCAAGAAAGTCAGCGGCCTGCTGATGAAGATGAATGAAGTCCGCATAGGCAAGGTTGTCCTCGAAGGGGAAAGGATAAGGCGGGTTGATGAACCAGGAGGCAATAAAGCAAACCGCCGCAAGCGCTACCACGCCGCGCATCGCCGGGCGCGGCAGGCAATCCACAAAGAGCATGAGCGCCAGGTAGAAGCAGGGGAAAATCGGAAGCAGGTATCGCGGCAGCACCGCGCCTCCAACCACGCTGAGCATGCCGATATAAGCGAAGGCCAAGCCCGCGGCAAGGAAGAAGAAATCCTTCCGGAGTTGCACTTGCCCCGGCGGCAACAACGTGGAATGTTCGGAGCTTATGCCGGCTTTTGCGGCCTTCCGATATCCCAGGATCGCCGCCGCCAGCAGCAGCCAGTTGAACCCGGCGATGAACACCTGATAGAGGCGCCTGAGGAAAGTTACGGCAATCCTGCCGGGCGTGAGAGTGGAATAGAGATTGTACTTGAGATAAACGGGATTGCCCGTCCAGAATCCCGTTGCGTGATGGTAATAGAGCGCCCAGGCCGTGAGCGGCGCAAGCGGAAGGGCCAGCCAGGCGGCTGCCGAGGGATTCAGTTCCTTGCGGATGCGCCAGGCGAAAATCCAGGCTACGGGGAGAAAGACGATGGCGGTTTCCTTGGTCATGACGGCCAGGGACAGCAGCACTGCGAACCAGACCAAGCGGCGTCTGAGCAAGAGAAGAACGGCCGCTGTGGTGCTCAGGGCCGCGGCCAGATCCAAATGCGCAAGCGAGCTCTGGGCGAAAAACAGCGGAGAGAGCGCCAGCAGAACACAAGCCCATGCCGCCGTTTCGCGGCGCGCCACGATGCGTCCCAGCGCGTACAGCGTCGCAAGGGTTCCGGTTGCCACGAGGATGATGGCCGTGCGCGTCGCGACAGGAGAATATCCCAGAAGCCGCCACACCAATCCCAGGTAAATGGACAGCAAAGGAGTGTGTCCGGTCGGCAGCGTGTTTTGCGGGATCAGAAGGCCATGATGGTAGAAGTCGAGCGCCGCCGGAATGTAGTAGCCGGCTTCATCCCAGAAGTAAGGGAGGCGAAGATAAGGATAGTGCAGCAGCAATAAAACACCCGCCGCGGCGGCGAAGGCTAAAGCAAACGAGAGGCGAGAGCGCATAAGAAGTCTGCTTGAACGAGTTGACGGAATCTCCTCCACAGGAGATTCATTGTTCAGGAATATGGCGCAAATTGGAAGTACCTTGCAAGGCGCTGACGCGCACTCTTTGGAAAAGCCGCCGGGGGCAAGGCATTGTCTTTGCCGATTCTGAGGATTACGATGGTTGTAGTTTTAAGTCTCATCTGGGCGGGGTGAAAAACGAATATGCCAAGGCGACTACAGGTCAAGATGCTGCTCGGGTTTTTGGTTCTGGCGTGTGTGGGCGCTCCTCGGGTAAATGCCGCTGACAAGCGCGACAAAAAAGCCGTTGAGATTGCCCATGCCATGATGCAGGCGATGGGCGGGGAGCAGGGATGGGGTTCTGTCCACTTGATCCGTTTCGATTTTAAGGTTGTTTCCAACGGAAAGGTCATGCTGGACCGGCATCACCTCTGGGACAAGGATACGGGCCGATACCGCCTGGAAACCAAAACCCAGGATGGCCGGGAAGAAGTGGTGCTGTTCAATTCCGGCACGAAAGAAGGCAAAGTTTATGTGGGCGGCAAGCAGGTGGAAGGCTCGGAAGCCGCGAAGGATCTGAAAAGCGCCTATGCCGCCCATATCAATGACATGTACTGGCTGGCGGAGCCCTGGAAGTGGCTCGATCCTGGCGTCAACCTGAAGTACGAGGGCGCGCGTGAGCGGGGCGGTGAAACCTACGACGTTGTTCATCTCAGTTTTGGCCACGTTGGGCTGACTCCGGGCGACCAATATTGGGCCTATGTCTCGCGGAAGTCTCACTTGATGGCTCATTGGCAATACCTTTTGCAAAGCGGGAAAAGAGGCTCCTGGGACTGGCAATACGGCGACTACGGAGGCATCAAGCTGGCTAAAAATCACATCAGCGCCGACAAAAAGACCGAAATTAATATGGGAGACGTCGAAGTGCTTTCGAGCGTCGATGACGCGTATTTTACCGATCCTGGCCACATGCTTTCGGAGTTGAAATAGCCGGAGCGGGCCTAAGTCCGCCACGGTTTCTGCGCTGTCGATTTATCCCGCCGGGCGGGGCGGGGAAGTCGCGGGCGGTTTGAAACTTCCAGGACCAACCCAAAATGCTCAGAGGAGAATGATGAAATATCGCAAGTTTGGACGAACCGGCTGGAGGATCAGCGAGATCGGGTACGGCATGTGGGGGATGGGCTCGTGGAAGAGCTCCGAAATTGACGAGGAGGCGCTTCGCTCATTGCAGCGGGCGGTGGACCTCGGCTGCAATTTTTTTGACACCGCCTGGGACTACGGGAAGGGATACAGCGAAGGGTTGCTGGGCAGGACCGTGCGGGCAAACCCGGGGAAAAAGCTCTACACGGCCACCAAGGTTCCTCCCAAGAATTTCAAGTGGCCGGCCCGGCGGCATTTTACCCTGGACGATTGTTTTCCGCCTGACCACATCGAGGAGTACACGCACAAAAGCCTCCGGGCCTCGGGCCTTGAAAGTTTTGACCTGATGCAGCTCCACACGTGGGAGGACGCGTGGCTTGAAGACGGCCGCTGGTACAAGAAGCTGGACGATTTGCGCCGCCAGGGCCTGATCCGCGCCATCGGAATCAGCATCAACCGCTGGGAGCCCTGGAACGGCGTGCGGGCGGTTCGGAGCGGCCTGGTGGATAGCGTCCAGGTGATTTACAACATTTTCGACCAAAATCCCGAAGACGAACTTTTCCCGGCCTGCCGCGAGATGGACGTGGGCGTGATTGCGCGGGTTCCTTTTGACGAAGGCACTCTGACGGGCAAATTGACGCTAGACTCCCGCTGGCCGGAAACGGACTGGCGCCATTCGTATTTCGTTCCCGAAAACCTGAAGTCGAGCGTTGAGCACGCCGACGCGCTCAAGCCTTTGGTGCCCGAGGGGATGACCCTGCCGGAAATGGCCTTGCGATTTATCCTGGCGAACCCTACTCCGAGCACCATCATTCCGGGGATGCGAAAGCTCCAAAACGTGGAGGCCAACATGGCGGAGAGCGAGGCCGGACCGCTTCCGGCGGAGCTTCAATCGGAGCTTCGGAAGCATCGCTGGGTGCGCGAAGTGACGGAGTGGTCGCAATGACCGGTCTTCACCATGCGAGGCCGGAAAGCGAGTCGAATGGGCCCTGCTTGAAATTCCTGTGGATTGCTTCCGGCGGGGCATCTCCGGGTGGAGTTTCAGCTTCAAAAGGGAGATAATGCAAGGTAAGGAGAGCGCTTATGAACGCGTTTAGAACTCGAACCTGGTGGGTGTTGATTGTTGCGGCCTGTTTCCTCGCGGTTGGATTGCGGGCCGACACCTTAACGCTGAAGGACGGGCGCACCATCCAAGGGAAGTATCTGGGTGGCACGGATTCCCAAGTCACCTTCTATACCAACGGCAACCTCCAACACTTTCCTATTGCCAATATGGTTTCTATAACCTTCGGCGACGAGACATCTTCAAGCGCGGCGGAGTCCCCCATCGCCAGCCAGCCGGCGCCGGTGGTGGCGGCGGCTCCGGTATCTTCGAGCCCTGCGTCAAGCTCCCAGAGCGTCCTGGTTCCTGCCGGCACGCCGATTGTGGTGCGCATGATCACGGGCATCGATTCAGACCGGAATCAGGTGGGACAGTCTTTTGATGCGAGTCTGGAAGAGCCTTTGACGGTTAACGGCGCCCTGGTCGCTCCGAAAGGTACGACGGTTTACGGCAGGCTGCTGGAGGTGCAATCAGCAGGGAAAATCAAGGGCCGGTCGGAGCTTCGGCTGGGGCTCACGGGAATCGTTGTCAATGGCGCAACTTACACGATTGCGACGGGCGACTACACAGCTCAAGGCAGTTCCCGCGGAAAGCAATCCGCCGAACGGGCCGGAATCGGCGCTGCCCTCGGAGGCATTGTCGGAGCCATTGCCGGCGGCGGCAAAGGAGCCGCCATCGGAGCGGGAGTGGGCGCGGGCGCGGGCACTGCGGTTCAGGTCATGACGCACGGCCAGCAGGTCCACGTGCCGAGCGAAACAGTTCTCAACTTTACCTTGCAGCAGCCCGTGAATCTTCCTGTTTCAACCAGCACGTCGCCTGCCCCCTAAGGGTTGGAGGTGCATTGCCGTCTGCCGGGAATTGGTTGCGGGTGTCGTGTTGTGGATTCACCCATGCGCCCGCATGGCCGGCGCGAGAGGGTTCACCCTTGCTACAGCCTTTTGAGGAATCGCTTCCGCCAGCCTGAGGGGAGTTCGTCAATCTCCAGAACTTGCCGGACCAGCGCGGCGTCTAGAGGCTCGGGGCCGTAATAGAGCCGGAGGAGCGTTGAAATGCTGATCTGGTTCCTGCCGTGCTCAACCTGTTCTGCGGGGTCTCCTGCCCTGATTTCTCCTTCTTCGACGACCGCAAGATAGAACCCTGTGCGGCCGCTCGCGAGGAAGCGGGCTTCCATATCAGCCCGTCCGAATTTCATCCCGAGTTTATAGCAGGGAGTTCGCGGCTGGGTGACCATCAAGACGGCGGTTCCAATCCGAAACTGGTCTCCAATATGAGCGTCGTTTTCGAGCAAGCCCTCGAGGGTGAGATTCTCTCCGAACATGCCCCAGGGCAGCGCCCTATCAGGGAACTCGCTTTTCCAGAAGGCGTAATGCTCGGAGGGATAGGCGTACACCGCTTTGTTCGGCCCTCCATGAACCGAGAGGTCGGCTTGGGCGTCGCCTTCCAGGTTCAGCTTGTTAACCTTGACCCGTCCTGAAACCGGAGTCTTCAAGATTCCGGTCGTCACCTTTTGATCCCCGGAGGCAATCTGCTTGGGAAGACCGGCATTGACGGAGAGGACTTTGATCATGGCGTCAAAAGGCTATGGATGGGGCTCACCGTGTTGGCCGTCCCCTTGCTGAACCCACGCCTCGTTGAAGTGCACGTATTTAATGGTCTGCACGTTATAGCTGTAAGTCATGTCCAGGGAGCCGTCCCTCGCTTGGATCAGCGACGGATAGTCGAATCGTCCGCCCGGCTTGTTTTCCAGGTGCCGCGTCCATTTCCAGGTTTTCCCTCCGTCCGTGGAAATCGAGATTACCAAACTGTCCCGTGAGGTAGCTCGATCGTTGTAAGCGAGGGCCAAGTGTCCGTCGCGAAGCATGACGGCCTCAAGCCCGCTGCCGGGATTGGGAAACTGGGTCGCCTTCACCGGCGACCAAGTCATTCCTCCGTCCACAGACTCGCTGCGCTTAATCCGGTGGTCAGGACTTCCATCTCGGAAGAAAGCCAGCAGCTTGCCGTTTTTCAGCTTAACCACGGACGGCTGGCTGATTCCTATTCCCGGAATAGGATGGCTCATGGCCCACGTCTTTCCACCGTCATGGGTCAGCGCCATGGCGGTGATGCCAAAGTTTTCGTTGCCCAGCGGCACCAGAACGGTTCCATCCTGCAGAACCAACGGGTGCGCCCGGGGCATCCAGCCGAGCCGCCTGGCGAGCTGCTTCTTCAATCGCTGCATCAGCCGCGCCGCTATCGGGGCGGGGGCGTACTGTTGGATAACTTTATCCAGACCCCGTATGTGCGGGACCAGGATGCCGACCTTCTCCCACTGCGGGGGCCCGGGCCGTTCATAGTTGGAGGAAATCTTGTACCAAAGCAGGCTGCTCCCCCATGTCCATTCCGGGACGTCCAGCAGGGTGACGTGGATCAGCCACAACCGCTGCTGATGATCGATGATCATGGTGGGATTATTGTCGGAAACCCCGAAGGTATCCGACATCACGAAAGGTTTGCCCCAGGCGTCGTCGCCATGCAACCGCCGGGCCCCTCCAATCCTCACATCATCGCTCTTGTCAGCGTTTTTCTCGTACTCGTAGGAACTCAGCTTCGGGCCGTTTTCATACCATACGGCCAGCAGGTCGCCATTCGGGCACTGAACAATGCAGGATGCGTGCACGTGTCCGTGGCTGCGCGGAGGAAAAATGAAGTTGCTTTCGTATCGTGCTTGTCCGAAGCAGTTCAGAAAAGGAATCGTCAGCCACAAAAACACCGTCCCCATGATCTTTGTCCGGGTTCGGGCAGAGCGGGAGCAAATTGTAATTCTTGATGACCCGCAAGGCATCTCCTTCAAGTCAGATCGTGTGGAAAAACAGTTTGGTTTCCTGAAGCGCATTCTGGCACCCTTCTCTGTTTTCGGAGTCGGAAGTTGAGTTTGTCTTCTTCCGCGTACTGCAGCATTTATGAGCAAGACCCTCGCCCATTGTTCGACTTCAGAGTTACCAAAGCAGCTTCAATGCCACCTGGGCGAGCCGAGGCCAAACATTAAAGTTCGAGTTCTGCCTGTCAAGGTCAGAGTATCCCAAATTAACGGGATTGAAAAACTCTCTCCGGAGGCCCTTTGCCCGCCCGGCGTGTTGTTGGGACTGCAAGCCCTTTCGGAACCTGCGCCGACCGGCCCACGAACTATGGCTAGGGTGGTTTTTATGGAAGCCCGTCCGCTTACGGCTATTCCTTTCGCCAGGGTTTCCGTGGCCGTTATGAAGATGACAAGAACAGCCGATATCAATAGGGGAGTTATTCTGGCGGCAGGAACACTATCCTCGGAGCTATTTGGGGTCAATCCTCGGCATGCAGGCGCTTCACTAAAGACTGCGATGGAGGCGCCCAAAACAAACCCCCGGAGGTGGCCAAGGCTGCGTGCATATCAGGAGGTGCCGACCGATGCGCCGGTACATGATGTTTCTTCGCGTCATGGTGGTTATTGGCGTTACCGAACTCGCGGTGAGGGCCATTTTTCAATTCTTCCATATCCCCGAGGGGCTTGGGGAGGATATTGCCAATGCCGGCCTGCTGGTTGTCTTGTGCGCGCCTCCGCTTTACTTCTGGGTGGCGCGGGGGATGGGCAAAGCCCTCGCTGACGAGCACCTGCGGGATTTTATGGACACGGCCCCCGACCTTGTTCAGAGCGTGAATCCGCAGGGCCGCTTCCTCTACGTCAACCACGCCTGGCTTGAAACCCTCGGCTACGCCCGCGAGGAGTTTCTGGGCCTTTCCATGCTGGACATCATCCACCCGGATCACCGGAAGGCCTGCCAGGCCCTGTTCCAGCGCATCCTGAGTGGCGAGACGGTTGAAAACATCGAGACGGTGTTCGTAACCAAAGATGGCCGCAGCGTCATCGTCTCCGGCAATATCAACTGCCGATTCGAAGGCGGCAAGCCGGTGGCGACGCGAGGGATCTTCCGGAATATCACCGAGAGCAAGCGAGCGGAGGCAGCCATCGTAGTGTCGGAACAGCGTTACGCCGACCTGTTTGAAAACGCCCAGGACGCCATTTTTACGAATGACGTGTCAGGCCGGTTCACGGCGGCAAACAGGGCCGCCGAGCAACTTACGGGTTACAGGCGGGAGGAGATTGTAAAGTTGACCGCCTCCCAGTTGGTCAGTCCGGGGCTGGAGGAGATCGCTCTCAACGAGGTGGCGCGGATGTCTGTGGGTGGGGCTCGGCCTGCAACGCAGGAGTGGGAGATCATCACGAAAGACGGACGCGCGTGCCGGTGGAAGCCAGTATGCGAACCATCTACGACGGTGACACGCCCGTCGGCATCCAGGCCATAGCCCGCGACATCACCAAGCGCAAGCGCGCCGAGCAGGAACTGCAAAGCGCCAAGGATGCGGCCGAGGTGGGAAACCGCGCCAAAAGCGAGTTTCTGGCCAACATGAGCCACGAGATTCGCACTCCCATGAACGGCATCATTGGCATGACGGACCTTGCCCTCGACACCAACCTTACTTTGGAACAGCGCGAGTTTCTGGGAATGGTCAGGGAGTCCGCCGACTCTCTGCTGACGATCATCAACGACATTCTGGATTTTTCGAGGATTGAAGCGGGAATGTTCGCGCTGGACGCCATCGAATTTGATCTCGACGACTGTCTCGCAAATATCGCAAAGACCTTTGCCCCTCAAGCGCACGGGAAGGGATTGGAGCTTGCCTACCAGGTGCGTCCCGAAGTGCCTAGAGCGCTCCGGGGCGATCCCAGCCGTTTGCGGCAGATCATCATCGGCAACGCCATCAAATTCACCGAGCATGGAGAAGTGGTGCTGCGCGTGGATACGGAGGGGCGCAGCGATGCGGGAGTTCGCTTGCACTTCGCGGTCAGCGATACCGGAATTGGAATCGTCCGGGAAAAGCAGGAGGCGATTTTTGAGGCCTTTACTCAGGCTGACAGTTCCATGACGCGGCGGTATGGCGGAACCGGCCTCGGCCTGAAGATTGCAACCAATCTGGTGAAAATGATGGAAGGCCGGCTCTGGGTGGAAAGCGACCCCAGCCAGGGCAGCACATTCCATTTTACCGCGCACTTTGGCGTGCAAACGGCCGTCCATCGGAGCGAACCCCGGAAGGCGGTCAACCTGAAGGAAATGCGGGTGCTGGTGGTGGACGACAACTCCACCAACCGGCGCATTTTGGACGCCATGCTCAGGCGCTGGATGATGATTCCCTCGTTGGCGAAGAGCGGAGATGCCGCTCTTGCCATCCTCGAAGAGAACGCGGCAATCGGAAAATCGTTTCTCCTGATTCTAATCGATGCCCAAATGCCCGGCATGGATGGATTTACGCTGGCCGAGCGAATCAAGCAGAATCCCAAATTGGCCGCCGCCACGGTGATGATGCTGACCTCGACGGGACAGCGCGGAGACGCCGCCCGCTGCCGCGAACTGGGCGTCTCCGCCTATCTGATCAAGCCGATCCGGCAGTCCGAGCTGTTGGACGCTATCCTGACGGCGCTTGGAGAGCAGCAAGGCGGCGATCTCCCGCGCTTGGTCACCCGGCACCTGTTGCGCGAAACCCGCCAAAAACTGCGGATCCTGCTGGCTGAAGATAATCCTGTGAACCGGGAATTGGCCGTTCGCTTGCTCGAAAAGCGCGGGCATCAGGTGGAAGTGGCGCAAAATGGCATGGAGGCAATCGCCGCGCTCGAAACGCAACCCTTTGACCTCGTCCTGATGGATGTGCAAATGCCCGGTATGGACGGTTTCCAGGCCACGGCCGCCATCCGCGAGAAGGAAAAGGCCGCCGGGTCTCATCTGAGGATTATCGCCATGACTGCTCACGCCATGAAAGGCGACAAAGAACGTTGCCTGGCTGCGGGGATGGACGGGTACGTGTCAAAGCCGATCGATGCAAAAGAGCTGTTCGAGGTGATCGAGGGAACCGTTGCGGTCCCGGTCGTGGCGCGCCAGGCCCCAGAAGAAAGCATCGCCTCGCCTGTCAATTGGGATGAGGCCCTGACCCGCGTGGAAGGAGACCAGCAGCTTTTGGCCGACATGGCGAAATTGTTTCTCGATGACGGCCCGAAATTGTTTTCGGACGTGCGTGCGGCGATTGCGCAACACGACTCCAAGGTCCTTGAGCGTGCAGCCCATGCCCTGAAAGGCTCCATCGGCAACTTCTCCGCCCACCCCGCGTATGAGGCCACCCTGCAACTTGAGAAGATTGGCCGCCACGGAGATTTAACCGGCGTCGAAGAAGCCTGCCGTTTGCTCGATCAGGAACTCGCGCGCCTCTGGCCGGTCCTCGAGGCGATAGCGGTGGGGAGGGTCAACGCATGACGAATATCCTGATTGCCGATGATGACCGGGTCCAGACTCTGATGTTGTCCACTCGCCTTAAAGCCAAAGGATTCAAAGTGGCTGTGGCGTACGACGCCATTCAGGCATGGATTTCCGCCATTCGGAGCCTGCCCGATGTCATCATTCTTGACATCCAGATGCCCGGGGGGACAGGAATCGCAGTTCTGAAGCAGCTCAAGATGTCCTCCAAGACCAGCCATATTCCGGTGCTTGTTTTGACCGGCACGATTGACCCGGGCGATGAGCCCCGATTGAAGGAACTTGGCGTGAGCCAAGTATTATACAAGCCGGTTAATTTGGAACAGTTGGATCTTGCTTTGTCCCAGTTTGTCAAAAAACCTCTGGACCCTGCTTCTGCAAGATAACCCGCCTGCCGGAAGCGGGTTGGAAAACAGCCTGAAGAGTTCCCTTGCAACCGGGTCGCTGTCCGCGATCCAGAACATGTCGAAACGGCTCAAGGCATCGACCGATACGGTGGCGCTCGCAAGGCACGGAAACACGGCAGGGTTGAAGCCCTACCCTGAAAACCCACAACGCAACTGCACGTCGCCGGATTTGAAATTCCAGTTCTGTTTTCGGGAGAAAGCGGAACCGGGAAAAAGGTTGTAGCGCGAATGATCCACAAGCAGCCGCATCGCGCGAAGCAAACCTTTATCCCGGAAAATTGCACGGCGCTGCCTCAGTGTTCCAACGCCTTGTCTCTCAGTAGGGTCAGAGCGTCTTTGGCGTTGAACGGGTACTGACGAGTGGACGTTTGCCCCGTCGTGCTTAGAACGATATCCACCCGGCGGTTCTGGGCCAGGATAATCGACTTCATATTCGCAAACAGTTCCTGACGCTCCTGGGAAGTCAGGTCGGGATTCTCTTCAATCTGCTGATGGACCTGGGCGTCGTCGAGCTGTTCGTGTTCCCCGAACGAGTGCGTCTCGATGTTGGCCTCTGGAACGCCCAGCTCGACCAGGAATCTCTTGCTCAGTGCCACGCGCCGCTCCGCGAGGGCGTCGTTGTGCAGGACCGAGGCGCGTTCGTCCGCATGCCCCTCCAAGGTCAAATGGGCATCCGGTTTCAATTCGAGGTACTTCTTGAAGTCCTCGGCCAGGGTCCTCAGGATGGTCTGCTGGCTCTCCACCAGGCCGCCGTCGGGATTCTGGGCCGTCGGCTGGTCCGTCGGGAAGTAAATGCTGTGGAGGGCAAGCGTCTTTTCCAGCACCACGGGCGCGCTCACTTCTTCTGCCGCCGCCTTCACTTCCAGGTCGATTGTGCAATCGGCGCTGCCGCCCTGCCCATTGTCCACATGGCCAGTTACCGTGGAGGGGCTCGGCGCCATGCCGGAACTATCAAACGTTACGGTCGGCCCTGAACCGGTGATCTGTCCACATTTATCGGTAGGCTGTGGGGGTGGGCATGAGGTTCTTCGGACTAAAAGGAATTTCACTTTAAATGCCGGGAGGTTGGAATGGAGAGGGAAGAAAAACGGCGCGCCGGCGCCGGGATTGACAAATCCGCACGGCACAGGCCTGCTGTTCCCCTCACCCCGCCGGAAGCGACCAGCAGGGTTCTGTTTCCGCACCGAACCCATGGCCGGCTCCGCTCGGTAGTCTCCATTCATTCGTTCCTCCTCATCAATAGACCTGAGCAATTTTGACCGAAGGTGTGAGCAAGATTGAACTGACACAGGGATTGCCTCCGGGGTACAAATAGTGTGCATCGAGCTGCCAGGCAGGATCTGGGGGAATGTCAATGGGGGAGAAACGGTATGTTTGTACGAGCCGTTCTCTTGAAGCTGAAGCCTGGTTGCGAGGTGGAGCTTATCAATTGCGACTCCGCTTGCCCTAGCCGATAGTCACGTCCTTGCAGGTCTCTGCTTTGCAAAGTCTCGCGCTCGAATGCGCCCGGTTCGAAAGTGCGACTCTTGCGCGGGCAGGGTATAATGCGAACAAACTTGTGGAAACAGAATCTAAAATTCGAAAGATCGCCTTTCTCGGCGACTACTTGCCGCGCAAGTGTGGGATTGCCACATTCACGTCCGACCTGCTGACGGCGGTGGCCGATGAACACCCCCAATGCCAGTGCTTCGCGGTACCGGTCAACGACGTCGAGGGTGGTTACGAGTATCCGGACGTGGTTCGCTTCGAGGTTGAGGAGCAGGATCTTGCGTCCTACCAACGTGCGGCGGACTTCATCAACATCAGCAACGTGGGCATCGTATGTCTGCAGCACGAGTTTGGGATTTACGGCGGGCCGGCCGGGCGCCATGTGCTGGCGCTGGTTCGCGAACTGAAAATGCCCGTCGTCACCACGTTTCACACCCTGCTGCGCGAGCCAAACGACACCCAGCGGCGCGTCATGCAGGAATTGATCGCCCGCTCGACCCGGCTTGTGGTCATGACCGAACGCGGCCGCCAGATGTTGCAGGAAGTCTATAAGGCTCCGACCGCCAAAATCGACCTCATCCCGCACGGCATTCCCGACATACCGTTTGTCGATCCGAACTATTACAAAGACCAGTTTGGAGTGGAAGGAAGAGTGGTGTTGCTCACCTTCGGGCTGCTTTCGCCGAACAAGGGAATTGAGCAGGTGCTCAATGCCCTGCCGCTGATTTTGGCGGAGTTCCCTGAGGTTGTTTATATCGTCCTGGGCTCCACTCACCCGAACGAGTTGCGCGAACGAGGCGAGGCCTACCGTCTCAGCCTGGAAATCCTGGCCAAGAAGAACAAAGTCGAGAAGAACGTCATCTTCTACAACCGTTTTGTGGAACTGGAAGAGCTAAAGGAGTTCATCGGCGCGGCGGATCTTTATATTACGCCTTACCTTAACGAAGCGCAGATCACGTCGGGGACGCTTGCTTATGCGTTTGGCGCGGGCAAGGCTGTGGTCTCGACGCCTTACTGGCATGCTGCTGAATTGCTGGCGGAAGAGCGGGGAGTGCTGGTGCCGTTCGGCGATTCCAAGGCCATCGCAGGCGAGGTGATCGGCTTGCTGCGCGACCCCACGTGCCGGAACGCCATTCGCAAGAATGCCTACAAGCTGGGCCGCGAGATGGTGTGGAGCAACGTGGCGCGGCTCTACATGCACTCCTTCGAACAGGCTCGCCTCCAGGGTGCCGTGCTGTCCCGAAAAATATTCGCTACGAAGACGCTCGACCAGCAACCGCGTGAGTTGCCGAAAGTAAGACTGGACCATCTTTCTCGGATGACTGATTCGACCGGCATTTTCCAACACGCAATTCTCACCGTGCCGAATTTTTGCGAAGGATACTGCACGGACGACAACGCCCGTGCCTTCATTCTTTCGACGCTTCTTGACGAGTTGAAAGAGGAACCGGCACGTGTACGGGCGCTTTCCACCACATACGCGGGTTACTTAAATTACGCCTTTGATGACAAAACGAGACGGTTCCATAACTTCCTGAGTTTCGACCGCCGGTGGCTGGATGAACAGGGGTCTGAGGATTGTCACGCCCGTGCGCTCTGGGCGCTGGGAGTGGGCGTAGGGCGCTCTCCTCACCGAAGTTTCCAAACCATGGCCGGACAACTCTTCGCGCGGGCATTGCCGGTGGTGACGACGTTTACTTCGCCGCGGGCGTGGGCATTCTGCCTCATCGGCATCCACGAATATCTGCGCCGCCTGAGCGGCGACAGCCTGGCCCACCAGACTCGCGATACGCTCACCAACCGGTTGATGGACATCTTCGACAGGGCCTCTCATCCGGACTGGCCCTGGTTTGAAGAGGAGCTGAGTTACGACAATCCCAAGCTGGCGCACGCCCTGCTCCTTAGCGGGCACGCCACCGGGCAAAAAGCCGTGTTTGAACGGGGCCTCGGTGCATTGCGCTGGCTGGTGGGAGTGCAAACCTCTGAAAATGGGCACTTCCGGCCCATTGGCAGTAACGGGTTCTATCGCCGTGGCGGCCCGCGGGCGACCTTCGACCAGCAGCCTGTCGAGGCTCAGGCGATGGTGTCTGCCTCGCTTGAAGCCTACCGCGCGACCTCGGACTCCTGGTGGTACGAACAGGCCCAACGCGCCTTCGACTGGTTCCTGGGTTGGAACGACCTCGGCTTGGAACTTCACTCCGTCAATACCGGCGGTTGCCGCGACGCTTTGCACGTGGACCGGGTGAACGCAAACCAGGGCGCCGAATCAACGCTAGCCTTCCTGCTCTCGCTTGCGGAAATGCAGCTTATGCAAAATGCCGTCACAGTGTTTGATGAGCCGGCTTCCTAGGAACCAATGAAACCTATCAACGTCCAGCGCACGAAAATAACTTTGTATCCCGATCGCAAGCGCGTCCTGGCCCGGCCGTTTCACTTCATGAGCGGGGAGCGCGCCAGCGAGATTTGCGCCCGCGTCATGGCCCTTTCCGAAGATAAAGTCCAGACGCTGCTTGGGCAGTTGTGGGCCGAATTCGATGGACGCCACAAGAACATCCGCGAGTTTTTCCGGCGCCGGTTTGATGAGGTGCGCCCCTATTTGTTGAGCGACCTGACACTTTCCGAAGAAAGAGCGCTCTTGATGGGTGGGTATTTCACTCACGAGTATTCGTTTGAAGCTGCTGCGCTGTTCAATCCCTCCATTGTGCCGCACCCGGACCAGTCGAATCTGGCAGTCGGCTCGCAACGTTTGGTTCTAAGCCTCCGGGCCACGGGGGAAGGGCATATTTCCTCCCTTACCTTCCGCAGCGGAGTTGTGGACTCGGATGGGAAATTGGTGATTGATGCACCCACCCCTTACAGCCTTGAGCCGGCGCGCGTGTCCAACGCTCGGTTAGAAAAGCTCCTGCTCGAGCGGAAACTCCGCGAACTGAACCTGCTTGGCGCCTTCAGCCGGGAGGTGCTCAAGCCCCTTGGAGAGTTGTTCACGCTGGAAGAATTGCGAGATAGTGTCAGCCTTGCAACAAAGGAACTCCGGGTGCGCGACCTCGAAACCGAAAAAGTGGCCAAGAAAACTCTGGAGCTGGCTCAATCGTGTTTTGATGTTCAATTCGATGCAGACTCGAGTTTATCAGAACGGGTGCTTTTCCCGTTTACAGCCGCCCAGAGCCACGGGATCGAGGATGCCCGCTTCGTTCGCTTTCAAGACGATGATGGCACGCGGACTTATTGCGCGACTTACACAGCTTATAATGGCAAAGAAATTCAGCCGCAGTTTCTTGAGACTGCGGATTTTCTTCATTTCAAGTTCATCACGCTGAGCGGCCCGGCCGTTGAAAATAAGGGCATGGCGCTCTTCCCGAGAAAAATCAAGGGATTGTACGCGATGCTTGGCAGGCAGGACTACGAAAACCTTTATGTGATGTTTTCCGATCATCTGCATTTCTGGCACACCGCGCAAGCCATCCTGAGGCCGGAGTTCCCGTGGGAATTCATCCAGTTGGGCAATTGCGGCTCACCGATCGAAACCGAAGCCGGCTGGCTCGTGATCAGTCATGGCGTGGGGCCGATGCGGAAATATTGCATCGGCGCGTTCCTGCTTGATCGGGACGACCCGACCCAAGTCATTGGCCGACTGCGCGAGCCACTCCTCAAGCCTGACAAGGACGAGCGGGAAGGCTACGTCCCCAACGTCGTTTATTCCTGCGGCAGTCTCGTGCACGGTGGACAGCTCATTATTCCCTACGGGACGTCTGACTACGCCACAACATTTGCCACGGTGCCGCTCGATGAAGTTTTGGCCGCGATGGAATCGTTCTGATTCCTTTCGGGAACTCGGTCGGCGTTGGAAGCATCGAAGTTGTCGTCGAGCAATGTTAGCCGCAACCTGACTGCTGCTTGGCGTCTTGTCTTCAGCGCTCACGACACTTCTGCAATCGGATTCTGGCGCGGATGCCTTGGGAAGGATTTTGGCTCTGCCGCCAACTCACGACCGCACCGCCGAGCGGGGCCGTCGTCATATTCTTCCCAGGATCGGCAAGCGTTCCAGTGGCCGCATTCGGGCTATTCCTCGCCCAGGTTGGTTGGGTTTTGGATGGGTGGATCTGTTCTGGATTATTTTCGTTGTTTTGCTGGCACCGGCGCTTCACTTTTTGACGCGCTGCGGATAAGTCTTTTCAAGGTACTCCTGAATGTCGCTCTGGCCGATGCGCAGGTGAGGCTCCGCGGGGGATTCGCTTGTCTCTCGATCCAACTCCTGCTTCAATCGCGCGTAACCCAGGCCCGGACCATCCTGCATTTTCAAGGGAGGCGAACGGAACGCGTCATTTTGAACGTCGACTGTGAATTGGCGGGAACTTCCGGGCGGATCAATTACGTGATAAGCATAGGTCCGAGATGTTGCTTCGAGCGAGAAGCCGCGATACTGAATGTACACGCCAGAATCCTTTCGCTGCCCAACGCGGCAGGCACTTCGGAGTCCCTGCCGCGGCAAAGCCTGTTTTCAGCCGGCAAACTAAGCCTGTTTCGCAGTGGGTTTCGTGCCAGCCGCTTTCCCCTGCGTCTCCAGCGCCTTTCGCAGTTGACGAGTGTTCTTCCGCAGGAGGATCTTCTGCTTTCGCAGTCGCCCGAACCTTGATTTATCGCCGTTTCTTTCCGACATGGTCGCCTCTCTTGTGAGCCCAGCCCTGCACGCTGTATCAGGCTGGTGCTGATTTGGCCTGGTCCACTTACCAACGAACAAGCCACTTCGCTGGCCTTTTTCTCTTAATACATCCCGCCGCCCATGCCTTCCGCGGATCCCGCCGAAGTTTTACCCTTCTCGTCCGGCCACTCGCTGACCGATGCCTCGGTAGTAAGCAGTAACGATGCAATGGATGCAGCGTTCTGGAGCGCGGCGCGCGTGACCTTGGTGGGGTCGATAACCCCATTCACGACGAGGTCCTCGAAGCTCTCGGTCTCCGCGTTGAAGCCATAGTTTGGGTTGCTGTTCGACTTTACTTTCTGCACTACCACCGAGCCTTCATGGCCGGCGTTGGCGACAATCATCCGGAGCGGTTCTTCGAGCGCGCGCCTGACAATGTTGATGCCGATCTGCTCGTCTCCTTCGGCCTTGAGCTTTTCGAGCGCCGGGATGCAGCGCACCAGCGCCACTCCGCCGCCGGGCACGATGCCTTCCTCGACGGCCGCCTTCGTGGCGTGCATGGCGTCCTCGACCCGAGCTTTCTTTTCCTTCATCTCGGTCTCGGTTGCTGCGCCCACTTTAATCTGCGCGACGCCTCCCACCAGCTTGGCCAGGCGCTCCTGCAGTTTCTCGCGGTCGTAATCGGACGTGGTCTCCTCGACCTGAGCCCGGAGTTGCTTCACCCGGCCCTCGATGTCGGCACTTTTGCCGGCCCCTTCGATGAGGGTGGTATTGTCCTTGTCGATGGTGACCCTGCGGACCTTGCCGAGGTCATCCAGCTTCACGTTCTCAAGCTTGATGCCCAGATCCTCGGAAATGGCCTTGCCGTTCGTCAGAATGGCGATATCTTCGAGCAGGGCCTTGCGGCGATCGCCGAAGCCCGGCGCCTTCACCGCGCAGCATTGCAAGGTCCCGCGCAACTTGTTGACTACCAGCGTGGCCAGGGCCTCGCCTTCAACTTCCTCTGCAAGAATCAGCAGCGGCTTGCCGGACTTGGCAATCTGCTCGAGCAGGGGCAGGATGTCCTTCATCGAACTGATCTTCTTCTCATGGATCAGGATCAGCGCGTTCTCCAGCACGCACTCCATCCGCTCGGGGTCGGTGACGAAGTAAGGCGAGAGATAACCGCGGTCAAACTGCATTCCCTCGACCACTTCGAGAGTCGTCTCCATGGTTTTTGATTCCTCGACCGTGATGACGCCGTCCTTGCCGACCTTTTTCATGGCCTCGGCGATGATCTTGCCGATGGCAGGATCGTTGTTGGCGGAAATCGCGCCCACTTGGACGATCATCGGGCCTTCAACCGGCTTCGAGATCTTGTCGATCTCGCCCTTGATGTGTTTTCTGTTGCCGTCCTTACCGGTCTCCTCGTATCCGCAAACTGCGCGAACCGCGCTCTCGATGCCGCGCTTCACGCCCATGGGGTTGGCGCCGGCGGCCACCGTCTTCGCGCCCTCGCGAAAGATCGCCTGGGCCAGCACGGTCGCCGTGGTGGTGCCGTCGCCCGCAACGTCGGAAGTCTTGGAAGCGACCTCGCGCACCATCTGCGCTCCCATGTTCTCAAGCGCGTCCGGAAGCTCGATCTCCTTCGCCACCGTCACGCCGTCCTTGGTGATTATCGGGGAGCCGAATTTCCTATTCAGCACGACGTTGCGGCCTCTCGGCCCCAGCGTAACCTTTACGGTGTCCGCGAGTTGATTCACTCCGCGCAGAATCGCATGACGGCTCTGCTCACCATGTACAATTTGCTTTGCGTTTGCCATTTTCAATTCCTCCAAAAATTTCGTTCAATACTTTCCCTGGTCCGGGGTATGATGCGGCAGCGAATGGCCAGCACTCCTGGTGAATCCTGTCCGGCGTCGGCTGCCGCCAGCGGACCTCCGAGCTACTTCTTCCCGCTCGCGCCGGCTGCCTTATCTTCAAGGATTCCCAGCACTTCTTCCTCGCGCAGGATCAGATACTCCTGGTTGTCCATCTTGATTTCAGCGCCGGAATACTTGCCGAAGAGGATCCGGTCGCCCGCTTTCACATCCAGGGCGATCACCTTGCCTTCTTCGGTCTTCTTGCCTTGTCCGACGGCGATGACTTTGCCTTCCTGCGGCTTCTCCTTGGCCGTGTCGGGAATGATAATCCCGCCTTTCACGGCTTCCTTCTCATCAACTCGCTTGATCAGGATGCGATCATGGAGAGGTCTGAAATTCATTTTGAGACTCCTTTCAAACTTGGTTTCGTCGAATCCTAAACCCCATATTTCAACTCAAAGGGACCGGCTTCCCGGCGTTCGATGGGTGATGGATGGAATGGAGAGGAGCGGCTGTGTCTGGAGAGCAGGGATTGAGACCAGAAACGCCAGGAGGCAGGCCACGTCCAGCCAAAGAAACATGCTGCGGGAAAGCACGAGGGGCGCGATGGGATTGAACAGCACGGCGATCGCAACAAACCCGCCTGTCCAAATGTACTTCGGCTGGGTGACCGCCTGCGTGGCGACGGTTAAAGCGCCCACACAGATGAGGATATCCAGCAGAATCTGCACGCCTGGGGGCGCCACCCAGAATGCCGCCAGCAACAACACAAGAACACAAACGAGCTTTGTCATCTTGGTAAACATCACGAACTCCATTTCTTCCGGCGGCCCATGGATCATCCTTTGCCGGAGAAGGAAGAGGGCGGATCGGCCGTCCTCTTCGTAACCGCCCACGCTCCCAAGAGCCTAGGCGGCTGCGTGAACGGCAATCTTGTGGAAGGTTGAGTTGGTGACCTCGTAGCTTCGAACGGTAGGAGTCCCTTCAACGACTTTCGTCAGGATCTTCTGCACTTTGGGATAGGTGCCGCGGTTATAAACTTCCGCGCTCTCTTTGCGGTCCCACAGGCTGATCTCTACGGCTTCCGACCCACTGGGAACGACCAGGACAATTTCGTCCAGGAAACCCTTGTGTTTTCGCAGCAGTGGGAGGACTTCGTTGTTGATCGTGCGGGTAAACTCTGCGACCTTGTTGCTTATTAGATGCATGGAGACATTTCGTGCATACATGGCAACCTCCCCGGTTGTCGTCTAAGAGGTGCAATTGCAGGTAACCCGACTTAGTTCAGGCTGTCTGGAGACTGGGTAGATGAACAGCCTCTTTAACCATGCTAGGTTAATTGACTTTACAAGTCAAGACGTTTTGTGGATTATTTGATATAGCTGAACTGAATTGAGTTAACCGGCGGAGGAGCCTGATGGACATTTCCTTGGTGATTAAGCACCGCCTGGAAGAATTGGGTCTTGAACAACGGGATCTGGCTAGAGCCGCGCAGGTTACGGAGTCTTACATTTCGCAGTTACTGACTCGGAAAAAAGCTCCTCCGGCGCCGGCGCGAACGGATATTTACCTCAAGATGTCAAAGTTTCTGAAGCTTCCAGAGGGCGAACTGGAGAAGCTGGCGGAGCTACAACGCCACGAAGAGGTCAAAAGAAAATTGGCAGACCCGCCGGCTCCCTTGTTAAAAGGAGTTCGGGAATTAGTGCTGCGCAAATGCAAAGCCGGAACGCAGAAGCAAATCCAGGCAATTTTTGAGAAGCAGCCCTTCGGCGAAGTCGAACGCCTGGTGACCCAAAAGCTCTTGGACGTGGTTAGGCGCGTTGCCAGGGAAGAACTGGAAAGTGAGAACTGGCTCCGCTTGGTGGCGCGGCTCAGCAACCGGAGCTACGAAGACATGCGGGTTTCCATCCTTGAGTTCCTGGACACGGACGTGTTTGACGTATCGATAGAAAACTGCGTTTCCTTTTTGGATCCGCTGATCGAATCCTGGGATATCGACCTCGCGACTTTTAGCGTGGAAATCGTTCTGAATTGGAGAGTGGCTCCGGACCATACGAAGAGGTTTGAGTTTATGGAGAAAGAGCCGGAACCGGCTTTTAATGAAGAGCCGGGACTCGAAGAATTCCTTCGCGAATCTTCTCTCTGCGGCGATGCAACGGAGCAGGAAATCGAGTTTCTGAGGAAGCTTCGCTTCAGGGAAAAGCGGCCTACGGCCCTCTATTATTACCGGGAACTTCAGAATCTTAGAGATCCTCTCCACTTTCGTCCTCCAGATGCGGAGTAAGCCTGTCGCTGTCAGGACCTGGGCCAGTCAACGGCTCCCTGATAACTCATCTTCTCCTTGTGCTTATTGGCTAGCATTACACTGTGATGTAAACTCTCCATACGGCTGGTGTAAAAACTCGGTTCAGCAACCTGGACTCGATGGTGTATTGGCCATGCAGAAAGAGATCTGGATATATCCGGGATTTCCGGCCACAAGACCCGCTCAGTGTTTGCGAGGCAAAACATCGTGAGCGAGCGTGACCTTCAGGAATCAACTCTGTGGTTGGATCTCGACATCGCGCAGATGTCGAAAGGCGATTCTGTGAATGGTTGGGGCGCGCCGCTTTGACTTGCACAGCGCGCTGGACAATCAAGCCAAGATAAGTTATTGAATGTAAGCTTAGTTAGGACCACGCGAAAGTGGCGGAATTGGCAGACGCGCCAGATTTAGGATCTGGTCCCGCAAGGGGTGGGGGTTCGAGTCCCCCCTTTCGCACCACCCGTCCGAATCCTCCCGTGCCATCCCTGGTTCATGAATTTTGTGTCGCAGCCGATTATAGAACAGACGCTGGCAATAGACCCTGGCAGGAGTGACGAAGGTGTGGGTGTTTTTCTCCGGACTTCCTTGCAACCTCGGATGCCAGTACCTCGGTGCCATTGTCGCTCCTTGCGAACAGTGTTTAGATGGATTCTGATGCTTGTAGAGAAGCCTGCTCGGTTGATGGGGGAGGGGAGGTTGCTATGGGAATGACGTATCTCGGGATGATCGTATTTCCTGCACGGGAAGAAGTTTACAAGCTGTTGGCTGTTGTGGTGGCGCTCTATTTTCCTGTGGCGATGCTTACTTGGCTCGTGATCGACAAATTACACAAACCGAGTGATGAGCGGGCTGAGGCTCGGCGCCATCAACCCGGTGGGTAGCGGAGAACTCGCGGCGCCCGTCGCGGGGTACGCCTGCTCTAAACAATTGCCGGCCGTTCACAAGATCTGATGTCTGTTTGCCTTGATGCGCAAGGCAAGTGACGGCCTCCTTTCCGACGTGATCCGCTTTGCTCAACCCGTCGTAGCATCCTTCCAGTTTCCGCCAAAGCTCCCCCGCGTTTTCCGCTGATCGTGGCGATGGGTTTCATCCGCTCATTGAACGAGGCGCAGGCGTGTGTTAAGAATAAGGATTCGATCGACTGTAGCGGCCCTGGATAACCGGGATTCGTTCACTACGTTTGCTCTGGACCCAACCGGAGCAGGGAAGCCCTTTCGAGGCTGGAGGCTGGCGGATGGCAACCTGTGCAAAGTGCGGAGCAGCTTTACCTGACCATGCGAACTTCTGCGCGTCCTGCGGCGCCCGCGCCGGGACGAGCCAAGTGGGAACAACGGCAGGTGCGGCGGAAATACCTTCCAACATTGCGGCCCTGCTGTGCTATATTTTTTGGCCGGTCACCAGCGCCTTGTTTTTGATTCTGGGTCCATATCGCACGGACAAATTCGTGCGTTTCCACGCCTATCAAGCTCTTTATTTAGGGCTGTTCGGCATTGGCCTGGGGATTGCGCTCCGCATCCCGACGACAATTCTCAAGCTGATTCCGGTGCTCGGCGGGATCTTGAACTTCCTGATATGGATGGTTTACGGAGCGGGCATTTTCGGGTTGGTGATTTTTGTTGTGCTCAAAGCCTATCGCGGCGAGGAATATCGGATTCCTGTGATTGGGATGCTGGCGGCTAAAAAAGCTGAAAAACAGGGGTGATCCGGCATGTTTCGGCCCCCCTGGTTGATCAAGAAAGCGTTTTAGGCGAATGGGCCGGTGCTGGTCCCTGAGTCTTTTTTTCCGCTTTTCTCTTGACAATTTCCCGCTGGCAGAGCAACTTAGCAAATTCTACAAAGTTACCTCGGGCCTTCCAAGTTCGATGGGGCAAGGAGTGTTGGCAGGAACGAATGGACGTCCGTGTTTGTTTTCATAATCGGTGTTTTGACGGCGCTTGCTCGGCGGCGGTGTTCTCGCGCTTTTACCGGGAGGTGATTGATTCCCAGGCAGAATTCCATTATCACGGTTTGCTGCACAGGGCGGGTCAGCTCTTCGAGGAGAACATTTTCGACGGCGATGAAAACGTGATCGTTGACTTCAAGTATTCCAGTTCTCCGCGCCTGACCTGGTGGTTTGATCATCATCAAAGCGCTTTTCTGACGGAAGCCGACGCCGAACACTTCAAGCAGGATACGAGCGGCAAGAAATTCTATGGACCGGATTTCCGGTCGTGCACCAAATTCATCGCTCATATTGCCGCCACCAAATTCAATTTCCACCCTGCGGATCTTGATGAGCTGATTTATTGGGCGGACCTCATTGACGGGGCGCAATATCCGGACCCCAGAATGGCCGTCGAGATGCGGGACCCGGCTACGCAGATCACCCTGGTGATTGAAGGGGCGGAGTCGCATGACTTTGCCGCCAGCCTGATCCCGGAGCTTATCTCCAAGCCGCTCCAGGAAATTGCGGCGCTCCCCCACATTCGCTCGGCTTTTGAGCGGTTATACGAGAAGCACTTGAAAACCATGGAAATCATCCGCAAGCGCGCGGAGCTTCAAGACCAGGTCGTTTATCTCGATATCGCCGATCAGGACTTTGAAGGGTTCAACAAATTTATTCCTTATTACCTGTTCCCCGAATCTGTCTACAACGTTGCCCTAAGCCAATCGAAGGAACGCACCAAGATTGCCGTGGGCAGCAACCCCTGGAATCCCATGCCGAAGGGTGCCAACCTGGCCTCCATCTGTGAGCAGCATGGCGGCGGCGGGCACGCCAAAGTTGCCGCCATTTCATTGCCGCCCGGGGATCTTGACCACGGGCGTGCGATCGCGTGTGAGATTGTGCGCGGGCTTCGGGCTACTCTCCGCTAAAATACCTTGTTCTGATACCTGCAATATGCTTCACTCCGTTTGAGGGGAGTGGAAGGCCGGATGGCGCGGACGGGAGGGCTGTGGCTCGACCATCCTGGTGACGGATCCGCGCATCCAAACTGAAAGACGGGTATTCCATGATGTTTCGGATGGTTTTCCTCTTTTTTATCATGACGTCTTTGAGCCCTGCCGCTCGAGGCCAAACCTCCGCGCCTGCCGCCGCGAGCCCGGAATCCTCAGCGGCCGCGCAGAATTCTCCAACCCACGCGGTGCCCGCCGGGACCGTCCTCTATCTCCGGCTTGAAACGCCCGTCAGCACCACAAGTTCCCGGTTGCAGCAGGAAGTCAAAGCGCAGGTTGAGCGATCGGTGCGCGGGGCCGACGGGGTTGAAATTCCTTTGGGAGCCGTGGTGAGCGGGCGCATTGCTAAATTGATTCCATCTTCCAGTCCGACGGACCGGGCCAAGCTCCTATTGCGGTTCGACTCTTTGCAGGTGCCCGGCGAGCCTGCGGTTCCCTTGACGGGCCACGTGAGCGGGATCGATAACGCCCGCGAGAAGGTCCTCTCCGATGGCATGATTGTGGGCGTGCTGGCGAGCGAGTTGCCCGTAACGATGCTCAACAGCGCGATCGCGAAACTGGGGAAGCCGGCTTCCGGCAGCGCCCAGCAGACTGAGCAGAGTTCCGGGAGCTGGCTGGGAAAAGGCGATACGTCGATCAGCTATCCCGCCGGCACGGAATTCTTTTGGGTCCTGGACAAGCCCTTGACGCTTTACGGAACCTTTCAGCCTGCGTTCGCGCAGCAAATCCCTGTGGCCGTGAAGGATGCCGTGCTCCAACTTCTGGCCCATTCGCCCAAACGCGTTGCCAGCAAGAAGGGAAGCCTGGGCGGCGTTGTGAACCTGGTTCTCATCGGAAGCGAGCAGCAGATTCGCGCGGCCTTCCAGAAGGCCGGCTGGACCCATGCCGAAGAGGAAAAAGGAACGCCACTCTGGAAAACCCTTCAGGCGGTCATCGTGGGCAAGGGCTATGACGCCGCGCCCATGTCAACTCTTTATGTCTACGGCCGGCCAGAGGACATGGCGTTTGAGAAGATGCTCAACACCTTTGCCATGCGCCACCACCTGCGCATCTGGAAAGCTCCGGCCACGACCGCCGGTGGAAGACAACTGTGGCTGGTTGCGGCCGATCACGACAACGGCATCGACATCCATCCGGGCGTGGTTTCCCATGCCACCGATCCCCACGTCGACGACGAACGCGCTAAAGTCGGGGCTGACCTTGGTATGACGGGCCTGGTGGCGGCGGAAGAACTGGTGACTCCTCCCAATCCCTTGCATAAAGGTTTTACGGCCACCGGCGGCGCGTGGGAAACCGACGGCCGCGTGCTGGTGATTGAGCTGAAGTCGCCTTAGCCGTTTGTTGAGCAACGGTGAAGGTTTGCCCTTCAGCCCGCCGACCGATAATTTCCCCCTCCTTCGATTTTTGTGGACATTGCCACCCGGTCTGCGAAAACATGGTCTACATCGCAAGTTCTTGAATTCTGGCGCTATAATTCCTCCTAGGGCAATCGCGCGGAGGGAGGAACTCGATAGCTGTCCGCCCGTGCGTGCGCGGGCCGTTCCTGTCCGGGTGGCGGGTCTCGCGTGGTTGAGATCCTCTTGTGCGGTAGGCGGTCATTTTGACGTAGAGACGGCTTTATGCCGCCACTTGGCGAGGTAAACTTGCCGCTGCCCGGTCCTCTTGACGCACCACCTATTGGGCCGGCTGCTTGACTTGGGGCAAGGCAATCCGATAGTTTGACTGGCAAACGCAAGAAACGAGTGCTCTGTGAAGAAAAAAAGTTATCGACGATGGATCTGGCTGGGCGTGAGCACCGTTGTTCTGGGCCTGATCTTCTATAATCTCCGGCAAAATCCGGAATGGCGCAATTTTGACTGGGGCCGCCTGTGGCAGTCGCTGACGCATGCCCGGCCAAAGCTGCTGCTGCTGGCGCTCGGGGCCGTTTACTTCACCTACCTGGTACGCGCCTATCGCTGGAAGTTTTTCATGGCGCCCATGAAGAAGGCGTCGATCTGGGTTCTGTTCGTGGGCCAGGTTCTGGGCTTCAGCGCAATTTATCTGGTGGGGCGCCCGGGGGAGTTTGTGCGGCCGGCCTACATTGCCAAGAAGGAGTCCGTTCCGATTACTTCCATGGTGGCGGTCTGGCTGCTGGAGCGAATCTTCGACTCAATTTGCCTGGTCTTGCTGTTTTCGCTTGCGCTTTTCTTTATTCCGACGGGACAGATGAGCACGGCGGGCGCGCACGTCCTGACGGTGATGCACCGGGCCGGCGATGTCATGCTGGCTCTGACGATGGTTGTGGTGGGAAGCCTTGTCACGTACCGGTTGAAAACCCGGGCGATTACGGCCTGGTTGTTGCGGAGGGCCCAAATCCTTCCGCAACGAATGCAACATCGCGCGGAGCGTTTGTTGGAGTCCTTTGCCGAAGGGCTCCAGGTGGTCCAGAGCCTGCCCGATTTTCTGGGGAGCGCGGCGCTGAGCGTTGTCTTGTGGTGTACGAACGGGACAATTTTCTGGCTGGCTCTCCAGAGCCTGGGGGGCGGATTGGCGCAGCTGTCCTGGATGGCGGCGGCTTTGGTGATGTTCTGTGCTTCGCTGGGACTCCTCGTGCAATTTCCCGGCATTGGCGGCGGGTATCAGGTGGGGATTGTCCTGGCGCTTACAGAAGTTTTTGCGGTTGAGGCGGACGTGGCGACGGGCGCCTCAATTCTTCTTTGGCTTTTGATGTGTGTGCCTGTCATGGTTATGGGCCTGGCTATGCTGGTTCACGAAGGGCTCAGCATCAAGCGGCTTGAAGCGATCACCGAGGAAGAAGAAGAGATGGAACATGAAGCGGCGGCGAAAGACAGCTAGACCCGCGGAAGCGCGGGGAAACGCCCACTGGAGTAAATCAGCATGCAGATTGGAGCCAGGATCGTGAACGCCAGGCGTGGCCGGGGCGGCATCGGCTGCGCTGGTAAGATTGCGGGTACGCACGGGCGGTAAGGGCGCGCCATGGCGTGCCCCTGCCGGGCTCCGGCGGAGCTTGCTTAAGAAGAGGGATTATGCGCTGTCCTTTCTGCGGTTATGCGGAAGATAAAGTTGTGGACTCCCGGGCCGGAAAGATTGGCGACACGATCCGGCGCCGGCGGGAGTGCATCAAATGTGGCCGCCGCTTCACCACCTACGAGCGGATTGATGAAATTCCGTACATGGTGGTCAAGAAGGACGGCAACCGGGAAAAGTTCGACCGGCAGAAGATCCTGGGAGGACTTCTCAGAGCGTGTGAAAAACGGCCTGTTTCGATGGGCCAACTGGAAGAAATTGTCGATGAGGTGGAAGCCTACGTGGCGGAGTCGGTTGACCGGGAACGGCCCAGCTCCGAACTCGGCGGCCTGGTCATGGATAGGCTGCGCAAGTTGGACAAAGTCGCTTACGTGCGGTTCGCCTCCGTCTACCTCGACTTCAAAGACGTCCGCGAATTCATGGACGAACTCAAGGATCTTCTCAAGGCGAAGACCACGTAGCGGCGGTCTTACGTCGCCACGCCTCTCCCACCTAAGCAAGTAGCTCAGGATAAACCCGCCGCTACCGAGTCCGGCCTGTGGCACTGAAGGGTGGCGCCGCAAAACCCATTACTTGTTTTCACTCGCCAGCTTGTAGACGATCACGGCGGAATCGGGCTGCTTCGCGAGCACAATCCGGAGGCCCTGGTCCATCAGTTCGCGGCCGGTCATCTGCTTTGCGCCGGGGACGTCCAGATTCCTGACGGAGTAATTTGCATCGGGCTTCAGGCCCTTCAGGCGGAGCCGCATTGTTTCGCACGGACTCTCCGCGCGGCGGAAAGCCTGCACCATTCCTTCGCCCCGGCCGGGCCGGTCATATTGCCACGCCATCCACGATTTGCGCGTTGGGTCATAACGCGTCAAGGGATAGTAATCGCCAAAGTAATCCGGGGCCACCTCGCGATATTGCGCCAGCATGCGGCGCAGGCGGGCGTAGTCGGTATCAGCGCGGCGCAGGTTCCAGGCCAGATTGATCTGCGGCCCCCAGGCGCTGCGAAAAACATAATTGCTGTGCCCCACGGTGGGCGTGCCAAAGAAAGGAATCCAGAGCGCAATGCCGTAGCTGGCGTTCTGGACGCCCACCGGCTCATAGGTGTAATCGCTGCGATGGAGCGGCACGGCGCGGCGCAGCGTTTCAAGATCGTTGCGGCGGCCGCCGCTCGCGCAAGTGTCGATCAGGATGTTGGGGTGCAGGCGGCGCAGCTCGTCGAGGTAATGAAGAAAGCCCTCGACGTACCGGATTTCGGTAATTCCTTCCCGGTTGGGCCGGTCGTTGTCGCGCCAGAAGGCGAGCGGCGCAATGTTGAAGTCCGTCCGGTAGACGTCAATCCCTTGCCGGGTGATCAGGCGGTCCATGCGATGGACCAGCCAGTCGACCGCCGCCGGGTCTCCCAGGTTGAGCAGCCGCTGGCCGTGCTTTTCTTCCTGGGGAGTTCGCAACAGCCAATCCGGGTGCTCGGTCCAAAGCCAGGTGCCGCGCGTCACGCGTTCCGGTTCCACCCAGACGATGGTCTTCAGTCCGCGCGCGTGCGCGTAGTCGGTGACGGCGCGCAGACCGTGCGGAAAGCGCTTGGGGTCCACTTCCCACGTTCCAGTGTTTCCCCATCCTCCGTGGTTCACGTACCAGCCGGCATCCATCCACCAGTAGTCGGGATGGATTTTTTCTTCCAGGTAGCGGCGGATAAAAAGTTCCTGGTTTTGTTGGTTGCCGTGCACCATCTCGTCCGTCCAGAGCGCGCTTGAGGCGGCCACGCGCGGCCCCAGCGGTTTCCCTCCGGGGCGGGGAACGTTGTGCGCGAGCATCCAGCGGCGCCAAACGTCCTGCGAGCGAATCCAACCGCCTTTGTAAAATTGCAGCGCCACCAGCGGCGTTCGCACCTGCTCACCGGGATGCAGAATGAAGTGGGTCAACTGCTGCCCGGCGCGAACTTCCAGGCCGCGTTCCGCGTCCCGCGAAAACTCAGCCGCCCACTGCCCCGGCCATCCGAGCGCCACAATTACGCCCTCGCCGGGCCAATGAATATTGAAATAGCAGAGGCTGCCGTCGGTGGGACGTCCGCCTTCGCTTGCAAGCTCCAGGCCGGATTTTGGTTCCAAAGTGGTCTTGAGCGGCTGGTAGTCCGTGGCGCTGGCCATGCTGCCCTGGAAGTGGTGGAGAAGAAATTCTCCTCCGCCGTTGCGCCAAAAGCGCGTGTCCAGCGCCTGAATGTCCTGCAAGATGGGTGTATCATCCGTCCCGGTGTTCTTAAAGTAGAGCGTCCATTCGACGGTGGGGAAATCATGATAGGCGCGGGCGACCGAGCGAACCTCCAGGCCGGTGTCGGGGTCCGTGTAAGTGAGAACGTACTCGGTGCGCTGCGCGTCAAGCTGGCGGACGGTGCGCGCAAATTTCCAGCCGGCAAGAAACTCTTTTGACGGCTTGCCGGCATAGTCAAAGGAAAACGGCGGCGCGGATGTAAAGGCCGGATGCAAGGGCGCAACGGGAAGATCACCCAGCCACACCGTCTTGCCATTTTCCAGCGTGACGCGGGCGTTTGCCCAGACCGCTTCGCCGCACCACTCAGCCTGTTTCCGGTTGCCATCTTCCAGCTCAAAATCGTTCGCTCCGCCGAGCGCGGCGTCCACAGCCGCTCCCGGCGTTCGGACAAGAATCTCGGGGCTTTGAAACTTCTTTTCCCCATGAGCCACCACGGAAAATACCTGTTTGCCGTTCGTGTATCCGCAGGCGTTGTAATGGCCGTCCAGTCCCACGATGGCGTGGAAGGATTTTGCAGGGCTCGCCAGATGGACGGCCACCTTGCCAAGCCCGCCCAGGAACAACCCGCGCCGGTAAGTGGTCTTAAAGATTTGGAGCGGCGCGCCGTCGCGCTGGTTGCGCTGCAACTTTCCGCGCGCGTCCTCGACCGCCAGATAGGATTCCGGCGGAGCTTCCTGGACTTTGCCTGCGAACTTTTGCGCCGTCCAGCGCGCCGCCTCGGCAAGTTCGCCGGGCGAGGCTTCAATCGCACGCGCTCCCAAGGGCATTGCAAGCTGGAGAAGAAAAGTCGCCTGAAGAATCAGCAGCAGTTTTTTCACGCTCATGTACCTCCCGCAGATGGGGCATGTCCGGTTGGTCGAAACCGTCGAATCGATATCATAACCCCAACAGGCGAAGCCAGCCCTGTTCTTGAAGGCTGCGGATTGCGGCGTGGCAGGGCAAGCGGCCGCACAAACTTGAGATAAGCCACACCCGTGAGGCCTGCACAGGCATCTGTGATGCGGGTCACTTCAGGCCGAGGGTTCACGCGACTACCCTAAGCAGGAGAAGCAACCTTGCCGAACTTAGAGTCCTTAACGGAGGTGAAGAGCGATGAACGGCATCTCCTGGGCGCGAAAGCTGGTGTTGGTTTTCATCCCTGTTGTGGCGGGGGCGTCGATGGCATGGGCGCAAATGCCCAGCCACGTCCCCATCCCGAAAGACAATCCCCAAACCCCTGCCAAGATTGAATTAGGAAAGCAACTCTACTTTGATCCGCGGGCATCGAGCACAGGAACCGTGTCCTGCAACTCGTGCCACAACGTTATGGCCAATGGAACCGACAACCGGCCGGTTTCGATGGGCGTCCACGGCGATCTGGGAGGCCGCAACGCTCCCACGGTTTTCAACGCGGCGTTCCGCTCCGTGCAGTTTTGGGACGGGCGCGCCCGAAGCCTTGAAGAACAAGCCAAAGGTCCGCTGATGAACCCGGTGGAAATGGGCATGCCGAGTGAAGTGGTGATTACGGCAAGGATCAAGTCCATCCCCGGATACCGGAAGGAGTTTGACGAGGTGTTCGGCGGCTCCGATCCCATCACGTTCGACCACATCGCGCAAGCCATCGCCAGCTTTGAGCGGACTCTGATCACTTCCGCCAGCCCCTATGACCGCTACATGCAGGGAGACAAGAGCGCGCTTACGCCCGCGGCCCAACGCGGCCTGAAGCTCGCGCAGTCGGTGGGCTGCACAACCTGCCACAGCGGACCGATGTTCGACGGGCCCGCGCAGCCCATGGGCACGGGCTTTTACATGCAGTTCCCGCTGAATAGCGACAATGAGTACGTTAAAAAGTACAACCTAACGGCAGACCTCGGCCGCTTTGAGGTGACCCACCAGGACGCCGATAAGCACATGTTCGTGGTGCAGTCGTGGCGGAACGTCGAGATCACCGCGCCGTACTTTCACAACGGCTCCGTGAAGGACCTGGATGAAGCCGTGCGCGTGATGGCCAAGGCGCAACTGAACCAGACCCTGACCGATGCGCAGGTCCAGGACCTTGTGGCCTTTCTCGACAGCCTGACCGGCGGCTTCCCTCATATCACTATGCCGCGCCTGCCCGAGACGCCCAATACCACCCTCCTCGGGCAATGATCGCCTCGCGATCGGCATTTCTGCGGGCCGGCGGCGAAGCGGCGGGTCCAATCCCCGCTGCCCGCTGCCGCGCGCCCGCGCCCTGAAAACAAGATCGCTTCGGGTCGCGGCGGTTTACCCTGCCTTTTTCAAGCGTCTCGCCGGGTGATACTATTCAAACGGTAAATAGAACTTTGTGCGACGGGATGCCATACTAAAGTCATATTGTCCAAGCGGGCACCGACCGATACTATAATACCGGAAAGTTCAAGTTCATAACTTCCAGTGGAGCCCTGAATGGTGATGCCCTTTGTGGTTTTAGCAGGTTCGACCGCCCTGTTTTTCTTCTACTTACAGGCGACATGTGAGAGGGTCTTGCGGCGCGAGTTTGCGCATCCGTATTTTCTGGAGGTCATCAAGGCCATTCGGCTGGAATTCCCGCTGCTGCGCCAGGAGCTTGCCGAAAACGTTCCCATGAAATATTCGGAGATGCAGCTCGCTTTGCGGTGCGACTTTGTGGCGCTCGAATATCTGCTGAAGAGCAGTGACCGCAGGCACCGCCACCTTTCCCGTCCTGAAAAGCTTCTAATGCTTTATTGCCGCTTTCTGCTGTTCGCAATGCCCATCCGGCATGCTTTAAGTCTCCATGAGAAGCAAGCCATTCTGAAACTGGCAACCTTGCTTCAGTTTTTTGCCAACTTGACGGGTGAACGGTTGAGCGTAAGCCCTGTCGGCAATACGGCTTCCAGCCTTTAATCCTGAAAGATTCCATCCGGGGGGGAGGAGTCCTTCGTGGTCACTGCATTGCAGCAAAGGAAGGTTCTGATCTTTGGAGATGAACCCTCCATTCGAAACCTTCTTCATATTTTTGCAGAAAAGCTAAAGCGGCAGAATGCAGGGACCCAAGACCCGGCAGCAGCCCTTACCGCCATCAGCCGGCAGTCGTTTGATGAAGTCCTTCTTGACCTGCGCTGTTCAAACCCCAAAAACAAAAACGGAGCCCGCGGCATCGGGGAGATTCAGCCAAGCCTGATGGGCAGGGTGCTGGTGATTGCCGCCGAGGTCAGCGATCCGGAAACCATGGACCTGGTGGAGCGCTACCTCCTGAACGGCCTGCCGCGCTCACTCCTCTGGCTTGTCTCCAATCTCTAAGCCGGGCGGAAGCAGAGCGCGCGGCTTTACGCCCGCAGGAGCCGCCCACAAGAGTCTGTGTGACAACTACGATCTCCTTCACCCGCATTATACCCATGTGTCAAGATCGTAGTTGTCACACAGACTCTAAAGCCCGGCAGAGCCCCAAAATGCCGACCTGAAGGTTGGCGCTACCTGCTACTGGACGAGTACGATCCGTTGATTCCCCGGCAATGGATGGTGTAGACTTTGCAGTGATAGAGGGGCATGAAATGGGGCATGCGAGTCGCCGAGGGATTTCTCTCGCGCTCATTCTGGGGCTGAACACAGCTTGGCTCTATGCTGTGATATGCGCGTCGCTCTGCGCCGCGGGGGTATGCCCTAACGAAATGGCCCCGGCAATGCGTGAGCAATGTCACCATGAACAGGCGACAGGTCCAAACCAACAGTGTCCTTGTCACGAACCGAACTGCCTCTGGCATGGTCATCCCGCGGGCGTTTTTTGGGTTCCGGCGGGCAATCAGGCCCCTCCCGATCTTCAAAGTCCGGCAGGCCGGGTCCTCCCATCCGTATTCATGATCCCTGCCATCAATGCGCCCTTTGCCGCTCTCGATACTTCTTCGCATTCGCCTCCCGGCGTCAGCACAGGGCGGACAATCTGTCAAAAGCAATCACTCCTTCGCATCTAGCGCCATTCCATCCGATGGGCTCGCGCGCAATGGATGAAGCCATGCCTGCTCGCGGCGCATAGCGCGGGCCTGCACCTAAACGGAAAGATCCGGAACAAGGCCAACCCCTGCCTGCACGATGCGCTGGCGGCTGGACTCCTATTGCCTGTGTCTCTCTGTCCGGCTGACGGACATAACGCCCGCGGCGGGGACTCAATAGGCCGAGAAGCAATCGGGAAGAAAGGTGGAGACTGACATGAAAAAATTCGTCTTAGGAATAGTGACGGGGCTCGCACTCGCGATCGTCATGGGAATGGGCGCCCTCCTATATGTGGAGCAAGGATATATGGATCCTCGCGCGGACATCCCGCCTTCCTCTTTCGAGAAAAAGCACGCAATGGAGGCCCTGGATGCGTCGCTCGACCGCTACGCTCCCAAAGCGAAAAATCCCATCCAGCCGGCGGCTTCGACCCTAAGCCAGGGAGCAAAGCTCTATGGGACGTACTGCTCCAGATGTCACGGGGCGATGGATAGCTCAGAAACCGCGTGGCGGATTCTCCTCTATCCCCCGCCTCCGCAATTTCCAAAGAAGCCCACGGACATGAAGGAATTCGAGAATTTCTACGTCATCAAGCACGGTGTCCGGTGGACGGGCATGCCGGCGTGGAGTGGCGAGTTGAGTGACGGCCAAATCTGGACGCTGGTCACCTATCTCAACGAAATGAAGAAACCAACCGATGCCATGCCGGGAATGAACCACGGCGCAGAGCCATCCAATGCAGGATCGGAAGAAAAAGGAGGCAGGAAGTGAGTGACAGTTATCGAAGGGGAGCAATGAATCTGGAAGGTCATCAGCACGCCTTTTTCTTTAGATTCCTGAGGGAGAAAGCGACGCGTTTGTCTTTGCAACGGGCGGTCGCAATCTGTTTTCTGGTGTTCGCATCTCTCAGCGCCAGGCCTTTGCACGCGCAGATGGACCCTTACTTTACCGCCGTCAACACTCCGGTGCCGAAAGGCAACCTGATGTTGATGCTGCTGCCCGACTACCAGTTGGCGCACACCGGGCCGAATTTCCTCACCTACATGGGCATGGCAGAGTATGGCATCACCAGCCGCTGGACAGCCGGATTCATGGCTGAGGGCCAGAAAATCGGCGGCCTGCCCGCCACCTTCGGAGGCTTGCGGTTCAACACCTATTTTCAGCTCTTCCCCCACGATCGCCTCCTGCACCTCACCCTCTACGGCGAGTATGAGGATGTCAACCAGGCGGCATTGTACAAGATGGAAATCAGCGGCTTCGGCGCCTCGGACCTCACCCTTCCGCTGGCCGTGGCGCGGCGCGCTCCGGCGCACACTCTTGAACAGCGGATCATTACCTATCACGACTGGGGCCGGCTCGATGTGACCTTCAACTTCATCTCAGAAACCGGCCTCCAGAACTACAACAACAATTTCGGCTACGTGTGGGGAATCTTCCGGCAGCCAGCCTGGAATAGCATGGGCAACATGGGCAGGCAGATGAAGATGCCATCGAGGGCAACTCCGGCTTTGGTCTCCGGGCAACGCCTCGGCTACGGGCTGGAAATGACAGGAGCGTCAGGAAATAACACCCAGTTCGGCTTCCACTGGCCACGGCAGCAGCAGTACCTGGGCCCGGTGCTCACCTACGCGCTCTCACCCCATTGGTCCTTTCGCCTGGAACCCGAGTTCGGACTTTCCGCTGTCAGCGACCCTTTCGTCCTGCGGACGGGAGTGACCTATACAATTAATAACTTCTTCCACCGCATGGCAGGCTCTCTGTAATGCAGCAGGCTTTCTATTTTCTTCGGAATAAGGATTGAGCTGGTAGCGCAGAGCCTCGGGGGCCGGAGACTCTGCGGCTTTTCCCGGTTACCACCTCAAAATCCGCAGAGTTTCATAAATCGAAACTCTGCGCTACGAGCTTCGCTTATCGCAGACATTAAAAATCAATGTCTGCGCCACCCGCCGTCCGCATCATAGGTCGGCGTCTCGCTCCCGATAGCCGCCGGCGGCCATTCCGCGGTTTCCTTTCAGGGACGGTCCCAGACGAAAGCGCCAAACTCCCGGAAGGTTTGAAATCCCAACCGTTCGTAGAAGCGTACCGCGCGGCTGTTCAAGGTTGTTACGGTGAGGGATACTTCTAGAAATTCCGCCCTGTTCAGCTTGTGGAAGGCAGACCGGAGCATGGTGGTTCCGAGGCCCAGTCCCTGGTAGGGGGTGGCGACCGCAATCTGCGGGATGTGGGCAGTGCCGGGCCGCACTTCCGTCAGGCCCAGGATTGCCGCCAGCCTGCCTGTTGAGCGATGGAGAGCGACTGTGGATGCCTGGTCCAGATAATCGCCGCAGCCCCGCTGGCGCACGATACTCTCAACCAGGCGCTTTGATCCTGCCAAGGTGCGGTATTGGTCGTTGATAGCGGCGTCGATGTGATTTTGGTAGGCGCGGTGGAGCAGTTGGGCGGCCTCGTCATCATACTTCCGTCCCCAGGGTTCGAATTGGAAGTCGCTCGCGGGCGAGGGCGTTTTTTGAAGAGGCTCCCGGCTGCCAACGGCCTGCCCGGTATCCTCCGTCCCCTTCGCCAAGTGAAAAGTCATGAACTGGCGGCGGTAAATTTGGAAGGACCGGGCCTGAAAGTGCGGGCTGATTTGTTCGATATTAAGATGAGGAAGCTGAGCTTCAATGCGGCACACGCCGGGGGCGCTGATAAGCGTATCAGCCGTTCGCTCAATCAATGCGGCCGCGGCATTTTCACAGGAGCGGCGCCCCGCAACGAAGAGGTCGCCGATCATGCCTTTCGGTCCTTCGCGAAAGTACAGGCAATAGCCCGTCAGGCGCCCGTCTTCAAGCAGAGCAAACCCCAGCAGGCGCTTCTCATTGAGGTATGCCGCGATGATCTCTGCGGAAGGAGTGTAATCCCAATGAAGGCCTTCCAGCCAGGCATGGGACTCCGCCTGGAGCAAGGGCCGAAACTGCCGTGCGCCGAATTGGCGGATATCGATGACTTGGGGAGCCAAATTCCTCGATCCTTCCACGGGCGGGCCCGATGGCGTTTTCAGTATAGCCCAAAAAATGAAAGATGCCTGCCGGGAACCGCGCCCTCTTGGCGCGGCCGGCGGGATTGGCCGCGGAGGCGCATCGCTCAGTGGGGCGCGGAGCTCGAAAGCCTCGGAAGAAGCCGCCGGCTTGGCCATGGCGCGGTGTTTTGGGGTGACAAAGTTGATGGCAACCTGGTAAGCGATTATGCTACGATTCGCTATTCCGGCCCTGCGCGATTGACGATCAATAGACAAGGGGTTTCTGTATGGTGACCAGGCGCGGAGGAATGGCTCGAACATCGTCGATACTTTTTCGCCGGCTTATATGGGGAGCGCTGGTGCTTGTCGCCGGGATGATTGCGGTGCTGGCCGGCGTCGGACTTTTCTTGACCTACCGCATTGCCACGACGAATGACTCGATTGAAAATGTGACTCCGGCCTCCTACCTGCTGGCCAGTTACGAAAATTTGAACTTTACGGATGCTCGGGGCGGCGAGCATGCCGGCTGGCTCCTAGTAGGGCTGAAGGGGGCCCCGGTTATCATTCTCTGCCATGGATATGATTCCAATCGGTCGGAATTGCTTTCCCTGGGCACGACGCTGCAGGCGAATCACTTCAATGTTTACCTTTTCAATTTTGGCGGGCCGCGGTCGAAAGACGGTTTTTCCGATTTGGGAATTCGAGAAGCATCGATTTTGATGTCGGCGATTGCCAGGGTTACGAAGGCGAAGGGCGTCAATTCCCACCGGGTGGGACTCTATGGGGCGACGCTCGGGGCGTATGCGGCCCTGGTGGCCGGCGAAGAAAATCCCAGGGTGCAGGCGCTGGTTGTGGACAACGTCTATGAGAGGCCGACCCAGATGTTTGACTTCCAGGTGGACCGGTTGCTGGGGGGAGCCGGTCCACTCTTTCATCTCCTCTCCCGGGCGGAGTTTCGCCTCTTCACCTTCCGTTCATTGTACCCGGACGTCCGCGCCGGCCTTTCCAAATTGGCCGGAAGGCCAAAGCTTTTTCTCGCTTCTGAAAACGCACCGGCGCTCAAGAAGATTGCCGAGGGCTTCTATCAGGCGGCTCCTCAGCCCAAGCGCCTCTTGGTTTTGCCTCGCACCCAGGATACTCTTATCTCCGGGCCCGAAAGGAAAGAGTACGAGAATCAAGTCCTCAGTTTTTTCTTGCAAAATCTTCCCCTGCGAGCCGATTAAGTTCGCCTGTCGAGAATTGGAAAGTACCCTGCAGGGATGGCTGAGAACGAGAGTTAGCCATGCTGAGAAATAATCCGTAAAGCTTGCGAGCCTTATTGAAAAGAAAACATCGATCTGAAAGCCCACCCCTCCGTCACCGAGTGGAAGCCGCGGTTGCCGAGAGCCTTCTGAAGCTGCTGGGCTGGCTGCCGCACGGGGTGGCGCGCGCCGCGTGCGGAGTGCTGGCCGTGCTGGCCTACTCATTTTGGCCGCGCCTTCGCGGGGTGGGGATGTTCAACCTGCGGCTGGCATTCCCCGAATGGGACGACCGGAAACGGCGGAAAGTCCTGAAGGGGGAGTTCTGCAATTTAGGCCGAATGCTTGCGGACTTTGCCCATTTCCCCCGGTTGAGCCGGGAGAATATCGAGCGGCTTATCATCTACGACGGCTTCGAGAACTACGATGAGGCCCGGAAACAGGGCAAGGGTGTGCTCTATCTTACGGCGCACTTCGGCAACTGGGAATTGGGTTCCTTCGCTCATGGCCTCTACGGTTATCCGTGCAATTTCGTGGTTCGCGAGATGGACAATCCTCTGATCGACGAACTCATCAACGGGTATCGCCGCGCGAGCGGCGGCCAGGCGATTAAGAAAGGGGAGTTCGCGCGCCAGGTGCTGGCGGCTTTTGGGCGCGGGGAAGCCGTCGGAGTTTTGATTGACCAGAATATGCTGGCGGGCGAGGGGATCTTCGTCGACTTCTTCGGATGTCCCGCCTCAACAACCACCGGGCCGGCTCGCGTGGCGCGCAAAACGGGAGTCCCGATCATTCTGGGGCTTGTTATCTGGGATGCCAAGCTGAAAAAATACCGGCTGAGGTTCGACCGGATTGAGTGGATCAAGCGTGCGGATCCGGAAGAAGAGATCGCGGTGAACACCGCTAATTTTACACGGCGCATTGAGCAGTACGTTCGCCGTTACCCGGAGCAGTGGCTTTGGGTTCATCGCCGCTGGAAAACGCGCCCTCCTGGCGAACCGCCCATTTATCATTTTTGAGGTAAGCGCCATCACCAAGGTTGAGGAGCTATTCAGAACTTCGGGGGCGTTATGAGAGTTGAAGAAATAGCACGTTTGGTTGGTGGCCGCGTCGACGGCGATTCCAGCCTGGAAATCCAAGGGGTGGCCTCGCTTGAAACGGCTGCTGAAAATGACTTGAGTTTTGCCGAAGGGAATCGCGGGCTGAGGCGGGCCGCGAGCTCCAAAGCCGGTTGTGTAATGATCAAGCAGCGGGAGACGATTGCCGGCCGGACCACCCTTGCGGTCGAACATCCCAAATGGGCTTTTGTGCGGGCTGCTGCGGCGTTGTGCCCGCCTCCCGCGTCCAATCCGGGAATTCATCCCACAGCTATCATTGCCTCGGACGCGCGGCTGGGAGCCGGCGTCACCATCGGCCCCTCGGTTGTTATCGAAGGGGGCGCGAGCGTTGGGGACGGGACGGCTTTAGGCGCGGGTGTCTTCCTGGGGCCGGGAGTTTCGCTGGGCTCTCATTGCGTGCTTTATCCTCGGGTCACCGTCTATGCAGGCGTGCAAATCGGCGCCCGGGTTATCGTTCATGCGGGAGCGGTGCTGGGGTCGGACGGATTTGGGTATGTATTTGCTGAAGGGCGCCACCACAAGTTTCCTCAACTGGGAGGCCTGGTGATCGAAGACGATGTGGAGATTGGGTCGAACAGCACGGTGGATCGAGGTTCGCTTGGGACCACCGTGATCGGTGAGGGGTCCAAGATTGACAACCTTGTGCAAATTGCGCACAACGTCAGAATCGGGCGCCACTCGTTGGTTGCGGCGCAAGTCGGGATTTCCGGGAGCGCCAAGATTGGCGATTATGTGGTGATGGGCGGACAGGCGGGCGTGGGCGAACAGGCTCGCATCGGCAACGGGGCCATGATCGGGGGGCAGGCGGGAATCCTGGCGAGCAAAGTCGTGCCGGAAAAATCAATGATGTGGGGAACGCCGGCTCGTCCCTTATCCGAGTTCAAGAAGATGTACGCTCATCTCAGCCGTCTCCCGGAACTTGCGCGGAAGGTCAAGGAGCTATCGGATAAGCTTTCGCGCGCAACCCCATAAAGGCTCGCGATGCCCGGGCGAACAAGGTTTTGTTGCGGGGGAAGCCTTGCCGTTTTGCCGGAGAGCAAACTTTCTATTGGAATGTGCCGTATTGCTTGTGATATATATCTTGCCTTGGGACTTGGGGTCTGCATCCGCATTGGGCATTGTGCAACCCAAAAGTTGACGGGGGCATCTGTGTAGTATTCGCGGTTGTGTTTGCGGGCTCTTCAATCCCAACTGGGCGCCGCCGGGCTTAAGAAGGGGGTTGGCGCGTTTGAAGAAGCGGGTGATGAAGTCGTGAACGGCTTTGCGGCCCGAATGGGATATTTTGTTCAGTTTTCTGAAACAACGCTCCTGGCACCTTGCGACCACATGGGTTTTGGTTGCCCTGCAGGTCCATCTGCTGATGGTGCTGGTCCTCCATCACCATGCCATCCCGAATATTCTGCCTGGATACTCTTCGGCTAAAGTAGGGCACACCAACCCGCACTCGCACCCCAATGAAGGCCCCGAGACATATTGCACGGCCTGCCAGATTCTACGGCACAGCGCGGTCCGGCCATCTTTGGGGAGCCCGACGCCGCGGTGTTCCATTGCCACGACCTTCCTTGCCGCCTGCCGCGCCAGCAAGGCTCTTGCCACCCAACCCATCACGCTTTGCGGCCGATCGCCTCCTCTCGGCTAACCTCCTTTCCCTCCCGAATTCGTTTTTCTCCAGCAAGGTTCCCGCCCAGCGGACGCTTTGCGCTGACGGTATTTTTTTGAAGGACGGGTTTTATCGAGATGGCTGATCCACAATACTTTTCTATGTTTAGACGACGAAGAGTTCCGATCTTAGCTGCTTTTTTGCTGGGGGTGTTAAGCAGTACCAGTGGTTTTGTTGACGCCCAGCAGGCTCCCCCCGCCGTGCGGATTGATCTTACCCAGGCCATTCATCTGGCGCTGGCGCACAATCACACCCTGAAAGCCTCCGAAACGCAAATTGCGCAAAGCCAGGCTGACGAAGTGACCGCCTCTTTGCGTCCCAATCCCGTGCTGACGTGGGATTCACTTTTCGTTCCGGTTTTTAGCCCCAGCCAATTCAACCGCTCCTACCTGAATAACATCACGGAGTTTGACGCCCTCTTTGCTTACACATTTGAAAGAGGACATAAGCGGCGCGCGCGGATCAGGGCGGCGCAGGATCAGGAGCGGGTGGTGCGCTCCGAGGTGCAGGATAACGCGCGGTCCCTAACCTTTGGCGTTGCTCAGCAGTTCATTGGCGTGCTCCTGGCCAAATCCACCCTGGCCTTTGCCCGGAAAGACCTTGCGAGCTTTCAGCAAACGTTGGAAGTCAGCGAGGAGCGATACAAAAAAGGGGCGATCAGCGAGGGAGACCTGCTGAAGATCAAGCTGCAGATGTTGCAGTTCCGATCCGACGTTTCGGCCGCGGAACTTGCCCATGAGCAGGCGCTGGTGAGTTTGCGGCAGTTGCTGGGCTACGACGCCGTTCCCTCCCATTACGATGTGATCGGCACTCTAACTTACACCCCCCTCCATGGGAACAGGGAAGACATGCAGTCTCTCGCTCTGAACATGCGGCCCGACCTGAAGGCCGCGAAGGAATCGGTTACGGCCGCCAAAAGCAACTACCTGTTGGCCAAGGCGAACGGTAAACGCGACCTTACGGCGAGTGCGGGTTATACGCGCGTGGGAGCCGCCAATAACGCCAGCTTCATTTTCAATATCGAAGTCCCCATCTTCGACCGCAATCAGGGAAACATCGCTCATGCTCACGCGGCGATTACCCAGTCGCAGGAGGACGAAATTGCCGCCCAAGACGCCGTGATGAGCGATGTTTCCACGGCCTATGACGCGGTCAAAACCGGCGAACAGGTTATCCATCTCTATCAGTCAGGCACCCTGAATACAGCCAAGGACTCACTGGACATCAGCCGATACGCCTACCAGCGTGGCGCCGTGAGCCTGCTCGACTTTCTGGATGCCGAACGAAGTTACCGAAATACACAGCTTGCTTACCGCCAGACGCTCGCAACTTATATGCTGGCCAAGGAACAATTGCGAGAGGCAGTGGGCACGAGGCGATTGCCATGAATCCGAAAATGAACTTATTGACGATCAAACCCTTCCATCGCGCTCTCCTGGCGGCCGCGGTCTGTTCTCTTCTTATCCTGTCAGCTTGCGGGGGCAAGCGTTCGAGTCCGAGCGCCGCCCGCACCACCGCCTACGGATCGGCAGGAGCCGCCGAAGCGGCACTATTTACGGTGCCTCGGAAGCAGATGGAACACGTGCAAGTCATTACCGTTCGCCAGCACGCCGTCCCCATGGTCTTGCGTCTGCCTGGCTCCGTGGCTTATAACGCTTTCCAGACGACGCCGGTGATTACGCAGGTCAGCGGGCCTGTCACGCGGGTGCTAGTCTACCCCGGCCAATATGTCCGGACTGGGCAGCCGATGCTTTACGTCAGCAGTCCCGACTATGCCCAGTTGCGGTCGAACTATTTCAAGGCGCATGACGCTTATCAACTTGCCCAAACCAATTGGCAACGGGATCAGGACCTTTACGCTCATCACGCCATCGCACAAATGGATCTTCTCGCGGCGCAATCCACCCGCAACCAGGCCGGGGCGGATTTGCAGGCATCTGAGCAGTCACTGCAAGTGCTTGGGATTCGTGATCCCAGCCGCCTTGCGGATGCTCCGGCCAGTTCGCAAATTCCGGTGCTGGCTCCCATTGGCGGAGAGGTGGTTGACCGGATGGCGCAACCCGGGCAGGTTGTTCAGGCCGGCGCGACGCAGGTTTTCACGATCTCCAATATGAGTACCGTGTGGGTGTTGGTGAATGTCTACCAGAACGACCTTTCCTACATTCACCTGGGTAATCCGGTGACGGTTCAGACCAATGCGTTCTCAAAAGCGTTTCACGGGCGAATTTCCTACATTGCTCCGGCGCTTGACCCCGACACCCGGACTTTGAACGTTCGCATTGTTGCGAAGAACCCCCGAGGAATGCTGAAGAAGGACATGTATGTCACTGCGGTTGTGGAGACGGGAAATGTCAGTGCCATGACCGTTCCGAATGCTGCTGTCCTCAGGAACGACGTCAACGAACCCTTTGTTTACGTTCTGGCGGGCGAGAACCAATTTGCCCGGCGGTTGGTGACGATCGGCCGGAGCGAGGGCGGACAGACAGAGATTCTTAGCGGACTCAAAGATGATGAGAAGGTGGTTGGGAACGGCAGCCTGTTCTTGCAATTTGCCAGGTCCCTTGCCGAATGACGGAAGACGGCGGTTCGGGTGAACATACTTCCTATACCGGGATTTAACTCATTATGATTCATCGCATTGTACATTTTGCTCTTAACCAGCGTTTTTTTATTCTGGTTCTTGTCGGTTTCCTGATTGTCGGAGGGATCTTGTCCTTCGAAAGGATGCCGGTGGATGCCTATCCCGACCTGTCGCCTCCGATTGTTGAAATTATTACCCAATGGCCGGGCCACGCTGCTGAGGAAGTGGAGCGTCTGATTACCGTTCCCATCGAAATCCAGATGAATGGCATGCCGGATCTCGATACGATGCGGTCGATCTCCCGTTACGGCCTTTCGGACGTCATCACAACGTTCCGGTTTGGGACCGATAAGTATTTTTGCCGTGACGTGGCTTTCCGGCGTCTTTCCCAGGTATCCCTGCCAAGTGGAGTGACGCCTGGGCTTTCGCCGCTGTCGAGTCCGAGCGACCTGATTTACCGTTACGTCCTGCAGAGTCCTGACCGCACGCCCCAGGAACTGAAGACCATTCAGGACTGGATTCTGAACCATGCCTACCGGGCGGTCCGGGGCGTCGCCGATGACTCCGGCTTTGGCGGAACCACCATGCAGTACCAGGTTCTACTGGATCCCTCGCAGCTCTACAGCTATCACGTCACCGTCCCGCAGGTTCTGCAGGCTCTCTCGGCGAACAATGCCAACACGGGCGGAGGCTTTTATTCCCAGGGAGGGCAGTTTTATTACGTGCGGGGCATTGGCCTCATTCGGGATACCCAGGATATCCGCAACGTTGTTGTGACCAGCCACAACGGCGCGCCGGTCTATATGCGCGACGTCGGCAAGGTGGTGATTGGCCATGCGCCGCGCCTGGGCGAGTTCGGTTTTATGAAGAACGACGACGCCGTTGAAGGCGTCATCATGATGCGCACCGGCGAGCAGACGCAATACGTGCTGCAGCGCGTTGAGAAAGAGACCCAGTACTTAAATTCCCAGGTTTTACCCAAGGACGTCAAGATCCACACTTTCTATGACCGCAGCGGTCTGGTGGAATTGACCACGTCGACGGTTGAGCATAATTTGCTGCGCGGAATGATCCTGGTTCTCATCGTGCTGATCTTTTTCCTGGTCAGCGTCCGCGCGGCGATTATCACTGCTCTGACGATTCCGCTTTGCTTATTGTTCTCCTTCATTCTCCTGCATCTTCAAGGTGTCTCCGCCAATTTACTTTCCATAGGAGCCATCGATTTCGGCATCCTCATTGACGGCACGGTTGTCATGATGGAGAACATCTACCGCGAGCTGGGCCTGCGGGAGGGACAAAAATATGATTTAAAGGAAGCCATTCTGGCCGGCGCGCGCGATGTGGACCGCCCGGTTTTTTACTCGGTTGCCGTCATCATTGCGGGCTACCTGCCAATCTACGCGCTTCGAGGGGCCTCCGGCCGCCTGTTCCATCCGATGGCCGACACGATGTCCTTTGCGTTGATCGGCGCCCTGCTGCTGTCTCTGACGCTGGTGCCGGTTCTCATCTCCTACTGGTTTAAATCGGGGGTCAAGGAGAAAGTGAATCGGCCTTACGAGTGGGTTAAGAGGGTGTACGGCCGGCAGCTCGACTGGTCCCTGGACCATCGCGGGTTGACGATGGGGGTTGCCTTTGCAATCTTCGGCAGCATCCTGCTGCTGCTGCCCCAGATTGGCGGGGAGTTCATGCCCCACCTTGATGAGGGGGCTTTGTGGGTTCGCGCGACCATGCCTTACACGATTTCCTGGCAGGCGGCCGCCAAGATTGCTCCCCCAATTCGCCAGATCCTCATGTCCTATCCCCAGGTGACGGAAGTTGGATCAGAGCTGGGACGCCCTGATGACGGGACCGATCCCACCGGGTTCTTTAATTGCGAGTTTTACGTGGGCCTGAAGCCCTACGACAACCCGGCCTGGAAGACGGGTCCGATCCGGAACAAAAAGGAACTCATCAAGTCCATCAACAGCAAGCTCACAACTTTCCCGGGCATCATCTTCAATTACACTCAGCCAGCCGAAGATGCCGTGGATGAGGCCTTAACGGGACTGAAGAGCGCGCTGGCCGTTAAAGTGTACGGTCCCGACCTGAAAGTTCTGCAGAACACAGCGCTCAAAATCAAGTCCACTCTTTCGAAGGTCCCTGGTTTTGCTGATCTGGTGGTGGTGCGCGAATTGGGACAACCCAGCCTGCTGATCCATATCGATCGGAACAAGATTGCGCGTTACGGCATCAATGTTTCCGATGTTGAAGCCGTGATCGGCGCCGCGATCGGCGGTGAGCCAGCAACGCAGGTGATCCAGGGTGAAAAGCTGTTTGATTTGATTGTGCGAATGAAGCCGCAGTTCCGGTCTGATCCGCAGGCCGTCGGCGATCTCCTTGTGGGCACGCCGAATGGCCAGCAGATCCCGCTCAAGGAACTGGCCGATATTCAAGTCGGAAACGGCGCGGCGTTCATCTACCGGCAGAACAACTCGCGCTATATCGGCATTCAGTACAGCGTCGAAGGCCGGGACTTGGCGGGGGCGGTTGAGGCCGGCCAGCGCTCCATTGCGCCGATTATAAAATCCTTGCCCCAGGGTTATCGCGTCACCTGGGGTGGCGAGTACAGCGAGTATGTTGCCGCCAGAAAACAGCTTGATGTGATCGCCCCGCTGACCATTTTGCTTATTTTCCTTATCCTTTTTGCTCTTTACGGAAACTTCAAGTTTCCCGTGGCTATTGCGATCGGCGTGGTGACCACGGAACCGGTGGGCGCGCTGCTGGCGCTGAAGTTTACCCATACGCCTTTTAGTGTTTCGTCCGTGCTCGGATTGCTGGTTCTGATGGGCGTATCGACGGAGATGTCGGTTGTCCTTTATTCCTACATCAATAAGCTGCGGCTTGAAGGGAAAGGCGTTCGGGAAGCGACTCATGAGGCGGCCTTGCTTCGCCTGCGGCCTATTATGATGACCGCGCTGGTGGCCTGTCTCGGTCTTCTGCCGGCGGCGCTGTCGCATGGCATTGGGTCTGACACCCAGCGGCCCTTCGCGATTGTGATCGTGGGCGGGCTGATTTCTCCGCTGCTGCTGGGCTTTTTCGTGAATCCAGTTCTTTACAGCCTCGTGGCCAAAGACGGCGACGTCTTGCAGGTTTAGAGAAACGGTGCGGCGGTTTTTTTCGGCCGCCTCCGTTTTCTGTGCGGCATATCGGAGTGTCGGCAACCGATCTCGGACTTGTCATCTGGATTCCTGGCAACTGCATGATGACGTCGGAGATGCTTGACTTCCGTCGTTCGAGATTCCAATCGTCCCAGGACCGCCGAATTTGACCGGCTAAAAATTGATTTTTCGGAGGTATCCCGGTTAGAATCAAGGACGGGTTTTCTCGGGGCTTAGGTGTCCGAAAGGAGTGTAGGGGCTTGATAAAAAGGCATTGGAAGAAACTCATAGCGGTAGCAGGTCTCGTTTCTCTGCTGTCTGTTGTTCTGGTGGCATCCCAAACAACGCGCAAATCGGCCAAGATGAGTGAGTCCGCGACCGAGCAAAAGATCATTCATTACGTGCGGGAAAGGTTCGGCATCCCCGACGCGGCCAAGCTGGTGGTTGCCCCTTTCCAGGACTCCGAGTACCACGACTTTTTTCAGACGACGATATACGTTGACAACGGGAAACGGAAATCCGCGCAACGCGCTTTCATCACCAAAGACGGCCATTATATGGTGATCGGGAATATTTACGCCTTGAACACCGATCCACGGAAAGAAGTGGAGCACTCGATTTCTCTTCGCGGGCAGCCCTCGGTTGGCCCTGCAAATGCGCCGGTGACGATTGTCGAGTATGCCGACCTCGAATGCCCCATGTGCGCGCGCATGCAGCAGTTCCTGGAGCAGGAAGTGGTTCCCAAGTACGGCAACAGGGTCAGAATCGTGTTCAAGGAATTTCCGCTGGTCGCCATCCATGATTGGGCTCTGACGGCGGCGATTGCGAACCAGTGCTCCTATGAGCTTAATCCTTCCCTGTATTTCCGTTATCGCTCCATGATCTTCAAGAACCAGAGCACGATTAACGGCGCCAATGTCCGGACCCTGCTTCTGGATTTTGGCCAGCGCTCGGGACTGAATCGGCTGCGCTTGGCCACCTGTATCGATTCCAAGCAATCCCTTCCGCGAGTTGAAGCGGATATGCGTGAAGGGCAGCAACTGGGAATCTCCAGCACCCCGACCCTTTTTGTCAATGGCCAGCCCGTGGTTGGAATGCCTTCGCCTGCGCAATTCTATAAGCTTCTTGACCAGACGTTAAGCAATGCCAAGTGAGGGAATCAACCGCGCAAACCAGGACAACTCATTTTTAACGCGGAGTCTCAGCCGCGGCTGTTCGATGTCCGGGGCCGTCGTCCGGCTTGCCGCAGGCGGTTGAGGAAAATCTGAAGGATCGAGAAGTAGACAAGGCACGCGGCCCCTCCGAACCCCAGCGCAAAGCGAGTTCCCAGCGCCTGTGCCATGGCGCCTGCCTGTAGGCTCCCGAACGGCAACATCCCCGACATCGCCATATAGTACATACCCATAATCCGTCCGCGCAGCGGCTGCGGGGTGGTCATTTGGAGGGTTGTATTCGTTAAGGTCAGCGTCCCGACGATTGTCGCACCCATCACGGCCAGCAGGAAGAAGGCCCACCAGAAAGTGTGGGCGCCGGCCAGCAGGATCAGGGACAATGAAAAGAGCGTGGCGCTGGTTAGAATAAGTCTTCCCCGGTGTTCCACGGGCCCTTTGGCCGCAATGGCCAGCGCGGCAATGACCGCTCCAACTCCTGCTCCGCCCATCAGGTACCCGAGACCTGATGCCCCAACCTTGATCAGATTGCGGGCAACCACGGGCATCAGAATGATAAACGGCAGGCCCAAGAGGCTGAGAAAGGCGGGCACGGTGAGCAGGACAATGAGCATTCGATGTTCGTTGACGTAACGAACGCCATCGAACATCGAACTCCAGAACTTGGGACCCTCGCGCTTTTGCAGGGGAGGAATGGTAATCATCAAAAGGGCGATGATCAGGGCGAGAAAACTGACGGTGTTGAGATAAAAGCACGCGGCCGCGCCCAGGGTTCCGAGCGCCAGCCCCGCCACCGTGGGCCCGATGGCTCGCGACATGTTGAACTGGGCGGAATTCAGCGCGATGGCGTTCATCAGATCCTGGCGCGGGACGAGATCCGGAATCAAGGCTTGGTATGCGGGGTAATTGAGGGCTGTCGCGACTCCGGTCAACGAGCTGATCAGAAGGATTTCAGTAATGGTGACTTGACGGAAGGAGGTGAGGATGGCAAGCAACAAAGCAAACAGCATCATGGCGCTTTGCGTGATCAGCATCAGTTTCCGGCGGTTCAGCCGGTCCGCAATCGCTCCTCCCGGCAACGCGAATATCAGCGCGGGAATTTGACTCAGAAATCCGTTCAGGCCTAAAAGGAACGGTGAGTTTGTGATGATCAGGATGAGCCAGCCCAAAGCGATGTTTTGCATCCAGGTGCCGATATTCGACAGGAAATTGCCCGCCCAAAAGATAGAGAAATCCTTGTGATAGAAGGAGCGAAACATGGCAAGCTGACGGGATGGCTTGGAAGAGGCGGGCTTCGTGCTAGCTTGGGAGGAGTGAGGTTCCATACCGAAAATGTGCAGAAACCGTTAGCTTTCCTTTCTACTATACATGAGTGTTGTGAATATCCACGGGTCGGGGTGTAACTTTGGGGCCGAAGGTCTCGCCGGAATTGTATATGACCGCAGGATAGCGGGGAGGTTTCCTGCTTCAGAATGTGCCGGGTTTACGCTGCTGGAGATCCCGGTCCTTGGCGCCGTCCAGGACTGGATGCCCTACTTCGCATCCCCGTTTGCTTCCGAATCTGAAGGGAATCTGCTCTTACTCCGAAACAACTCCGCTGGATTCTCCGAGAATTTGCCTGCGCCTTGTGTAGAATGGGGGCTTGAAGTGGGTCCGTCATTCTTGAGTCAGGCGGGGAGGCCGCATACTTTATGAGCAGGAAAATCGCGAGGCGGGAATTTTTCAAACAAGGCGCCATTGGCGCGGCAGCGGTGCTGTCCGCTGAGGACTTGAAGGTCAGTGAGGCGAAGGCTTCCCCTCCACCTGCCAAGCCGCGCCTCAATGTGCTCCACGTAATGTCGGACCAATACCAAGCCGCTCTGACCGCGTATGAAGGGAATACTCCGCACGCGATCACCCCCAACCTCGACCGATTGGCTTCGGAAGGAGTGTATTTCCGAAAGGCTTATACGGTGATGCCGATCTGCACGCCAAGCCGGGTCAGTATTTTTAGCGGTCAATACTGTCACAATCATGGCTATTACGGCCTTAACGGTCCTCCTCCTGACTGCCGAAACCTCACGTCGGTCGATCTGCCAAGTTACCTGTCGCATTTTCGGCAGCATGGTTATCGGACCGCCGCCATCGGCAAAGTCCATACGCCGGATAGTCCCCATAACTGGCTTCAGGACCACTGCGATTTACTGCTCCAGTGTTACTTCGGTCCTGGCAGCGGTGGTTATTCGGTGGAATACGCCGGCTACCTGAAAGGACGCGGCCTCCTCGAAAAGGAAGATAGCGTGCGCCTTCCCGAGTGTCCTGGAAAGCAGCAAATGGAAGGCCGCCCATCAAACCTGCCCTATGAGGCCAGCGTTGAAGGTTGGTCTGTCCAGAAGGCTGTTGAATTTCTCGAGGGTATTGGAGACAACCCCTTCTGCATGCAAGTGTCCCTGCCCAGGCCCCACGAATGCTTTACTCCGGACAAGAGATTTTGGGAAATGTACCCGGAAGACCTTCCCTTGCCTCCGACCATCCACAACGATGATTCCGGCCGCCCGCCGCACTTCCGGGCAGCCGTTGAAGCCATGAAAAACATGAAGTGGTGCTTAGAGCCGAAAACCTTTGAGGCCGGGGCGCGAAGGCTCTGGCATGGCTACCTGG
>Ga0307373_10000132_pt1 | contig 128930 bp, 112 predicted proteins | sample OX2MG_FD_202534 | JGI IMG/M metagenome (GOLD analysis project Ga0307373, IMG submission 202534) | Soil microbial communities from Risofladan, Vaasa, Finland - OX-2 | ecosystem: Environmental > Terrestrial > Soil > Coastal area > Acid sulfate soil | place: Finland: Risofladan, Vaasa... | reverse complement strand
TGGCCAGCCACCACCTGCGATAGGTCCGCTCACGGGGATATGTAGTTGTGATCCAGTAGTCGACCGGGCTCGGCACAATGCGGATCGCGTGTGTTGACTCGGCCTTTTCGCCAATAGCGATTAGGAACTCGGCGCTGTGCCCTTTCTTCGGATGGGCGAACGTCCTGATCTGGTTCAACGCCGTCTCGTTCAGATGGAGGTGATCTCTGAGTGCTCGCATATCGCCCGGCTGCTTCCCGATGATCTTGGTCGTAGCGTTCTTGACGATGCCCGCGCCATGCTCGTTCGGCTTGTCGGGAGTGCCAACAAAATCCTCCGGCGTCTGGCTGATTCCCCATACACTCGCATTGCGCTTGCGGGCTGTACGGAAGAGTTGCACGACGACAGATGCCAGGATCGGCGACTCCAAGAGCGCCCAGCACTCATCGAGCAGCACGATGCTTGGCTGACCGGTCCACCCGGAAGCCCGGTGCGTGGCCGTATGCGCAATCAACAGGCTCATTGCGCGCTCAAGCCGCGGATCGTCCTTCAGCTTCTCGACATTGAAGTAGAGCCATGGGTTGTCGAGCTGAATCGTCGTCGGCCGGTCGAAAAGCTTTGCATACGGCCCTTCGTCCACCCAGGCCCGCAGCTTGGTCGAGGCCATCTGTGCCATGGCGTTGATCTTCTGATTCCGGTCCCGATCCTGCCAGTGCGCCAACTCCGCGGCCAGATCCCCAAACAATGGAATCGGGTTCGAGCTTTTGGCGCTGCACCGCTTGTAGGTGGCCGCAATCGCTTCGAGCAGCACACTGTCCAAGAGATCAATGTCGAGGTCGGGCGGCGTATTCTCGCCCAGCATGTGCCGCGTCAGATTCTTCAGAAACGAAAGTTGGTCGTTCGATGGCTTTTCTTCATTCTTGGGCAGATCCCAAGGATTGATCGTCTGATCGCTGTCGAGCGACATCTGAATCATTTCGCCGCCCATCAGCTCGACCAACGGCTGATAGGAGTCCCCGCGCTCCAGGATCGAGATCAACGCATTCGCGCGGGCGGCCATCAAAAGCATCTGTTGCGCGGCCAGCGTCTTGCCGCCTCCGCTCTTGGCCATTAGCAGGCCATTCGCATCCGAGAGATCGGGATCGAACATCGAATAGGGAATCAGTTGCCGGTAAGGTGTCTCGAAGAGAATCAGCGGACTCTTGCGAGTGCCCGTCCAGGGCATCTCGACGGGGATAAGGTCGGCGGCGTTCGGTGTGAGCATGTCCTGCTCGCGTTTGTCGCTCTCACCCATTCCCGGCAGCGTCCCGATAAAGATGCGGCGCTTGGCAATCGTTTCGACGACGGCCTTTGCGCCATTCATATGGGTGAAGGCGTTCAAAACTTCCTGGGTACGATTGGCCAGATCGCGCTCCGCCCGTTCAAGATCCCCGAAGGTCACCGCGGGCTGAGAGGTGCGCACAACAACCGACAGGCTCAGTTTCGCGGTCTTGAGCGAACTCGAAATGATGTCCCGCTGCACCTGCATCAACTGAGCCTGCGCCACCTCGGCCTCTGGATTCGATTTGAAGTTGCCGTTTGCGTCCTTCTGAGCGGCAATCATCTTCTGCAGGCGCTTCTTGTACCCCTTGAGCACCTTCACTTGGTCGGGGACAACCACCTGCGCACTGATGACTACCGGGAAACCCAACGTCGAGAATCTTTGCAGCACCCCTGGAAATGTCGCGTCGGGCAACTCCTTGAGGCTCACCACTGAATAGAGGTATCCATCGACGTTCAGGTACGTTTCCGTCTCGTTCAGGATGCTCGCCTCTATAGCCTGCTCGCGTGCGGAGCGGTACTGGATCAGATCCTCGCCTGGATAGTAAGGGCGTCGATCGCGCCGCGTCGGGTGCTGCGCGTGCTTCAGTTCCTCGAAGAGTTCCTGCGTCGCGAGCCTACGCGGTGAGAGGTTGGCTGTCTCCATCGAGCTTTCAATGCCACGCAGAATCGATTCCAACTCGGCGAGATAGGTATCGTGCTCCTTGCGCGTCCGCTGGATCGCCTTCTTCTGGCTGAGCGCGAAGCCGCCAAGGCGCCGGTTCTGCTGCGCTGAGTGATAGAGCTTGGCATGGATGCGCGGATCCCAGATGAAGTACACATGGAGGCGGTTCTCAAAGTAGAATCCGCTCTGTTCTTTTCGCTGCCACATCCTGAGCCGGTGCGTGTCGAGCGCCATGACCTCTGATTGTTGCGTGCGCTGCTGATTCAAATAGTCATCGAACAGGAAGCCAAGGTGCTCTGATATCTCATACCGAAACTGAATCCGCATGCTCACATCGGGCACTCCGCGGATCAGCGCCTCCAGCATCGACTTTGCTTGATTCCTGTCCTCATCCGTGGCGAAGTAGGAGAGCACGCCCTTCAATTCATAGCCAGCGACAAAGGCGCCATTCGTGCGCACCATGATGTTGTCGCCCTGGGGCAAGTCGCGGAGCGGCAACAACTCGCATACTGCGGGAACTTTGAGCTTCTTATCGTGTTCCGCGTAGGTCATTGGCATACGGCATCCCTCCCCACGGTGTTGCGTCTTGTTGCGACGCATTTCTCTCCTCGCAGTCCTTCCTCTGCAACCTTGGCAAGCAGAGCGAACTCCTGGTGGAACTTCGCTGCAAAGATGACGCTCGCAAAAACGGCCCGTGCGGCCTCATTATCCAGATCGAGAACTACCGTTCCATCGTTGTGCGTTTTGAACGAAGCCCGCATACTTCTATTCCTCAACTTCCATGATGTAAGGTTGCAGCAACTCCGAATCTCGCTCAAGTGCGCACCATGCGTGCGGCGCTACAATCGACTTGATGAGGTCCATCAGATAGCCGCGAGGCTTGCCATACTTGAACAGGATCAGGAATGGCACGGCGAGCAGCGGCACTACAAACTCCATGAAGAGACTCAGCGGCATCCCCAGGACCTTCGCGTTCCCGGTGACGAAGTGCCCGAAGATGTTCATCAGCGCAGCAAGCGCCAGCACCAGGATCAGGTCCTCGAACTCAAGTCCAAGAAACGTCACCTTGGTATGCAGGTTGCGGTGAACGGGAGTTAGATCGAGACTCATGTCGGTCTCCTTCTTTTGGTTCTCCTCAGATTCCATGTGCTTGCGTGACCATTGACTCGGCAAAGCGGACGATTCCCGAAACCATCAAGGCGCCCATCGCGGCGATGAACTTGCGTATCCATGTCGAACCTGGGTAGATCTCTGAGACCACCCCGCCCATGTGCATCGCCATCGCCGCAAGTTGCGTGAGCGCGAAGACCGGTAGGATCACGTTTGCGATCCAGTTCACCAGGTTCATGACCGCGGTCCAATAGCCGTCTGCGCTTGTTGGACCTGCGTTCTGCACAAAGCCTTCAAGGGCGCGCAGCATTCCAGAACACATCAACGAAGCAAAGCCTCCATAGAGAAGCTGCTCGAACTGTCCGCCCTTGCTGTAGCGATAGACCGCGCCGGCAAAGAATGCACCGGCCATCGTCGGCATCATGACGTTCCCGGCCCAGGAGGCAAGGTTCACAATCGCACCATCGAGACTCATCGCTTCCTCCTCACGCGGCCATCGCCTGAAACAGTTTGAGCAGGCCGGTCACGCCAAGAAACCCGATCGCTGAAAAGACAAGCCGCGTCCACGGCCTGTGCCGCACATAGTTAATGACCGCTCCAACACACGCCAAACCGGCCGCCGCGGGCATGATTTGCCCCACAATGTAGTTCCAGAGCGAGCCGAGCATATCGGTCGTTGCGTATTGGCCGCCGGAGTTCCATCCTTGAAAGAGTTGCATCGTAGCCGAGAGTGTCATCAGAAACAGCGCGGCGATGATCGAAGCCAACGGATTCTCTCCTGCCGCTGTATCTAGCGTTGCCTTGAGCACGAAATACCCGGCAATGACCGGCACCAGCTTGGCTACAATGACTTGATTGACAAAGTTCTTGAAGACCGACTCCATGCTGGCGAGCCAGCTTGTTCCGACCGATCCGCTCGCCGATGGAACGGTGATGCCCTGCGCCGCAATCCACGAGAGAAGCTGCGGTAGTGTCAGCAAAATCACAGTCCATAGCACCCAGCGTCCAGTTTTGCCGTTCACATGGAAGTTGGTGCCTCCTTCATGCCGCAGGCTTACCCCCGCGGCAGCCAGCGTACAGAACGCCGCGGGCACCGCGAGATCGAACAGCAGTTGAAGAAGATCGGAGAGGAATTGCGGCACAGGCATCGCGTATTGTCCTTGTTATTGAATGCCCTGTGCTTGCGTGATAAAACCCTCGGCCATGCGCCCGAGGCCGGAGATCACGAGCAGTGCCACACCCGTGACACCCCAACCCAGATAACCGCGGCCACTCTTGAAATGCCAGCCGGCAACGCCAAGGCACGCAATAGCGATCACCGGGGCAATCACGTTGCAGCCCCAGTTCACGATGTTGAGGACCGTTCCCTCGACCGTGGTCGCCTGTTGGCCCAGCACCGCCTTGCCGAACTGTGGCGAAGTGCCGAGGTTCTGCGCGACCGCGGTGAAGGGCGCGGCGAGATTACCGGCAAGAATGATCCCGAGCGCGAAGAGCAGAGAAATGCGTTTCCAGTTGATCGCGCCGGGATGCTGAAAGGTTGATTGAGATACGGCGGGTGCTGTCGAGCCCCGCCAGAAGGCCAATGCGGTTTTCATGACTCTCTCTCCTGGACGCGGCTGCTCGGGGCATCCGTGTCAGGAGAGAACTTGAGGCCTAATCGAAACTCGGTCAACCTGGCCGGCTAATCTTGATCGGCATCGCTATATATAAGGTTGCAGATTGGGAGAATGGGAATTCATTCTGAATGCAGTTGTGCGGCCATATCCAGTCACACAAATTCGGGACATCGAGCCGAAGGTCTGACAGAGAGCGGCTCGCTAGTCGCAAATGCTAACCAAATTCCCGCGATGCCAAGAGGAAGCCTCGCAGGCAATCGAATCTTCCGTCGCTGAAACGCCGAAGGCGTCATGCGGAAATATGTCAAACGCACAACGACATATCGGGACCGTTTATTGGTTAAACGCACATTGACATAGTGGGACCGATCTTTAGTCAAACGCACATTGACATATCGGGAACGACGATTCGTCATCCTCGGATCGAGGAATGATATTTGGGCCAAGCGCAGGCACGAGATTTGTGGACTCTGACCGAACAGGATGGCTCGTCTGGAGCAACTTATTGAAAATAAATTGCTTGCCGTGATTTATGTACTGTTGGTCTCCAATGTTTCTTGATAAATCTTGCCTGGCTCTACCCATCATGTATTAATATCCGCGCAAATAGCGGATATTGATACATATACGAGGCTCACTATGTGTTGACATATCCGCAAACTATGCGGATAATCTTACATGAGGCATTATGGGCGCTGAACTCTCCTCTCACCTGTCAGAACTGCTTGCACGCGGCGAGGTCTTCTTCTCCAGTGAGAAGGCTGAGCAGAGCCTTGGACTCGGCCATGGTGCATTCCTGGATGCTGCGGAACGCCTCCAAAAGCAGAAGAAGCTTGTTCGGCTCCGGCGAGGCAATTACGTGGTTGTCCCGCCGCAATTCGGTCCGTGGGGCGCGCCTCCGCCATCCTGGTACATTGATGCCCTGATGCGGCATGAGTCGTCTCCCTACTATGTTGGCTTGCTGAAAGCCGCGGAAATCCACGGTGCAACCCATCAGGCAGTGCTGGAATTCCAAATCGTTGCTGAAAAGCGAGTGCCAAATATGCAGGTTGGCCGCTCGTTGCTGTCCTTCTACTATCGAAAGCAGCTTGCCCCTATCTCGCAAGCAATAGCCGACCACAAGACGGACACGGGATCGATGAAAGTCTCTTCTGTCGAACTGACCTCATTGGACTTATTGCGGTACCCGTACGCAAGCGCAGGTCTCGACAATATTGTCACGGTTCTTGCCGACCTTGGAGAAAAGATCGATCCTGAAAAGCTGGCGGCCCTGTCGAGATCGTTTCCAAAATCTGTCGTTCAGCGTTTGGGGCATTTGTTAGATCGACTTGGCCATCGAGATTCAACGAGTCCCATGCTACGCGAACTGCTTCGAGATCAGTTGCCTCCCTGGGTTGAACTCGATCCAGAAGAAGTTGCCGAGCCTCAACTTGCGCCAAAATGCATCGAGAGAGATAAACGGTGGAACGTCGTTGTTCGCCGCAAGCCGGAGGTCGATGAATGATTCCGATGATGAACATCATTGCCTGGAGCCATAGAGCGCCTTGGCCAGAACTGCGTCAGGTCGAACAGGACCTGATCGTCAGCCGGGCCATCGTGGAGATATTCTCCGACCCACATCTACGGAAACAGCTTCGTTTCCGCGGTGGCACAGCTCTCAACAAGCTTCATTTTCCCCATCCTTTCCGCTACTCCGAAGATATTGATCTCGTTCGCACTGAGTCCGGCCCCATTGGCCCGGTCCTTGACCGCATACGCAATGTGCTGGAACCATGGCTCGGCAGAGCGAACTTCGATCAGAGTCCTGTTGCGTCGAAGCTGAGGTTCAAGGTTGCGGCGGAAGATACTGCTTCTACTGCACAGATACGTCTCAAACTTGAGATCAACACTGCGGAAACGACAGCCTATGATCCGCCCCGCAGCGCACCGTTTCGCGTCGAGAACCCCTGGTTCACCGGCGCGGCAGAGGTCATGACGTTTACAACGGAAGAAATGCTGGCGACGAAACTTCGTGCACTGTTACAGAGGGAAAAAGGGCGCGACCTGTTCGATCTTGCCCATGCGCTGGACGTGTTCAAAGACCTGAATCGGGTACGCCTGCTCGAATGCTTCAACCTCTATCTTGAGAGGTCCAACGTGAAGATCCTGCGGGCTGAAGCAGAACAAAGAATGTTGGCAAAGCTGCGACGGCCGCGCTTCCTAGATGACATGAAGCCTCTGTTGCCGGCCACTGCGCTGAATCAATTCGGAGATGAATCGACGCAACAAGCCTTCTTGAAAGTATTCCACCAGCTCGTAGTAAAGCTCCCAGGAGAGCCGTGGGCGAAAACGGATGAGTTTCTAAAACAGTATGGAATGCTTTAGGATCGTCATCCTCAGCGGACCGCGTCCACTTCAACAGGCGGCGGCCCCGTTATTGATCCAATCCATCCTGGCGAATTCGCACGATGTTGTGTCAAACGCATATCGACATATCGGGACCGATTATTAGTCAAACGCACAACGACACAACGGGAACGATTATATGTCAAGCATTAACCTGCGACCGCGCAGATGGGGCTGCTGTTTGGACCCTGGGACTTGTTGGGCACGCCATACGGCTGTTGGCTCGTAGCTGTCTCAGTACACAACCACGCCAATCTATGAGCAGGCAAAGAAATGCCCCGGTTCTGGCGCCGGGGCATTTCAGACGGATGCTGCGCGTCTATTGGCCTGTCACTCGATGCAACCCCGCCTGACTCTCTTCATGCTTGGTAAAGACGATGTAGATCTTCGTATCGGCCGGAACCGAGACGATCACCCGGCTGGTAGCATTCAGGCTCATCAGTTCGGAGTCGCCTGCGTTGCCGACGTTCTCCGCAACTTGTCCGCGCAGGAGGTCTCCTTCAGAGAACGCGGCGCTGGAGTTGTTGCCGACCAGCATCGCGGCCAACGAACCAACACCAGACGCAGCCTTAATCAAGAAGTTCTTCCCCGTGTTCTTCCCGTACACGGTTCCTTTAATAGGGCCGAGATCAAGCCCCGTCCCGATCGCCTCAATCTGCTCCCGTTGCCCGTCCAGCAACTCAATCTCATCGAACTTCACGCCAACAAATCCGGACCTGTCCGCCTGCTGCAACTGCCCGTAGACGCGAGCGCCGGCCGGAACTACGATGCGGTCCCCAACGGCGTAGGTGTACTCGACAACGGCGACAACCGGAGCCTGCACCGCACTCGAAATCTGCGTTTCGAGCTTCGCCTCAATCCGCGAGCCAGGCGTCATCTCCAGCACCGGCGCAGCATCCAACGGTGCGCGAGTCGCAGTGTTTGAAGGCTGTGACTGGGCCGGAACGCGTACAAAGACCAGCGATGACTCCTTCAACGCATTTTGCGATTGTTGCGTCTGTGCAGAAGGAGCGTGGTTGGATTCACCATATGGCTTTGGCTCTTCCCACGTCTGCTGCGTATCGGAAAACGATGGAATGTCGCCCAAGGAATTGACGCCCGTTGTGTTGGACCTCGCTGCGCTTCCTGCGCGAGGCTTTCCAAGCAACGCTGGTCCCGCACTTTCCCCTGTACCCGACGCCGGCGTACTGGTGCGCTTGATGTCTCCCGGATGCACCTGCCCACTCGTGTCCTCCTGAACGTCGGTGGGGACGGTCTCCATCAGTGGAGTGACACTACCCTTGGGTTGGCTTGGCGCTGGCTGCAGTACCGAATGGCTTGGCTGTTTCTCGACCGCCTTCTTCGATGTAGAAGAGTGGTTGACGAGGCTGGTCACGGCAAAGAAGAGCACGGCAACCAGTAGCCCGCCGCCCAGCAGAACCAACTTACTCTTTTCGATGCCAGGCTTGCCGTTGAGACCTTCCCTCGTTGCACGGCTTTCGGCTTGTTGCACATCGGCATGGTCTTCAATCAACGTGGGTTCAGTTGGAAGCGGAGGCCGCGGACGGGGCAATTCCGCCGGTTGTCCTTCAGTAGACTCATCTATGCTTACGGGGGCGATCCTCGATCCATTCATCTCGTTGCTGTTCATGGCGTCTCCTTTTTACCGAACCTGGGCCTACCGTGCTCCGCCAGCGATGGGCGGCGTAAAGGGCAAGCGGATCAGTATGGGCCGGTCCACCTGGTCGGCCTGCGCAATTTGGAGGAAGAGTCTCTCTGTCGATTGCTTGAAGTTCGGACGGTCAAAGACGACGACTCCATCGGCGCGCGCACCTGCTTCGATCCTTGTCTCGCTCAAGCGGTAGTCGCGAATCTGAAGCTGATCGGCGGTTAGGCTCTTACCTTCCTTCTTTTTCTTCTTCTTGACCGCGCGTCCGCTGATCTGGATCTGCGGCGGGACAACCTCTACTGGCTGATCGGATGCATTAAAAATCGAGAACGAAACCACCGTCTCATTGCTCCATTGCCGGATGTCGCCGAGTGAGGTCTCGATCTGCTTGCCCTCCCATTTCGCCCAACCCGGAGCATTGATGCGCATCTGCTGCTCATACTCTTCGTCGACCGCGGAGAGCGGTTTCGCGGCTGCAGGAATCCGTGGCGAAGCAGAGGATGGCGCCGTTCCTGTGAGTTCTGTTTTCACGTGTTCCGCGCCTACGCTGGCTGGAATCAGGAAACTTCTGGACGTGTGGTATTCAATAAAGAAGTCGACCGGTAGTGCAGCGCCGCTCCCGCTAGTTCCGTCGCTGATCAATTCAAGCGTCACGTGCTGGCCGGATTTGGTCGCGATCAAAAGATTCGACTCGGCAGCCTCTCGTGTGATCGGCTTGACGTAAACGTACTCCGGCTCACCTTCGTTATGTTCCGCCTTGAAGGAACCTGGACTGCCGAGAATCACCGACGTGATCTCTTCCGGCATATGAATCACCGACTCGAACTCCGGTCGCAGGTGCAATGCAGTTACCTCCGACGGATTGATGGTGATCGTAGCGACACGCGGCTTGACGGCGTTATCGGCAGCGAACAGACGCAGTGGAAGCAGCACTGCGATAGGGAATAACCAACGAAGTCTCATAGGGATTCACCTCCTGTGGAATGAGTTTGCAGCGAGCTTGCGCGCCACATAATGGCGCCGAACCGCCTCGACGTAAGCGACGACATCCGGGTTGTTGTAGTAGAGTTGCCGCTTGCCGACCCATCGGTCCCCGGCATAATAGGCCGCGGCCACAAGCCTTAGATCGCCGTGGAACTCCCACATCAGCGTGGTCACATAGCGCGTTCCCGCCGCAATGTTCTGCCCAGGATCGAAGGGATGGTAAGCGCCAAAGCGCCGCGCCGTCTCCGGCATCAGTTGCATCAGACCGAGAGCACCCTTGCTGGATACGGCGCGTGGATTCCACCGCGACTCGACATCGATCAGTGCGGCAACCAGCTCCGCAGGCACGCCATAGTGGCTGGCGTAGTGCCGCACACAGTTCTCGACAAGAGCAGTGTTCATCTGTCCCACGCCAGTCTGTGGAGCAAGCAGAAGAAGCGCGAGCAGCCATTTCATAACGCGGCGCCTCCTGAATGATCGAGGTCCAGCGCATAACGCGCCCCATCGACAAGCAGACTTTGGAATCCCTCGCGCAGGAGCAGATGGCGACGGTCCTTTTCCGTCTTGGCCAGGAACGGCAACAATACGTCTCGCTGCTCCTCTGTAACGTGATCGGCGCCGAGCAACTGCAACGCATTGGCGAAGTCGATCATTTCCGAGACAGACGGCGGCTTCTCTAACGAGTAGTTGCGGAACGAACGCGCAATGCCGGCAATTTCCCGGTGAAACGCTATGCTCGCCCCCGGCGTTCGGCTAGCGATGATCTCCGCCTCACGCTTCGGCGTCGGATGCTCGACCCTCACATACAAACTGCGCCGCCGGATCGGGTCACCCAGGCGCCGCTCTTCATTGCTGGTGAGGACCACGAACGGAATGCTTTTGGCCTCAACGGTCCCAAACTCGGGAATCGAGAGCTGCCAGGCTGAAAGGATTTCAAGCAGCAAAGCCTCAAAACCTTCGTCCACCTTGTCGATTTCATCGATCAGCAGCACGCAGGGCTTCTCGCATTCGAGAGCCCGCATGAGCGGTCCAGGCCGAAAGAAATCGCGGCCCTTGAGATTGGCCTGCAACTCACGCCAGTTCCCCGCCTTTCCAATCGTGTCCTGCCCTTTCGAGAACTCCATATAGAGCCGCTGAAGACTTTCATCGAAACGGCCAATGGCCTTGTCCTCTGTGACCCCGCGGTAGCATTGAAGCCGCTCGATATGCGTACCGGCCGCTTGTGCAACCGACACGGCGAGCTGCGTCTTGCCGCTGCCCGCAGGCCCCTCAAGGAGCAGCGGTTTTTGTAACTTCGCGGCCAGAAAGACAATCCTGGTCATCACCGGATCGATGAAGTATCCGGTTGCTTTGAGCCGGTCCATCAGGTCGTCGAATGACTCAAACATCCCGCCCCCTATTCGCCGGTGACAGGATCGTTCAGGTTGGCAACTCGGTCAAATTCGTGTGCGACGTCCCTCCAAGAGCAAGCGCCTGTGGCCCAGACCACGTCTACTGAAGCCTGAATACGCCCTCAACTGGCCAATGGGACGGTCTGTTTGCCCTCAGATTCCTTTGCTGCTCGCTTTTGCCTTGAAGACTGCCGGCTACCTTCCAGCTTCTCCAGAGCATCCTCGACATCTGTTTGCGAAACGATGGCGTATCTTTCAAAGACACTGCGTGTGCGCCATCCGCCAATTTTCATGATGACGCCTTCCGCAATCCCAGCGCGCCGGAAATTTCGAGCGGCCGTCCTGCGAAGATCATGAAAGAGCAAACCTGGCACCTCGGCTGCAGTGCGTGCCTTCTCCCATGTCCCGCGGAAGTCGCAGACTTTTTTCCCGCTTTGCCTTGTAAATAGGTGATCCTCTGGGCGCTTCCCCTCGACGCAAAGCATGAAGAGATCGTGAACTGATTGCGTCATCGTGACCTCACGGCCATCTTTGTTCTTCGTCGTCCCTGGATGAAGGCGAATGACCTTGTGCTCAAGATCTACTTGATTCACCTTGAGTCGCAGCAATTCACCCACGCGCCACCCATATGTGCATCCAGTTTCCACAAGCGCCTGGAACCAAAGCTCAGGACAGGACTCCAGAAGCTTTTCGTATTGGCCATCCTCCAGGAAGCCCTTGCGAACATTGTCCTCGGCAAGTCTTGGAAATCGCGGAATGTAGAAAAGCTTCGGCGGCGTTGCGTCGTGGCCCAGATGAAACATACGTTTCAACGCCGCGAGTTCCCGATTGATGGTTGCATTCTTGGCACCCTCTTGTTGCCGGTGGTCTACATATCGATCCAGCAGATCGCTGGTGACTGCGCTCGGTCTCACTTGGCCGAAGAAGGGCTCAAGATGTAACCGCCATCGGGCTTCCGCATCGTCGAACGAGGCTTTTCCGTTGATTCGATAGTCTCGCAAGAAGTCCTCGGCAAGCTCTGCAATCCGAACTCGTTCGACATCGGGCCCAACAAATTTCCCTGTAGAAACTTCCGCAAGCCGGCGGCCAAGGATTTTCGTGGCCTTTCTTTTGTCCGAAGTGCCGGAGGATTCCCGGTACATCTTGCCGTTCCGGTAGTACTGTATCCACCAGATCGAACTTCGCTTCTGCTGGTAGATTCGTCCAGACCCACGAGGGCGACTCATTTGGCCCTCCGCAGCGAATGAGTCGTCTGCGTAGCCGGAGCAGACGCAACCGGAATCGGTCGCCAATTGATAGAATCTCCAACGTGATGTTTGTTGCCGTCGATATAGGCATCGAGATCACGCACATCCAGGAGGAAGGGGCCACCTTCCTCGTCTTGGAGAAATGGGATGATCGCATCCTGAATCAGGCGTCTCAGCTTCCATTCGCTCATCGAAAGATACGCAGCGGCCTGCTTCGTGCGGAGTAGCCTCCGGGGATGTACTGACGCTGTAGCCATAACGAGTTCCTCCTCAGTCAGGGAAAGGCGTAGCCGTGCGTTCGCAAATTGGCGCGAACATGTGGCCGGATGATGGGGCCGACTTCTTCTTCGGTCAAATCTGCTGATGTTTAACGCGGCGGGCGGAGGTGAATTGCTGGCCGCGTGAGCTATCTCGCGGTGGAAAGCCAAGAGGCGGATCGGAGCCATGGCAGGCGTCTTCACGTCCTTGCTTGGTGGGCAGAGTGCCTTTACCAAGGAACGGACACGGCCCGTGGTCTGCAATTCTTCTGCAACGGATTTGCCTGTCAGGAAGAGAGGCTTTGGAGGGACGCTAACCCAAACTTTTTGAGTTCGAGCATAGTTTGAGCATAGTGGGCGAATTCTATAATCGCCAGATTTCTTGTAAGTTATTGATTTTATGGTGCCGGGAGGGGGGGTCGAACCCCCATGACCGCAAGGGTCGGCGGATTTTGAGTCCGCTGCGTCTGCCAGTTCCGCCATCCCGGCCTGGGTGGTGGGTGGACTCCTCAAAGTATCGCATAGGCTTTGCGCGCCGCGCCAGACGCTGTCAGAGGGCCATTCCTCTATTTTCTTTTCGCGACGGGTGAGCGATTCCAAAGTGAAACAGGAACGATTCCCGAGCGGGGCAGGAACAGCTTTTGCGCTGGATGGAGACCGCTTTTTGCGTGAGCGACGCCGGAATGGCACAAGGGACGGTGCAGAAACGCGCGCAAAGCCGCCGGATTTTCCGCACAATTCACCCCGCGCCGTTGCGCCACCGCCATGCGACAATGAAGGCACCGAGATGACCACCGCGCCCCCCGCAGTTGTTCCCGAGCCGGTTGCGATGAGCCCGCAGCTGCTGGCGCAGCACAGCATCACAGCGGAGGAGTATGAGCGCATTCTGGCGGCGCTGGGGCGTGTGCCCTCGCTGACCGAACTGGGCATTTACAGCGTGATGTGGAGCGAGCACTGCTCCTACAAATCCAGCCGCGTGCACCTGAAGCGCCTGCCCACCAAGAGCGACCGCGTGGTGCAGGGGCCGGGCGAGAACGCGGGCATCATCGACGTGGGCGACGGCTGGGCCTGCGCCTTCAAGATTGAAAGCCACAACCACCCCAGCTATATTGAGCCGTTCCAGGGCGCGGCTACGGGCGTGGGCGGCATTCTGCGCGACATTTTCACCATGGGCGCGCGGCCGCTGGCGGTGATGGATTCGCTGCGCTTTGGCCCGATTGCCGAGGGCGCGGCGGCGAACGCCGAGGAACGCAGGCTTGTGGCAAAGAACCACGCGATTGTGGAAGGCGTGGTGAGCGGGATTGCGGGCTACGGCAACTGCTTTGGCGTGCCCAACCTGGGCGGCGAGACCAAGTTTGAAGCCTGCTACAGCGGCAACCCGCTGGTGAACGCATTTGCACTCGGGCTCGTCCGCAAGGACGAGATTTTTTATGGCAAGGCCACGGGCACGGGCAACCCGGTGATTTATGTGGGCGCGAAGACCGGCCGGGACGGCATCCACGGCGCAACGATGGCCAGCGAGGAGTTCAAGGAAGGCTCCGAGCAGAAACGGCCCAACGTGCAAGTGGGCGATCCGTTCATGGAAAAACTGCTGCTGGAGGCGTGCCTGGAGGCGATGCAGACCGGCGCGATTGTGGGCATTCAGGATATGGGCGCGGCGGGGCTGACCTGCTCCACCTGCGAGATGGGCGCGCGCGGCGGCGTGGGACTGGATGTGGAGCTGGACCGCGTGCCGCAGCGCGAAACCGGCATGACGGCCTACGAAATCATGCTTTCAGAAAGCCAGGAGCGCATGCTGCTGGTGGCCGAAAAAGGCCGCGAAGACGAGGTGCTGCGCGTCTTTGCGAAGTGGGGGCTGGACGCAGTGATGGTGGGCGCGGTCGTTCCCGAGTCGCGGCTGCGGATCTGGCACCACGGCGTGCTGGTGGCCGACATTCCCAATCAGTCGCTCACCGACGATGCACCGCTTTACCACCGGCCCGTGGGCGCGTGGAAGGCTCCGGTTGCGGCGGAGCCCGACGAGTCCGCGCTGGCCGAGTTGAATCGTGATCGCGACTTTACCGCCGACCTGAAGAGACTGCTGGCCTCGTCGAACGTGTGCAGCAAGCGCTGGGTGCATGAGCAGTACGACAGCATGGTGCAGACCAACACGGTGCAGGGGCCGGGCGGCGAAGCGGGCGTGATGCGGATCAAAGGCACCGGCAAGCCCGGCGGTGCCGACAGCTCAAAGAGTGCCGACAGCTCAAAGAGTGCCGACAGCTCAAAGAGTGCCGACAGCCCAAAAAAGGAGCGCGGGCTGGCGATGGCGCTGGACGGCAACGGCCGCTGGTGCTACTTGAATCCGAAGCTGGGCGCGATGCACGCCGTGGCCGAGGCCGCGCGCAAGGTGGCCTGCACGGGTGCGGTCCCGGTGGCCGCGACGAACTGCCTGAACTTCGGCAATCCGGAGAAGCCGGAGATTATGGCGCAGCTTGTGGCCGCGATTGACGGCATTGCCGAGGCCTGCACTGCGCTGGGCACGCCGATTACAGGCGGAAACGTATCCTTATATAACGAAACCAGGGGCGAGGGGATTTATCCCACGCCGGTGCTGGGCATCGTGGGCATTCTGGACGACGTGACGAAGGCTGTCCCGGCAAGCTTCCAGAAGGCGGGCGAGGCGATTGTGCTGCTGTGGCCCCGGCCGCGCGCAAAAAGCCCTGACCCGAATTTGAAAGTGCCGATCACGCCGCCGCACATCAGCGAGTTTCCGCTGCCGGCGCTGCAGAGCGAGCCCCTTGTGAAGGAAGAGGCCGACGCGACGGATGCCGAAGTGAGCGCGGAGACGGCGGTCTTTGGCTCGTCTGAATTTGCGCGCGTGGTGCTGGGCGGTTATTGGGGCGCGCCGCCGCCGCTGAACCTGACCGCCGAGGCCAACCTGCACAAGCTGCTGGCGGAGCTGGCCTGGCGCAAGCTGGTCTCCTCGGCACGCGACGTTTCTGACGGGGGCATTGCCGCGGCGCTGGCTCAGGCGGCCTTCCCGCGCGGCATGGGCGCCGTGGTGGAGCAGCATCCGTCGCTGATGGCGCATCCGCTCTTCGGGCTCTTCGCTGAGCCGGCCTCCACCGTACTGGTGACCTCCGCACCGGACAACGCGGACGAAATTGAAAAGCTGGCCGACGCCTTCGGCTTCTTTGCGGCGCGTATCGGCGTGACCGGCGGAAATCGGCTGGAGATGACGGTCGACCGCGAGCCCTTTATCTCCGCAGGCGTTGCCGAGTTGCGCAAGCCCTGGGCCGAGGCCCTCAAAAGCATTCTTCACGGTGAGGTCACCGCATGAGCTGGCTTCTCTTTCAAGGGATTCCCGGCGTTGAGGATGCTTCAGAGCGCCTCAAGGCCCAATCCAGTTCCCTGGTCCCTGTTCCCTACTTCCCGCAGCGCGTCACCGAAGGGGACACGCTCCACGAAGAGTGCGGCGTGACGGCCATTCACGGGCATCCTGAGGCGGCGCGGCAGGCCTATCTGGCGCTCTACGCTTTGCAGCATCGCGGGCAGGAGTCGGCGGGCATCGCCACGGCCGATGGGCAGCACCTGGCCAACATTAAAGGCATGGGCCTGGTGAGCGAAATCTTTACCGAGGACGTGCTGGAAAAGCTGCCGGGGCAGATGGCCATTGGCCACACGCGCTACTCGACCACGGGCGACTCGGCCCTGCTGAACGCGCAGCCCATCCGCGTGGATTCGACCAAGGGCCTGATTGCGATTGCGCACAACGGCAACCTGGTGAACCTGGGCACGCTGCGCGAGAAGCTGGAGCGCGCGGGGGTGTACTTCCAGACCACGTCGGACTCTGAAATCATCGTGCAGCTCATCGCGCATTCGCGCGCGGGCACGCTGGTGGACGCGATTGCCGACTCGCTTTCGCAGGTGGAGGGCGCATTTTCCATCGTGATGATGACGCGCGACCGCATCTTTGCCGCTCGCGATCCGCGCGGCTTCCGGCCCCTCTCGATGGGGCGCATCCGCAATGCCGAAGGGCCCGACACGATTGTCTTCGCCAGCGAGAGCTGCGCCTTTGATCTGCTGCGCGCCGAGTTTGACCGCGACGTGCTGCCGGGCGAGCTGGTGATGGTGACCGAAGACGGCGTAACCAGCCGCCAGTTTTCGAGCGGCATTGCGCGGGCGAGCTGCATCTTTGAGCATGTGTATTTCGCGCGGCCCGACAGCCGCATCTTTGGCCGCTGGGTGCAGGAGAGCCGCGACCAGATGGGCCGCCAGCTTGCGCGCGAGTCCGGCGTGCCTGCCGATATTATCGTGCCGGTGCCCGACTCCGGCGTGACGGCGGCTCTGGGCTACGCCGACCAGAGCGGAATTCCCTTCCGCTTCGGCCTCATCCGCAATCACTATGTGGGCCGCACCTTCATTGAGCCCGAGCAGCGCGTGCGCGACTTCGGCGTGCGTCTCAAGCTGAACCCGGTGCGGAATCTGCTGGAAGGCAAGCGCGTGGTGCTGATCGACGACTCCATCATTCGCGGGACGACGAGCCGCAAAATCGTGCGCATGGTGCGCGGCGCCGGCGCGAAAGAGGTTCACCTGCGCATCAGTTGCCCGCCCACCATCTCGCCGTGCTTCTACGGCGTGGACACGCCCAGCAAGCGCGACCTGATTGCCGCCAACAAGTCTGTCGACGAGATTCGCAGCTTTATCGAGGCCGATTCGCTGGCTTACCTCTCGCTGGAAGGCCTGCTGCAGAGCTGCGGCAGCAGTGAGAAGAACGGCTATTGCACGGCCTGCTACACGGGCAACTATCCCACGCAGTGGGTGGACGTGGACGAGATTCTGCCCGCGACGGCCAGCCTGTAAACAATCCTCAGGAATCCGGCGTCATGCGGGCTCGTCGGCCAGCTCCGCGGCGAGTTGCGGAGGCCGGTGGCGAGCCAGGCTGCGCGTGAGCGCGAACATGAAGCCCGCGGCGCCCAGCGCGGGGATGGCCAGCCCATAGAGCCCCAGCCAGTAGCTCCCGGTAAGGTCCTTCATGCGGCCCATCCAGTAAGGCCCCACGAATCCGCTGAACATGGTGATGGTGTTCATGGCGGCAATGCCCGCGGCGCAGGCCGGCCCGGAGAGGAATTGCGTGGGCAGCGCGAGCGCCGGAGCCAGCATCGCCGTGTAGGCCGTCGCCATCAGCGCCAGCGAGCCCACCACCAACCATCCCGGATGCGCAAACCCGGCCAGAATAAAACAGACCGCCATGATGCAGCAGGGGATGATGCAGTGCAGCCTGCGCTCGCCTGTGCGATCGGAGCTGACACCGGCAAGGAGCATGGCGGGCGCCCCGGCCACGCCGATGACGGCGACAAGAAAGCCCACACGCGTCACGTCCCAGCTGGTTGCGTCCTGAAAGATGGCCGGCGCGGAGAAGGTGTAGCCGTAATAGCAGGTGAGCGCGCAGAAGAAGAACATGCCGATCATCCAAACTTTGGGCGAGAGGAGTGCCTTCATCACGCCGGCCTCGCGCCCGATGTGCGCATGCACGGCCTCTGCCGCGAGCGTGCGCTCCAGCCATTGTTTTTCCTGGGGGGTCAGCCAGGGGGCCTGCGCGGGCGAGTCCGGCAAAAACAAGAAGACGACCACGCTGAAGAGCGCCGTGGGCAGCCCCTCGGCCAGAAAGAGCCATTGCCATCCGGAAAGCCCGAGGCGGCCGTTGAGGCCAAGCAGAAAACCGGCCAGCGCGCCGGATACCGCGGAGCTGAGGGTGCCTGAAATATAAAAGCGGCTGATGGCGCGCGCCCGGACCGGCGCGGGAAACCAGAGCGTGAGGTAGTAAATGACGCCGGGGAAAAATCCGGCCTCTGAAATGCCCAGCAGCAGGCGCACGGTGTAAAACTCCCAGGGCGTACGGACGAACATCATGCAGGTGGCCAGCAGTCCCCAGGTGAACATGATGCGTGTGAGCCAGCGCTTTGCGCCAAAGCGCAGCATCAGCAGGTTCGAGGGCACCTCGCACAGCGCATAGCCAATAAAGAAGATGCCCGCGCCAATGCCGTAGACCGTGGCGCTGAAGTGCAGGTCGTTGTTCATGCGCAGCGAGGCAAAGCTGATGTTGATGCGGTCCATGAAGGCCATGCCGTAGCCGATGGCGAGGATGGGCAACAGGCGCAGGCCCGCCTTGCGCTGGGCGGATGCGCCGATTGCGGTTTCGCGTGCCGGGTCGGCAGGAGCGGGATGAGCAGCCGTGTCGCCGGGGGAGTGCATCCGCGTTCACCTCATTAAGAGAGCCGCAGTCCGATGGAGGGAAGGCCCGTGAAAGCAGGGAAAATGTGGGGTTACAGGGACTCTACCACACACCCGCGCGCGACGCGGCCGGCGCAGCGCCGGCGGCCGCGGCAGGTCACAGGACGATTCCGCCGGACGTGTGATAGCATCCCCTTCTTGACGCAAGACGCCGGGCGCAGGTCTCCTCCTCCGCGCACGGCGCCTGCCGGAGTCTCTCTCCATGGACGAGGAAGACGGCAGACTGGGCCCTCAGGCCCGACAATCCGGACCCGCTGACGTCCCTGTGGACGCCCCTGCGATGTCCCTGTGCCCCTCTTCTTCCGCCACCATTCCAACTTCGCTTTCCGGGCGCTGCCGCGCACGCGGCGGCCCGCGCACCTGTTCGCATCTTCAAGGAGAAACGCCATGAAAACCTACCAGGGAAGTGAGATCCGCAACGTAGCTGTAGCAGGGCATGCGCAGAGCGGCAAAACCACACTGATTGCCGCCATGCTGCATGCCGCGAAGATGACGCCTGCGCAGGGCCGCGTCGCAGACGGCTCGGCCGTGACCGCCTATGACGAGGAAGAAGTGTCCCGCGGCCTGACGATGCAGAACGCCGTGGCCTTTGCCGAGTGGCAGGGCGTGAAAATCAATCTCGTCGACACGCCCGGCTTTCACATGTTCAGCCACGAGGCGCGCGCCGCGCTGCTGCCGGTGGAGACGGCCCTGATCGTGGTGAACGCGCAGAACGGCGTGGAGCCGGTGACCGAGCGCGTGTGGAGATGGGCTGAAGAGGCCAACGTTCCGCGCGTGGTGGTGGTGAACCAGATGGACCACCCCAAGGCCGGCGGCGTAAACGGACTGAGCGCGCTGGTGGAAGACCTGCATACGCGCTGGGGCCGGCAATGCGTGCCGGTGCAGATGCCCATCTCCGATGCCGAAGGTTTCCATGGTGTGGTGGACCTGGTGACGATGGAGGCCTTCCATTACACGCCGGGCGGCGACGGCCACGGCAGAATTACCGCCGAAATTCCCGCCTCCATTGCCCAGCAGGCCAAGGCCGCGCATGAGGCGCTGGTGGAACTCGTCGCCGAGGGCAAGGACGAGCTGATGGAGGAGTACTTCGCCGTCGGAACCATTCCCGAGCAGCACCTGATCTCCGCGCTGCATGAGGCGATTCGCGAGGACCGCATCTTTCCGGTGCTTTTTACCAGCGGGCTGGGCAACATGGCCACCGATCATTTGCTCGATTTCCTGAAGGTCTACGCGCCCGCGCCCGTTGAGCGCGCGCCCATTGCCGTGCGCCAGCCCGCGCTGCAGACCGCCGGCAACGGAAACGGACACGGCGCCGGACTCGACAACGCGGACGCGGGCGGCGAAGGCGTCTCCTTCCGCAAGGTCAGCGACGAGGAGCCGGCGAGCGTGATCGTCTTCAAAACCATGACCGATCCCTTCGCCGGGCGCATCAGCTTCTTCAAGGTCATCAGCGGCACAATCAAGAACGACGTGACACTGGAAAACTACACGCGGCGCGGGCAGGAGCGGCTGAGCCACCTGAGCGTGATGCAGGGGCGCAAGGCGATTGAGGTGCCGGAGCTGCACGCCGGCGACCTGGGCGCCGTGGCCAAGCTGCGCGAGACGCTCACCGGCGACACGCTGGGCCAGAAGGGTTTTGACGTGCAGATGCAATTGACCGTGCTTCCCGACGCGGCGATGACTTATGCCATTGAGCCCAAGAGCCGCGCCGACGAGGACAAGCTTGCGCCGGCCATCCACAAGCTGATGGAAGAGGACCTGCTCATCCGCTTCTATCGCGACCCGATGACCAACGAATTCCTCATCGCGGGCGCGGGCCAGCAGCACATTGAGGCCATCGTTTCGCGGCTCAAGAAGCGGTACCACGCCGAGGTGACGCTGAAGGCGCCCAAGGTTCCCTATCGCGAGACCATCCGCGCGCACGCCGATGCGCAGGGCCGCCACAAGAAGCAGACCGGAGGCCACGGGCAGTTCGGCGACTGCAAGATTCGCATGGAGCCGCTGCCCCGCGGCGGCGGATTCGAGTTTGCCAACGATATCTTCGGCGGCTCCATTCCGCGGCAGTTTGTGCCCGCCGTGGAAAAGGGCGTCGTGGAGTCGGCGGCGCGCGGCTATCTCGCCGGCTTCCCGGTGGTGGACTTCAAGGTGACGGTCTACGACGGCAGTTATCACGACGTGGACTCAAACGAAATGTCGTTCAAGATGGCCGGCCGCATCGCCTTTCGCAAATGCATGGAGCAGGCCAAGCCCTGCCTGCTTGAGCCGATCATGAAGGTCGAAATCGAAGCGCCGGACGACTTTGCCGGAACGCTGATGGGCGACCTGAACAGCCGCCGCGGACGCGTGCAGGGCATGGAGACCAGAGGCCGGACGACGGTGATCAGCGCCGAGGTTCCCATGGCCGAAATGTTGACCTACGGCACGCAGCTCACCTCCATGACGCAGGGCAAGGGCAGCTACCACATGGAGATGAACCACTACGAAGTGGTGCCGCAGGCCGTGGCCGAGAAGATTCTGGCCAACACCAAGCAACCCGTGGACGAAGAAGAGGAATAATCGACGCACCCAACCTGCCGCCCCGGGTTCTTCGCGGCTCGGGGCGCGCGTTTCTGGAGCCGCGACCTTTCCTTCCCCGGGCGTTTTCCTCCTCTTCGGCGGAATCTTCGCGCCCGCTCGATCATCTGAAAGAATGATGAACGTGAGGTCTGAGGAAAATCCTGTGCCGCGCCGGGCGCGTGCCGTGGCAGGGCATGCCGCGTGGCCAACATTGGCGCTGGCCGTTGCGGCTCTGGCAGCCGGCCCCGCCGTTCTGCCCGCGCACGGGCAACTTCCGCCTCCAGGCTCGGCGCAGAATCCCTTTTACGGCAGCGTGACGGTGCAGATGGCCAGCGGCGATCCGATTCGCCTCTCGCTGGACGGGGCCATCCAGATGGGTCTCCAAAATAATCTGGGCCTGAAGGAAGCCGAGAACGACGAGAAGATTCTGAAGGGAGAAAAGAACCAGGCGTTGCAGGAGTTTCTGCCCACGGTCACGCTCAGCGGCGGAACCGGCGTTTATCAGCATGATCTTGCCGCGCAGGGCTTCAACTCCGGCGTGGTCGCGGGCTTCGGTTCGTTGTTTCCCGGCGGCCAGCTTCCCGCGGGCGTTTCCTTCATCACCAGGGACGATCTGACGCAGGGGACGCTCAGCTTCAAGCAGACACTTTTTTCCGGGCCGGTGATTTCCGCCTGGAAAGCCGCAGGAGCCGCCCAGCGCGTGGCCTATTTCGCCAAGATGTCGGCCCGCGGCGAAGTGGTGCAGCAGGTGGCCTCGGCTTATCTGCATGCCGTGGCCGCGGCCGGCGAGGTGGACAATGCCACGGCGCAGCTTGCCGCCGACAAACTTGCCCTCAGAAATGCGCACTTGTCGCACGTTGCCGGCACCGTTTCGAATTTGGACGAGCTCCGCGCGCGCGTGCAATATCAGGCGCAGCAGCAGGCGCTTCTCGCCGCCGAGAATGCGCGTGAGAAGGACCTGATCCTGCTGAAGCGCGAGATCGGCATCGACCCCGGCCGCGACGTGGTGCTGACCGACCCCGCGCCTTACAGCGACCTGGCCGAGCAGAGCCCCGCCGAGGTGCGCGCGCTGGCCTACCGCAACCGCCAGGACTACCAGAACTTGCAAAATCAGGTGGTCGAACTGCGCGCCGTGCACTCCGCCTATCGCGCGCAGCGGCTGCCGACGCTGAAGTTCAACGGCTACTGGGGCGTGGACACGGTGAACGGCGCGGGCACCCACGGAAACTTTGCCGCCATCGGCACGCTCAGTGTGCCCATTTTTTACGAAGCCCGGTTGCGCGGCAATGAGGACGCCTCGAGGGCCCAGTTTGAAGCGGCAGAAGCCGAGTTGGCTGACCTGCGCGACCACATCGATGAGCAGGTGCGCGACGCGCTGCTCGACGTGGCCGCTTCGCAGAAGCTGGTGGCCGTCGCCCGCTCCAACGTGGACCTGGCCGCGCAGGCCCTGAGCGACGAGACCGACCGCGTGCATGCGGGCGTGGATGACAATTTACCGCTGGTGGTCGCGCAGGCGCGCCTGGCCTCCGCCGAGAACAACATGGTGGAGAGCCTCTACCAGTGCAACCTCTCCAAGCTCGCCCTGGCCCGCGCAGCCGGCGTGCTGGAAACGCAATACCGCGACTACATCGGCCACTGACGCGGCGTCTCTCGCTCGCCGCCGCACAACCCGTCCTGCTGCGCCCATGTAACGTAGAAAGGGAGAGGATTCCATCCCCATGCCCAAGCTCCGCATTGACTATCACGTCGTTGCCGACTCCGCCGCGCTGGCCGAGGCCGCGGCCGAGCATTTTGTTGCGGTCACGGCGCAGGCCGCTGCCGCGCGGGGCCGCGCGCGCATCGCCATCAGCGGCGGATCCACGCCCAAAGCCGCCTTTCAGCTCCTCGCGGACCCCGCAAAGCCCTGGCGCGCGCGCATGCCGTGGGACAAGTTGGATCTCTACTGGGTGGACGAGCGCTGCGTGCCGCCTGACCACGCCGACAGCAACTACCGCATGACGCGCGAGGCCCTGCTGGATCACGTGCCGCTTGCGCCCGAGCGCATCCACCGCATGGAAGGCGAGCTGGAGCCCGAGGCCGCCGCCGCGCGCTACGAGTCCGAGCTGCGCAACAGCTTTCGCCTGGAAGGCGCCGAAACGCCGCGCTTCGACCTCATTGCTCTGGGCATGGGACCCGACGGCCACACCGCGTCGCTGTTCCCGCACACCGCGGCCATCCACGAATTGGGCCGCCTCGTCACCGCCAACCACGTGCAGAACAAGGACGCCTGGCGCATCACGCTCACCTGGCCGGTCATCAACCAGGCCGCCTCGGTCTTCTTCCTCATCGGCGGCGCGGACAAGGCCGCCGTGCTCAGCGAAGTCTTCACCGGGCCGCGCGATCCCGAGCGGCTGCCCAGTCAACTCATCTGGCCCTCAGGCGGTATACTCACTCTGGTTCTGGATAAGGCCGCTGCCGCTCTTCTGCCCGCTACCGATGGGGAAGGCCGCGGGGTACTGGAGAGAGAGCGATGATTCTGGCAGGCGACGTAGGCGGCACCAAAGTTCACCTGGCGCTGTACGACTTTGACAACGGCAAGCTGGGCCACACGCGCGAGGAGCGCTTCCCGGCCAAGGAATACGCGGGTCTGGAAGCCATCGCGAAGGAGTTCCTGGGCGCGGACAAAGTCTCCGCGGCATGCTTCGGCGTGCCCGGCCCGGTGCGCGACGGCCGCCTGCGCCTGACCAATCTGCCTTGGACTCTCGACAGCCGCGAGCTTTCCGCCCACCTCGGCATCCAGCACGTCTTCCTCATCAATGACCTTGAGGCCAACGGCTACGGCATCGCCGAGCTCTCGTCCGACCAGATCTACACGCTGAGCGAAGGCGACCCGAGCCAGATCGGCAACCGCGCGCTCATCGCCGCGGGCACCGGACTGGGCGAGTGCTATCTGCCCTGGAACGGCCGCCTGCACACGCCCTATCCCTCTGAGGGCGGCCACACGGACTTTGCCCCGCGCAACGAAGACGAGATTGCCCTGCTCCGTTTCCTCAAGCAGAAATACAACGGCCGCATCAGCTTTGAGCGCGTCGTCAGCGGCATGGGAATGACGAATGTGTATGAGTTTCTGCGCGAAGTCCGCGGGCTGGAAGAGCCAGCATCGCTGGCAGAGCGCATCGCCAATGAGGATCCGAACGCCGTCATCACTGAGCTGGCCCTGGCCGCGAAAAGCGAAATCTGCGAGAAGGCGCTCGACATGTTCGTCTCCGCCTACGGCGCCGAGGCCGGCAACCTTACGCTCAAGATTCTCGCTGTCGGCGGACTCTACATCGGCGGCGGCATTGCGCCGCGCATTCTTGAGAAACTGAAGGACGGCACCTTCATGAAGGCCTTTACGGACAAGGGCCGCCTGAGCCAGCTTCTTATCAACACGCCCGTCCGCGTCATCCTGGAAAGCAGCGCCGCCGTGATGGGCGCAGCCGCGTATGCCGAGGCCCGCGCCGCCGAACTCAGCGGCGTCTCGCCGCGTGCGGCCTCCATCAAAGGCTGAGCGAAACACGATACGGGCCGGAAACTCATTTGAGTTCCCGGCCCTCGACCTTTCAGGAACGAACTCCATGCGAATCGCTTAGCGAAAATCAAATGATGTTGACCCGCTAAGCGAATAAATAACTCTGATTTTCGTCTCCACTGCAACAGGCTTTCCTTTGATCAGAAATGGCTTGTATTTCCACTGCGAGACGGCGGCAATCGAGGAGCCAATCAGCAGAGCGGAAGGCGCGGAAACCACGCGCAAGCCATGCACGTTCCCATCCTTGCCAATAATCGCGCGCAACACAACCGTGCCCTGCACGCGACTCTGCCTTGCTTGCTCAGGGTAGACAGGCGAGATCTGGTGGATGAGGTTTCCTGTCTTAAAGATTGTGCTGTAGTCCATATGGATCAAATCCGCTGTGTTCAATCCCGCCGGCGGCATAGATTTTGCATCGTGCGACGGCGTAAATGCCGGATCTGATACGGCCGCGGAATCCAACGCTTCCACGCTGGCGCTCAGCACCTTGTGGCCATTTTCTGAGAGCACAATCATTTTGGCCAGATAGTGCCCCTGTGTGCGAATCACCTGCGGAAATTGCGCCGTCAGCCCTCCAAAGGAATAGCTCGCGAGCAACGCTCGAGAATGCGCATCAAAACAGTATGTGGGCAGCATCCCCATCGGAATCGCAGCAATCGAATCAATCCCCAGATGCTTCGACATCACCATCACGCACTCCATTTCCATGGAGCCGTTGTCCACATGTTTCGAGGCAAGAAGAGAATTCTCCGATTGAAGCAAGTCCGCGTCCGGCAAAGGGGTCAGCAGCTCGCGCTTGAGTGCATATTCGTAATAATCCAGTCCATCTCCCGGGCCAATCTCGACATATCTTCCTTCAGCGGTCGTCCAGTCGCTCTCACTCGCGCCTGTACGCGTCCACGTGCTGCGGTACACCTGCGGCGACGCCCACCAATATTCGTAGGTCCCCTGCTCGGTCGGCTTTCCGTCGGCGTCGTAAAGCTGATAGGTTGCCTTCAGGTGCCAAGGCTTCAGATCCGGCGACGAAAAATCGTAATACGGCGCGGCCGCCGCCAGCAGTGCCCGCGGGTCCTTGGAAAGCTCTTTTGCCGCCTTGTCGTTCGTCTTCGCCGACACAGGCAACACGGCCATCGTCAACAGCGCAACCAAAACGAAAGCTCGCATCAGGCAGCCAGAGTAGCACGCCTCCGCAGCCCTTCCAAGCGCCCGTTGCCGCGCGGCTCAGCCCCTCACTCGGGCAGCGCTGCTGCCGTCGCGGCATCCTCTTCGCCAAACCAGCGCCGCCGCAGCCACAGCGCCACCTGCACCAGCAGAATCAACGCCGGCACCTCCACCAGTGGCCCAATCACCGCCGCAAACGCCGCACCCGAGTTCAGCCCGAAGACCGCCACCGCCACTGCAATCGCCAGCTCAAAGTTATTGCTGGCCGCGGTGAAGGATAGCGTCGCCGTCTTGGCATAATCGGCGCCCGCCTTGCGGCCCATCCAGAAGCTCACCAGGAACATCACCACAAAGTAGATCACCAGCGGAACGGCAATGCGCAGCACGTCCAGCGGCAGCTGCACAATCAGGTTGCCCTTCAGGCTAAACATCACCACGATGGTGAACAGCAGCGCCACCAGCGTCATCGGGCTGATGAAGTGCAGGAAGCGCTCCTGGTACCACCCGCGTCCTTTGGCCCGCACCAGCACCATGCGCGTGAGCATCCCGGCAAGAAACGGAATGCCGAGATACACAAAGACGCTCTCCGCAATCTGGCTCATGCGGATGTCCACAAACACACCCTTCAGCCCGAGTAGCGGCGGCAGCACGGCCAGAAAGAACCACGCATACACGCTGTAAAACAACACCTGGAAGACGCTGTTGAAGGCCACCAGGCCGGCGGCGTAGTCCGTGTCCCCATGCGCCAGTTCGTTCCACACAATCACCATGGCGATGCAGCGCGCGAGGCCGATCAGAATCAGCCCGGTGCGATACTCCGGGTACCCGCGCAGAAACACCACGGCCAGCGCAAACATCAGCAGCGGGCCAATCACCCAGTTCTGCACCAGTGAGAGGCCCAGCACGCGCTTGTTCCGGAACACTTTGCCCAGCCGCTCATACTGCACCTTGGCCAGCGGCGGATACATCATCAGGATCAGGCCAATGGCGATGGGCAGATTCGTGGTGCTGCTCTGGAACCGCTGCAGCATGACCGGCACCGGGGGCACAAAACGGCCCAGCGCCACGCCCGCGCCCATGGCCAGAAAAATCCACAGTGTCAGGTAGCGATCCAGAAACGACAGCCGCGACGGGCGCGCCGACACCGGGTCCGCGCAGCACACATTCAGCTCGGTCATCCCAGCGGCTCCCTTCCGATTTCGCGCATCTGCCGCTCCAGCGCCATCCGGTCAAGCGTCTCCACCGGAAGCGCCAGAAACAGCTCCACGCGCCGGCGCATCTGGCGGAGCGTCTGCGCAAACGCCGCGCGCTTCTCTTCGTCAGTACCCTCCACCGCCGCCGGATCGGGAAATCCCCAATGCGCCGTCACCGGCTTCCCCGGCCACAGCGGACACATCTCACCCGCCGCCTTGTCGCACACGGTGATCACAAAATCCAGCGCCGGCGCGCCCGGCCGCGCAAACTCATCCCAGCTTTTGCTGCGCAGGTCGGCCGTGGAATAACCAAGAGCCTTGACCTGCTCAATGGCCAGTGGATTCACGCGGCCCGTGGGATGGCTGCCTGCGCTGAAGGCCTTGAATCGCCCCGCGCCCAGCGTGTTGAAGAGCGCCTCGCCCAGGATGCTGCGCGCAGAATTGCCCGTGCACAGCACCAGCAGGTTGTAAACCTTCTGCATCGCCGTCTCCCGTCAGTTGCCGCAGCAGCCGGACCCGCAGCACGCGGCCGGCTTGGTTGCGCGCACAAACGCGCTCATCAGCGAGCCCGCCGCCTGCGCGGCAACCGCATCCACGTCCACGCCCGCGTCCTCCAGAAACTTCCGCGCGTCCTCCACCTCATACACCCGCGTCGGCTCCACGCTCACGTCAATGAACCCCGCCGCCGCCAGCTTCGCGCGATACTCGCCCTCCTCCAGCGCGCCCGCGATGCAGCCCACCCACAGCGCCATGCTTTTGCGCACCGGCTCCGGCACGTCGCCGCGCGCCACCACGTCTGACACCGCGAAGCGCCCGCCCGGCTTCAGCACGCGAAAGGCCTCGCGCAGCACGCGGCTTTTGTCCGTGGAGAGATTGATCACGCAATTGGAAATCACCACGTCCACGCTCCCGTCCGGCAGCGGAATGTTCTCCATCTCACCCTTCAGAAACTCCAAATTCTCCACGCCCGCCTGCCGCTGATTCTCCCTCGCCAGCGCCAGCATTTCGTCGGTCATGTCCAGCCCGTAGGCCTTGCCCGCGGGCCCCACGCGCTTCGCTGACAACAGCACGTCAATGCCGCCGCCCGAGCCCAGGTCCAGCACCGTTTCGTCTGCCTTCAGATCGATCAGCGCCGTTGGATTGCCGCATCCGAGCGAGGCGCGCACGGCATTTTCCGGCAGCCCGCTCTTTTCCGTCTCGCTGTAAAGATTGCCGGTCACCGGATCGCAGCACGTAAAGTCCGGCGTGCAGCACGCCGCCGCGCCGGTTTCCCGCACCTGCTTCGCCGCCGCGCCGTATTTCTCCTGCACCAGGGTTTTCGTGTCCATCGCACTCTCCTTATATATGCCTATGCAAATATATTCTTTCTTGCTCATATCTGTCAATCCGCATATGATAAAGATGTGAGTCGGCCCCGCAAGCCCGTAACTCTGGCCGCGCTGTTTGCCGCGCTGGCTGACCCCACCCGTCTGCGCCTTCTGAACCTGATGGCCGGCCGCGAGGTCTGCGTCTGCTACTTTGTCGAAATCCTCGGCCAGAGCCAGCCCAAAATCTCGCGCCACCTGGCCTATCTGCGCCGCGCCGGCATTGCGACCGCCCGCCGCGAGGGCAAATGGATGCACTATCGCATTGCCAAACCGGCCGACCCCGGCGTCGCTGCCATCCTTGCCGCCACACTGCGCTCGCTGCGAGCCAACCCCCACATGCAGGCAGACCTTGCCCGTCTTCAGCGGGCGTGTTGCGCCCCGCAACGACTGGTCCCACGCCACGGCGCGCCGCAACCCGCGCCCGTTCCCGCGTTCCACGAGCCGTAGACGCCTGCCGGAGCTTCCTGCTCTCCCAACGCCTCTTGTTTATGCCCGGCGCGAGCTACTTTTCATCCTTCAAGCCCCGCTTCAGTACTTCGCGGTAGACCCTGCACTGTGCCCTGCGTAGCCCCGCCGACTCCTTCACCTGCCCGTTCTGCGTGAACTCGACAAACTGGCCCGATTTGCCGAACTTCCGCCACTCAGGCAAGTTATGTGAGTTTGGGTTTCCCGTTTTTGCAAAGTTAGTCCAGTAGGTCTCCATCAAATCTGCGATCTTCAGGTCTGTCTTTCCAAAGTTACCGGCAATGTTACCTGTCTTCGGGAAATAGCCGAACACATACGGTAAATCGGAAGAGTGAACAGCATTCTCCCGCCCAGGTATGGCATGGTCAAACTCGTACTCATAAGTCTGGTGATGAGCCGCGCTGTGCCACGCCCCCTCCGTTGTTGCAGAACAGCGAAAGACCACGTCGGCAATCCACTGATCGGCCGCCGTCCCGTACTTCGCATTGTCTGCCCCAACACCTCCCTTCGCCAGCCCGTAAGCTTCAAGCGCCTTGCCGGCATACTTCCCCGTGGCGCGCTCAATCATTGCCCTCAGTGCAGCAGGAGACATCGTGCTTCCGAACTCGCGCGTGGTGGTGCCGAATAGGAAGGGAATCGCCGACTCCTGACCAGCGGCAAACACCTCCGCAGGGGAGCTGCGAATCACCCAGCCGTCGATGTCGGGGCCAATCCGGGGACGGTTCCTGGGATCAAGCTTCCCGATCTCCATCAGCAATGTGTTCGCCGATAAGTGTCGCAAAGACTCGATCGCACCTTTCTTGGGAACGTCTAACTCCGCGGCCAGTTTCTCTCCTTGCTTTTCGGCTTCGGCCAGCGGGACGAGGGGCGGGCTAAAGGGAGACCCGCTCTCGGCAATGGCCTTCTGGAATAGATTCTTGGCGCTGGAAGTCATCAGCATGCCTATATCCATCGCTCCCGCCGATTGCCCGAAGAGCGTGATGTTATGAGGGTCTCCGCCGAAGTTAGCGATGTTGGCCCGCACCCACTCGAGCGCTAGTATCTGATCCATAAGTCCATAATTTCCTGACTCGCCGTGTGCGGACTCGCGCGTCAGCTCAGGATGGGCGAGAAAGCCGAAGACGCCCAACCTGTAATTGATGGTCACCAGCAGAACCCCGTGGTCAACCAGCGTGCCATCCTTATACAGTGCGCTCGATGCCGTGCCTCCTTCGTTCGCTCCTCCGTGAATCCAGAACATGACGGGCAGCGGCTTCTTCACCGGCCACTCCGGCACAATCACGTTCAGAAACAGGCAGTTCTCCTTGCTGTTCTCAGCATCGTGCCGGTTCCAGTCGCCCAGCACGGGCTGTGCACACGGCGCGCCGAACCTGCCGGCATCGCGCACTCCGCTCCACGGCTTGGCGGGCAAAGGTTCGTGCCAGCGCAGGTCGCCCACAGGCGGCTGAGCATACGGAATCCCCAGAAACTGCGCGCCGCCTACGGGCCTGGGTATGCCTTTCACCTGGCCGCCTGTTGTTGGCACAACAAATGCACGCTCAGTCGCATTGGCCGCGCGAACCTCTGCGTGCAAGGTGAACAAAGCGGCAAACGCCACAACCGCGACAGCGCCGCACCGCAAGCCAGCGTGAGAGTTTCCAATCGACATTGGGCCTCCATCCGATGAAACAACAAGCGGGATTATTATCCACCTTCCCCCCGCGCCCATTCCTGCCGTCTTCCGCAACCGTATTCCCGATCTCTCTTGTCTATGCGCTCCTGCAATTTGCGTCTATGCTGAAGAGGCAATCGCATCGGCCAAATGCCCTTCGCCCACACCATCGGCGGCACGCGCTACACCTTCGCCACGTTGCGCGAACTGCTGGCCCGCGCCACGCCCGCGCGCAGCGGCGATGCGTTGGCCGGAATCGCCGCCGCCACTGCCGAAGAACGCGTTGCCGCGCAGTTCACGCTTGCCGACCTGCCCCTCGCTCATTTTCTCAGCGAGCAGGTCATCCCCTATGAATGCGACGAAGTCACGCGGCTCATCGTGGACACGCATGACGCCGAGGCCTTCGCGCCCATCCGCTCCTTTACCGTGGGTGAGCTGCGCGACTGGCTGCTCTCGGACGAGGTCACGCCGGGGCGCATCGCCGCGCTTGCCGCCGGACTGACGCCGGAGATGGCCGCAGCCGTCAGCAAGCTGATGGGCGTGCAGGACCTGATTGCCGCCGCACAAACAATCCGCGTCGTCACGCGCTTTCGCACCACCGTGGGCCTGGCCAGCCGCCTGAGCGCGCGCCTGCAGCCGAACCACCCCACCGACGATCCACTCGGCGTTGCAGCCGCAATCCTCGACGGCCTGCTGCTCGGCTCCGGCGACGCGGTCATCGGCATCAACCCCGCCGGCGACAGCGTCGCGGTCACCACGCGGCTTCTCCAACTGATCGACGAGCTCCGCCGGCGCTTCCACATACCCGCGCAAAACTGCGTGCTGGCGCACATCACCACGCAGATGGCTGCGCTCGAAGCTGGAGCGCCCATCGATCTGCTCTTCCAATCCATCGCCGGAACCGAGGCTGCAAATCGAAGCTTCGGCGTGAACCTCGCGCTGCTGGCCGAGGCGCACGATGCGGGCCGGTCGCTGAAGCGCGGAGCCGAATGCGAGGGCGGCATCGTCGGCGATAACGTGATGTACTTTGAGACCGGCCAGGGCTCGGCGCTCTCGGCCAACGCACACCATGGCGTGGACCAGCAGACCCTGGAAGCCCGCGCCTATGCGGTCGCCCGCCGCTTCAGGCCCATGCTCGTCAACACCGTCGTCGGCTTCATCGGGCCGGAATATCTTTACGACGGCAAGCAGATTGCGCGCGCGGGCCTGGAGGACCATTTCTGCGGCAAGCTGCTCGGATTGCCCATGGGCTGCGACGTTTGCTACACCAACCATGCCGAGGCTGACCAAGACGACATGGACGCGCTGCTCACCTTGCTGGGCGTGGCCGGCGTGAATTACATCATGGGCGTGCCCGGAGCCGACGACGTGATGCTCAACTACCAGAGCACGAGCTTCCACGATGCGCTCTATCTGCGCCGCGTGCTGGGCCTGCGCCCCGCGCCGGAATTCGAGCGTTGGCTTGCGGGCGACGACTTCCAGCGGCTCGCCGCAGAGGCCGCGCATCCGGAAAAGCTGCTGCCCGCATGATCCAGCTCGCGAAATTGACGCTGCCGAATTCCGCCGCCACGCATCTGCGTGCCCTTACGCCGGCGCGCGTGGGCCTGGGCCGCACCGGCGTGAGCCAGCAGACGCGCGACCTGCTCGACTTCCAGCGCGCGCATGCGCAGGCCCGTGACGCCGTGCACGCGCGGCTGGATGCGGCATCGCTGGCGGCCACGCTTGCGCTCCTCAGCGGCAAATCTGTTTTGCGCCTGCACTCCGCCGCGCCGGACCGCGCCACCTACTTGCAGCGCCCCGACCTGGGCCGCATGCTCGACGAGCCCAGCCGCGCCGCGTTGGCCGCGCCGTTCGCCCCCGAGCCCCCCGCGTCCGTATCTTTTGATGTCGCGCTCATCGTGGCCGACGGCCTCTCCGCGCTTGCCGTCGAGCGCCACGCGTCCGCGCTTGTGGAAGAGCTGCTTCCGCGCCTCAACGGCTGGAGGCTTGCGCCCATCTGCATTGTCGAGCAGGGCCGCGTGGCCATCGGCGACGAGATTGGCGCGGCGCTTGGCGCGCAGCTCGCCGTGGTGCTCATCGGCGAACGGCCCGGCCTCAGCGCGCCGGACTCGCTCGGCGCCTACCTCACTTGGCAGCCACGCCCCGGCCGCCACGACGCCGAGCGCAACTGCATTTCCAACATTCGCGCCGAAGGTCTGAGCTCTGCGCAGGCCGCCGCGCAGCTTGCGTCGCTCCTTGCCGAAGCGCGCCGCCTCCAACTCACCGGCCTCGCGCTCAAGCCCGCCCAGCCGCAGCTTGCCGAGGGCTCACCCGCATGATTCTCCGCTGGCTTCGCCGCACCCTCATTGCACTCGCCGCGCTCGTCATCGCGCTTTACTTCGGCGACTGGGCCGTCTACCGCATGCGCGGCTCGCCCACGCAGAGCGTGAATGTGGATCAATTCGTCACCGTCCCGCTGAAAGGCCAGAAATCCGAATACGACTACCTGGGCAACTCGAATCTTCGCTGCGCCGTCTCGCTTTTTCCGCAGGATGGCCGCGATGCCTGCTGGCAGGTACGCCGCAGCGCCAAACAACTTCCCAGCCCCTGAGGCCTGCCGCGGAAATCGGCCCGCAACGGAACCGCTGCCCGCATACTTGCGCCTGCTCGCGCGCCGCAAAAGGCCCGCTCGCCTTACGGTGAATCAATCGGCGAGCCCATCAGCCCATCCGCGCCACGTCACGCAGGTCCCGCGCAACGGCTTCCAGAAACGTCTCGGTGCTGGTGTCCGGCGGTGGCTCCAGCCCGGATTTCGCGCGGATCGCTTCGGCAATCCTGCCGCCCAGCAGCCGCCGCGTCTCGTCCGGCAGGTCAAGCCGCCGTGCGAAAAACCCTTCCAGCACCTCCAGGTCCGTCGCGCTCAGCCGGGCCACGGCCGCCGCCGGCAGCGTCACGGCGTGGTGCGGCTCAGGGATCAGCGTGCTTTGCGGAATCAACGGTGCGGTGAAAGTGCGCGTGCCGCTCTCGCCCCACAGCGGAGACTCCTGCACGCGGTCGCGCACCACAAGCGTGCCCGCCGCCAGGTCTCCCAGCCGCTGGTGCTGTTTGGTCGAAAACATCGCGATGACGCCCACGGCATAGCAAAACGGAATCTGGTCAATGTAGCGGATGAAGTTCCGCGCCATCGACTCGAAGAGCCCGATCGCGCGCCCCGTGCGCTGGATGACGCGGATGTGTGCCACGCGCTTGCCCGGCGTTTGCCCGTTCCAGAAGGCCTCAAACAGCGTGAAGTAGCCCCAGTTCAGCAGGAAAATGGCCAGCGTCACCAGCGCCACCGTCCACTCGTAAGAGAGCTTCGAAGATTGGTAGATTGCCGGCGCGACAAACCAGAAAAGCAGGCTCAGCACAAAAAAGCCCGCGAACCAGATCAGCATGTCGATGAGCAGCGCGATGAAGCGGCTGCCCAGCCCGGCCAGCGGCATTTCAATCGCCACCAACTCCGGAGTATCGATGCTAAGCTGGTCAGAACCCGATTCCATGCCCTCCGTCCTCTCCAATCTGTGGCTGCGCAAACGGCGTCCCCACTGGGAACGCCTGGGGGCCCTGCTGGCGCAAGCGGACCAGACCGGCCTCGGCCAACTTTCCCGCGCGGAGCTGCAGGAGATGGCCCTGCTTTATCGCCAGGTCGCCGCCGACATCTCCGTCCTGCGCCAGGACCCGACTGCGCGCACCTACGCCGAACACGTGAATCAACTGCTGGCTCGCGCCCACCATATCATGTATTCGCGCCGCAAGACGAGCCTGGTCACGCTCTTCCGTTTCCTGCGCGACGACTACCCTGCCATCTTCCAGAAGCAGTTCTCCTTCGTCTTCGCCGCGCTGGTGGTCACCGTCTCCTGGGGCGCGCTGGGCGCCGTCGTCACCAGCAACAATCCGGCCTTCATGCGCCATTACATCCCCCCAGCCATGATCTCCACCATGGAGCGCCACCAGATGTGGACCGATTCAGTGGTGAGCGTGGCGCCCATGGAATCCAGCTTCATCATGACCAACAACCTCACCGTCAGCTTCCTCACCTTCGCCGGCGGCATTCTTTTTGGCCTGGGCACTTTCTGGCTGCTCTACTTCAATGGCATGATGCTCGGAGTCATCGCCGCCGCCTGCCACCAGTACGGCATGTCGATGCTGCTGTGGAGCTTCGTCGCGCCCCACGGCTCGCTGGAGCTTCCGTCGATTCTTATCGCCGGCGGAGCGGGCTTCCGCCTTGGCTACGCGATGCTTTTCCCCGGAAATCTCCGCTGGAAAGACTCCGTGGCCCAGGGCGGGCTGGAGGCCACGCGCCTGGTCACAGGCATCATTCCGCTGCTAGTGATCGCCGGAACCCTCGAGGGCTTCTTCTCGCCTTCGCACGCGGCTCCCTGGCTCAAGTTCACGGTCGGCGGGGTGCTCTTCACCCTGCTCAACCTCTGGCTCTTCCGCCCCGTCAAGCCCCGGCCCGCCGCATAAGGCCAGCCGGCAGCCGCGGTCACGCCCCTCATACCTTCAGGAAGATCTTCTTCCGGTACATGATCCACACCGGAATGAAGCAGAGCGTGGTGAAGGTAACCGAATAGGCGAAGGCCGCCCAGTGCGGGTTGGGAATGTGCGCGAAGGTGCTCTGAAAGAAGCCCGGCTCCCACGCCGCCAGATGGTCGTTCGGGCTGATGGTGATGCCGCCAGCTGCCGTCCGCTTCACAGACCACAACAGGTCGCCTCCCAACTCGCTGATCATGTATGCCGCAATCGCGTTCGAGCCGAAGACCAGCCACACATAGGTCCATCCCTTGCGCCAGTCCATCACCTCCACTGCCCAGTAGCACAGCGTAAGCAGCAGCAGCGAGTAGCCCGCCGCCACCAGCACATAGGAGCTCGTCCACATATTCTTGTTCAGCGGAAACTCAAGTGACCACAGATAGCCCAGCGCCAGGCTGGCCACCGCCGCCGCCAGCAGTCCCAGCGCCTTCGCCTTCACAGCGCGCCCGGTGCGCAGCCACAGGCCGGTCAGCACGCCGATCAGCGCCGTCCCGATGGCGGGAATGTCGCTCAGCAGCCCCTCGGGGTCGCGCGTGTTGTGCAGCGGCGCGTAGAGATAGAGGTGATAGGGGAACAAGTGCCGGTCCACCCAGCTGACAATGTTCTGCGTCATGTCCATGAAGGGCACTTCGCGCCCCGGCATGCCCACGCCGGGAATCGGCACCCAGCGCACCAGCACCCAGTAGCCCACCAGCGCCGCCACCAGCGCCGCCACCTTGGTCCACGCGCGGCTGTCCCACAGGTAAAACAGCCCGACCACCAGGTAGCAGATGCCAATCCTCTGCAGCACGCCGTAGAAGCGCATGTGCTCCAGCGGAAAAAACGGAAAGTTGTTCACCACAATGCCGAAGAGGATGAGAATCAGCGCGCGCAGTGTGGTGTGCCGGGCCAGGCTCGCCCTGGTTGCGCCCTTGGCCAGCCGTGCTTCACAGGAGAAGACCACGGAAACGCCCACCACGAACACAAACGTGGGAAAGACAAGGTCCGTCGGTGTCAGCCCGTTCCACACCGCATGGTTCATAAAGCGCCACGAGCCATCGCCGCCGTTGTTGTTCACCATGATCATGAACGCGATGGTGATGCCGCGCGCGGCGTCGAGCGAAAGCAGACGCCGGAAGGGCGTCTTCGTCAGTGCAGGGTTGTCCATTGCCGTGGATTCTCCGTGGGTCCGGATGCAAACGTTGCCAACCACCCTACGCGTCCGGGCCCCACTTCGCCAAGTTTCGCGCATCCGGAAAAAATAGAAAGCCCGGACCGCACCACGTCGTCATACTGCGCCTGCGTGGGCCCAAACCGCGCCGTAAACTCCTGCGGCGTTAAAAAATGCCGATTGTTCGCGCTCGCCGGATTGTAGACATCCGCCAGAAAGCTCTTCAGCCCCGCCGGATCGCTGAGCGGAAGCACCAGGTTGAGTTGCAGTACCTGGTTGCCCGGCAGCCGGCCCGTCGCCTGCGCCTTCCCGTTGCGAACCACCTCGCGAACGTGGAGCGTCATCACGGATTGCGCCTGGCCTGCCATCGACCCAATTGCCAAAGGGGCTTAGGACGCAAAGCGCGTCAGATTCCTGTCCGGATGCCTGTCCGGATGCCTGTCCGGACTCCTGCCCGGACGCATGTTTGGATTCGCCCGCCCCCGCGCTGCTACACTCGCCCTTTCAGGAAAATCCCCGCACGCGCCCTTGTCTGGAGGCCATGGATGCCCGACTTTCAGCCCTTCGTCTCGCCCGCTGAAAAGCCCCCCGAGTTCACCCTCCGCGCCATTCTGCTCGGCTGCTTTTTCGGGCTCGTCTTCGGCGCGGTCACGGTCTATGTGGGCCTGCGCGCCGGGCTCACCGTCGCCGCCTCCATCCCCATCGCCGTGCTCTCCATCAGCATTCTGCGCGTGCTGGGCCGCGCCTCCATCCTTGAAAACAACATCGTCCAGACCACCGGCAACGCCGGCCAGTCCATCGCCGCCGGCGTCATCTTCACGCTGCCCGCGCTCATCTTTCTCGGCTTTGACCTCGAATATTCGCGCATCTTTCTGCTCGCCCTCATCGGCGGCTGGCTCGGCGTACTCTTCATGATTCCCTTGCGCCGCCAGCTCATCGTGGAGGAGCACGGCACCCTCGCCTATCCTGAGGGCACCGCCTGCGCCGACGTGCTGATGGCCGGCGAGCGCGGCGGCGGCCTGGCCAGCCGCGTCTTCTTCGGCCTCGGCCTCGGCTCGCTTTACACCTTCTTCCAGAATGACAACCTCTTCAAAGCCTGGCCCGGCACGCCCGAGTACCAGCCCGACCTCGGCGCGCAGCACGTCATGAAAGGCGCGTCCATCAAGGTGGAAGCCACGCCGGAGTATCTCGGCGTCGGCTACATCATCGGGCCGCGCGTCGCCGGAACCATCTTCGCCGGCGGCGTCCTCTCCTGGCTGGTGCTCATGCCGCTGATTTATTTCTTCGGCAAGGACCTGCCCCATCCCGTCTATCCCGGCACGGTCCCTATTGGCCAAATGGGCCCCAGCGATCTCTGGGCCACCTACATTCGCCCCATGGGCGCAGGAGCCGTGGCCGCCGCCGGGCTCATCGCCCTGCTCAAGACCATGCCCACCATCCTCGGCGCGCTCGGCGCGGGCATCCGCAATCTGCGCCCCGGCTCGGCCAAAGGCTCCGCCACGCTGCGCACGGACAACGACCTCTCGATGGGCGTGGTCGTCGTCGGCTCTGTGATTCTGGTCGCCTGCATGTTCCTCTTCCTCGAATTCAAGCCCGTGCCCGGAGCCTTCGTCGGCTGGGGCGCCAACCTCGCGGCCTCACTGCTGGTGGTCGTCTTCGGCTTTCTCTTTGTCACCGTCAGCTCGCGCATCGTGGGCCTCATCGGCTCCTCCGCCAACCCCATCAGCGGCATGACCATCGCCACGCTCATGGCCACCTCCGCCATCTTTCTCGTCGAAGGCTGGACCACCCCCGCCTTCGGCGCGCTCGCCATCACCATCGGCGGCGTGGTCTGCATTGCCGCGGCCAACGCCGGTGACACTTCGCAGGACCTGAAGACCGGCTACATCGTCGGCTCCACGCCGCGCCTGCAGCAGATCGCCCTCATGATCGGCGTGGTCGTCTCCACCGTCGCCATCGGCTTCACGCTGAACATGATGAACACGGCGCTCGAATCCTTCCGCGCCAACCCCGTGGCATGGGACATCAGCGCGCCGCATCCCGGCGTCACCATCCAGAAGGACGTGCGCCACCTGCCCGACCAGTTCCCCGTCCTCGGCCCCGACAATTCCTCCGTGGAGCACCGCAAATCCGAGTACATCGTGCTCAACGCCATCGGCTCCGCCCAGCTCCCTGACGGCAAATACCTCTACTCACCCACCACGCATCGCATTGAGGTGCAGTGGATCCAGGGCATCGGCAGCGAAAAGGCCCCCGCGCCGCAGGCCCGCCTGATGGCCACCGTCATCAGCGGCATCCTCAGCCGCAAGCTGCCCTGGGGACTGGTGATGCTCGGCGTCTTTCTCGTCATCGGCGTGGAGCTGCTCGGCGTCCGCTCGCTCTCCTTTGCCGTGGGCGCATATCTCTCCATCGGCACCACGCTGGCCATCTTTGTCGGCGGCGCGGTGCGCTGGTTTGTGGACCAGGCCATGCAGCGCGCCGGCGGGGACTCCGCCGATGCCGACAGCGAAATCTCGCCCGGCGCGCTCTACGCCTCGGGCCTCATCGCCGCAGGCGGCATCGTGGGCCTCTGCGGCGTGGCCCTCAAAGGCTACGAAACCACCGCCGACAAGGGCGACCTGCTCAACTTCCCCCACACCTTCCTTGACCACGACTGGGTCGCCGTCCTGGCCTTCGCCCTGCTCGCCTACTCGCTCTACTACTTCGCCCGCAAGCCCCTCAAAAAGTAGCAAGCCGCGGTACAATTCCCTCCGGACCGCGTCGAATGGCCAAATCTCACCGAAATCGGAGGCAAACCATGCGCGCAGCATGCAGGCTCGTTGTACTTTCTCTCCTCGTTGCCGGACTAAGCTCTCCACTTTGGGCCCAATGCAACACGTGCCCGGAGCGCCGCACCATCGCCGTCAACGGCGAGGGCACCGTCACGGCAGATGCCGACCTCGCCATCGTCCACGTCGGCTACAAGCTCTATGGACCCGACGCCAGGACCGACTACGCCTCGGCTCTTACCACCTCCAACGCCATCATGGACGCCCTCACCGCCTCCGGCATCCCCAAATCCGCCATCGAAAGCACCGGCCAGGTTCTTCAGCCTACGCAGACCTATGAATACCAGCAGTATCCCGTTGAGAGCGACCAGTGGCGCAACCGCCAATTCACCGTCATGCAAAGCTGGGTTCTTCGCGTCAAGCCGGACCTGGCCGCCAAAGCCCTCAACACCGCCATCAACGCAGGCGCGAACGAGAGCGGATGGATTGAGTGGATTGTCCAGAAACCCACGGCGCTGGAAGCCGAGGCCTCCGCCAAAGCCCTCGCCAATGCTCGCCTCATCGCCGAGCAGATGGCCGCGAAGGCCGGCGTCCAGCTCGGCCATCTGGTCAGCGTAAACGAGAATCAGGGGTCCCCTCAAGTCGGCATGATAAACGGCTCCCTCGGTAGTCTCGGGGCCGGTAACGGAGTTTTCGACCGGATCCAGGTCGGCAACCAGCAGCTCGCCGTCAACTCCCGCCGCGTGGAGTTCCGCGCCACCGTCTACGCCACCTTCGCCATCGAATAGCTCGCCTTCGCGCCCTACGACTTCGCCCGCAAGCCGCCTCAAAAAATAAGCAGACAGCCACCTTCGGCTGCCTGCTGTTTATTGTCTGCTGTTAGCTATCAGCTGTTCGCTGCCTTACTTCTTGCCCCAGTAATCCGGAGAATCCGTCAGCCACTTGTCCGGCACGTAGCTGATCTTCGCGCCGAAGGCGCAGAGGTTGGACTCCGCCGATTCGATCACCGACGGGCCCTCCCCGCGCAGCACCGCCAGCAGGTCCGGTCCGGCGTCCTTCACGAAGGTCTTGCCGGCTTCCACCTCCGCATCCACTCCGGCCAGGCTCTCCAGCGGCGTGATCAGCAGATACGTGGTCCCGCTGCCTTCCCCATACTGCTTCTGAAATGTGACAAAGCGCGCTTCGGGCACAGATGCATAGGCCTTCAAATACACCTTCACCATGTGCTCGAATGCCCGCTCCTGGCCCCCACGCACCTTGAAGAGCGTGATGTCGGCAAAGCGCATCTTCTCCAGGCTCATCGGAGGATTCAGGCTCAGGTCCTTCTTGAACTCGTAGACGCTGCCGTGATGGCTTGCCTCCATCATCCCTTCTGCCGCGTTGTTTTTCCTTAGCATGGCGCTCAGCGTGGCATTGCCCGCAACCTCGTCATGCGTCTTCTGCAAATCCGCGTAGGAATCGAAGCCGTGGAAGAACAGCACCCGGCTGGTGTTGCCGGTAATCGACCACATGCCAAAGTAGTGAGACGTGGACTTCGCGGCCCGGAGAGCGTCGATCTCCTCGCTCTCCAGCTTGGCGAATTCGCCGTTCTGGCCGGGCTTCAGCTCCGTGTTGCCCAGGTAAAGATATTTGGGCGGTCCTTGCATTTGGTCCGGTGAATGTTGGGCCCGCGCTGCCGGAACGGCACACAGAGCCAGGGCAGCCATAACAACAGGAATGGGCGCGAACACACCCATGCGAACAGTCTTCATGTGTATTCTCCTGAATTGGGTTCGTGCTTCGATTTGGACTGCGGGGGGAAACGCTCAAGCATACCACCGCTTTGCTTCCCCGCCGCATCAAACTTCTCCACAGCCTCCTCCGCAAACTCCTCCGCAATCCAGGGCCCGGGCCCGCGCCGCGCCCAAAAGATTCTGCCCGCGTTTGCCGATTAATTCGCCGAATCCGTCACACTGGAATCAGGTCGAAGATTCAGCCCGATCCCAACACGCACTTCCTGTTTTCTGTTCTCTGTTTCCGGGGCCTACCCCCCCACCCCCCCTAGAATATTTGCAGTTTTCCACAGGCGTTTTGCCGAAAATTGCGAGGCTCAATTCGACGTTTCTTCGCCTTTTTCGGCCACAAGCCGGCGTTCCTCCGCAGTGCGCACGCTCGCCGGCCCAACAGAAAGGCCCCGGAAAGTTTCCCTCCGAGGCCATTTAAAACTTTTAGATAGTTAATCTTACAAGAACATGTTCGCCGGACTCGGCCTTTATGCCATCGCCTTGCGGCCCATCGGCTCAAAGTGCAGCTCGTTCTTCTTGCGGTCCACGTCGATGCGCACGTGCGCGCCGTGCAGCACCTCGCCGTCCAGAATCTTCATCGCCAGCGGGTCCTGCACCATCCGCTGCAGCGCCCTCTTCAGCGGCCGCGCGCCATACGCCGCATCCGAGCCCGCCGCCAGAATCAGTTGCCGCGCCGGCTCCGTCAGCTCCAGCGAAATCTGCCGGTCTTCCAGCAGCTTCCTCACCTCGTTCAGCCGCAGCTCCAGAATTGCGCTCATCTGCGCCGCGCCCAGCGGACGGAAGATCACCAGGTCGTCCACGCGGTTCAAAAACTCCGGCCGAAAGTGCTCCCTCAGCACGCGCAGCACGCTCTCCTGCGCCATTTCAAAGTCGTGCTCGCTCTTCACCGCGTCGCCCACCAGCATCGCCGCGCCCAGGTTCGACGTCATAATCAGCACCGTGTTCTTGAAGTCCACCGTGCGGCCCTTCGCGTCCGTCAGCCGCCCGTCGTCCATCACCTGCAGCAGAATGTTGAACACATCCGGATGCGCCTTCTCAATCTCGTCGAAGAGAATCACCGCGTACGGCCGCCGCCGAATTGCCTCGGTAAGCTGCCCACCTTCGTCGTATCCAACATATCCGGGCGGCGCGCCAATCAGCCGCGCCACGGCATGCTTCTCCATATACTCGCTCATGTCGATGCGCACCATCGCCTGCTCATCGTCAAACAGGAACTCGGCCAGCGCGCGCGCCGTCTCGGTCTTTCCCACTCCAGTGGGCCCCAGAAAAATGAAGCTCCCGATAGGCCGCTTCGGATCGCTGAGCCCCGCGCGCGAGCGACGAATCGCATTCGCCACCACGCTCAGCGCCGCGTCCTGGCCAACCACGCGCTCGCGCAGACGCTCTTCCATCCGCACCAGCTTCTTCACTTCGCCCTCCAGCATGCGCGAGACGGGAATGCCCGTCCACTTGCTCACAATCTTGGCAATGTCCTCCTCGTCCACTTCCTCCTTCAGCATGCGCTGCGCCCCGGCGTTGCCGTCCTGCGCGGCGTTCAGCTCCTTCAGCTCGGCCTCCATCTTGGGCAGCTCGCCATACTGGATCTGCGCCGCGCGCTCCAGCATTCCCTTGCGCGTCTGCTCCTCGGCCTCAAAGCGCAGCGCCTCAATCCGCTTCTTCAGCTCGCTGATGTGCGTAATCGCTTCGCGCTCCGTGATCCACCGCGCACGCAGCGCCGTCGTCTGCTCTTTCAGCGCAGCCAGCTCGCGCTCCACTTGCTCCCGCCGCTCGCGGCTGTTCGTGTCGGTCTCGCGCTTCAGCGCCGCACGCTCAATTTCCAGTGACGTGGCTTCGCGCTCAAGCTGGTCCACCTCCGTCGGCACGCTGCCAATCTGGATGGCCAGCGAAGCCGCCGCCTCGTCCACCAGGTCAATCGCCTTGTCCGGCAGAAACCGGTCGCTGATATACCGATGAGAAAGCGTCGCCGCAGCCACAATCGCCGAATCCTTGATGCGCACGTTGTGGTGCGCCTCGTAGCGCTCCTTCAGCCCGCGCAGAATCGCAATCGTGTCCTCCACGTTCGGCTCGCCCACGTAGACAATCTGGAAGCGCCGCTCCAGCGCCGCGTCCTTCTCAATGTACTTGCGATATTCATTCAGCGTGGTCGCGCCAATCGCCCTCAGCTCGCCGCGCGCCAGCGCCGGCTTCAGCATGTTGCTCGCGTCGATCGCGCCCTCGGCCGCGCCCGCGCCCACCAGCGTGTGCAGCTCATCGATGAACAGCACAACCTGCCCATTGGACTCTTCGATTTCTTTCAGCACCGCCTTCAGCCGGTCCTCAAACTCGCCGCGAAACTTCGCGCCCGCCAGCATCGAGCCCAGGTCAAGCGAGATCACGCGCTTCTCGCGCAGAGCCTCGGGCACGTCGCCGGAAACAATGCGCCGCGCAAGGCCTTCCACAATCGCCGTCTTGCCCACGCCCGGCTCGCCAATCAGCACCGGATTATTCTTCGTTCGCCGGCTCAGCACCTGGATCACGCGGCGAATCTCCTCGTCGCGCCCAATCACCGGGTCCAGCTTGCCGCGCCGCGCCAGCTCCGTCAGGTCCTTGGCATATTTTTCGAGCGCCTGGAATTTGCCCTCGGGATTCTGGTCCGTCACCCGCTGCGAGCCGCGCACCGCCGTCAGCGCCTTCAGAATCGCCTCGTGCGTCGCGCCCGCCGCAGCCAGCGCCTCGCGCGCCGCATCGCCTTTCTGGTGCGCCACGCCCAGCAGCAGGTGCTCGGTGGAAACGTACTCGTCCTTGAAGTTCTGCGCCTCGCGAAAAGCCTGCTCCACCACCTTGTTCAGCGCCTGGCTCAGGCTCGGCTGCGCGCTGGCACCCGCCACACGAGGCAGTTTCTCCTCCGTGCCGTGCAGCTCGCTCTCCAGCCGCTCCGTGGGCACGCCAATCTTCTCCAGCACCGCGGGAATCACGCCCTCGCGGTCCTCCACCAGCGCCAGCAGCACGTGCACCGGCAGAATCTCAGGGTTGCCAAGTTCGGCCGCCCGCTCCTGCGCCTGCTGCATCGCCTGCTGCGACTTCACGGTCAGCTTGTCCCAACGAATCGCCATGAAAACTCAGCTCCTGGCTATCAGCCGTCAGCTCTTAGCTTGTTCTTTCATAACTGACGTGTCGAGCCCAAAAAGAATGTCATTCATCCATAGAAGAACGCCGGGCGGACGGAGCATATCCTCGCCCTCCCGGCGCATCGAGCCGCCAAATGCCAGCCCAGGATACAAGGAGCTGTGAGCTGAAAGCTGACGGCTGGTAGCTGTTTACGCGGCCAGCGATTTGCCGACGTTCACCTTAATCTGCTTCGGCTGGGCTTCGGGCTTCTTCTTCAGCTCCAGCTTCAGCACTCCGGCATTGTAGTTCGCGCTCACGCCGTCCGTATCCACGGTGGTGGGCAGCGTGAAGGCCCGATAGAAGCTGCCATAGCGCCGCTCGATGCGATGGAAGTTCTCTTCCTTCTCTTCGTTCTCGAACTTGCGCTCGCCCTTCACCGTCAGCGTGTGGTTTTCCACGCTCACGTCCAGGTCCTTCTCTTCCATGCCCGGCACTTCCAGCTTGAGTACGACCTTGCTGTCGTCCTCATAGATGTCGACCGCCGGCACAAAGCTGGCAGCCGCCACCGGGCTCTCCCCCTCATTCAAATCGCGAAAGAGCGAGTTGAAGCGGTTCTGCAACGCCATCACTTCCCGGAAAGGGTCCCAACGATTGATTGCGATCATTCTTTACCTCCAGACGTATTCAGGATGATTGGGCCGCGGTTGACTCCCGGCCACTCAACTGATCTGACGCAACTATAGCACAAATAATTCATAAAATATGAGCATAAGTGACTAATATTAAAAGCAGGTTGATAGGCCATTTAGTTTCAACAGATTAAATGAAGAAAGGGCTGGCGTTCGATCCGCCGCAGGCTCAACTGTTGGCGAATTTGGGGATGGATATGGTCGTTGTCGACTGCTGGCCGGTGGCCAGGCGGGTAAGGGTGAGCACTGTAATGTCGTCGTCCTGGCCGAAGTTGATGGCTGCTTCGGTGGCTTTGGCTGCGTCCGGCCGGGTGGCAAACAGGGCATTCAGCCGTTCGAAGCTGAAGATCTCGCCGCCGGGCTTGCGTGCCTCCAGCAGGCCGTCGGTGTAGAGGGCGAAATGGTCTCCCTCGTGAAGGGTGAGGCTGGTTTCTTCGTAGTTTGCCGCCGAGACGACACCAAGGGGAATGGCGCCGGGCAGGCTGACCTCGCGCTTGTTCAGAAAGGGGGCGGGGTGGCCGGCGCTGGCCATCACGCATTCGCCGCTGGGACTGAGCCGGAGGGCCAGGCAGGTGACGAATCCGCCCTGCAGACGCCCGAAGAGGCGCTGGTTGAGTTCGGAAAGAATGGCAGCCGGCTGAGGCGCGAACTTGGCCAGGGTGCGGGCCGCGCCGACGATGAGCGAGACGGTCATCGCGGCCCTCAGGCCTTTGCCGCTGACGTCGCCGAGGAGAATCAGCGTGGAGCCTGCCGACTCGCCCTCGAGCGGAATTACCTGGAAGAAGTCGCCGCCCACCTCAGCCGCGGGGCGGTAGGAGCTGGTGAAGGCGAAGCCCGGCAGGGGCGGCAGCGATTCCGGAATGAGCACCTGCTGCAGCTCGCGCGCGCTCTTCATCTCCTGCTCCAGCGCGCCCTGGCGCACTCCGGCTTCCTGCAGGTAGCGGTAAACGCCGTAAATAATGGCCAGCAGCATCAGGGTGCTGGCGATGGTTTGCGCGGTGAAGACGTTGCCGTTGATGATGAACAGTGGCTCGCCAATTTTGTCGCCGATGGTCCAGTGCGTGAACCGGCTGCCCTGCTGGAGTGCGATGCGGACCACTGAGATCATCTCCGCCAGGAAGGCCGTGATGGCCACCAGCCAGCGCGCATGGTCCAGCCGCTTGCGCACCGCCAGAGCCACCAGCACCAGCGGGTAGGCCTCGGCCACGGTGAAGAAGGTGGTCAGGACGGCATCCAGAATCTGCGCCCAGTGAGTCACCGTAGGGTTGGACCAGTCCAGGGTCACCAGCCCGTCCAGCGAGGTGGCGCAGATGCTGAAGATGGCGAGTATCCGGGTGAAGCGATAGAGCGTGGGATTCTCGTCCAGCTTGAGCAGGTATAGCAGCAGAAACCAGATGCTGATGTCGATCAGACTGAGGACCGGCTGCAGCCAACCGAGAGCGAACTCGATGGTAAAGGGAATGCGCAGCCCGACAAGAATCAGCACCAGCACCGATGCGCCGCTGAAGGTCGCCATCCACATGAGAACGCGCTGCTTACGGTCGCGAATCCAGGCCAGAAAGCTGAGCACCATCACCAGCAGATAAAGCGCTTCAGTGCCGAAGTAGTATTGGCGGCTGCGCAGCCAGTTGTAGTCGCTCTCGGCCTTCAGGCCTGCAATTGCCGTTGGGCTGCCAATCACCGGCGCTGCGTCGAGACCGCCCAGCTTGTCGGAATCAAACGACATCAGCGGAGCCTTCCAGACGCGGATGGCCAGCACGCCGTCGCGTATGGGGCCCAGGCCGAAGGTCTGCGGCGGGGGACGGTAGGGAAAGGAGGTGTTGGGCGGCATGGTGCCGTGGCTGCCGACAAGCACGCCATTCCAGTAGAGCTCGTAGACATCGTCAATGCGGGAGATGTAGAGAGCGAAGTCGGGCGAAGCGCCCTCGGCGGGCATGATGTGGATGTGCCTGCGATACCAAGCGTAGCCAGTATAGGCCGGATGGCCCTGTTCGCCCCAGGTCTTGTCGGGACTCAACTGCTCCCAGCCCACATTGCTCTGGTCGTCACCGGCGTCAGGCTGCGCCCAGGCCGGATTGTCGCCCAGGTGGAACTGCCATGGGCCGTCGAGTTTGGCCACGCCTTTGCCCAGCTCGTGGATGGTGAGCACGGGAGTCGAAGAGGACTCTGCCGCAAGCATCGGCAGGGACCCTACCGCAAGAAAGACCAGGCAAACGAGGGACGGCAGGCGCTTCGCAAAGCCAGACATGGCAAGAGCATACCCTGTTGCTTCTTCGCCCGGTAGCGAATTTTCTCGCGCGTTGATGCTGGAGGAGTGTCCGGGCGTTGCGGCGTTGGAGACGGCTCTTCAGGAAGTCCCGGTAAGATGACAAATAGATGAGCGCCCCTTTCGGCATTCTCCACGCGGTGGACTGGCGCTGGGTGTGGCTGGAGGTGGCGGCCTTCCTGGCCGGCGTGCTGAATGCCGTGGCCGGCGGCGGGTCCCTGCTGCTGTTTCCGGCCATGTTGGGAATGAAGATGCTGCCCATCCAGGCCAACGCCACCAACACGGTGGCGCTGTGGCCGGGACAGCTCACTTCCATCGCGGCATACCGGAAGGATATCCGCAAAAACGTGCGGCTCGCGCTGCCCATGGCGCTGGCGGGCCTGCTGGGCGGCATGGCGGGAGCCACATTGCTGCTGCGCACGCCGCAGCACATGTTTCTGCACCTGGTACCGTGGCTGCTGCTGGCGGCCACTTCCATTTTCGCCATCAGCGGCCCTATCACCCGCAGGCTGGCCACGCGGCGGCTGGCCGCGCGCAGAGGACGGCTCGCCGGCGTTCCGCACAAAGCGCACCGGCTGCGGGTGTTCCTGGCGACCGCGGCGGTGTGTGTTTACATCGGCTACTTCGGCGCGGGCGCCGGATTCCTGCTGATTACCGTGATTTCTCTTTTCGGCTACGACGACCTGCACGAGATCAACGCGCTGAAGGTGGTTTCGTCGACGATGGCCAACGGGATTGCGTTTGCCATCTTCGTCGTGAACGGGCAGGTGGTGTGGCGCTATTGCCTGCTGGCGATGGTGACCTGCGGCATCGGCGGCTATGCCTCGGCCAGCCTGGCGCGGCGTGTGCCGCAGCCGGCGCTGCGCGGCTTTGTGATCGCGGTGGGTATATTTATGACCGTATGGTTCTTTTGGAAGGTGGGATAAGAAAAAATGACTGCACTGACTTTGCCGTCTGCAATGTTGCAGTGGATTGGCATTACGGCCGCCTGTTGTACGACGGCCTCGTTTTTGCCGCAGCTGATCCGGGTTTGGAAACGCAAGAGCGCGCGTGATATTTCGCTTGCCATGTTTCTGCTCTTTGTCTTTGGCACCGCATGCTGGTTTGTCTACGGCATGGGCATTGGCTCGGTTCAGGTGGCGACGGCCAACGGAATTACGCTGGCGCTGGCTCTCACCATTCTTGTGCTGAAACTGCGCTACGACCGCCAGCCGGAGGCGGGCAGGACGCCGGCGGCGATAAAATAGCCTCATGAGCCACGAGGGCATTCGCGTCGCGTCGCAGGAGGAGCTCGAGCGCCAGAACAGGCAGGGCCTGCCGCTGACCCGCGAGGCAATGACGCCCAAGAAGGTGCGCGTGCTGCTGAGCGAGGGCAAGGGGCTGGAGATTGATTGGGCCGACGGTCACCAGAGCGCCTGGGACTTCGCCTTCCTGCGCGATGCCTGCCCCTGCGCCACCTGCGTGGACGAGCGCAACAACGAAAATCGCGCTCCCGGACAGCCCAAAGCGAAGTCCGGCGAGCTGCTGCCCATGTACAAGCCGCCCGCCAAGCCCTCCAGCGCGCACGCCGTGGGCCGCTATGCGCTGCAATTCAACTGGCTGGACGGGCACAGCGCGGGCATTTACTCGTGGGAATATCTGCGGCGCGTGTGCCAGTGCGCGGAGTGCAGGCTGGCCGGTATGGAGACGCAGGGCACACTGCATTAAGGCAGCGGCGGGACATCCATCTCAGCGAGGATCTCGGCCAGGGTCGCGATGCGGCGCTCCGTCCTATCCAGAAAGCAAATGCCGATCAGGTTGCGGCGGTCGGTCCATTGTGTGACGCCGGAGAGGCGGAAGTTGACACCCTGGAGCGTGAAGACGACCTCCACGCGGGCCATGATGCCGGCAAGGAAACGGTCCTGGGTGCGGACGCGGCAGTCGCCAGGCCGAGATCGAGCATGTGGCAGGCAAATACTCAACTTGGATGGAGAAGACGCAGCTCGGCGGGCTCATCGACCGGCTTGCGCGGGGTCGCCGCCTCTTCCGCTGCTGGCCCGGCGCGATATCTGTCTGTGGGTTCCGGTCCATTCAGCTTACCCTGGGCTGCGGGGGCGAGCCGAATCAGTGTCCCGCGGCCAGTTCCCAGGGCCGGGCAGGTTCCGGCTCCTCTGCTTCCCGGCCATCGAGGCGGTCATACAGGTAGAGGTCGCTGGTGGTTCCGAGCGCTTCGTTATAGAGCGACTCTTCGCCGGCCAGCAGCTTGAACTCCTCCTCAAACGCATGGATCGCATGCAACTGAGGAGCCAGTGCGGGCAGCTCATATTTGGAAGTTTTAAGAAACTTCTGGTAGCCGCGATCGAGAAGCAGGGCAACCTCATTCTGCACCAGCGCTCCGGGGCGGACGGCGAAGGCGGCGACTGCGCCGGGCTGCTGCGCGGGCACCAGGACGGCGGCTGCGCCGCCCTTGCTGACCAGCGTGCCATGGGCAACAGCGGCGCTGGGCTCGACAGAGAAGCTGTGGGCGCGGAGAATGTCGAGCAGTTCGTTGAAGGTGAGCGTGCGGGGCTTGCGGGCCATGGTGTTCCCCTGGGTCTGCGAGGATGGCGGAAGCGGCCGGCGCGCGCCTCTTCCCTGCTTCCACTCTCGCACAGGCGGAGAGCGGGGGCAAACCGGGGGAAACCGGGCGCACGGATTGTGGGAGCGCGCAGGTCGGGTGCAGTAGGAGACAGGCGCGGAACGGGACAGAACGGCGATGCTGACGATTGCGGAACAAGTCTATCGGGCAATGCGGGCGCATGCGGAGGAGGGGTATCCCGGCGAGTGCTGTGGGGCGCTGCTGGGCAGGCACCATGCAGAGGGCTGGCGCGTGACGGCGGCGGTGCGGGCGCGGAATGCGCGCGGCGACGGAAGCCGGACCGCGTACGAGATTGCGCCGCAGGAACTGGTGGCGATGGAGGGCGAGGCACGCGAGCGCGGGCTGGAAATTGCGGGCTTTTATCACTCGCATCCGGACCATCCGCCGATGTGGTCGGCGACGGACCTGGCGGAGGCGCACTGGATCGGCTGCTGCTATGTGATTACGGCTGTGGCCGAGGGGCACGCGGGCGAGACGCGGGCCTTTCTGCTGGCTGGGACGCGGGAAGAGGACAAGCGGTTTGAGGAAGAGACGATTCGCGCGGAAGGGTGAACCGCCTGAAACGCGTGGAGCGGTGAGCGGCCAGCGACCGCGACGGGGGCGCGTTTTGCTACCCTGAGTGCAGCCGGACCCGACGCGCGTGTGTGCGATTTGCGAAGCGGGCCGAGCCGGCCGAAGAGTCCCGCCACCGAGTCCCGCAGCGAGTTCCTATGATGGATGCAGATTCCCTGCCCGCACTGAACACCGAAGAGCTTGCCCGCTATGCTCGCCACCTGATTCTTCCCGAGGTGGGCATGGAGGGCCAGCAGCGGCTGAAGGCTGCGCGGGTGCTGTGCGTGGGCACGGGCGGACTGGGTTCGCCGCTGGCGTTTTATCTGGCGGCGGCGGGCGTGGGCACGCTGGGGCTGGTGGACTTTGACGTGGTGGACGCGAGCAATCTGCAGCGGCAGATTCTGCACTCGACGAAAGACATTGGACGAAGCAAGCTGGACTCCGCCGAGGAGAAATTGAATGCCCTGAACCCGACCGTGCGCGTGGTGAAACACGAGACTCGATTGACGAGCGCGAATGCGCTGGAGATTGTGAAGGACTACGACATTGTGGCCGACGGGACGGACAATTTTCCCACGCGCTACCTGGTGAACGACGCGTGCGTGCTGTTGGGCAAGCCGAATGTCTACGGGTCAATCTTCCGCTTTGAGGGGCAGGCGAGTGTCTTTGCGACGAAGGGCGGGCCATGCTACCGCTGCCTCTATCCTGAGCCGCCGCCGCCGGGCATGGTGCCCGGTTGCGCCGAGGGCGGCGTGCTGGGGATTCTGCCGGGACTGGTGGGCGTGATTCAGGCCACCGAGACGATCAAGCTGATTCTGGGCAAGGGCGAGACGCTGGCCGGACGGCTGCTGCTGGTGGACGCGCTGGGCATGCGCTTTCGCGAGCTGAAGCTGAAACGCAACCCGGAGTGCCCGGTGTGCGGCGACCAGCCGACGGTGACGGAGCTGATGGATTACGAGCAGTTTTGCGGCGTGAAGCAGGCAAGCCAAAAGGAGAGCAAATTGGTGAATGGAATTGCGCAGATGAGCGTGAAGGAATTGAAGCAGCGGCGCGACGCCGGCGAGAACGTGTTTGTGCTGGACGTGCGCGAGCCTTACGAATACCAGATTGCCAACCTGGGCGGCACGCTGATGCCGATGAACGAGGTGCCGAAGCGGCTGGCGGAGCTGGACCGGGAGCGCGAGATCGTGGTGCAGTGCAAATCCGGCGGGCGCAGCCAGCAGATTGCGGAGTTCCTGCAGCAGGCCGGGTACGCGAAGGTGAAGAACCTGGCAGGCGGCGTTGACGCATGGGCAAGGGAGATTGATCCGTCGATGCCGAAGTACTGACCGGCGTGGGACCGCCGCCGGGCTGTGCTGCACAGTGTCACAGCCTCACAGCTTCACAGCTTCACAGCCGGAAATGTGGATTTGGACTGTGCTGCACAGTGTCACAGCCTCACAGCCGGGAAATGAGTTTTGGACTGTGCTGCACAGTGTCACAGGATCACAGCCGCTGATCCCACTCATCGCGATACGGCCGCGATGAATGGGGCACACGGCTTGTCTGTGGCGGGAGGAGGGCGTGGGTTTTCCTGTCACCTCTCTATTGTGCGGCGGAGTGGGGAAATACTCGGCAAAACGGCGCGGAGTTTTTGTCGGATGGAATGAGTGGGTTGCGGGTTCAGTTTGGGAGGGAGGGGTTGACGGCTTTCTTAGGGACTGGGGACGTAGGGACCGGTGGCGGGGTGGGGTTCGCGGTTTCCCAGGTCCGAAAATCCGGACCCGGGGCGCCCGGCTCTCCCAAGTCTCCAAAAGAGGGAGATGTGTGGCACCCGGCCGAGAATTATAACGGCTCGCGTGGCCCTTCAGAGTCGATGTCTTCTCTGGCCTCCAGCGACAACGGCTCTAATCCGGCTTCCAGCATCGAAGCAGTCAGGCCCGAATAGAGTCCCTCTAGCATCGGCTGTTCATCTTTCCTCAATGCCTTCACTGCGGCAAGCATCATCGAAATCACACTTATCGCTTGCGGGAACAGGGCAAGAGCTTCTCCAGCTTCAAGGATGACATCGGGGTGAGTGATGGGATTCCGATATGCCCTGCGAATGTGGATTAGGAACTCTGTGATCTTCGCATCAGCGCCGTTGTCTTTTAGCGCCTGAGTCTTAACGCCCCAATTGTTGGCGACACTACTTAGGTCAAATGGATTTCCCGTGAGTGCCTCATAGTATTGATTCATGCATGTCTCAATCGCTCTTGAGAGATGAAAAGCAGAGGCCGTTGGGAGACTGAATGCTAAGCACTTTCCCGCCTGGGTAATGTCCTCCAAAGCCAAAGGCTCCAAAAGTTTACGCAAGTCCTCGTCAATTTGCAGATATGACCTGTAAATGAGGTCTTCTGTGCGAAAGATACCGATCTGCGTAACAGCAAATGTGGACATTTCAGGCATGTCATTTTTTAGGATCGTCTCGAAGTTCTTGATGGAGTCGGTGATTGAACCGATACTATAGGGAGCGATTGTGGCATTAGCGTCTATCGCAAAAATCTCTTCCACCGCCTCGGGTACGATTGCGCTTATTGCATCCACCACCACATGAGCTGCTCGCTGAGAGGCAGGCAATAAAGCGCATGGCGTCGCTAGAATTGTGTTGTATCCCCATCTAGCCAAAAACAACGACCAAACGATGGACTTTAGAAGGATAGGTCCTTCGGCTTTAGAAACGACATTTTCAATTGCGTCGTTATGCTTGCCTAATTCGTAATAATCATGGACGTTTAGCTGTTGCATTTGTTTATCTCCCAGCCGTTGGCGATAGGAACACTAGAATTGTGGCAGATATTGACTGCGGCGCACCACAGGTATAACCGGCTAACCGAAATGTATACCGGCTGCGGAGGCCGGGTGCCGGGTGCCTCATTCATCGCGGTGGTATCGCGATGAGTGGGTCAGTGTGCGTTCGCGGCGGCTTGGCATGGGTCCATCGTAACGCGGGAGTGAGACTGACCCCACTCATGCGCAAAAGGCACGCATGAATGGGGCACCCACAATGGATGAGTGGGCCAGCCGCCGAGGTTCTGATACAGGCTGAAGCCCGTACCCTTCCGAAGCGGGAGCTACTGTCTCAGGTCCACCAGCGTGGCGCCCTGGCCGCCTTCGTTTTGCGGGGCTTCCGCGATGCTGGCGACGTGGGGGTGGCCTTTGAGGAACTCGCGGAGGCCGCGGCGGAGGATGCCGGCACCGTGGCCGTGGATGACCCTTACCCGCGGGAGGCCGGCGAGGAAGGCGCGGTCCAGATATTTTTCGAGCTCGTCGGTGGCTTCGTCCACGGTGCGGCCGATGAGGTTGATCTCCATGCGAATGTCTTCGGTGTTGGCGCTGGTGACTGTGACATGGACGCCCTTCTCCACCCCAGCAAGCAAAGACCGCTTGCCGGGGGCCCCGGCACTTTGGCGGCGGGCGGCGGCGAGGGGATCGGCATTTTGCTGCCTCGAATCTTCTCCGAGAGTGGAAGGTGCGGAGCACTCGGCAAGCTCGTCTCTACGCACGCGCATTTTGAGGGGGCCGAGGGCGACCTCGAAGAGGTCCTTTTCGACTTCGCGCTGGACGATGGCGACCTTGTTCAGGGATTTGAGCAGGACGTGGTCGCCGGGCGAGACGTGGCGCAGCAGGTGCGGCTGGGCGTTTTGATCGTTCTCACTCCCCACGGACGAGGACCCGTCCGCGGGGGCCCCAGGGCGGTCCGCGCCGGTGCGGTGGGCGACGACGGTCTGGTTGAAGCTCTCCTGAAACTCGCGGCGGAGGCGGGTGATGCGGCGCTCGGCCTCCTTGGAGAGTTTTTGCTGGGCGGCACGGTCCTGGACGGCGCGGACATTCTCGCGCATCTGAAACTCGAAATCTTTGAGCAGCGAGGCGAGCTTCTGTTCAAGCTCGCGGGTGCGGTTGCGGATTTCGACGTCGCCCTCGCGGGCGAGGCGGGCGCGTTCCTGGTTAAGGGCGTACTGCTGCTGGCGCGCGCTTTTTTGTTCGACCTCCAGTGCGTCGAGCTCGGCGTGCAGTTTTTCAAGGAAGCGGGCGATATCAACCTGCTGGGAGCCGAGGCGCTGGCGTGCGGCGGCGATGATTTCGGCGTGGAGCCCGAGTCGCTCCGCGGTGAGGATGCCGGCGGATGCGCCGGGGACGCCGAGGCGAAGCTGGTAATTGGGGACGAGAGTGACTTCATCGACGCCGGCGGCGGCATTGCGCACACCGGGAGTGTTGGCCGCGTAAACCTTGAGCGAGGTGTGGTGGGTGGAGATGAGCGACCACGCGCCGGACTGGAGAAAGAAATGCGCGACGGCGACGGCGAGGGCCGAGCCTTCTTCAGGGTCAGTGGCGGAGCCAAGCTCGTCGAGCAGGACGAGGGAGCGCGCATCGGCGAGGCGCGAGAGGCGGTCGAGATTGGTGATGTGCGCGGAGAAGGTGGAGAGCTCAGCCTCAATGGATTGTGCGTCGCCGATGTCGGCCAGGAAGGCCGTGAAAACGGGGAAGGCGGCGGAGGCGGCGGGGACGGGCAGGCCGGCCTGGGCCATGAGCGCGAGCAGAGCCGTGGTTTTGAGAGTGACGGTTTTGCCGCCGGTGTTGGGGCCGCTGATGATGAGCTGGCGGGAGTGGGCGGTGAGCGAGAGCGTGAGCGGGACGACGGCCGAGGTAGGCCCCACGGACGAAGACCTGTCCGTAGCGGCCGCTTGACGGCCGCCGGTGGCGCGGAAGTGCTTTTCAAGCAGGGGGTGGCGCGCGGCGACGAGGGTGAGCGCGCCGGGCGTGAGGGTGGGGGCAACGCAGTCATAGTCGCGGGAGAAACGGGCGCGGGCCTGGAGGGTATCGACCAGTGCAAGAACGCGCGCGCCGGCGAGGAGTGGAACGGCGTAACCGGCAACCTGGGCGGTGAGCGCGACAAAGATGCGATGGATTTCGGCCTGCTCCTCTTCGAGAAGGCGGACAAGCTCGTTGTTCTGCTCGATGGTTTCGAGCGGCTCCACGTAGACGGTTTGGCCGGAGGAGCTTGCGCCGTGGACGACGCCGGAGACGCGGCGCTTGAGCTCGCTGCGGACGGGAATGACGAAGCGGTCGCCGCGGATGGTGATGACGTCGTCCTGGGTTGCGCCGTCAGAGGCGAGCTTGCGGAGTGCGGCGCGGAGGCTTTCTTCAATGACGCGCTGCTGGCGCTCCTGCTCGCGGCGGATGCGGCGCAGCTCGGGCGAGGCGTCGTCGGCGAGCGAGCCGTCGGGGAGGAATTTGCGGTCGATGGACTCGAAGAGAGTGCGCAGGCCGCCGGTGAGCGCGGCGGAGAGCTCGGCGAGGCCGGGGAGCTTGCCGGCGAGGCGGGCGGGCGGCGAGGCGAGGAGCGCGTGCCAGGCGGCGACGTCCGCAGCGAGGCGGGCGATGGCCTGGAGCTCTGCGGCCTCGAGCGCGGCGCCGGGGATTTGGGCCTTGGCGAGATGCTGCGTGGGGTCAAAGAGGCCGCCGAGGGGGATGGAAACCTGCTCGTTGAGGAGGAGGCGAAGCTCGGCGGTGAGCTGATGCTGGCGTGTGATCCAGTCGGAGTCCGTCGATGGGCGGAGGGCGAGGATGGCGTCACGGCCGACGGACGAGGCGGCAAAACCGGCGACGAGAGCGAGCAGCGGTTCCCATTCGAGCGCGGCGAGGTCAGCGTGTTCGACGGGCGACGGGATGGGGTCGAGCAGGGGCATGGAAATGCGGAGCCAGGAACTATCTTATCTGGCTTGCGCACGCGGGAGCGGGAACTGGTGGGCGGGCGGGTGCGGGCTAGGTGGTGGTGGAAGGAGCGGACGAGCCGGAGGACGAAGTTGAGGAAGACGAGCCGGAAGACTTGCTGGAGGAGGCGTCAGAAGAGGCGGACTTCGAGTCCGAGGCGGCGGGTTTGGAGTCGGACGAAGCGGCTGCGGCGTCGGTTTTGGGCTTGGCGGCGGAGGCCGAGTCCGAAGAAGCCGAGTCCGAAGAGGCCGAGTCGGAGGAGGTCGAGTCCGGCGCGGATTTGGCCTTGCCGGCGTAGTCGTTGACGTACCAGCCTGCGCCCTTGAACTGGAGGGCGGGCGCGGTGAGCGGGCGCTCAAGCGGGCCGTGGCATTTGGGGCACTCGGTGAGGGGCTCGGAGGCGAAGCTCTGGATTTTTTCCAGGCGATGGCCGCACTTGGTGCAGCGGTACGCGTATAAGGGCAAAGCGAGGTCACCCCTTGGACAGAAAATCTGGCTGGCTCAATTTTACCCGCACGGCGGCGCATTTGCAGCAATGCACCGCCGCGGCGGGTGGGGCGCGTGGGGCGCTATTTGACGGAGAAGTGGACCGAGGCGGAGTGATGCTCCCAAGAGAGAGTGATGCGGCCGCCGTGGCCCATGGTGTGAATGGTGTAAACCAGGTCCTCGACCAGGTGCGAGGGCGCGCTCATGTGCATGGGCACGCGGCCGAGGTCCTGGCTGGGATCGTAGGCCAGGCCCCATTCGCCGGTCTTCTTGCTGACGATGAGGGTCCACTTGTCAGGGTTGGAGATGTCGACGAAGAGGGTGTATTTGCCGGCGGGCACGTCGAGGTCGCCGATTTTGAGGTCGGCGCTGGTGACGAGGGTGGTGGCGGCGTTGGCGCCGGCGCGCCAGACGGGATACTCCTTATGGGTCTTCTCGATGAGGCCGCCCTTGTCAAAGATTTTGCCTTCGCGGCCGCGGACGCGGGGCGAGGCGTACTTGATGGTGATGGTTTTGCCGGCGACAGTGGCCGAGGCAGTGGCCGGCGGGCTGAGCACGGGCTTCTTGCCCTCGTGTTTCATGGTCTGTGCCGAGAGCGTGAAGGTGGTGGCGGCCAGCACGGCCGCACAGGCGAAAAGACGCTTCATGGTGAGTCTCCTTCGGTTTGGGCCCCTGGAGTCGGGGCGGGAAATCTCCGTGCGGATGATTGTCGCACCGGCGGGCAGAATTGGGAAACAGCACGCAAGCATCCTGATATGATGCGGCCGAAGGCATTCGATGCAGCAGAGACGTGAAAAGGGATCGGCGGGGGAGAGATTTCGCGCGGCGATGCGCGCGGAGAAGCCGCTGCAGGTGGTGGGAGCGATCACGGCCTATGCGGCGCGGATGGCCGAGGCGGTGGGCTTTCGCGCCGTGTATTTGTCGGGCGGCGGCGTGGCGGCGAACTCGCTGGGGCTGCCGGACCTGGGCATCAGCACCATGGAAGATGTGCTGACGGACGTGCGGCGCATTACGAATGCGACCGCGCTGCCGCTGCTGGTGGACATCGACACGGGATGGGGCGGCGCGTTCAACATTGCAAGGACGATCCGCGAGATGACGAAGGCGGGCGCGGCGGCAGTACACATGGAAGACCAGGTTTGCGCCAAGCGCTGCGGGCACCGGCCCGGCAAGGAACTGGTCGCGGCCGACGAAATGGTGGACCGCGTGAAGGCGGCGGTGGACGCGCGCACGGATGAGCAATTTGTGATTGTGGCGAGGACGGATGCGCTGGCGAGCGAGGGGCTGGAGGCGGCGCTCGAACGGGCGCGGGCCTATGCGGAGGCGGGCGCGGACGCGATTTTTGCCGAGGCGGTGACGGAGCTGGGGCAGTATGCGGAGTTTCGCAAAGCGGCAGGCGTGCCGGTGCTGGCGAATCTGACGGAGTTTGGCAAGACGCCGTTGTGGACACGCGAGGAGCTGGCGGGGGCCGGCGTGGATATCGCGCTCTACTGCTGCGCGGCGTACCGGGCGATGAACGCCGCGGCGCTGAGGGTGTATGAGGCGATCAGGCGCGAGGGGACGCAGCGAAGCATGGTGGGTGCGATGCAGACGCGCGAGGAGCTTTACAAATTTCTGGACTACTACGCATACGAGCGGAAGCTGGACGAGCTGTTTGCGCAAGACAAGCCGAAACAAAAGGGCAAGCCGGAGAAGTAGCGCCGCGGGCTGAACTATTCTGAATGAGATGCCAAGCGGAGAGTCAGTATGAGCGATGCAACGCCCGCAACATCCACCTTTAAGCCGAAGAAATCCGTGGCGCTGTCGGGGACTCCTGCGGGGAATACGGCGCTGAGCACGGTGGGGCACAGCGGCAACGATCTGCACTATCGCGGATACGACATCAAGGACCTGGCCACGCAGTGCGAGTTTGAAGAGGTGGCGCACCTTTTGATTCATGGCGTGCTGCCGACGGCGGCGGAGCTGGCTGCTTACAAGGCGCGGCTGAAGGGACTGCGCGGGCTGCCGGATGCGGTGAAGCGGGCGCTGGAGTTGGTGCCGGGCTCGGCGCACCCGATGGACGCGCTGCGCACGGGCGTGAGCGTGCTGGGTTGCGTGGAGCCGGAGGGCGCGGCGCACGATGCGGCGGGCGCGCGGGCGGTGGCCGACGCGCTGCTGGCGAAGATGGGCGGGATGCTGCTCTACTGGCACGGCTATGCTCGCGGGGGGGCGCGGAACGGGAAGCGGATTGACGTGGAAACGGCGGACGATTCGATTGCCGCGCAGTTTCTGCATCTGCTGCACGGCAAGCCGCCGAGCGCGGAGTGGACGCGCGCCATGCAGGCTTCGCTGATTCTGTATGCGGAGCACGAGTTCAACGCTTCGACCTTCACGGCGCGGGTGATTGCGGGCACGGGATCGGATCTGCACTCGTGCATTTGCGGCGCGATTGGCGCGCTGAAAGGGTCGAAGCACGGCGGCGCGAATGAAGTGGCGCTGGAAATTCAGGAGCGCTACCAGACGGCCGACGAAGCCGAGGCGGATATTCGGCGGCGGGTGGCGGAGCGCGAGGTGATTATCGGCTTTGGGCATCCGGTGTACACGATCAGCGATCCGCGCAACGAGATTGTGAAGGGGCTGGCGCGCGGGCTGGCCGTGGACGCGAACGGGCAGCGCCTGTATGCCGTGGCCGAGCGGATTGAGAGCGTGATGATGGACGCGAAGCGCATGTTTCCGAACCTGGACTGGTTCAGCGCGGTTGCGTATCACCTGATGGGCGTGCCGACGGACTTGTTTACGCCGCTGTTTGTGATGGCGCGGACGGCGGGCTGGAGCGCGCACGTGATGGAGCAGCGCGCGGACGGGAAGATTATCCGGCCGTCGGCCCATTACACGGGGCCGGAGAGCCGGACGTTTGTGCCCATTGCGGCGCGGGAATAAAGGAATGCAGTCCCACGAATTGCGGAACCAGAAGGAGAGTGTGTGTCGTCGCAGATGAGCAATGAACGGCCTGCGCCGGACAAGGTGATGGTGGACATCGCCGACTATGCGCTGAGTTACGAGGTGACAAGCGAGCCGGCGTATGAGACGGCACACTTTTGTTTGCTGGACACGCTGGGCTGCGGGCTGGAGGCGCTGGAGTATGCGGCGTGCACGAAATTGCTGGGGCCGATTGTGCCGGGGACTGTGGTTCCAAACGGAGCGCGCGTGCCGGGAACTAAGTATCAACTTGACCCGGTGCAGGCGGCGTTCAACCTTGGCGCGATGATTCGCTGGCTGGACTTTAACGACACGTGGCTGGCGGCGGAGTGGGGACATCCTTCAGACAATCTGGGCGGGATTCTGGCGACCGCGGATTGGCTTTCAAGAACAGCGATTGCCGAGGGCAGGCCGCCGCTGCGAATGCGGCAGGTGCTGACCGCGATGATCAAGGCGCATGAGATTCAGGGCTGTCTGGCGCTCGAAAACTCGTTCAATAAAGTTGGGCTGGACCACGTGGTGCTGGTGAAGGTGGCGTCCGCGGCGGTGGTGTGCGCGCTGCTGGGGCTGAGCGGTGAGCAGACGGTGAATGCGATTTCATTAGCGTGGGTGGATGGGCAGAGCTTGCGGACATATCGCCATGCGCCGAACACGGGCTCGCGCAAGAGCTGGGCGGCGGGCGATGCGACGAGCCGGGCGGTGCGGCTGGCGCTGATGGCGCGCGCGGGCGAGATGGGCTACGCGAGCGCGCTGACGGCAAAGACGTGGGGATTCTATGACGTGCTGTTCGGCGGCAAACCGTTCCGGTTTCAGCGGCCGTATGGCAGTTACGTGATGGAGAACGTGCTGTTCAAGATCAGCTATCCGGCGGAGTTCCACGCGCAGACTGCGGTGGAAGCGGCGATGACGCTGCATGGGCGGCTGAAGGCGACGGGCCGGACTGCGGAGGAGATTTGCGCGATTACGATTCGCACGCATGAGGCGTGTTTGCGGATTATCGACAAGCAGGGGCCGCTGGCGAATCCGGCGGACCGTGACCACTGCGTGCAGTACATGATTGCGATTCCGCTGCTGTTTGGGCGGCTGACGGCGGCGGACTATGAGGACGATGTGGCGGCGGATGCGCGGATTGACGCGCTGCGCGCGAAGGTGACGTGCGTGGAGGAGCCGCGGTTCACGCGCGACTATCACGACAACGAGAAGCGCTCGATTGCGAACGGGCTGCGCGTGGAGCTGGCCGACGGCACGGTGCTGGAGGAGACGGTGGAGTATCCGATTGGGCACAAGCGGCGGCGCGAAGAAGGAATGCCGCTGCTGGTGGAGAAGTTCAAGCGGAACCTGGCGCGGCGATTCGACGAGAAGAGGCAGAAAAAGATTCTGGCGGTTTCGCTGGACCGCGCGCGGCTGGAAGCGATGGCCGTGAACGATTACGTGGACCTCTACGTGACCGAGTGAACGCGATGCGGCGCGCCTTGCCGGGGCGCGGCGGCGCGTGATTGACTGTTGGCCGGAGGGCGAAGGCCGCGATGGCATACATTCTTGCGCTGGACCAGGGAACGACGAGTTCCCGCGCGATTCTGTTCGACGAGGCGGGCGCGATTGCCGGCGTGGCGCAGCATGAATTTCGGCAGTTCTATCCGCAGGCGGGCTGGGTGGAGCACGACCCGACGGAGATTTTGACGAGCCAGATGAGCTGCGCGGTGGAGGCGCTGGGCAAGGTGGGCGCGCGGCCGCGGGACGTGGCGGCGATTGGGATTACGAACCAGCGCGAGACGGTGGTGGTGTGGGAGCGCGCGACGGGCAGGCCGATTCATCCGGCGATTGTGTGGCAGGACCGGCGCACGGCGGCTTTCTGCGCGGAGCTGGAGGCCACGGGCGCGGGCGAGACGATTGGCGCGCGAACGGGACTGGTGATCGACCCGTATTTTTCGGCGACAAAACTGAAATGGATTCTGGACAACGTGGACGGCGCGCGGGCGCGGGCCGAGCGCGGCGAGCTGGCGTTTGGCACGGTGGACAGCTGGCTGATATGGCACCTGACGAGCGGCGTGCGGCACGTGACGGACGTGACGAATGCGTCGCGCACGCAGCTCTACAACATTGTGAAGGGCGAGTGGGACGCGGAGCTGCTGAAGTTGTTCAGTGTGCCGGAGAGCATGCTGCCGGAGGTTGCATGGTCCAGCGAAAAAGTGGGCGACGTGACGACGACGCTGGGGCTGGGCGGCATTGCGATTGCGGGCATTGCGGGCGACCAGCAGGCGGCGCTGTTTGGGCAATTGTGCTGGAGCGCGGGCGAGGCGAAGAACACGTATGGGACGGGATGCTTCCTGCTGCAGAACATTGGGACGACGTTTGCGCGATCGAAGCACAAATTGATTACGACCATTGCGGCCAGCGCGCAGAAGCGCCTGGAATATGCGCTGGAGGGGAGCATTTTTATCGGCGGCGCGGTGGTGCAGTGGCTGCGCGACAACCTGAAGTTGATTGGCTCGTCGGCGGAGGTGGAGGCGCTGGCGGCGGGCGTTCCGGATGCGGGCGGGGTGGTGTTTGTGCCGGCGTTTGTGGGGCTGGGCGCGCCGCACTGGGATCCGCACGCGGGCGGGCTGATGATCGGCCTGCGTCGCGATACGCAGCCGGGGCACATTGCGCGGGCGGCTCTGGAAAGCATCGCGCTGCAGGTGGCGGACGTGCTGGAGGCGGTGCACAGCGAGACGGGAACGCCGCTGGGGGCGCTGCGCGTGGATGGCGGCGCGGCGGTGAATGACCTGATGATGCAGTTCCAGGCGGACGTGCTGGGCGTGCCGGTGGTGCGGCCGCGGGTGACGGAGACTACGGCGCTGGGAGCCGCGTATCTGGCGGGTTTGGCGACGGGATTCTGGGCTTCTCCGGATGAGGTGCGCGCGAAGCGGCAGGGCGATACGCGCTTTGAGCCGAAGATGAGCAGCGAAGAGCGCGCGGCGCGGCGGACAAAGTGGCAGCGTGCCGTCGAACGCGCGAAGCACTGGAGCGAATGATGCATCGGGAAGAGATGGTGCGGCGCGTGAGGGAGCGCGCGGCGCAGCAGGAGCCGTGGGATATTGCGGTGATTGGCGGTGGCGCGACGGGGATGGGCGTGGCCGTGGACGCGGCGGCGCGCGGGCTGGACGTGGTGCTGGTGGAGGCTTACGACTTTGGCAAGGGCACGAGCAGCAGGAGCACGAAGCTGGTGCACGGCGGCGTGCGCTATCTGGAGCAGGGCAATGTGCCGCTGGTGATGTCGGCCTTGAAGGAGCGCGGGCTGCTGCGGCAGAATGCGCCGCATCTGGTGCATGACCTGGCGTTCGTGGTGCCGAACTACTCGTGGTGGGAAGCGCCGTTTTACGGGATCGGACTGAAGCTGTATGACATGCTGGCGGGCAAGTACGGCTTTGGCGCGAGCAAGGTGCTGAGCAAGGAAGAGACGCTGGAGCTGCTGCCGGCGTTGGAGCCGGAGGAGCTGCGCGGCGGCGTGATTTATTACGACGGGCAGTTTGACGATGCGCGGCTGCTGATTCATTTGGCGATGACGGCGGCCGAGCAGGGCGCGACGGTGGTGAATTACTGCCCGGCGACAAGGCTGCTGCGCGATGCGGAAGGCTATGTGAACGGGCTGACGGCGCACGACGCGGAGACGGGCGAGGAGTTTGCGATACGCGCGAAGGTGGTGGTGAATGCGACGGGCGTGTTCACGGATGCGATTCGGCGCATGGCGGACGCGGAGGCCGAGCCGCTGCTGGTGACGAGCCAGGGAATTCACCTGGTCTTTGACCGCTCGTTCCTGAAAGGCGAGACGGCGCTGATGGTGCCGCGCACGAGCGACGGGCGCATTCTGTTTGTGATTCCGTGGCACGGGCATGCCGTGGCGGGGACGACGGATACGCCGCGCGATGCGCCGAGCGTGGAACCGAAGGCGCTGGAAGAAGAGATTGAGTTCATCCTGGAGACGGCGGCGCGCTACCTGACGCGGCCGCCGACGCGCGCGGATGTGCTGGCGGTGTATGCGGGGCTGCGGCCGCTGGTGAAGGGCGATGGCAAGACGGCGGCGCTCTCACGCGATCATGTAATCCACGTGGACGCGAGCGGACTGCTGACGATTACGGGCGGAAAATGGACGACCTACCGGCACATGGCCGAGGACTGCGTGGACCACGCGATTACGCTGGGGCGGCTGCGGGACGAGCCGTGCGCTACGCGCAATCTGCGGATTCATGGCTACCTGCGCGAGGCGGAAAAGCTGGGCAGCCTTGAGGTCTATGGCTCGGATGCAGAGGCGATTCGCGCGCTGGCGCGGGAACCGTCGCTGGGCAAGCGGATGCACCCAGCGCTGCCGTATATCGGCGCGGAGATGGTGTGGGCGGCGCGGAGCGAGATGGCGCGCACGGTGGAGGATGCGCTGGCGCGGCGGACGCGGGCGCTGTTTCTGAATGCGCGTGCGGCAATGCGAATGGCGGAGCCGGCGGCAAAACTGCTGGCGGCGGAGCTGGGCCGCGACGAGGCGTGGATTGCGGCTCAGGTGAAGGAATTCCACACGCTGGCTGCGCAGTATTGCGTGGAATGAGCGCGCAGGCGCAGACTGCGAAAAAGGAGGACGCGATGGATAAGGCTTGTTCGCACATTGCCGATCACGTAAAGCGGGTGAAACCGCTGACGAAGGGCTGCGAGGAGTGCCTAAAGACAGGCGACACGTGGGTGCACCTGCGGATGTGCCTGGAGTGCGGGCACGTGGGCTGCTGCGACTCGTCAAAGAACCGACACGCGCGTGCGCATTTCCACGCGACGCAGCATCCGATTATCCAGAGTGCGGAGCGCGGCGAGGACTGGCGCTGGTGCTACGTCGACGAGACGTATTTGTAGCAGCGCTTGAATGGAGGGCCGCTCAGGCCATTTCGAGCGCGAGGGTTTTTGAAGCGGCGTCGAGCTTTGTGATTTTGAAGGTGCGGACCTGGCCGTCGCGGAGCGCCTCAGGCGCGGCAGAGGCTGCGGGAGCGTTGCCTTTCCAGCGCGCGCTGAGCATGGAGGACAGCGAAGAGAGATCGGCCCTGGCTTCGGAAGAGGCTGCGGATGGGTTTTCCGATGCGGCCGGCGCGGCGGTGGAGCCGGATGGAATGCGGCAGTGGGCGTGGATGCCTTCGCCGAGTTCGATGACGGCCTGCGCGGCGGAGACGCTGACGACGCGGCCGGAGACTTGGTCGCCCACCTTGTGCTCGGCGAGGTACTCGTCAATGCCGGTGGGGATGAGCTGCTTGATGCTGAGCTTGAGCTGGCGTTTTTCGGGGTCGAGGGCGAGAACCTGAGCGTTGACGACCTGGCCGACGTGGAGCGCCTCCGAGGGATGGTTGAGGCGGCGGTCGGCAACGATTTCGCTGATGTGGACGAGGCCCTCGACGCCCTCGGCGAGCTGGACGAATGCGCCGAATTTGGTGAGGCGCGTGACGGGGCCCTCCATGCGCGAGCCGGCGGGGAAGCGCGCGGGGATTTCGGACCAGGGGTCGGCGACGGTCTGCTTGAGGCCGAGGGAAAGGCGACGCTCTTCGGGCTGAATCGCGAGGATGACGGCTTCCACCGAGTCGCCCTGCTTGAGCAGATCGCTTGGATGACGAACCTTCTTGTTCCAGGCCATTTCGGAAACGTGAATCAGCCCCTCGATGCCGGGCTCGATCTCGACGAATGCGCCGAAGTCAGTGAGGCGCGCGACGGTGCCGCGGACGCGCTGGCCGGATTGATACTTCGTGGCAACATCCTGCCAGGGCTCGGGCTGGAGCTGCTTGAGGCCGAGGGAGATTTTGCCGGAGTCGGAATCGATTTTGAGGATGCGGACCTGGAGCTGCTGGCCGACGGAAAGAACATCTTCAGGTTTGGCGACGCGGCTCCAGGCGATATCACTGACGTGGAGGAGGCCGTCGAAGCCGCCGAGGTCAAGGAACGCGCCGTAAGGCATGAGGCTGCGGACGGCGCCGGTGAGCACGTCGCCGGGCTGGAGCGTGGCGAGCCGGCCGTGAGCCTCGGCGCGGGCCTGCTCCTCGAGGACCACGCGGCGATCGACGACGACGTTTTCGTCGGTGACGTCGAGCTTGGTGATGCGGCAGGTGATTTCCGTGCCGACGAGTTTTTCGAGCTCGGCTGCGTCGTGGGTGCCGCTGCGGCTGGCGGGCATGAAGGCGCGCACGCCGACGTCCACGGTGAGGCCGCTTTTGATGACGCCGGTGACGGTTCCGACGACGGCGAGCTTCTGCTCGAATGCGGCTTCGAGAGCCGTCCAGTCGCGGGGCTGGGCGACGCGGAAGCGCGAGAGCTCGTAGTAGCCCTCCTCATTGCGGCCTTTAACGGAGACGAGAACGGTGTGGCCGGGCTGGACGGCCGCGGCGTTGTTTTCAAACGCGGAGAGGGGCAGCACGCCTTCGACCTTGTAGCCGATGTCGAGGAAGACCTGCTCGGCGCCGACGGAGACGACGGTGCCCTCGAGCTGGCGCGCTCCCGGTTCGGACTTGTGGGTGTGGCTATGTTCGAAGTCGCGGAGGAGATCGGCGAAGTCTTCTTCCGGCTCCGCAGCGGGCTCGGGTTGCGGCGCGGATGCAGGTGTCGACTCGGCCACAGGCGCGGGCTCGGGCGCAGGCTCGGCGGCCACTTCGGCGGACGGCTCAAATGCGGGCTGGGTGGATTCCGTTGCGGGCGTGGGAGGGAGTTCCGGGGTGCCTTCGGTGGTCATGGCGGTCGAGACCATTGTTTCATGGCCGACCGGGCACGATGCCGGGCGCGAAGCACCCCGGACGAACGCGGCGCGAGGCGAGGAAGCGCCTAGGGAAAGCGCGTGACCTTGGGCGTGACGCGCGGATGGATGGAGGTGGGTCCGCCTTTGTCGTCGATGACGTTGGAGATTTGGCCGAGGCGGCCGAGGGCGACGGTGATGATGTGGTGGAAGACGACGCCGGGCGTGCGCGGTGTTTCAATGGCGCGGGTGAGGGTGACGTTTGGATGGTAGAAGACGCTGTAAATGCCCAGGCCCCAGGCTTCGTGCGTGGTGACCGAGTCAGCGACCTTGTAAGAGGCCCAGCCGTCGACGCCGGGCGCGCTGGAGTAGCTCTTCTGGTCGGGCGGATCGTAGGGAATTTCGGATTGGTAGAAGTAGGTGCGGCCGTGGTTGCCGTTCCACAACACCTGGAACTGCTGGTGGTGCTCGACGAAGAGGCCGTAGGCGGTAACGCGGTCGCCGTTGACGACGAGGCCGTTGAGGCTGATGTTGCGGGACCAGCCGACGCCTGCGCCGTGGTCGGCGCGCCAGATCCAGGTGTGGTCAATGAGGGTGTCATTGCTGTTGACGAGGAGATTGATGCGGGTGCTGCCGATGCCTGCGCCGCCGACGCGGAAGAAGACATCGTGGAGGCAGATGGGATTGCGGGCGTGATCCGCGTGGCTGCCGCTGGGGCCGACTTCGAGCAGGACGGGAGATTCCCTGGGGCCCGCGTCAAAGAGGATGCCGGCGATTTCGATGCCGTCGGCGTCGGCGGTGATGAGGGCGGCGGTGCCGTTGACGGGACGGAGCGTGGCGAAGCCGAGGCCGAAGACGACGGTATCCGGCCGCGTGACGCGGATGGGCTCCGTGAGGTCGTAAATGCCGGGCGTGAGAAGCAGATTTTTGCCCTGGGCGAGCGCGGCGTTCAGGTTTGCGGCGGTGTCCGCGCCGGCGTGGGCAATGTAAAAGCTGCTGAGGGGAAGGTCGCGGCCCGGCGTGGAGCCGGAGTGCCAGGTGATGCCGACGCTGTTGTGCTGGAGGGCGGGCATGCGAAGGCTCCAGTTGCCGCGCGCGTCGACCTGGAGGAAGGGCTTTTCCCGGATGACGGGGGTGCGGGCGATTTTGGTGAAGGGCGGCTGGGGCCACTCGCCCGCGGGCGGGTTGGGCACGCCGACGAAGACCATGTTCCAGTTGGAGCCGGTCCAACTTTTCCACTCGCTGTTGCGGGAGATCCACTGCTGCTGGGATCCGGAGTCCACGTTGCCGTCGATGAGGGAGTCAGACATCCAGCCGCCGCTGGCCCACCCGCGATTCTGGTGGAGGACGAGATTGCCGCGGACGTGCATGCGGCGGAAGGGCGCGGCCTGGGAGACGGCCCATTGCATGGTGCCGCCGGCGGGAACGACGGTGAAGCCCTCAACGGCGCGCCAGAAGGTGCAGGTGGCGTTGTTGTGGGGGTGGGTCGCGTCGGCGTGGATGTTGCCGGTGAGGACGGTCGAATCTGGCGAGACGCCGAGGCCGAGAACCTGCGTGTAAAAGCCGATGGGGACATTGACGTGGTAATGACCGGGAAGAAAGAGCAGCGCGTACCGCTCCGGACCGAACTCGCTGTGCTGCTGGAGGCCGTAGACCTTGTCAATTTGCTTTTGGATCTGCGCGGCGGGCATGGACGGGCGGAAGATGAGGACATTGGGACCGAGAGCGGGCGGCGCGGCGGCAAGGGCGGCGCGGGAAGCGAGCATTCCCGAGAGAAAAATGAAAGCTGTGAGGGCGAAGCGGACCCGGCGAAGCGATTGAGACGGCATTTTATTCCCCTGTTTCAAGTACGCGTTCCAGCGTACGCCATTCGCGCGGGGTGATGAAGCAGGCGCGGAGGGTTTCCGGTAGGCTTGAGGCATGACGATTTTTGACGAGCGTAAGGCCGAATTGGAGAGGTACGAGTTCATGATGGGCGCCGAGCGGGGACGGCTGGCGGTGGCGCTGGATCTGCTGACGGACGCGCTGATTCTTGTGGGCCAGCACGGGGTCTATTGCACCGCGGCGCGGAATCCGCAGAAGCCGGCGCTGGATTTGCAGGCGGTGTTGGGCGGAATGGAAGGCGCGAAGGAGCTGATCCAGAGCGTGATGGAGGAGCTGCGCGCGCGGCGCGAGGCGGAGCGGGCGGCCGAAGCGGCGGGTGGATGAGGTGAGCGGCAGGAGGAAGGCGGTGGGCGCCAAAGTACGTTATGCTGAAAGAGCGCGCCCGTAGCTCAGCTGGATAGAGCGAACGCCTCCGGAGCGTTAGGTCGGGAGTTCGAATCTCTCCGGGCGCACCATACTTTCGAGAGCCCTGGCCGGGGCGAACCCACGGACAAACGATGCGGCAGCAACGAGCGCAATTGGCGCGGAACGGAACGCGCGCTGGACTTGGCCGGCAACGCGTCGAATAGCCTAGACTTGGCCTGAGCGGGGAGTCGGCCCGGACCGCGAGAGATGCCGTGGCCGCACAAGGAGCGCATGCATTTCCATCTTGGATTGGACGCAGGCAACATTCTCTGGATCCTGACCTTTGCGGCGCAGCTGGTGCTGCTGGTGGTGCTGATGGGCAGGGACCACGCGAGGCGGTTTCCGTGGTTCACGGCGAGCATCGCGGTGATGGCGCTGCGGCTGCTGACGGCAAAGCTGCTCTCCGGCCGTCTGCCGCAAATCACGCTGGCGACGATTTTTATTGTGATGGCGGACGTGACCGCGGTGCTGGCGGTGGGCGTGCTGATCGAGATGGGCCGGCGCACCTTTGTGGGGGCGAGCCGGCGGGGCTGGAGCCTGGGCGTGCTGGTTGCGGCGCTGCCGGGCATTGCGGTGGTGGCGCTGTGGGGACCCTGGCCGGCGTGGAGCACGCTGACGGCGCACTCGGAGATGGCGCTGCTGGGGCTGGGCCAGCTTGTGGCGCAAAAGCTGGGACTGTTTGCCGACGTGGCGACGCTGGGGCTGTGCGTCCTGGTGGTGCTGCTGGGGCGGCGCTACGGCACGGGGCATCGCTCGCATCCGCAGCAGATTGTGATCGGGCTGGCGACGGCGGCGCTGTCGCAGATTGGCGTGCAGGTGACCTGGCAGATTATCGCCCGGTCGGCCGCGCCGCATTCCATGGCCGAATATCAGCAGGTGCTGGCGCTGCGGGATCGACTGTACGACGCCAACAGCGCGGTGTATATCGCCGTAATCCTGTGGTGGATCGTCTGCCTGTGGTTCGAGGAGCCGGGCAACGGCCCGGCGGCCGAGGAAGGCGCGGGCGAGGATTCCGGCAATCATTTCGGCAGCGCTGGCGAAGGCTCGGCTGCAGCCACGGGCATGCCGGCAGAGTAAGCGCTGCCCTCCAGCGCAATCGAGGCCTCCGGGCTAAACCGCGAAGTCAATAAATCCGCGCTCGGGATTGGTGGAGATCAGGCGTACGGTGAGCCGGTCGCCCACGTCCAGGCCCTTGCCGCCCTGCACGAGCATGCCATCGACATGCGGATCGAGGGTGCGGACGAAGGTTCCGTATTTGTTGACCCCGGTGACAATGGCCGGAAAGGACTGGCCGATGCGTGGATGGAGGACGACGGCGGCGATGCGCTTCTGCATCTCGCGCTCCACGTGGCGAGCGCCGTCTTCCATCAGCGTGCATCGCTGCGCAATGGCGTCGAGGTCAGAGGGCGAGTAAGGCTGCGGAGAGCCGCCGAGCGAGGCCTTGAGGATGCGCTGGGTGACCACATCCGGGAAGCGGCGATTGGGCGCGGTGGAGTGGGTGTAATCCTGCACGGCGAGGCCGAAGTGGCCGGGCGAAACTTCGCCGGGGCGGAGGAGGACGTATTCGCCGGGGCCCATGAGCTTGACGATGGTGAGCGAGAGATCAGGAAAGTGGTCGGGGTCCTTGCGCTTCTGCGCGAGGAGAAAGTCATTCAGGGCCTTTGAATCGGGCTCAGCGGGAAGGGTGACGCCGAGGCCGGCGGCAACCTGCACAATGCGGTCCCAGCGTTTGGGCGTGCGCACGACGCGGCGGATGGAGGGGACGCGCGCTGAATCAAAAAGTCTTCCGACGACGCCGTTGGCCGCGACCATGAACTCCTCAATGAGCGAGGTGGCGCGGTTTTTCTGAAGGCTCGTGATCTCGACGGCCTGGTCGGCAAGCATCACGGGGCGTGTTTCAATGGTCTCAAGATCGAGCGCGCCGTGCTGGAAGCGGCAACCGACCATGCGCTGGGCGGCGGAGTCCTGCAGCTTGAGCTGCGCGGCGAGGTCGGCACTGGCGGCGACTTTTTGCGGTGCGGGCGCGGAGCCCTGCAGCCATGCGCCGACGGAGTTGTAGGCGAGCTGGGCGCGGTTGTGGACCAGAGCGCGGTAGGCCTTGCCGTCGTCCACGCAGCCGGCCGCGTTCACGGTGAATTCGATCACCACGGCGGCGCGATCCTGATTCTCATTCAGCGAGGTGATGCCCTCAGAGAGCTCGGCGGGCAGCATGGGAAAGACTTTGACGCCGGTGTAGACCGAGGTGGTTTCGCTGCGGGCGTGGGCGTCAAGAACGGTGCCGAGGGTGACGCGCGAGTCGACGTCGGCGACGCCGACCAGGACCCGGATGCGGCCGTCCGCAAGCTGCTCTGCCCACTCAATCTGATCGAGATCTTTGGAAGTGTCGTTGTCAATCGAAGACCACAGCAGCGCACGGAGATCGGTGAATCCGCTGGCGGCGGCAGGCTGCGGCTGCGCCTGAATGGCGGCGACCTGCGCGTCGGCTCCGGCAGGGAAATCGGGCTGGAAACCGTGCTCCAGCATAGTGGCACGGGCCGCGGCGATGAGGTTGAAGTGGAAGGGGTGCGGGGATTGCATCGAATGCGGGCTCCTGAGCAGCGAAGAGCCAGCCTAACACGGCGGACGACATGCGCGTGGAACGCAAGAGGGCGGCCGGCGAAGGCTGCCCCGCGAAGAAAAGCGTGGGCAACGGCAAAGGCTACTGGATTCCGAGGTCGGTGAGAACCTTGGGCTTGGCTTCGTCCACGGCGAGCAGGTTGTGGCATACCGAGCAATCCTGCGGGATGGTCTGGCCGCCCTTGGAGGTGTGGCTGCCGTCGTGGCAGCGGAAGCAGCCGGGATAGGCCATGTGGCCGAGGTCATTGGGATGGGTTCCCCAGGTGACCTTCATAAAAGGAAAGACGTTCTGGCTGTAGAGGGCAACGAGCGCCTTCGCCGCCTGATCTACCTGCGCCCGCTGGCCGCTCCATACCTGAGGAAAACGCGAGCGGTAGAAGTCGTCCAATCCTGAGGTGATCTTCGTCGCAGCCTCCTCCTGTGAGGAGTAGGCAGCCTGAATGAGAGAGAGGCCCTCTTTATGCACAAAAGGCAAGGATGCGCTCGGACTGCCCATGGCCATGTCCTTATCGAGCGCCCTTTCCGGAGTATCAAAGGAATGTGCCGCGCGGTTGTGGCAGTCGATGCAGTCCATGGTTCGCCATTGACCTTTGATCGGGCCCTTTGTGCCTGCTTCGACAAACTCGGTGGATGAGCCGTCCGGGTTCACCTTGCGAACCCAGGGGATGGTCTGGTGGTCCGTGTCAGTGGAGATGTATTCAATATTGCTTGAGTGGGCGCCGTGGATTCCGCTGAGATGACCGAAACGATCGCGGCCGCCGACAAACATCAGCACCGCGGTTTGCGTCATGGAGTTCTTTTCGTCGTCGGCATAAGTGGTCTCGACCACAAGCTTGTTGCCGATGTAGGTATTCGGGTTGTGGCAATTCAAGCAGGTGGCGCGCGCGGGCGGGACTTTATCGTCGGCCATGATGGGCCGCGGGTAGTTATGGAATATCACCATGAGAAGCTGTTTGGTCCCGTTCACCTTGGCGTGAACGAAACCGGGGAAGCCCGCTGCAATATGGCACTGCGTACAGGCCACGCCGGAGTGCGAGGAGACATGATAGGCGGCCCACTCGGGAGCCATTACATGGCAGGCCTGGCCGCAGAAGCTCGGTGTATCCATATATGCGACACTGCGATAACTTGCGGTGCCAACGATGACAAAATTGATGAACGTGGCTACGAGCACAAAGTGGATGCCGTGCAGAAAGGCGGGCGAGCTGAAATCGACCGCGGGATAGATGGATGGAACCTGGCCAAGCGCTTTGAGATGCCGGCGTCGCAGGAAAATTCCGAGCGGGATGAGAAGCAGGCCGAGAACAAAGAGACCCGGCAGAATGAGATCAACAATAATGCCCAGGTACGGGTTATCCGAACCGCTGTGGCCAGCGAACTGAACCACCCAAAAGCCAATGAGGGTGAGAGCGGACGCCGTGGTGATGGCGCCGCCGACCAGGCTGATGGGGTTATTGCCGAAAAACAGAGCCGGCCGAATCCAATTCTCGCGAAATTTTTCAAACATGGGCAGCAACCCCCGCAGCTGAAATGGAGAGCCCGCCGGAGCCGGCGGGCCGCTTGATGCCTTCTACCCCAGCGAGCGGAAGTACTCCACGACTTCCTTGACCTGGGCGTCGGAAAGGCCGGTGACGGGCCGCATCTTGCCCTTGCCCTTTTTCACGGTATCTTCCATCTGGGCCACGGAGAGCTTCTTCATGGCGGGGTCATTGGCGGCCTTTACGCCCAACATCTTGACCATGCCCGCGCTGGGTACGCCCTTGGTGCCGTGGCACATCTGGCATTTGGATTTGTACACGGCCTCGCCGGAAGACTGGGCGAAGGCGAGCGAGCCGGCCATGCAGAGTGCCGCGGCCAGCAGGACAAACGAGCGAATGGTGTTTTTCAATGCGAGACTCCTTGAGCGTGGGGGCAATCAGCGCTGCGTTCCGCGGCTGCCGGTGAAATGGTCTTGCGTCTTTGCAATTCCGTCGGGCTTGCCGAATGACGGGTCCTGCACTGGGAATCATAACTCCGTCCGGTCGCGCCGAAGCAAAACGCCGATTGCAGGAGCGGGAAGCTTCACCCGTTGAGCCGGTCCGGTAAAAAAAACCTTGCGATTGTGCCGCGGCCATGAAAAGGAGCTGCCGCGGCAGGACGAAACCTGTGCGAATACAAGCCGGGGATGAACCTGCAAAAGCCGCATTCGGCCCACTCCGCGGTTTCTTTCAAGTCAAAGCCCTGGGTTTAGAACTCGTAGTGCAACCCAAGGGTTACGTTGTTTGCGTGGAAGTTCCGCGGGGCGGTCAACCCGTAAGCCGGCCCACTCATCGCGGTATTCGGCAAGGAACTGCAAGGTACAACCGGCAGGGGGCCGGTTTGGCCCACCGTAAGGGCGGGGTTGTCGTTGCAATACTCCGCGCCGGAACGACCACCCTCGCCATAGCCGTAGAAATTGTACTCGCCCTTCCAGATGAGCCCCTTGTGAACCGTCCACGCCACACTCACAAACGGAGACTGGTAGGTGGACACCATCGAACCATTGACGTCGCCTGCATCGGTGAAGAACCGGCTGCCATTCACAGCGCTGACGCGGTAGCCGAGATCGGAGTGGAGCTTGGTGACCGGGGAGAACGCGAGGGCCACCGATCCGAACTGCGTCGGAGCGTCCTCGAAATCCCTGGCCGGCCCGAAGAGGACGGTCTGCGCTCCGTGGCCGGCTGCCACAGGGCTACAAAGCTGTCCGCTCTGGGTTGCAGCCGCGGGCGCGATGGCGCCGCCCGGCAAGACACTCGCCGCACCCTGAAAGCAGACGTTGGTTGCCGTGTACACGTCGCTGTACGCGTAATTGACATCCAAACCGTAGTGCACGTTCGGCATCAGGTCCGCGCCCAGGCTCACGACACGGCTGTGATCCACATGATCGAGCGGGCCGACGGCCGACGGCGTGCCTGTGTTGTTCGTGTTGTCATGCCGTTCCAGGTCGTTATAGGCGCCTGAAACCGTCGCCCACGGCTTTGGCCTGTACAGGGTATGGATCCTGTAGCGCTGGGTTTGCCGCGGAGCAACGGGAGTGAAGACGTTATCGTCGTAAAGTATCTCCACGCTTCCGCTCAGTTCCCAGTTGCTGGTGGGGCGCAGGGCGACGTTGAAGATTCCGCCGTTCTCGTCAATGTTGGTCACCGAACTGGAGGGACCGGTCGCCGCGTCTTGAACAATGCTGTGCGTGCGGTAGCGATAGGTGAGCGAGAACGTGGCGCGCGCCGTCGCATCCCACATCACCGTCGCGTTATTGATTACAAACTTCTGACCGAAATACTCGTACGCCGGCGTGCCGATCGCGGCGCTGCCTGAAAAGGTCGACCCGGTATTGGTGGTAGTGGTCGAGGTCAGTCCCGTGTAGTTGATGGTTTCCTCGCCCGCCGTCGTGGGCACCGTCACGGTGGTCCCGCTCGTGAACTCGGCGGTTCCCGGCTGGTGAACGTTCCAGTAACTCACCTGTTCGGCGATGCTGACGGTCTTGCTTACCTGCCAGATGATGCCGTAATCGGCGTCAATCGCCTGGCGCCTGGCGTTCGCGTAGGCCGCATAGTCGATCTCGCGGCTCGCTTTGTCCAGGCCCTGGAACGACTCGTAGTAATTCGGCATGTTCATATTCGCGTGGGTGTAGCGGATGTCGCCGTTCATCTCGACATTCTTGATGCTCGAGCTTTGCAGCCGGAAGATTTCGGAGGGGAAGATCTCGCGTATCGGCTGGGAGCGGAAGTAGCTGCTGATGACGTTGCACGCCGGATCAATGATGGGCGAGCCGCCGTTGGGATTGGCATAAAGAATCGTGGACGAACTAATCATGCTGCTGGCGTTGCAATTGCTGCTGGGGGCAAATGCGCCGGTGGTGCTGTTGTAGCCATACGGCAGGAAGCTCTGGTAGCTATCCAGCAGGGAGACCTTGGTTCCGTCCGCCTCCTGCACGGTGAGGTACCCGGGAGCCATGGTGAAGTAGGAGTCGCCCTTGTAGTGGTCGATCTGCTCCTCAAAGGTCAGCTTGGTGCCTTGAACGGGTTTCCAATCGACCCCTCCCGTAAAATCGTCCGTGCTGTTGCGCTGGAATTCCTGGAGCAGAACTTCAGATCCGGCCACCGAATTGCCACTCGGGGTGAGGCTCGGCCCCTGAAAGATGTTCTGCGAATAACCGAAGCGGAAGGTCACCTTCGACAGCGGCAGCAGCGTCAGATTGGTGTCTGTCATGCGGCGCACGGTGTTAAACATGAACGGCGATTGCATCACCTGCGGCCATGCATACGGAGTCGTCGACCCGCTGATGGGAATCGAATACCCGCCGGAAATGCCCGGATTGCCAAGCAGATCGTAGTCAAAGTACTGGCGATCACGGCGGAAGATGCCGGAGAACTCGTAGAGCTTTCCCTTGATCACGTCCAGCGTGGCAAAGTTGTTGGGATCTCCGCCAAAGCCGCTGCTGAAAGCGGAGAGATGATCAAAGAGTGGATGTTTGTTGTCCGGGAGGGCCCGCATCTCAAACGTTTGGCCCAGCATGCGCGGGCCGGAATGCAGGTTGACCAACGTGTCGTACATGCTATTACTGCCCGTGACGTTGGCCATGTGCCCGCCCAGATCCACGCTTTGATGGACCGAGTAGCCTGCGGGAACGACCGGCTCTGTCGTAGGAGTGGAATCGGGAATGGCTGGAGTCGTATTCTGGGCGACCGCCGTACCTGTCATCATGACTAGAGCGGCCACGGCCAGTCCGCCGGCGACTCGCCGGAGCCTTGCAGGATCCTGCTGCCTAGCCGATAGCCAAGAATGTAAGCCGAATCTCTTCATCTGAAGCCTCACTTGAAAACCTTGCTCGCATTGAGACCTTTAGCCTTGTGTGCAATGTCCGGTTGAGAGTTGGGCCGCGCCGTTCATGCGCCGAAGGACGCGGCACAGATCCAAAACCATTACCGGAGAAACGCCGGATTCAGGTTCGAACCATGAATGTAGGTGTGGCAGCTGGTGCACGGCACGCTATCCGCCGATCCCTGGCTCATCCCGTGCACCGTGTCAGCGGACACGGCACTGTGGCACTGCTGGCACAACACGTTGACGTTGGGCATGTTCAGGAGCCGGGCATTCTGGGAGCCGTGCGGCGTGTGACATGCCAGGCATCCCTCGGCCTTGACCGGGGCGTGCTCGAACACGAAAGGTCCTCGCACCTCTGTGTGGCACTTGGTGCAGATCATGTTTTGGTCGGCGGTTGAGCGCAGATTGTTGTTCCCGAAAGTGCCATGGACGTCGTGGCAGTCGTCGCACTTGACCAGGCCTTCATTCACCTTGTGGTGGAAGGGCATGGAAAACGCCCCCTTCACATCGGTGTGACACTGAAAGCAAAGTGTGGGCTCAGAAGCCTTCAAAAGCTTTGCATCAACCTTGCTGGCGTGAATGCTGTGGCAACTGATGCAGCTGAGGCCGGCCTTGGCATGCGGAGAACGCAGGAAATTGGGATGGGTGCCCGCATGGCAGCTGAGGCACGTTTCGTTCACCTGTTTGGCGGTGGCCTTGGCTGGATCAAAAATCTTGGTCGGATCGCCGCCTGCGTCCACGTGGGCCTTGCCGGGACCGTGGCAGCTTTCGCAGGTGATGCCCTTGCCGCCATGTTCGAGCACCAGGCGCGCATGCGGATTGTTGGCGAAGCTCTTGCCTTCGTCGGTATGACAGGTGACGCAGGTTGCCTCACCCACATACTGGCCCGCGTCTGCCTTTGCGCCGGAGGATTTGGCTGCCTGAGCCGGAGCCGTGGTTGCGCCGGCACCCAGCAGGCCCGCGCCCAGCAACAGCAGGAAAAAGACGCGCGACCCCGGGAATCCTCTCGGGGCTGCCTTACGGAGCGAATGCTCTACTGGCCCAACCTTTCGCATCGAAAACCACCTTAGGAGCTCTTTTGCGCGCCCTGCCGCGTGGACGCCGAACCCCGCTGACCTTAATTAACCTTTGAAACAAGTGCGTGCGGCAGATTCGTTCGTTTCCTTGCCGGCTGGCTCCCGTCCGTGCGGAGTCCTTTTGCCTGCCTCATGGTATGCATTCTTCCGTAAGTTCACGGTGATGTTCGTCACAGGCGGAGAAGTCGCGCGTTCTGCGTCTCTGCTTTTGAAACACGGGCGGGCGCAGCGGCCATTTTGGTCCCGATCCGGGAGCCCGGAAAGGCCCTCGCGGCCGGCCCGGAGGATTGCGTGAGCCCGGTCACATCCCTTGCGGAAGAAACGGGCCGAGACTGAGGAAGGAAGAGATCTTCTTCCGGAAGACCGGAGCGTTCCCTCGCCCGCGGCGGCCGCCGAAAACGGCTATCTGCCGGGCGAGGATGCACGTTTGTTGGCGGGCAGGCCAGATTGATGACCGAAGCAAGGATTGCCGAAGGCCCACGAAAGCGCAGCAAGCGCGGCGGAGTGATGCTGCCGGAGGGCTGCGCGGCCTGCTCGCGACGCCGACCGGGATGGTTCTGCACGCTGGGCAATGCGGTGCTGGCGGAGCTGGATATGACCACAAGCTCGATTTCGCTTCCCGCGCAGGCCCCGCTCTTTCGCGAAGGGCAGGAGGCGCGCTGGCTTTATCTCATCTGCGGCGGCTACATGAAGCTGACGACCTGCGGCACGGGGGAGCGGGAAATGATTGTGCGCGTGGCCGGACCGGGATCGGTGCTGGGGCTCTATGCCGCGCTGGCGCACGGAGCGTATGAGGTCTCCGCCGCGTCTCTGACCACCACGCAGCTTCGCACGGTGGAGCGGGCACGGTTCCTGGCCTTTCTGCGAACCCATAAACAGGTCCAGTTGCGCGCAGTGCAGTGCATCTGCCAGGAGTACCGTTTTGCGCTGCAGGACGCCTGCCGCATCGCGCTGGCTGAAACCGTGGCGGCGCGGCTGGCGCGGCTGCTGCTGGAGCTTGGCCACCAGATTGGCGAAGCGGCAGCGGGCGACCAGTTTCAGTTTCCCGTGCTGCTGACGCACGAGGAGATGGCCTCCATGGCCTGCACGACGCGCGAAACGGTGACCCGCACGCTCGGCCAGTTCCGCAAGGACGGCTGGATCGCGATTGAGGACGCGCTGGTGACGGTGCGACGGCCGGAGCGGCTGCAAGCGCTCATCTAGCGCCTCTGCGGAGGACTTTCCACCGGCGGGGTCCCCCGGACCTGCATTCCCGCATGCGAGCCGCTATCATTGAGAACAGGGAGTGTGTGCCTGCGCATGACGCGAATCCTTGCCTGCTTGATTGCCCTTCTGTTGTGCGGCGCGGCCGCAACGCCGGTGCGCGCGCTGCAATCCCCGGCGTCCACGGCCGCAACCACGACGGCCTCGCCCGAGGTTCAAGAGTTCCAGAAGATCGAGGACGCGTGGTCGAAAGCGATCAACGAACGCGACGAGTACGGGCTGGAGCTGGTGCTGTCGCCGCTGCTTGTGGAGGTTTCGGCCGCGGGAGAAATTTCCACGCGGGACCAGCGCGTGGCCGACCTGCTGAGCAGCACGGACAAGACGCTGCACCTGGAGCAGCGCGTGATTACGGTGCGGATGCTGGGCGACGTGGCCGTGGCCAACGGAACCTATGTGCTGCACCACCAGGTGGACAACAAGCCAGCGGAAGAGAAGGGCGTGTTTACGCACGTCTTTCAGCGCTCGCACGGACGTTGGATGTGCATCAACGCGCAGCAGACGGCGGTGCGGACTGACTCGACCGAGAAGGGCAAGAAGGAACACGCGTCGCACTTCCACCTGCCGGGGATTCTCTCGCCAGACAGCAAGAAACACTAGCCGGGAAGACGCCTGACGCGGGCGCGGAACCGCCCTAGCTTGCGCGCCTGGCCGCCTGCAGGCGGATGGAGACGTGCACCAGCGAGAGCGCCGCGGGCGTGACGCCGGGAATGCGGCTGGCCTGGCCGATGGTGAAAGGGCGGATGCGCTCGAGCTTCTCGCGCATCTCGCGGGAGAGACCGCTGATGGCGCTGTAATCAAGCCACTCCGGGATGCGGACTGACTCGGCAGCCTTCAGCTTTTCAATGGACTTCTTCTGCTGGTCAAGATAGCCGGCAAATTTGATTTCGGTTTCGACGGCGCGGGCCTCGTTGCGATGGGCGGAGGCCAGCGCGCCGCCGTGCGCGAGATCCTCTGCAAGATCGGCCAGCAGGGGCTCAGCGGCAATGGCGGGCTGCATGGCGCGCAGAATGGGCTCGACGGCGACTTCAGGCCGCTTGAGCAGTTGCGCCCAGGTGAGTCCGGCGAGTGCGGGCAGCTCGGCGAGTCCCACTGCGGCGAGGCGTCTGGTGTCCACTTTGCCGAGGGTGAGCAGGCGATCGAGCGCGGCCATGCGCGCCTGCTTCTGCTCGTAGCCGGCCCAGGCCTCGTCGCCGATGAGGCCGAGGCGGCGGCCGTGCGCCGTGAGGCGGCGGTCGGCGTTGTCAATGCGCAGGTGGAGACGGAACTCCGCGCGCGAGGTGAACATGCGGTAGGGCTCGTTGGTGCCCTTGGAGATGAGATCGTCGATGAGGATGCCCGTGTAGCCCTCTGTCCGGTCCATGGTGAACGCGGGCTCGCCCTTGAGCCACAGCGCGGCATTGATGCCCGCCATAATGCCCTGGCAGGCGGCTTCTTCATAGCCGCTGGTGCCATTGATTTGGCCCGCGAGATAGAGGCCCTCCATGGACTTGACGCGGAGGGAGCGGTCGAGCTCGGTCGCATCCACCGAGTCGTACTCGATGGCGTAGCCGGGGCGCAGCATTTCCGCGTCTTCCAGGCCCGGAATGGAGTGGACCATCTGCCACTGCACTTCCATGGGCAGCGAGGTGGACATGCCGTTGATGTAGACCTCGTGGGTGTTCAGGCCTTCGGGCTCGAGGAAGAACTGGTGCTGCGTCTTATCAGGGAATTTGACGATTTTGTCTTCGATGGAGGGGCAGTAGCGCGGGCCCACGCCCTCAATGCGGCCCGAGTACATGGCCGAGCGGTGGACATTCTCGCGAATGATGCGAAGAGTCTCCGGCGTGGTGAAGGCGATGTGGCAGGAGACCTGCGGCTGGAGAATTTTTTTGGTGCGGAAGCTGAAGGGCGTGGGATCGGCGTCGCCGGGCTGCTCTTCGAACGTGTCCCAGCGGATGGTGCGGCCGTCGAGGCGCGGAGGCGTTCCGGTCTTGAGCCTGCACGTCCTGAGCCCAAGCGCCCGTAGCGCTTCGCCGAGAAGGACGGAGGCGGGCTCGCCCGAGCGGCCGGCGGCATAGCGCTCCTCGCCGCAGTGGATGAGGCCGTTGAGGAAGGTTCCGGTGGTGATGATGGTGGCTCCGGCCATCAGCTGGCGGCCATCGCGGAGCTTGAGGCCGAGGACGCGGCGGCGCGGTCGGGTGGGGCGCGGCTGCTCTTCAGAATCAGTGAAAGGCGATTCGCCGAATGCGGGCGCGTCGTCAAGGACGAGATCGACGACCTCGGCCTGGCGGATGTGGAGGCCGGGCTGGGACTCGAGCACTTCGCGCATTTTCACGCGGTAGAGCTGCTTGTCGCACTGCGCGCGCGGGCTCCAGACGGCGGGGCCGCGCGAGGTATTGAGCAGGCGGAACTGGATGCCGACGGCGTCTGCGACCTCGCCCATGATGCCGCCGAGGGCATCCACCTCACGGACAAGATGGCCTTTGGCGACGCCGCCGATGGCAGGGTTGCAGCTCATTTGGGCGATGAGGTCGAGATTCATGGTGATGAGCGCGACCTTGAGTCCCATGCGCGCGGCGGCCATGGCGGCTTCGCAGCCGGCGTGGCCCGCGCCGACGACGGCGAGGTCGTATTGCTCAGTGAACGGCATCTGATTTGATTGTACGGATTGAGCGCCTGAACCGCTGCCCTGCGCTGCCTTAATCCGCGCGCGATGCTAGGATGCAGGCAACGCATCGCATTCCGCCCCTTTCACTGGAGGAATTGCCGCATGGGCCCATCGAATCTGCACTGGGAGCAGGACCAGAACACCGGACCTGCCTCTTCTCCGCCCTTCCCCGCTGAGCGTCCCGAGCCTTCGCAAACCCCGGAAGAACTTGCCGAAGAGCACCGCAAGATTCGCCGCCTGCAGATGGTGGTGAACATGGTGATGCAGGTGATTGCGCAGGACCGGACGCTGACGGTGGACGAAGCCGCGGAGATGGTGGCCGACACGCGGCAGGCGGCGCTGGGAATGTTTCCTGACAAGGAGCTGGCCTTCAACCTGATCTTCTGGCCGCGGCTGCAGCGGCTGATGCGCGAGCGCTACCGGATGCAGTGAGGCGCCCGCGGTGCGGCAGGCGAGGCTTGCGCCGCAAAGGATCAAGCGCACGATTGAAAAGATTGCCTGGAACTACTTGTCCTGGTTGCTGGTGAGGCGGAAGGTGATGGTGCCCCAGAAGAGGCGGGCGCGCATTTGCACGGGCAGGTGGCGAGCATCGTCTGTGTACCAGATCCAGATGTTGCCGCGATTCTTGACGACGCCGGCGGCGGCGGTGGGCTGCACGCGGATGGTGTGGAAGGCGCCGAGGGGCGTGCGAATGAGCTCGCGGCCTTCCACCTTCATGGTGACCGGGACGTTGTGCACCGAGTCCACGATGGGGATGACGAAGCTTTGGCCGAGGACGAGCGGCTGCGAGGCGGCGTAGAACATGCCGGTGAGCAGATCAGTCATGCAGCCGGGCAGGGAGTTTTCGACGTGCTTGACGGCGCCGGTGACGAGGTTTTTCTGCTCAAGGATGGATTTGGACTGGGCGTAGTCAAGCAGGAGGGTGGAGTTGACCTGGCGGTGGCCCTCGACGGTCTGCTTGTTGAACTGGTAGGTGCAGGCGCGGGCGCGGTCGATGATGGATTCGAAGTGGTCACTGACGTGGAAGAGCAGGTTGATGGCGCCGATGGTTTCCGCCGTTGCGGTGATCTTCTCGCGGTCGCCCACCTGCTCGAGATGGACGACGGCGGTTCCGGCGGGAAAGACGCGCCAGTCGACCGAGTAGGTGAGGGTCTGCTTCTCAGGAAAGCTGAAGCCGGGACGCGGGGGCGCGAGCGCGGGAACCTGCTGGCCGAGGGCGGCGGCGGCCAGCGCGAGAGCACAAAAAAAGGTCGTCCCCGTCGTCCGCAGATTCACCGTGTGGCCATGCTCCTTAATAATTTTGGACTGAGTTCGAGGAAAAAGCTCACCGCAGGCCGTGCATCAGGCTGCCGACCAGCGGCCGCAGGACGAGCAACCCAAAGTAAAGCAATGCCGCACCTATAGCTGCATTGTACTCGCGGTGCCGGAGATAGAGCTCGAAGGAGAAGTTGCCGGAGGGCTGGCCGGAGCGTGCGGGCGTGAGCCGTGGCAGCAGCCGGGGAACGCGGCGGCAATAGGCGTCGAAACCAGGGAAGGTGGCGCGGAGGAAGCGTTCCTCCGAGGCGATGACGGGGACATAAATGACCAGAAAACCCGCGGCGAGGACCACGGCGACAGGCCAGCTCAACAGTGCGAGGGCGAAGCCGAAGGCGATGAGCATGGAGCCGAGATAGAGCGGGTTGCGGGTGTGCGCGTAGGGGCCGGTTTGAGTGAGCTCGCGGTTTTTTTTCACGTAGCCGGCGGCGTACCCGCGGAGCCACAGGCCGGGCAGGACGAGCGCGAGGCTCCAAGCCACGGCTTCCAGGCGCGGTGCGCGCCGCCAGAGCTCGAAGAGATAGAGCGCGGCGGCCAGAAAGCCCAGCGGAACGCGGATGCGGCGGGCGATGCGCTGCCAGCGGGTGATCCAATCCTGCGGCGGATTCGGCTGCGCGGCCTCCGGCGGCGGGCTTGTAGGCGGGGTGGTCATGGGGCGGAGGCCGGATTCGAATCTGGATTCAAATCTGGGGCGGACTCAGGATATAGCAGAGCCTCGGCGGCCTGAAGGACTTCCTCAATTTGGATGGTGAGGAGGCCTGCTTCGGGCTCAGCATGGCGGGTGTGGTCGCGGCGGCTGAGCGGGCTGCGCAGGACGCGAAAGCGCGTGGCGAAGGGGCCGTTGCGGCTGGGGTCCGTGGGGCCGTAGATGCCGACGACGGGGCGGCCGAGGGCGCAGGCGAGATGGAGCGGGCCGGTGTCTCCGGCGATGGCGAGCGCGATGCGGCGGGTGACGGCGATGAGCTGGGCGAGATCGCCGGAGAGCGGGACGGCGAAGGGGCCGGCGTGGGCGCGGATGGCCTCGGCCAGGGGGTGCTCGCCGGGGCCGATGTTGACGAGGACACGGAAGCCGCGCTGGACGAGGGATTTTGCGACGGCGGCGTAGCGCCCCACGGGCCAGCGCTTGGCGCCCCAGCCCGCGCCGGGGTTGATGAGGATGGCGGGGTGGCCGGGAGCCTCCGCAAAGAGCCGGTCGGCAAAAGATTCAGCCTGCGAATCGGCGGGGAGCAACGGCGCGACGTGCTGCAGTTCGTCGCCGGCCACGGCCGAGGCCAGTTCGAAGTCCTGCTCGATGACGTGTGCGCCAGTGGTGGCGATGCGGTCGGTGAAGAACCAGCGGGCGGCGCGCTCGCGGGGCTCAGACTCGCCGATGCGGCGGCGGGAACCGGTGAGGCGCGCGAGAACGGCGGAGCGCAGCGCGCCCTGCAGGTCGAGCACGGCATCATAGCGCGATGCGCGCAGGAGGCGGCGGAGTTCGGAAAGCTCACGAAGAGTCGCGGCGCGAAAGGGAGCGCGACGCCAGTCTTTCGTCGACGCAAAGTGGAGGCGATTGACGATGGGCTGGCGCGGATCAGGCTCTGTGATGTCGCGGCCCGGCGCATCAGAAGCGGAAAGCAGCGCCCGCCAGCGGGGCTCGACGAGCCAGTCAATTTGCCAGCCGGGATGCGCCAGGCGCAGCGCGGTAACGGCGGGCAAGGCGTGGAGAATGTCTCCCATGGCCCCCAAGCGGACCACCAGAAGACGAAACTTCGACTGGGCGTTGGACTGGGCGTGGGACTGGGCGTGGGACTGCGTTTGGGACTGCGTGTGCAAGCTCTGATTTTCTCACACGGGTTGCGCGGACGCCGCCGGAGCCAGCCGCGCGGCCAGCCAGTCCAGCGCGGCCGTTTCGTCTTCGAGCGCGACCTGGAGATGCACGGTGTGGAGCGGCAGATCGCCGCGCAGCACGCCGCCCAGCGAGCCCAGACGCGCGAGGTCCTTCTCCGTGGTGACGAGGGCCGTGGCTCCCGTAGCGCGGGCCGAATCGATGAGCCGGTAGCAGTCGGCCACGGCGTAACGGAAATGATCCTTGAAGGCGGTTTGCGTGGCTACGGTGAGGCCGGCGGCGCGCAGGCCGTTGAAAAACTGCGCCGGGCGGGCGATGCCGCAGAATGCGACTACCGGCCCATCAACGATGGGAACCTGCATGCGGCGGCTGAGCCGCCAGACGGGCCCCCGCCATCCCCACGCGCGCAGCACGGCTTCGAACTCTGGCTCCTCGGCGGGAATGACCAGGACATGCGCGCGGCGCACAGCCGAGTGGAATTCGCGCCGATTCCCGGCAGGCAGCAGCGCGTCCTGCCAGTCCTCACGGCTCAGCAGAACAATGTCCACGGTGCGAAGGAGGCGGCGATGCTGGAAGCCGTCATCGAGCAGGTGAACGCAGGGTTGCGCGGCATTCTCCTGAGGGATGTAGCCCTCGGCGAGCAGGCCGGCAGCGTAGCGCTCGGCGTCGACGAAGACGGGCACGCCAGTCTCGCGGGCGATGAGCAGCGGCTCGTCGCCGAAGTCCTCGGCCACGCCCTCGGGCCGCACACGCGCGGCGATGGAAGTGCGGCGGCCGTAGCCGCGGGAGAGAACGTCCACATAAAAGCCGCGGGCGGAGAGCAGGCGCGCAAGCTCGATGGTGAGCGGGGTTTTGCCCGCGCCGCCCGTGGAAAGACTGCCGATGCTGACGACCGGAAGGCGCAGCTCGCGCGAGGGCTCCCAGCGCGTTTCCGCAAGAAGATTGCGCCAACGCACGCCGGCCGCATAGAGCGGCACAAAGGGGAACATCCACGGGCGCCTCATGGCGCGACCTGTTCCGGGGCCAGCAGGGATTCAAGGGCGCGGAGGGTCCGTGCGGTTGCGCCGGATTGCTGCTCGAAGACCTGGCGTGCGCGCTCGCCCATGGCGCGCGAACCGTTGGAATCCGCGAGCAGCGCAATGAGCGACGGCGCAAGCTGCTCGTTGGGCGCGATGCGGATGGCGTCGTGCGCGCGCAGAGCGTCCACGATGGCGCGGAAGTTGGCGTAGTGCGGGCCCATGACGATGGGCACGCCGAACTGCGCGGGCTCAAGCGGGTTGTGGCCGCCGGTGGGAAAGAGGCTGCCGCCGACAAAGGCGACCGAGGCGAGCGAATAGACCGAGGCAAGCTCCCCAATGGAGTTGAGAAACACGATGTGGCCGGGTTGCAGCGGGGAGAGATTTGAGGCGGAAGACGCGGTCCACTCCGAGCGGCGTGTGACGCGAAGCCCGGAGGCGCGCAGCAGCTCAGCGACGGCGGCAAAGCGTTCTGGATGGCGCGGGGCGAGAACCAGGACGAGGTTGGGATCGGCGGCGAGCAGCGCGGGCCAGGCGGCGAGAAGCGCGGCTTCTTCGCCTTCCAGAGTGCTGCCTGCGACGACGAAACGCTGCGCGGGCGCGAGCCGGCGGAGAAGGTTGGAGATTTCGCTCTGCCCGGCGGCGCGGACGTCGAATTTGAGGTTTCCGGAGACGGAGACGCGTTCCGGCCGGCAGCCGAGGGCGCGCAGGCGGTCGGCGTCGGTTGGGCTCTGCGCCTGCACGCCGCTGAGACGCGCGAGCAGCGGACGCCAGAAGCGGCGCAGCCGGCGATAGCGCGGCCAGGAACGGTCAGAGATGCGCGCGTTGACGACGGCCACGGAAATGTCGCGGCGGAAGCAGGCGATGAGCAGGTTCGGCCAGAATTCGGTTTCCGCCAGGATGAGCATGCGCGGGCGCAGCGCGCGGATGTAGGCGCGGACGGCCCAGGGCAGGTCCAGTGGGCAGTAGAAGACGCGCTCCGCGCCGAAACGCTGGCGGGCAAGATGCTGGCCGGTGCGCGTGGTGGTGGAGATGAGGACGCGATGGCCGGGAAAGGCGCGGTCAAGCTCCTCCACAAGGCGGCTTATGGCCAGCACTTCGCCGACCGAGACGGCATGGATCCAGAGGACGGGCCGGGTCCCGCGCGCAGAGCGAAGCACGGCAGGAACGCAGCCGAGCCGTGCCGGAAGGCCTTCGCGATATTTGTGCGTGGTGGCCATGCGCCAGATCCACCAGGGGGCCCCCGCGACGAGGACCGCCAGTAACGCGAGATTGTAGACGAAGACCATCATCGTGCGTAACGGAATTTCCCTGCCGCCGGTCTAACCCTTGAATGATACAGTCACGTAGAACGATGAGGGCGTGGATTGCATTGCCGCTGATGGTGGCCTGCGCGGCGTTGCCGGCGCTGGCGCGCAGCCACAAGGCGCCGCCCGTGGAGCGGGCCACCACCTACGCGGATGTGGAAGTACACCAGCAGGAGAAGGTTGCAATTGCAGCCGAGCCCTTCGACACGATAGAAAAAGAATCGATCTTTCGCGTCGACTACCTGCGCCACGGTGTCATGCCCATCCGGCTGATCGTGACCAACCTCGGCGACCGGCCCATCAGCCTCCGCGACGCGCGCATCCTTTTCGAAACACCAGCCGGGGACATGATCCAGGCGGCGGAGCCCGAGGACGTGGAGCGCATGATGACGCGCAAGGAGCGCATGGGCCGCAAGATTCCCATGCCGGGGCCGATTCCGTCTATCCACCTGAAGCCGAAGGGCAGCAACAAGGAAATCGAAGCGGACTTCGACCAGTTTGAGTATCAGTCTCTGGTGGTGGAGCCGCACACCACGCGCGCCGGCTTCCTGTGGTACGACGTCTCGGACCTCGACAACCCGCTGCACGGCGCGAAACTCCACCTGGAGCAGCTGCGCAATGCTGACGGGCACCAGCTGTTCTACTTTGAGATTCCCTTTGACAAATATCTCGAGTCGAAGTCGGGCCAGATGAAGTGACGGGCCGGCGCGGGTGCTCGCAGGCGGCTACTCGTAGTAGGTGGCCGTGGTCGAGTCGGTCTCCCATATGGTGCAGTCCTTGACGCGGACGCGGCCCTGGGTCATGCCGTCGAGCTGGCTGTTGGTTTCGTCGTAGAAATATTTCGCGATGTTTTCGGCCGAGGGGTTGAGCACCGTAAAGGGCTCAAGGTCGTTGAGCATCTGATGATCGATGCGGTCAATCACCGGCCGCAGCACCTGCTTCAGCAGCTTGAAGTCCAGCAGCAGGCCGGCGTCGTCCAGCGCCGCGCCACGCAGCGTCACGCGCACCTTGTAATTGTGCCCGTGGGGATTCTCGCACTTGCCGTGGTAGTTGCGGAGGTAGTGTCCGGAGGAAAATCCTGCCTCCACGGTGACTTCGTACATGGGCGTTTGCTCGTTTCTTTTGGAGGAAGCTTCCCTACTTCATTCTAGGGCCTGCGAGGGTCAGGCGCTGGGCTCCGATTTCCGGAGCCGGATTTCGGGAATTGGGTTTCGGGTTTCAGTGGTCGAGCCCGCCACGGCGACGGCGGCGCGCGGCAAGCCGGGCTTCCTCGCTGCGGCGGTCCACCTGCTCAAAGAGGTGGCTGAAGACGCCGATGAGGGCCGAGCCCAGCGCGGCCAGCAGCATGACCAGCGCGATCATGCGCCAGAGCGAGCCGTTCGCGGGCAGGCCGGGCTGGAAGCTGGAGGGAACAAGCATCATGCAGCCGGCGAAGAGGGCGAAGAAGCCAAGCGTGGCGGCGAGGATGTAAAGGTTGCGCGACATGGGCGGTTGCGGAGCGGCGGAAACCCGCGCTCACACGGGTGATTTTACGCGCTTGCCGCGTGCGTGGCCGAGGAAAGCTGCGCGGACGCGACCAGTTCCACGCCGGCGCGGGCAAATTCGGCCTCCATGCGCGCGGCGGAGCCGTTGAGGTCGATGGCCCGGCAGGCATTGCGGATGACGATGGCATCGAAGCCGAGGCGGCGGGCATCGAGGGCGGAGAAACCAACGCAGTAATCGTAAGCCAGGCCGGCAAGGAAGACGCGGGTGAGGCCGCGCTCGCGCAGATAGGCGGCGAGGCCGGTGGGCGTCGTGCGGTCGTTCTCAAAAAACGCGGAGTAGGAATCGATCTGCGGGCGGAAACCCTTGCGCAGGATCAGTTCGGCCTGCGGGATGCGCAGCGCGGGATGGTGCTCCGCACCTTTACTCCCTTGAACACAATGGTCCGGCCATAAGGTCTGCGCGCCATAGGGCATTTCGATCTGGTCAAACGGCTGCCTGCCTGCGTGACTGGAAGCAAAAGAAGCGTGCCCTGCCGGGTGCCAGTCCTGGGTGAGGAGGACGTGCGCGAAGCATTGCATGCAGCGGAGCACTGGAGCGATGACGGCGTCTCCGTCAGGCACGGCAAGCGCGCCGCCGGGGCAGAAATCGTTCTGCACGTCGATGACGAGGAGGACGTCGGTGGGGGTGATGTGCATCGGTTCAGGCGGCATCAATCATTTCGATGCGCAGCCGCTTGCCCACGGCGCGCGCGGCTCTTGCAATGGTTTCGAGATTTACGGCGCTGTTCTTCGGGTCCAGCAGGCGGTCAAGCTGCGAACGGCTGGTGCCCATCTTCTCCGCCATGGACTTTTTCGTCACGTGGCCGGCCTTCATCGCTTGAGAGATCTGCCATGCGAGCACGCGCTTGATGGCGACCGCATCCACTTCATCGAGAATTCCGGCTTCGTCAAGAAAGCTGTCGAAGCTGGAGCCGCTGTGGTCGAACCGCTTTCCGGTGCGTCGTTTCATTGCAAACCTCTTTCGTGGCGCGACTTGTTCTTCCGCGCCAATGTCAGATCCGCTTCCGGCGTGGCCTGCGACCTAGAAACAGCTCGATTTTGCGGCGCAGTAACGCGGCTTCCTTGAGTTCACACTGCCAAATTATCAACGGGCTCCAACCTAATTCCGCTAAGTCATGTAGATTTTGGGTGTCTCTCAATGTGTTCTTTCGTAGCTTCGGGAGCCAAAACTCCTTATTTGTGTTCGGAATTAGGCCTTTCTTACAGCCGTGACAATGCCAGAAACAGCCGTGGACAAAAATTACCTTCTTCCTTGAAGGGAAGACGAGGTCGGGCTTTCCCGGCAGGCCAGTCTGATACAGACGGTATCGGAAGCCAAGACCATAAACGAGTCTGCGAACCGCGATTTCAGGTTGGGTGTCTCGACCTCGGATGGCACGCATGTTTTCGCTGCGGTCCATTCGCGCTCATTCCTTAAACTTTTTCCTTAGCCAATCATAGACTGCATTTTGCTCTTCTATTCCTGCGCGTCTGATCTGCGAGAGCAGCCATATAGCAGGCGGCTTCACAGCTGTGATGTTCTTTGCCCCCTGATTGCACGTTGAACAAAGAGTTCGGAGATTCGAAAGTTCATCTTTTCCCCCGATGCTCTTATCGACGATATGTCCTATGTGAAGGCGAACTTTCCGACCGGTTGAAGGATCAATATCGCCAGGAGTCAGCCCGCACATCTGGCAAGTAAATCCATTTCGATCAAGCACTTCTGCGCGAATCTTGCCGGAAATACTCCGGGCGAAAGCTACAGCCGGGCGTTCCGGAGGCGCTTCCTTTAGCAAGTATTGACCCGGCTTCAGGCCAGCATTATCGTGGTGCGTTAGAATTGGCCAGCCTTCGTCTTCACGTAGTTCGCGAACGCGACGCGCCCATTCGCTCACGTTGGACCCTGCTGCATCGCGAATTTCGATTGATGTGATGACCCGACCGACATTTGCAAGAAAGAACTGCCGGATCCGCTCCTTGGATCCCTGCTTACGCATTTCGCTTCAGCTCCTGCTCGGTCAACTCCTTTGCGACCAAATATGTCGCAAGCTGCTTCCCGATGAAACGCGTGTAGGCAGGCGGAATTGCCTCATTCAGTTCATTCTTCGTCATCCAATCGATACGCATTGCGTCGCGTGCCGCAGCAATAGTGCAGTTACCGCCGCCCGTCACCTGAACGAAGTCGATCATGTCGTTCGTCTTTCCGTAGTGCGCTTTGCGCTTGTCAAAGGTATGTACTTTGGGGTGCGGCCCATGCTTGGGTGTCAGGACGGGAAAATTGACTTCGAAGAGCCTATGCCGGAGCACCCGCAATCCTTTGAACATCGTGCCGCAAAGTATGATCGGGTCACGCAGCGGTGCTCCCTCCACATTCTCGATCATGTACGGCAATCCTGAGCGGAGGAGAATGTCCCTGATGGGGTCAATGAGGCGCGGCCATTTATCCGCGTTGCCGTTGCGTTTTGCCAGATCGGAATAGGACTGGCACGGGGGAGATGCGTGAATTGCGTCAAACGTGGACAAAAACTTTGGGTCCAATCGCAGCGCATCAGTCTGGATAAATGCAAAGGGATAGTTCGGCTGTGGGTCAATATCGACGCCAACCACATCGAAGCCCGCCTCAGCATACCCAGCGCCAGCACCGCCAGCGCAGCAGAACAGATCGAGCAGCCTTAACCTTCTCCCGAACGCGGCAAAGACGTCGACCTCGATGCTCTTCCTGGAAATGGATTGAATACCCTTGCCCGAAACAACTTTCAGCGTTGCGGCACCAACTCCCATATCGATTGCTCCTCAGTATTCTTATATTCGCTTTACGCCTCTGGAAAACTCGCTTATTTTGTTCAATTCATTGGGGCGAGCCGAAAGAGGAAATATTCCGACGTGAGAACGAAGCTGGGTTTCTCGCTCATCCAGGACGCACTTATCCTTACAAATCCGTGCCGAAGAACCTCTCCACATCCTCAATGCGGGTCGTCATCTGGTAGGGCGGCAGGCTTTCGAGGAAGGTCTTGCCGTAGCGTTGTTTGCGGATGCGCGGGTCCAGCAGCACTAGCACGCCGCGGTCCTCCAGCGAGCGGATGAGGCGGCCGAAGCCCTGCTTGAGCGTGAGCACGGCGGCGGGGACCTGGTAGTCAAAAAACGGCCGTCCGCCGGCCTCCTCGATGGCGCGCATGCGGGCCTGGACGACGGGGTCGCTGGGGACGGCGAAGGGCAGGCGGTCAATGATGACGCAACTGAGGGCTTCGCCCTGCACGTCCACGCCCTGCCAGAAGCTGGAGGTGCCGAAGAGGACGGCGTTGGGCGTCGAGCGGAACTGCTCCAGCAGCGCTTTGCGGGGGGCGTCGCCGTGGAGCAGGATGGGAAAATCGAGCACCGGCAGAAGGCGCTCATGGAGCGCGCGCATCTGGCTGTAACTGGTGAAGAGGCAGAAGGCGCGGCCGCGGCTGAGCTGGAGAACGCGGCGGATGCAGTCGGCGGCGGCCTCAGTGAACTCGGGGTCGCGCGGGTCGGGCATCTCCGGCGGCAGATAGAGCAGCGCCTGCTCGCCATACTTGAAGTGTGAGGGCACAACCAGCTCGCGAGTTTCCGCCAGGCCCAGGCGGCGGCGCATGTGCTCAAAGCCGCCCTGCACGGTGAGCGTGGCGGAGGTGAGCACAACGGTGGGAATCGACTCGAAGACCATCTCGCGGAGCAGATCAGAAACGTCAATCGGCGTGGCCTGCAGAAAGGTGTTGCGCGCCTGGCTGCGAAAGGCCGCGGCGCGGCCACTTCGTGCAGTGGATTGCTCGGAAGAGCCGCCCACGATGCGGCGCTCCAGCCAATAGACCATGTTGCTGGCGTTCGATTCCAGGAGAAATTCGAGCTCGGTGCGGAGGCGTGTGACGCGCTTGCGCAGGCCGGGGGCTTCGTCGATGCCTTTGAGGGCTTCCATCTCCGCCTCCATGCGGCGCAGCGTGGCACGGACGGCGAGGTAAAGATCGCCCTCGGTTTCAAGGAACTCCTCGCGCTCGGCGAAGGGCTGGCGGCCGTCGGCGGACATGGGCAGGCCGGCGAAGAAGAGGCGTGCGCGCTCGCGAAGCTGTTGCGTGACGGCGGGAAGGCTCTCCGCGCCCTGCTTGCCGCGGAGCAGCGTGTCGGTGTCGCGCGCCAGATCCTCAAAGCGCAGGTTGCTGACGGAGAGACCGAAGTAATTCGAGGCCACCTCTTCCAACTCGTGGGCCTCGTCAAAGATGACGGCGGCGGCCTCGGGCAGGACGCCCGCGTCGGGCGCACCGGCGGCCTCCTGCTTGACGGCCAGGTCGGCGAAAAAGAGGTGGTGATTGACGATGATGAGGTCTGACTCGAGGGCGCGGCGGCGCATTTCTGTGATGAAGCACCGGCGATAGTCGGGGCATGTGGTTCCCAGGCAGGCTTCAGAGCGCGCGTCCAGCTTGTGCCAGAGGGCGCTGTTTTCAGGCAGGCCGGAGAGCTCGGAGCGGTCGCCGGTGTCGGTGGCCGGCTCCCACTCGGCAATCTGGCGGTACTGGTCGATCTCCTCAAGGCCGGTGAGGATGGGCTGGTGGCGCAGGGCGACGAGCTTGTGGCGGCAGAGGTAGTTGGCGCGGCCCTTCATGTAGCAGACGCGCAGCGGGCCGAGCAGCGACTCAAGAAAAGGCACGTCGCGAAAGAAGAGCTGGTCCTGCAGGGCCTTGGTGCCGGTGGAGACGATGACGCGCTGGCCGGTGCGCAGGGCGGGCAGCAGATAGGCCAGGGTCTTGCCGGTGCCGGTGCCGGCCTCCACGATGAGGTGGCGGCGCTCGGCGAGGGCGCGCTCCACGGCCTTGGCCATCTCAAGCTGGCCGGGGCGGTACTCGTAAGGCAGCTCAGACTGCGCAAGAATGCCGCCGGGCGCGAAGAACTCGTGCAGGCTGGGCAGGGAGCGGGTTTGGGTGTCTGGGGAAGGCATGGGGGCCGGCGGCTCTTTCCATCATAGAGAGAGCGGCTGGCCCGCGGAGGGTTCAGGCTTCGGCGGTGGTGGGGTCAATCATGGACTGGACTTCCTCGACGCGGTTGGCCGGGAAACCGCCCTGGCGGGCATGTTCGCGGACAATCTCCGCGTTGGGCGCGATGTAAACGCAATAAATTTTGTCGGCGGTCACGTAGCTGTGCACCCATTGGATCTCCGGGCCGAGATTGCGGAGCACGCCGCAGGAGGTTTGCGAGATGGCCTGCAGCTGCTGGGGCGTAAAGGCGCCTGCGCCGGGGATCTCGCGCTCAATGACGTACTTTGGCATGCGTACTGCCTCCTTGCATGGATTTTGTGGATTCTGCGAATTTGTGGATTCTTAGAGAAAGTGTAGTCCCGAATTCCGCCGATGGGTAGCGCAAAGCGCGAGGCCCTAGAATGGAAGCAGAGCCCGCGGACCGCGCCGGAGCATCGTCCGGACCGCTTGCCCACGAACGCCGGACCGTAGAAGAAGCAGGGTCAAGGCCGGCGACATCCCTGAGTGGAGAAGCATTTTGCCGACCTATCGCAGATCAGTGGTTCCGGCCGGGGCGGGCGCGCGCGCGCTGCCGGTGGTGGCCATTGTGGGCCGCCCGAATGTGGGCAAATCGACGCTCTTCAACCGGCTCACGGGCAGCCGCCGCTCGATTGTGGGCGATGAGCCGGGGATTACGCGCGACCGCATCTACGGCGAGTACGAGTGGGCGGGGCGGCAGTTCCGGCTGGTGGACACGGGCGGCATTGTGCCGGACGATCCGGCGCTGATTCCGACGGAGATCTTCACCCAGGCGCGCGTGGCGCTGGAAGAGGCCGACGCGCTGGTGCTGGTGGTGGATGCGCGGACTGAGCTGGCGAGCCCGGACTACGACCTGGTGAAGATGCTGCTGCGGGGCGGCAAGCCGCTGTTTTTGGCCGTGAACAAGGTGGAAGGCATCGCGATGGAGCTGGAGGCGGAGAACTTTCGCCGGCTGGGGATTCGCAATGTGTATCCGGTGAGCGCCGAGCACGGGCTGGGGATTGGCGAGCTGCTGGATGCGGTGAGTGAGGCGCTTGCGGGCGTGGGACAAGCCGAGCCGGAGCAGGACGAAGCGGAACACACCGAGCCGGCGGAGGCCGGAGAGGCGAACGCAGGCGAAGAGGCGGAAGCGGCAGCGGGGGTGCACCGCACGCATGGCGAATTTTCCCAGCACGAGGTTTCGATTGCCATCATCGGGCGGCCGAATGTGGGCAAATCCACGCTGCTGAACGCGCTCACCGGCACTTCGCGGGCGATTGTGTCGCCGATTGCGGGCACCACGCGGGACGCGGTGGACGAGGTGGTGGAGTTCGAAGGCGGGCAGCTGCGCTTTGTGGATACGGCGGGCATCCGGCGCAAGGGCAAGACCCACCTGATGGCAGAAAAGCTGAGCGTGGTGATGGCGCGGCGGCATCTGGAAGCGGCGGACGTGGCGCTGCTGGTCATCGACGCGACCGAGGGCGTGACCGCAAGCGACGCGACCATCGGCGGCTACGCGCACGAGAGCGGGCGCAGCGTGATTATCGTGGTGAACAAGTGGGACGCGGTGACCACCGGCCGCACGGACGGCAAGCCGCCTGCCGACCGCGAGATTTTCGAGGAGCAGTTGCGGAACGTGCTCAAATATCTGAGCTATGCGCCGGTGATTTTTCTTTCTGCGCTGGAGAAGCAAGGTATGGGCCGCGTGCTGCGCGAGGTGAAGACCGTGGCGGCGGAGCGGCGAAAGCGCGTGACCACCGGGCAGATGAACCGCTTCCTTGAGAAAATTGATTTCCAGCGCGCGCCGGTGCCCATGGCCAAGCGCATGCGTATTTTTTATATGACGCAGGCCGCCGTTGCGCCACCCACCTTCGTGCTCTTCACTGACCGCGCGGTGAAGCTGCACTTTGCCTTCGAGCGCTTTTTGGAGAATCAAATCCGCGCGGCCTTCGGCTTTGAGGGCACGCCCATCTGGTTCAAGGTGAAAGCGCGCAACGCGGCAAAGGAGCGGTAAGGGCGGAGCGGTAGCGGCTGAGCTAGTGAGGCGTGGCCGGGAACGAGCCGGATGCCGCCGGCGCCGCGGGAAGATTCATGATGTGGATGCTGGCCTGCGTTTCCGGTACCGTGCCGTCATTCAACTGCACCTGCGTGGGCCGGCCCACGATCAGCAGACGGCGAACGATCTTGCCCTGCGCGGGGATGAGGATGCGCTGCGTGATGGAAGTCTCCGTTGAGCGCACGGTGAGCGGAACCTCGGCCGCGGCGTAGCCGCTGTTGGAAAGATTGACGGCCACCAGATACGAGCCGGCCCGGAGAGCGCTGGGATAGACGCTGTCGATCGCGAGATCGGGCAGGCCCTTGTCGGCGTTGACCCAGTCGGCAAAGAACCAGGAGAGATCGCGCGTGCCGCCGGCCTTCTTCAGCAAGGCTTCAAAGGTCGCGCTGCCCGAATCCGGACTTGAAGGCGGCTCGGCGGCCCAGACTTGCAGCGCCTGCGCCAGCGGGCCGTCGCCGGCCAGGTCGCGCAACATCCACAGCACGTACGCGGCCTTGGTGCGGAAGTAGATCGGATCGGTGGCGCGCGGCAGCGGCTCGCCCGCGCTTTCGCCGGGGCTGGAGGGCTCGACGAGGGCCAGCGCTGTCCGCTGCGCCTCGAGCATTTCCAAAGCCTTTTCGCGGCCCTGATGCTGCTCCACCCACAATGTGCTCATAAAAGTGGCCACGCCCTCATCGAGCCAGGCCGGCGGCCGATGCAGCCAGGCGTGGGTGAGCGAGTGCACCAGGATCGTGTCGAGCTCGGAAGCGGTCTGGTCGCCAAGCGGAACCACCAGCAGGGAACCGGTTTCAAAGGGCGCGTCGTCGGGGTCGGGCGGATCAAGCACGGTCAGGTTGCGGCTCGGGCGCCGGCCCAGCCACTGCTCCAGAAATGGCGAAACCGCGGCGGCCTGCTTGAGCCATTCCTCGACGGAGGTGTCGTTGTCCGGCGTGGCCCACGCGTCTGTGTGGTCACCCGCATGCAGCTTGCGCATGGCCACAAAAAGGCTGGGAGCCTGAAAATCGACGGTGGTTTGCACGCTGGCGGTGGCCACGCCGAGGACTGCGGGGTCCAGTCCGCCCGCGTCCTGCACGTCCAGCGGGACAGGCTGGCCGTTGACCACGGCGATGGTGGGCGGCTGCCCGTGACGAAACTCGACCGTGAGGCGGAGGGTGAAGGGCGCGCCCTGCATGCGCAGCTTCTGCGTGCCGATTTCCTCGAAGAGGCGGTTGCCGTCCCCCAGAATGGCCGGCACGCTGGAGACCGGATACCAGACCGCGTTGCCGAAGCCGCGCAGTCCGGTGAAGGTCTGGCTGATTTCGTCCCAGTCCGAGCGGATGGCCAGGTCCGGCGGAGTGCCAACGGCGGTGAGGCGCCTGGCCGTGGCGATGATTGCGCCGGAGTATTCCACGTCGAGCGTCAGCGACGCGCCGGGGGCCAGCGGCTGGGCCAGCGGAATCTCAGCCTCGTGGAGCTGGCCGGTGTGGTCGGCGTCAGAGTTGAGCGTTGCCACCTGAACAGAGACGTCGCGCCCTTCTGCACGAACCTGGTCCCAGCGCAGGTCAGAGGAAATTTGCAGCGGAATGCGGGCCAGCGGCGTTTTGCCGTCATTGCGGACGGTGACCAGGGCGCGCACGGCAATGCGGTGGTCAATGGGTTCAAGATGCACGTCGAGGTTGAGCGCGGTCACGGTGACGGCGCGGCGGGCGGCGTCCTCCACGGCAGGCTCGCTGGCCATTTGGATACTGGGCTGCGGCGCGGCGGGCCCGGCCTGGGTGGTGGTTTGGCCGTTCGCGTCGGTGGAGCGCGAAAAAATGACCTGCCCTTGGGGCGCAGGCGTCTGCGGCTTGGGTGGCGCGGGCGGCGCGGACTGGGCCGCCGAAGGAAGGGTTGGCAGCAGGGCGGCAACCGCGAGGATTGCCAGCCCGCGGGCCACAAAAAACTTCATGAACCAAGGCCTTTCCGGTGCTTGGGTTTGGACGCGGCGGGAGCGAGCCCGGCAGGAGCGAGTCCGGCATTAGCGAGTCCGGCTTGAGCGAATTTGGCGCGGCGCTGGCGGAAGGCCTCATAGAGCACGACGGCGCCGGCGGCCGAGACGTTGAGCGAGCTGACGCCGCCGGCCATGGGAATGCGCAGCAGGTGGTCGCAGGTGCGGCGAACCAGATCGTGCAGCCCAGCGCCCTCGCGCCCCAGGACAAGGACGCAATCGCCGGTAAAGTCAAACTGGTCATAGGCTTGTGTGCCGCGCTCGTCCAGGCCGATGATCCACACGTTGCGCCGCTTCAGCTCCTCAAGCGCGCGGACGAGGTTGACCACGCGGGCGATGCGCAGGTGCTCGGCCGCGCCGGCGCTGGCTTTCACGGCGACCGGACTGAGCGGAGCCGAACGCCGTTCGGGCAGCAAAACACCGTCCACGCCCGCGCCGTCGGCCACGCGGAGCAGCGCACCCAGGTTCTGCGGGTCCTCCACGCCGTCCAGCGCCAGCAGCAGCCGGGTCTGATTTCGATTCAGGCCGGACGCAGGCGGCGCAAAGAGGTCTTCGAGAGCGAGCATCTGCTGCGGGCGGACCAGCGCGACCACCCCCTGATGCGCGGCGGTTCCGGCAAGCTGGGTGAGCTGCTCGCGCGATTCCTGGCGGAGGCGCACGCCGGCCTGGCGAAACGCGGCCACCAGGCGCGCAAGGCGGTCGTCGTGGCGCTCGCGCGCGACCAGCACCTGGTCAAAGCGCCGCCGCCCGGCCCGGAGAGCCTCTTCCACCGGGTGCAGGCCGTAGAGAACGTCCATGCGGTTAGTGTACCGGGGCCGCGCTTCCGATGGGCTGGGCAAAGAACCGGGGCGAGGTGCGGCGGGCTTGCCCGGCGGCGGCCTGAAAATGGGCTCAAACCCCTGCAAAAAGGCCCAGAACCGGGCCGTGGAACCACAAAAATGCTGCCGATGCCGCATTTTTGAGCGGCTTCGGCCCGCATAATCGCGTCTAATAGAACACGATGAGTCCCGCAGCCACGATTCGCTCTTTTTTTACCCCTGTCGCCTCAGTGCTGGTGGACGAACAGGTTCGCCAGGAGAGCCTTGCCATTGCCGAAGGCCTGAAGCGCAACGAGGCCGGCCTGCTGGACGAGCTGATTGTGCGCTATCAGCACCGCCTTTTGCGCTATCTGATGTACCTGACGGGCAACCGCGAAATGGCCGAAGACCTCTTCCAGGAAGTGTGGATGCGGGTGCTTGTCCGCGGCGGCCAGTTCAACGGCAAGTCGCGCTTTGAGACGTGGCTGTTCGCTATCGCGCGCAATCTGGTGATCGACCAGAAGCGCAAGCGGACGATGTCGAGCCTGGACGAGCTGTTCGAGGCCGGCGGCGACGACGACAAGCCGATGGCCTTCGAGGTGGCCGACAACCAGCCCACGCCGTTCGACCGGCTGGCCAGCGTGGAAGATCGCGGGCGGATTGCCGCGGCCCTGCTGGATCTGGACACGCTCTATCGCGAGGTGCTGGTGCTGCGCTTCCATGAGGAGATGGCGCTGGAAGAGATTGCCAAGGTGACCAGGGCCCCGCTTTCCACGGTGAAATCCCGGCTCTATCGGGGCCTTGCGGCGATCAAGCCAAAGCTGGAGCGCGAGGAGATCCGTCGCCAGGAGGGTGCTTGACCACGGTTGAGCCCACCACGGGAACGGTTGGCGACGCTGACTCCGCGCGGGATCTGGTCGATTCGCTTGCCGGACGCCAGGCCGACCGCGAGAGCGCGGTGGGCTACCGGACGCGGCGCGTGGTGCTGGCCTCCATGGGCGTGATGGCCGACCAGAAGGCCGGGCGACAGCGGACTCGGTCGCTTGCGCTTGCCGCCATCCTGCTGATTGTGCTGCTTTTGGGCCCGCTGGTGTGGTGGACCGTCGATTCGATGGTGGCCGGGGGACGCTTTACCGATCTGTCCAACGAGCTGGGGGTCTGGATCATGTTTCTGGGCGCTGCCCTGCTGGCCTGCGTGCTGCTGGCGGGCTGGCTGCGCCGCCGTCCCTAGAGGTTACGGCCGAAATCCCCTCTGAGTACTGCCGAGAAGCGCAACTTCAGAAACTTCTTTCGCGTCCACTCAAAGAGGACTAATCTGGGAATACTCCTCCGAAAGCTCCTGCGCGAATGGGAAGGCAAATGCCCGATTCACAATCCAACCTGGTGAACGAAGATCCGCGGCTGATTCCCTGGTGGTCCTTCGCGGGCGCCGGCGCGGCGTTTCTTCTGGTGGAGTACTACTTCTGGCTGGTGCTGCCCGAGGCCCACCATCATCATCCTCCGCTGGGCCTGCGCATTTACTTCAACCTCTCCTGGGGACTGCTGGCGGCTCTCTACTTCCTGATGATCGGCTATGTGAGCAAGGACGCGCCCCGGCGCGGCATGAGCTCAAAGTTCTGGATGCTGATCTGCTTTGTGCTGCCGGGCGGCATTGGCGCCGTGCTTTACTTCCTGCTGCGCCAGCCGCAGATGACCAGGTGCCCGGCCTGCGCCACCCACGTGCAGAACGATTTCCACTTCTGCCCGCAATGCAATTACCAGCTGACGGCAAGCTGCGGCAACTGCTACCGCACGGTGCGCACCACCGACCAGTTCTGCACGCGCTGCGGCCACGAGCTGGGCCGCGACCAGCGCCCGTCCCGCCTGCGCGTGATGGGCGAATAAGGGCCCGCGGCCGGCTCTTGCGTGCACGGTTCTTGCGCATCCGGCTTTGCACATTCGAGCACACGCACATTGACCTGGGCAGAGCGCGATTCCTACAATCGCAAGTGTATGTCCATCTCCGCGCTGATTATCGATGACGAAAAACTGGCCCGCGACGAGCTGAAGTATCTGCTTGACCAGGCCGGCGACGTGGACGTGCTGGCGCAGGGCAAAAACGGCATTGAGGCCGTGGAGCTCATCGAGCGGCACCACCCGGACGTGGTGTTTCTGGACGTGCAGATGCCGGGGCTGGACGGCTTTGCCACTCTCAAGCGGCTGATGGAGCGGCACGCCGCGCAGCCGGAAGGCGATGCCGAGCCGATTCCGCAGATCATCTTCGCCACCGCCTATGACCAGTACGCCGTGCGCGCCTTTGATGTGAACGCGGTGGACTATCTGCTGAAGCCTTTCGACAGAACCCGCGTGCGGCAGGCGCTTGAGCGTGCGCGGGGGCGCATGAACGGCGCTGTCGGCCCCACCCCGCAGACGCAGATTGATGCGCTGCTGCGGTTGCTGAACCGTCCGCAGGCCAACGGGCGCGCAGCCCAGCCCAGCAGGCTGGTGGTGCAGGCGCAGAGTCGACTGCTGCTGGTGGACCAGGCTGAAATCTGCTACGCGGCCATTGACGAAGGCGTGATTCGCGTGGTGACGCAGCAGATGGAGGGCCAGTCAAAGTGCCGCACGCTGGAAGAGCTGCTCGACCTGCTCGATCCGGCGCTCTTCTGGCGCGCGCATCGCGGCTTCGTGGTGAACATCAATCACATTCGCGAAGTGGTGCCGTGGTTCAAGTCCAGCTACCAGCTCCGCATGAACGACAAACAGCATACCGAGATCCCCGTAAGCCGCGCGCAAACCAAGCGTCTGCGCGAGCTGTTCAATCTTTAGTCTGCTTCCCTTCCCTCGGCGTTGCGCCGCCTTTCCATTGCATCCAGATTCCCGGCCCCCTGGCTGCATCGCACTGCCGCAACCAACGATAACCTGGTGTCCCAGGCCACTTTGGTGACGGTCTGCCTCGTCAAACGTCCTAATGATGCCAGCCCAGACGCGTCGGAGACGCGACCGGGAACGCGGCGCTGCATCTGCCTGCCCCAACCAGGCAACCCTGGGCTCGTAAGCGGAGTGACAATGTTTTTTTGGAAATGCGCCGGAAGAACGAGCCGGCGGCTTGCGGTGGCAGCGCTGACGACCCTGGCGCCGATGGCTTTCTGCGCCCAACAGTCCACGGCTGCACAGAGGGCAAAGCTCCCTGACTCTCCGGCAATCCATGCCACAGCCGACACGGCCAGCCCCATCCCTTCACCCGCCGTTCCCGCCGCAGATGCAACGCAGAACACGGCCACGATTGCCGGAACCGTGCTGGACGCCAGCGGCGCGGAGGTGCAGGGGGCCGACGTGGTTCTGCGCTCCAGCGCCGGCGCCAAGGTGGGCGAACGGCACACCGGCAGCGACGGCGAGTTCCAATTTGCGGGGCTTGCGGCGGGCAGCTTCCGGCTCACCGCAGACGGGCCGGGGCTGGGAACCATTCGGCGCACCATCACGCTGCGGCCCGGCGGCTTTCGCATTGTCTCCAGGCTCAGACTCCCCATGCTGGGGACCACGTCCACCGTGCGCGTGTTCGGCGACCCGGTGGAGATTTCCGTGCAGCAGATGCATATTGCCGAGCACCAGCGCGTGCTGGGCGTCTTTCCGAATTTCTACAGCACCTACGACTGGAACGCGCCACCCATGATGGCGAAACAGAAGTTTCAGCTTGCGCTGCGTTCACTGGTGGACCCGGTGACGTTTTTCACCGTGGGCGCAGTGGCGGGAGCCGAGCAGTACAAAAACATCTTTCCGGGTTACGGCCAGGGTGTGCAGGGCTATGCGAAGCGTTACGGCGCAGCCTATGCCGATGACGTTGCAGGCCGGATTCTTGGCAACGCGCTGCTTCCCGCCGTCTTTCACCAGGACCCGCGCTACTTTTACAAGGGCACGGGCAGTCTGCACTCCAGGTTCTTTTACGCGCTGGCGGCGGCGGTGATTGCGCGAGGGGACAACGGCCACTGGGAACCGAACTACTCGCACGTGCTGGGCAGCTTTGCGGCGGGTGGCATTTCGAATCTGTATTACCCGGCCAGCAGCCGCGGCGCGTCGCTGATGGCGGTGAACGGAGCGATTGGTATTGCCAGCAACGCGGGGGAGAATGTGCTGCGCGAGTTCGTGCTGAAGCGGTTCACCACGCGCGGCTCCGACAGAAAGAATCCGTGAGCCCTCAGTCGTAGCGCTCGAAGATGATTTGCTTGCGTTGCCAGCCGAAGCTCTTCAGGCGCTCGCGCACTGAGCTGACCATGTTGTTCAGGCCGCAGATGTAGGCATAGATGTCAAAGCGCAACTGCGCGGCGGGAACCGAAGAATCGGCCGGCGGCAGCGGCCGGCCCAGGCGCTGCGCGCGCTCCTCCACAATGCGCGCAACGTGGTCCTGCACGTAACCGCGCAGGCCCGTCCAGCTTGCCTGCGCGCGGCTGAGCGTGGGCAGGTAATGAAAGTTGGGGTGCGCCGCGGCCAGCGCCTCAAATTCCTCACGATAGTAGAGCTCGGTCTCGTGCCGCGTGCCATAGACGAGCCATATCTCGCGCCCCTGGCTGCGGTCCGGGCCATCCTGCGGAAAGAGCCATTGTGTGAATCCGCGAACGGGCGCGACGCCGGTGCCGGTGGCGATGAAGATGGAATCCGTGAGCGGCTCGCGCAGTGTGAAGAAGCCGTTGGGCCCGTAGACCTGGATGGTCTCATGCACGTTCAGGTCGGGCAGGTCGGCCAGATAATTGGAAAAGTATCCGTCCTTGACGCGGTTCACGCAAATCTCAAAACGGTTGCCGCGCGGCGCGGAAGCCAGCGAGTACGCGCGCGTCTCGGTCTTGCCGTTGTGGTCCGGAGCCACGGCGGTGACGAACTGGCCGGGCGTGAAAGGAAAATCAAAAAGATCCTCAAAGACAAATTCAAAATGAAAACACTGCGCGGATTCCGAAAGGCACTGCTTGCGTTCCAGGCGTGCGGTGTAAAGCTGCTGCATCGGGACGATGTCTCGCAAAGGGGAAAGATGCGGCCGGGGAAGCACCAGAGGAAGTATCTCCAGCCGGAGGCGAAGATGGCAAGGCCACCAACTCTATCCGCGAACCTGTGCCAGCCCGAGGAGAACGCAATCATCAGTCCGAGCGCGAGAAAGAGCCAGAGGTTGTGAGTGGGCGTGCGCGCAACGCGCTCAAAAATCTCAGAGCCGATGAGGACGCCGGGCACGCCGGCGGCAAGCATGAAGCCCAGCGTGCGCCAGTCCACCAGCCCGCGCGCCACCTGCACCGGCACCACCACCAGCTTGACGGCCGCCGCATAAACCAGCGCCGTGCCGATGGCCAGCGGCGCCGGAACATGCAGAAACAGGATGAGCAGCGGCGCGATGATGGAGCCTGCGCCCACACCGGTGATGGCGATGAGCGCGGCAATGGCGAAACCGAGGGCTAGCTCAATGAAGGTCTCTGGTTACGACGCCTGAATGTGAATGCCGCACTCGAGCTTTTGGCCGGACCAGCGCCCGGAGCGAGGATCGTTGGGGTCGAACGGGAGCGCCGTGCAGGGCTCGCAGCCAATGCTCGTGTAGCCAAGGTCGTAGAGCGGAAGCAGCGGAATCCCGTGCCTCTCGGCATACTGCCACACATCGCGCGTGGTCCACTCCGCCAGCGGGCTCAGCTTGGCCAGCGTGTGGCCGGAGGGCAGCGCGAAGGTTTCTTCCGGTTGCAGACCGGCGCGCGATTTGGATTGCTGACGCCGCAGGCCCGTGACCCAGATGCCGTAACCGGCCAGCGCTTGAAACAGCGGGCCCACCTTGCGCAGCGCGCAGCACTTGTCCGGCGCGCTCTGGTGCAGGATGCCGAACTGCGCCTCCTGCGCGGCCACGGTCTGCTCCGGGATTATGTTCTGGAGGTTCAGCTTCCACTCCGCGGCCATGCGGTCCCGATAGATAAGCGTCTCGGAAAAGTGGTAGCCCGTTTCCAGAAAGAGCACGGGGACTTCAGGCAGAAATTCACGAACCATGTGGAGAACAACGACATCCTCAGCCTGAAAGCTGCTGGTGACGCAGGCGTTCGTGGCACCCTGCAGGCGCTCGCGCAAGAATTCGCGCGCCGCGTGTGCGCGTTCCTCCACTTCAGATACCGAGTCCGTCGTCATTGTCATCTTCTCCATTGGGAATCGCGCCGAGGCGCTGAATTTCGTTGAGGATTGCGTCCACATCGTCAAACGCCAGCTCGTGCACAACGGCGCTGGCCAGGTGCACGGCGGTGAGCGTGATGGGCCCTGAGTCGGCGCTTTCCACCAGCACCACCGCGCCAAGGCGCGCAATGGCGATGAGCGAAGTCGACAGCGGCGAACGCGTGCGCAGCACCACGGCGCCGGCCTTGAGCAGCGACTGTTCAAGCTGCGCAGCAAGCTCAGCGCGGTTGCCCAGCACCACCAGGCCGCGCGTCGCGCGGTTGATTCTGGATTCGCTTTCCTCCGCGTCCTCAATGCTGCGAATCATGCCCGCACCGGCCGTGCCGTTGTCCTCGGGATCAATCAAAATGAGGCTGCCTGTGGCGCGGCTGTCGCGGTAGAGATCTGCCAGCAGCGGGCGGCTGGTTTCGATCACCACCTGGCCGATATCGTTCAGTGCGAGCTGCTCCGCGGAGTGATGCTCGAGGCGCTCCACCTGGATGCGCGAGCGAATCTCCACGATGCGTGCACGCACGGTCTGGCTGGTGTGCTTCAAAAGATAGGTTGCGCCGGTGCGCAGCGGCTTCGCGTGCATCCAGACCACGGTGGCTTCAAAGTGCCGGGTCCTGTGCGGCCGGTCCGTGACCGAGGCAATCATCTCGCCGCGGCTGACGTCGACCTCGTCTTCCAGCGTGAGCACGACCGATTGCGGCGCGTGCGCCAATGCAAGCTCGCCCTCCCACGTGGTGATGGCGTTGACCCGCGTGCGGCGGCCCGAGGGCAGCGCGATGACCTCATCGCCGGGGCGCACCGTGCCGGCGGTAATTTGTCCGGCGAATCCGCGAAAGTCCTGATGCGGGCGAATGACGCGCTGCACCGGAAAGCGCAGGCCGGCGAGCGAGCGCTCAATGGCCAGCGGCACGGTTTCCAGCAATTCCAGCAGGCTTGGGCCCGCGTACCACGGCATGCGCTCGCTGTGATGGACGACGTTGTCGCCTTCAAGCGCGCTGACCGGAACGGCGATGAGCTCGGGAATCTCGAGCCGCTCAGCCAGCTCGCGCAGCGCCTGCTCGTGGCCGCGATAAACCTCTTCAGAAAAGCCCACCAGGTCCATCTTGTTTACCGCGGCAATGACGATGGGAATGCCGAGCAGCGCAGCGATGCAGGCGTGGCGGCGCGTCTGGTCCAGAATGCCCTTGCGCGCGTCCACAAGCACGATGGCCACGTCCGCAGTGGAAGCTCCGGTGGCCATGTTGCGCGTGTACTGCTCGTGGCCGGGCGTGTCTGCGATGATGAATTTGCGTTTCGCCGTCGAGAAAAATCGGTAAGCAACATCAATGGTGATGCCCTGCTCGCGCTCGGCGCGCAGGCCGTCGGTCAACAGCGCAAAGTCGATGGCAGAATTGCGCGTGACCGACTGGATGTGGTCGTCGTAAACGTTGCGCGAGTCGTAAAGCAGCCTGCCGATGAGCGTGGACTTGCCGTCGTCCACGCTGCCCGCGGTGCTGAAGCGCAGCAGATCCTTGGCGCGCTCAGTCTCCAGATGCTCCTCGAGCTCGCGGTCCGTCACGTCCGCGCGCAGGTTGCGTTCAAGTTCAGTCAGGCTCTCTTCCGCAATGCCCATCAGAAATAGCCCTCGCGTTTCTTCAGTTCCATGGAGCCGTCCGTGTCGTGGTCGATGATGCGATTGGCGCGCTCGGAGTTGCGCACCTGCATCAGCTCGGCAATGATTTTGGGAACGGTGTCCGCATCCGACCGGATGGCCCCCGTGCAGGGGCTGCAGCCGAGCGAGCGCAGACGGCACTTCACCCACTGCTCCTCGCCGGGCAGGCCCTTGATGAACGGCTGCTCCAGGGGGATGAGACCATCGGCGCGGACGAGCATGCGGCGCTCTTTGGCGAAGTAGAGCGGCACAATGGGAATTTTTTCCAGATGGATGTAATGCCAGATGTCGAGCTCGGTCCAGTTGGAGAGCGGAAAGACGCGGATGCTTTCGCCGGGCGCGATGCGTGCGTTGAACAGGCTCCACAGCTCGGGGCGCTGGTTCTTCGGGTCCCACTGGCCGGCCTTGTCGCGGAAGGAGAAGATGCGCTCCTTGGCGCGGGATTTTTCTTCGTCACGCCGCGCGCCGCCGAAGGCCGCGTCAAAGCCGTGCGCGTTGAGCCCGTCCAGCAAAGCCTGGGTCTTCAGCAGTCCGCAGCAGCGCTGGGTGCCCAGTTCAATGGGATTGGCGCCGTTGGCCAGCGCCTCCTCATTGCGCCACACCAGCAGCTTTACGCCGAGCTCGGCCGTGTAGCGGTCACGAAATTCCAGCATCTCGCGAAATTTATAACCCGTGTCAATGTGCATCAGCGGGAACGGAATGGGTCCGGGATGAAAAGCTTTTTGCGCAAGGCGCAGCATCACCGACGAGTCCTTGCCGATGGAGTAGAGCATCACGGGCCGCTGGAACTCCGAGACAACCTCGCGAAGGATATGAATGCTTTCGGCCTCAAGCAACTGCAAATGCGTGAGCCGGTCGGGAACACTCATGAATGGGCCTCCCTGGAGACACGGATAAGTGCAAGACTGACGATGCGCAACAGGCTGGTGGCCGGATACTGCGGGAACGTCTTCAAGCGGTCTCTCCAGTGTAGATTTGTGCGGAAAAAGAAAAAACCCGCTGCGGCAGGGACTCTGCAGCGCGGGCTTATGGGGAATCGTACTGAGTTTAGTTCAGGCTTATCCCACACGCCGGCGCACTGCGCAACAACATGCGCAACACATGGCCGGGGTGGAGAAGAAACTCATTGCATTTACTATATCGGCTATGGTCCGCGGGGTCAAACCCTGTCTCTATGCGGGCCGTGCGCGATACAGGCGGCGCGGCGTGGCGGCGCTTCAGGCCGGACATGGCGAATGCCAGAAGGGCCTTATGCCAAAGGGTTGAGGGCCGCCGCAAGGTCAAAGTCCTTTGCCGTGATGCCGCCGTCGTCGTGCGAGACCAGCGCGAGCCGGACGCGGTTGTAGCGAATGTCGATGTCAGGATGATGGCCGGCCTCCTCGGCCACACTGCCCACCTGGTTGACGAAGGCGAGCGCGGCAACAAAATCGGTGAAGGTGAAGACACGTTCGAGCTCGCCGTTCACGACCTTCCACGCGGGAAGGCCGCCGAGGCGGGTTTCAATCTCCTGCTGCGAAAGTGCGGGCATGCGGAAACCTCCTGTCCCAAGTATGCGCCTTCGCGGGCCTGCGGCGCGCAGGCCCATCAAAGTTTTGTGGCCGGGTTTGCGGCCTGTTCACGGCCGTGCAAACGCTCAGGGTTGCACGACCACGAACATGGTTGCGCCGCGCCGGTTAATCAGCAGAAGCACAGGGCGACCGCCGGCCGACTGCAGGGTGCTCTGATATTGCGCAAGGTTCTTCACCGGCTTGCGATCCACCTGCTGAATCACGTCGCCGGCCTGGACCCCCGCGGCGGCGGCGGGACTGGCGGGATCGACGCCCGTGACCGCGACGCCCAGCGTGTCCGGGGGCAGGCCCAGATGCTGCGCCAGCGCGCTGGTGAGGGACTGCACCTGCACGCCGCGCAGCGCCGTGGAGCTACCTCCGCCGCTGAAGGCGCTTGCCGCGCCGCTCTCGGGATAGGCGCCAAGCGTGACGTCAATCTGTTGCGTGTTGCCGTTGCGATAGATCTCAAAATGCGCAACTGAGCCCGGCGCAAGTTCCGCAATGCGCAGGCTCAGGTCATTCGCGCTGGCCACGTTCTTGCCATTGAGCTGGAGGATAATGTCTCCGCGCTTGAGGCCGGCGTGCGCGGCCGGGCCGCCGAGGCTCACGTCGCCGACCAGCGCGCCGCCGCCCTGCTTGAGTCCGAAGGCCTGCGCAAGGTCCGGATTCACGTCCTGAATGCTGACGCCGAGATAGCCGCGGACGACCTTTCCGTGCGCGATGATCTGATCCATGATGCGGCGCGCCATGTTGATGGGAATGGCGAAGCCGATGCCCTGGTTGCCGCCGCCGTTGGCCGAGATGATGGCCGTGTTGATGCCGATCAGATCGCCGCGCAGATCAATGAGTGCGCCGCCGGAGTTGCCGGGATTGATGGAGGCGTCGGTCTGGATGAAGTCTTCATAGTGCTCCACGCTGCCGCGCAGCGTGCGGCCCGTCGCGCTCACAATGCCCATCGTGGCGGTTTCGCCAATGCCGAAGGGATCGCCGATGGCGAAGACCAGGTCGCCCACCTTCAGCGCCGACGAGTCGCCGATGGAGACGGTGGGCAGGCCCGTGGCGTCAATCTTCAGCACGGCGATGTCGGTGCGCGGATCTGTGCCGATGATGCGCGCCCTGTATTTGCGGCGGCTTTGCGTGAAGACCTCCACATCCGAAGCGCCGTCCACAACGTGGTTGTTGGTGAGGATGTAGCCGTCGGAATTGACGATGACGCCCGAGCCCAGGCTCTGCTCGCGCTCAGTCTGCGGCTGCGCGGGAGCGCTGAACTGGCCGCCGAAGAACTGCTGAAAGAGCGGATTGGCGAAAAAGTTCGGCATGTTCTGCCGGTGCACCACCTTGGTGGAGGAGATGTTGACGACCGCGGGCAGCACGGGATCAATCACCGAAGCAAATCCATTGTTGAAATTCCCCAGGCTCACCGGGCGGGTATTCTTATCCACGCGCAGCGGAATTTTTTTGGGAATGGACGCATTGTGGCCGGGCAGGTGCAGCCAGCCTGCCTGATACATGCCCGCAAAAATCAGGACCAGGCCTATCAAGGCAAGAATCCAATAAGGAAATCTTCTGCGCGAAGCATTCATGCGTGTTTCCTCCGAGGGTTTGGACGCGCTGCCTGCACGCGCACTTCGGATGCGCGCGGCGCGATGCATTCCTTTCGCACCGGGTTGGCCCATGTGCTGAAGGAACGGAAAGACCGCGGGTTGCGAAGTCGCCCCTAGTAGATGGGATTCGCCAAGCGGGCGGAGAGTTGGTTCGCGACGCCGCGAACAGTGCGACGCGAAGAGGATGCGGCGCGCGCGGAGAGGCCGCGTTGACTACTCGACGGTGACGGACTTGGCCAGATTGCGCGGCTGGTCCACGTCGCAGCCTCGGCGCACGGCAATGTAGTAGGCCAGGAGCTGCAGCGGCACAATCTCAATGAGCGGCGCCAGCAGCTCGAAGGTGTGCGGAATGGGCAGGACGTGCTCGACGAGGCTGCCGATGGTCGCGTCGCCTTCCGTGGCCACGGCGATGACGCGGCCGGAGCGCGCGGTGACTTCCTGGATATTCGAGAGCGTTTTTTCGTAACGCAGGCGCGAGGCCGGATCGTCGTGGTCGCAGGTGGCCAGCACCACCACGGGCAGCGTCTCATCAATCAGCGCATTGGGGCCGTGCTTCATTTCGCCGGCCGGGTAGCCCTCGGCGTGGATGTAGGAGATTTCCTTCATCTTCAGCGCGCCTTCCAGCGCGATGGGGAAATGGATGCCGCGCCCGAGATAGAGAAAATCGCGCGCGGTGGAGAACTCCTTCGCCAGTTGCTCGCACTGCCCGGAGCTGGTGCGGAGAACCTCCTGAATCTTTGCCGGAACGCGGCCCAGCTCCTCGATCAGCGCCACCGACTGCGCCGCATCGAGCTTGCCGCGAAGCTGCCCGAGCTTGAGCGCGAGCAGGAACAGCGCGGTGAGCTGCGCGGTGAAGGCCTTGGTGGAGGCCACGCCGATCTCCGGGCCGGCATGCGTGTAAATTGCGCCGTGCGCCTCGCGCGCAACCATGGCGCCCACCACGTTGCAGATGGCCACGGTCTTTGAGCCGAGGGCTTTCATCTCGCGCTGCGCGGCCAGCGTGTCCGCGGTTTCTCCCGACTGCGTAATCAGCAGGCCCAGCGCGTCGGGGCCGGCGATGGGGTCGCGGTAGCGGTATTCGCTGGCATAGTCCACGTCCACCGGCAGCCGGGCCAGCCGCTCAATCATGTACTTGCCGGTGAGCGCGGCGTGCCAACTGGTGCCGCAGGCGGCGATGCTGATGCTGGAGGCAGCGGCCAGCTCGGCGTCGTCAATCTCCATCTCGCCCAGAAAGACCTTGCCGGAGTCGAGCGAGACGCGGCCCAGCGTGGTGTCGCGGATGGCGCGCGGCTGCTCCCAGATTTCCTTCAGCATGAAGTGCTTGTAGCCGCCCTTTTCCGCCTGAATCGGATCCCACTGGATGCGCGTGAGCGGCCGCTCAATGGCGTTGCCGTCGAAGTCCGTGAGCCGGACGCCCTGGCGCGTGAGAATCGCCATTTCGCCGTCGCCCAGGAAGTACATGTTGCGGGTGTAATGCAGGATGCCGGGGACGTCGGAGGCGACGAAGGACTCGCCCTCACCCACGCCGATGACCACCGGAGGACCGGAGCGCGCGGCGATGATCTTGTCCGGCTCTGTGGCCGACAGAATGCCCAGCGCGAAGGCCCCGGTGAGCCGCTTGACGGCGCGGCGCACCGCGTCTTCCAGCAGGATGGGCGCGCCGGCGGCCTCGGCATCCTTCTGCACCTGTTCAAGCAGGTGGGCAATGACTTCCGTGTCAGTCTCCGTCACAAATTTGTGGCCCTGCGCCGTGAGCTCCTGCTTCAGCGCGAGGTAATTTTCGACAATGCCGTTGTGAACCACGACGAGGCGGCCCGTGCAGTCGCGGTGGGGATGGGCATTCTCCTCAGTGGGGCGGCCGTGGGTGGCCCAGCGCGTGTGCCCAATGCCGAAGGTGCCTTCGAGGGGGTGGTCGCGCAGCAAATCTTCCAGCCTTTGCAGCTTGCCGGGCGCGCGCGAAACGCGGAGGGTGGGAGAGTCAGGACTGCCGACGGCGATGCCCGCCGAGTCGTAGCCGCGATACTCCAGGCGCCGGAGCCCCTCGAGAATGACCGGAACGACTTTTTTGGAACCCACATAGCCGACAATGCCGCACATGGAACGATTCTAAGCGAGACGGACCGGGGCCGCCCTGCCACAAAGGTCGCAAACAGGCCCTCCGGCGGTGAGTTGCTCCCTCCGGCGGGCAGCCCTATTCCTCAATGCGGTATGTATATTCCTCGATGACCGGGTTGGTCAGCACGTCCCGCGCGATCTGCTCCACGGTGGACCGGGCCGCCTCCTGGGCGAGGCCATCTGCAAGAGAAAGCACGAAATACTTGCCCTGCCGCACGGCCGTCACTTCCGCGTGGCCAATCTTGCGCAGGGCGTTCTGGATGGTCTGGCCCTGGGGATCGAGGACCGACGGCTTCAGCGTGACATAGACATGCGCCTTCATCTTCCTTGATTATATTAGTTCCGGCGCACTGCCGGAGTGTGCGCTGGATTTCTTCTAGCCCCGGCGCGATGGAGCTTCCTCCCCACACGGCGACGGCTTTGAACGCCTGGCCGAACCCCGCGCTGAAGAAGTTGGAACGGAGTCGTTGAATCTATGGTGAACTATCTGGAGTTGCCCATCGGAGATCGATCCCCGGAGGTGTTTCGGGCGGTCATCGAGATTCCCAAGGACGCAACCAATAAGTTTGAATACGACAAGCAGCTTCACGTCTTCAAGCTCGACCGCAACCTGCACTCGCCCGTACACTATCCCGGCGATTACGGCTTCATTCCTTCCACGCTGAGCGACGACGGCGATCCGCTGGACGTGCTGGTGCTGGTGGCGGACGAGAGTTTTCCCGGCTGCGTGCAGGAGGTGCGCCCCATCGGCCTGCTGGAGATGCTGGACCAGGGCATCCTGGACGAGAAGGTGCTTGCCGTGGGCAAGAACAACCCGCGTTTTTCCAACATCTGGAATTACACCGACATCTATCCGCACCTGCTGAAGGAAATCACGCACTTCTTCTCCATCTATAAGGACCTGGAGGGCAAGCGCGTGGAAGTGAAGGGCTGGCACGACGCCGCCTATGCCCGCGACCAGGTGCAACGGGCTGCCCAGATGTTCAAAGAGTCCAAGGCGAAACTTCCTGAAGATGAAAAGCAGGCGAAGTAGCTCGCTTGGCGCATCGCGGCCGGCGCGGCATGCCTACTCCGGAGCCGGCATGGCCACTGGACGCCTGCGCGCCAGCGGCACGGCCGTGAGCCAGTAAAGCAAAGGCCCCAGCAGCGCCACCACCACGGCAAACAGCAGCGCGGAGACCGAGCCCATCAGCTTTTCTCCCCGCGCGGCATAGATCGCATAGCCCAGCAGCACCGCGGGCCCCACGGAAAGCGCGCAGGCAAAGGGCAGGTTGCCGGCGCGAAACGGCCTTTTCATCTCCGGCTCGCGAATGCGCAGCACGATGAGCGCGACAAACTCCAGCATCAGGCTGGTTCCGTAGAGAATCAGGTCAATGGAAATGAGCCTCTCAAACGGCAGCTTGAGCGCCAGCGCCCAGGCCAGCCCGCACAGCAGCACGCTCACCCACGGCACTCCGCGGCGGTTCCGCCGCGCAAAGGCGCTGGGCAGCATGCCGTCCTCGGCCATCGCCATCGGCAGCCGCGTGTAGCTCAGCATCAGCGCGTTGAACATGCCCACCCCGCACAGGACGCCGCCGGCCACCACGGCAAGCCCCAGCCACGGTCCGGCCAGTGCATTGGCCGCGGTCATCCAGTCACCGGTGGAAAAGCTGCTCACTGAAAGTCCGGCCACGGCCATCGCCGCCAGCGGCAAAATGTAGGTCACCGCAGCCAGCGCGGCCGCGGCCACCATTGCACGCGGATAGTTGCGCTGCGGGTCCTCCACCTCCTGCGCCACGGTACTCGCGTTGTCCCAGCCCATGTAATTCCACATGGCCACCAGAAACGCCGTGGAGAGCGCGGCCGCTCCGCCGTCGCTGCCCCACTGCACCGCCGAATGCAGCGTGAATCCGCGCCAGAAACCCATCGCCACAAAGACCACGAACGGCGCAAGCAGCAGGACAAACAACCAGATGGACCCCTCGCCCACCGCCGGCGCGCCACGCAGGTTCCACAGGCAGCAGAGCGCAACCACGGCGATGGACCACGCATATCCGTTCCAGCCGGCTGTGAGCGAAGGCTGGAAGCGTCCAAGATAGAGCACGAAGATGGCCGGATAAATCGCCATGTCAAAGATGCTGGCCGAGAGCGAAAGCCAGCCCTCCTGGTAGCCCCAGAAAGGGCCCAGCGCGCGGCGCACCCAGATGTAAAAGCCGCCGTCTGCCGGAATGGCGCTGGCCAGCTCGCCAATCATCAGCGCCGTGGGCAGGCTCCACAGGACGGGCAGCACCGCCAGCAGCAGAATCGCGCGGGCGTAGCCTGCGCCGCCAAGAATGTCCTCGATGCCGTACGGCCCGCCCGCCACCATGAAGTAGGTGGCTGCAATCAGCGGCACAATCCGCATTTTTCTGGGCAGCAATTGCGGGCGCGAAGGCATATTCCTGAATCTAACAACTCTTGCGCGCCGTCCCAAGCGAAAAACCGCATCGGCGCAGCCGGGCCGCTGCCGCGCCAAATCCGCTAGCCCAACGCTTCGCGCATGGGCCCACGGCGCATCCCTCGGCGGCCCTCGCGCGGTTTCCGGTATAATCGCTGGCAGGCCCGGAGAGATGGCCGAGTGGCTGAAGGCGGCGGTTTGCTAAACCGTTATAGGGGCTAACACTTCTATCGGGGGTTCGAATCCCCCTCTCTCCGCCAGCGAGTCTGCCTGTTCCATCATCAATGACATCAAGAGCGATTCAGGCCCGGTTTTCGGGCCTTTTCTGGCTAAAAGCTCCATCGGAGAATTTCTCTCTCCCGCCAGATTCGCTCAAATCCTCCCACTTTCTCTGATTGGCGTTTCGGCAGTGGAACTTTTGGCCTCCAGGGCTACATGCCGTTCCTGCATTCACAGGGGCAGTCGACGAGGCAGCGGCGGCTTTTGGCGCGAATGGGCCAAGCTAAGAAGGCGCCACCAACCTCCGGAGCTCACTTGTTGCGTGAATTCGATTTGATCTGCTGGACAGCTCAAGATAGTCCAGCAAAAACTGGCCACAAGCTGGCTTCTAGCCAGTGATTCAAAGAGGACATCGAATATGGCGTGCCTAGATCGTGGCTGGTAGTTCCGTCTTCATCGAAACCCGGCGGCGTAACCATACCTCTTGATGGATCTGTCTCCCTGTTCAGCGGCAATCAATCTACTCGATCTCCGCACCCCACCGGCCAAGCGGCCGCCCATCCGAATTTCTCTCCTTTTCACAGTGCGCCAGTCGATAGAATCGATGAAAGTGTCAATTCTGAATGTTGCACTTATTCGTGAGATTTCGGCAGGACTGCGTATGTCAGAAACGGCGGCTTGTCGCCACGAAGTAATGCCAGTCACAGATCGCTTCGGCGGTTGGTTGGTTCCTGTTTATGTTGAAATCGCTTTCCTGCGCCATCGTTGAAATACTCGCTTCCCGCGGCATGGACGTAACCGACGACCATGTCCGGTCTCCGATCGCGATTCAAATCGGCGGCGACCATCGAGTAAGGGACGGCCTGCGGATCCTGGAACTTGGCCCCGGGGCCGAAGCGGCCTTTGCCGTCGTTGAAATGTGGAATACCCGGGTCAGGGGCGCCGGTAGCGCTCCCGCGAAGTCGGCAGAAAGCGCCGGCGCAGGGGATCCCAGCTCATCCGCTCGACCTCGATCTCCGGCGGTTCCATGCGGATCACGTTGAAGGAGTTCGCTTCGCCGCGGCCGCGGGTCGAGGTGGCGGTGCCGGCCTGAACGATGAGCGCCGAGAGACCCTGGATCTCGTATCGGATGCTAGTGTCGCCCGTGTAGCCCAGATGAAGGTGACCGGACAGAAACAGGTCGGCGCCACAGTCGGCGAGCCTGCGCATCGCCATCTGCGCCCGCCCGACCACGTGGCCGCCATGGCCTGGCGGAAGGTCGAACGGGTGGTGGGTGACGATGATCTTGGCCACGCTGGGCGGTAAGCGGCATAGCCACTCGCGAGCCTGCTCCACCTGCCAGAGGTTGATGCGGCCGCCCTTGAAAGCGAGCGAGCGGGCGGAGTTGAGGCCGATGACGGCCATTTCCTCGTCGGCATAAGTGGGCTCGAGGTCCTCGCTGATATAGCGGCGAAAGCGGCGCAGGCCGCCGAAGAAGCGGAGATAGGCATTGTAGAGCGGCACGTCGTGGTTGCCAGGCACAACGATCTGCGGCGAGGGCAGGGCGTCGAGAAAGGCGCGGGCCTGCTCGAATTCCTCGGGGCGGGCACGCTGCGTCAGGTCGCCGGAGACCGCCACCAGGTCGGGCCGGACCGCTTCGACAGATTCAACGAGCGGCTCGGGCAGTAGCGGATCGATGCGGCCGAAATGGAGGTCCGAGAGGTGGACGATGGTGCGCATTAGCCTTTCCCGGCTGGCACGCGAACCCGCAGGGCCAGCGGACGGCTGCGATACCGCAGGGGCGGCGGGACCCTGAAGATCTCGCCGTCGAGCGCGACTCGGACCTGCTCTCGGGTCGTTTCGACTCGCAGCTCGCGAGTCTGAAAAGCGTTGAAGTCCCGGTCCCGGCGGTCGCGCTTGAAGAGCGCCCGGAGCGTGAGGCGGACCGCCCTCCAGCGTGAGGAGGCCGGCGGCGCCACGAAGATCCAAATGCGGCCCTGGTCAAGCGAGTTCCGGCGGCCGAAGCGGAAGCCCTCCACCAGGTACTCGTTGTTGCCGACGAAGAGAAAGGGCGTGACGACACGGACTTCGGCGCCGCCCGCTTCGAGACACACGCTCAGGGAGGGGAATCGTCGAGGAACGCCCAGGCTGGCCCAGGCCATCGCCAGCCACTTGCTCCAACCCCGCCGCCGGAGGCGCTCGCGCTCGAATACGATCGCCGGATACAGCCCCAGGCTGGAGTTGTTGACGAAGACCCGGCCGTTCACTTCACCCACGTCGATGGCGCGGATAGCGCCGGTGAGGGCAATCTCGACGGCCGCTTCCAGCTCGAGCGGAATGCCAAGCTCTTTCGCAAAGTGGTTGAGCGTTCCCACCGGCAGCACGGCCATTGTGGCCTCGGTATCGACCAGTGCCGCGGCGACCGCACCGACCGTACCATCGCCGCCCGCGGCCACTACCGTGCGCTCGCCGCTGAGAACGGCCTGACGGGCCAGCGCGGTGATCTCCTCCCCGGCACGCACCTCGTGGACGACCGCCTCGATTCCGAGTTCGCGCAAGCACCGGACGAGTTGTTCGCGCACCCTCGCCCGCTGCGCGCGGCCGCCCCGGTGGTTCAGCAGGATAGTCATGCCGGCTTCCGTGAGGCAGGCTGGCGGCGTTCGCTGCGGCGCTCGATCAGCCGATTCGTGTAACCCAGTGTGGCGACCCAGACGGTGGCGGCGGAGTAACCGGCGATGACGTCGCTCGGATAGTGCACGCCCAGGTAAATGCGCGAATAGCCGATCAGGCCGGCGAGCAAAACCGCACCCGCGAAGATGGCGGCGCGCACGGCCGTGCCACGGACGCGCTGCCCAGCGAAAAGCGCGAGCGAGCCCCAGAGGCAAACCGAGAACAGGGCGTGGCCGCTCGGGAAGCTGTAAGAGGCGGGATCGGGCGTGCCGAAATAGCTGGGGGGCCGGGCGCGGTGGAACACCACTTTGAGCACCCCGTCGAGCACTAACCCGCCCGTCATCGCGACGAGGAAGAGCAGGGCTTCGCGAGGCCAGTGGGCGACGCGGAGGAGGATCAGGAAGGCGATGATGCTGAAGGCCACCGAGAAGGCGGGCGAGCCGAATAGGCTCATCAGGCGCATGAAGCTGGTCAGGGTGGGGTTGGAGTGGGCGTGGACCCAGCCGCGAACGTAAGCGTCAAAGGGCACGGCGGTCTTATCCTCGACAAAGTCCGCCAGCCACAGAAGCAGGACGAGCGCGGCCACGGCGGCAGCCAAACCCAGAACCAAGCGTAGGCTGACCCTCATACTTGAATCAGAATTTCCATTGTCGCTTTTCGCGCAGGGTTCAGTCTACACCCAGCGCGTGCCTTGTGATTCACAATTGTGGAGGCGTGGCTCTGAAACCTCACGGACCTGCAGGGCGATCGTCCAGCCGCGCCGGGCGGCATATTCGCGCATGGCGCGACTCTGCATGGGCAGTGTCTGCTGGTCAAGAGTGGAGACCCGGGCATAGAGGCCGGCGCGAACCATTTTGGCGGCTTTTTGCCCCTGGCCAAAAACCCTTCCGGATTTCCTGATGACGGACCCTTGTTTTACGGGCATTTCAGGAAGCTCCCTACACTTGGCCGCAGACTATCCTTTTCGGCCATCAGGGATTCATCATAACTCTAAGCGGAATCGGGGAGAGGCACATCTCGCGCCAGAGACTTGCGATAATTCCACGGCATCCATTCCGCGGGGGGCAGGCGGTGCCCGCTGCGTTGGCAGCTTCTCCGCTACGCTCCGAAGCTGCCAACGCAGCGGAAGAAGAACTGGACTTGCTCATGCTCATCAAGGTGAGATTTCTTTCCCCGCCCTACAGTAATTGTTAAGGGGCTACTTGTCTCACTGATGTTGGCACAGAGGGCACTGCTGAAATTCAGCCGGCGCGATTCCATGTACGTGCCCGCGATGCCGGACGATACCGAAGATGTGGCGGGCAATTTTATTTCCTTTGAAGGGATTTGCCAGGTACGGTCTTCTGCCGGCATACCTTGCTTCCAATCCTAACGCGTTCGTGAGCCGAAGCGAGTCTTCACGCCTGCGGAGGGATGTTGTGATTCATGCGAAAGAGGTTTGTTGGATCATATTGAGCCTTGAGTCTCTCCAGTCGCGCGTACTTCGCACCGTATGCTGACCTGACGCGCTCGATGGGTTCATCGGAGGTCATGTGGTTTGAATAGACCGCATCCATGACAAATGGCTGACACGTCTTCCAAAGATCCCGCGCCCAAGCCATATTCCTGGCGTCTTCGACTGGATCCGTCCAGTTCGCGATGATGGACATCTCGAAGTTCGCATCACGGTGGTCGAACGCCATCTTTTCCTTCGCCACTCGGCGGATTGCGCCCTTGGTCTCGAACAGCATTATCAGCGAGTATGGCGATGGCATCGCATCGGCGCCCTGGCGTAAAACCTCAACCAGCTCATCTCGAAGAGTGTCCACAAAGTTCGACTTCCAGTAATACCGATTTCCCACTGGCACAGCCGCGTCCAGCATCTGCTGCACCTCCGTGTACCGCATAGGCCGGATGGTATCCACGACTGGCGGTCCGAACTTGCGGAGAGGTCTGAGAACATCTTCGCCTTCGTCGCTCGGACCGGCGTATACCCCAATCACGCCAACCAGAGGCGTGCCGTCCGGACCGTTGAGGAATCCGAACGTCGTGTCCAGCTCATCCGGGCTGTCGCGCAGGAACTCTCGATAGAACACAGCCAGTTCGGCCGCGCGATCACGAGGATGCAGCATCATCCCCGCGAACACGCCGGGAAGCGGATGCAGGCGATAACGAAACGAGGTGACGACGCCAAAGTTCGCGCCGGCGCCGCGCATGGCCCAGAACAAATCCGGATTGACGTCTTCGCTGGCGGTCATAACCTCGCCATCTGCGGCGACCAGCTCAACCGACAGCAGATTGTCGCAGGTCGCGCCGTGCTTCGACATCAGATAACCCAGGCCGCCGCCCAGAGTCAGGCCTGCTATGCCGGTGTGCGACACTTGCCCGCCGGTTGTCGCCAGCCCATGGGATTCCGCAGCAGCGTCGAACTCTCCCCAAAGCAGGCCCGCGCCAGCAACGGCCTCGCGAACAGCTGGATCCACCGCGACACGTTTCAAGAGAGTGAGATCGACGACGACACCGTGCTGGCAGATAGCATTCCCTGCTACTCCATGCCCACCGCCGCGCACGCTGAGCGGCAGTTCCTCGCTGCGCGCCAGTTCGATCGCAGTTGCAACATCCGCGTTCGATGTGCAGCGCGCGATCAACGCCGGCGTGCGTTCAATCATTCCGTTCCATATTCGGCAAGCCGCCGGATAATCGTGGTGTGCGGGCGCAAGCAGCCGCCCTTCAAATCGGCTCTGCCAACGGTCGACAAGCGTCGTTGACCTTTCGTCGCTCATAGGCCCCCCTCTTAACCGGAATCACATTTTTCGGTGTCGGTTCGAAAGAAGTGTATCGTTCCTCGGGCAGATTGCAAGCCCCCAAAACGTCTGGGCCGAAAAAACCAGCGTCTGCGGCAGAAAAGCCGGGAGATGTGCAATCGTCCGTCCGTCGACCGCCCCATCGAGGACCCTCGAACTTAATTTCGTCGACGCCTATCCACCCTCCTTTGCCTTCCGTGACTCAGGTTCGTGGCGTTGCGGTCGTTCTGGTCGGATGGTCGCTTACCCGTCGGTAACTGGTTGAGTAATAGCCCGCCAAGGTCGGTGAAGCCGGCAGCCTGGTGGGCTTTGGTGATCGTATCGAGCACAAAAGCTCGCAGCGCTTCCGAAACCGGACCTGTCTTTCCAGCCAGTTTTTCCTGGACGTCGCTGAGTTGGTTCGCGGCGCTGGAGAGGCTAGCAAAAACAAGATGCTGCCCGAGTTGATTGCACAGTTTTTCCAGGTCCGCACGGTCGGTGCGCGTGCCAACGTCGAAACCATTCCCAAAGACTTCGGACGCGCGCTTTCCAAGCTGCACGCGAGCCCCAGGCCCTGACGCATCGAGACCGATACCACATGAAACGATTCGCAACGTGATAAGGCGAGAACTCATCCCATTATGAGCGAAGACGACAAAGACGAGCGGTTTTACCGGGACACGGAGGCAATCGCTTCTCCGAAATTGGACGATTGGCAACTCGCGCTGCTGGAGCCGTTGGGTCACCGTCGGATGCTGCGCCGCGGGGAACTGGTCTTCAAAGCGGGCCAGCGTGATCTCGGGCTGGCGGTGGTTCTTAGCGGCGAAGTGGAGGCTTTTGAAGCGCGCGACGGGATTGAGCAAATCCTGGGTACGTCAGGGCCGCGCGGTTTTGTCGGCGACGTGGCGATGCTCAACGGCACCCCTGCCGTGGCGAGCGTCAGGGGTAAAGCCGAGGAATCGGAGATTCTGGAAATCCCAGCCGCAGAATTGAGGCGTGCGCTAATGGAGTTGCCCGGCGTCAGCGGACCCATCGTGAACGCATTCATCGTGCGGCGCCAGCGTTTGCTGCGCGACCGCGAGTTCGTCGGCCTGCGCGTCGTCGCGACCGATGGCTCGCGCGATGGGCACCTGATCCACGATTTCCTCGACAAAAATCATATCCCGCATCGGCTCGTTCAATTTGAAAGCGAGGACGGGTGCGGGCTTTGCGAACGCCTGAAACTCGCGAGCAGCGACCTGCCCGCGCTGATTACGACCACTGGCGTGCCGATGTGCAAGCCCTCCTTGCGAGAGGTCGCGCAAGTGGCGGGTCTGCTCCGACCGCTAGCGGATGAGGGGGAGAGCGGGATTTTGTGCGATCTGGCGATCGTCGGGGCAGCACCTGCGGGCCTCTCTGCGGCGGTCAATGCCGCCTCCGAAGGATTGCAGACCGTGGTGCTGGAGAGCTTCGCGCCAGGCGGCCAGGCGGGGTCGTCGTCGCTCATCGAGAATTTCTTCGGCTTCCCCACCGGCATCAGCGGGGGCGAGTTGACGAGCCGCGCGCAGCTCCAGGCTTTTCGCTTCGGCGCGAAATTCTCAACGCCGGCACAAGCTCTTTCACTCGCCTTCAGCGAGGGCGACCACGCCGCCGTCCTGCAAATAGAAGGCTGCAACGCCAAACTGCGAGCGAAGTGCGTCATTATCGCCACCGGCGCAGACTACAATCGTATCGACGCCGATGGGTGCGCGAGCTTCGAGGGCAGAGGTGTTTACTACGCTGCTACGGCCATCGAAAGGCAGCTCTGCCGCAAATCGACGGTGATCGTGGCCGGCGGCGGCAACTCCGCCGGACAAGCGGCAATGTTCCTCTCCGAGAGCACTGAGAAGGTGTTGCTTGTGATTCGCGGTGCCGATCTCTCCAAGAGTATGTCTAGCTACCTGTCGCTCCGAGTAGAGGCGAAGAAAAACATCGAGATTCTCTGTCACACAGAGATTCGTAAAATGACGGGCGATAAGCACTTGGAAACCGTGGAACTGGAGAACATCGAGACCCACGAGCGGCGCACCGTGCAGACGCCCGCCATTTTTTCCATGATCGGCGCCAAGCCGCACGCCGATTGGCTACCGCCGGAGATCGAACGCGATAACAAAGGCTTCGTAAAAACAGGCACCGCAGTCGCTGATGCCCCCGCGTGGAAAGGCGCGAAGCGCCCACCAGGACCGCTGGAGACGAGCCGCCCCGGCATTTTCGCCGTGGGCGACGTCCGCTCGGGTTCGGTGAAGCGCTGCGCCGCCGCCGTGGGCGAAGGCGGAATGGCCGTGGAGGGAGTGCATCAAGCGCTCGGCGCATCGGGCTAATCCTTGAACCCACAATTAAGAAAAACGGTTTGAAGTAAGAGAACATCAAAACCCGGGGACAGACGGGACGTTCCCAAAGCCATTGGTCAGTAACGGCAAGTCGGCCAGTGTTCGCCGATTTGCCTGGACATGATCTTGGGTTGACGAGAACAGGCCTTAGTGCGTTTCCAGAATTGCGGCGCGAGGAAACGCGCATCGGCGATTTGCAACAACTGAGATACCTGGCCCAATGTCCGGATTACCGAACACACATCCAGAAACCTCACAGTTGCTTTACCGAGCCCGGTCTATGTGTAAAGGATATGCTTCTTTAGACAGTAATTCGCCGTTTTTTGTTAGGCTGCAATCTGTTCTGCAAATACGGTGAGGGGCATCTTGAGGGCGGAATGGATCCTGGTATGGTTGTAGTCCCAAATCGTCCGGTAGATCTCCGCCACGACATCCTCTGCCTTCGATGGAGGCCTTCGCCTGTACGAGGCATTTACCCACCTGTGACGGGAGGGCAACGATGGACATGCGACCAGATACTCCTCCTGATTTTACGGTGAAGACGGACAGAGACGACCTCGACCTTTCTGCCGAACAAGTCGTGGTCGCTTACCACGAGAGAACAAAGCACCACTACCACCGCTATGCAGCCTCGCTTGGATACCTGGATTGGGCCAAGCAGCCCGATCCGTTCCGCCGTTACGACGGAGCGCCGCTGGTTCGCCTTCCTTTGCCCGACGCGGGGCGGGCACTTCCGTACTGGCAGCTCTACGTTGCGAACAACATCGAGCCGGCTCCGCTTTCGGTCGACTCCATCTCGCTCTTCTTGCGCTATGCATTCTCGCTGACAGCTTGGAAACGGTTCGAGGGAACCACGTGGTCTCTGCGCGCCAATCCGTCGAGCGGGAACCTCCACCCGACGGAGGGATACGTCCTCTTGCCGTCGTTGGACGCTATCCATAACCGTCCGGGCGTATACCACTATGCATCGAAGGCGCACGGTCTCGAGCTTCGAGCGGACTTTGATCCCTCGCTTTGGGCGGCCTTGACCGCGGCGTTTCCTGAGGGCTCATTCCTCGTGGGGCTGTCGTCCATTCTCTGGCGGGAGGCCTGGAAGTATGGCGAGCGCGCGTTCCGATACTGCCAACACGATGTCGGCCATGCGCTGGGAACGATAAGATTCGCGGCAGCTGCCCTCGGTTGGAAGATCCGCCTACTCGACTGCGTGGGTCACCCAGCCGTGGCCCAACTTCTCGGACTCGACCGCGAGGCCGACTACCCCGGCGCGGAGCGAGAGCATCCCGAACTTGTGGCGCTTGTGGCCAGGGAGAAATGGGCCAGCGACCGGGGCCTCTGCCTGTCTAAGGAGTTGGTATCCCAGGTGGCCTCGTCTCAATGGTACGGCACGGCGAATGTGCTGAGTCCCGAGCACGGCGTCGATTGGCCAGTGATCGACCAGGTGGCTGTCGCCACTACGAGTTCGAGGATTGCGGCGGACGAAGAATTCTCCAGGTTCCCTTCGGAGGAAGAGCTCTTCGGGGCGCCAGTTCGGTCCGGAGCCTTCACTGCGGAAAAAGTCATCCTGGGGCGCAGAAGCGCGGTCAGCATGGACGGGGCCACAGCGATTCCTGCGGCGACCTTCTTTCGGATGATGGCTCGTCTCGTACCCACCCGAGACGGCCGATCGATGCCGTGGGACGCCCTGCCCTGGCGCCCACGCATCCACCTGGGAATCTTCGTGCACCGCGTGAACGACTTGCCTCCTGGTCTCTACGTGCTCGCTCGGGACCCGGAAAAGGTCGAGACACTCCGGCAAGCGATGCGGCCTGAGTTCCTGTGGCTTCGCCCTCCGTCGTGTCCGCATGGCCTTCCGCTTTACTTACTGAAAGAGGCGGACTGCCGCACTCTGGCCGCGAGAGTCTCCTGCGGTCAGGACATCGCGGGGGACGGGGCCTTCAGCCTTGGGATGATTGCCGAATACCTGGACAGTTTGGTTGTCTACGGCGCCAGCTTCTACCGAAATCTCTTTTGGGAGGCCGGCGTCGTGGGCCAGGTGCTGTACCTCGAGGCGGAAGAGGCGGGCATTCGTTCGACCGGGATCGGCTGCTACTTCGATGATCCGGTTCACGAGGTCTTCGGCATCTCTTCGCGCGATTGGCACAGCTTCTATCATTTCACTGTGGGTGGCCCAGTTGAGGACGGACGCCTTACAACGTTGCCTGCGTACAACTTGGGGGAAGCAGGATGAATACCCCCGACACTTGAATTGGATCGGCCGTCTAAGGCGTTCATTGCGACGTTGGAGGTGGATAGCCCGATGATGCAGGCACCGGAACGGCGATAGCTTTAGTCTTGTCTCCGCCGTCGGCGTGCGCATCGGGGATTTGCGCAAACCGAGCAGCCCTCCGGGCGCCTGGGGCGTTTTTCATTACCGATTCCTCGCAGAATCCGCAAGCCGATTCTGGATGAGTGACTTGTCCTGTTCGCGATAGTCGATCGTTCAGGATGCGAAAGACCGCTGGACTCTGGGCGAATTCCCGATACTAATTCCCTGATTCAACCTCAGGTCGTTTCCCTCATACCGTAGTCGCGATCAGCCTTCTCGAATCCATAGCGGCAATTGGAGCGCAGGCGTGGCAGGTCCTTCGCGTCTAAGACTCTCTAAGAACGCTACACCTCTGCTGCAGAGCATATACAATTCAGCAGTCTTCCCTGGGAGGGTTTCGTGCAAATCGCGGTGGGCTGGTTGAGGAAGCGCTGGGTTCCGTGTGCCGTCGTCGCGCTGATCATCCTTCAGATCGTGCAGTTCACGTTCGTGGTCCATCGCGAATCGCTAACCTGGGACGAGGGCAACCACTCCTTTTCCGGCTACATGATGTGGAAGACGGGCGACTACGGCCTCAATCCTGAGCATCCCCCGTTGGTCAAGCTTCTTGCCGCGGTGGCCACGCTCGGGAAAAAACTCTGGACGCCGCCGCTCCAGGGCCGATTTTTCAAAGGTGAGGCCTATCTCGACGGCCGCGACTGGCTCGCCCGCAATGACGGGGGCAGCCAGCACCTCCTGTTTCAGATGCGCATGATGACCGGCATTCTCGCCATCGGCCTCTCGCTCGTCATCTTCTTCGCCACGCGCGAGTTTTTCGGCACCGGCGCGGCGCTCTTCGCCCTGGTCATCGCCAGCTTCGACCCCAATCTCCTGGCCCACTCCGCCCTCGTCACCACGGACATGGGAGTGACCTGCTTCTTCCTTGCCTCCATCTACGCTTTTTACCGCTACGTAAAGAAACCCGGATGGTGGCGCCTCATCGTCGCCGCCATCGCCGCGGGGCTGCTGATATCGACCAAACACTCCGGCGTCCTGCTGGCGCCGATGCTGCTCGTTCTCATTCTCTGGGAAGTCGCGACGGCGCCAGGCGGCCGGCACCTGCGCACCGCAATTCGCCTTGTCGGATCGCTCGCCTTCATCGTCATCGGCGGCTGTGTCGTACTTTGGGCGTTCTTCGGATTTCGCTATGCCGCCCGCCCTGCCGGATTAGAGCTGCATCCGTCCCTCGCCGCCTATGCCGCCGGCCTGAGCCATTTCGACCAGTCCGTGATCCTGACGTTTGCGCACTGGCGCCTGCTTCCCGAGTCCGAACTCATGGGCCTCGTTGACGTGAAACTCATGGCGCAGGTCTACCCCACCTTTGTCCTCGGCCACGTTTACTCCCATGCTGTCTGGTGGTACTTTCCCGTAGCTTTTCTGATCAAGACCACCCTCGGCCTGCTCGCGCTGCTCGCCCTGTCTGTGTTTGCCATCGTCACCAGGCGGCTGCGCTTTGGCCGCGAAGTTGCGTACCTTGTCCTCCCGGCGGCCGTCTATTTCGCCATTGCCATGGGCGCGGGCATGGATATCGGCGCGCGTCATATCCTGCCCGTGTATGCAATGGCCGCCATGCTCGCCGGCGGAGCCATCATGGCTCTCAGCCGCCGCAACGGAAGGTGGATCCCGGCCTGGACGTGGGTTTGTTCCCTGCTCGTCCTCGCCCACGTCGCCTCTGCTCTTTCGGTCTTCCCGAATTACATCGCCTATGCGAACCGCGCCTGGGGAGGCCCTGAGAATCTTCACAATCTGCTCAGCGACGCCAACGTCGACTGGGCCCAGCAGCTTTATCAGGTCAGGGCCTGGCAGGTTCGTCATCCCAGCCAGTCCTGCTGGTTCGCCTATTTTGCCTATCCAGAAATCGATCCTGCCGTCTACGGTATCCACTGCAGCATGCTGCCCACGGCTGACACCGGCTGGGCCGCCGGCGCCTCCATCGTTCCCCCCGTCATCCACGGCCCCGTCATCATCAGCGCCGGCGACTTGAGCGGCTGCGAATGGTCCAGCAGCCAGCTCAACCCCTACCGATCATTCCAGCAGGTCAAGCCCGTGGCCTCGATTGACTACGGCGTTTTCGTTTATGAGGGAACCTTTGCTGTCCCGCAGGCCGCTGCCCTGAGCCGCGCCCAGCACGCCGGCGAATTGCTGCAGCAACATCCGCAGCAGGCGCTGATACACGCTCGCGAGGCCGTCGCCATCGATCCTGGAGACCTTTTTGCGGAAACCGCACTCGGCGACGCCGCAGCCGCTACCGGCCACACGCGGGAAGCCCGTACCGCCTTCACGTCCGCGATCCAGGCTGCAAACCGCCTCTCGCCCGGCGCGCGGAAAGGCTATCTGCCTGACCTCCAGGCAAAACTCAGCAAACTGCCACCAGCAACAGAAAGCCGCTGAAGGAGCGCACAATCCTCATCGAGGCGTTCGGACGCGTCCCCAACTGCGGCGTCGATCTCGAGCCGGTGGTTTGCACATTCCATGCAGTTACCGGCGAATGGGCCTCAGACCACCAACCGCTCCTGAGTTTGCGCTGAATCTCGGGAAGGGCGAAATCGCCAATGCACGTCTCCACGAGCCTGCCGCGCTCGAAACGTGCTTTGGCCTGTTCTCGCCAACTGACATTCGGTACCGCATGGGGAAGATTGCTTCAAAATGCCGTGCCGTTGGCAGAAAGTCACAGAGAAATCGAGGGCACGAGCGTCCTAGCCTGTGCATGAATGCCATACCTGCGGCTTGCAGGCCGCTTGTATGCGCAGAAAAAACAAGAAGCTCAATTCTAGGAAGATCACCCTCCGCCTGCCAGATCTCGACCACGCCAAATTATCAGTCCTTAACAGCCTGAGCTCTCCCAGATCACGCAGAAATTATCGATTTGCCCTGGATCAATTCATCGTTTGGTACTGTTCGGAGCCTCGCCTTGCACTGAATCGCGCCGTCGTACTCAGATTTCGTCTATACCTGGAGAGCCTCGGATTGGCAACCGCGACCATTAATCAGAGACTCGCCGCGGTGCGGCGGCTTGCCTACGAAGCTGCTGATTCAGGTTTACTAAGCCCCGAACTCGCGGCCGGTAGCCGACGCGTGAAGGGCGTCAAGCAACTGGGCCAGAGAACAGGAAACTGGTTGAACATTGAACAGGCTCGGATGCTGCTTGATGAAGCTGCAGGAGAGACGCTTCGCAGCAAGCGGGATCTCGCCATGATTTCTGTTCTTCTCGGCTGCGGACTGCGCCGCGCAGAACTCGCTTCCTTGAAGATAGAAGACGTTCAGCTCCGGCAGGGACACTGGGCAATCGTCGATCTAGTGGGAAAAGGTGGCCATGTACGCACAGTGCCTATGCCGCTTTGGGTGAAGAACGCACTGGGCAGATGGATTGCCGCTGCTGGCCTGATGAGGGGCAGACTTTTCAGAGCGGTCAGCCGGCACGGCACGACCTGGGGTCGAGGCATTTCGGAGAATGTCCTCTGGTACGTCGTTCGCGACGGTGCCAGGTGCCTTGGGCTTGAGCATATTGCACCACATGATCTGCGGCGAACCTGCGCCAAACTATGCCATACAAATGGCGGTGAACTTGAGCATATCCAGGTCCTCCTGGGTCACGCCTCCGTTCTGACGACGGAGCGCTATCTGGGTTGCAAGCAAAACCTGGAGGAGCCCGTGAATGATCGATTCGGACCTCTGTTGTTATGCCAAGAGGTGGTGAAAGAGTAAATCCCTGTCCGCGCCAATTCACATTAGATGTATTTGACTTCGGAAGCCCGCAGGCATTTCCCGGTAGTTTACGTTCCACAAACCGCTTGATGCGCCTCGTGTTCACGCAAGTTGGCGCCCACTCAGCCTAAACACATCCAGGACTATCTGAGGCGTTCGCTCAAAGCAATTGCTTGCTTGCGCAGAGGAAGAGTTGGGTCAGCATCCTTCCAAAGCACGACGAGGGGATTGAGAGCCTCCCGCGCTTTAGCAGGGTTTCCCATCGCGAGATAGTCGGCGGCTAAGGTATAGCGTGCCGTAAGCGATCGCTGTTGCGGCTCCCAGAGAAGGCCATAATTCGGACTCGAGAGGAATCTCTCATATCGGCTCACCGCCTGGGTCATGTTTCCCGATTTCTGGTATGCGCGTGCCAGGGCTTCCATGCTGAAGGGCGTGCTTTTTTCTTGATCAGACAAGCTGAAAAGCTGAATTGCCTTATCGTTTTCGCCGTGTAGCAGCGCAATCTCCCCTTGCAAATAATGACCGTACGCCACTTGCTTCGCATTCTTCCCATCGACCAGTGGCGCGATGGTCGATTCAATGTGCTCCGCCTGGGGCGCCAATCCGGCCCGCGCATATTCCGACCCGATCCACGCGCCGAGAATCACCTTCGGAGAGAGAGCCTTGAAATTCGCCATCGCGGAATCGAGTTGCCGCTGCTCGATGCGCGTATTCCCCTCACCCTCTGCTAGAATGGCCAGCTGTATGCGCACACGCGCTACGCTCACCGGTTCGGACTTGAGGCCCTCGTCGTGGGCCAGAGCCTCCTCAAGCAGCGGGCGCGCGGCCTCGTACTTTCCGCGATAGAGATCGAGCAGCGCAAGAGATCGCAACCCGATCTCTCGTGTTTTCGGATTTCCGAGTTGCGAGGTGAATAGCTCTTCGGCTTTTTTAGTGTCGCCATTTTGAATCAGGACTATGCCATACTCGCGGCTGACTTCGCCCGAGGTGAGATAGCGGGGATCGATCTGAAACGCCTGCGTGTAGGCGACAATCGCGTCCTGAAAGCGGCCAAGTGTCTTGTAAGCGGTTGCGAGTTCCACTTCGGTCCTGGCGTCGTTGGGAGCCACGCGCTGAATTTCCTTGTATTGGCTGATCGCCTGATCGGCATGGCCATGGGTGCGCAAGAGCCGCGCATAGTTTGAGAGCATGCCCCAGTCGTCCGGGTAACGCTTCAAATAGATTTGATAAAGCCTGTCCGCATCCTCGAAATGCCCTTGACTGTCCGCATAGTTGACCTGAATATTCATCCGTTCGCGTTCCGTGGTTCGCGAGACCAGCGCCAGGGCTTTTTGGAACTCTTCGTCTCCCTTTTGCGAATCGTTATAAATGTAGCTGTAATAGGCGCTGCCCAGCGCAGCATGCGCCATGGCAAAGTCGGGATCCGCCTCAACAGCGGCTCGCAGAAGCGTCACCGCGTCCTGGTATTTCGCCCGGTGCCAAAGCGCGGTTCCGTCCGCATAGTCTTTCAGCGCCGGCAGTGACGCAGTGGTCACTTCAGGCAATGGTTGGTTGTTCTTGTGGATCTGGTACAACGACTCACCTAGGGAACCTCTGCGCAGGTGCCTGATTTCTTAGCGACGAAGCAGACGTGGCCGAGTTTCAGATGTTTTGGTCAAGAATCGCTCGAAAGAAGCGCCTGCCTGCTCGCCTGATTGGTCTCTTGAGGCTGTT